>LHCFC04200__coassemble_18846_pt1 | contig 1890 bp, 2 predicted proteins | sample LHCFC04200__metabat2_high_PE_047 | metagenome-assembled genome bin LHCFC04200 | reverse complement strand
GAGCGCGTCCTTGGTAAGGACGAGGTCACCGGTTCAAATCCGGTCATCAGCTCCATGTCGCCCCTGCGAAATGCCTCGCAGGGGCGATTTTTTTGAGCGTTCCCCCGTTCGGCCGCGCAGGGCCGGATGGAGCCATCCCCCTGGACCGGAGGGCTTCGATGAAGATTTTGATGAGGAGATCGCGGTTTCTTCTGTTGGCGCTTGCGTGTCTGCTGATCGCGCCCGTCTGTCTGATCCCCGCATGGGGTCCCTCCTATCCGGAGCGGAAGACCGCGTATTCCTTCCGTGAAGAGCCGAAGGAAATCTATGCTTTTGACGCCGTCGGCGAGGGAAGGGACTATGGCGCATCTATGACGTCGGCGACGATGCGGAGGGGTTTTTGCGCTTTGTGTCGGCCGGCGACGGCTGGCATGCGCTGCCGCTTCCAGACGGCGTCCGCTCGCACCCCCTCTGCGATGCGCAGTATGACCCGAACATGGCGGCCATGCTGAACGAGCGCGACGGGTTCTGGTATATGGGCGATGCGCCCGACAGCCGGCTGTACATGCGCCAGGCGAGCGTCGTCACAGGCCATCGGTATGCGCCATGAGCGGACCTGGCGGCACGCAAAACACCACCGGCCAACGCCGGTGGTGTTTTTGTGTCCATGTGAAGAGACCAGCGCGCCGTTCCATGGCCCCATTTCTTGCGCGGCCGCGCGCCCGCCGGCGTCACGCCGTCAGAAAACCGCCCCGGCGCAGCGCGTCGCAGGCCGCGTCGAGCGTGCGCTCGTCGGGCGCGGTGAGCGTATGCAGGTGCGCGCCATCCGTCAGGAGCGCCGAGAGCGGCGCCGCGTCCTGCCAGGCGGCATTTTCAACGAACGCATCCACCTGCCGCCGGCTGGAGAGCATCAGCATCGCCCGGAACTCCCCGTACACCGGATGGGTGACGACGATGTCCTCCACCGTCGCGCCCGCATCGACGACGGCGTACAGCTCCTCGCGCATGCGTTCAAACCCCTCGTGCGCGCACAGTACGGCGCGCGCGCACGGCGCGGGCGCGGCGGCGGGCAGCATATAGCCCGCAGGCGTGGCCAGCACGGGATGTCCCTGCGCGCGCAGCAGCGCGATGTCCTGCACGATCACCTGCCGGCTGACCGAGAACTCCCTCGACAGCTCCCCGCCCTTCACGGGCTCTGCCGCGCGCTCCATGCGCGCCAGGATCGCCGCACGCCGTCCCGCCGCGTCCATGGCCCTCACCTCCGCGTATTGCATGCGCCCATTATAGCACAGCGCGCCCGAAAAAGAAATCGCCCGGGCAAATGTGGCTTGATGCGCCGGGACGAATGGACTATAATGAAAGCATGATTTCTACGAATACGGAGGGGATGAGCATGCAAAGCGACATTGACATCGCGCGCGCGTGTCAGTTAAAGCCCGTTCAGGCGGTGGCCACGGAGGCGGGCATCGGCGAAGAACTGCTGGAGCTGTACGGACGCTACAAGGCCAAGGTGGACTACCTTGCGCTCAAGGATCGCCCGATGGACGGACGGCTCGTGCTCGTCACGGCGATCAACCCCACGCCGGCGGGCGAGGGCAAGACGACCGTGTCCATCGGCCTGGCCGACGCGCTGCGCCGGGCCGGCAAGCGCACGATGCTCGCGCTGCGCGAGCCGTCGCTGGGGCCCGTATTCGGCGTCAAGGGCGGCGCGGCGGGCGGCGGCTATGCGCAGGTCGTGCCCATGGAGGACATCAATCTGCACTTCACCGGCGACCTGCACGCCATCACCGCCGCCAACAATCTGCTGGCCGCGATGGTCGACAACCACATCGCGCAGGGCAATGCGCTGGGCATCGACCCGCGCCGCATCACCTGGAAGCGCTGCATGGACATGAACGACCGCCAGCTGCG
>LHCFC04200__coassemble_11218_pt1 | contig 2772 bp, 4 predicted proteins | sample LHCFC04200__metabat2_high_PE_047 | metagenome-assembled genome bin LHCFC04200 | reverse complement strand
AAAGTCAGGAAAGGATGAGCTTGATGCGTACCGTCAAAAAACCGGAAGAGAGAAAGGCCGAGATGGTCGAGGCCGCCGCGAAACTGTTTACAGTGCAGGGCTTCGTCAAGACTTCCGTCGCGGAAATCGTGGCGGCGGTGGATGTGGCGAAGGGGCTGTTTTATTATTATTTTACCACCAAGGACGACATGGTCAGGGCGGTGACTGAAGGCTGGGCCGCCCACTGTGAGGATGTCGTTGGACGCATCGCCGGCGCGCCGCTGACGGGGCCGGAAAAGCTGCGCGCCATCGTCGATTGCCCGATCTGGGCGCGCCTGCACGACACGCCCTTCTTTGCGGATCTGTGCCTCCCCCAGCACGCGGCGCTCTATGCCGACGCCGTGGCGCGCGTGTCGGACCACATCGTGCCCACGTTGTGCCGCGTGGTGCAGCAGGCGGTGCGCGAGGGCGAAGCCGAGGTTGCCTATCCCGAGGCGTCCGTGTGCGCGCTCGTGAGCGGGTTGGCCGCGCTTGCCCAGCGCGGCGAACTGACGCGGGACGTCGCGGCTTCGCTGACTGGACAGATGCTCGGGCTGAAGGCTCCCCTGTAATCAGGGTTTACATAGATTTCCCTTCACAAACAGAACGGCCGGCCGCTTGAAAGAGCGGCCGGCCGTCTTCTCTTTTCCTAGTTGTCCAGCACGGACGTACAGTGAGGGCAACGCGTGGCCTGTGCATGAATCTCGCTTTTGCAATACGGGCACAGACGCGGCGGCGCCTTGGGCGGCTCCGAAGGCTTGGCGCGGCGCAGGCGCGCCAGCAGCTTGACCATCAGGAAGACGCACAGCGCGATCAGCAGGAAGTCGATGACGTTTTGCAAAAACGCGCCGTAGTTGATCGTCCCGACGCCGGCGTCCGCGGCTGCCTGTGCGGAGGGATACGATCCGCCGTCCAGGGCGTAGAAGGCGCCGCTGACGTCGATGCTCCCGGTGAGCAGGCCCAGCACCGGCATCACGATATCCGAGACCAGCGAAGTCACGATCTTGCCGAACGCTCCGCCGACGATGACGCCGACCGCCATATCCACGACGTTGCCGCGCATCGCAAAGTCGCGAAACTCGCGCAGAAGTTTTTTCACAGCGATTTTCTCCGCCTTTCGCCTATCTGGCTTCTTCGTCGCCGGTCTGGAACGGCATGCGGCCCCACGAGAGCACCGATACCTCCAGCGGCACGCCCGTCTTGGCCAGCCGCGCCAGGGTGTCGGGCATCAGGCGGTAGAAGATGCGCGCATAGTCGGACTTGACGTGCATGCGCAGGATGATCGTATAGCGCTCCTTGATCGCGGCGAGCTTGTCCTTGTGCTGCGCGAGCGTCTCGAGCAGGTCGTTCATGGCGGTGTCCACGTCGTTGCTCTCCGTCAGCTCGACCTCGTGGTACCATTCGTCGCTCTCGGCCTGAATCAGGGGCAGGCGGTTGATGACCTCTCCCTTTCTTCGGGTGTCCGTGCTCGCCAGGCCGAGCGCCTCGGAGATGGCGTCAAAGTCGAGCGCCTCGCCCGAAATGAGCAGCACGAGCTGGCTTTGCGGTTTGCTGAGCGGGTTTTGTCTCCTGGTCATGTGCTTCCCTCCTCGTTGATTGCGTTGCGCGGCGTCAGCCGTCTTCCCCATCGCCTGCGAGCGCCGCGTCGATCGCGCTGAAGTCGACCGTGGGCAGTTCGGCCAGCGAAGAAATGCCAAAGTGGCGCAAAAACTCATCCGTCGTCCCGTAGAGGATCGGCCGTCCGAGCGTCTCCTTGCGCCCGACCTCGCAGATCAGGCGCTTGTTCATCAGCGACTGCACGGAATAGTCGCACTTGACCCCGCGCACCGCCTCGATCTCGCCGCGCGTGACGGGCTGCTTGTAGGCGATGACGGCCAGCGTCTCCATGACGGCCTGCGAGAGCGTCTGCTTCTGGACAGGCTGCAGGAGCTTTTCGATGTAGGGCGCATAGTCCGAACGCGTGCCCAGCTGCACGTGGCCGCCGAAACGCAGCAGGCGCAGCCCGCGGCGCTCGCGGTCGTAGCCGCTTTCCAGCTCGTCCAGCGCCGCGCTCAGCTCCAGCGTCGTGACCTCCAGCGCGCGCTCCAGCTCCGCCGTTTCGACGGGCTCGCCGGATACGAACAGGATCGCCTCGACGATCTTGGGCAGTTCAGCCTGCTCCATGCGTCTCCCTCCTTCCCGGAAGCAGCAGAATGTCGTCAAACACGTGCTGCTGCTCGATGTGCAGCCTGCCCAGGCGCAGCAGCTCCAGCAGCGCCATGAACAGGGTGATCACCTCGTCGCGGCAGGGGCGCTCGCTGAACAGCTCCGTAAAGTAGGCAGGGCCGCTGCGCATGCGCTGCGAGATGCGCGCCACGCACTCCTCGATGGAATAGCTGTCGCGCGCGATGGAGCGCACGGACGGCGCGGGCGCGTTGCGCAGCTCGACGCGGGCCAGGATGCGCTCGATGGCGGCGGCCAGGCCCTCCAGCGTCAGGCCGTCGAGCTGATAGGTCTGCGGCGGCAGCGGGTATTCCTCGGGCAGCTTGGAAAAGACCGCCTGCGCGGCCCGCTCAAAGTCCTTCATCTGCCCGGCGCTCTCCTTGTAGAGACGGTACTCGGTCAGGCGGCGGATGAGCGCCTGTTCGGGCGTCTCCTCCCCATCTTCCTCGGGCTCGGGCGGGCGCGGCAGCAGCGCGCGGGACTTGATCTCCAGCAGCGTGGCGGCCATGGCCAAAAACTCGCTGGCGGTGTCCATGTCCAGCGAGGCGATGT
>LHCFC04200__coassemble_10751_pt1 | contig 2861 bp, 3 predicted proteins | sample LHCFC04200__metabat2_high_PE_047 | metagenome-assembled genome bin LHCFC04200 | reverse complement strand
TGATGGACATCGAGTTCGTGCACATCGGCAAGGACACCACCGTCGAGGGCCTGGAGCACGACCTCTTCCTCTCCGACATTGCCTGGAAGCTGAAGTAAGGGGCGAGAAGCATGCTGAAAAAACTCAAGCACGCGGTCTATGAGGCGAACATGGAGCTGCCCCGGCGCGGGCTGGTGACCTACACGTGGGGCAACGTCTCCGGCATTGACCGCGACAAGGGGCTCGTCGTGATCAAGCCCTCCGGCGTGGAATATGAGGACCTCTCGCCGGACCAGCTGGTCGTGCTCGATCTGGAAGGCCACGTCGTCGAGGGCGACCTGAACCCCTCCTCCGACACCAAGACGCACCTGGCGCTCTACCGCGCGTTTCCGCAGCTGGGCGGCATCGTGCACACGCACAGCCCGCATGCGGTCGCGTGGGCGCAGGCCGGGGAGGACATTCCCTGCTACGGCACCACGCACGCGGACTACTTCTACGGCCCGGTGCCGTGCGCGCGCAGCCTCACGCATGCGGAGGTCGACGAGGACTACGAGTTGAACACCGGCCTGGTCATCGTGCAGACGCTCAAGGAGCGGGGCATCAACCCGCTGCACGTGCCCGGCATCGTGTGCCGCAACCACGGCCCGTTCACGTGGGGCAAGGACGCCGCGCAGGCCGTCTACCACGCGGTCGTGCTGGAGGAGGTCGCGCGCATGGCGATGTATACCCGCCTGGTGAACGCCGGCGCGCCCAGCGCCCCCCAGTACGTGCAGGACAAGCACTTTTTGCGCAAGCACGGCCCGAACGCCTATTACGGACAGGCGCGCCACAAGGAGCTGGACGAGGACGATGACTAAGCCGTTTGATCAGATGACCTTTGACGAGCTGCTCCGCCCCCAGGGGCACGACTGCGCCTGCGGCATGCACCACGACTGCGGGCTGAAGTACCTGCGTGTGGGCAAGGGCGTCGTCTCGCTGCTGCCGCAGGCGCTCCAGGCCATCGGCGCGCGCCGTCCGTTCCTGGTGATGGACCCCAACACCCGCCGCGCGGCGGGCGAGACGGTGGAGCGCGTGCTGCGCGAGGCCGGGATCGACTTTCAGACGTTCGTGTTCCGCCAGAGCGAGCGCATCGAGCCGGATGAGGCGGCCGTGGGCGCGATCACGATGGCGTATGATCCCGCGTGCGACGTGATCCTGGCGGTGGGCAGCGGCGTGATCAACGACTGCTGCAAGGTCGTGGCCCACGCCTCGCACGTGCCCAGCGCCGTCGTGTGCACCGCCCCCTCCATGGACGGCTATGCCTCCAACAGCTCCGCGATGCTGCAAAACCGCGTGAAGGTGAGCCCGAACAACGCCTGCGCGCAGGCGATCCTCGCCGACACGGACCTGATGGCCACCGCGCCGGACGTCATGCTGCGCGCGGGCCTGGGCGACATGCTGGCCAAGTACGTCTCCCTGTGCGAGTGGCGCATCAGCCACCTGGTGTATGGGGACGCCTACTGCCCGCAGATCGCGCAGCTGGTGCGCGCGTCGGTGCGCAAGGTGGCGACCAACGCGCCCGGCCTGCTCCGGCGCGACGAGGCGGCGATCGCCGCCGTGGCGGAGGGACTGATCCTCAGCGGCGTGGCGATGGCCTTTGCGGGCAACAGCCGCCCCGCCAGCGGCCTGGAGCACTACTTCAGCCACGTCTGGGAGATGTTTGCGCTGCAGCGCGGCGGCACGTGCGACCTGCACGGCATTCAGGTGGGCGTGGGCGTGCGCCTGACCCTCTGGCTCTACGACAAGGTGCTCATGCCCATTCAGCGCGTCGACGAGGCGCGCGCGCTGGCGTCGGTGGCGGACTTCTCGGAGCAGGCATGGCGCGAGCGCGTGGAGCGCGTGTTTGGACCGGCGGCGCCGGAGCTGATTGCGCTGGAGGCGCGCGTGCACAAGAACGACCCGCAGCGGCATCGCGAGCGCCTTTCGCGCATCGTCCGGCATTGGGATGAGATCCGTGCGGCCATGCGCGAGGAACTGCCCGCACGGGAGGACATCGACCGCCTGATGCGCGCGTGCGGCATGCCGATGACGCCTGCGGACCTGGGCGTCTCGCTGCAGGATACGCTGGACGCGCTGGTGGGCAGCCGCGACCTGCGCGACAAGTACCTCACCAGCAGCCTCTTGTGGGACCTGGGCCTGCTGGACGACGCCGAAACCTCCCTGCGCGAGATGCTGCAGAACCGTTGAACGCCGTCGATCCCATCTTTTCGTCGGTAGCATTTCGCCCAAAGATATGGTATAATGATGCCGTTCCGGTTTGCACACTGGCCGCCGGGGCGGCATGCCCTGTCACCGCTGTACGCAGGCCGATCCCCGTTCAAAGCGCAGAAGAAAAGCGAGGAACGCACCATGGAAACACAGGCCGTATTGCATCTCATTCTGGATAAGCTGGGCGGTATCGAAGACCGCCTCACGTCAGTGGAAGACCGTCTCGTGTCGGTCGAAGGCCGTCTTGGGTCGGTTGAAGGCCGTCTCGTGTCGGTTGAAGGCCGTCTTGGGTCGGTCGAAGGCCGCCTTGGGTCGGTCGAAGGCCGCCTGGACGCACTGGAAAAGGGGCAAGATGAACTGCGCGCCCATCAGGAGACGATGGCGGCGGACGTCCACGAGCTCAAGCGCGGGCAGGAGCTGCTGCGCGACGGGCAGACGATGCTGCAAAAGCGCGTGAATTCAATGGAGCTGAAGATCGATCACCTTGGCTTTGACATGGCGCAGGTGCTCTTCAACGCGACGACGGCCATGGACGAGGCGTTGGCGCGCAAGCAGGAAAAGACGCTGTAAAAGGCGCTTATCGACAAGAAGAAGGGGCGGAACCCGGTCGGGTTCCGCCCCCTTTGCGTCGGACG
>LHCFC04200__coassemble_6840_pt1 | contig 3984 bp, 3 predicted proteins | sample LHCFC04200__metabat2_high_PE_047 | metagenome-assembled genome bin LHCFC04200 | reverse complement strand
GGACATTGGACGCAATGACTGGACGAAATAGACAAAATCTGATATACTGACATCAGCAAACCGATGAAGCGGCGCCAGGCCGCAGGAAAAGAGGAGAATCGGAGCATGAATACGACGCTTGTCATCATGGCGGCGGGCATGGGCTCGCGCTACGGCGGCAACAAACAGGTGGCCCAGATCGGGCCCGGCGGCGAGATGCTGATGGAGTACTCCATATACGATGCGTTGCGCGCAGGGTTTACCAAGGTGGTGCTCATCATCAAGCGCGACATGCTGGAGACGGTCAAGGGCCTTGTCGGCGATCGCGTCGCCCAGCGGGCGCAGGTGGAATACGTCTTTCAGGACTTCTCGTCCATCCCCGCGTTCTATTCGGTGCCCGCGGAACGCAAAAAGCCGTTTGGCACGGTACACGCCATCCTGTGCGCACGTGACGTCGTGCACGAGCCCTTTGCCGTGCTCAACGCCGACGACTACTACGGCGTGCCCGCGTTCGAGTCGATGCACGCCTGTCTGCAGCAGCTCGCGCCCAGCGGGGACGCCGCCATGGTCGGCTATCGCCTGCGCAACACGGTCTCCGAGCACGGCACGGTCACACGCGGCGTGTGCACAGTGCGGGATGGCCGCCTGGCAGGCGTGACGGAGACGTACGGCATCCGTCCGTTCCCGGACGGCAGCATCCGCGATACGCACGAGGACGGCGCGGGCGTGCCGCTGGACCCGGATGCGCTGGTCTCCATGAACTTCTGGGGCTTTACGCCGTGGATCTTCGAGGCAGGCGCGGCGTACTTTGACGCGTTTCTGCGCGGCCTGCCGGCCGACAGCCTCAAGGGCGAGTGCCTGCTGCCCGTCATGGTCGACGAGCTGATGCGTGCGGGCCGGCTGTCCGTGCGCATGCTGTCCACGGACGCGGCATGGTTTGGCATGACCTATCAGGAGGACCGGCCGCGCGTGGCCGAGGCGCTGCGCGCGCTGCACGCGTCGGGCGTCTACCCGCCCACACTCAAGGCGTGACGGACGCGACAACCGGGCGCCGGAAGCTGCGGCTTCCGGCGCATTTTGTCAGACGGATGGAGGGAAGGCGCGCATGCGCCGCATATGAACAGGACGATCGGCATTCTTGCCCACGCGGACGCGGGCAAGACGACGCTCAGCGAGCAGATTCTCTGCCTGGCGGGCGTGCTGCGCGCGCCGGGACGCGTGGACCATCAGGACGCGTTCATGGATTCGGACGCGATGGAGCGCCGCCGGGGCATCACGATCTTTTCCGGCCAGGCGGTCTTTGCGCTTGGCGAAAACCGCTATACGTTGCTGGACACGCCGGGCCATGCGGATTTTTCCGCCGAGATGGAGCGCGCGCTGCAGGCGCTGGATGCGGCGATCCTCGTCGTCAGCTGCGTGGAGGGCGTGCAGAGCCACACGGAGACGATCTGGCGGCTGGCGCGCCGGGCCGGGCTGCCGGCCTTCTTCTTCCTGAACAAGACGGACCGCGTGGGCGCGGATGTGGACCGCACGCTCGCCGCCATCCGCAAGCGCCTGACGCCGGACTGCGCGCTGTTTGGCGAAGGGGCGGCGCAGGGCCGCTTTTCCGACGCGGAGCGGGAGGAGATCGCCGCGCGCGACGAGGCGCTGCTGGAGCGCTACCTGGAGGATGGCGCGACGGACGCGGCATTCATGGAGGCTGCGCGGCGCGAGGTGGCGCAGGGACGGCTGTTCCCGGCGTTCAGCGGCGCGGCCCTGCGCGGCGAGGGCGTCGAGGCGCTGCTGTATGGCCTGGACGCGCTGTTGACGACCGACTACGCGTCGCGCCTGGACGAGCCGTTTGCCGCGCACGTGTTCCGCGTGCGCCGGGACGGCCAGGGGGCGCGGGAGACGCACATGAAGGTGCTCGCGGGCAGGCTGCGCGTCAAGGACGAGGTGCAGGCGCTGACGGCGGACGGCGGGACGGCGCGTGAGAAGGCGCACGAGCTGCGCGTCTATCACGGCGAGCGCTACCGTTCCGTTGCACAGGCCGGCGCGGGCGAGGTCGTCGCAGTGACGGGGCTGGCCCTGCCGCTGCCCGGCGACCGCATCGGCGACCGGCCCGCCCGCGCGCGGTTTGAGACGCGGCCGATGCTGCGCGCCCGCGCACTGTTCGGCCCGCCGCTGCAAAAGGACGCCGTGCTGGCCGCGATGCGCCAGCTGGAGCAGGAGGATCCCGCGCTCTCGGTCGGCGTCGACCCGGACACGGGCGAGCCGGAGGTCAGCGTCATGGGCCCCATCCAGCTGGAGGTGCTCCAGGAGCTGCTGCGCACGCGCTTTGCGATGGATGTGCGCTTTGGCGACAGCCGCATCCTGTACCTGGAGACGATCGCAGCGCCGGCGATGGGCGTGGGGCACTACGAGCCGCTGCGCCACTATGCGGAGGTGCATTTGCGTCTGACGCCCGGCCCGCGCGGCAGCGGCGTGACATTCCAAAGCGTATGCCCGGTGGATGTGCTGGCGCTCAACTGGCAGCGGCTGATCGGCACGCATGTGCTGGAGCGTGCGCATCGCGGCGTGCTGACCGGCGCGCCGCTGACGGACGTGTGCGTGACGCTTGTGACGGGGCGCGCACACCTGAAGCACACGGAGGGCGGCGACTTCCGCGAGGCGACGTACCGCGCGATCCGGCAGGGGCTGATGGGCGCGCAGAGCGTGCTGCTCGAGCCGGTGTGCCGTTTTGCGCTGAGCGTGCCCCAGGGCGCGCTGGGCCGCGTGCTCGCAGACCTGACGCGCCTGCGCGCGGACTTTGAGGCGCCGCAGCAGGCGGACGAAATGGCGTCGATCGAGGGCCTGTGTCCTGCCTCGACGTTCATGCGCTATCCCGCGGCGTTCACGGCGGCGACGCACGGGCGCGGCACGGTCTCCTACGCGCTGTCGCACTACGCGCCCTGCCACGACGCGGAACAGGTCGTTGCGGCGGCGGCATACAATCCGCTGGCCAGCCTCGCGGATACGCCGGATTCGGTGTTTTGCAGCCATGGCGCGGGCTTCAACGTCAGCTGGCGCGAGGCGCCCGCCTGGGCGCACTGTCCGCCGCCGGAGCGGGAGACAAGACCGTTTGTGCCGTGAGGAAAGACAGAAGCAGGCGGGGTCGTGCGCTCGCAGAGAGCGTGCGGCCCCGCCCCTTTTGCACTATTTGCGCAGCGCCCTGGGCGAACAGCCATAGGCTTTTTGAAATAGGCGGTTGAACGAAGAGAGCGAGCGGAAGCCCACTTCCTCCGAGATGGTGAGGATCTGTTTGGATGTTGTGCGCACGAGATGTTCAGCCATGGACAGGCGGACGTGAAGAATGTACTGTTGCGGACTCATGCCCACATTGGCCGCGAACACCTTGCGAAAATAGCTGACGCTCATGTTGCAGCGGCGCGCCAGCCCCTCGACGCTAAGGGGCTCGGCATATTCCAGCGCAATGAGGTGCAGGATGGCGGCAATCTGATCCGCCATCGCATCGTGGCGCATGGGGCGAGTGTTTGGCTCCAGGCGCTGTGCGGCGTGCACGAAGGCCTGCAGCAGCAGGCAGAACTGTTTCTGCCAACCGTGCGGACGCGCCTCCAACTCGCGGAACATCAGATCGTAGAGAAAGGCCAGGTCCTTGTCGGCGGTGATGAAGCTGCGGTCCATCTCCTGGGGAACGGAGAGCGCGTCCAGATCGACAAAGAGATATTGCCATTCGCTGGGGCGTTCGTTGGGATCAAATAGGATGATGCGCGCGTCGTGGATGCAGCCCTTTTGCACGATGCTCACAGAGTTGCCGGAAAAGGAATAGACCTCTCCGCCGATGAAGTGCACGCCGCTTCCATTGAGACACCGGCCGATCTCCAGACAGTTGTGGTAATGCAGCGCATTGGGCCGGCTGCCGTCCTGCGTGAAGTATACGCAGGAGGCCGGATAGCCGCCTGAAAAGGACTTGCCATCGGATTCGATGGGTAAACTGGAGCGATTTAACATAGAATTATCCTCTTT
>LHCFC04200__coassemble_6534_pt1 | contig 4124 bp, 7 predicted proteins | sample LHCFC04200__metabat2_high_PE_047 | metagenome-assembled genome bin LHCFC04200 | reverse complement strand
AAAATAAAAAAGCAGCGGCGCGGCAGAAGATTCTGCCGCGCCGCCGGCTCACTGGGCGATTTCGCGGTCCCTGAACAGCAGCGTGATCGACCACAGGCCCGCCGCGCCGACCAGCCCGTAAACGATGCGGCTGATCGCCGCGCCCTGTCCGCCGAACAGGTAGGCCACCAGGTCAAACTGGAACAGCCCGATGAGGCCCCAGTTGATCGCGCCGATGATGACCAGCAGCAGCGAAAGACGATCCATGCACATCCACTCCCTTTCGGTCTTGCTCTCGCTTACGCAGCTAGCATGACCCGGGAGCAGGGAAAATATCCCCTTGCGCGGAAAAAATCAGGCGTCGGTGAGCGGATTGCGCGCATGCCGCCTGGGCGCGTCGGGCGCGATGAGCTCGATCTCCATACGCGTAAAGGGAATAGATTCCAGAAAATGATCCTGAGTGAAGTGCGTGCGGCCGAATTCCTGAAATTCGTTTTCGTTCTTGCGCAACCACAGCGGGCGCGGCACGTCGAAGCGGCGGCACAGCAAGAGCAGCGCCTCGTCCGGACTGTGCGGATCGCAGGGCACGGTCTCGCTGCGGACGATGCGTCCGCCCTTGACGATGCGCCCCCACAGGCGCGCCTGACCGGTCGTATCGGACATGGGTACAGATCTCCCTTCCGGCGCGGAGAGCCGCGCGTTGCAGTCATTATGCCAGATTTTCGCGCCGCGCGCAAGCGGGAAAAGCATGCTTGCGCGATATGGTATAATGGGGGCGGATAGGCAACGGATGAAAAGGCGGGGATGCACATGGATATTTCGCTGTTCATGACGCCGCTGGAGACGCGGCCCGCGCTGCTTGCGGGCGCGGCGGCGGTCGTCATCGACGCGCTGCGCATGACCAGCACGTCGGCGACGGCCTTTGCCAACGGCTGCGCGGCGCTCTACGCCGTGCGCGAGGTGGAGGAGGCGCGCGCCCTGCGCGCCAGCGTGCCGGATGCGCTGCTGGGTGGCGAGCGTCACGGCGTGCTGATCGAGGGGTTTGATCTGGACAACTCGCCGCTGAGCTTTTCGCGCGCGCGTGTGGCGGGCCGGCGGTTGATCATGACCACCACCAACGGCACCTGGGCGATCACGGGCGTCGCGGCCGCGCGGCGCGTGCTGCTGGGCGCGTTCGTCAACGCCTCGGCCGTTGCGCGCGCGCTGCTGGACGAGCAGTCGGTCGTCATCCAGTGCGCGGGCACGGACGACCGTCTGTCGCTGGAGGACGTGCTCGCGGGCGGCGCGATCGTGGAGCGGTTGCTCGCACTGGGCGCGCAGGCGCATCTGGACGATGCGGCGCAGGCGGCGCTGACGCTGTGGCGCGCGCAGGGGGCGGACCTGCACGCGGCGCTGCGCGACACGCACCACTACAACGTCATGCTGCGCGGCGGGCAGCGCGCGGACCTGGATTTCTGCCTGCGCACGGACGTGCTGGACGCGGTGCCGGTGCGCGGGGCGGACGGCTGGTTTGCGGCGCAATAGGCAGCGTCAAAAAAATTTTTTCTCCTTTCCAAAACACTTTGGGCCGCCCGTGCGTTGTAGGGGTGTAAGCGCGCTGAACAAGGACGCGGGAGGCAAACGCAGATGAGATGGCATGAGGTTTGGATGAAATACTGGTGCGGATGGGAGCTGCCGCCCTGCGAGCGCGGCGAGCTGTGGGTGCGCGACGGGCTGGCCCTGCGCGTGCGCACGGGCAGGGGGCGGCGTCATGCATGAGCCGGACTACGGCCTGATGTCGTACGAGCGGCTGATGCGCTACGCGCTGCGCCTGACCGGACGGCGCGCGGATGCGGAGGATCTTGTGCAGACGGCCTACCTGCGCGCGCTCGAGCACGGGGACGCGCTGTACGATCAGGGACCGGAGGCGTGGAGCGCATGGCTGCACCGCACGGTGCGCAACGCGTTCATCGACCAGTGCAGGCGGCGCGCGCGGCAGGTGCTCACGCAGGAGGAGCCGCAGGCGGCCTGGGAGGACGACCTGACCGGCCTGGAGGTGCGCGACCTGCTCTCGCGCCTGCCGGAACACCTCGCACAGCCCCTGCGCCTGCGCTGCCTGGAGGGACTGAACAGCACGCAGATCGCCGAGCGGCTGCACATGCCCGCCGCGACGGTGCGCACGCGGCTGCGCGCGGCGGCGATGCTCATGAAAAAGTGGAAAGGGGAAGGCAAACTATGAAGACGGTCATTCGCAATGTCGCGCTGCTGGACGCGCGGGCGGTGTCGGAGGAGCTGGCCGGGGAGGTCGAGCGCATTGAGAACGTGGCGGCGCTGCTGCTCTCGGAGCGCGCGGCGGGGCTGCTGGCGGGCGCGCGCCTGTCGAACGTGGCCTCGGCGACCACCGTGCCGGACGGCGTGGGACTGATGCTCCAAAACGGCCAGACGACGCTGTCGGCCGCGCCGGGGGAAGGAAGGCGCTTTTTGCTGGTCAACGGCGCGCTGCAGCTCGACCCGGCGATGACGCCGGAGCAGATCCGCGCGCAGGTGGCCGGCGGCACGGTTAACGGACAGGTGCTGGGCAGCGCGTCGCAGGTGGCGGCGCTGCTGGAGACGGGCGTGCAGGTCAACGGGCGCACGCATGCGATTCCGGACGGCTGGCAGGCGCGCCGGAGCAAGAGCCCCATGACGCTGTCGGAGGCGCAGGCGCTGGCGGGCAAGAGCGTGTACCTGTGCGGACGCACGCTGCTGGAGGCGGGCGTGCCCGGGGCGCTGGCGGCCGGCGGCGCGCGTCTGGACGGCGAGAAGGTGCTGTGCTATGCGGGCGACGCACAGGACCTGGGCCGCGTCTACGCGGGCGATCTGGGCGCATGTACGTTCGTGCCGGACGGCGCTGCGGTGCTGAAGAGCCTGGACGTGAGCGCGCGCACGGCCTTCCGCCTGCGCGGCAGCCTCTACCTTACGGGCAACCTGACGATCCGCCAGGACGTGCGCGAGGAGCACCTGGCGGGCCTGAAGGCGCTGTGCGTGCAGGGGCATGCGCTCGTGCCGCTCCGGCTCATGGACGCGCTGCTGGCGCGCGCGCAGGGCGAGGTCGACTGGGTGCCCTACGAGGGGACGCTCGTCGTCAACGACGCGCAGATGGCGCTCACGCCCGAGACGCTTTCGCAGGCGGACGGGCCCGTGGCGCTCTATAACGACGGCGCGCTGACCGTCGACGCGGCGATCGAGCCGAAGGCGCTGCGCGAGCGCGTGACGCTGCTGTACAACGACGGCGCGTGTATCGCCTCTGCGGCGGCGCAGGCGGCGCTGCGCCCGGTGACGGTGGGCGGCGGCGTGTTCTCCGATCCCGAGGAAGCGGCCGAGGAAGCGGCCGATCTCCAGGATGTGCGCGTGATAGGCAACATCGCGACGCTGACGCTGTAAGACCCGGCCGGGCGGAGAGGGGATGAACAGCTTGGAACTGCTCACGGAGCGCTGCCGGGTCCGGCCGTTTCGGCCGGAGGACGCGGACGCGCTGCACGCGGCGCTCTCGGACCCCGAGGTCATGCGCCATGTCGAGCCGCCCTTTACCCTGGACAGGACGCGGGCGTTCGTGCGGGAGGCGGGCCTGTGCGCGCTGCCGCGCGTCTTCGCCGTCGTCTGGCGGGCGACGGGCCGGGTGATCGGGCACGTGATTTTTCATGTCTTCGACGGCGCGGACTATGAGATCGGCTGGGTCCTGCGCCGGGATTTTTGGGGCATGGGCATCGCGGACGAGCTGACCCGCGCGCTGCTGCTGCAGGCCGGGCGGCAGGGCGCCGAAGGCTGCGTCATCGAGTGCGTGCCGGAGCAGACGGCCAGCCGCCGGATCGCCCTGCGTCACGGATTCGCCTATGTGGGCCGGGCGGACGGCCTCGACCGGTACCGGCGCGCGCTGTAACCCCTGCAAAAACGCAAACACCCCCGACCTGTGGAGCGCCACGGGCCGGGGGTATTGTTTTTTGCGCTTACGCTTCCCGCGCGCGCTCGCGCCGCTCCAGCCACACCAGCAGCACGGCGATGTCGCCCGGCGACACGCCCGAGATGCGCGACGCCTGGCCGATGGAGCGCGGGCGCAGCGCGTTGAGCTTCTGGCGCGCCTCGATGCGTAGGCCCTCGACCTGCAAATAGTCCGCATCCTGCGGCAG
>LHCFC04200__coassemble_5863_pt1 | contig 4448 bp, 4 predicted proteins | sample LHCFC04200__metabat2_high_PE_047 | metagenome-assembled genome bin LHCFC04200 | reverse complement strand
AAAGAGCGTGGTGCAGATCAGCTGCAGGATGCGCCAGGGCTGGAGATTGCGCCCCAGAAGGATAAACTGGATGGCAATATACAGCGAAAAGATGATGATGATCCAGGTGCCCATGGACAGCCCGGTAAAGATTTCGCTCAGCACATAGGGGATGGAATTGACCGGCGACATGCCCAGATCCGCCGTGCCGGAAAACGACACGCCCATGGCCATGACAAACAGGCCCGCGCAGTAGGCGAGGATACGCCTTGACATTTGGATGCTCTTTTGTTTCATACTCCATTTCCTTTCCCGTTCTGCAGGCATTTGCTCAGCAGCCGAAACAGCGTCTCCCGCTCTTCCCCGGTCAGGCCCGCAGTGATCTGCGCCTCCGCCGCCGCAAAAATGCCCTGCAAGATTCGCGCCATCTCTTCCCCCTGCGGCGTCAGGGACACATACAAAGACCGTCGGTTGTTGGGGCGGTTTCGCCGCGTGACCAATCCGGCGGCCTCCATGCGCAGGAGAATGCTGCCCACTGTGGCAGCTTCAATTTCGCAGTACTGTGCAATGTCCTTCTGTTCGTGTTCGCCGTGCTCCGCCAGAAACTCCAGAATCTTGGGCTGCCCCGGCGACAGCCCCAGGGGCTGGGCCTGCGCCATGACCAGGCGTTTCATCCGCAGGTATGTCTTCATCCAAAGGTGGTGGAGCGAATACATGTCGATCCCCCCCTGTGTGCGGGTCATATAATAAGCTTTCTTTTAGTAACAAAGCTTATTATATGGCGGAGCAACCCGGTTGTCAAGTGCGTCCGGCCGAATGATCCCGTTTCATCATGCCCAGGATGCCGGAATATCCGGATGCGCTACGCCGGCCCCGCATCTGTACCGGAAGCTGCAAGCGGAGCGTCCTGCCAAAAAGGGATTTACACGCGCCGGTCCGTGCGCTATAATGGGCGCAGGGAATGAAGTTCTCCCTTGGGAAACCTAAACCGCTGAACAGGCTGATGACTTCTGTGATTTCTGGTCGCAGAGGGCGTCGGCCTTTTGCGTTCAAAGGAGGCATCCTCATGTTGACTTCGCTTGCGCTGATCTTCCTGGCGGGCCTTTCCATGGCCGCCCTGTGCCGACGGCTTCGCCTGCCGCGCATCATCGGCATGCTGGCCACCGGCATCCTCCTGGGGCCGTACGTGCTGAACCTGCTCGACCCGTCCATTCTGGCCATTTCGGCCGATCTGCGCCAGATGGCGCTGATCATCATCCTGCTCCGGGCCGGGCTGTCCCTCAACCTGGCCGACCTCAAGCGGGTCGGCCGGCCCGCCGTCCTGATGTCGTGCGTGCCCGCGGCCTGCGAGATCCTGGCCTTCGTCCTGCTGGCCCCGCGCCTGCTGGGCGTGACGCGGCTGGAGGCCGCCGTCATGGGCGCCGTGCTGAGCGCCGTCTCGCCGGCGGTGGTCGTGCCGCGCATGGTGCAGCTGATGGAGACGGGATACGGCACGGACAAGGGCATCCCCCAGCTGATCATGGCCGGCGCGTCCTGCGACGACGTGTTCGTCATCGTGCTGTTCTCCACCTTCACCGGCATGGCCCAGGGCGGCGCCGCCCGCCTGGCCGACCTTGCGGGCATTCCCGTGTCCATCGCGCTGGGCGTTCTCCTGGGCGCCTGCGTCGGCTATGCGCTCGGCCTGTTCTTCGAGGCCGCGCACGCGCACAGGCGCCATGTGCGCAACAGCACGAAGACCATCGTCATCCTGGGCGTGTCGTTTCTGCTCGTGGCGGCCGAGACCTGGCTCAAGGGGCGCGTGCCCGTCTCCGGGCTGCTGGCGGTCGTGAGCATGGCCTGCGCGCTGCGGGTCAAGACCGCCGCGTTCGTGTCCAGGTGCCTGGCCGAAAAGCTGGGCAAGCTGTGGATCTGCGCGGAGGTCACGCTGTTCGTGCTGGTCGGCGCGGCAGTCGACGTGCGCTTCGCCCTGAAGGCCGGCGCGGCGGCGGCGGCGATGATCTTCCTCGCGCTGGCGTTCCGGTCGCTGGGCGTGCTGCTGTGCCTGGCGGGCACGCCGCTGGGGCGCAAAGAGCGCCTGTTCTGCGTCGTCGCCTATCTGCCCAAGGCGACCGTGCAGGCCGCCATCGGCTCCGTGCCGCTGGCCCTGGGCCTGCCCTGCGGGCAGATGGTGCTGGCAGTGGCGGTGCTCGCCATCCTGATCACCGCGCCGCTGGGCGCGATCGGCATGGACGCGACGTACCGGCGCTGGCTCTCCTGCGCGCAGACCGCGTCGGACGCATGATCCATCCGTTGCCTATCATTTCAGGCTTTACAGGCGCGCGGCTTTCTGCTATGCTATGCGCGGGCATCCGGCCGCCTTGCGGTCCTGCGCGGCAGGCCGGCGGCGCAATGCCGATATTTTTTCACACAAAATCCCGCCAATTCCTCGCCGAGTGGATCGACATTTGATATAATAGGGTTAGCCTGTTGTGTGCCAGGTGTCTGTCGAAAGGAGCGAACAACTTGGGGACGCTGTTTAAGCTCGTCCGATTCTGTCTGAACGTGTGCAAAAGGCCGCTGACCCTCCGCTGCGCGCAAAGCCTGCCCGCCTGCGCGTGTTTTATCGTCCATCATCAGAACCTGCGCGGGCCGGTGCAGGTCATGCGCTCGATGCCCGTCCCGCCCCGCCCGTGGGTGCTGCACGTGTTCTTCTCGCGCGCCGAGTGCTACCGCCAGTATGCGGGCTTTACCTTCTCCCAGCGCCTGGGCTGGCCCCGGGTGCTGGCCAACGCCGTCAGCGTGCCGCTGTCGCTGTTCGTCAGCGCGCTGATCCGCAGCTGCCGGTCGATTCCTGTGCATCGGGATATCGCGCATCTGCGCGACACATTCCGCGACTCGCTGGATGTGCTGATGCGCGGCGAGAGCGTGCTGATCGCGCCGGATATCGACTACGGCAACGACTCGCCGGTGATGGGCGAGATGTACGAGGGCTTCCTGCAGCTGGGGCCCATGTACCGCCGCCGGGCCGGCGCTGCGCTGCCGTTTGTCCCGCTGTACTGCAGCCCCGCGCGCGGCGAGCTGCTGGCAGGCGAGCCCGTCTACCTGCGCGATGACGTGCCCTTCAGCGAGGACCGCACGCGCGTGGCGCGCGAGCTGATCGACGCGATCAACGCCATGGCCCGCGCCTGCGGCGACATCCCCGAAGCGTCCGCTGTTCACACGGCGCACTGAACACAAAGCGCGCCCGCCGCGAAATCCCGGGAGATTTCGCGGCGGGCGCGTTTGTTTTCAACGCATTCCGTGCGCTGTATTCAGCCCTTCAAGGGGCCGGCTGATCAGCAAGCCCAGCGCATTCTCTGATTTTGAATTCGCAGCCCGGAGGTGCTCTATGCCCCTGTATCAGCTGGACAATTCCACCGCCGCGCAGCACGCGCGCGTCGACCTGTACGACGACTTCTTCTTCATCCCGCACCTGCACAAGGACTTCGAGCTCGCCTATGTGCTGGAGGGCGAGGTGGAGGTCTGCCTGCGCGAGCGCCGCGAGACGGCGCGCGCCGGCGAGCTCGCGCTCGTCTTTCCCAACGAGATCCACGCCTACGCCACGCCGCACCGCTCCCGCGTGCTGGTGTGCGTGTTCTCCGGCGACTATGTCGGCGCGTTCGCGCACGAGACGCAGGGCCGCCGCGGCGCGCGCTCCGTCTTTGACGGCACGCCCGGCCTGCGCGCCTACCTGGAGGAATGCTTCCTCTCCGGACGCGGCGCGGACCGCTTCGCGCTGACGGGCGCGTTCTACGCCGTGTGCGCGCAGTTTCTGCGCGAGGTGCCGCTCGCGCCCTTTGACGCGCAGCACGACGACCTGCTATGCCGCCTGCTCGCCTATGTCGAGGCGCACTACCGCGAGGACATCTCGCTGCACAGCGCGGCGCGCGCCATCGGCTACAGCCCCAACTATCTCTCCCGCTTCTTCCACGCGGCGGTGGGCATGCACTTCCGGCGCTATCTGAACCAGTACCGCATCCAGTACGCCTGCCAGCTGCTGGAGGAGGGCGGCCTGAGCGTCTCGCAGATCGCGCTGGAGTGCGGCTTTCAGAGCATCCGCAGCTTCAACCGCGCGTTCGCCGAGCAGATGGGCCGCACGCCCACGCAGGCCCGGCGCTGAACCCCTTTTTGTCGCATCCTCCGCTTTTTTGGTTGCTTTCGGCCCGCATTCAGGCTATAATAATGTATTATTCAGTCGCCCGCCGCACGCGGGCGCGTTCTGAATGGAGGAGGGATTCCCTATGGCGGAGGAAGCGAAGGAACGCTCCAATTTCATCTGGGATTTCATTGAGGAAGACCTCGCCGCCGGCAAGAACGGCGGGCGGGTCAAGACGCGCTTTCCGCCCGAGCCGAACGGCTACCTGCACATCGGCCACGTGAAGGCGCTGTGCGTCGACTTCATGACGGCCGAGCACTTCGGCGGCACGTGCAACCTGCGCTTTGACGACACC
>LHCFC04200__coassemble_5130_pt1 | contig 4869 bp, 5 predicted proteins | sample LHCFC04200__metabat2_high_PE_047 | metagenome-assembled genome bin LHCFC04200 | reverse complement strand
GGCGGCGTCGAACAGCGTCTCGCCGTTGACGGCGATGCTGCCGCCGTCCGGCGTCTCCAGGAAATTCAGGCAGCGCAGCAGCGTGGTCTTGCCGCTGCCGGAGGAGCCGATGATGGTCAGGGCCTGGCCCTTTTCCAGCGTGAAGCTGATGCCGTTGAGGACCTGCGTCTTGTTGAAGTGCTTTTCGAGGTCCTTCACTTCCAGTATGCTCATGCGGCCGCCCCCCTTAGCGGAAGAATTACAGCCGCCGCTCCAGCCTGCCCAGCAGGAAGGAGACGACGCCGTTGAAGATGAGATAGTAGACGCCGGTGAAAAACAGCGGCCAGATCAGGCCGGAATAGCCGTGCGAGCCCTTCAGGAAGGCGTAGCCGGCCCAGATGACCTCCTGGAAGGAGATGATGCGGGCCAGGGAGGTGTCCTTCACCAGCGTTATCACCTCGTTGGCCATCGGCGGGACGATGCGCTTGACCATTTGCAGCAGCGTCACCTTGAAGAATATCTGCCCCTTGGTCATGCCCAGCACCTGGCCGGCCTCCTGCTGGCCCACGGGCACGCCCTGGATGCCGCCGCGGTAGATCTCCGAGAAATAGAAGGCGTAGTTGATGATAAACGCGGCGGCCACCGCCGTGAAGCGCGCGCCGCTGCCGCCGCCCCACGTGAAGAGGCCGAGCATGCCGGGCACATAGAAGAGCGTGATGATCTGCAGCACCAGCGGCGTGCCGCGCACAATCCAGACCAGCAGCCGGCACACCAGGCTGACGGGGCAAAAGCGCGTCAGCGCGCGGGCAACCCGGCCGGGGGCGCGCCCGGCGCGGCGCAGCGCCCAGCCCACGGGCCGGGCCAGCGGCGCCCAGCGGCTCATGGAGCCGAAGGAGATGAGCAGGCCCAGCGGCAGCGCGCCCAACAGGGTGACGAAAAACAGCCGCAGCGTCACCAGAAAGCCGCTGTTGAGCGCGGACGCCACCGCAAGGAACTGCTCCGAGGCAAAGAATTCGACCGCGGCCCGCAACATGGAATCTCCCTCTCTGTGTCGTCGGTAGGCATGCGAAGGCCGCCCGGGGGATCGCCCCGAGCGGCTGCGTCAAAGGCGCGTCACTACAGAATGACGGACTCCTGCAGGCCATAGGTCGTGGCGACCTCCAGCACGGTGCCATCCGCGACCTTCTCCGCCCAGAACGCGTTGAACGCATCCACCAGGTCGGAGTCCTTGCGGAAGCCCACGCCGTACTGTTCGGACTCCAGGCCGCGCGCCTCGTTCAGGTTCAGCGCGATGGCCAGGTTCTCATAGCTGGTGCCCTCGCCGATCATGGCGCCAGCCATCAGCAGGTCGATGACCGCGGCGTCGGACGTGCCGGCGACGACCTCCATCAGCGTGCTGGCCTGGTTCTGCACGGGCACGGTCGTGCCGCCCAGCTCCGTGGCCGCATCCTCGCCCGCCGAGCCGGACTCCACCGCCACATACAGGCCCTCCAGCGACGTCGCGTCCGCAAAGTCGGCCGCCTTCTCGGCCGGCACGACCAGCACCTGCGCGTTCAGGCAGTACGGCACGGAGGTGCCCATGGCGTTCATGACGTCCTCCAGCAGCGTCATGCCGTTCCAAACGACGTCGATGTTCTTGGCGTTGAGCTCTTCCACCTTGTAGTCCCAGTTGATCTCGATGAACTCCACGTCCACGCCCAGCGACTCGGCGAAGAGCCTGGCCATGTCGGCGTCAAAGCCGATCCACTCGCCAGCCTCATCCTGGTAGTCCATGGGCGCGAAGTTGGTGATGCCCACCGCCAGCGATCCCTTCTCCTGAACGTAGGCCAGATCGCTCCCGGCATCTTCGGCGCAGGCGCAGACGGCCAGCGTCAGGCACAGGACGAGGGACAGCGCGGCACAGAGCAGCTTTTTCATGACTTCCATCCTCCACATGTCGGCCGAACCGGTCGGCCCGGCCGGAATTGCTTTCTCATTTTAGCACGCTAACGCGTCATTGTAAAGGGAAAGTTTGCGGATTTTTGCATGTTCAGCACTCCTGTGTGGGTTTGTCCCACTGCGCCAGCATCTCCCGCATCCACGCGTGCACATCCATGCCGTAGACCCGGCGCAGGTTTTCGGGCGTAAACACCGCGTCCGTCTCCCCCTGCGCCACGCAGCGGCCCCGGTGCATCAGCGCCGCATGCGTGCCGTAGCGCCGCGCGAGGCTCAGGTCGTGCACCACGCACAGCGCCGCGCGTCCGGGCTGGGCGAGCCAGTCCTGAATCAGCCCAAAGATATGCCGCTGAAACGGCAGGTCCAGGTGATTGGCCGGCTCGTCCAGCAGCAGGATCTCCGGATCCTGCGCGAATACCTGCGCCAGAAACGCGCGCTGCACCTCGCCGCCGGAGAGTGTGCGCATGCTCTTGCCCCGCAGCGGTTCCATGCCCGTCAGGCGAAGCGCGCGCTCGACCATCTCCCCGCCCTGTACATCGCGCGCGCCCAGAAAACCGCGCGCGTGGGCATAGCGGCCCAGGCCGACGACCTCCTCCACCGTGTAGTCGTAGCCCACGTCGTGGCGCTGGGCCAGCACGCCGATCCGGCGCGCGCGCTCGCCTGGTCTGTAGTCTCGCAGGTCCTTCCCGTCCAGGCATACGCGCCCCTCATAGCGCACGCCCTGCGCGATGGCATTGAGCAGCGTGCTCTTGCCTGCGCCGTTGGGACCCGCCAGCATCAGCCACTGGCCCGCCGACAGGGAGAGGCTCACGCCGTCCACCGCCGTCAGCGCGCCGAACCGCACCGTGACGTTCTGCGCCGTCAGCATGATCTCACCGCCCCTTTCGCGTGCGATAGAAGATGAGCACAAACGCCACCGCGCCCACCAGCGACGTGACCACGCCGATGGGCAGCTCGATGGGGCTGAGCAGCGTGCGCGCCGCCAGGTCGGCCAGCAGCAGGAAGATCGCGCCGGCAAACAGCGACGCGGGCAAAAGCCTTGCGTGGTTGGAGCCCACGGTCATGCGCGCCATGTGCGGCACGACCAGGCCCACAAAGCCGATGGTCCCGCCCGCGGACACGCACACGCCGATGAGCGCGGACACCGCCGTGAGCAGCACCAGTTTCACGCGGCGCACGTTCACGCCGACGTGGCGGGCATTGTCCTCGCCGACGGCGAAGGCGTTCAGCTCCCGCGTCCTTCCCAGGATCGCCGCGCCGCACAGCAGCAGCGCGCCCGCCAACAGCAGGGCCTGCGCGTAATTGCTGCCCGACAGCGAGCCCATCGTCCAGAAGGTGATGGTCCGGGCGCGCTCGGGCGCAAAGGCGATGATCAGGCTGATGAGACTGGAGGCGAACATGGAGAAGATCACGCCGATCAGGATGATGCTCTGCGTCGCCAGCGAGCGGTCGAGCGCATAGGCCAGCGACAGGATGAGCAGCAGCGACAGGAACGCGCAGCCCATGGCCAGGACGGCCGTGCCCGCCAGCGGCAGGCCGGGGACGGAGACGCCCAGCGCCAGCGCCAGCACCGCGCCCAGCGACGCGCCGGACGACACGCCCAGCGTCGATCCGTCCGCCAGCGGGTTGCGCAGCAGGCCCTGCATCGCCGCGCCGCACAGCGACAGCGACGCGCCCGTCAGCGCGACGCACAGCACGCGCGGCAGGCGCACGGAGAGGATGATGGCGCCGGCGACGCCCTCGGGCGGCTGCACGCCGCGCAGGGCGGCTGCGATGGCCGCGACGGTATCGGACAGCGGGATGGCCACGCTGCCTGCGCACACGCACAGCAGCAACGTCGCCGCAAGCAGAAGCGAGCAGAGCAGATAGGCCGCCGCGCCAAAGCGTTCACGGGTGTGTTTCATCGGCAATTTCCTCAGGCGGTTCAGAATGGGAAAGGGGAGCCGCTCTCCGGCTCCCCATGGGTCCACATCAGGCGGCGGGCTCCTCCGCCTCCCCGCTGACGAACGCGTAGAGCGCCAGCGCGGCATCCTTCAGGCGCGGGCCGGGGCGGGAGATCTCGTTCGAGTCGGCGTTGAACACGTCGCCGTTTTGGATGGCCGTCAGGCCCTCCCAGCCGGCGCGGCCCATGATCTCCTCCACGGGCGTGGGGCCCTCGCCGTAGTACGTGGAGATCGTCACGATGTAGTCGGGATCGCGCTCCAGCACCTGCTCCTCCGAGATGGCGGCCCAGCCCTCCACGTCCGCAAAGGCGTTCGTCAGGCCGCACAGGCTGGCCAGCTCGTCCATGAACGTGTTCGCGCCGGCCGTCCACAGGCCGTACTCCAGCGGCGAGACCTCGAAATACACCGTCTTGCCGGTCTCCTCGGACTGGGCGGCGATGCCGTCAAACGTCGCCTGCATGTCCGCCACCAGCGCCTCGGCCTCGCCCTCCAGCCCGGTGAGCTGCCCGATCATGCGGATGGCCGTGTAGACGCCCTCGATGTCGTTTGCGTCGCTGAGCACGACGCGGATGCCCGCATCCTCCAGCGCCTGCACCTGCTCTGCGGTCTGCGCCATGTCCGCCATCAGCACGACCTGCGGCTGCAGGGCGATGATCTGCTCCAGATTGGTGTTCTCGCCCGTCTCGACCACGGGCACATCCAGAATGCTCTCCGGATAGTCGCAGTAGGCGCCCCGGCCGACCAGCAGGTCCTCCGCACCCAGCGCGCACAGGATCTCGCAGTCGGACGGCGCGAGCGCGACAATGCGGGTAGCGGACGCGTCCAGGACGACCTCGCGGCCGTACATGTCCATCAGGCTCGTCGCCTGCGCGCAGCCGGCGCTCAGGAGCATCAGGGCGGTCAGGAGCAGGGCAAGGGTTTTTCGCATGGGGATCCCTCCATTCATTGGATCAAATGAATCAGCAAGGCGGACGCTCCGCGCCGCGCGCAACAAAAAAAGCGTCCCTCCCCG
>LHCFC04200__coassemble_4459_pt1 | contig 5373 bp, 2 predicted proteins | sample LHCFC04200__metabat2_high_PE_047 | metagenome-assembled genome bin LHCFC04200 | reverse complement strand
GAACAAGCGTCAGGGTCATGCTTTGTGCGCTACGGCGACACCTGCGTGCTGGTCAACGCCACGGTGGCGTCGGAGCCCCGGCCCAATATCGATTTTTTTCCGCTGAGCGTCGACTTTGAGGAAAAGCTGTATTCGGTGGGCAAGATCCCCGGCGGATTCATCAAGCGCGAAGGACGCCCGACGGAAAAGGCAATCCTGACCAGCCGTCTGATCGACCGCCCGATCCGCCCGCTGTTCAACAAGGGCATGCGCAACGACGTGCAGGTCGTGGCGACGGTGCTGTCCGTGGATCCCGATCTGCCCCCGGAAATCCCCGCGATGATCGGCTCTTCCGCGGCGCTGTGCGTGTCCGACATCCCGTTCGGCGGCCCGACCGGCTCGGTGATGGTCGGCCGCGTGAACGGCGAGCTGATTCTCTCGCCCACGGAGGCGCAGCGCGCCCAGTCCGACCTGCACCTGGTCGTGGCGGGCACGAAGGACGCCGTGCTGATGGTCGAGGCAGGCGCCAAGGAGGTCAGTGAGGACGTCATGCTCTCCGCGATCCTCTTTGCGCACGAGCACATCAAGAAGCTTGTCGCCTTCCAGGAGGAGATCGTCGCGCAGATCGGCAAGCCCAAGAGCGATTTCCCGATCGTCACCACGGGCGAGGACGTCAAGGCCGCCGTGCGCGAATATGCCTACGACAAGTGCGCCTGGTGCTTTGAGACGTTCGACCGTCACGAGCGTCAGGACCGCGAGAACGCCGTCAAGGCCGAGACGCAGGAGCACTTTGCCGAGCAGTTCGCCGGCCGTGCCAGCGAGATCGACGACGCGCTGTACTACCTCAACAAGGAGATCATGCGCAAGAAGATCCTCGAGCAGGGCATCCGTCCCGACGGTCGTAACCTGCACGAGGTGCGTCCCATCTGGTGCGAGACAGGCATCCTGCCGCGTCCGCACGGCTCCGCCGTCTTCACCCGAGGCGAGACGCAGGTCATGACCGTGGCGACGCTGGGCGCCGTGGGCGAGGCGCAGATGCTGGACGGCCTGAGCAACGAGGACACCAAGCGCTACATGCACCACTACAATTTCCCGCCGTATTCGACCGGCGAGGCTGGACGCATGCGCAGCCCGGGCCGCCGCGAGATCGGACACGGTGCGCTGGCTGAGCGCGCGCTGGAGCCTGTCATCCCGCCGGTGGAGGATTTCCCATATGCGCTGCGTCTCGTGAGCGAGGTGCTCTCCTCCAATGGCTCCACCTCGCAGGCGTCCGTGTGCGGCTCCACGCTTGCGCTGATGGACGCCGGCGTGCCGATCAAGGCGCCCGTCGCGGGCGCGGCCATGGGCCTGATCAAGGACGCCGAGTCGGGCAAGGTGGCCGTGCTGACGGACATCCAGGGCCTGGAGGACTTCCTGGGCGACATGGACTTCAAGGTCGCCGGCACGATGAACGGCATCACCGCCATTCAGATGGACATCAAGATCAAGGGCATCGACGAGCCCATCCTGCGCCAGGCGCTTGCGCAGGCGCTGGAAGCGCGCCTGCACATCCTGGGCAAGATGCTCGAGGTGTTGCCGCAGCCGCGTGAGAATCTGTCCAAGTACGCGCCCAAGATCATCCGCTTCACGATCAACCCGGACAAGATCCGCGAGGTCATCGGACCGGGCGGCAAGATGATCAACAAGATCATCGCCGAAACGGGCGTCAAGATCGACATCGAGGACGACGGCAGCGTGGACATCTCCACGCCCGACGAGGAGGCCGCCGCCAAGGCGCGCCGCATCATCGAGGGCATTGCCAAGGACATCGAGGTCGGCGAGGTGTACACGGGCAAGGTCGTGCGCATCATGAACTTCGGCGTATTTGTAGAGCTGCTGCCGGGCAAGGATGGCATGGTGCACATCTCCAAGCTGGCAAACGGCCGCGTCGAGAAGTGCGAGGACGTCGTTAAGATCGGCGACGAATTGGAGGTCAAGGTCTCCGAGATCGACTCGCAGGGCCGTATCAACCTCATTCGCAACGACATCGTCTACGAAAACCGCGAGCCCATTCGCCGTGGGCCGGCAGGGGATCGCCGCCCGCCGCGCCGCGAGCGCTCCGGCGCGCCCCGCGACTGATCGCGGGCATACGAGCCCAACAGGGATGCGGCGCAGCCGCATCCCTGTTTTTCTTCCATCATGGCTGCATGAGGCAGAAAATCGTGGGAAATGCTAAGGACGACGCCGGCCGGAGGATTCCGGCCCATCAGGCGTAGAAGGAGCTGCCATGTACGACGAATTTACGCTGTCCAACGGCCTTCGCGTGATCGCCGAAAAAATCCCGCATTTCCGCTCCGTCAGCGTGGGGCTGTGGATCGGCACGGGATCCATGCTTGAGACGCGCGGGGAAAACGGCCTGTCGCACTTCATCGAGCACATGCTCTTCAAGGGCACACAGCAGCGCAGCGCCATGCAGATCGCCGAAGAGATGGACGCGATCGGCGGTCAGGTGAACGCGTTTACCTCCAAGGAATGCACCTGCTATTACGCCAAGGTCATCGATGAGCACTTTGAAAAGGCGCTCGACCTGCTGAGCGACATGCTGCTGCACGCCACCTTCAATCTCCAAGACCTGGAGAAGGAGCGCAGCGTCATCCTGGAGGAGATCGCCATGACCGAGGACACGCCGGAGGACCTCGTCTATGAGCTGCTCAGCGAGGCGTACTTCGGCGATCACGCGCTCGCGCGGCCCATCTTGGGCCCGGCGGAGGTCATTCGCTCCGTCACGCGCGAGCAGATCCTCGCGTTCCACCGCCGGCACTACAGGCCGGACAACACGGTGCTCGCCGTGGCCGGCGGCTACGAGCTGGATCAGCTGCGCGAGCTGGCCGGGCGCTATCTGGGCGCCTGGACGGCCCCGGCGCAGGCGCAGGAGGCAGCGCCGTTTGCCGGGTGCGCGCAGCAGGTGCGCATCAAGCGCAAGGACATCGAGCAGGTCCACGTGTGTCTGGGCTACGAGGGGATCGCCACGGGCGCGGACGAGGCGTACCCGATGGCCGTGTTCAACAACATCTTCGGCGGCGGCATGTCGTCGCGCCTGTTCCAGAAGATCCGCGAGGAGATGGGCGCGGCCTATTCGGTCTACAGCTATCCGACGTCCTACCCGGACTGCGGCGTGTATGCAATCTACGCGGGCACGTCCATCCAGCAGGCGCAGCAGGTGGTCGACGAAATCCGCCGTCAGGTGGACCGCTTCCTCGCAGACGGATTCACGGACAGGGAATTCACGCAGGCGCGCGACCAGCTCAAGGGCGGCTATATCCTCGGGCTGGAGAGTACGTCCAGCCGCATGTCCGCGCTGGGGCGCAGCAAGCTGCTGCTGGGCTATGCCAACGAGATCGACGAGGTCATCCGCAGAATCGAGCGCGTGACGCCGCAGGACGTGATGTCCGTCGCGCGCCGCATCCTGGAAAGCCCGTTTGCAGCGGCGGCCGTCGGCCGCGGCGTGGAGGCGCTCAAGCTGCAGTAAAAACAGCCCAATATATCTATAAGAAAAAGCGCCCGAACGTGCTCCAAGCCGTTCGGGCGCTTTTATCGCGCAACGACGCATCAATCGTCCTGATAGTCCGCAAAGAGATCGGTATCAAGCGCCTTGATCGCAAAGGTCTTTTTTGTGCTGACGCCAAAGTCATGCTCGATCATGAAGCGCGCCAGTTGGTCGCCATCCATCAGGATGACGTGCTGCTTGCGGGCATAGTCGATGGCCTGTTTGGTGAAGGAAGACGTGGTCACAAACAGGCCCTTGCCACCCCTTCCCGCAATCGCACCGACGAAAGCCTGCACGTCCGGACGTCCGACCGGGCGATCGGCATCCCATCGCTTGACCTGCACATAGATCAGATCAAACCCCAACTTATCCTCCATGATGATGCCGTCGATTCCCTCGTCGCCTGTGAGGGCTGTCGTGACGGCGGCATTGGAAAATGTGCCATAGCCCATCTTGGCCATCAGATCCAACACCATTTTTTCAAATGCGACAGGCGAGAGCTTCATGATCTCTGCCAGCAGGTCGTCCGCCAGGCTCTGGTTGATCCGCTTGAAGGCATTTTCAAGGGCGTCGTCCGGCGTTTCGGCCTCTGGCGCATCGGCAGAGGGCTCTTCTTCGCCTCCGGGAACGTCTGCGCCGACGAATGCCTTGAACGAAGGATAGCGCATCAGATAGGCGTTGTCCAACACCCGTGGGTCCTCTTGAAGCACCCTTCGTCCCTCTTCGGTGATCTGAAAGGTTCCTTTTGCGGGAGATTCGAGCAGGCCCGCCTTTTTGAGGTATGTGCGGGCCCAACCTACGCGATTGGCGAAATACGTCTGACGTCCGCTGGGCAACGGTTCGGCAAGCTCTGCCTCCGTCAGCCCGAAATGCTGCGCTATACGCGTTTTGATCTCCTTGAGCGCGTGCACGTTGCCATCTGCCAGGCACTGCAACAAAGGCTTATACATCTCATCATGCTTCGGAACGCCCATAGCCATCCCTCCATCACAGGATATTTTTTCATTCGTTTCTTGCGTTCAGACCAGCGGCATGCCCGCAGCCGCCCTTCGCTCCAGGCGATGGATGCGCACGTAGTAGGCGGCGGCGAGCAGCACCGTTGCGCCCGTCCAGGCGGCAATCTCCGCGTAATAGACGCCGTCCTGGCCGAGCATGAGCGGCAGCAGCCACGCGACGCTCAGGCGCATGATCAGCTCCACGATGCCGGAGATCATCGGGATCACCGTATCGCCCATGCCCTGCAGGGCCGAGCGATAGACATAGAGCAGGTAGAGCACGGACAGCGCGGCGCACATGACGCACAGGTAGCGGTAGGCGACGTCCAGCACGGCCGGCGCGTCCGCGCTCGAGGCGGAGACGAACAGCGCCAGAATCCAGCGGCCCGCCGCGGCCATGACGCCGCCGATGCACAGGGCCGTGAGCACGCCGATGATCGCAGAGGCGCGCAGGCCGCGCTTGATGCGCTCGAGCTGGCCCGCGCCCAGGTTCTGCCCGGTGAACGTCGCCATCGCAAAGCCAAAGGAGGTCGCGGCGATCTCCAGCAGGCCGTAGAGCTTGTTGGTGGCGGTAAAGCCCGCGACGAACACGAATCCGAAGCCGTTGATCACGTATTGCACGCCCATGCCGCCCACGGCGATGATGGCGTTTTGCAGCGCCATGGGCGCGCCCAGGCGCACGAGCGTACCCGACACGGCGCGGTCGGGCCGCAGCGCTTCGCGCGTCATGTGCAGCATGGGCAGGCGGCGCACGGCGAACAGGCAGAACAGCGCTGAAAAGGCCTGCGCGATGACCGTGGCGGCCGCGGCGCCGCCCACGCCCCAGTGAAAGACTGCGACAAACAGCAGATCCAGGCCGACGTTGATGGCGCA
>LHCFC04200__coassemble_3365_pt1 | contig 6542 bp, 4 predicted proteins | sample LHCFC04200__metabat2_high_PE_047 | metagenome-assembled genome bin LHCFC04200 | reverse complement strand
GATGCAGAGCCCGGAACTTTTCGGCGCGCGGCGCGTCCAAAGGGATGTAGGAAAGGAGGCGGGCAAGCGTGAACTGTGAGACCTTTGCTTCCCTGCTCTCCCGCCTCTGGGACGGCGAGCTCTCGCCCGGCGAGGAGGAAGCCCTGCGGCTGCATGCCGCGTCGTGCCCGCGCTGCGCGCAGCTGCTCGCCGTGTGGGAGGACGCGCGGGATGCGCTGGCGCACCTGGACGACGACGTGCAGCCGCCGGAGACATTCTCCCGGGGCTGGCGCGACGCCGTGCGGCGCGAGGCGTTTCGCGCAAAGCGCATGCGGCGCAGGCCCTTGCTGCGCGCGGCGTCCGGCCTGGCGGCGGCGCTCGTGCTGCTGGCGGGTTCGACGGCGCTGTGGCGCGAGGGCATGCTGCCCGTCGCCTATCCCGACAGGGTCCGGGTCGAGGCGTCCGCCGCGCCGGACGTGCAGGAGCCGGGCCTGATGCTGGCGCGCGCGCTGCCCGAAATGGACGAAACGGCCGGGACGGGCGGGCCGGATGCGTCCTACGCGGCGGAAGAACCGCATGCGGCGCAGGAGGCCGCCGCAGAGCCGGCATCGCAGCCGCGCGCGTTCATCGAGGACTTTGCCCGCGTGTGCGGCGCAGTGCTGCCGTGGGCGCTGAGCGCGCTGGCCGCGGCGCTCGTCGCAGGACTGACTGCGCGGCAAGCCCGCAGGAGACAGACCAGAAGAAAGGATGGATCGGAATGAAAAAGCTGCTTTGCATTGTCATGACGCTGTTGCTGCTGTGTACGGCGCTGCCGGGCCTGGCTGCGCCTGAGGCGTCCAAGCCCGCGCCGGACGCGCCGCAGGCGGAGCCCGTGCAGGAGCCGGCCGCCGCGCCCGCGCAGAACGGAACGCTGACCGTGACGGGCAGCGCGGCGATCACCGCCGCGCCGGATCGGGCGAGCATCTCCGTGGGCGTCAATGAGACGGCGGCGGAGGTCTCGCAGGCGCAGACGGTCGCCAACGCGAAGGTGAACGCCATCGTGGAGGCCGTGAAGGCGCTGGGCGTGGAGGAGAGCAAGATCAGCACGAGCAATTACTCGATCTTCCCGCAGACGGAGTATGATGCGGACGCCGGGCGCTCGGTGCTCGTGGGCTATCAGGTGTCCAACACGGTCACGATCAACCTGGAGGACTTCTCCCTGCTGGATCGGGTGATCGACGAGGCGGTCGCCGCGGGCGCAAACGAGATGTACGGCATCACGTTCGACGTGAGCACGCGCAGCGAGCTGTACCGTCAGGCGCTGGAGCAGGCCGTGCAGGCGGCTGCGGACAAGGCGCAGCTGATGGCGGCTGCGGCGGGCATGGAGATCGCCTCCATTGAGGAGATTCGCGAGGTGGGCGGCATCAGCGTCAGCTCCGGGCGGGGCGCGTACATGAACGCGACGGACGCCGTGGCCATGGCGGAGGAAGCGGGCGGAACCGCCATCCAGGGCGGCGAGCTGAGCGTGAGCGCACAGGTCGAGCTGGTCTACCGCGTGCAGGCAAGATGATGTAAACGAAGCGTGCCGGACGGGTTTCCGTCCGGCACGCGTTTTTTAGTTGTCCATCGTGGCCGTGCGGCGGATGATGCGGTCCTCCACCCAGTGGTCCCGATAGTAGGAATTGGCCTCGAACGTGTCGTTGATCCGGCGCATCTTGTCCCACATCGCCTCGCGCAGGGATGCCTTGAGCTTCTCATAGCCGGGCTCCTTGGACAGGTCGCGCAGCTGCAGGGGATCCTCCACGTGGTCGAAGAGCAGCTCCTGCCCGTCGCCGCGGTAGACGGCGTAGGTGTAGCGCTTGGTGCGGTAGGCGCGCCACTCGTAGCCGTCGCCCCAGGCGGCGGTCGGGCCGCAGCACATCATCAGCGCGCCGTCCTCGCTGGCGCGCCGCGCGTCGAAGAGGAAGCCGCTCAGGTCGTTGCCCTCCACGGTCTGCGGGATGGGCAGATCCAGCATCGACAGCAGCGTGGGCATGATGTCCACCGTGTTCAGGCACACGTCGCACGTGCCGCCGGCCTGCAGTCGGCCGGGCCAGCGCATGAGGAAGGGCACGCGCACGGCCTCCTCGTAGAAGATGTTCTTCGCCCGCCGTCCATGCGCGCCGAAGCACTCGCCGTGGTCGGATGTGAAGATGACGATCGTATCCTCCGCCAGGCCCAGCTCGTCCACCGCGCGCATCAGGCGGCCAATGTTGTCGTCCAGGTTGGCGACCATCGCGTGGTAGCAGCGCATCCAGCCCGTCAGCTCTTCGCGCTCCGCGTCCGACAGGCACGCCCATTTGTCCGCGTGCGGGTCATTCTGCGGCAGATAGTTGTCCGGCAGCTCGAACGTCATATCCTTCACGCGCTCCAGGTATTCGGCGGGCACGTTGTCGGGCGTCCAGGGATCGTGCGGCGTACCGATGGAGAGGAAGAGCGAGAAGGGCTGGTTCCCGGCGGCGAGACGGCGCAGCTGGCCGATGGCCATGTCGGTGACGCAGTCGGGCTCATAGCCGTCGTGGTAGATCTTCTCGGGCGTGTCCAGGTGATAGTAGGCATGCGGCGCATAGTACTCGTGGTGGAAGCCGTAGTGCGCGAAGAAGCCGTCGAATCCGAGCCGGTCCGGGCCCTTGGGCACGAACGAATTCTTCGGGTCGTAGTGGTTGCCCAGCTCGTTGGCGTACAGGTGCCACTTGCCGATGTAGGCCGTCTCATAGCCGCCCTCATTCAGCACATGCGCGATGCAGCGATGGTTGGGGCTGATGCGGATCTCGTTGATGACCATGCCGGTCGAGGTCGTGTACTTGCCTGTGAACAGCGACGCGCGGAAGGGCGCGCACACGGGGTGGCCGGAGACCGCATTGCACAGGTCCAGGCTCTGCGCGCGCAGCGCGTCGATGTGGGGCGTGAGGCCGGGCCGCCCGCCCGTGTAGCCGACGGAGGCGTAGCGCAGCTGATCGGCAAACACGAAGAGCAGGTTGGGCCGCTTGGGGGTGGGCATGGGCAGGACCGTCCTTTCTTCCGTCCGCTTTGTGCGGATGGAGGCGGCGCATGCGCGCCGTTCGTCTTGCTGTAACATTCGTTTCTGCGGCGCGAATTCCTGCTCCATTGCGCGAAAAAAAGCCCCGGCGCGCGAGGCGTCGGGACCTTCGGGGGGCGTCAGTCCAGCTCAAACTTGCCGGTATAGAGCTGGTAGTAGCGGCCGCGCTGGGCGATCAGCTGATCGTGCGTGCCGCGCTCGATGATGCGGCCCTGGTCGAGCACCATGATCGCATCGGAGTTGCGCACGGTGGACAGGCGGTGCGCGATGACGAAGACCGTGCGGCCCTTCATCAGGCGGTCCATGCCCTCCTGCACGATGCGCTCGGTGCGCGTGTCGATGGAGCTGGTCGCCTCGTCCAGGATGAGCACGGGCGGGTTGGCCACGGCCGCGCGCGCGATGGCCAGCAGCTGGCGCTGGCCCTGGGAGAGGTTGGCGCCGTCGCCGGTGAGCATGGTGTCGTAGCCCTGTGGCAGGTGCTCGATGAAGAACGCCGCGCCCGCCAGTTCGGCCGCCGCGCGGACCTCCTCGTCTGTGGCGTCCAGCCGGCCGTAGCGGATGTTGTCGGCGACCGTGCCGGTGAACAGGTGCGTGTCCTGCAGCACCATGCCCAGCGAGCGGCGCAGGTCGGGCTTTTTGATCTTGGTGATGTTGATGCCGTCGTAGCGGATCTTGCCGTCGGCGATGTCGTAGAAGCGGTTGAGCAGGTTGGTGATCGTCGTCTTGCCCGCGCCAGTTGCGCCGACAAAGGCGATCTTCTGGCCGGGACGCGCGTAGAGCTGGATGTCGTGCAGCACGATCTTGTCCGGGTTGTAGCCAAAGTCCACGCCATCGAGCACGATGTCGCCGCGCTGCTCGACATAGGTGGTCGTGCCATCGGCCTTGTGGAAGTGCTTCCAGGCCCACATGCCCGTGCGGTGGCCGGCCTCGCGGATGTCGCCATTTGCATCGCGCTCGGCGTTGACGAGCTCGACGTAGCCCTCGTCCTCCTCGGACGGGGCGTCCATCATGCGGAAGACGCGGTCTGCGCCGGCCAGCGCCATGACGACGGAGTTGAGCTGCTGGCTGATCTGGGAGATCGGCTGCACGAAGCTGCGGTTGAACTGCAGGAACGCGGCCAGGCCGCCCAGCGTGAAGCCACCTACGCCGAAGATGGCCAGCACCGAGCCCGCGATGGCCGTGACGACGTAGCTGATGTGGCCCAGGTTGTTATTGATCGGGCCGAGGATGTTCGCATAGCGGTTGGCATTGTCCGCGCTCTGGTAGAGCGCATCGTTGAGCTGGTTGAACCGCTCGATGCTCGCCTCCTCATGGCAGAACACCTTGACGACCTTCTGGCCCTCCATCATTTCCTCGATGTAGCCGTTGACCGCGCCGAGGTTGCGCTGTTGCTCGATGAAGTAGCTGCCGGACTTGGCTGTGACGGCGCGGGTCACGCGGATCATCAGCGCGATCATCGCGAGCATGATCAGCGTGAGGGGGATGTTCAGCGCGATCATGGAGACGAACACGCTGACGACGGTGATCGCGGAGGAGACGAGCTGCGGCAGGCTCTGGCTGATCAGCTGGCGCAGCGTGTCGATGTCGTTGGTGTACACGGACATGATGTCGCCGTGCGCATGCGTGTCGAAGTAGCGGATGGGGAGGCTCTCCATGTGGCGGAACAGGTCCTCGCGGATGGAGCGCATGGTGCCCTGGGTCACGGAGATCATGATGCGGCTGTAGCCGTAGGTGGCCGCCGCGCCCAGGTAGTACACGCAGGCCATCAGCAGCAGCGCGCGCAGCAGCGGCGCGAAGTTGGGCGAGGCCTCGTGCAGGAACGGGGTGATATAGCTGTCGATGAGCGTCTTGAGAAAGAGATTTCCAATGACGTTGGCCAGCGTGCTGGCGACGATGAGCAGCAGCACGAACAGGCAGTGGAATTTATAATGCCCCAGGATCACGGAGAACAGGCGCCGGAGGATAACGCCGGGGTTTTCCACCTTCGGCCGCGGTCCATGCGGCCCTCTGCGATTGCCCATCATTGCGCGTCGCCTCCCTTCCGCGCCTCTTCGGTCTCATCGGCCTGGCCGGCCTCGATGCCCTTCATCTGTTGTTCGTAGATGTCGCGGTAGATTTCGCTCTCTTGCATGAGCTGCTCGTGCGGGCCCATGTTTTCGATGCGGCCGTTGTTGAGCACGATGATCGTATCCGCATCCATGACGGAGGCGATGCGCTGGGCGATGATGAACTTCGTCGTGCCCGGCAGCTCCGTGCGCAGCGCCTGGCGGATCAGCGCGTCGGTGCGCGTGTCGACGGCGCTGGTTGAGTCGTCCAGGATCAGGATCTTGGGCTTGCACAGCAGCGCGCGCGCGATGCACAGGCGCTGTTTCTGACCACCGGAGACGTTCGTGCCGCCCTGCTCGATGTAGGTGTCATACTTGTCCGGGAAGGTCTGGATGAACTCATCCGCCTGCGCCAGGCGGCACACGCGCTCGATCTGCTCATCCGTGGCATTTTTGTCGCCCCAGCGCAGGTTCTCCTTGATCGTGCCCGAGAAGAGCACGTTCTTCTGCAGCACCATGGCCACCTGGCTGCGCAGCGTCTCCAGGTCATACTTGCGCACATCCAGCCCGCCCACGCGCACCGCGCCGGCGCTCACGTCGTACAGGCGCGGGATCAGCTGCACCAGGGAGGATTTTGCGCTGCCCGTGCCGCCCAGGATGCCGACCGTCGCGCCGGAGGGCACGGAAAAGCTCAGGTCGTCGAAGATGGGCTTGCCATCCTCGCTGTAGGCGAAGCGCACGTGGTCAAACGCAACGGAGCCGTCGGGCACCTCGCGCACCGGCTGCTCGCCGTTGGTCAGGTTGGAGCGCTCGTTGAGCACTTCGGCTACGCGGTCGCCGGAGGCACGGGCCATGGCGATCATGACAAAGATCATCGAGACCATCATCAGGCTCATGAGGATGTTCATCGTGTAGGTGAACAGGCTCATCAGCTGGCCGGTCGTCAGCGTGCCGCCGACGATCATGTGCGCGCCCAGCCAGGAGATCAGCAGGATGCACGTGTAGACCGTGAACTGCATCAGTGGCGCGTTGAGCACCAGCAGGCGCTCGGCCGCGACGGACAGGTCGTACACGTCGCCGCACGCGCGGTCGAACTTGTCGACCTCGTGCTGCTCGCGCACATAGGCCTTGACCACGCGAATGGCGCTCACATTCTCCTGCACACTGGCGTTGAGCGCGTCGTACTTCTTGAACATCTGGCGGAAGAGCGAGTGCGTACGCCCGATCAGGAAGTACAGGCACAGCGCCAGGAAGATGATCGCTACCACATAGACCATGGACAGGCTCGGGCTGATGCGCACGACCATCACGAACGCCAGGATCATCGTGATCGGCGCGCGGAAGCACATGCGCAGGATCATCTGGTAGGTGTTTTGCAGGTTCGTCACGTCCGTCGTCATGCGGGTGACCAGGCCTGCCGTCGAGTATTTGTCGATGTTCTGAAACGAGAATGTCTGGAT
>LHCFC04200__coassemble_3284_pt1 | contig 6635 bp, 4 predicted proteins | sample LHCFC04200__metabat2_high_PE_047 | metagenome-assembled genome bin LHCFC04200 | reverse complement strand
CGGTAGCTCACGTCCATGTTCAGGCTCCCGACGACCGCGATCGTGCCCATACCCTTTCCTCCCCTCACAGCGCCCGCACGCGCAGGCGTTCAAACACGCAGCGGCCCTGCTCCACGCCAACGCCCACGGCGCCCGTCCGGTACGGCGCGCTATCCGTGCACGCCAGCAGCTCCCGGCCCGCGCCGTCCAACACCGTCAGGTTCGCGCCCCGCGCGCGCAGCGTCAACTCGTGCGTCTCGCCCGCACGCCACGCATACGCCGCCGAGGCCAGCTCGCGATAGATGCCCTCGTCGTGCTTCATCAGCGCCACGCGGCCGCCTTCGCACAGCCGCACCGCATAGCACCGCTGCGCGCCCTGCACGCGCGCCATAAACTGATGCGCGCCGCCCACGCCCGGCCGCAGCGTGCAGCTCACCTCCACGTCGCCCCAGGCGATGTCGCCCGTGTATGCCTCGGCCATCTGCTCGCTCGAGCCAACCAGCGCGCCGTCCTCCAGCGCCCAGATGCCGCACAACCGCGTCATCTGGCTGATCTCCCGGTGCATGAAGTGCCAGACCTCCTCGCGCTCGCGCGCAAAGTCGAGCGTGTAGTCCGGCCCGCCGGTGAAGTCCATCTCCTCCACGAATGCGAGCAGCTCGCCGCCTTCCACGCGCTCAAAGAGCACGCCTGCGCGCTCGAGACACGCGCCCACCATCGGCGGGATGTCCAGCGTCAGCTCGCGCGTCTCGCCCTTTTCCAGGCGCACCCGCTCGCCGCATACGCGCCCGCCGCCGTTGCCATCCAGCACATACGCGCAGGCCGTGTACGCGCCCTGCGCCTCCCCGTCCAGCGTCACGCGCGCGCGCACCCGCTGGCCCGGATACAGGATGGGCGAAAACGCCGGATCGTAGCGGCTGTCAGTGAAGTCTGCCGGCCGGTAGTATGTGCGGTGGTAGACCTCCACATCCTCGCGCCCCGGCTCCGGCTGCGCCCACACGCGCAGCCGTCCGCCCGCATTGCGCAGGCATCCCGCGCGCACGCCATCCAGCCGGAATGCGTGCGTGGAGCCCGGCAGCGCGAACGAGAACCGCGGTCCCTCGCCGCGCAGCAGCGTCTCCCACTGCTGCGGATACGCCTCGCCCGCCAGCCGGTAGCCCAACCGCGCCGTATACAGCGCCGCAGACGGCACATCCACAATGTTCAGACAGCCCACTACGCTCGAGCAGGCCAGGAAGTCGTGGATCGGACGCAGCCATTTGTCGTAATCGATGCCCTGAATCCCCACGAGCACGCCCATGATCGCGCCCACATTGCCCGCGGTGCAGTCCGTATCCCAGCCGCACATGTTGCAGATGCAGATCGTGCGGCCGAAGTCGCCCCCGCCGTAGAGCATGGAGAGGATCATGACCGCAGAGTTGGGGATGATGTGACACGCGCCGGCATACTTGTCATAGCCGTAATGGTCATGCACAAAGTCAAAGCACGCACGCCAGTCATCCGGGCAACGCTCCCAGAACGCGATGACGTCGCGCGCCATACGCCGGTAGCCGCAGTCCTCCGGAATGACGGACAGGCCCGCCTCGATCACCTCGCGCACGTCGTGCGCCGTGAACGCCGCGGCCACGCATGCCGCCACGAACTGGCCGCCATAGATGCCCTCGCCGTCGTGCGAGACGCTGGCCGCCTTGCGCGCAAAGCGCGCCGCGCGCTGCGGATCGCCCGGATTGCACAGGCCCCAGCAGTCGATGAAGATCTGGCCGCCGATCTGCTCGGCGACAGTGCGCCCGTTCTGCTCAATGGAGCCCGAGCGCGGCGCCTCGATGCCAGCGCGCAGGTTGAGATACGCCGTGTGTTCGGTGGACACGCCATAGCCACCCCACCAGTAGAAGCCGTGCTCATAGGGCGTATAGTTGAGCCACGTACGGCCGATCTGTGCGGCGGTCAGCTCCTCCGAGCACGCGTAATCCTCCAGCGCGCGCTGGAAGAACAGCGGGCCGTTGGTGTCGTCATCCGCAGCGAACTCGTCGTAGTCGACGATATAGTCCCATACATTCTCGCCCAGCACGCGCCGGATCTTCTCGTACGTCCAGCCTTCGATCGGCGCGCCCAGGCGCACGCCGGCGATCTTGCCCAGCCAGCCGGCATAGCAGCGCTCTACATAGTCGTTGGGTATGGCCATCGTTTTTTCCTCCTTTTATCGCACGCTTATCCCACGCCCGCATCGCGGGCCGGATGGTTTGGGCGCCGTCAACCCTTGAGGCCGCTGGTGACGATGCCCTCGATGAAGTACTTCTGCGCAAAGAAGAACACGCACAGAATCGGCAGGATGGTGATGACCGCGCCGCACATCATGCTGCTCCACATGGAAGTGTACTGTCCCTTGAACTTGGACAGGCCCAGCGAGAGCGTCCACAGTTCCTTGTCGTTGAGGTAGAGCAGCGGGCGCAGGAAGTCGTTCCACGTGCCCATGAAGATGAACAGCGTCAGCGTGACGAGCGCGGGCTTGGAGTTCTTGATCACGACCTCCCAGAAAATGCGCGGATAGTTGCACCCGTCGATCTTGGCGGCGTCCTCCAGCTCGGTGGGGATCGACAGGAAGAACTGGCGCAGCATGAACACGCCGAACACGCTGAACAGGCCCGGTACGATCAGCGAGGTGAGCGTATCCATCCAGCCCAGGGTGCGGATGATCTTGAACATGGGGATCATCGTCACCTGGTAGGGCAGCATCATCGTGCTCAGATAGACGATGAACATCGCGTCGCGGCCCTTGAAGTTCAGCCGCGCGAACGCGTAGGCCGCCATGGACGCGACCACCAGCTGGCCCACGACGGTCAGCACCGTGACCAGCGCGGTGTTGAAGAAGTACGTGCCCCAGGGTGCATACTCCAGCGTGGAGATGTAGTTTTCCGGATGCCACTGACGCGGAATCCACGTCACCGGCAGGGAGAGGATCTCCGCATCGCTCTTGAACGAGCTGAGGATCATCCAGACAAACGGCGCGAGCATCAGCGCGCTGAAGAAGATCAGAAACACATGCGTCACCGCGCCGGTGACGTGCCTGCGGGCCCGTGCGCTGCGCGTGCGCTCCGAACGGGGCTGTGCAATCGTCATATGCCGTCCCCTCCTTTACTGCTTCTGGTCCCGGCTCACGCGCAGCTGCAGCAGGCTGACAACCAGGATCACCAGGAACAGGATGTACGCAATGGCCGACGCGTAGCCCATCTTCCAGTACTGGAACGCGTTGGCATAGATGAGGTAGCTGAGCGTCTGCGTGGCCTTGGCCGGTCCGCCGTTGGTGAGCATATAGATCTGATCGAACGCCTGGAACGACGAGATCGTATTGTTGATCAGCACGAAGGCCACCGTCGCGCGCAGCATCGGCATCGTGATGCGGAAGAACTTCGTCGCCGGACCGGCGCCGTCGATCTCAGCCGCCTCATACAGCTGCGGATCCACGCCCGTCAGGCCCGCCAGGAAGATGACGATCGTCACGCCGATGCCCTTCCACACCGACACGAAGATCACGCACGGCATCGCCTGCTGAATCGAGGCAAACCAGCCCTGTGGCGGGATCCCAAAAACCCCAAGGATTTGGTTAATCATGCCGTAGTCCTTGTTGAACATCTGCTGGAACACCACGGAGATGGCGACCGTCGACACAATCGACGGGATGAAGAAGCAGGCGCGGTAGATCGTCTTTCCGCGGATCTTCTGGTTGAGCACCACCGCGACGAACAGCGCCAGGAAGCAGCCGACCGGCACGGTGCCGACGGCGAAATACAGCGTATTGACCAGCGACTTGCGGAATTCGCGATTGCCCAGGAGCTTCGTGTAGTTGTCCAGGCCGATGAATTTCATGGCAGTCACGCCGTCGTACTCGGTGAAGCTGTACACCAGCGACATGAACACCGGCACGAGCGTGAACATCAAAAAGCCGATGATCGTCGGCAACAGAAAGAGCATGCCCCACATGCCCTCGTTGCCGTTCAGTCTGCGCCCGCGTGCCGGGCGAATCGAGCCAACCATGCCTTGCACTCCTTCCTCTGGCGAAAATGTCGGGCGCGCGACGCTGCGCGCGCCCGGCCGCCTGCCGATCCTCCGGGATCAGCCGCCGATGGCATCAGCCAGGATATCCTGCGCCTCGGCGTTGAAGTAATCCAGCGCGTCCTGCGGGCTCATCTCGCCCAGCACCATGGACTGCATGTAGGACATGAACAGATTGTTGATCTCATCCTCGCACAGCGAGAAGCTGTCGCGCTGATCTACGTACGGCACGGAATCCACGAAGTTGATCACGCTCTCGGGGAACTTGCTGTCCACGATCACCTGATTGGCCTCGTCGTCCTGCGCGCCCGGCAGCGCCATGTTGTACTTGGCCACGATCATCTGGCCCTCATGACCGACGAAGAACTTCAGCACGTCCCACGCGACGTCCTTGTGCTCCGAGCCGGAATAGATGCCCCAGTTGAGCACGCCCGCGCGCGTCGTGCGCGTGCCGTCCTGGCTCAGCGGCGCCATGACCACGTCCCAGTTGAACGTCAGCGGCTCGTCCAGGTACTGCGGCAGCATCCACATGCCCGACGGCTCCATCGCCGTCTGCTGGTTGCGGAACAACTGGCCGGAGCCCTCGCCCATGGCCGTCACTTCCGCCGGGTCCGGCGAGATGCGGTCCACCGCAATCGCATTGTAAAGCCACTCGAACGCCGCCAGCGCCTTGTCGTAGTTCTCCGGCTGCGCCGTCCAGATTCCCTGCATGTCCTCCGTGTAGATCTCCACGCCCATGCGGCTGAGGAACTGCGCCACCACGTCCAGCCAGTCCATGTTGGACATGCCGTACACCAGCTCGTCCGGATGCGTCAGCTTCTTGCACGTCTCATACCAGTCGTCGAACGTCCAGTCGTTCGTCGGGTATTCCACGCCGTACTTGTCGAACAGGTCCTTGTTGTAGTAGATGACGTAGGGCGAAACCTCCTGCGGCAGCGCGTACAGCTCGCCCTCGTACGTCAGCGGCTCCAGCAGGCTGTCATAGAAGTAGTCCAGATAGCCCTCGCCCTCCGCCTCGATGTACTGCGTCAGCGGCTCGAGCACGCCGCGCGTCGTGTAGGTGTAGATGTTCTCATTCAGGTAGAGGATGTCCGGGGCCTCGCCCGAGCTGATCAGCGCCATCGTCTTCACGACGCGGTCGTCGCCCAGATCCACCCACTTGATCTCAACGTTCGGATGCAGCTCCATGTACAGGTTGGCCGTCTCCTCGCGCAGCGCGATCTCGGACAGGCTGCCCGACACCGCCATCTCGATGACGACCTTCTCCTCCTCAGCCACGCCCGCCGTCACGAGCGTGCACAGCGCCAGGCACAGCGCCAGCGCAAGACAAAACCATTTTTTCATCCGTATTCCCTCCATGTCGTTCGGTGTTTGGATAGATGAAGATGAGGCCGGTTCATCCCGGCGCAGCGGCTGTCCTCCTTTCTGTAGAATTTGGGACAGCTCGTTTTTTCCAAACGACATGGAGGGAATACGCCTCAAAGCTCTATGCGCATCTTGCATCGAAAGATGCCTAAAATTGTACGCTTTGTGTGTCAATCGGGCGCTTCGCCCGGTTGCCGCTCCTTCCGGCCGGTCTCCTCACCCGTCTGCGGGCGGGGCGGTCGAGTCGCGAACGACCAGCGCATGGGCGACCGACGCCTCGCGCGCCGGGCCGTCATAGCGCCCGTCGATGCGCTCAAAGAGCATGCGCACGCCCTCGCGCGCGAACACGCCGCTGTCGTTGGTGACGGTCGTCAGCCGCGGGCTGGACAGCGCCGCATAGGGGATGTCGTCCATGCCGGTGACGCTCACATCCTGCGGCACGCGCAGCCCGCGCTCCCGCAGCGCCTGCACCGCGCCCAGCGCGATCAGGTCGTTGGCGCAGCAGATGGCCGTGGGCGGGCGGCGCAGCGCCGCGAAGAAGCAGCCCGCGCGGTAGCCGTCCTCCTGCCCAAAACCCGTCTCCAGCACGTCCTCCTGCAGCGGACGCAGCCCCGCCTCGCGCAGCGCGCGCTCGTAGCCCTCCAGCCGGTTGCGTCCAATCACCGAGCCGGGCACGCCGCCCGCGAACGCGATGCGCCGGTGTCCCAGGAAGATCAGATGGCGCGCCGCCAAATATGTACCCCCCGGCTCGCTCACGTGTACCACGTCAAACGGCGCGCGGGCATAGGCGTTGAGCCCCACGACCGGGATACCGCTGCTCTGCAGCGCGCGCATGACGCGCTCCTGCGCGTCCACCGATGCGAAGAGGATGCCTCCCGCATACATCTGCCGTGCCAGGCGCACGGCCTCCTCTTCCTCCTGCGCGCGCTCACCGGTGTTGAACAGCGCCATCGCATACCCGCGCGCATCCGTCAGGCGTTGCACTTCACGCGCCATGGCCGAATAGAACGGGTTGCACACATCCGGCACCACCAGTAGCACCATGTGCGCGCGCTGTGTCTTGAGGCTGGAGGCCGCCATGCTCGGCGCATAGCGCGTCTCCTCCACGGCGCGGGCGATGCGCAGGCCTGTCGCCTCATCCACCGGTCCGCTGCGGTTGAGATAGCGCGAGACGGTCGCGATGGACACGCCCGCGCGACGCGCCACATCGCGGATGGTTGCCTTGCCCTGCACACGCGCCGCCC
>LHCFC04200__coassemble_2947_pt1 | contig 7212 bp, 7 predicted proteins | sample LHCFC04200__metabat2_high_PE_047 | metagenome-assembled genome bin LHCFC04200 | reverse complement strand
CCATCTGCCACGGCTGCACCGGCAAGGGCAACGACCAGGTACGCTTTGAGCTGACGATCAAGGCGTTCGACCCGCACATGGACATCATCGCCCCCTGGCGCATCTGGGACATCAAGACGCGCGAGGAGGAGATCGACTACGCCGAGGCGCGCGGCATTCCGGTGCCGGTCAGCAAGAAGCGCCCCTACTCCATGGACCGCAACCTCTGGCACCTCTCGCACGAGGGCGCGGATCTGGAAGATCCGTGGAACGAGCCGCCGCGCGATCTGCCGCTCATCTGCGTCAACCCCGAGGACGCGCCGGACAAGCCGGAGTACGTGGAGCTCGAGTTTGAAAAGGGCGTGGCCGTGTCGATCAACGGCGAGCGGCTGGATTCCGTCGCGCTCGTGGAGAAGGCCAACGAGATCGCCGCGCGCAACGGCGTGGGCATCGCCGACATGGTCGAAAACCGCCTGGTCGGCATGAAGTCCCGCGGCGTGTATGAGACGCCCGGCGGCACGCTGCTCTACGCCGCGCACAAGAACCTCGAGGAAATCACGCTCGACCGCATCACCAGCCACTACAAGGAGCAGGTCGCGCTGCGCTTTGCGGAGCTGGTCTACGACGGGCAGTGGTACACGCCGCTGCGCGAGGCGCTGAGCGCATTCGTCGACTCGACCCAGCAGAACGTGAACGGCACCGTCCGCCTCAAGCTGTACAAGGGCAACTGCATCCCGGCGGGCATGAAGTCCCCCAACTCGCTGTACTTCGAGGAGATCGCCACCTTCGGCGACTCCAAGGACCTGTACAGCCACAAGGACTCCGAGGGCTTCATCAACCTGTTCGGCCTGCCGCTCAAGGTTCAGGCCATGATGAAGGAAAAGAACGGCCAGCTGTAATCCAGATGCAAAGAGAAAGGCAGCGTTTGCTGTCTTTCTCTTTATGACGAGCAAGGAGCGTGTTTTCATGAAGCTTTGGGGCGGACGCTTTGAAAAGCAGACCGACGGCCTCGTAGACGACTTCCATTCCTCCATCACGTTCGACAAGCGGCTCTGCCGTCAGGACATCCAGGGCTCCATCGCCCACGCGACGATGCTCGGCGAGCAGGGCATCATCGACCGGGACGACGCGGACCGGATCGTCGAGGGGCTTCGGGGCATCCTGGCGGATGTGGAGGCCGGGCGCGTGCAGTTCGCCATCGACGCCGAGGACATCCACATGAACGTGGAGAAGCTGCTCATCGAGCGCATCGGCGAGGCGGGCAAGCGCCTGCACACGGGCCGCAGCCGCAACGACCAGGTGGCGCTGGATGGGCGCATGTACGTCAAGGACGAGGCCGTGCGCGCGTGCAACCTGCTGGGCGACCTGTGCCGCGTGCTGCTGCGCATCGCCGGGGAGAACCTGACGACCGTCATGCCCGGCTACACGCACCTGCAAAAGGCGCAGCCCATCACCCTGGCGCACCACATGATGGCCTACTTTCAGATGTTCACGCGCGACATGGACCGCATGCGCGACTGCTACCGGCGCAGCGACGTGATGCCGCTGGGCTCGGGCGCGCTGGCCGGCACGACCTATCCGCTCGACCGCGCGCGCGTGGCGCAGTTGCTGGGCTTTTCCGCGATCACGCAAAACAGCCTGGACGGCGTGTCCGACCGCGACTTCATGCTCGACTACCTGAGCGCCGCCTCGATCTGCATGATGCACCTGTCGCGCTTTTGCGAGGAGCTGATCCTCTGGTCGAGCCACGAGTTCCGCTTTGTGGAGATGGACGACGCCTTCGCCACGGGCTCCTCCATCATGCCCCAGAAGAAGAACCCCGACGTCGCCGAGCTCATCCGCGGCAAGACCGGCCGCGTCTACGGCGACCTGATGGGCCTGCTCGCCGCGATGAAGAGCCTGCCGCTGGCCTACAACAAGGACATGCAGGAGGACAAGGAGGCGCTCTTTGACGCGCGCGACACGCTGGTCAAGTCGCTGGTCGTGTTCACCCACATGCTGGACGCGTGCACGTTCCGCAAGGACGTCATGGCGCGCGGCGCGGCGGGCGGCTTCACCAATGCGACGGACGCGGCGGACTACCTGGTCAAGAAGGGCATGCCCTTCCGGGAGGCGCACGCGGTCGTCGGCCGGCTGGTGCTGCACTGCATCAAGGAGGACAAGGCGCTGCTGGACCTGTCGCTGCAGGAGCTGCGCACGTTCTCGGAGCTGTTTGACGAGGACGTGTTCGAGGCCCTCTCCCTGCAGGCGTGCGTCAACCTGCGCAACATTCCCGGCGGACCCGCGCCCGAGGCCGTGCAGGCCTCCATCGACGCGGGCAGGGCCTTCCTGGACGGGTTCGCCTGCTGATTCCATCAGAGAAAACATGAACGCGGCGTGACGGTATCAGAACCATCACGCCGCGTTTGATCGTTCATCGCCGCAGCGCGCATGTCCACGCCTCTTTGAGTTCCCCGATCGACTGCTGCCTGCGCGCCCTGTCGTCGCTCACGGCCCGGGCCGCGACGCGAAAGGCCGCCTCGCCCAGCTGCCAGGCGTCCCGCGATCGCTCATATGCCCCGAACAGCGCAAAGGCCATGGCCCCGGCCGTGTAGACGTTCGTGACCTCGTCGATGACCGCGCCGAGCCGGAATTCCTCAGGCGACATGAACTTTGCGCTGCCCCACAGACGGCCCATGTCGTTGACAAACGGCTGCCTCTTGAAGAAGTCAATGTCGCAGACGGTCGTCTTGCGGCGCCGGGCATCGTAGAGAATGCTGCCGTCATAGAAGTCGATCGCGACATAGCCCTGGGAAGCGACGTATGCCAAAAAGCACAGGATGTCGTCCAAGACCGTCAGCCGGTCCTCCACGGGCAGAGCCATGAACCGGCGGTGGGAGGCCGGATACATCCGGCCCATGCAGTCGCCGTCGGCCCATTCAAAGACCATCGCAAACCCGCCGCCCACCTCCTCCGCGCAGATGAATGGGATCAGATTCGGATGCGTCAGCCGGGCATACAGGGGCGCCGTCTCCCTCAGGCGCGCGACGGCCGCCTCGGGCGCGCCGTCATAGGCCGCGGTCGGAGCGCCCGCAAACTTGACGAAGTATCGCCTGCCGCCCTGCTCCACGCCGAAGCAGATATTGCCCGAATCCTGCGCGTCAAAGATCTTGAACACCCTGCCATACCGGCTCAGAAAGCCAAAGTCAAAGGGCGCCTTCAGCCGGTACGGAATGCCCTCCATGCAAAACAGCTCCATCTCATGCCTCCATTCGCGCCCGCATCCGGCCATACGTGACCGCAGCTCTATTGTACAGGCTTTCCGCACCCCGTTCAAGCCCTACGGCGCAAAAGCCAAAAAAGCGGGCGCGCCTTTTGCACGCCCGTTCCCCGGCTAGGCCTCCTTCGCGTCCGGCGCCATCGCCTCCCGGATGCGCCGCAGGATGCGCGCCTCCTGTCGCGACACCTGCACCTGCGTCATGCCCAGCGCGCGCGCCGTCTGCGCCTGCGTCCAGTCGCGGAAGTAGCGCAGCATGATCAGCTTTCTGTCGCGCTCGGGCAGCCGCTCGATCTCCTCGCGCAGGGCCATGCGGTCGATCGCATCCGCCTGCTCCTCGCCCACGACATCCCCGAGCGTGCCGCCGTCCGCGCCAGGCAGCGGCGCGTCCAGCGAGGCGACGGCGCTGGCGCTTTCCAATGCCATGACCAGCTCATGCTCGTCGCAGCGCAGGGCCTGCGCGATCTCCGGCAGCGTGGGTTCGCGCAGCAGCGCCTGGCGCAGCGCCTCCGCGACCCGCGCGGCGCGCGCGGCCGTCTCCTTCAGCCTGCGCGAGACGCTCAGCGGCCCGTCGTCGCGCAGAAACCGGCGTATCTCGCCCATGATCATCGGCACGGCATAGGTAGAGAAGCGCACGTTCAGCTCCACCCGGAAGTTGCGGATGGCCTTCACGAGCCCCAGCGCCCCCAGCTGGTAGAGCTCCTCCATCTCGCACCCGCGGCCCGCAAACCGCCCGCAGACGGAGCGCACCAGCGCGAGATTCGCGCCGACCATGCGCTCCAGCGCCTGCGCGTCGCCCGCCTGCGCCTGCCGGATGAGCGCCATGGCCTCCTCGTGTGAGAGCACGCCGGCCATCACGCGTCGGCGCCGAACCGCTTGGTCATGCGCACGCGGGTGCCCTCGCCGGGGACGGAGGCGACCTCCAGCGTATCCATGAACGTCTGCATCACGGCAAACCCCATGCCGGAGCGCTCCATCTCCGGCTGCGTGGTGTAAAAGGGCTCCATGGCCTTTTCCACGTCCGCGATGCCCTTGCCCGCGTCCTCGATCGTGACGCTCAGGACGTGCTCGTCCTCGACGCAGGCGCTGAGCACGACCGTGCCCTGCGTGCCCTCATAGCCGTGCACGATCGCGTTGGTGACCGCCTCACTGACCGCCGTCTTCACGTCCGTGATCTCCTCGATCGTGGGGCCGAGCTGCACGGCGAACGCGCTGATGACCACGCGCGCGAAGGATTCGTTCTGTGCGCAGCCGAGAAACTCCAGCCGCATGCTGTTCTTGCTCACCATAATCCCATCCTCCCGTGTTATCGCACTGTTTCGATGATGCGCTGCAGCCCGGAGAGCTGAAAGATCCGCTCCACGTGCGGGCTCATGTTGCACACCGCCATGCGTCCCCCGCTTCTGCTGAGCGTGCGATAGCGCCCGATCAGCACACCGATGCCCGAGCTGTCCATGAACGACACGCCCTGCATGTCCACGATCAGGCGCTGCGGCTGCTCCTTCTCAATGAGCCGGTCCATCTCCTGGCGGACCGTCTGCGCGCAATGGTGGTCCAGTTCTCCCTCCAGGCAGACGATCAGCGCATCCCGCTGCTTCCTGTGTTTGAGCATATCCCTGCCTCCTCCGCTCCGGTGATTGCGTTTGTTTCCGTATCCACCCGCCCATATCCTGCCGCGAAAATGCACTGTTTATGCCGAAACCGCCAAAACCGTTCGCCAAAAAACGCAGGGACCGCCCGCGCCGCCATGCGGCGAAGGGCGGTCCCTGCTGCGTCCAGCGGATCACGGATCCGCCGGGCGCGTCATGATGAGAAAGGGACGGTTGGACAGTCGGTGCGTGACGGTCCGCTGCGGGCAAAAGCCGGCGTGGGTGTACAGCGCGATGGCGCGCCGGTTGAAGCACGCCACGGTCAGGCGCATCTCCTGCGGTCCGAACGCATGGCGCGCATACACAAGTCCAGCCCGCAGGAAGGCCGCGCCCTCCCCCCGGCCGCACCGGTCCGGGCGCAGGCCCAGGCCCAGGTCGACGGGCCCGTCCGGGTAGACGTCCGGCTCCACGGTCGGGATCCGCGCCGCCTGGCCGAAGCAGAAGTAGCCGGTCAGCCCGTCTTCCGGGGCGGTGCAGGCCACATACGCGCCGCTCATCAGCTCGTCCAGCGTCTCCTGGCACGGTTGGAAGCTATATATTGCATACTCGCCCTCATACGTCCATCGGGCGATCTGTCCGGCGGCCGGGCGCGTCATGGGGCCGATCTCATACGCCATCGTCATGCCTCCATTTCATGCCGCCCCTGCGTCGGGGCGACGCTCTGATTGTACCACGCCGCGGCCGCACGCGCAACGCGCCGTCAGCCCGCAATTTCCCGAATTTCTTCGCCCGTCATGCGCTCGCGCGCCAGCAGCGCCTCCGACACGCGCTCCAGCGCGTCGCGCCGCGTCCGCAGCGTCCGCTCCGCCAGGTCCATCGCCTCGCGCAGCATGCGCTCCACCGCCGCGCGCGCCCGCGCGCCGTCCGCCAGCCCGTCGGGCAGGGCGTCCGCAGCGACGTATCCCAGGTCGTCGTCCATGCCCCAGCACAGGCAGGCCGACGCAGCCAGTCGCGTCGCATGCTGCAGATCGCCCGCCGCGCCGTTGGTGATCTCCTCGCCGCCGAGCACGATGCGCTCCGCCGCGCGCCCGCCCAGCGCCGCGGCCATGCGCGCCAGCACCTGCGCACGGGAGAGAAAGGCGCTGTCCGGCGGCACGGCCATGCTGTAACCGCCCGCGCCGCCCGTGCTGGGCACGATGCTCACCTGGCTCAGGCGCGACTCGGGCATGAGCAGCAGCGTGAGCAGCGCGTGCCCGGCCTCGTGCACCGCCGTCACATGGCGCTCGCGCTCGCTGAAGCCTGCCCCGGCCCGCTCCTCGCCCACGAGCATCGTCGAAAAGGCGCGCCGCACGTCCTCGGGCGCGATGCGCTCCGCAGCGCGCTGCGCCGCATAGATCGCCGCCTCGTTGAGCAGGCTCTCCAGCTTCGCGCCGCTGAAGCCCACCGTGTCCTGCGCGAGCGCGTCCCAGTCGACCGACGGCTCAAACGGCTTGTCCTTGGCGTGCAGCGCAAGAATCTTGGCCCGCTGCTCCCTTCCGGGCAGGCCCACGCAGACGTGGCGGTCAAAGCGGCCCGGGCGTAACAGCGCGTCGTCCAGCGTGTCCACGCGGTTCGTCGCCGCCAGCACGACGACGCCCGCCCCGCCGTCAAAACCGTCCATCTGCGTGAGCAGCGCGTTGAGCGTCTGCTCGCGCTCCTCGCTGGATGCGTTGTCGCGCCGCTTGCCCAGCGCGTCGATCTCGTCGATGAAGATCACCGCGCGCCCGGCCTTCTTCGCCTTGGCGAACAGCTCGCGCACGCGCGCCGCGCCGACGCCGACGTACACCTGCACAAAGTCCGAGCCCGACACCGCATAGAACGGCACGCCCGCCTCGCCCGCCAGCGCGCGAGCCATCAGCGTCTTGCCCGTGCCGGGCGGTCCGTAGAGCAGCACACCGCGCGGAGGCCGCGCGCCCAGGCGCGCATAGCGCTCCGGCTCACGGAGCGCGTCCGCCAGCGAGCGCAGCGACGCGAGCGCCTCCTCGTTGGCCGCCACGTCCGCAAAGCGCGTGGACGGCGCGGCCTCGCTGACCTCCATCGCCAGCCCCCGGGCCAGCCCGGTCCGCGCGCGGCCGGACGAGCGCAGCGCGGCCACGAGCGCAAAGACCAGCAGCCCGCCCAGCAGCAGGCGCAGCGCATCCTCCCGCGCCCACGCCTGCGGCCATGCGTAAAAGAGCGCCGCGGTCAAGCACGCCGCCGCGATGAGCAGCAGCGCCGTGCGTGCCGTCCGGCCGGAATGATTTCTCACATTTGCCACCTCATTATGTTTTTATCATGAATGAATGCGTTCATTATACAGGATGCGGCGCGGCGCGTAAACGGACAAATGTTGGATGCGTAATCTCGCGG
>LHCFC04200__coassemble_2647_pt1 | contig 7751 bp, 7 predicted proteins | sample LHCFC04200__metabat2_high_PE_047 | metagenome-assembled genome bin LHCFC04200 | reverse complement strand
GGTTTGACGGATGCGCAGCCGGTCGATATAATGAAGGCGAAACAACACGGGGGAGGGGATGCGCGTGCGCCTGCTGCTGGCAGAGGACGAGCGGTCGCTGTCGCGTGCGATCGCGACGATTTTGAAGCGGAACCACTATGAGGTGGATGCCGTCTACGACGGGACGGACGCGCTCGCATTCCTGGAAAATGGCGGCTATGACGCCGCGCTCCTGGACATCATGATGCCCGGCCTGAGCGTGCTGCGGCGGCTGCGAGCGGAGGGCGACACGACGCCCGTGCTGCTGCTGACGGCCAAATCCGAGGTAGAGGACAAGGTGCTCGGCCTGGACAGCGGAGCCAACGACTACCTGACCAAGCCGTTTGCCATGCCGGAGCTGCTTGCGCGCCTGCGCGCGATGACGCGTGGACGCGCCATCGGCCCGGAGCCCCGGCTGCATCTTGGCAACATCACCCTGGACCGCGCGACGCATGAGCTCTCCTCGGCGGCGGGCAGCTACCGCCTGGCCAGCAAGGAATACCAGATGATGGAGATGCTGCTGCAGGCGCCGGGGCGGATGATCCCTGCGGAGCGCTTCATGGAGAAGATCTGGGGGTACGATGCGGACGCGCAGGCGCACGTCGTGTGGGTGTACATCTCCTACCTGCGCCGCAAGCTTCAGACGCTGCAGGCAAACGTGCAGATCCGCGTGGTGCGCGGCGTGGGCTATACGCTGGAGGCGATCACATGATTCGAAAGCTGCGACTGCGGTTTGTCGCCGCCGCGATGCTTTCGCTCGTGCTGGTGCTCGCGGTCATCCTGGGCATCATTGCGACGCTGAACTACCGCGGCATCGTCTCGGATGTGGACGGCATCCTGCAACTGCTGCGCCGGACGGACGGACGGCTGCCGGAGCCGCCGGAGACCTTCGCCTGGGACGAGGCGGGCATGCGGTATCAGTCGCCGGAACTGCCCTATGAGATCCGGTTCTTTTCCGTGCTGCTGGACGAGGAGGGCAGCGCCGCCTCCTTCGACCTAGAGCGCATCTACGCCGTCGGCGAGGAAGAGGCGGACGCCTGCGTGCGCGAAGCGCTGCGCCTGGCGCGCCCGTCGGGCTTTGTGGACACATACCGCTTTCTGCGCTACACGGCGCAGGACGGGGAGCGCGTCATCTTCCTGGACTGCGGGCGCATCCTCTCCTGGCACCGCACCCTGCTGCTCACGGGCGCGGCGATCGCGGCGCTGGGCCTGCTTGCGGTCCTGGGGCTGCTGACGCTGCTGTCCGGGCGCATCGTCAAGCCGCTGTCGGAGGGATATGAGAAGCAGCGCCGGTTCATCACCGATGCGGGGCACGAGCTCAGGACGCCGCTGGCGATCATCGACGCGGATGCGGAGGTGATCGAGATGGAGACGGGGCGCAGCGAATGGCTCGACGACATCCGCAGCCAGACCCGGCGGCTGAGCGCGCTCACCGGCGCGCTGACGGACCTTTCGCGCATGGACGAACAGACGCAGCTGCAGATGGTCGAGCTGTCGGCGTCCGACGTCGTGTGTGAGGCAGCGGAGTCGTTTCGGGCGCCGGCGCGTGCGCGCGGGCTGGAGCTGGTGCTGCGCGTGGAGCCGGCGCTCCGCCTGCGGGCAAGCGAGCGCGCCCTGCGCCAGCTGACGGGCATCCTGCTGGACAATGCGGTCAAGTATGCGACCGGCGGCGACGTCGTACTCACGCTGGAGCGTCAGGGCCGCGGCATGCGCCTGAGCGTGGAGAACGCGGTCGGGACGGTCTCGCAGGAGACGCTGCACAACATGTTCGAGCGCTTTTATCGGGCGGACGCGTCCCGCAGCGGCGCGGAGGGATACGGCCTGGGGCTGTCCATCGCGCGCTCGATCGTGCAGGCGCACCGGGGACGGATCACGGCCTCGCTGCGCGGGGCGCATGCGCTGGTCGTCAGCGCCGTGCTGCCGGGCTGAGCGGGAACGCAGCAAGCGGGCGGCGTCCGATCGGACGCCGCCCGCTTGCGCGCCGTCAGGCGCGGATCTCCTGGCGCATGAACAGCACGTAGGAGCACGTGAACGCGAAGAGCACCAGGGCGACCATGCACGTCAGGTGCGGCCAGATGAGCAGCAGGCTCTGATCAAACGTCAGATAGCTGGCCAGCGCGCCGGACATGGACGCCTGCGTCGTGATGCCGACGGTACGGATGTTCGGGTTGAGCAGCGTGCTGGCGGCCTCGCAGTACAGGTAATAGGGCGAAGCGCGCTCAAGCGTGAGCTGCAACTGGTAGTTGTCCATGGCGTTATAAAAGCCCATGATGCCATCCGGCGGATAGGCCAGGTTGGCGATGACGCTCACGACCATGCTGGCAAAGAGCGTCAGGTAGATCCACAACGCAATGACGATCAGCGCGGACGTGGCCGCGTGCCGGCACAGCACCGAGCAGAGCATCGACAGGCCCAGCCACATCGACGTATACACGACGGTGAGCAGCAGGTAGGCGCCGATGCGCAGCAGCTCTTCGGCCTCGGGCGGGATGCCCACGACGAGCAGGCCCAGCGCCCCCGCCAGGATGCCCACGAAGAAGATCATCAGGAAGATCACGGTCACGCCGGCCAGAAACTTGGCGTTGATGATCGCGTCGCGGTAGATCGGCTGGGAGACCAGCCGGTTGAGCGTGCCCTGCGCGCGCTCGCGGTTGATGGCGTCAAAGCCCAGCGCCAGGCCGGCCAGGGGGGCGAGGTAGGCCAGGAACGACGCAAACGACGGGATGGAATTGCTGCTGAGCGTGTACAGCGCAAGGATGACGTATTCGCTGCTGGAGGCGTTTGCGTCGGAGACGGCCTCCAGCGCGCCGAACAGGCTGGCCAGCCCGGCGAGCGTGAGGAGCAAAAGCACCAGCTTGAAGCGCGCGCTGTGGAAGTGATCGGCCAGCTCCTTGCGGTACAGCGTCGCAAAGCCGCAGCTGCGGCGCTCAGCGGGCGCGACGGGGACGGCTTGCGCCGCGTTTGTCCTGCGCATCGCTCTCACCTGCCTTTTCAAAGTACTTGGCGTAGATTTCGTCCAGGTCCGTGCTGCTCTGGTGCAGGTGGGTCAGGGTGAACCCCCGGTCCAGCAGCGTGCGCACGATCGCATCGCTCGGATCGCCGCGCGTGCGCAGGCTGACCAGACCGTCCTCCTGCAGCGCGGCCTCCTCGACGCCCTCGACGCCGCTCAGCGCCTGCAACAGCGCCTCGCCGCCCGGGGTTGCGCCGATCTCATAGCGCAGGCCGTTCTCCTGCTCAAGCTGGCGCGCCAGATCGCCGATCCCGCCGCAGGCGATGAGGCGGCCCGACACGAAGATGCCCACGCGGTCGCAGATTTGCTGGATCTGGTGCAGCTGGTGCGAGGAGATCAGGACCGTCTTGCCGTCTTCCTCCGCGAGCCGGCGGATGAGCGCCGTCAGCTCGCGCATGCCTTCGGGGTCGATGCCGTTGGTCGGCTCGTCCATGATCAGCACGTCCGGGTCCTTCATCAGGATGTCCGCGATGCCCAGGCGCTGCTTCATGCCCTTCGAATACGTGCCCGTGCGCCGGTCGACCGCCTCGGCGATGCCCACGCGCTCGATCAGCCCGTCGATGCGCCGCTCCAGCGCCTCGCCATGCAGGCCGTTCATCCGGCCTGTCATGCGCAGGTTCTCGCGCCCGGTCATCTCGGGATAGAAGCCCATGTTGTCGGCCAGGTATCCGACGAAGCGCTTGACCCGCAGGGGATTTCGCGTGCAGTCGACGCCCGCGATGCGCGCGCTGCCCGCCGTGGGGTCGGTCAGGCCCAGGAGCATCAGCGTCGTGGTCGACTTGCCCGCGCCGTTGGGCCCCAGCAGGCCGAAGACCTCGCCGCGCCGGACCGAGAGCGTCAGGTTGTCCACCGCAGTGATCGCGCCGTAACGCTTGGTCAGGCCCTCCATTTCGATGACGTTGTCGGCCATGCTCAACGCCTCCCGAACCTGCGCATCACGCCCGCCAGCCCGAGCACGAGCAGGACGATCACGCCGATGCCCACGACGCCCCACTTCGTCTCCGTCTTGACGGTGATGCGGAATTCCACCGAGTCGGAGGCGTCGCTGGAGCGCGCGGTGACGGTGGTCACGTAGTCGCCGGACATCGCGTCCTCGCCCGGGGTGATGTACGCGGTGGTTTCCACGGTCGCGCCCGCCTCGATCAGGTCGATCGTCTCGCTGGCAAAGCGCACGTTCCAGCCGGTGGGCGCGCTGGAGGTCAGGTTGACGTTCGTCAGCTCCGTGTTGCCGGTGTTGGTCAGGCTCAACTGCACGGCGCCCTCCTGGTTGGCGTAGGCGTCGGTGCTCAGCCGGCCGCTGGGCGTGGAGAGCGTCAGGCCGTAGGAGCCGTTGATCGTCACGGACAGCGGCAGGCTCAGCGATTCATCGGCCGACGTCGCCGTGCAGGGGATCTCATAGGTGCCCATCTCGATGTTTTCGGGCGGCGTCACGGAGACCGTCACGCCCTGCGAGGTGCGCGCGGGCACGGTCAGCGCGGCGACCTTCGTGGTCGAGCCCGACGGCGTAAAGCTCACATCCCAGCCTGAGGGCGCGCTGGCCGCCAGCGCGTAGGACTGCTCGGACAGCGTGTTATGATCAGCGTGGCGCTGAAGGAAAAGGCCGTGTCGGCGTCGCCCTCCTGTGAATCGTACTCGACGGTGAAGCTGCTCTGGCCAACTTCTTCGGCATTGACGCGGATGGAGATCGCCATTTCGTCGGACGCGCCGGCGTCTCCCTCGGCGCTGAGCAGGATCTCGTATTCACCGTCGGCCGCCTCCAGCGGCACGTCGACCGCAAAGCTGACGCCCGTGTGCGTCGCCTCATCGCGCACGTGCACCACGCTGACCTGCCGGTTGTCGGCGCTGAAGGAGCCCGTCCAGCCCTCGGGGATCTCGTCGACGGCCAGCGTGAAGTCCTGCGAGCTGCCGCTGTAGTTGTCCAGCTCCAGCGCGAAGGTCAGGCTGTCGCCGGCCTTGGCGGTCAGCGCCGGGTACTCCGTGCTCAGCTCGACATAGCGCGCCGCTGCCGGGGCGGCCGCCTCCTCGGCCAGCGCGGCGCAGGGGAGCGCTGCCAGCGCGAGCGCGAGCAGCGGGATCAGAAGGCGGAGATGCGTGTGTGCCATGTGAAATCACTCCCATGAATCGGCTTTTTTCGCACTTGCGATGAGCGCATTGTACGTCCTCAAGCTAAGATGAACCTAAAAAAACCGGTGAACGGAGTGCGAACAATTTTGAAATTCCTGCGGCAGGCGCGCGATGATGCCGGCACCGTATGGGCGAAATGCAGACTTTTTGTCTGCATTTACTGTTGACTTTTGAAAAATGCGGGCGGTATACTGGAAACATCTTTGGAGTTTTGCGGGGGAGAGAGCGATGCGAAAGATCCTTTCGTATCTGCGGCCCTATGCCATGGCGATGGCGCTGGGACTGCTGATCAAATTCGTCGGCACGATCATGGACCTGCTGCTGCCCTGGATTCTGGCGCACGTGATCGACGACGTCGTGCCCACGGGCAGCGTTGCGGCAATCTACCTGTGGGGCGTGGCCATGCTCGCCTGCTCGGGCGTGGCGGTCGTGGGCAACGTCGTAGCCAACCGCATGGCCTCCCGCGTGTCGCGCGATGCGACGCGCCTGATCCGCCGCGACCTGTTCGCCAAGATCACGCGCCTGTCCAGCCGCCAGATGGACGCATTTACCACGCCCAGCCTGATCTCGCGCCTGACGAGCGACACGTACAACATGAACGCCTTCCTCGGGCGCATCCAGCGCCTGGGCGTGCGCGCGCCGATCCTGCTGCTGGGCGGCGTGACGGTCACGCTGCTGCTGGACGTCAACCTCAGCCTCGTCCTCCTGTCGACGCTGCCGCTGCTGGCGGCGGGCATCGTGTTCATCTCGCGCAAAGGCGTGCCGCTGTACGGCCTGGTGCGCGAGGCGGGCGACCGCATGGTGCGCGTCGTGCGCGACAACGTGACGGGCATCCGCGTGATCAAGGCGCTCTCGCGCACGGGCTACGAAAAGCAGCGCTTTGCGGGCATCAACGAGGAACTGTCGGCCAAGGAGACGCGCGCATCCTCGTTCATGGCCGCGACCAACCCGCTGATGAACCTGCTGCTCAACTTGGGCCTGACGGGCGTCATCGTGGCGGGCGCGTTTCTCGTGCAGGCCAATCGGACCGAGCCGGGCAAGATCATCGCGTTTTTGACCTACTTTACGATCATCCTCAACGCGCTGCTGTCGGTCAACCGCATGTTCGTGCTCTACTCCCAGGCCAGCGCGTCGGCGGCGCGCATCGAGGAGGTGCTGCTCGCGCCCGAGGAGGAGGAGACGCCCTCGCAGGGCGCGTTGCCCCCGATGGATACGGGCGATCACATCCGCTTTGAGGACGTGAGCTTCTCCTACAGCGGACAGGGCGCGGCGCTCTCGCACATCAGCTTCTCCATCGGGCACGGCAGGACGCTGGGCGTCATGGGCGCGACCGGCAGCGGCAAGACGACGCTCATGCAGCTGCTGCAGCGCTTCTATCCGGTCGATTCGGGCGTCATCCGCATCGACGGGCGCGACGTGCGCGCCATCCCGGCGGACGAACTGCACCGCATGTTCGGCGTGGCGTTCCAGAGCGACGCGTTCTTCGCCGACACCATCCTGGAAAACATCGACCTGGGCCGCGGTCTGCCGCGCGAGCAGATCGAGCGCGCCGCGCGCTGCGCGCAGGCGGCCCCGTTCATCGAGGCGCTGCCGGACGGCTATGCGCACATGCTCACCGCCAAGGCGACCAACCTCTCCGGCGGCCAGCGCCAGCGCCTGCTCATCGCGCGCGCCCTGGCGGGCAACCCGCAGATCCTCATCCTGGACGACTCCAGCAGCGCGCTGGACTATCGCACCGACGCCGCGCTGCGCAGCGCGCTGCGCGCGATGTATCCCGACACGACGACGGTGCTCATCGCCCAGCGCGTGTCCACCGTGCGCCGGGCGGATCTCATCCTCGTGCTCGAGGAGGGCGAGGCCGTCGGCCTGGGCACGCACGAGGAGCTCATGCGCACGTGCGAGCCCTACCGCGAGACCGCGCTTTTGCAGATGGGAGGTGAGGACGATGCCGCCCAGGGGTAAGATCGAGCGTCCGCAGGACCGCCGCGGCGTCATCCTGCGCCTGCTGCGCTACATGATGCGCTACAAGGGTATGCTGTTTCTGGCGGTGGCGCTGACGGTCTCCAGCAACCTGCTGCAGCTGGTCGGGCCGACGCTGTGCGGCCTGGCGATCGATGCGGTGGAGGGCGGACCCGGCCACGTCGACTTCGCCCGCGTGTTTCTATATGCGGGATGGATGGTCGCGTTCTATGCCGCGTCGTCCGTGCTCTCCTTCGCGCTGTCGCTGCTGATGATCCGCATCAGCCAGCGCATCACGCGCCAGATGCGCAAGGACGTGTTCGACCGGCTCATGGAGCTGCCGGTCTCCTACTTCGACCGGACGCAGACCGGCGACATCCTCAGCCGCATCTCCTACGACATCGACACGGTGAATGCGTCGCTGTCCAGCGACCTGGTGCAGATCCTCACCAGCCTCATCACCGTCGTGGGCGCGCTGCTGATGATGATCCGCCTCTCGCCAAAGCTGGTGCTCGTCTTCTGCGTCACGGTGCCGGCCTCCATCTTGCTCACGCGCTACATGACGGGCAAGGTGCGCCCGCTGTTTCGCCGGCGCAGCGCGAGCCTGGGCGAGCTCAACGCCTTCGTCGAGGAGATGGTC
>LHCFC04200__coassemble_2590_pt1 | contig 7855 bp, 7 predicted proteins | sample LHCFC04200__metabat2_high_PE_047 | metagenome-assembled genome bin LHCFC04200 | reverse complement strand
CGCGGCGCAGGCGGAGAGGAGCAGGCAGGCGGCGGCCAGCGCCGCGAGCGCGGCCCGTCTCATTCCAGGTCCAGCCGCCGGCCCAGCAGATAGGCCGTGGCCGCGTAGAGCAGGATGCAATAGGCGGCGTTCAGGACGATCCCGCCTATCAGGAGTGAATGTCCGAACTGGGCCAGCCGCCCCAGCGTCGGGATGGAGACGAAGGCGCTCAGCCTGTATCCGGTGGCGAGGGTGAGGAGCATGGTTAGCAGCTGCGATGCGAGTCCCAGGGCCAGGAAGATCCCCAGCGAGGCCAGGAGCTTGTGTCTGGAGAGCGTATGCCCCGCGGCCAGGGAGGCGAAAAACAGCAGGCAGCTCGAGAGCGTCCCCAGCAGGAGCAGCAGCAAAAACTCGAGCAGGACCGCGGCGAGCTCCGCCGCGCCGATGCCGTAGGTGGGGATCATGACCGTCTCGACGCGGATGCTTGCGATGCCTGCCATCTTCAAATGCCTCCCGATTGTCGTCATGCGTGCTGCTGCGCGCGGTAGTCGCTGGGCGTCATGCCCTGGGTTCGCTTGAATGCCGCGGAGAACATGCTCTCCGACGCATAGCCTGCCTGCGCGCCGATCTCGGCGACGGACAGGGCCGTGGCCTTGAGCAGATAGCGCGCGTGGTTCATGCGCGCGGCGATGACGTACTGGCGCGGCGTCATGCCCATCGCGTCCCGGAACACGCGGATGAAGTGATACGCGCTCAGGCCCACCTGCCCGGCGAGCTGCGCGACGGACGGCTCGTGGCCGACGCTGCGGTTGATGACGGCCACTGCCTGATCGATCAGGCCGTAGCGGTCGCGCAGCGGGCCGGGCGCGGCGGGCTCGGCCATGGCGGTGAGCGCCTGCGTCAGGCGCAGCGCGATCTGCGGCTCGCTCAGGGGCTGCTGCCGGCGGAACATGTCGTAGATGCCGCCGAGTGCGTCGAAGACCTCGCGCTGCCGGTGGGTGGAGAAGACGCGCCCATTCTGGCGCAGGATGAGCTGGAAGTACCCGCGCGCCGCCGCGCCGTCAAAGTGCGCCCACAGCGCGCGCCAGCCGACGTCGGAGTGGTAGCGGTGCGGCTTGTTGCAGTCGATGAGCACGACCTGCCCCGCATGCGCGGACAGCGTCTCGCCCTCTGTCTCGATATTGACCGTGCCGTCGAGGATGACTTCGAGCAGGAAGCTGTCAAAGGACGCGCGGCGCAGGTCGTAGCCCGCCTCGTAGCGGAACTCGCCCACGCACAGCACGTACAGCAGGTATTCCCGCGCCAGCGCGCCGGGCGAGAAGTTGTAGTATTCCGAGGATGCGGCCACGTGCGGCTCCAGCGATCTCATCCAATCCCCCCGATCCGTACGCCCTGATTATACCATACGTCCGGCGCCCGGGCCAGACTGCCGATTGCGCCGGATTGTCTCAAAATTGCGGTTCTCTCTGCGCGGGGCCGGGGGGCTCCCTGCCGTCACTTCGGCATAGGCAAGCGGCCGCCCGTGTGCTATAATGAAGGATAAAGCAACCCCTGGACCCCACGACGAGCGAAAGGCGCGCATGGCCGCCGCAAAGGGCCGTGCAGAGGAGCAGAACATGATCTATTATGTGGACGCAAAGGCATTCAGAGACGGGGACGGCAGCCGGGAGCGGCCGTTCAAGCGCATCAACGACGCGGCGCAGGCAGCGCGGCCCGGGGACGAGGTGCTCGTCGCGCCGGGCCTGTACAGGGAGTATGTGAATCCACGGCACGCCGGCACACAGGAGCAGCCCATCGTCTACCGCTCGGCCGTGCCGCGGGGCGCGCACATCACCGGCGCAGAGGAGGTGACCGCATGGACGCAGTACCGGGACGACGTGTGGACGGCCCGGGTGTCCAACGGCGTCTTCGGCGGCTATAACCCCTATACGACCTATGTGTGCGGGGACTGGTACTTCGCGCCGACCGTGCGCCACACCGGCGCGGTCTACCTGAACGACCGGATGCTCTATGAGACGGTCACGCTGGAGGAATGCCTGCGGGGCGAGGAGGATCCCTGCTCCTGGGAGCCCGAGGCGAGCGCATACAAGTGGTATGCCGAGCAGGACGGGGACGAGACGGTGCTCTACGTCAACCTGCACGGCCTGGACCCGCGCCGGGAGCGCATGGAGATCAATGTGCGGCGCAACGTCTTCATGCCGAACCGCAACGGCGTGGACTACATCACGGTCAGCGGCTTCGTGATGAGCAAGGCCGCCACCACCTGGGCGCCGCCCGCGGCCTACCAGGACGGCCTGATCGGCCCGCACTGGAGCAAGGGCTGGATCATCGAGGACTGCGAGATCTACAACAGCAAGTGCTGCGGCATCTCGCTGGGCAAGTATCTGGACCCCGAGAACGACATGTACTTCTACAGAAAGCACGTCAAGAGCCCGACCCAGATGGAGCGGGACGCCGTGTGCCGCGGCCAGTACCACGGCTGGCTCAAGGAGAAGGTCGGCAGCCACATCGTGCGCCGCTGCGAGGTGCACCACTGTGAGCAGACGGGCATTGTCGGACGCATGGGTGCGGTGTTCTCCGTCATCGAGGACTGCCACATCCACCACATCTGCAACTCCCAGCAGCTGGGCGGCGCGGAGACCGCCGGCATCAAGCTGCACGCGGCCATCGACGTCATCGCCCGGCGCAACCACATCCACCACTGCATCATGGGCATCTGGTTCGACTGGCAGGCGCAGGGCGCGCGCATCACGGGCAACCTCATGCATGACAACCATCCGCCCCGGGGCGCAAAGCCCGCCCAGGGCGCCATGTTCAGCCAGGATATCTTCATCGAGGTCGGCCACGGCCCCACGCTGATTGACAACAACCTGCTGCTCTCTCGCCAGTCCGTGTGCATGCCCAGCGAGGGCATCGCCTGCGTGCACAACCTGATGCTGGGCGCCTTCACGCTGATCAACGCCGGCGTGGACTCCGTCGTCAACGGCCAGCGGGAGCCGCGCTACACGCCCTATCACATCCGCCACCGCACGGAGGTGGCCGGCTTCATGACCATCCTGCACGGCGACGACCGCATCTACAACAACATCTTCATCCAGCACCATGAGATCACCGATCCAACCCGTGAGCCGTCCGCCAACAACTACGAGGTGGTCGGCACCGCGCCGTTTGATATCTTCCCGACCTACGAGGAGTGGATCGCGCACTTTGAGCTGGACCGGGAGCCGGACATGGGCGCGCTGGCGCAGTATCACTTCGGCCACCTGCCCGTGTGGGTGGAGGGCAACGCATACTTCAACGGCGCCACCGTCTGCAGGCACGAGCGGCGCCACTTCGTCAATGGGACGGACAGGGCATACGTGGAGCTGGCCGAGGAGGGCGGACGCCTGACGCTCAGGACCAACGTCTTCTCACTGCTGGATGGCTTTGGCGACGGCATCGTCACCAGTGAGGTGCTGGGCAAGGCGTTTGAGCCGGAGCAGCGATTCGAGCACCCCGACGGCTCGGACCTCATCCTCGATGTGGACTACCTGGGCAACCACCGCGGCGCGTCCACGATCCCCGGCCCCTTTGCGCAGGCGGCGGACAGCGTCACCGTCTGGTGACGGATCCTCTGAAAAAATGATACGGGCGGCGCCCATGCGAAAAGCAGCATGAGCGCCGCCTGTTTGCGCGTGCGCCGCGGTCGCTCCCCATCCCGTTGAACAGGGCCGTGAGCCGGTTGAAGAGAAAGTTGTGGCCCCTTGCAGGCATTTGGATCCGTCGGGGCGGGAGTCCCATCTGCGTGCAATACGCCGGATAGTGCATGTCGGAGATGGGCGCCTGCATGAGTACGTTGTACGTGCGCCCGACGTGCCTTTTGCCTCATTTTGTTCCGCGAAATGAATCGGGGCATGGGACTTACGCCCTTTCGGCACAAGATGGGAAAAAGAAAACCCTCGAACCTTACGATTCGAGGATTTGGTGGTGGTCGCAACAGGACTCGAACCTGTGACCCCATCGATGTGAACGATGTGCTCTACCAACTGAGCCATGCGACCTCTTGACGACGTGAACTATTATAGCACGAAAAGCCCGTAGCGTCAAGAGGATTGAAGAAAAAAATCAATCGTTCAGCACGCGCTCGATGATGTAGCGGGGGCGGGCCTTGGCCTCGTTGTACACCTTGCCGATGTATTCGCCGATGACACCCAGGCTCAGCAGCTGAATGCCGCCGATCATCCAGATGGAGGCCATCAGCGACGTCCAACCCGCCTGGGCCGAGCCCATCAGCTTGGAGATCAGCGCCCACACCAGGGCGATGATGCTGGCCACGAAGATCACCATGCCGACCGCCAGGATCAGCCGGATGGGCTTGATGCTGAAGGAGGTGATGCCGTCAAACGCGAAGGACAGCATCTTCTTGAGCGGATACTTGCTCTCGCCGGCAAAGCGCTCCGCGCGCTCATACTCCACGGTCGTCCACGGATAGCCGATCTGCGGCACGATGCCGCGCAGGAAGAGGTTGACCTCCTTGAACTGCGAAAGGCCCTCCACCGCCCGCCGGGACATCAGGCGGTAGTCCGCATGGTTGAACACGATGTCCACGCCCAGCGCCTGCATGAGCTTGTAGAAGCCCTCGGCCGTGAAGCGCTTGAAGAACGTGTCGGTCTTGCGCGCGCTGCGCACGCCGTAGACGACGTCGTAGCCCGCGTGGTATGCGTCGACCATGGCGTCCACGGCGTTCACGTCGTCCTGCAGGTCCGCGTCCATGGAGATGATCATGTCCGCATAGTTGACCGCCGTCATCAGCCCGGCGAGCAGCGCATTCTGGTGGCCGCGGTTGCGCGAGAGGTTCACGCCCGAGAAGAGCTTGTCCTGCTCGTGCAGGCCCGCGATGATCTCCCACGTGCGGTCCTTGGAGCCGTCGTTGACGAACATCACGCGGCTCTTGTCCGAGATCTTGCCCGCCGCCATCAGCGCGCGCATCTTTTCGCTCAGGCGGCGCGACGTCTCCGGCAACACGGCCTCTTCCTTGTAACAGGGCACGACGATATAAAGCGTTTTTTCGTCCTTCATGCAGTCCATCCTTTCCGGCGGCGGAAGCGTCCGCCGCAAATTGCCCGCTCGCGCGGGGAAAAATCTGCTCACTGGGTCGAAACGGGTTGAGGTCATTATACCATATTTGGCGCGCCGCGTCACGCGCGGGCTTTGGGCGTGCCGCCCGCGGAGAGCTTTTCGTCGTTGGCAAAGCGGAAGAGGGTCAAAAACAGGATCTTCAGGTCAAAGCCCAGCGTCCAGTGCTCGATGTAGTAGATGTCATGTTCCACGCGCTTGGGAATCGACGTGTCGCCGCGAAAGCCGCACACCTGCGCCCAGCCGGTGATCCCCGGGCGGACGTAGTGCTTGATCATGTACAGCGGGACTTCCTCCTTGAACTTGTCGACGAAGTAGGGGATCTCCGGGCGCGGGCCCACCAGGCTCATGTCACCCTTGAGCACGTTGACCAGCTGCGGCAGCTCGTCGATGCTGAACTTGCGCAGGAAGGCCCCAAAGCGCGTGCGCCGCGCGTCCTCGCTCTTGCTCCAGGCGCTGTCCTGCTCGGCGTTGGGCCGCATGGAGCGGAACTTGTACATCTCAAATGTCTGCTTGTGCCGGCCCACCCGCTCCTGACGGAAGATGATCGGGCCGGGTGACGTCGCCCGAATGCCGATGGCCGCGACGAGCATCAGCGGCGAGGTCAGCACGAGCAGCGCCAGCGAGCCCACCACGTCCATTGCGCGCTTGACCGCCGCGTTCATCAGGTTGTCCAGCGGGATGGCGCGAATGCCGACCACATTCAACCCGTCGATCTCCTCCACCTGCATGCGCGAGCTGATGTAGCGGTCGTAGCAGGGGATGATCGACAGCGGCGTTCCGGTCTTTTCGCAGGCGCGGATCGCGTCCTCGATGTGCGTATAGTCCGCGGCATCCATCGCCAGCACCGCCTCGTCCGGCTTGATGCGGTCGAGCACGCTCTCCAGCGCATCATAGCCGCCCAGGTGTTTCACGCGGCCCCAGTCCGCGTCGTCAGCCACATAGCCCGCCACGCGAAAGCCGTACTCGCGGTGCACGTCGAGCACCCGCAGGTAGTCCGAAGCCGTGCCGCCGCAGCCCACGAGCACGACATGCTTCTGGTTAAATCCGCGCCGTCGATAGGCGCGCAGCATCAGACGGATGGTCATGCGCTTGCACACGCACAGCGCGATGCCCAGCGCATAGCTGTAGCCCAGCATCGCGCGAGAGAAGTTCGGCAGCTTGAAAAAGTAAAACACGCTGAGCACGATGGCAAAGCACAGACTCTCCGCCACCACGATCTGCCAGATTTCCGCATAGTAGCGCATGCTGCGATGGGGTTTGTAAAAGCCCATCGCGCTGTAGACCACCAGGTGCAGCGCCGCGTTGCCAAACGCCACCAGTACATGCGACGCCACGCCGTAGGCAATGGCGCCGTCGTCGCGCAGATAGAAGCGGATGACGAACGCCAGCATCATTGCCGCGAACGCCGAAAGCGCGTCGAGCGCGCCGTTGAGCTGGTTGAGCTGACGCTGGTGCTGCTTAATCATGCCGGCCACCTCCCGCTGCAAGTGTTTCATACAGGCCGCTCAGCTGCTGGACCGTATCCCCGATGTCCAGCCCGGCCCGGCGTACGGCCTGCGCGCCCGATTGGCGCGCGCGCACCGGCGCGGCCAGCGCCTCGGCCGCCCGCGCCCAGGACTGCGCCCCGGCCCGCAGCGGCAAAAAGCGGACCGCATCACAGACGGCGGTGTGTGCGTCCACGGCGTCGGATACGAGGCAGGGCAGACCGCAGGCCTGTGCCTCCACGCCCACGACGGGCAGCCCCTCGTAAAAGCTGGGCAGCACAAAGACGTCCATCGCGCAATACAGCCGCTGCAGGTCGTGGCGGATGCCCAGAAATCGCACGCAGTCCGTCAGGCCGAGCGCGGCCGCCTGCGCCTCGACGCCGGCGCGCAACTCGCCGTCCCCTACCAACAGAAGTACCGCATCCGGCCTGCGCGCGTGCAGCGCCGCAAAGATCTCCAGCAAAAAGACATGATTTTTCTGGCGCATGAAACGCCCGACGTGCCCGACGACCAGGGCATTTTGCAGGCCCAGCCGTGCGCGCGCCTGCGTGCGGACAGCCTCACTGAAGCGGAAGCGGCCGACGTCCACGGCGTTGGGCAGAATTGTCACGCGGCCTGCATCAATCAGCCGGCGCGGGAACATCCACTGCGCGGTCGCCTGGCCGCAGGCCATAAAGTGCGTCGCAAACAGGCGTGCCGTCGGGCGCAACAGGCCCTTGAGCAGCCCGCGCGCGCCCTCGCCTGGCGCGCTGGTGCTGTGGGCATGGCTGATGCGCACCGGCACGCCGGCCCAGCGCGCGGCCAGCAGCACCGGCAGGTTGAGCGTGGTCATGTGCGCGTGGACGATGGGATAGCAGTTCTGCGCAAACAGGCGGCGCAGCGCGAGGACGCGGGCAATGGGGCGGGTTGTCGGCGGGATGCGGTAATACCGCGCGCCCAGCGCGATCAACTTCTCGGGCGGCTCGCAGGGCGAATCCTCGTCAATGAAGTAATCGAACTGAATGCGCGTATGGTCCAGGCGGCGGTAGTAGGTGTTGACCACGGCCTCCACGCCGCCGGCGGCAAGCTTGCCGACCACTTGCGCAACACGCATGTCTTCGCCTCCCCGGACGGTCGATGAACGCAAAAAGGACATATCCGGTCTTTATTATACCCGAATATGCCCTGCGTAGCAATATCAATCCGCGGACGGATGGGAAAAACTGCATTTTCTGTTACTTCTTGGTACGCGGGGAGAAGATCACGGACGCCAGATAGCCGAACAGGATCGCCGC
>LHCFC04200__coassemble_2504_pt1 | contig 8033 bp, 7 predicted proteins | sample LHCFC04200__metabat2_high_PE_047 | metagenome-assembled genome bin LHCFC04200 | reverse complement strand
TGGCGATGGCCGGCGGCGTGGCCGGCTTTTGGGGCGGCATGCGCATCGCGGCAGACGACGAGGCCGGCAGTCAGCTGCTGGCGCTCGCCCGCGCTCTGATCTATATCGGCCTGAGCGCATACGCGCACATCCTGCTGCACGAGGCGGGGCACATGGCCGCCGGACTCTTGACGGGCTACCGGTTCGTGTCCTTTCGCATCGCCAGCTGGACGCTGGTGCGCACGGGCGGCCGGTGGGCGCTGCGCCGGTTTTCCATTCCGGGCACGGCGGGGCAATGCCTGATGATGCCGCCTCAAAGGGTATCGCGCCCGCCCTTCGTCTGCTATAACCTTGGCGGAGCGCTGGCCAATTTGCTGTGCGCAGCCGCCGGCTTCGCGTGGGGCGGGGCGTTTGGCGTCATCTTCGGCGCCATGGGGCTGATCATCGCATTGGCCAACGTCATACCTCTCGACGCAGGCGTGCCAAACGACGGATACAATCTATATGTCCTGCTCAGGAGCGAGGCCGCGCGCCGCGCCTTTGCCGCGCAGCTGTCCGTCAACGGACTGTTGAGCGAGGGGAAGCGCCCACATGAGCTGTCCGAGGCGCTCTACGCGCTCGATCCGGACGCGCAGGACCTGTTCAGCGTCACGCTGCGGCAGATGCGCTATCAACGGGCGCTGGACGAAGGGGATCTGTCCGGCGCGCAGGCAGAGCTGGATGCCATGCAAGCGCACCGAGACCGGCTGCCCAGGCTGTATGTCCTGGAGCTGGACTGCGAGCGCGCCTATATGATGATGGTCCAGGAGGAGAGCCGCGAGGCGGTGGACCGGGTGTACGGCGGGGAGACGCGCGCCTTTGCGCAGCGGGCGCAGTTCATCCTCGCCCACCTGCGCGTGGAGATCGCATATGCGCTCCAGTGTGAAGGCGACGTCGCCCGCGCACAGGAGCTCTATGCGCGGGCGGCGAAACTTGCGGCAAGCTATCCGGTCGCCGGCGAGGCGGCCTGCGAGATGGAGCTGATGCGCGCGTGGATGCGGCGCGTCTCGTGAGCGGTTACAGGTTTGCCTCCAGGCGCACGGCGCGGCCGATGAAGTTGACGTCGGCTGCGTCGAGCGTATCGGCGCCGTATTCGCGGCCGTAACTCTGCAGCAACACGCGCGTGGCGTCCAGCTTTTTGACCTTGCGCAGCGCGCGGTGGTTTTTGTATTCCACGAGCATGATCGCCTCGTCCACGGGGCTTTGCGCGGGCACAATCAGCACGAAGTCGCCCGCCAGCACGCGAAAGCCGCGCATCGAGTCGTCCGGCGCGAGGAAATACAGCACCTTTTCGGGGTTGGCGCCCTCGATACGGCCGTTCTGGATGGGCAGCAGCCTGCGCGCGACGTTCTGCCAGGCGGCGTTCATCACCGGCACGGCCTTGAGCACGCCGCCTAGCGCGTCCAGCCAGATGCCGCTGGCCGCTGCGGCGCTTTCGCCCGCCTGTGAGGAGGCGACCTTCACCGCAGCGGGAGCCGGGGCGGGGGCCGCGGCCTGGCGCGCCTTTTCGGGCTGCGTCTTGATCATCTCCAGGTCGACCGTCGCGGCGATTTCGTCCAGCGAAAAGTCGGCCTCCGTCTGCTCGCGCAGGCCGATCGTGCGCAGAATGCGCCGGGCCTGGTCGTCCTGGATGATGCGCTTACCGCTCTCCACCTCGAGCAGGTATTTTTCCGAGATGCCGCATTTGCGCGCAACCTGTTTGGGGCTCAGTTTCTGTCTCGTGCGTTCCAGCAAAATGAGGTCTCCAAGACGGCTCATGTGGGGTTCCTCCTCGTTTCAAAGCATGTCATGCCCTTAAGTATAGCACAGCCCCGGCCAAAGGCAAGCGTCCGGGGCAAAAAAGCGCGCAAAGCGGATTGACAAAAATAACGCAATTGCGGTCAAGCCCCTATTCATGCGCAGGAAAATATGGTATAATAAATCGGATAATGCCAAGCCTTGCGACTATCCGAAGATAGGAGGAATCGATTCAATGCAATACTCCAAGGAAGTTGAAGAAATGGTCTGTGTCGCCAAAGGGCCGCATCACGGCCCGGCGCCCATCCCCGAAGAGGGCAAGTGGGTGCAGGCGAAGGAGATCAAGGACATCTCCGGCCTCACGCATGGCATCGGCTGGTGCGCCCCGCAGCAGGGCACCTGTAAGCTGACGCTGAACGTGAAGCAGGGCGTCATCGAGGAGGCGCTGGTGGAGACCATCGGCTGCTCGGGCATGACCCACTCCGCCGCCATGGCCAGCGAGATCCTGCCGGGCAAGACCATCCTCGAGGCGCTGAACACCGACCTGGTCTGCGACGCGATCAACACCGCGATGCGCGAACTGTTCCTGCAGATCGTCTACGGCCGCACGCAGTCTGCGTTCTCCGACGACGGCCTGGTCATCGGCGCCGGTCTGGAGGACCTGGGCAAGGGCCTGCGCTCCCAGGTGGGCACGATGTACGGCACCAAGCTCAAGGGCACCCGCTACCTGGAGATGGCCGAGGGCTACGTGCTCCAGATGGCCCTGGACAAGGACGATCAGGTCTGCGGCTACCAGTTCCTCTCCCTGGGCAAGATGATGGACGCCATCAAGAAGGGCATGTCCCCCAACGAGGCCTACGAGAAGAACATCGGCACCTATGGCCGCTTCAAGGCTGAGGACGGCGCGGTCAAGTGGATCGACCCGCGCAAGCAGTAATAGGAGGTGTGCAGGAATGGCTCTGTTTGAAGGTTATGAACGTCGCATGCCCCAGCTCCAGCCGGTCCTCGAGAAGTACGGCTTCAAGGATTTCGATGAGCTGAAGGCTTTCAACAACTCCAAGGGCGTCGACGCCTACAAGATCGTCGAGGGCATCCAGCCCATCGCGTTTGAGAACGCCAAGTGGGCCTATGAGCTGGGCGCGGCCATCGCGCTCAAGAAGAACGTCAAGACCGCCGCCGAGGCCGCCAAGTGCATCGGCGAGGGCCTGCAGGCGTTCTGCATCCCCGGCTCCGTGGCGGACCAGCGCCAGGTCGGCCTGGGCCACGGCAACCTGGGTGCCATGCTGCTGGATGAGAAGACCGAGTCCTTCGCCGCCGCCGAGGGCGCCATCGGCATCGCCCGCAACGCCAACAAGGTGCGCAAGACGCCGCTGCGCGTCATTCTCAACGGTCTGGGCAAGGACGCCGCGATGATCATCAGCCGCATCAACGGCTTTACGTACGTGCAGACGAAGTACGACTACCTCTCCGCGGACGTCAAAGAAGACCACGCGCTGACCGTCGTGAACGAGACCGCCTACTCCACCGGCGAGCGCTCCAAGGTTCGCTGCTATGGCGCGGACGACGTGCGCGAGGGCGTAGCCGTCATGTGGCACGAGGGTGTGGACGTGTCCATCACGGGCAACTCCACCAACCCGACGCGTTTCCAGCATCCCGTCGCCGGCACCTATAAGAAGGAGTGCTGGGAGGCCGGGAAGCAGTACTTCTCCGTGGCCTCCGGCGGCGGCACGGGCCGCACGCTGCATCCGGACAACATGGCCGCCGGCCCCGCCAGCTATGGCATGACCGATACCATGGGCCGCATGCACTCCGACGCGCAGTTTGCCGGCTCCTCCTCCGTGCCTGTGCACGTGGAGATGATGGGCCTGATCGGCATGGGCAACAACCCCATGGTCGGCGCGACCGTGGCCGTGGCCGTGGCCGTCGAAGAGGCGCAGAAGTAAGACAGGCAAATGTCCTGGGGAACCCCGCATCATCCGGGGTTCTCCTTTTCCATACGTTTAGTCCGGACACACGCCGCCGGGCGGCGATGGACGTACAGGAGAAAGGAAATGAAGGTATTTGTCACGGGCGTCTGCGGCCAGCTCGGTCACGACGTCTTGCAGGAACTGGCCTCCAGGGGCATCGAGGCGGTCGGCAGCGACATCGCGCCCGCACAGGGCGGCGCCTATGTCTCCCTGGACATCACGGACGGCGCGGCTGTTCGCGAGGCGCTGCGCGCGCAGCGGCCCGATGCGGTGATTCACTGCGCAGCCTGGACGGCGGTGGACGCGGCGGAGGATGAAGATAAACGCGAACTTGTGCATGCCGTCAACGCAGAGGGAACGCGGCACATCGCGCAGGCGTGCCGCGAGCTCGGCTGCAAGCTGATGTACATCAGCACGGACTACGTGTTTGACGGCCAGGGCGAAACGCCCTGGCAGCCGGACTGCACGGATTACGCGCCGCTGAACGTCTATGGCCGGACAAAGCTGGAAGGGGAGCAGGCGGTCTGCGCGCTGCTGGAGCGGTATTTCATCGTGCGCATCGCATGGGTGTTCGGGCTGAACGGCCAGAACTTCGTGCGCACGATGCTCCGCCTGGGACAGACGCACGACACGCTGCGCGTGGTGCGCGATCAGATCGGCACGCCGACGTATACGCCGGATCTGGCGCGCCTGCTGGTCGACATGATCCAGACCGAGCGGTATGGCCGCTATCACGCCACAAACGAAGGCGGCTACATCAGCTGGTACGACTTTGCGCGGGAGATCTTCCGCCAGGCGGGCATGAACGTGAACGTCCTGCCGGTGACGACGGCGGAGTATGGCGTCTCGAAGGCAAGGCGTCCCTTCAACAGCCGGTTGGATAAGCGCAAGCTCGTTGAGAACGGCTTTGCACCGCTGCCGGACTGGCGCGACGCGCTGAGCCGGTATCTGGCGGCGCTGCGCCCATAAGTGAAAAAAACGAGGCCCTTTTCCTCTCGCCATCCGGCGGGGGAAAGGGCCTTGTTTTTTTATCGGGTCTCACATGCGCCGCACCAGCGACGTCACGCGTCCCAGGATGGACAGCTCGTCCACGATGATGGGGTCCATGTAGTCGTTCTCGGGCTGCAGGCGGAAATGCCCGTTTTCCTTGTAATAGCGCTTGACGGTCGCCTCGTCGTCGATCAGGGCGACGACGATGTCGCCGTTGTTGGCGTGCGGCTGCTTGCGTACGATCAGGTAGTCGCCCTCCAGAATGCCGGCGTTGACCATGCTGTCCCCGCGCACGCGCAGCGAGAAGTGCTCGCCGTCGCCCAGAAAGTCGGCGGAGAGCATCAGGTGGTCTTCCACGTTCTCCTGCGCCAGGATCGGCAGCCCCGCCGCCACGCGCCCGATGACGGGCACCTGAACCATCTCCTGGCGGCTGAACGAGGGGTCGCCCAGCACCTCCATCGCGCGGGGCTTCATGGCGTCGCGGTGGATCAGGCCCTTCTTCTGCAGGCGTTGCAGGTGGCCGTGAACGGTCGAGGTGGATTTGAGCCCCACCGCATCGCAGATCTCGCGGACGGAGGGGGGATAGCCTTTTTCCTGAATCTCGCTCTTGATGAAGGCCAAGATCTTGGCCTGGTTGTCTCCCCGGGGCTTTTTCATGTCGAACGCCACCTTCTCTATCGTTTCATGTAGTATAACATAGACGACGCCGGAAAAGCAAGCGTTTGGAAACATTTGTTCGTCGGAAATGCGAACATCTTTGGAAGTTTAGGGAAATCAAACCGGGCGCGTTCGCATGATCCGTTCGGCGGCGCGTTCAACCTCTGGCAGAAACGACGTCAACTTCGCAAAACGGCAGTGGAAATCGCCATCGCCTGTGATGCCGATGTCAGCCATGAACGCCCGAAACGCCGGCATACGGCGGGCAGCCAATGCGGGTTCGTCCAGCTCCAGCACGGTCTGGCATCGCGCGAACGTCGCGCCCATCCAGAAGACGGCGTCCTGCGGATGGGGAGAGGAGAGCATACGCCGGCATCCGTCGATGGAGATGGAGCGCGCCTGGGGCCGGATGTCCGAGCGGAAGCGATAGGCGTCGGACGGACCGTGCGTCTCGCACGCCAGGTCAAACGTCTCCGCCAGCGCGTCCAGATGTCCCGGCAGGCAGGCGGGATCGAAGCTGTCGCCGGTCAGCTGGCGCAGCAGCGCGGGATAGAAGTCGCCCAGGCCGTGGCGCTGGAGCGCCTCGCGCGCGCGCGTATAGCGCCTGCGCACGGTGCAGTTGCACAGCGCGGCCGCGAGGATCGGGAACGTGGAGATGCCGGTGGGGAAGAGCCAGCTGTTGACGCGCGCCGGGTAGGGGGCTGTGGCGTCAAACGCTCCGGCGCTGCGGCGGATGCCGTCCAGAAATCCCCGGCAGCGCGCGCGAACCCATTCGGGACGGGCATATTCGGAGGCGGTCTGCCGGTGCAGCGGGCCGAGCCAGCCCTCAGGATCGGCAAGGATGACCCCTGCGTTCAGCGCAAAGGCGAGGTAGTGCGTGCGCAGCACATGCTCCAGCGAGTGAAACGCCGCCCGTTCCAGCGTCGTGACCTCGAGCAGAACCGCGCCGTAGCGAAACTTGCCGGGCGACGCGACTGCGCCGGGATCGCGCAGCACGAGCACGACGTCCACGTCGGAGCTCTCAGGCCAGGCATCGCCATCCGAAGCCTCCAGTATGGAGCCCGAGAGGTAGGCGCCGCAAAAGCCCGGCAGGGCGCAGCCCTCCTCCCGCACCCAGCTTCGCGCAACCTCGACGGCCTGCGCGCGCGTCACGCGGAGGCCTCCGCGCCGGTACGCATGAGATTTTTCATCCAATTGTATTTGTTGACCTTCACCACGGCCACAAAGCACTTGAGGATCTGGTCGCACTTGAGGCAGGCAAAGACGATCCAGGGCGCCGCGCCGAGATACGAGGCCAGGATCGCGCTGGGCAGCACGACGAGGAACACAAAGATCGTGTCGTTTTTGAAGACAAAGCTGATGTCGCCGCCGGACTTGACCAGGCCGAACAGGCAGGGCATCTGGTAGCACGTGCCGATCAGCGTGACGGACTGCACGCGCACGAACAGCAGCGACTGGGCGGAGGCCTCCGCGCTGATGCCGCCGTAGAGCGAGACAAAGGGCGCGGCGATCAGCGAGACGATGCCGCCAATGACCACGCCGAGCCCGAGAAAGATGACCTGCGTGGTGCGCGCGTATTCGCGCATCAGATCCGTTCGGCCCGCGCCGATGGTCTTGCCGGTGATGATGCCGACCGCCGTCGCCAGGCCGTTGATCGCGACATAGGCCAGGGTGTTCATGTTGTTGGCCACGCTGGCGGCGGTGACGACCGCCGCGCCGTAGCGCCCGAGGATCATGCTGTTGGCCATCATGTTGACGGCCCAGACGACCTCGCCCAGCACGAGCGGCGTGCCGTAGCGGATGAAGTCGCGCTGCAGCGCGGCGTCGACGTGGCGCACGTCGCTCAGACGGTAGCCCAGCTTGCGATCGACGCGCAATACATACCAGGCGGCGGCCAGCATCTCCACGACGCGCGAGATGACCGTGGCGATGGCCGCGCCGCGCACGCCCAGCGCCGGCATGCCGAGCTTGCCGAAGATGAGCACGTAGTTGAGCCCGACGTTGACAAGCAGCGAAAGCGCGGAGATGTACATGCCAATGTTGGCGGTCTCCACGCAGCGCATGGAGGCGAGCAGCACCTGCGTGATGCAGAAGAACACGAAGGAGACGCACATATACCGCAGGTAGACGGCGCCGGCCGGGATGACCGTGGGATCGTCCGTAAAGATGCGGATGATGGGCTCCGCCGCGATGAGGCACGCGAGCGTGAGCAGCGCGCCGATGGCCGAGGCGAAGCGCAGGCCGATGGAGGCGATGCGGCGGATGTTGCGCGTGTCATGCCTTCCCCAGTACTGCGCGCCGATGATGATGACCGCGCCGCCGATGCCGGAGATGAACATCTGCAGCAGCACCTGGATCTGCGAGCCCATGTATACGCCGGAGACTGCCGCATCGCCCAGCGCGTTGACCATCAGGTTGTCGGCGAACGAGACCAGAAACGTGATCAGGTTTTGCAGCGCGACGGGGATGGACAGGTGCAGCAGGTCGCGATAATAGTGGGGATCGCGCGTCAGGATCCGATTCATGGAGGTAACCTCTTTTCGTGCACGAATTACAAATTACGACAGGTGCATTCTAGCATGCGTGTAGGCGTGCGTCAAGCGCGAAAGGCGCTTCCGCAAAGAAAAGGGCGATGTCCGCCGCATCCGCCTCGCGGAGCGAATT
>LHCFC04200__coassemble_2223_pt1 | contig 8695 bp, 7 predicted proteins | sample LHCFC04200__metabat2_high_PE_047 | metagenome-assembled genome bin LHCFC04200 | reverse complement strand
CACGGCTTCGGCCAGAGTGGCCTTAGCCTATGCGCCTCCTGCGCGAGCAGGGGTGGAGAGCCCATCTGCGGCGATCCGATCCTGCGGCGCGCGCCGGCCGCGTCCGCCGCGCGGCACATGAACGGCCGCGCGGTGTTCAGAGGAGAATATATCTGAGATAGAGAAAATACATCCAAATGGGGAAGAGGTTTTTTGTCCATGAATATCGTTCGAGAGGACATTCGCAACATCGCCATCATCGCCCACGTTGACCACGGCAAGACCACGCTCGTGGACGAGATGCTCAAGCAGGGCGGCGTGTTCCGCGAGAACCAGCAGGTGGCCGAGCGCGTGATGGACTCCAACGACCTGGAGCGCGAGCGCGGCATCACGATCCTGGCCAAGAACACCGCCGTGCACTATGGAAACGTCAAGATCAACGTCGTGGATACGCCGGGCCACGCGGACTTCGGCGGCGAGGTCGAGCGCGTGCTCAAGATGGTCGACGGCGTGCTGCTGCTGGTCGACTCCTTCGAGGGCCCCATGCCCCAGACGCGCTTCGTGCTCAAGAAGGCGCTGGACCTGAAGCTGCCGGTCATCATCGTCATCAACAAGATCGACCGGCCCGACGCGCGCTGCGAGGAGGTCGAGGGCGAGATCCTCGACCTGCTGATCGACCTGGAGGCCGACGAGAGCCAGCTGGACAACCCCATCGTCTACGCCTCCGCGCGCCGCGGCACCGCCACGCTGGACCTGAATACGCCCGGCGCCGACCTGCGCCCGCTCTTTGAGACGATCCTGCGCTGCATCCCCGCGCCCACCGGCGATCCCGACGGCCCCGCGCAGATGCTCGTATCCACCATCGACTACAACGACTACGTCGGGCGCATCGGCGTGGGCCGCATCAGCCGCGGCCGCGTCAAGGCCGGCATGATGGCCGTGCGCGTCATCCACGGCGAGGACAAGGTCTCCGCGCCGCTGCGCCTGTCGGGCCTGTTCTGCTTCGACGGGCTCAAGCGCGTGCCCGTGCAGGAGGCCGAGATGGGCGACATCGTGGCCGTCACCGGCATCGAGGATATCATGATCGGCGATACCATCTGCGATCCGGCCTGCCCCGAGGGCCTGCCCTTCGTCAAGATCGAGGAGCCGACCGTGCAGATGACCTTCTCCGTCAACGACAGCCCCTTCGCCGGCCGCGAGGGCCAGTTCGTCACCAGCCGCCACCTGCGCGCGCGCCTCATGCGCGAGCTGCAGACGGACGTGTCCCTGCGCGTGGAGGAGACCGACTCGCCCGACGCGTTCCGCGTCTCCGGCCGCGGCGAGCTGCACCTGTCCGTACTCATCGAGACCATGCGCCGCCAGGGCTATGAGTTCCAGGTCTCCAAGCCCGAGGTGCTCTACCACGTGGCGGAGGACGGCGCCCGCCTGGAGCCCATCGAGCGCATGGTCGCCGACGTGCCCGCGGCCTATGCCGGTGCGGTCATCGAAAAGCTGGGCCGCCGCCGCGGCGTGCTGGAGCAGATGAGCGGCGCCGACCGCGTGCGCCTGGAGTTCTCCGTGCCCTCGCGCGGCCTGTTCGGCTACCGGTCCGAGTTCATGACCGATACGCGCGGCGAGGGCGTCATGAGCGCGGTGTTCGACCGCTACGAGCCCTACAAGGGCGACATCCCGCACCGCACGCAGGGCGCGCTCGTGTCCTTTGAGACGGGCGAGGCCGTCATGTACGGCCTGTACTACGCCCAGGACCGCGGCACGCTCTTCTACGGCCCCGGCACCCAGGTGTACACCGGCATGATCGTCGGCCAGAACGCCCGCCAGGGCGACATCGACGTCAACGTCTGCCGCAAGAAGCACCTCACCTCCATCCGCAACGCCGCCGGCGCCGAGGAGGCCATGAAGCTCACCTCCATGCGCACGCTCTCGCTGGAGGAGTGCCTGGAGTTCATCGACGACGACGAGCTGCTGGAGGTCACGCCCAAGAACCTGCGCATGCGCAAGCGCGTGCTGGACACCGAGGCGCGCAAGAAGCTGGACGCGCGCCGCCGCCAGCAGGCCTGATGGACTTGACATCGCGCCCCCCGACGCCGTACAATGCAGGCGAAGGGGGGCGCTTTTCGATGTATGACGAACTGAAGAAGGCGATGCTCGCGGCCGTCGGGGCCGCCGCGGTCACGGCTGAAAAGGCCCGCGAGGCCGTCGACGGCCTGGCCGAGCGCGGCGAGGCGGCGGTCGAGCAGGGCAAGGCCAAGACCGACGAGCTGCGTCGCAGCGTCGGCGCGCGCATGGACCTGGCCGCCCGCAGGGCCGACCTGGCCGCGCAGATGGCCGGCCTGTCCGAGGCGGAGCTGGAGCAGGTGCGCGCGCTGGTCGAGCGCCTGCGCGCCGCGCGGGCCGATGCCGCCGACGACGCGGCCGACGCGGCCGATGCCGCCGACGACGCGGCCGATGCGGCCAATGCGGCCGACGCCGCCGACGACGCGGCCGACGCGGCCGATGCCGCCGCCGACGCGGCCGGCGCCGACGGCCAGGACGCGCCCACTGCGTGAACGCAGGCAGGCCCCCGGGGGAGCGATCCCTCCGGGGGCCTGCGCGTCTTTGGGCCTTTGCAGTTTGGGCCCTTACAGATAGCCGTGCTCGACGCGGATGACCGCAAAGTACGGGCCGTCCAGGCGGCGCACGGCGTCGTGCACGGCGCGGGAGACCTGCGCGTCGGTCATACGGAAGCGGTGAGGCACGCACACGTCGAAGATGAGGTTGGTGTGCGTGGGGCTGACGACCATGCGGAAGTCGTGGATGGACAGCGCGGGGTCGACGCCATGCACGGCCTGCTCGACGCGCGCGCGCATGGAGGCGGTGGCCTCGTCGTCCACGGCGATGGGGTCCATGTGGATGGTCGTCTCGCAGCGGAAGCGGCCGCGCAGCTCCATCTCGATGCGGTCGATCACGTCGTGGATGACCAGGATGTCCTCGTCGGCGCGCACCTCGGCGTGCAGGGAGATCATGCGCTGGCCGGGGCCGTAGTCGTGCACGATCAGGTCGTGGATGCCCACGACCTCCGGGTGGGCGAGCACGGTCTGGGTGATCTCCTGGACGAACTCGGGGTCGGGCGACTGGCCCAGCAGCGGGGAGAGGCTGTCGCGGGCGGTGGTGTAGCCGGTGTAGAGGATGAACCCGGCGACGGCCAGGCCGATCCAGCCGTCGACGTACAGGTGAAAGGCCGAGCCCAGCCCCACGCCCAGCACGACCGCGGAGGTGGCGACCGCGTCGGTCAGGCTGTCCTTGGCCGTGGCGGCCATGGCCGTGGAGCCGATGCGCGCGGACAGCGCGCGGTTGAAGCGGGACATCCACAGCTTCACGCCCACGGCGCACACGAGGATGCACAGCGAGGGCAGGTCCATCTCGGTGGGCGCGGGGTGGAGCACCTTGTCAAAGGAGCTCTTGAGCAGCTCCACGCCGACCACGAGGATCGCCGCGGAGACGAACAGGCCGCTGAGGTACTCGATGCGGCCGTGGCCGAAGGGGTGCTCGTCGTCGGCGGGGCGCTCGGCCATGCGAAAGCCCACGAGCGTGACGATCGAGCTGCCCGCGTCGGACAGGTTGTTGAACGCGTCGGCCACCACGGCGATGGAGGCCGTCACCGCGCCGGCCAGGAGCTTGAGCGCGAACAGCAGCAGGTTGAGCGCGATGCCCACCCCGCCCGAGAGCGCGCCGTAGCGGGCGCGCACGCGCGGGTCCTGGGTGCGCTGATGGTCCGGCACGAAGCGGCGGACGAGCAGATCGACGAGCATGGAAAGGTCACCTCTTTGCGCGGATAGGGGCCGGCTTACGGACATTCTATGCGCCCGGCCCGCAGGGTTTTACGGATAGTGTACATCCGATTGGACTTGAAAGCAAGCCCCAGTTTGGCTATAATGACAGATACAGAACGAACGCCCTCAGGGCGAAGGAGGCATTCGAAAGATGGCAAAGATTGCGTTCATGGGCGCGGGCTCGACGGTGTTTGCAAAGAACGTCCTGGGCGACTGCATGCTCTCCCCGGCGCTTTGCGACAGCGAGATCGCGCTGTACGACATCGACGCCAAGCGCCTGGAGGAGTCCAAGCTCATGCTGGACGCCATCAATGGCAACCTGGGCAACAGGGCGACGGTCAAGGCGTACCTGGGCGTGGAAAATCGAAAGGACGCGCTGCGCGGCGCGGACTTTGTGGTCAACGCGATCCAGGTCGGGCTGTACGAGCCGTGCACCGTCACCGACTTTGAGGTGCCCAAGAAGTACGGCCTGCGCCAGACCATCGCCGATACGCTGGGCATCGGCGGCATCTTCCGCGCGCTGCGCACGATCCCGGTCATGATGGATTTTGCGCGCGACATGGAGGCGGTCTGCCCGGACGCGTGGCTTCTCAACTACACCAACCCCATGGCCATGCTCACCGGCGCGATGCTGCGCCTGACGCCCATCAAGACCGTGGGCCTGTGCCACAGCGTGCAGGTGTGCGCCAAGGGCCTGCTGGAGGGCCTGGGCATGCCGTATGACGAGCGCGTGCAGTGGAAGATCGCCGGCATCAACCACCAGGCATGGCTGCTGGAGCTCACGCGCGACGGGCAGGACCTGTACCCCGAGGTCAAGCGCCGCGCCGCCGCGCGCACCGAAAAGCATAACGACATGGTGCGCTACGAGATCATGAAGCGCTTCGGCTACTATGTGACCGAGTCCTCCGAGCACAACGCGGAGTACATGCCCTTCTTCATCAAGGACAAGTACCCGGAGCTGATCGAGCGCTTCAACATCCCGCTGGACGAGTATCCGCGCCGCTGCGTCAAGCAGATCGCCGAGTGGGAGAAGCGCCGCGTGGAGCTGACGCAGGATCCGCACCTGAGCCATGAGCGCACCAAGGAGTACGCCAGCTACATCATGGAGGCGATGCTCACCAACGCGCCTTACAAGATCGGCGGCAACGTCATGAACGAGGGGCTGATTACGAACCTGCCGCGAAACGCCTGCGTGGAGGCGCCCTGCCTGGTCGACGCCAGCGGCGTGACGCCCACGTTCGTGGGCGACCTGCCCGAGCAGTGCGCCGCCATGAACCGCACCAACATCAACGTGCAGCTGCTGACCATCGAGGCCGCGCGCACGCTCAAGAAGGAGTACATCTACCAGGCGGCCATGATGGACCCGCACTGCCAGAGCGAGCTGTCCATCGACGACATCGTCAGCCTGTGCGACGACCTGATCGCCGCGCACGAGGGCTGGCTGCCCACGTATCGCTGATCCCATGGCGCGCGGCCGCGAAGGCGGCCGCGCGCTTGACTTTTTGGCCGCATCTATTGTACAATGGCATTTGCTGCGCCCGCGCGCGGCAGAGCAATCGGGGCCGCGCCCCGCCGGGAGGATTCGCATGATCGCAACGCAGAACGTCACGCTCAGTTACAGCGGCAAGCCGCTGTTCAAGGACGTGAGCATCAAGTTTACCGCAGGCAACTGCTACGGCATCATCGGCGCGAACGGGGCGGGCAAGTCGACGTTCCTGCGCCTGCTGTCGGGCGACCTGGAGCCCACGAAGGGCGAGGTCGTGCTCACGCCCGGCGAGCGCATGGCCGTGCTGCGCCAGGATCACTTCGCCTTTGACGAATGCGAGGTGCTGCAGACCGTCATCATGGGCCACAAACGGCTGTATGACATCATGGTCGAGAAGGACGCGCTCTACCAGAAGGAGGACTTCAGCGAGGCCGACGGCGTGCGCGCCTCGGAGCTGGAGGGCGAGTTTGCCGACCTGAACGGCTGGAACGCCGAGGCCGACGCGGAGATGCTGCTCACCGGCCTGGGCCTGCCCCTGGAGCTGGAGCACCGGCCCATGAAGGAGCTGGACGGCGGGCAGAAGGTCAAGGTGCTGCTGGCGCAGGCGCTGTTTGGCAGCCCGGACGTGCTGCTGCTGGACGAGCCGACCAACCACCTGGACGCGCAGAGCGTGCGTTGGCTGGAGAATTTCCTGCTCGACTTTCCCAACACGGTCATCGTCGTCTCGCACGACCGCCACTTCCTCAACAAGGTCTGCACGCACATCTGCGATATCGACTACGGGCGCGTGCAGCTGTACGTGGGCAACTACGACTTCTGGTACGCCTATACGCAGATGGCCGCGCGCCAGGCTCGCGAGCAGAACAAGAAGAACGAGCAGAAGGCCAAGGAGCTGCAGGCGTTCATCGCGCGCTTCTCGGCCAACGCGAGCAAGCACCGCCAGGCGACCAGCCGCAAGAAGCTGCTGGACAACCTGACGATGGACAACTTCGTGCCCTCCAGCCGGCGCTATCCGTTCGTGCAGTTCAAGCCGGACCGGGAGATCGGCAACGACCTGCTGACGGTGCAGGGGCTTTGCAAGTCGGCCGGCGGGCGCAGGGTGCTCAACAACCTGACCTTCACCCTCACGCCGGGGGACAAGGTGGCGCTCGTGGGCGGCGACGAGCTGGCGCGCACGACGCTGCTGCAGGTGCTCGCGGGCGAGCTGGAGCCGGACGCGGGCAGCTTCAAGTGGGGCGTGACGACCTCGCAGGCGTACTTCCCCAAGGACAATGGCGCCTTCTTCGACGGGTGCGACCTCACGCTCGTGGACTGGCTGCGCCAGTTCTCCGAGGAGCAGTACGAGGCCGACATCCGCGGCTGGCTGGGGCGCATGCTCTTCTCGGGCGAGGACGCGCTCAAGCCCGCGCGCGTGCTCTCCGGCGGCGAACGCGTGCGCTGCATGCTCTCGCGCATGATGCTCTCGGGCGCGAACGTGCTGCTGATGGACGAGCCGACCAATCACCTCGACCTGGAGTCGATCACCGCGCTCAACGAGGGCATGACCTCCTTCACCGGCAGCATGATCTTCACCACGCGCGACCACGAGTGCGTGCAGACGGTGGCCAACCGCATCCTGGAGATCCTGCCGGGCGGCTTGATCGACCGGCGCGACACCTACGACGAGTACCTGGAAAACCCCGACGTGCCCGCGCTGCGCGAGCGGCTGTCCCGCGCGGACTGAATGCGCTGAAATTTTGCCCCGTCCGGGTGTTTTCTCGCGCGCCGGAGTATGCTATAATATCCGGAGGCGGGGGCGCGGCGCGCTCCCGGAAAGGAACATCAGACGGTGGAGAAGATTCGGCAGGACAAGATCCTCAACGTGCCCAATGCGCTGACCATGCTGCGCTTTGCGCTCATGCCCTTTTTCGTGTGGCAGTTCTTCAGCGGGCACATGGCCGCGGCGCTGGGCATCTACGTGACGGTGCAGCTGACCGACATGCTCGATGGGCTGATCGCGCGCAGGTTTCATCTGGTGACCAACTTCGGCAAGCTCATGGATCCGCTGGCCGATAAGCTCATGCTGCTGACGGTGCTGGTGTGCTTTGGCATCGACGGGCGCGTGCCGTGGTGGATCATCGCGCTGGTCGTCTTCAAGGAGGCGCTGCTCGTGGCGGGCGGCGCGGTCGCGCTGCACCGCGGCATCGTCGTGCACGCCAAGCACATCGGCAAGGTGGCGACCGTCGCCTTTGCGCTGGCCATCGTGCTCAGCTTCCTGTCGGCGCAGCCGTGGGACCGCATCGCCATGGGCGCGGCCGTCGTGCTGACGCTGGGCGCGCTGGTCTTCTATACGGCGGACATGCTCGGCCCGCTGCGCGCGGCCAAGCGCAAATAGCCGAACGACAACGCGGCGCAGCCAGATGGCTGCGCCGCGACCGGTCTGTAAAAAAATCCGGTAAGGCGTCGGAGGGGCCGCAGCCCCTCCGACTTTGCGTATCCGCCGGCCTTGCCGGCAGGGCAGGTTGGCTAAAGCCGCCTTCCCGCAGGGTTTACGCCGAGGGGGAGAGCGTAACGCCGTCCAGGTTCAGGGTAAAGCGGATCTCTCCGGTACGCCCGCCGGTATACAGCAGCGTGTCGTCCTCGGTATAATGCGTGACCGTATAGGGAATGGTGCATGTCACGCTGGAGGCGCCTTTCAAACGTTGCTGGAGTTCCTGTGCAGTTTCAATGTTTTGGAGCAGGAAGGTAAATTCCGGGTTTTCTTCCAGGAGCTGCCGCTGTCTTTCGATATAATCGTCCTGCAGGAAGTCCAGGGACACCTCCAGCACGGTATGCACCGCGCCGTCCTCGTTGATGTAGGCGTCCATGCTTGCCCCGACGAGGTCCAAGGACAGCCCGTCCAGGGAAGGCGTGCCGCAATCCAGCAGAAGCAGCTGCTTGCCGGGCGCTACCATTTCATCCACCGGCCCGAAGCCTTCCGGCGTCCACAGCCAATGCTCGCTTCGGTCTTCACTGTCCTCGGTGACTTCGGCGGGCGCGCTATCGCCCACATAGGCCCCGTCGGCGTCCAGGTTCCACATGGGATGCAGTTCGGCCTGCTCGGGGTAACGGGCGGTTGCCAGGAGCGAGATGACCAGCACGTTCTGCTCCTGTGCCCAGGAGGCCTCCGTTACGGCAATCTGAATATCGGGGTCGTCCGGAGTGGTTTGAGGCGGCTCGGTTTGCAGATGCCCCATGATGGCGTCGTACTTTTCGGGTTCATTTTCCTGATAGGCGGTAAAACGGTTGTTGTAGTACCATTCCAGCCCTTGGCTGACAAGGGCGATGGCCGTGGTGCAAAGCAGCAGGGTAATGAGCGTTACAAGAACGACGGTACAGAACGCGACGCGCTTCATTTCTTTTTCCTCCTTCAATCCGCGGAGTGTCTGATCCATGCGGTGAA
>LHCFC04200__coassemble_2142_pt1 | contig 8937 bp, 5 predicted proteins | sample LHCFC04200__metabat2_high_PE_047 | metagenome-assembled genome bin LHCFC04200 | reverse complement strand
GCTTGACGCACTCGATGTCCTGGCAGATCAGGCGCAGGCGGCCGCCCATGTCGATCAGGCTGACGACGATGGCCTTGCCCGCGTGGCCCTCGAACACCAGGCGCGCCGGATCCTCGCGGTCGCCGATGCCCAGCGGGTGCACCTCGATGCGCGGGCGCTGCGCCGCCACGGACGGGCAGACCTCGAGCATGTGCGCGCCCAGGCTGTACTCCTGTCCGGGCGCCAGATGATACGTGTAGTCCTCCATGAAGGCGGTGCCGCCGGTCTGGCCCTCGCTCATCGCCTTGAGGATGGCCGTCATGGCCGCCACCTTCCAGTCGCCCTCGCCGCCGTAGCCGTAGCCCTGCGCCATCAGGTGCTGGCTGGCCAGGCCGGGCAGCTGCTTCATGCCGTACAGGTCCTGGAACGTGTTGGAGAACGCCATACAGCCCTCGGCGTCGAGCATCTTCTTCATGGCGATCTCCTCGCGCGCCTGGTAGCGCACGGTCTCAAGATCGTCCGTCGCAAAGTCGTAGGCCTTGCGGTACGCATCCATCAGCGCGTCGATCTCCGCCTCGGTGACGGCGTCCATCGTCTCCACCAGCTTGCCCACGGGCCAGGTGTTCACCTGCCAGCCGAGCTTGGCCTGCACCTCGACCTTGTCGCCCTCCGTGACGGCCACCTCGCGCATGTTGTCGCCAAAGCGCATGACCTTCAGGCCCTTGGAGAAGGCCACGCCCACCGCGGCGCGCATCCAGTCGCCCAGGCGGCGCAGCACGCCCTCGTCCTGCCAGTAGCCCGCGATGACCTTGCGCGGCATGCGCAGGCGCGCGGCGATGAACCCGTGCTCGCGGTCGCCGTGCGCGGCCTGGTTCAGGTTCATGAAGTCCATGTCGATCTCCTCGTTGGGGATCTCGCGGTTGTACTGCGTGGCCAGGTGGCAGTAGGGCTTTTGCAGGTCCACAAAGCCGTTGATCCACATCTTGCTGGGGCTGAACGTGTGGCACCAGGTGATGACGCCCGCGCAGGCCGGCTCGTAGTTGGCCGCGCGCACGACGTCGGCGATCTCGCGCTGGGTCTTGGCCGTCACCTTGTAGACGATCTTACAGGGCAGCTTGCCCGACGCGTTCATCCAGTCGGCCATCTCCTGGGCGCGCTGGGCCACGGTCTGCAACACCTCGGGTCCGTACAGGAACTGACTGCCGACGACAAACCAGAACTCATACCGCTTCATGCTCATATCCGTCTTCCTCTCTTGATGTTGGAAATACAAAGATCACGCCTTGAGCGACGCCACGGCGGCGCGCTCGGCGGGAAGGATGGCGTCAAAGCGCCGCAGGTAGGCCGCAAAGCCCTGCGCATCCTGCGCGTCGGGCTGCTCCGTCACGCACTTGACGCCGCCGAACACGCGCTCGGACAGGTACGCCTCCAGCGTCTCGCCCTGCGTGCGGCGCACGCGGTAGGCCGCCAGCAGCGCCATGCCCCACGCGCCGCCCTCGCCCGCGTTTTCCATGACGGACACGGGCGCGTTCAGCGCCGCGGCGAGCAGCTTCTGCGCCGTGCCGGGCGTCTTGAAGAAGCCGCCGTGGCCCAGCAGCACGTCGATGCGCACCTGCTCCTGTGCGAGGATGCGCATGCCGCTGGCCAGGGTCGTCACTGCGCCCAGCACGAGCGAGCGGGCAAAGTTTTCAAAGCTCAGCTCCGCATCCGGCGTGCGCACGAGCATCGGCCGGCCCTCGGCGACGTCCGTGATCGTCTCGCCCGACACGTAGCAGCAGTTGACCACGCCGCCGCAGTCCTTCGCGCCGCGCATCGCCGCCTGGAACAGCGCCGGATAGATCTCCCCCGCGCCGGCCGGACGGCCCATCGCCGCCAGGAATCCGCCCAGCATCCCCGCCCAGGCGTTGATGTCGCTGGTGCAGTTGTTGCAGTGCACCATCGCCACGGGCTTGCCCGTGGGCGTGGTCACCATGTCGATCTCGGGATACACGCGGCTGAGCGGGCGCTCCAGCACGACCATCGCGAATACCGACGTGCCCGCCGACACGTTGCCCGTGCGCGCCGCCACGCTGTTTGTGGCCGTCATGCCCGTGCCCGCATCGCCCTCCGGCGGGCACAGCGGCGCGCCCGGCGCCGTCTCGCCCGTGGGATCGAGCAATAGCGCGCCCTCCGGCGTCAGGCAGCCCGCGTCCTCGCCGGCCCCCAGCACCGCGGGCAGCACGCCGCGCAGTCTCCAGCTCAGGCCGCGCGGGGCGATCAGCGCCTCGAACTTGTCGACCATCGCCTGGTCGTAGTCGTTTCGCTCCGGATCGATGGGCAGGATGCCCGCGCCCTCGCCCACGCCCACGACGCGCCGGCCCGTCAGCTTCCAGTGGACGTAGCCCGCCAGCGTCGTCACCTGGTCGATGCGCGCCACGTGCTCCTCGCCGTTCAGGATCGCCTGATACAGGTGCGCGATCGTCCAGCGCTGCGGAATGTTGAACGAGAACAGCCGCGTCAGCTCCTCTGCCGCCTGTCCCGTCATGCTGTTGCGCCACGTGCGGAACGGCGCCAACTGCCGGCCCGCCGCGTCGAACGCCAGATAGCCGTGCATCATCGCCGAAACGCCCATCGCCGCCAGCTTCTTCAGCTTCACGCCGTAGCGCGCCTCCACATCCCCGCGCAGCGCCGCATACGCGCTCTGCAGGCCCGTCCACACGTCCGCCAGGTCGTACGTCCATACCCCGTCGCGCAACTGGTTCTCCCAGTCAAACCCGCCGGCGGCGAGCACCGCGTGGTCCTCGCCGATCAGCACCGCCTTGATGCGCGTGGAGCCGAACTCGACGCCCAACACGCCCTTGCCGCTTTCAATGAACGCTCCGATCGATTGATTCAAGCCGACAACCTCCTCGCTATGGTCTCCGCCTTCCGGTCGGGTCCAAGTTGTACGAACAACTTCTGGCTTCCATTATATCACACCGGCCGGTCCAGCACAAGCTCACTTGCCCATGTCTTTTGCGCACTCCGGGGGCATTTCCCAGGGCAGGACGGCCGGATGCTCGACGCGGCCCTGCAGGATGTTCAGCAGCTTCTGCGCAGCCAGCGCGCCCAGGCGCTCCTTGGGCCCGGCCAGGGACAGAAAGGGCGACATCTGCGCCAGCAGGCTGTGGTCAAAGCTGACGATCTCCGGCGCCTGACCGTCCTGCAGGCGCGCAAGCAGGCTCATGGCGGCCTCGTCGTTGTAGCAGACCGCCGCCGTGCAGCCGCGCAGGGCGCCGGGCAGGCGCGCGTCAAAGAGGGCCTCGCGGTTCTCGGTGGCGTACCAGAGGATCGCGTCGTCGTCGACGGGCAGTCCGGCCTCGACGAGCGCCTCGGCATAGCCGGCATAGCGGCGGTGGCCCTGCATGTCGTCGCTCTTGAACACGCCCGCAATGCGCCGGTGGCCGCGGCGCAGCAGCAGCTCGCAGGCGAGGCGGCCGCCGCGCCGGTCGTCGGCGACGACGTAGACGGGATCGTCCACATCCGGATAATAGCCGTTGATGAACACGGCCGGGATGCCGCGCAGCGCAAAGCGGCGGTACAGGTCGACGTTGGGGTTGGGCAGCGCCGTCTTGGTGCCCTCGACGATCAGGCCGTCGATGGGCTTGTCCAGCAGCTCGCTGAGGATGCGCCGCTCCTCGCTCAGGCGGTTGCCGGTGGCGGAGAGCAGCGGGGTATAGCCGTTTTGCGCGAGCACGCCCTGGATGCCCTGTAGGATGTTGGGAAAGATGTACTCGCCGATGTACGTCGTCACCACGGCGATGTTGCGCGTCAGCTCCCGCTGGGCGGGGCCGCTGCGCACATAGGTGCCGCTGCCGCGCACGCGCACGGTCAGGCCCTCGCTCTCCAGCAGGGCCATCGCCTGGCGGACGGTCTGGCGGCTGTAGCCCGTGCGCGCGACCAGTTCATTCTCGCTGGGCAGGCGCTCGCCCGCGGGGTAGACGCCCCCGCACACCGCGGCGCGCAGCGCGTCCGCCAGCTTCTGATACTTGGGTTCCTGCATCGCATCCTCCTCATGGGGACGTCAGCGCGTCCAAAGGATCTCCCACGTGCCGGGGCCCAGGCGCACGCCGCCGTCCTGCGGCTGCACGGGCGCGCCGTTGAGCGTCAGGCTCCCCTGCGCGGACTCGGGCACGAACTCCGCCTCGCAGTCAAACGGCACGGTCACCGCATAGCGCACGCCATCCTGCGTGCGCTCCCAGCCGCACGCATAGCGGCCGGCGGCCGAGTCGTAGGCGCAGCGCGCATGACCGATGCGCGCGTCGCTGTGGGGCGCGATGCGCGCGCGCTTGAAGCCGGGCGCCGCCGGGTTCAGGCCGCACATGTCCCGATACATCCACTCCACCACCGAGCCGTAGGCGTAGTGGTTCATGCTGTTCATGCCCGTGTCGCTGACCAGGCCGTTGGGCAGCACGGAGTTCCACCGCTCCCAGACGGTCGTCGCGCCCATGTTGACCTCATACAGCCAGCTGGGATAGTCCTCCTGCAGCAGCAGCGCGTAGGCGCAGTCCGACAGCCCACACTGCGTCAGCGCGCGCAGCAGGAAATACGTGCCCACGAAGCCCGTATCCAGGTGCATGTCGCGCGCTTCCAGCTTGGCGCGCAGGTCGCGCGCGATGCGCCCGCGCGCCGCCTCGGGCGCCAGGTCCAGCGCCAGCGCGAGCACCATGCCCGTCTGGGTCGGCACGGCAATGCGGCCGGTCGGCGTGAAGTACTCGCGGCGGATGGCGTCGCGCACTTCCAGCGCCAGGCGCTCATAGCGCAGCCGCTCCGCCTCGCGGCCCAGCACCGCCGCTGCCTTGGCGGTCAGGCTGGCGGACAGGTAGTAGTACGCCGAGGCGACAAAGTACGGGTCGGTGCCGCCAAAGCACGAGTCCTTGTCCGGGTTGTCCAGCGCCAGCCAGTCCGCAAAGTGGAAGCCGCACGTCCACAGCCGCGAGCCGCCGCAGCGCGCCTCGTCCTGCGCATGGATGTAGTCGGTCCACGCGGTCATGTTCTCAAACTGGCGTGCGAGCAGCTCCTTGTCGCCGAAGAACGTGTACAGCGTCCACGGGATGACCGTCGCCGCGTCGCCCCAGGCGCAGGAGCCGTGCTCCGTGCTCCAGCCGTCCACCTGGTTCTTGGAGCTGAGGCGCTGCAGCCGCCCCAGAATGTCCGGCACCACGAAGGGCGCCGAGCCGCCCAGCGCGCGCTGCTCGAGCAGCATGTCGTGCAGATACTTGGCGTAGAACGCCGGCGTGTACTGGTTGAAGCTCGCCGTAGCCGAAAACACCTGCGCGTCGCCCGTCCAGCCCATGCGCTCATCCCGCTGCGGGCAGTCCGTCGGCACGTCCACGAAGTTGCCGATCTGGCCCCAGAACGCGTTTTCGATCAGGCGGTTGACCTTCTCGTTGGACGTCTCCACCCAGCCGGTGCGCTGCAGGTCGCTGTGCAGCACGCACGCCGTGAAGTCCTCCGGCCGCACGCGCTCCAGCCCCGTCACGCGCACGTAGCGGAAGCCGTAGAACGTGAAGTGCGGCCGCGCGTGCGCGGGCCTGCCCGCCGAGGTGAACGCGTACGCCTGGCGCGCGGTGCGCAGGTTTCCCTGGTAGAAGCAGTCGTTTTGCAGCAGCTCGCCGTATTCGAGCGTCACCTGCGCGCCTGCCGGCAGGTCCACGTCCAGCTCCACCCAGCCGGTCATCACCTGGCCGAAGTCGAGCACCTGCTCGCCCGCAGGCGTGTGCAGCAGCCGCACCGGCGCGCGCCGGTCGCAGATGCGCAGCGGCGGGCTCATGCGGTCGCACAGCGGGCCCTCCGGCGCCTGCGCCACAGCCGCGGGCACGCCCTCTCCCGCGCCCTCCAGCCGCGCGTCGTACGCCTCGCCGTCGTAGATGCCGCTGGCCGTCACGGGCGACGGACGGCACGTCCACGTCTCGTCCGTGCCCAGCACGAATTCCCCGTCCGCCGCCTGCGCGTGCAGCTCCAGCAGCGCCTGCATCGCGCCGCCGTAGATGGCCCTGCTGTGTCCGTCAAAGCCGAAGCGGCCCTTGTACCAGCCGTTGCCCAGCAGGATCTGCACGCGGTTTTCCCCCGCGTGCAGCAGATCGGTCACGTCGTAGGTCTGCACCTGGATCCAGCGCTCGTAGTCGTTGTAAAAGGGCGCCAGATACTCGTCGCCGGCCTTCTGGCCGTTGACGTAGAGCTCGTACAGGCCCAGGCCCACCATGTAGACGCGCGCGCGCTCCGGCGCCTGCGCCAGCTCGAACCGCCGCTCGAGCACGGGATGCACGTCCGCGTCAAACGGCGCGCGAATCCACCTGGCCTGCCAGGCCTCGTCGCGCTTGCCGGTCTCAAACCACGCAGGCTCGCTGACGGCGCAGTCGCCGTCGTCCGCGCGCACGCTCACGCGCCAGAAGTAGCGCGTGCGGGGCGCGAGCGTCAGCGGCGGCGTGAAGCCCAGAGAGCTGATGTCCGCGCGCTCGCCGCTGTCGTAGAGCAGCGCGCCAAAGTCGGGCGTGTGGGCGACCTCAATGCGCGCCGACGCCTGACGCGCGCCGGTGGACGCCTCCGCGACATAGGAAAGGGTGGGCGCCTGCAACAGCGCGCCGAGCGGAAGCTCGAGATGGTCCGTCCGAAGCCGTGTAATCCGCATCGATTTCATCGCCTTTCTGCGGGCCTGCGCCCGCTGCTTGCCCCTATTATAGCAACCGCCGCCGCCGCGCGCAACCGCCTTTTCCTCTCCTGCTTCGCGGCGCAGGATGCGTCTGCCGGAGCGCCTGTATTCCGGTCTCAAACGCATATGCGGGCCAGGAGAGAATCCCTCGTATTTTTTGCAAAAGGGCTTTACAAACACGTCGGACGATGTTATAATATTTGTCGTTCTGAATACGCCGTGCGGGAATGGCGGAATTGGCAGACGCGCTAGATTCAGGTTCTAGTGAAGATTTCCTTCATGCAGGTTCAAGTCCTGTTTCCCGCACCACGCGAAGCGCTGATCCCGATTGGATCAGCGCTTGTTTTGTCTCCCCGGGCTGCATTCAGGGGGCTGCATACAGCAAAAGATGCGGGACGGCGTCGCCTTCCCGCATCTTTTGTTATGGCCTATCCATGCCCTTACTGCGCCTGTGTGGCAATGCCATGTGCCTGGGCGTACTGTTCCGCAACCGAACCGGACTCTACGATCATCGTCATCGTGTCCATCACGTCTTTCTCAAACAGCCGGTCCGCCATTTCGGTCACGCTGGCGGGGATGGTCACGGTCTCGAGCGCATAGCAGTCCATAAATGCCCATTCTCCGATGGACTGCGCTCCCTCCTCAAAGACGACGTGCTGCAGCGTTTTGCTCCTGAGAAACAGGTATTCGCCGATCTGCTTCACGCTGCCCGGAATCGTCACCTCGTGCAGACCGGTACAGAAAAAAGCATGATCCCCTATCTCCGTCACACTGTCCGGAATGGTCATCGAATTCAGATTGTCGTTGTAGGCAAAGGCATAGTGCGCAATGCGCTCGGTGCCCTCCGGCACCGCATAGGTCAGCTCGCTCAGAATGGGCTGATTGGGCGGGTAGAGAATCAGCGTGCTGCCATCCTTGTCAAAGAGCACGCCGTCGCGCAAAGAGAGCGCCGGCTGCTCGTCTGAAAGTACGATCTCCGTCAGGGCCGGGCATTTCAGCAGCAGATCGCTGCCGACACTCACCGCGCTGTCCGGAATGGATACGGCGCGCAACGTTTGACATTCCTTCAAAGCCTCATCGCCAATCGAAACGACGCCCTCGGGGATCACCAGCGTCTTCAGTTCATCACAGCCCTGAAACGCCTGGTTCCCTATGCTCTCCAGACCGTTTGGCAGTTCAATCGCCTCAAGATTCTTGCAGACCGCAAACGCATCGTTCCCAATAACGCGCAGGCTGGACGGCAGCTCAATGCTCTGCAACCGGATACAGGCGCAAAAGGCGTCCTCCCCAATGACCTCAATGCCTTCGCAGATATAGACGTCGGTAAGCGTATCGCAATTTTTGAACGCCTGCCAGTCGATCATCTTGACGGGGTGTCCGTCTATCTCGCCGGGGATGGTCAAGCTCTGTGCATTTCCGCTGTATCCGGTGATGCTGACGTTCTCCTCATCCAGAAAGCAGTATGAAAAATCGCCAGACTGCATGTCCTCTGCAGCGCAGGCCGCGGAACAGCCAAGCAGCCATATCAGAGCCAGTAGCAGCGCCGTGATGCCTTTCATTCCCCTCATTCTCCAATTCTCCTTTAGTCTTCACCCGATCCGCCGCACCAGAAGCATCGCCCGGTACCGGAACACGAACGGCAATTCTGCTCCAGATACTCGCGCGTGCCGGGCACCCAGTTGCGCACGCGGCCGCTCCCGCCGCATTCGCTGCACCTGCCGCTTCCCTGGCAGAACATGCAGTCGTCCTTTCCGGAGCTGCCCGTGCCGGCGCCCGTGCTCTTCTCCGGGCCGATCGTGCGATACGGCGTGTCGGGCGCGTCTCCCGTATCCTTCAACTCCACATCCATGCTCACGGTGATCTCGATCAACGCTCCATATTCCTGGAAGTTGACCAGCTTGACGGTATAAGATGCATCATTGGATAAATCCTTCACCTTCTCGATGTCCGCGGAGCCCCGGTAATCAAACAGCATCTTCCAGTCATCGTCCAGGATCATCTTGAGTTCAAAGCGCTCGTCCTGCAGAAGCCTCGCATATTCCTCAAACGCGCGGTCGCATTCCTCGCCCGTTTCAAATTTGAAGGACATCCACTGGCTCTTCTGATCGTCCGACACGCCGCTCTCCCTGGGCTCTACGCCAAAGTATACACGCGGATCGGGGATACAGGCCCCTTCCGCCCCTGCAGCCGCTGTCCATGCGCACAGCATCGCCAGCAATAGAAAGCCCGCAATCATTCTCTTCATGACGATCCTCCCTCTTTGATTGATGTTTCCGCCTCTACCTATT
>LHCFC04200__coassemble_2128_pt1 | contig 8979 bp, 9 predicted proteins | sample LHCFC04200__metabat2_high_PE_047 | metagenome-assembled genome bin LHCFC04200 | reverse complement strand
TGCCGGGGGTCCCGGGGGCAGCGCCCCCGGGGGGTTGTCCGGGGCGGGGGAATATGATACAATGAAAAGCACCCGAATCATTCGAAGCATCCGAACGCCGGGAGGTGCCCTCATGCGCATCGCACTGTTCACGGATTCGTACTATCCCGAGATCAACGGCGTGGCCAACTCGGTCTATACGCTCTATCATGGCCTGGCGGCGCGCGGGCATGAGGTGCACGTGTTCGCGCCGCGCAGCAAGCTGCCGGGCGCGGAGAGCGACCCGCGCGTCCATTACCTGCCCAGCCTGCCGCTGGTGCTGCTGCGCGACCGCAACCTGTCCATGTTCGGGCCGCTGCTCGTGCGCAGGCTGCGCAGGCTGCGCGTGGACGTGGTGCACACCAACAGCGAATTCGCCGCCGGCTACCTGGGCCGGCTCGTCGCGCACGGCGCGCCCTGCGCCAGCGTCCATACCTATCATACGGTGTGGGAGGACTACACCTATTATGTCACCCACGGCCACGGCGACCGGCAGGCCCGATTCCTCGCCCAGAAGTACAGCCGCCTGTTCTGCAACCGCTGCGACCGCATCATCGCCCCCTCGCAGAAGATCGAGGACCTGCTGCGCCGCTACGGCGTGCGCATCCCCATCGACATCGTGCCCTCCGGCATGGACCTTCGGCGCTTCGACCCCGCCCTGCGCGACGAGGCCGACCGCCAGGCCCTGCGCGCCGAGTGCGGCGTGCGCCCCGGCGAGCGCGTGCTGCTGAGCATCGGCCGCATCTCCAAGGAGAAAAACCTCGACCAGGTCGTGCGCGTCTTCTCCCGCCTGCTGGCCTTCGCGCCCGACGCCCGCCTCGTCCTCCTCGGCGAGGGCCCCTGGATCGAGCCCCTCCGCCAGCTCGCGGAGCGCCTGGGCTGCCTGGAGCGCGTCTCCTTCCCCGGCCCGCGCCCCTATGCCCAGATCCACCGCTATTACGCCATCGGCGACGCCTTCGTCAGCGCGTCCCACTCCGAAACCCAGGGCCTCACCTACATCGAGGCCCTCGCCAGCGGCCTGTGCCTCGTCGCCTATGACGACCCCTGCCTGCGCGGCGTCGTGCGGGACGGCGAAAACGGCCTGCTCTTCCCCGACGATGACGACGCCATGCTCGCCGCCCTGCAAAGGGCCCTCGGCCCCGACGGCCGCGCCCTCGCGCAGGCCGCGCCCCCAAGCGTCGAGCGCTTCTCCAAGGAGGCATTCGTCCGCGCCGTCGAGCGCGTCTACGAGGACGCCATCCGCGCCGCCGCCGCCCGCCGCGCCCGCTGGGATGCGGGGGAGGAGCCGTAAAACTCTGCGCGAAAGCCAGCTTTTGCGAAGACTTTGCCCATTCAGCCAGGGAGGGATCGACCGTGAACGTCTTTGACATCCTGGGCCCGGTGATGGTCGGGCCGAGCAGCTCGCACACGGCGGGCGCGGCGCGCATCGGGCGCACGGCGATGCTGCTGCTGGGCGAGCGGCCGGTGCGGGCGGAGATCCTGCTGCACGGATCGTTTGCGGCGACGGGGCGCGGACACGGCACCGACCGGGCGCTGGTGGCGGGGCTGCTGGGCATGCTGCCGGACGACGCGCGGCTGCCGCAGAGCTTTGAGCTCGCGCAGGAGCAGGGGCTTCGCTTCACGATCGGGCCGACGGCGATCCGCGGCGCGCACCCGAACACGGCGCTGCTGCGCCTGCAGGGCGGGACGGGCCGCCGGGTGCAGGTGCAGGCGTCGTCGGTGGGCGGCGGGCGCATCCGGGTGACGCAGATCGACGGGCTCGAGGCGAGCTTCACGGGCGAGCTGCCGACGCTGATCGTGCACAACGCGGACGCGCCGGGGCACGTGGCGCGCGTGACGGGCCTGCTGGCGCAGGCGGGGCTGAACGTGGCGACGATGCAGCTGTGCCGCGACCACCGCGGCGGCTATGCGGTGATGGTGATCGAGGTCGACCAGCCGGTCGGCGAGGCGGTCGCGCAGCCGCTGCGCGCGATGCCGGGCATTGTGGCGGTCACATACCTGAACCCGGACGCGTGAGGCGCATTCCATCAAATTCCATTGATACGGCAAGGAGGCGAGGCGCATGAGAAGGCGCGCGATTGCGGCGCTGCTGGCGCTGCTGCTGGCTGCATGGGCCGTCCCGGCGGGGGCGGCGCTGCGATACACGTCGATGGAGGGCGTGCCGTGGACGTACCCGGTGCCGCTGGATGTGATCCGGGACGAGCAGGACGTGCTGCGCCTGGTCAACCGCGACCACCTGCTGGACTCGACCTACCCCGACCAGGAGCAGGCGATGTACGCGCTCGAGGACGTGGGCCTGCGCAAGGCGACGCGGGGCGAGACGCTGCTGCGCACGGTGGCGGCGCAGGCGCTGCGGGAGCTGTTTGCGGGCGCGGAGGAGGCGGGCTACAAGCTGTATGTGGACTCGGCATACCGCAGCTATCGCACGCAGGAGGTCATGCACTACAACCGCACGCAGCAGCGGGGCTACGACAGCGGATCGATCCAGCTGGCGGGCGCGTCGGAGCACCAGACGGGGCTTGCGGCGGACGTGGTGAACTGGACGTACCGCGACAGCCTGGTGGAGGCGTTCGGCCAGACGGAGGAGGCCGTTTGGATGCGGGAGAACTGCGCGCGCTACGGGTTCATCCTGCGCTATCCCAAGGAGGCGGAGGATGTGACCGGCGTGCCCTATGAGCCGTGGCACCTGCGCTATGTGGGCGTGGAGGCGGCCACGTACATCATGGAAAACGGGCTGACGCTCGAGGCGTTCACGGCGGAATGGCAGGCGGCGCTGGCCGAATACGAGGCGGCGCTGGCGGCCTACGAGGCGCAGGGCGAGTGACCGGCGCGTGCGGGGAGGCGAAGGGGCTTGCAGATCGAATCCTTTGAACAGCTGATGCGCCTGAGCGCGCAGCAGCCGCTGTGGCGCGCGGTGCTGCTGGCGGACTGCGAGGAGCGCCAGGCGGACGAGGCCGCGTCGTTTGAGCGCATGCGCGCGATGCTTCGCGCGATGCGCGCGGCGGACGACGGCTACGCGCCGGGCGAGCGCTCGCGCAGCGGATTGGTCGGCGGCGACGGCGGGCGCATGGCGGCGTATGCGGCTGCGGGCCACACGGTGTGCGGGCCGCTGGTGTGCGACGTGATCGCGCGCGCGCTGAAGATGGGCGAATCCAACGCGTGCATGAAGCGCATCGTGGCCGCGCCGACGGCGGGCGCGTGCGGCGTGCTGCCGGCGGTGCTGCTTTCCTATGCGGATGCGCGCGGCGCGGACGAGGATGCGCTGGTGCGCGCGCTGTTCGTGGCCGCGGGCGTGGGCCAGGTGGTGGCCACGCGCGCGTTCATCGCGGGCGCGGCGGGCGGCTGCCAGGCGGAGATCGGCACGGCGGCGGCGATGGCCGCGGCGGCGCTGACGGACCTGTGCGGCGGCGCGCCCGAGGCCGCGGCGCACGCGGCGGCCATGGCGCTGAAGAACCTGCTCGGCCTGGTGTGCGATCCGGTCGCCGGGCTGGTCGAGGTGCCGTGCGTCAAGCGCAACGTCGCGGGCGCGATGGTCGCGCTGTCCGCCGCCGAGATGGCGCTGGCGGGCATCCGCTCGGCGATCCCGCCGGACGAGGTCGTCGACGCGATGCGCGAGGTTGGCGAGAAGATGGATGCGAGCCTGCGCGAGACCGGCGAGGGCGGCCTGGCGGCCACGCCCTGCGGCCAGGCTGCGCGCGACAAGCTATAATCCCGGGGCTCCGCCCCGGACCCCGGTCGGGGGCGGATGCCCGCCCCCGACACCCCCGCACCGGGCCGAGCGCAGCGCAGGCCCGTAGCGGCGGGGTGTCGGGCTCGGGAGGGAAGCGGCGGCCCAGTGGGCCGATTGCCCCGAAGGGGCAAAGCGACCCGGACGAGGCCGCCGAAACGAGCGGCGGGCGCGGCAGCGCCCGAGGACGGCGCAACGCGCTGACCGCCCGCGACGATTGAGGCGGCAGGACGACACTGTCCCCCTGCCGGGGTCCAGGGGCGGAGCCCCTGGGAAAGGAGAGGATGCGAATGCGCCGCTTGCTGACCGCGCTGGGGCTGTGCCTGCTGCTGGCGCTCTCCCCTGCCGTTTCCCCTGCCGTGGCGGAGGCGGCGACGCCCGCACAGGCCGCGAGCGCGGCGTTTGAGCCGTCGCAGGTGCGGCGGCTGGTGACGCTGCCCACGGGCGCGCAGGTGCAGTACTATGCGCAGAACGACCCGGTCTGGAGCCTGGCGCGCTATGAGGTGCGCAACGGCGACCACAGGCGGCGGACGTTCGGGCTGTCGGGGTGCAATCCGACGGCGCTGGCGATGGTGATCGCCACGCTCGTGCCGCAGGCGGAGCTGACGCGGCTGCTGGACGGGCTGAACGAGCCGGCGCCGGTGGTGTGCCGGGGCACGGTCGGGGACATCTATTGCGAGTTTGACGACGAGGACGTGCGCATCGCGCTGGACACGCCGCAGCTGCTGCACGACTACCTGCCGCTGGCGCTGGGGCGGTACGCGCTGGGGTTCAACGCGCAGGGCGAGCGCTACCGGCTGACGCCGGGGGGCACGACATACCGGATGTTTGAGCCGGTGGCGGCGCTGTACGGGCTGCGGGTGGAGTCGGCGCAGGGCGCGGACGCGGCGTTTGACGCGCTGGACGCGGGCGGGCTGGCGATCCTGCTGTGCGCGGGCTCGACGCAGCCGTTCTCCGGGGGCGACGGGCACTACGTGGTCGCCGCGGGGTATGACGCGGACTTTCTGTACCTGCTCGACCCGCAGCTGGTGGAGGAATACCCGCGCGACAACCGCGGCGCGCTGCAACAGGCGCCGGGCGAGCCGGGGCTGCTGCGCGTGCCGCGGGAGCTGGTGTGGCGGCTGAGCGTGACCTATTCGTTCTGCTTCTTCAGCCAGGATTCCCACACGTCCGGGCAGTAGCCGACGGTGGCGCGGCGGCCGTCGCGCACGATGGGCAGGCGCAGCAGCTGCGGGCGCTCGCACAGGTGCGCAAAGAGCAGGGCCTCATCGTCGGAGAAGCGGAAGGGCGACTCGCGGAAGGCCTTCCCCTCGCGGTCGATCATGGCCTGCAGGCCGACGGCGGCGCGCACGCTCTCCAGCTCGCGCCGGCCCATGCCAAAGCGCAGCACGTCCACGCGCTGGTAGGGAATGCGGCGCTCCTTGAAATACCGTTCGGCCTTCTGGGTGTCAAAGCCCTTGCCCGCATACAGCTGGATCATGCGCATCGTTCCTCTTTTCTTCTTCTTATTATTTTACGGGATGCTTTCGCGCGCCGCGGCGCGCAGGGAGGGTTGCACCATGCAGGACAGAATCCCGGGTCCGCCGCCGGTGGCGCTGGTGACGGGCGCGACGGGCGGCATCGGGCGCGCGTGCGCGCAGGTGCTGGCCGCGCGCGGCTATCACGTGATCGCGCACTGCCACCGGGCGCGCGGCGAGGCCGAGGCGCTGGCGGCAGATCTGCGGTCGCAGGGGTTGAGCGCGTCGGTCGAGCAGGCGGACATCGCCGACCCGGACGCGGTGCGCGCCATGGCCGGGCGGATACTGACAGTGTACCACCGGGTGGACGCGCTCGTCAACAACGCGGGGCTTGCGCGTCAGGAGCTGTTTTGCGATGTGACGGACGCGGATTGGGCGCGGATGGTCGGCGTGAACCTGAGCGGGCCGGTCTATGTGACGCGGGCGTTCCTGCCGGGCATGATCTCGCGCCGGTCGGGCGGCGTGGTGTTCGTCTCCTCGATCTGGGGGCGCGTGGGCGGCTCGTGCGAGGCGTGCTACAGCGCGTGCAAGGCGGGCCTGATCGGCCTGACGCAGGCGCTGGCCAAGGAGGCGGGCCCGTCGGGCGTGCGGATCAACTGCGTGGCCCCGGGCGTGATCGACACGCCCATGACGCGGCCGCTGGGCGAGCAGACGCTGCGCGCGCTGGCCGATGAGACGCCGCTGGGCCGGCTGGGCACGCCGCAGGACGTGGCCGGGGCGGTGGCGTTTCTACTCTCTGACAGCGCGTCGTTCATCACGGGCCAGGTGCTGGGCGTGGACGGCGGCCTGTGACGCGCTTCGCGCGCGTCAAAAGCCTGCGCCTTTTGACGCGTTCACCGGATGGCTCTGCCCTCCGGTGAATGGGGATTCGGCCTCAAAATCTGCGGATTTTGCGGGCGGCCTCAGGCACGGGTCCGCTTTCCCCTGCGCTTCGCTGCGGGCAAAGCGCGCCTTTGCGCCGCACATGTCGCCGCAAAGGATCTCCCCCCCCGGGGAAGCCTTTTCGGATTTTGGAGCGTAGCGCCTTGCATTTGCGGGCGTTTTATGCTATCCTGCCTATGAGTCCCGCCATCCTTTTGCAATGCCGATTGCAAAACGCATGGCGCATTCCATCGAATCATCACCACCGGAGGGGGGACCGCTTTGGACTCCATCAAACAGGTAAGCACCGTCGCGTCCGTCGCCCTGCCCGTCGACGAGCGGCTGATGGTCCGCCGCTGCCGCTACCAGGCCGGGCAGGGACGGCGGCTGTGCGTCGTCACCGGCACGCACGGCGACGAGCTTGCCGGACAATACGTCTGCTTTGCGCTCGCGCAGGCGCTGGCCGCGCACCCCGAGCGCCTGCGCGGCACGGTCGACATCTACCCCGCGCTCAACCCCATGGGCATCGACTCCGTCACGCGCGGCATCCCGGCGTTCGATCTGGACATGAACCGCATCTTCCCCGGCGGGCGCGACGGCTCCGCCTTTGAGGAGATCGCCTGCGACATCGTCGAGAGCCTGGAGGGCGCGGACCTCGTGCTCGACCTGCACGCAAGCAGCCTCTTCCTGCGCGAGATGCTCCAGGGGCGCGTCATGCGCGAGTGCGAGGCGCGGCTGCTGCCCTATGCGCGGCGGCTGGGGCTGGACTTCGTGTGGGTCCATCCCTCCGCGACGGTCATGCAGGCCACGCTCAGCCACACGCTCAACTCGCGCGGCACGCCCTGCATCGTCGTGGAGATGGATGTGGCCATGCGCATCAACCGCGAGATGGGCGACCGGCTCGTGCGCGGCATTCTGGCGCTGATGGAGGACCTGGGCATGTGGACCGGCGGCGCAGGGGATCCGTCCCCCGCGCCGTTCCCGGACCCGATCGTCTGCGACGACGACGCGCGGGTGACGTTCATCAATGCGGAATCGTCGGGCGTGTTTCTGGCGGAGGATCTGTGCGGGCGGCAGGTGCGCGCGGGCGAGCGGCTGGGGCGCATCGTGGACCCGCTGCAGGGCGAGGTGCTGACGGATGTGCGCGCGCCGTTTGACGCGCTGGTGTTCACGATGCGCGCGTATCCGATCGTGTATCAGGGCTCGCTGATCGCGCGGCTGCTGCGGATGGGAGGCGGGGACGCATGAGGAAGGACATTCTGTTTTCGCTGCCCTCTCCCTACCGCGACACCATGCGCGTGACGGGCTACCGGTTCGGCAAGGGCGAGAAGGCCTGCGCGATCGTGGGCGCGATGCGCGGCAACGAGGTGCAGCAGCTGTACGTGTGCTCGCGCCTGGTGTCGATGCTGCGCGAGATCGAGCAGGAGGGCGGCATCGTCGAGGGGAAGAGCCTGCTGGTGATCCCGACGATCAACAACTTCTCCATGAACCTGGGCAAGCGCTTCTGGCCGACGGACAACACGGACATCAACCGCATGTTCCCGGGCAAGCGGGAGGGCGAGACGACGGAGCGCATCGCCTACGAGGTGTTCGAGCGGCTGCGCTGCTATCAGCACGGGGTGCAGCTGGCGTCGTTCTACATGCCGGGCACGTTCATCCCGCACGTGCGGCTGATGGGCCCGGCGGGCAAGGATGCGGAGCTGGCGCGGGACTTTGGCCTGCCCTACATCTACCTGCGCACGCCCAAGCCGTATGACACGGTGACGCTGGGCTACAACTGGCAGCGCGTGGGCACGCACGCGTTTTCGCTGTACGCGGGCAAGACCGACGCCATCGACGAGAACGCGGCGGACCTGTGCATCCGCTCCATCGTGCGGTTTTTGAACCTGCGGGGCATTGTGCGCTGCGCGACGCCGCCGGGGCATGTCAGCGTGACGATTGGCGACGAGGACCTGCACGCCGTCTCCTCCACGTGCGGCGGGCTGCTGCGGCGGGTCAAGTTTGCCGGCGCGCACGTGCGCCGCGGCGAGCAGCTCGCCTTTGTCATGGACCCCGGCGACGGCTCCGTGCGCGAGGTGCTGCGCACGCCCATCACGGGCACGCTGTTCTTCGTGCACGACCAGCCCTTTGTGCTGGAGCACACGCCGGTCTTCAAGATCCTGGGCAGCCGCGTCGACTAGTCGCCCTGCGGCGACGGGCGCTAAGGGGTTGGCGGTGGGCCGTGACGGCCCGCTTCCCCGCGTGTTCGTGCGTGTTCGCGTCTTCATGGGATATCCCCAGCGCGCCGCGGCGTTCGTGCGCGTTCGCATGGACGGGGCGATTTCCCCCGGCGTGACGAATGCCGTCGAGCGAAAGCCATTTGCCCCGGCAGGGAATTGGGCCCGCCGGGGCGAATTCTTTTTCCCGGCCCGGCATACGGCCCGGCATGCGCCGGGGGGCGCTAATGGGTTGGCGGTGGCCATAGCGGCCGGTTTCCCCCGCGTGTTCGTGCGTGTTCGCGTCATTTGGTCGCCATGCGGCCCGGCGAGCAATATTGCCGCGTCGAGTTCATCCTGTGGCGAATTGTCACGACTTTCGGTAATATTACCGTCCGCGCGGCCCCTCCCCCATCCGCGCCCCTCCCCTCTCCCCCGCCTGCCGCACGCCCCGGCCATTACCCCCGCGTCGAGGCCATCGTGGGGACATGTCGAGGCCATCCCGTGGGCATGTCGAGGCCATGGTGTGGCGACGTCGATGCCATCCCGTGGGGACCGCCTGCCAAAAGGCTTGAAATTCCTGCCTTTTTCGCCTCTATTACCCCGCTAACTACATGGAATCATATCAATGACATGTATGCGGCGCGCGCCTGCCGGTCGC
>LHCFC04200__coassemble_2012_pt1 | contig 9345 bp, 5 predicted proteins | sample LHCFC04200__metabat2_high_PE_047 | metagenome-assembled genome bin LHCFC04200 | reverse complement strand
CGGCCCACTGGGCCGCCGCTTCCCTCCCGAGCCCTGCACCCCGCCGCCAGGGGCCTGCGCTTCGCTCGGCCCCGGGGATCACCGGGCGGGACACAGTGCCCTCCCCCGACACCCCCGCGCTAAGGGTCGCACGTCGTGCGGCCCTGTTTTTTTTTTTTTTTTCGCAAAGTCTCGCCCAAAAGCCAAGGCCCGCGCAACGCGCGGGCCGTATGGGCGGGGTGCAGGGGGACACTGCCCCCCTGCCGGGGGTCCAGGGGGCAGCGCCCCCTGGTCAGTCGATGATCTTGTCGAAGTCGTAGGCCACGCCGTAGGTCTGCACGCGCACGAGCTTCATGACCTGCTCGGTCTTGGGCGCGTCGGCGGCGTCGGTCTTGACCGCGGCGATGGCGTCGACGGCCTCCATGCCGCCCAGCACGCGGCCAAACGCGGCATACTGGCCGTCCAGGTAGGTCGAATCGGCCTGGCAGATGAAGAACTGCGAGCCGGCGGTGTCGTAGCCCTCGGCGCGGGCCATGGACAGCACGCCGCGCTCATGGGAGATGGCGTTCTCCACGCCGTTGTCGGTGAACTCGCCGGTCACGGCATAGCCGGGGCCGCCGGTGCCGTCGCCGTTGGGGTCTCCGCCCTGGATCATGAACCCGTCGATCACGCGATGGAAGCGCAGGCCGTCATAGAACCCGGCGTTGGCCAGGGAGACGAAGTTGCCCACGGTCTGCGGCGCGGTCTGCGGGTACAGCTCGCCATAGACGACGCTGCCGTCGTTCATGACGAGGGTGAAGACGGGCAGCTTGTCCGCCGCGTCCAGCTCCGCGGCCGTGACGGCGGCGGCGTTGTCGGCCGCAAGCGCCGTCTCCCGGTCGGTCACGGCGAGCAGGGCGTCCTCCACGTAGCCCGCGAAGTCCGTGCCCACCGCCTGCACGTAGGCGTAGAGCGTGCCGTCCACGCTCACGCGGCCCTCGACGCTCAGGCCGGCCCCGGCCTCGAGCGTGGCCAGCGCGTCGCCGCCGGGCACGTCGGTCAGCGCCGCCGCCTCGGCGGGCGTGGCGTAGATCTCCTCAGGCACGGCCGCGGGCTCGACGACCTCCGGCACCACCAGCAGCTGCACGTTCGTCAGCTCGATGGGCCGCTCGGCCAGCCACTGCTCCTCCGCCGCCACATAGGCGTCGGTCTTCTTCTGGTCGTTGACCGTCGCGGTCAGGCTCTCGCGCAGCGCGTCCAGCCCGATCTCGCCCGGCGTCAGATCCGCCGCATAGCGCAGGATGTGATAGCCGTACGTCGTCTCGATGATGCCCGTGGTGTCGCCCACCGCCTGCAGCGCCATGGCGTTATCCACAAAGCTCTGGTCGTACGTCTGGCTGCCCGCGAACACCGGATAGCCCGCGTCCGCGATCGGATCGCCCAGCGCCGGATCCTCGCTGTAGGCCGCGGCCACATCCTCAAACGATTCGCCCGCTTCGAGCGCCGCCAGCGCCGCCTCGATCTTCGCGCGGCCCTCAAGCGGCGCGGCCTCGGACGCCGTCGCCTCGGACGCCGTCGCCTCGCTCGCCGTCGCCTCGGACGCGGTCGCCTCGGACGCCTCGTCCTCCGGCTTCATGACGAGCACGTGCTGCACCAGGCGCACGCCCTCGGGCGTGTACACCGTCTGCACGCCGTTCAGGTAGTCGTTCAGGAACGCGTCGCGGTCGGCGTCGTAGGTCTCCTTCGCCTGCGCGATCTGCGCGTCATACGCCGCCTGCACGTCCTCCTCGGTCGCGCTGACGTCGCCCGTGACCTCCTCGTAGAGCATCGCGAGCTTCTCGCTCACGACCGCCGAGCGCTGCAGCAGCTCCCGGTCATACCCGCTCTGCTCGAAGAGCAGGTCCACCTGCGCGGCGACCTCCTCCTCGGGCGCGGTCGGCATCGCCTCCGCGTACAGCTGCAGGTACTGCTCGTACATCGCGTCAAACTCCGCCGCCGCCTGGTCGCGGATCTCCTGCTCGCGCTCCGGCGTGATCGACAGGCCCAGGTCGTCAAACACGGCGAGGTAGACCTTCTCCTGGAGCATCGAGGTGACCACGTTCTCCGCGATGAAGAGCTGGTAGTCCTCCTCCTCCGTGTCGATCACCTGGCCGTAGTACTGCGACATCATCGAGGCATAGTAGAGCTTCATGCCCTCCACGTCCGCGACCGCCTCGCCATAGGTGAGCGTCACGTCGTCGCCCGCCGTGCCGACGATGTCGTCCGGCTGCGGGTCATAGACCGCCTCGGAGGCCGTCGCCGCGTCCGTCACGACGATATCCGTCGGGCCGTCCGCGCCGCCGATCACGGCCTCGCCGGTCGTGGCTTCGTCGGGCGTGGCTTCGTCCGTCACGGAGAGGGCCGCGGGCTCGGCCGCCGGCTCCTCGGTCGGCTCAGCCGTCGGCGCTTCGGTCGGCTCGGCCGTCGGGGCCTCCGTCGGCTCGGCCGTCGGGGCCTCGGTCGGCTCGGCCGTCGGCGCTTCCGTCGGCTCGGCCGTCGGTTCCTCGGTCGGCTCGGCCGTCGGGGCCTCGGTCGGCTCGGCCGTCACCTCGGGCGTCGCGGTGGGCGCCGGCGTCTCGGACTGCTGGCATCCCGCGAGCGCGAAGAGCATCGCGACGGCGAGGACACAGCAAAGGATCTTGCGAATGTGCTTCATGCTGACATTCCCTCCATTGGAAATTGCGCAAGGGCGGGCCCTGCGACGCGGCGGGTCGCGCCCGCCATACCCGATATTATACCAAGGATTTTGGCTGCGCGCAACGTTTTTCGCCCTGCTGGAAAGACGCGCGCCGCGCGCGCCCGGATGCTGGCGGTTTTCGGCAGCGCCCCTTTGCAATTCGCCCGCGGTCTGCTATAATAGAGGAAGCAAACCGACAGGAGGCTTTCCGATGAGCAAACGCCGCATGGCCTGCGCGCTGCTGGCCCTCTCGCTGTTCGTGCCCGCGCTGGCGCAGGCCGACATCCAGGTGACGGAGGCATACCGCTCCTTCATCTACAAGAACGACGTGCGCCGCGACAAGAAGGTTGCATACTATGACAATGTGTATGCGGTCAATCACGGCGAATACCTGCTCCAGCCGTTCAGCGCCGACGTGCCCGCCGAGTATTTTGTGGACGACGGCGCGGGCGCGTATGCGCTCTCGCCCATCGTGCTGGATGTGACCGACGCCATGCGCGCGCGCCTGTACGGCGCGGACGTGGGCGAGACGGCGCTGTACTACGGCCAGTACTGCGAGCGCGTCGAGAACCGCGCCGGGGACTGGGGCTTCTCGGGCATCCATGAGGGCATCGACTTCCGCAACGCCGCGGGGTGCGACGTGTACGCCATCCTGGGCGGCGAGGTGCTCAAGCGCGGCGGCGACAAGGACGGCACGGTGGCCATCTACAACGCCGATTACGACGTGACGGTGCTGTATCTGCACGTGCGCGACGTGCCGCTCAAGGTCGGGCAGGTCGTGCAGCCGGGCGAGCGCATCGGCTGCGAGGGGGACAAGGGCTCCGGCTCCGAGTACACGCACGTGGAGGTGCGCAAGGGCGAGCAGAAGTGGCCCAACGCCTACCGCAACGCGCAGCTGGAGAGCGACGATCCCTACGCGGTGATGATCGTGGCGCTGAACATCCCCGAGTCCACGCGCGAGCCCATCACGGCGCGCGCCGCCGCGGAGGCCGAGGCCGCGCGCATCGCCGCCGAGGAAGAGGCCGCGCGCATCGCCGCCGAGGAGGAGGCCGCGCGCCTGGCCGCGGAGGAGGCCGCGCGCCTGGCCGCCGAGGAGGAGGCCGCGCGCCTGGCCGCTGAGGAGGCCGCACGCGCCACGCCCACGCCCTCGCCGGAGCCGACGGCCACGCCCGTGCCGACCCCGACGCCCGAGCCCACGCCCGAGGTGCTCGACGAACTGCCCGACGATCCCGCCGACGACGGCTACGGCTTCGCGGAGTGACGGGGTTACGAGGAGTGACGGCGGGGGGAGGGATGCCCCTCCCCCCGCGCCCCCCGGCGCCAGGGGCCCGGGGACAACAAAAGAAATGGGGACGTGCCTTGCACGTCCCCATTTGGCGGGTGCAGGGCAAAGCCCTGCCGGGGGCGCGGGGCGCGCAGCCCCGCACGGAACCCCCCTGGCGGCGGGGTGCAGGGGACGTAACCCCGCACGTGCCCCCTGGCGGCGGGGTGCAGGGGACGTAACCCCGCACGTGCCCCCTGGCGGCGGGGTGCAGGGGGACACTGTCCCCCTGCCGGGGGTCCGGGGGCGGCGCCCCCGGGAAGCGTCTTGAGAAAGGAGATCACGCCGTATGAAGAAGCGCATCCGCCTGCTCGCCACGGGCGGCACGATCGCCAGCGGCGAGGGCGCGCAGGGCCTGCGCCCGTCGCTGTCGGCCCGGGAGGTGCTCGCCTACCTGCCGGGGCTGGACGCGCTGTGCGACGCGGAGGCCGAGGACATCCTGTTCCTGGACAGCTCGAACATCCAGCCGGAGGAATGGCGGGTGATCGCCCGCGCCTGCGCGGCCGCGCTCGAGGACTGCGACGGCGTGGTCGTGACGCACGGCACGGACACCATGGCCTACACCGCGGCGATCCTGTCGTTCATGCTGCAGGGGCTGCAAAAGCCGGTGATCCTCACCGGCTCGCAGCTGCCCATCACGCACCTGATGAGCGACGGCCGCACCAACCTGGCCAACGCCTTTGCCGCGGCCTGCGCCGGGCATCCGGGCGTGTACGTGGTCTTCAACAACCGCATCATCGCGGGCACGCGCGCCTTCAAGGTGCGCTCCATGGGCTTTGACGCCTTCCGCTCGGTCAACGCGCCCTATGCCGGCGAGGTCGACGCCCGCGGCGTGCGCATGGAGCATCCGCTGCCCGCGCAGCAGGGCCCGCTGCGCCTGCTCGACCGCGTCGAGCCCGCCGTGTGCCTGATCAAGCTCATCCCCGGCACCAACCCCGCCCTCTTTGACGCGCTCATCCCCCTGGGATACCGCGGCGTCGTCGTCGAGGCCTTCGGCGTCGGCGGCTTCCACTACCTGCGCCGCAACCTCCTGCCCCGCCTGGAGGCCCTGCACCGCGCCGGCGTCGTCGTGCTCGTCACCAGCCAATGCCTGTACGACGCCACCGACCTGCCCCGCTATGAGACCGGCGCCCGCCTCAGCCCCGGCGCCGCCGTCGCCGCCGGCGATATGACCACCGAGGCCGCCGTCACCAAGCTGATGTGGGCCCTGGGCCAGTCCGCCGACCCCTGCGAGGTCGAGCGCATCCTGCTCACGCCCCTATGCGGCGAGATCCGGGGCTCCGCCCCGGACCCCGGCAGAGGGACATTGCCCCTCTGCACTCCCCACTAAGGGCCTGCGCTTCGCTTGGCCCTGGGGATCACCGGACGGGACACATTGCCCCCCTGCACCCCGCCGCTAAGGGCCGCCCCGGGGGCGCTGCCCCCGGGACCCCCGGCAGGGGGACATTGCCCCTCTGCACTCCCCACTAAGGGCCTGCGCTTTGTGCGGCCCTAGGGATCACCAAGCGGAATATAATGCCCTCTTTCCCCTCCCCCATTCCCCCAAACGCAAAACAAAGGACGTGCCATGCACGTCCCTTTTTCGTTTCAGCAAAAAGCGCCGCAGAAGCGCGGCAGTTTCGGATCGCGCCGGGCCAAGCGCAGCGCAGGCCCGTGGCAGCGGGGTGCAGGGGGACATTGTGTCCCGCCGCCTCAATCGTCGCGGTATTTCGCCCCCGCCCCGCGTTGCGTTGCGGGGGTACGCCGCCGCATTTTTCGGGCGTTGCCCTCAAATAGCGGGCGGCTAGTCGGCGCGTTGCGCCTCCCTCAGGGCAGCGCTTCGCGCCGCCCTCGGGCGCTGCCGCGCCCGCCGCTCGTTTCGGCGGCCTCGTCCGGGTCGCTTTGCCCCTTCGGGGCAATCGGCCCACTGGGCCGCCGCTCCCCTCCCGAGCCCCTGCCGGGGTCCCGGGGCAGCGCCCCGGGTCAGGATTCGATGTGCGGCGTGCCGGTGACAAAGAGCTGACACGCGGCGAGGCGGGCGATGCCGGCGGACTGCGCGCCGGGGAGATAGCTCAGCTCGATCTCGAAGGTGCGCACGCCGTCGCCGGCCTCAAAGGCGCAGGCCTCCTCATAGAGCAGGTCGCCGCTGGTGACGGTCTTGAGCACGCGGCGGTCGCCGCCGGTGGTCTCGACCAGGGCGGCATAGAGGCCGGGGGCCTCGTCCAGGGCCTGGGTGCTGCCGAAGAAGACGGTCATGTCCACGGCGCCGGGCTGGCCGACCAGGGAGCTGCCGGAGACCTCGAACGGGTAGGACGCGGCGGCGGCGGGGCCGACGGTGGGCTGCACGTCGACGGAGACGGCGGCATTCAGGTCAAAGGAATGCGTGCCGGCATAGACGGCGGAGACGTCCGCGGCGCTGGTGTAGATGGCCAGCGAACCGGCGGCGAGGGACACGCCCACGCATACGGCGAGCAGGAAGAGCAGGAATCCGTTTTGTTTCATGGCTCGAACAACCCTTTCTGAAGGGGACGCGGGGGCGCGTCCGCAAGAGGGTTGCCGTGCGGGGCGTCAAAAAAAGATCCGCCCCGCGCCCCAGAGGGGCGACACGGCAACTGGCTGCCATTCCGTCCCGGAGGGGACGGGTCAGGCCCTGTAGCTTTGCGTCGCAGCCTTTCGGCTGTTTTGCCTTGATCGTATGGAAAGGTAGATCTTGACGAGGGTATTATACCACGTTTTCCTGTCCGCGTCAAGGGGGGAGCGTCTTGACAAACGGGCGCGGATGGGCTACGCTACAGACAGGAAAAAAACGGCCGGGACTTCCCGGCAGAGGGAGTGATGGGATGTATACGGCGTTCAGCGTGGACCCCTGGAAGCTGACGGAGCACGCGGTGCCGCGGGATCACATGCGCCTGTCGGAGAGCCTGTGCTCGCTGGGCAACGGGTACATGGGCATGCGCGGCAACTTTGAGGAGACGTACACGGGCGACAGCCACCGGGGCACGTACCTGGCGGGCGTGTGGTTCCCGGACAAGACGCGCGTGGGCTGGTGGAAGAACGGCTACCCGCAGTACTTCGGCAAGGTGATCAACGCCATGAACCTGATCTCGCTGCGCGTGATCGTGGGCGGGCACGAGATCGACCTGTTCAAGGACGACGTGGTCGCCTACGAGCGCACGCTGGACATGCGCCGGGGCGTGCTCTCGCGGGCGTTCACGGTGCGGCTGGAGCAGGGCGACGTCGAGGTCGCGGTGGAGCGCTTCGTCTCGCTGACGCGGCGCGAGGCGCTGGCCGTGCGCATGGCGGTGACGCCGTCGTTTGCCGCGCAGGTGCGGCTCGTGCCGGCGCTGGATGCGCGCGTGCGCAACGAGGACAGCAACTACGACGAGACGTTCTGGGAATTCACCGGCCAGGGCACGCGGGGCGGCGCGGCGGCGTCGATGCTGCCGGAGGCGTACCGCTCCTCGTATGAGGCGTCGGCGCTCGAGGGCGCGGCGCACTACGTGTGCGCCAAGACGAAGGAGAACCCCTTCGGCACGCCGCGCTTTGCCGTGTGCGGCGCGATGAGCTGCTCGGCGATCGGCGTCTCCCCCGTCTCGGCCGAGACGGACGCGGGCTTTGCCGCGGCGCTGTACGCCGGCCGGCTGGACGCGGGCGAGACCGCCGTGCTGGATAAGTTCGTCGCCGTCACGACCTCGCGCGACGTGGACGAGCAGGCGCTGGCGCCCCAGGCGCTGCGCATCTGCCAGGAGGCGCGGGCCATGGGCTACGACGCGCTGCGCGAGGCGCACGAGGCCGCCTGGGCGGCGCGCTGGCGGCGCGCGGACGTGGAGCTTTGCGGCGACGACGCGGCGCAGCAGGGCGTGCGCTACAACATCTTTCAGCTCTTCTCCACCTATTATGGAGAGGATGCGCGCCTGAACATCGGCCCCAAGGGCTTCACCGGCGAGAAGTACGGCGGCGCGACCTATTGGGACACCGAGGCGTACTGCCTGCCGCTGTATATGGCCATCGCCGGCCAGGACGTGGCCCGCCAGCTGCTGCGCTACCGCTACCTGCAGCTGTCCGGCGCGCGCCACAACGCCAGGATGCAGGGCCTGCCCGGCGCGCTGTATCCCATGGTCACATTCACCGGCGTGGAGTGCCACAACGAGTGGGAGATCACGTTTGAGGAGATCCACCGCAACGCGGCCATCGCCTACGCGATCTTCAACTACGTCACCTACACCGGCGACGAGGCCTACATCGACGAGTGCGGCATCGACGTGCTCGTCTCCATCGCCCGCTTCTTCGTCGGGCGCGTGCACCTGCAGCGCGAGAAGGGCGTGTACATGATCCACGGCGTCACCGGCCCCAACGAATACGAGAACAACGTCAACAACAACTGGTACACCAACCGCATGGCCGCCTGGTGCCTGACCTATGCCGCCGAGCAGGCGCGCCGCCTCGGCCCCGAGCGCTGCGCCGACCTGGGCCTGACGGACGAGGAGCTCGCCCGCTTTGACGACATCGCCGCACGCATGTACCTGCCCTATGACGCGCAGCGCGACGTGTTCGTGCAGCACGACACCTTCCTGGACAAGGACCTCATGCCCGCCAGCGCCATCCCCGAGGACGAGCGGCCCATCAATCAGCACTGGTCCTGGGACCGCATCCTGCGCTCGTGCTTCATCAAGCAGGCGGACGTGCTGCAGGGCCTGTACTTCCTGGGCCACCTCTACGACCGCGATACCAAGGAGCGCAACTTCCACTTCTACGAGCCCATGTGCGTGCACGAATCCAGCCTCTCCCCCTGCGTGCACGCCATCCTCGCCGCCGAGATCGGCGACATGGACAAGGCCGTGGAGATGTACGCCCGCACCTCGCGCCTGGACCTGGACAACATCAACAACGACACCGGCGACGGCCTGCACATCACCTCCATGGCCGGCGGCTGGCTGGCCATCGTCCAGGGCTTTGCGGGCATGCGCACCCAGACCGGCCGCCTGAGCTTTACGCCCGTGCTGCCCGCGTGCTTCACGCGCTACGCGTTCCAGATCGTCTATCGCGGCCGCCTGCTGCGCGTCGAGGTCGACGCGGGCGGCGCGCGCGTCACGCGCCTGGAGGGCGAGCCGCTGACGTTCCTATTGAACGGCGTGGAGACCACCGCTTAACCCGGGGGCCCTCCGGGGGCCCCCCGGGGCGCTGCCCCGGACCCCGGCAGGGGGAGGATGCCCTCCCCCTGCACCCCCGCACAGGGGGGACGCCGTCGGAAAGACGCCCTTCCCGTGTTCCCCGGGGCCGAGCGCAGCGCAGGCCCTTGGCGGGGCGTGCAGAGGGGCAATGTGGCCCGCCCGGCGATCCCCAGGGCCACGCTTCGCGCAGGCCCTTAGTG
>LHCFC04200__coassemble_1984_pt1 | contig 9425 bp, 9 predicted proteins | sample LHCFC04200__metabat2_high_PE_047 | metagenome-assembled genome bin LHCFC04200 | reverse complement strand
ATGTTCACGTGCGGCTTGGTGCGCTCAAACTTCTGCTTCGCCATGAGGGTTCCTCCTTTTTTATGTGCGGCTGACAGTTTCGGCCGTGCCGAGCGTGTCGGTTGTACCGATTGGAGCGGGTGATGGGAATCGAACCCACGTAATCAGCTTGGGAAGCTGACACTCTGCCATTGAGTTACACCCGCACGCCCCGCCTGCCATACGTCATGTATTTTAACGAAACAGGGGGGTTTTGTCAACACATTTGCCGGATTATTTTTTTTCTTCGATCAGCCGCTCGAGTTTTCGCTTGACGCGCTGCAGCGCGTTGTCGATGGATTTGACGTGACGGCCCAGGTCTTCGGCGATTTCCTGGTAGCTCTTTCCATCCAAATACGAGGTCAGCACCTCCCACTCCAGATCGGACAGCGCCTCGCCGATGCGTCCCTCGATGGAGGACAGGTCCTCCTGGCCGATGAGCAGCTCTTCCGGGTTGGTCGCACGCCCCTCGGTGATCACGTCCAGCAGCGTGCGGTCAGATTCCTCGTCATAGATCGGCTTGTTGAGCGACACGTAGGAGTTGAGCGGAATGTGCTTCTGGCGCGTGGCCGTCTTGATGGCGGTGATGATCTGGCGCGTGATGCACAGCTCCGCAAACGCCCGGAACGAGGAGAGCTTATCCGGCTTGAAGTCACGGAACGCCTTGAACAGTCCGATCATGCCCTCTTGCACGATGTCCTCGTGGTCGGCGCCCACCAGAAAATAGCTGCGCGCTTTGGAGCGAACGAAGTTCTTGTACTTGTTGAGCAGAAATTCGCTCGCCAGGCTGTCGCCCTGCTGCGCGAGCACGGCGATCTCCTCGTCCGTCATCTGTTCGAGCCTTTCAAGCGTAATCAACGGCATCCTCCCCGCGCCCACAGGCGCGTCATGATCCCCGGCGCGTTCACTGTTTCTGCCGGCGCCAGCGCTCGAGCGCCTCGCGCTGTCCGGGCGGCAGCCGGCTGCCGATGTCGCTGCGCCCGCCGCCCGCGCGGGCGTGCAGCTCCCGGCCGGCGCTTCGCGTCTGGCTCACGTCGCGCAGCAGTTCCCGCGCCGAGACGCGGATCGCCCCGCGCCCCATCGTGACGATCTGCTCCAGCGCGTCGCTGGTGGCCACGCGCAGTTCCCGGTAGCGGGGCGTCGCGTCCGCGGTCGCCTCGATGTAGTTGTCCGCGCTCTCGCCGTGGCGCGTGTAGACGACCGTCACGCCCGCCACCGCGTCGGTAGAGCGGATGCGCCGGTCCTGATGGTGGCCGTCGAAGACGAGCACGACCTCGACCTCCGCATAGCCCGCATAGTCGCTCAAGCGGTGGATCAGCTGATCGCGCGCCTCCTGCATCGTCCAGCCGCGCTCCTTCGCCTCGCCCCACGCGCCGATGACGTTGTAGCCGTCCACGAGCAGCAGCGGCTTCATTTGAGCCTCGAGCGCACGATCTCGTACATCAGGATGCCCGCCGCGACCGACGCGTTGAGCGAGTCGATGTGCCCGCGCACCGGCAGCGCCACCTTGCGGTCGCACTTCTCCTGCACCAGACGGGACACGCCCTCGCCCTCTGCGCCGACGACCAGCGCCGCCGGACCGGAGAAGTCGCACGCGTCGTAGCGCTCGCCGTCCATCGCGGCGGCGTATACCCACACGCCCTGTCCCTTGAGCTCGTCGATCAGGCGCGCGACGTTCGTCACCCGCGCGACCTTGACGTACTCCACCGCGCCGGCGGAGGCCTTGACCGCCGCGGGCGTGAGGCCCACCGCGCGCCGCCCGGGGATGATCACGCCGTGCGCGCCTGCGCACTCGGCGCTTCTGATGACCGCGCCCAGGTTGTGCGGATCGGTCACGCCGTCCAGAATGACGAGGAACGGATCCTCCCCGCGCTCTTTCGCCGTCTCCAGCATCTCGTCGACCGTCGAATAGCGGTAGGCCGACGCAAACGCCGCCAGGCCCTGGTGGTTGGGCGCGAGCGCGTCCAGCCGCACGCGGTCGACCTCCTGCACGACGATGTGCCGCTCGCGCGCCATGGCGACGATCTCCCGCGCAGAGCCGGTCAGCTCGCCGCGCGCGACGAGCAGCTTCTCGATGTCGCGGCCCGAGCGCAGCGCCTCGCGGATGGGATTGCGCCCCACCAGCAGATTCTCCCGCTCCTGCGCGCCGTCAGCCGGCCGGGCCGGACGTTCCGGACGGGCCGGACGTTCCGGGCGAACCGGACGTTCCGGGCGGTCCTGACGCGTGCGGAATTCGCTGCGCGGCCCCGGCGCGCGCTGGGGCCTGTCCGACTTCGGAGCGGCCGTCTCCCCCTCCGGGCGCGCAAAGTCGCGCTGCGGCCGGCGCGTACGCGCGTCGTCCCTCCAGTCATCCCGCTTGCTGGGCTTGTGCTTGTCCGAAAACCTGTCGTAATAAGCCATATCGTTACTCCCCTTCGCCTTCCGGTTCTTCCGTATTCCCCAGCGCCGCGACGCGGCGGCGCATCTCCTCCATGCGTCCGCACGACGCCTTGCCCTCCGCGCAGGCCCCTCGCACGCACGCCGGTCCCGCCTGGGCAAAGATCTCCGGCGCGGCCTGCCTGCACAGGCGCAGCATCTCCCACGCCAGCGCGCGGATCTCCCACTGCGCGCGCTGGCAGCAGCGCAGGGAGAAGAAGTGCAGCAGCTCGCGCGCGTTCATCGTCACCACCATGCGCGTGGCGCAGGCGTTGGGCAGCACGAAGCGCGCGTCCTCGTTGGATCTTTCCCCGGCATCGCCCAGCAGGCGCTGCCACTCCTCATACCAGACGCCGATCGTCTCCATCTGCTGCGCAAAGCGCGCGCGCGCCTCCCCGCCCAGCGCGGCAATGGCCGGCGGCACGACGTAGTCAAAGCCCTTCATCGACACGTAGCGCTGCGACTGCACGCTGAACGAGGCGATGCGGTGACGCGTGATCTGCGCCAGCAGCGCGCGGCTGACGCCCTCGATGGCGAACGTGAACGTGGCGTGCTCGATGACGGACAGATGCCCGCGCGCCATCACGCCCGCGATGAACGCGGCCTGATCCTTGCGGGAGATGCGCTCGCGCAGCGTCTCCACGTCGGCCTGCGCATAGCACAGCCGCGCGCCCAGCGCGACCACCTCGTCCGGGTTGTACGTGTGCCGCAGCAGCAGCACCTTCTGTCTCGTCTCAGCCATGTGTCTCCTCGGTCCTCCCGTCCTGCGCGTGCGCCGCCGCCAGCAGCTGCGCGAGGCGCTGCGTCTGCCCGCTCAGGTACAGATAGCCCAGCAGCGCCTCCAGCGCCGTGGCGCGGCTGTAGTCCGCAGGGTCGGCATGCTTCGGCGCGGCGTGGTGCGCATGGGCGTTGCGCCCGCGGCGCACGATGTCCGCCTCCTGCTCCGTCAGCAGCGGCTCAATGCGCCCCAGCGCATGAGACTGGTCCGCCGCGCTGACGCTGCGGCTGGCCCGCCGGTGCATGCGCCCGACGTTCTCGCCGCCCGCAAAAAGACGCGTCCGCACAAACAGCGCGTGTACCGCGTCGCCGACATATGCCATTTGCAGCGGATTCACCATCCGAACGTCCGTCTCGCCCATGGGCAGCCCCATCGCCTGAAGCCATGGATCCTGCAAGCGTTTCGCCCCTTCCCCACGCGCCTGTCACAGCCTGCGTATTCGATTCATTATAGCAGACGCGGGCGCGTCAGGCAAGAGCGAACGTCGCTTTTTTCCGGCCTTTATGCGTCCTGCGCGGGCGGCAGCGGCGTGGGGCGCGGCCCCGGGAGCGCCGCCCACTCCAATAGCCCCGCACAGATCGCCTCCGCGACCCGCTGGCGGTACTCCGCATCCAGCAGCAGCCCTTCCTCCCGCGCGTTGGACAGGAACCCGCACTCCACCAGCGCCGAGGGGATGCCCAGCTCCAGGATGTAGTAGTCGCCGCCCATCGCGGCGCGCTCCCTGGGCGGAGCAAGCCCCGCGATCAGCGCCTCCTGCAGCGCCCCGGCCAGCAGGCGGCCCGCGGCGCAGCCCTCGCGATAGAACACCTGCGGCCCGGACTGCGCCGCGTCGCCATACTCGTTCATGTGCACGCTCAGCAGCACCTGTGCGCCGGCCTCGCGCACGATCTGCGCCCGCCGCTGCATGTCCTGCAGCTTCTTGCGGATCGGCGGGTCCTCGTCGCACAGCGCATAGTCGTCCGTGCGCGTCATGACGACCTGCGCGCCCTCGGCCTGGAGCAGCCGCGCCAGGCGCCGGGCGACGTCCAGATTCAGCCCCTTCTCCGCCACGCCGCTCTGCCGTCCGACCGCGCCGCCGTCGTACCCGCCGTGTCCGGCGTCGACCGCCACGATCCACCCCGCCAGCGCGCCCGTCTCCATTCCCTGCGCCGGCCTGGTCTTGGCCGCGTTGGATCCCGCCGCCAGGCTCAGCGTCCCGACGCACAGTCCCGCCGCGCACAACAGCGCCGCCGTATAGCGCCCGATCCCCCGTCCCATCGCGCCGCCTCCCCGTCGTTTTATGCCCATATATGCAGAAATATCCGTTCGCATTCCTGCCCATTTTTGCTTGCTGTACAAGCATTTGGCGTATTTTCGCGGCGTCGCAAATTCCTTCTGAATCGTAAAAGGTGTTGTCCTCGAAACATTTCCACAGACTCCACAAGGTTATCCACAGGAAAACCCACGTTTTCCCCCTGTAAAACAGGTGTTTTCCACACATCTCCATGATCAGGGCTGTAGAAAACCACGTTTTCCACAAATAGAACATTTGTTCTTTGCATGTGCCGCAAAACGGCAAAAAACAGACCGAAAGTCTGCTTCGGTCTGTTTAAAGTCGGCTGTTTTGGAGGCGGATCAGACCAGTTTCAGGGAGGGTTCCGCGTTCAGGGACAGCGTCGCCAGCTCCCCGCGCATCAGTCGGTAGTAGGCCGCGCTGCCGATCATGGCCGCGTTATCCGTGCACAGCACGGGCGGCGGCATGCGCAGGTCGATGCCGGCCTTTTGGCAGCGCGCGGACAGCGTCGCCCGCAGGCCGGAGTTGGCCGCGACGCCGCCTGCGAGGGCAAGCGTGCGCGCGCCGGTGTCCCGCGCGGCGAGAATGGCCTTTTCAGCGAGCTCCTCGACGACCGCGTGCTGAAACGACGCGGCGATATCCGCCGCCGGGATGTCGCGTCCCGCCTGGCGCAGCTTGTGCACCTGGTTGATCAGCGCGGTCTTCAGGCCGCTGAAGCTGTAGTCGTAGCGTCCCCTGGTGGCGACGTGCGGCAGCTTCAGGGCGTTCGGGTCGCCCTCATGCGAGAGCTTATCCAGCAACGGCCCGCCCGGATACGGCAGGCCCAGCACGCGCGCGGCCTTGTCAAACGCCTCGCCGGCGGCGTCGTCCTGCGTCTGCCCCAGCAGGGTGTAGACGCCATAGTCCTCCACGCGCACGATGTGGGAATGGCCGCCCGAGGCGACCAGGCACACGAACGGCGGCCGCAGATCCGAGTGGGCGATGTAATTGGCGCTGACGTGCCCCTCGATGTGGTTGACGGGGATCAGCGGTTTGTCCGCGGCAAACGCGAGCGCCTTGGCCGCGGACACGCCCACGAGCAGCGCGCCGACCAGGCCCGGCCCATACGTCACCGCGACGGCGTCGACGTCCTGCAGGCGCATACCGGCCTGCGCAAGCGCCTGATCGACGACGGGATCGACGCTCTCGACGTGCTTGCGCGAGGCGATCTCGGGCACGACGCCGCCGTAAATGGCGTGCAGCGCAATCTGCGAGGCGATGACGGAGGAAACCACCTCCCGGCCGTCCCGCACGACGGCGGCGGCCGTCTCGTCGCAGGAGGATTCAATCGCCAGGATCGTCGCATGGCCGGCCGCACGCAGCGCGTCCGCCCGCTCCCGGCTCCGCTGTTCATAGTTCATCTGTCTTCCCCCTCCGCTTCATTTCCGCGGTCCGCACCGCTCATCCTGCGGATCACCCCGCCCAATACGGACGCCGTCGCCGCCAGCAGAGCCAGCACGAGCGCAAAGAGCGCCGCCGCGGCGCCCAGCAGACGGATGGCCGCCTGCTCAAACAGCTGCTGGGGCATGATGCGGATGAGCACATCCGTCTGCGGATTGAGCAGCCACAGGTCGTTATCAAAGAGCAGCTCATGCATGAAGAAAAAGCTGCGCTCGAAGCCCGCGACGCCCACGGCCGCGGCCAGCGCCGCCACGATCACGGCCAGCGCCGCCACGCCCCAGCATGCCCCGCGCAACGCGGCGCGCCCGATTCGCCCCTGCCCGGCGGCCCACGCCGCCGCCACGGCCAGCACGGCCGCGGCGCTCAGGCAGAGCTGGGCGGCGGACTGCATCCGCAGGATGATGGCCCGCACGTCGAGCATGTGCTGCTGTTCGCGCTCATTGAGGCCGATGCCGTCAAAGTCCATGCGCTCATCGCCCATGCGCGATGCGATCTCGCGGGCGAACGCCTCCTGTTCCTGCGCGTTCATGCCGATATAGTCCGTGAGCGCATCCTCCGTCTGAAGGCCAGTCGCGTCCTGGACGATGTCGCGCCGGTTGTAGATTCCCTCGTCCTGCGCGATGAGGACGGCTGCGCCCGCCACGGCGCCGGCAAAGGTCAGCACGGTCGCCAGGGCGGCCAGCAGGCTGACCAGGCGGAATCGGCTTTGCATATCGTCTCCTCCAAACAAAAGGGACGGGCGAAAGCGCCCGCCCCGGTGATCACTGCATCTGCAGGTAGGCGGTGATGAAGCCGTCCAGCTCGCCGTCCATCACGGCGGCGACGTCGTTGACCTCATAGCCCGTGCGGTGGTCCTTGACCATCGTGTAGGGATGGAAGACGTAGGAGCGGATCTGGCTGCCCCACTCGATCTTCTTCATCTCGCCCTTGATGTCGGCCATCTTCTCCTCGCGCTCGCGCTCGTGCAGCTCCAGCAGCTTGGACTTGAGCATGCGCAGGCAGACCTCGCGGTTCTGCACCTGGGAGCGCTCGTTCTGGCACTGCACGACGATGCCCGTGGGGATATGCGTCATGCGCACGGCCGAGTCGGTGCGGTTGACGTGCTGGCCGCCCGCGCCGGAAGCACGGTAGGTGTCGATGCGCACGTCTTCCATGTTGAGCTCCTCCATGTCGTCCTCGATCTCCGGCGCGACGTCCAGCGACGCGAAGGACGTATGGCGGCGCGCAGCCGCATCGAATGGCGAGATGCGCACCAGGCGGTGCACGCCCTTCTCCGGGCGCAGGTAACCGTAGGCGTTTTCGCCGATCACCTCGAACGTGACGGACTTGATCCCCGCCTCGTCGCCCTCGAGCAGGTCGAGCACCTTGAGCTGGAAGCCCATGCGCTCGCAGTAGCGGGTGTACATGCGGTAGAGCATGCTCGTCCAGTCCTGGGCCTCGGTGCCGCCCGCGCCCGCGTGCAGCGAGAGCAGGGCGTTGTTGTGGTCGTAGTCGCCGCGCAGGAGCGTCTCCAGCTTCAGGCGCTGCGCCTCCTCGTCCAGCGCGCGGATCTCCGCGCCGGCCTCGGCGACCATGGACTCGTCGTTCTCCTCCTCGGCGAGCTCCATCATCGTCTCCACGTCGTCGGCGCGCCCATTGAGGCGCTTGAACAGCGCGATCTTGTCCTCAATCGTCTTCACGCGCTGCGAGACCTTCGCGGAGCGCTCCAGGTCGTTCCAGAAGTCGGGCTCGTTCATGGTTTCGTGCAGTTCCGCCAGCTCATCTTGCATATGAGCCAAGTTAAAGTGACTCACCTGCCTCAACGATGCTCTCACGGATGCGATTCAGGTCCACGCGGTACTGTTCCAGTTCGATCATGTTGATTCACCCCTTTGGCGCTCTTGGCGCATGTAATGGCGTTGGATATGTGCAGCCGATGCAAGGATGGCTTATGCCTCCTTGCCGCAGCAGTGCTTGTACTTCTTGCCGCTGCCGCCGGGGCAGGGCTCGTTGCGGCCGACCTTGCGCGCGGCCTTCTGCGGCTGGCGCGGGCCGTCGCTCGGGGCCGTTCCGGCCGGCCGGGTCTCCGCCGGCCTGGCCACCTGACGGCGCTCCGGCGCGCGCTCCACGCGGGCCTGGTAGAGCCTGCGCAGCGTATCCTCGCGGATGAGGCGCACCATCTCGTCGAACATCTCATATCCTTCGAACTTGTATTCGACGACCGGATCCTTGTGGCCGTAGGCGCGCAGGCCGATGCCGTCGCGCAGCTGGTCCATCGCGTCGATGTGGTCCATCCACCTCCGGTCGACGGCGCTGAGCAGGATTACGCGCTCGAGCTCGCGCATGTCGATGCCGTGGCCGGTGAGCAGCTCCTCGCGCTCCTGGTAGAACGCCTGCGCATCCGCGACGAGCAGGTCCTTGAGCGCCTGCTTGTCCCCGGATTTGATCTCCTCCATGCGGGCCTGAATCGTGCCGGGATGCACGCAGAGCTTCTCCAGGTATTCCGCAAGTCCCGTCAGATCCCACTCGTCGTACGTATCGCCGTTGCCGGTGTGCATGTCCACGGCGTCCGAGATGAGCTGCGCGGCCATGTTCATGATCGTCTCGCGCATGTTCTCGCCCATGAGCACCTGGCGGCGCTGGCCGTAGATGACCTCGCGCTGCTGGTTCATGACGTCGTCATACTGCAGGACGTTCTTGCGGATCTCGTAGTTGCGGCCCTCGATGCGCTTTTGGGCGCTCTCGATCTGGCCGGTGAGCATCTTGGCCTCGATGGGCTGATCCTCCTCCAGGCCGAGCCGGTCGATCATGCCCGTGATGCGCTCAGAGCCGAACAGGCGCAGCAGGTCGTCCTGCAGCGAGAGGAAGAACTGCGAGGAGCCCGGATCGCCCTGGCGGCCGCTGCGGCCGCGCAGCTGGTTGTCAATGCGGCGGGACTCGTGGCGCTCGGTGCCGATGATGTGCAGGCCGCCCACAGCGACCACACGGTCATGCTGGGCGTCGGTCTCCTGCTTGAACTGGCGGTAGAGGGCGTCGTACTCCGCGCGGGCGGCGAGGACCTCCTCGGGCACGTTCTCATTGTGCCCCATGGCCTCCTCGATCATCTCGTCCTCATAGCCCTTCTGGCGCATGGCGCGGCGGGCGAGGAACTCGGGGTTGCCGCCCAGCAGGATGTCCGTGCCGCGGCCGGCCATGTTCGTCGCGATGGTCACGGCGCCGTAGTGGCCGGCCTGCGCGACGATCTCTGCCTCCTTCTCGTGGTGCTTGGCGTTGAGCACCTCGTGCTGGATGCCGCGCAGGCGCAGCATCTGGGAGAGCAGCTCGCTCTTTTCGACGGACACGGTGCCGACCAGCACGGGCTGGCCCTGCTCGTGGCGGCGGATGATCTCCTCCACCACCGCCTGGTACTTGCCCTTGATGGACTTGTAGACCAGGTCGTTCATGTCCTTGCGGATCATCGGCATGTTGGTCGGCACGACGACGACATCCAGCTTATAGATGCCCTGGAACTCGTCCTCCTCG
>LHCFC04200__coassemble_1977_pt1 | contig 9437 bp, 8 predicted proteins | sample LHCFC04200__metabat2_high_PE_047 | metagenome-assembled genome bin LHCFC04200 | reverse complement strand
CGCCGCCCCGTCATATCCGGCTATATTCAGGCCGTCACAATCCGGATCTATACGGGTCTATGCTCGATATTGTTAAAAATAAGACAATCTGGTGCAACTCTCGCTGCAATCTCTGTTCACTTGTGCGATTGACGGCCCCCGGACAGAATGTTAAAATATTATCAATCCCGGAGGACGAGCCCCGGGAAGCTCACCGACCGCCCCGGCCCTGCGCCGGAGACAAAAAGGAGCATCCGATATGAGCGAAACGCAGATCGTCGACAGCGTCGAGACGTTTGAGGCAGCGCTTGCGCGCGTGCGCGAGGCGCAGCGGCGCTTTGCCACCTACACGCAGGAGCAGGTGGACCGCATCTTCCAGGCGGCGGCCGTGGCCGCGAACAAGGCCCGCATCCCGCTGGCCAAGATGGCGGTCGCCGAGACCGGCATGGGCGTGGTGGAGGACAAGGTCATCAAGAACCACTATGCCGCCGAATACATCTACAACGCCTACAAGCACACCAAGACCTGCGGCGTCGTGGAGGAGGACGCGGCCTACGGCATCCGGAAGATTGCCGAGCCCATCGGCGTCATCGCCGCGGTCATCCCCACGACCAACCCGACCTCCACGGCGATCTTCAAGACGCTGCTGGCGCTCAAGACGCGCAACGGCATCGTCATCAGCCCGCACCCGCGCGCCAAGGGCTGCACCATCGCGGCCGCCAAGTGCGTGCTGGATGCGGCCGTCGCCGCCGGCGCGCCCGAGGGCATTATCGCCTGGATCGACGTGCCCTCGCTGGAGCTGACCAACATGGCCATGAAGGAGGCCGACATCATCCTCGCCACCGGCGGCCCCGGCATGGTGCGCGCGGCGTACTCCTCCGGCAAGCCCGCGCTGGGCGTGGGCGCCGGCAACACCCCCGCCATCATCGACGAGAGCGCCGACATCCTGCTGGCCGTCAACTCGATCATCCACTCCAAGACGTTTGACAACGGCATGATCTGCGCCAGCGAGCAGAGCGTCATCGTGCTCGACCCCGTCTACGACGCGGTGAAGGCCGAGTTCAGCCGCCGCGGCTGCTACTTCCTCAGCCCCGAGGAGACCGACTGCGTGCGCCGCACGATCATCATCAACGGTTCGCTCAACGCGCGCATCGTCGGCCAGAGCGCCGAGCGCATCGCGCAGCTGTCCGGCGTGAGCGTGCCGGCCGGCACAAAGATCCTCATCGGCGAGGTCGAAAGCGTGGAGCTGAGCGAGGAATTCGCCCACGAAAAGCTCTCGCCCGTGCTGGCGATGTACCGCGCCGCGGACTTTGAGGAGGCCCTCTCCAAGGCCGAGCGCCTCGTCGCCGACGGCGGCTACGGCCACACCTCCTCGCTGTACGTCAACGCCGTCACCGAGAAGGACAAGATCGCCCGCCACGCCGCGCGCATGAAGACCTGCCGCATCCTGGTCAACACGCCTTCCTCGCAGGGCGGCATCGGCGACCTGTACAACTTCAAGCTCGCGCCCTCCCTCACCCTGGGCTGCGGCTCCTGGGGCGGCAACTCCGTCTCCGAAAACGTCGGCGTGAAGCATCTGCTCAACATCAAGACCGTCGCGGAGAGGAGAGAGAACATGCTGTGGTTCCGCGCGCCGCAGAAGGTGTACATCAAGAAGGGCTGCCTGCCGGTGGCGCTCAGCGAGCTGAAGGACGTGCTGGGCAAGCGCCGCGCCTTCGTGGTGACGGACAGCTTCCTGTTCAACAACGGCTACACCAAGCCCATCACCGACAAGCTGGACGAGATGGGCATCGTGCACGCGACGTTCTACGACGTGGCGCCCGACCCGTCCCTGGCCTGCGCCATCGAGGGCGCCAAGCAGATGGCCTCCTTCAAGCCCGACGTGATCATCGCCGTGGGCGGCGGCAGCGCCATGGATGCGGCCAAGATCATGTGGGTGCTCTACGAGCATCCCGACGCGGACTTCATGGACATGGCCATGCGCTTCGTCGACATCCGCAAGCGCGTGTACACCTTCCCCAAGATGGGCGAAAAGGCCTACTTCATCGCCGTGCCCACCTCCGCCGGCACGGGCAGCGAGGTGACGCCCTTTGCGGTCATCACCGACGAGAAGACGGGCGTCAAGTATCCGCTGGCCGACTATGAGCTGATGCCCAACATGGCCATCGTCGACGCGGACATGATGATGAACGCGCCCAAGGGCCTGACCAGCGCCTCGGGCATCGACGCGCTGACGCACGACCTGGAGGCCTACGCCGCGATGCTGGCCACCGACTACACCGACGGCCTGGCGCTGCGCTCGATGAAGATGATCTTCGAATACCTGCCCCGCGCCTATGACAACGGGCCCAACGACCCCGTCGCCCGCGAGAAGATGGCCAACGCCGCCACCATGGCCGGCATGGCGTTCGCCAATGCGTTCCTGGGCGTGTGCCACTCCATGGCGCACAAGCTGGGCGCGTTCCACCACCTGCCGCACGGCGTGGCCAACGCGCTGATGATCGACGAGGTGCTGCGCTTCAACGCCGCAGAGGTCCCCGCCAAGATGGGCACCTTCCCGCAGTACGACCATCCGCACACGCTTGCGCGCTATGCTGAGGTGGCCGACGCGCTGGGCATCGGCGGCGCCAGCGACGAGGAGAAGCTTGAAAACCTGATCGCCCGCATCGACGAGCTGAAGGAGCGCGTGGGCATCCGCAAGACCATCCGCGACTACGGCATCGACGAAAAGGACTTCCTCGACCGCCTGGACGACATGGTCGAGCAGGCCTTCGACGACCAGTGCACGGGCGCGAACCCGCGCTATCCGCTGATGAGCGAGATCAAGCAGATGTACCTGAACGCCTACTATGGCCGCTGAGAAGGGGGCAGAATCATGAACCTGGACAAGATCATCGCGGTGCGCACCACCAAGACCGTCTACCGCGACGGCGATACCGCCATCAAGGTCTTCAGCGAGGACTACCTCAAGACCGACGTGCTCAACGAGGCGCTCAACCAGGCGCGCGTGGAAGAGACGGACCTGCGCATCCCCAAGGTGCTGGAGGTGACGAAGGTCGACGGCAGGTGGGCGATCGTCACCGAGTTCATCGAGGGCAAGACGCTCGCGCAGCTGATGGAGGAGCACCCCGACAAGAAGGACGCCTACCTGGAGCAGCTGGTCGACATCCAACTGAACATGCACGCGCAGAAGGCGCCCGCACTGCTCAACAAGCTCAAGGAGAAGATGCACCGCAAGATCTCCTCCACGACCTTTGACGCGACCACGCGCTACGAGCTGCACACGCGCTTGGCCGGCATGCCCGACCACAACAAGCTCTGCCACGGCGACTTCAACCCCAGCAACGTCATCATCCAGCCCGACGGCACGCCCTGCATCCTGGACTGGTCGCACGCTACGCAGGGCAACGCCAGCGCCGACGCGGCGCGCACCTACCTGCTGTTCTGGCTGGCCGGCGACATCCAGGGCGCAGAGACGTACCTGAACCTGTTCTGCAAGAAGAGCGACACGGCCAAGCAGTACGTGCAAAAGTGGATCCCGATCGTCGCGGCGTCGCAGACGGTCAAGGGCAAGCCCGAGGAGCGCGAGTTCCTCGCCCACTGGGTGAACGTGGTCGACTACGAGTAAGGAGGTCTGCGGCAATGGTCAAAGTGACGGTCTGTATCGGCAGCTGCTGCCACACGAAGGGCTCCGGTCGGGTGGTCGAGCGCCTGCAACACCTGATCGCACAGGCGCAGCTCAAGGACAAGGTGGACCTGGCGGGCAAGTTCTGCATGGGCACCTGCGAAAAGGGCGTGTGCGTCACGGTGGACGATCAGTTCTTCTCCGTGACGCCTGAGACGGTCCGCGACTTCTTCGAGCGCGAGATTCAGCCCAAGGCGGTATGACGAAAAAGCGGCCGCGTCCGGTTGGACGCGGCCGCTTTGCGCTCCCGCTCAGCGCGCCTTCTGGAACGCCTCGCGCGGCGAGCCGTCGGCGATGTAGATCCGCCCGCAGCGCGCAAAGCCCAGCTTGCGCAGCAGCCCCTGCATGGGCGCATTGTCCGCGTGCGTGTCGATGCGCAGGTTGCCGCAGCGCGCGAACGCCCAGTTCAGGCAGTACGTCGCCGCGCCCCGCGTGCCCGGCGCGGAGGCGATGCGGTGCACGACGCCGTAAGGCCCGTCCGCCAGCCACGCGCCGTCCTCGATCACGCGGTAGGTCGGGTCCTCCTCCTGCGCGAAGTAAAAGACGCACGCGATGCGCCCCTCCGCCTCGCAGACGTACAGCCTGCCGCGGCGGATGTCGTCCTCGGTCTGCGACCGCGGGGGCCGGTCGCTTCCCCACTGCGTGGGGTTGCCATGCTCAGCCATGAACCGGCGGGCATGGGCATAGATGTCCAGGATGGTCTGCAGATCCTGCGCGTCAGCCTTTCGGATCTCCAAGCGGCTTCCTCTCCCTTTTGTGGTATCCCGGCCATTATAGCACGCTTCGGCCGCCCGCGCATCCCCTTTTGGGCTTGACACGGTCGCGCGCGGCACGTATCATAAAGGCATTGAATCATGCGGAGGCGGTATCCATGGACGACGGATTTCGCGCATTGCAGGACTGGCTGGCGCAGACGCGGGACGAGCCGCTGGAGGCGATGGGCGCGTTCTTCGACGCGCGCATCGGCGACTATGAGGCGCACATGTCTCCCTGGCGCGCGCACTACGCGTGGATGGCGGCGCTGCTGCCCGACGGCATCGAGACGCTGCTGGACGTCGGCTGCGGCACGGGGCTGGAGCTGGACGAGATCTTCGCGCGCTTTCCGGCGCTTCGCGTGACGGGCGTGGACCTGTCCGGCGAGATGCTCTCCGCGCTGCGGCGCAAGCATCCGAACCGGGCGCTGACGCTGTGGCAGGCGGACTACTTCGCGCAGCCGTTCGGCGACAGCCGCTTTGACGCGGCCGTCTCGTTTGAGACGCTGCACCACTTCCCCGCCGCGCAGAAGACGCGGCTCTTTGCCAAGATCCGCGACAGCCTGCGCCCGGGCGGGGTGTATCTGCAGTGCGACTATGAGGCCAAGACGCAGCAGATCGAGGATCTGCTCTTTGCGGAGTGCGCGCGGCGGCGCGCGCGCGACGGCATTGCGCCGGATGTGTTCGTCCACTTCGACACGCCGCTCACGCTCGAGCACGAGATGCAGGCGATGCGGGACGCGGGCTTTGCGCGCGTGGAGCTGGTGGGCTATCTGCCCGAGGACGACCACACGCCGATGATCCGCGCGGTGCGCTGACGCGGCGGCCCCGCAGGGCAATGCCCTGCGGGGCCGCTTTTTTCATTCCGCGATGATCTGCTCGCACGCGCTGTAGACCAGCGCCTCCAGCGCCTGCTGGTAGTGCGCGCCGACCTCTGCGCGCTGAAACAGGCTCATGAACAGGATGCGGATGATCGCGCAGGCCGTCTCCCTGGACACGCGCAGCCGCACGCCCGCGCGGTCGATGAGCCGCTCGATGTGCTGGTCGTCGCTGTCGTAGTGCGCCTGCACGACCTCCGGCGGCAGGCGGCGCAGCATCGCGGGCAGGTCCTGCGCGAACAGCGCCATCGTGTCGCCCTCGCTCATCACGCGCGCCGCCTCCAGGATCGCCTGCGCGACGCGCGTTCGCAGCGGCAGGGCCGCGCGCGCCTCCAGCACCGCCGCCGCGCTGCCGTAGATCGCCGTGTGCCACTCCTCCAGGATGTCCAGAAAGAGCCGCTCCTTGCTGTCATAGAACCGGTAAAACGCGCTCTTGGAGATGCCCGCCTCCCGCGCGAGCTGCTCCAGCGTCGTCTTCTTCATGCCAATCGTCGCCGCGCAGCGCCGGGCGGCGTCCCTCAGCCGGCGCACGATCGCCTCGCGCTCCTGTTCGTTGAATGCCGCGGCCATGGTTCCCCCTCCTTCACATGCCTGCGGGCCCGCGCCTCAGCGCGGCAGGTAGACCGTCGCGCTCATGCCCAGCAGCAGGCCCGGCGCGTCCACATCCAGCTTGACGGTGTAGTAGCTGGCGTTCTGGCGCACGACGCCCTGCGCGGAGATCGACGTCACGGTTCCCTCGTACACCGTGTCCGGATACCGGTCAAACACCACGGGCAGGCGGTCGCCCACGGCGATCGCGCCCAGGTCCATCTCGTCCACCTCCGCCGTGACGCGCAGGCTGTCCTCGTCGGCGAGCGTAAGCAGCACCTGTCCCTTGTACACCTGCTGCCCGTCCGCGACCGGAACCGCCGTCACCACGCCCGCCTCGGGCGCGCACAGCGTATCGCTCAGCCCCTGCGGCGCGGCGTCCGCGCCGACGAGCTCGAAGAGCAGGTCGCCCGCACGCACAAACGCGCCCTCCTGCGCGTGCACGCGCAGCACGCGGCCCGTGCCCGCGATGGGGATTGCCGTAGCGGCCCGGCACGCGCCGCGGCCAACGCGCTCGTCGCTGTCATGCTCCGCATTGCGGTACAGGTCGACCCGCTGGCCGACCTCCGGCTCGCCGGTGAGCACCTCCACCTGAAAGCCCTCCGCCGTCACGGCGACGACGCGGCCCGTGCCCGTCACCTTGTCGCCCGTCGCGTTCTTATAATACAGCGTCTCGCCCACGTGCACGATCTTGTGCTCCGCGTCGTCATAGGCGCCGTAGGCGGTGCAGTCCAGCGTCAGCCGCTCGGCCGGCTCCAGCGACGCCAGGCCGCCGTAGCGCGCCGTAAACGCATCGGCGTCGTCGCCCTCGGCAGCGAACACCGCGCTGAGCGTGCCGTCGAAGGGCGCGTACACCTTCGTCGTGTCCATGCACAGCAGCGCCTCGCCGGCCTCGACCCGGTCGCCCGCCTCCACGTCAAAGGGCAGCAGCACGCCCGAGAACGGCGCCGTCACGTCCACCGTGCGCGCGGCCTCGACCGCGCCGGTGGCGGTGTCCATCGCGCCCAGATCTTCCAGATCTTGCGCCAGCGCCGGCGCGCAAAGCAGCGCCAGCGGCAGGCACAGCAGCAGGGAGAGGATCTTTCGCATCGTTCACATTCCTTTCTTTGCGTCATTCGACGCTCTTGAGAGAGGTCACCATGTCGATCCTGCGCACGTTGCGCGTGAGCAGCCACTGCACGAAGCGCGAAAACGCGAACGTCACCACGCTGGCGATGAGGATGGACTGCAGCTCCACGTGCACGCCGTACACCATCTGCTCGGACTCGACCGAGCGCATGACCACATCCGTCAGCCAGATGCCGGGCCCCACGCCCAGCAGCACGCCCAGCACGGTGATCCAGTTGTTCTCGCGCACCATCAGGCGCTTGATCTCCCGCTGATGGTAGCCCAGCACCTTGAGCGTCGCGTACTCGCGCTCGCGCTCCATGAAGTTGAGGATGCCCATGTTGTAGCAGATGACGAACGCCAGCCCCAGCGCCGCGCCGCTCATCAGGTTAAAGATGGCAGTCAACGACTGGAGCACCTGCAGGTTCTGCTCATGTTGCTCGTCCGGGTCCTTGATCGCCTCCACCTCGTCCATCTGCTCAAGCTTCGCCTCGCAGCCCGCAGACGGCGCCTGCAGCAGCAGCGCCGTGGGCGTGAACGCGCCCTTGCCCAGCGTCTCCCACTGCGTGCGGGTCATGTACGCGCCCTGGCCGACGTTCACATACACGACCTGCGCCACCTGTGTGCGCACGGGCGCATCGTCGCCGGGCAGCCAGATCTCGACCTCGTCGCCCACGCCGATGCCCAGCGTCTGGCACATCTTCTGCGTGACGGCCACGCCCTGCGCGCAGACGGGCGTATACGTGCGCCCCTCGCCCAGATACAGCAGCTGCTGGTCGGGCTCCACGACCGTCAGCGTGGTCGTGCGCGCCTCCTGCGGGCCGCGCAGGCTGACCGTCTTTTCCATGATCGCCTCCACGCGCCCGGCCTCCAGCCGTCTGTAGTACGACTCCGCCGTGCCGGCCTCGTCCGTCAGGTCTGCGCGCAGGTCGTACTGGATCGTGCCGTCGTAATACGCGCCCACGAAGAAGCGCACCGAGTCCTCCAGCCCCAGCGACGTGATGATCAGCATGTTGCAGCACAGGATGCCCACCAGCAGCATCGCCGCGCGCAGCTTGTTGCGAAACAGATTGCGCACGACCATCTTCGTGTTGAAGCCCAGGCGCCTCCACACGTCGGTGAAGCGCTCCAGCAGCACGCGGCTGCCGACCCGCGGCGGCTTGGGCCGCAGCAGCGCGGCCGTGACCTCGCGCGCGGCCTTGCGATAGGCCAGCAGGCACACCGCGCAGCTGAGCGCCACGGACAGCCCGCATACGCACCACGCCGCCGTCGAGACCGGCGCCCACAGCCGGTAGGGAAAGACGAAGTGCGCGGCCTCCATGTCCCACAGCATGTCCGGCAGCGTGATCAGGCCCACGCCCAGGCCCAGCAGCGCGCCGGCCAGCGACGGATAGAACGCATAGTTCAGGTAGTGCCGCGCCACGCGCCCGCCTCCATAGCCGAGCGCGCCCAACGTGCCCATCTGCGTGCGCTGTCCGTCGATGAGGCGGGTGATGGTCGTCAGCACGATCAGCGAGGATACGCCGAACGCCAGCAGCGGAAAGACGTAGGACAGCTTGCGGAAGATCTCTACATCATTGCGCGCGCGCTGTGTCGAGGCGTTCGCCTGCTGGTCGACGATCAGCGCGTAGGGGTACAGCTCCTCGATGCGCGCGCGCACGGCATCTGCGTCCGCATCCGGCGCGAGATCGACCAGCAGCTCGCTCGCCGGCAGCGGCGAGAGCGCGTCCATGTTCGCCACGGCAAAGCCGTAGTGCAGCGGATCGGGCGACACATCCTTCGTCGTGATCAGGTATTCGGGGCTGAGCGCCAGAGCGCGCACGGTGAACGCCTGCTCAAAGCCGTCCAGCCGCAGGCGCAGCGTATCCCCGACCTCGATGCCGTTGGCGCGCGCAAACTGCTCTTCCAGCAGCAGCCCTCGCCCGTCGTGTGCCGCCAGCGCCTCGCCCTCGCGCAGCAGCGGCGCGTTGATCTGCGCCTCGCCGTCGTAGCCGAGCACCTGCAGCGTCGCCTCGCTGGACAAATCCGTATCCATCTCGACGTTCACGCGCATCTGCACGCGCTCCACGCCCGGCAGCCGCTCCAGCCGCCGCAGCGCCTCGCGGTCCGCACCCGGCAACTGCACCCAGAAGTCGGCCAGATTCTGCTCCTCATAGTACGTCTCGATCGTCCGGTCCAGCATGCGCCACGCCGCGTCCAGGCCGGTGAACACCCATGTGCCCAGCGCGCACAGCAGCAGCATGGACGCGAACTGCAGCTTTGAGCGCCACATATCGCGCAGCAGCTTTCTGCGCAGCATATTGCCCCTCACCATGCGATGTCCTCCACCGAGGCCGGATGCGCGCAGCGCTCGACCGACTCGACCGCGCCGTTCTTCAGCCGGATGATGCGCTGGCCCAGCGGCGCGATGGACGCGTTGTGCGTGATGATCACGACCGTCGCGCCGTG
>LHCFC04200__coassemble_1618_pt1 | contig 10852 bp, 12 predicted proteins | sample LHCFC04200__metabat2_high_PE_047 | metagenome-assembled genome bin LHCFC04200 | reverse complement strand
TCTGGCTGGTCGGGGTGACCAGCGGCGGATAGCCGAAGTCCTCGCGCACGCGCGGCACCTCCGCCAGCACGTCGTAGAACTTGTCCATCGCGTTGGCCTGCTTGAGCTGGCCGATCAGGTTGGAGAGCATGCCGCCCGGCACCTGATACTTGAGCGTGTTCGCGTCCACGCGCAGCACCTTGCCCGGATCGAGGAAGCCGTCCTTCTCCAGGCGGTCCGCCACGGAGCGGAAGTGCACCGCGCAGTCGTTCATGAGCTCCTCATTGAGCTGCGGATCGTACTCCGTGCCCTTGAGCGCCGCGCACAGCGACTCGGTGGCCGGCTGGCTGGTGCCGCTGGCCAGCGGGGAGAGGGCCGTGTCGACGATGTCACAGCCCGCCTCGATGGCCTTGAGGATGGTCATCATGCCGGTGCCGGCGGTGTTGTGCGTGTGCAGGTGGATAGGCAGCTTGGTGTTGGCCTTCAGCGCCTTGACCAGCTCGTACGCCTCATAGGGCAGCAGGAGGTTGGCCATATCCTTGATGCAGATGGTGTCCGCGCCCATGGCCTCGATGTCCTTGGCCAGCTGCACGAAGTACGCGCGGTCATGCACCGGGCTGATGGTGTAGCTGATGGCGACCTCCGCGATGCCGCCGTACTTCTTCGTCGCCTTCACGGCCTGCTCCATGTTGCGCAGGTCGTTGAGCGCGTCGAACGTGCGGATGATGTCGATGCCGTTTTCGATGGCCTTCTTGACGAACAGGTCGACCATGTCGTCGGCGTAGTGCTTGTAGCCCAGCAGGTTCTGGCCGCGCAGCAGCATCTGCAGCTTGGTGTTGGGCATCGCCTTGCGCAGCTTGCGCAGGCGATCCCACGGATCCTCGTTCAGGAAGCGCATGCAGGCGTCGTACGTCGCGCCGCCCCAGCACTCCAGGGAGTAGTAGCCGACCTTGTCCAGCTTGTCCGCGACGGGCAGCATCTCGTCCGTGCGCATGCGCGTGGCGGCCTGGGACTGGTGCGCGTCGCGCAAAATGGTGTCGGTGATAAGCACCTTGCCCATGATGATTCCTCCTTTACCGCTTGGTACCGCCCCGACCCGGGGCTCAAAGGGCGCTTACTTGGCAAACATCGAGATGAACACGCCCGCCGCCACCGCGGAGCCGATGACGCCCGCGACGTTGGGGCCCATGGCGTGCATGAGCAGGAAGTTGCCCGGGTTCTCCTGCTGGCCGACGACCTGCGACACGCGCGCGGCCATCGGGACCGCGGAGACGCCGGCCGAGCCGATCAGCGGGTTGATCTTCGTCTTGCTGAACTTGTTCATCACCTTGGCCAGCAGCACGCCGCCGGCCGTGCCGCAGCCGAACGCGAACACGCCCATGATGATGATCTTGATCGTCTCCAGGGTGAGGAACGTATCGGCCGTGGCCGTCGCGCCCACCGTCGTGCCTAGGAAGATCGTGACGATGTTCATCAGCTCATTCTGGGCCGTCTTGGACAGGCGATCGGCGACCATGGACTCCTTGAGCAGGTTGCCCAGCATCAGCATGCCGATCAGCGGCGCGGCCGAGGGCAACAGTAGAGAGACCACGATGGTGACCACGATCGGGAAGATGATCTTCTCGGTCTTGGAGACCGGGCGCAGCTGCTCCATGACGATGGCGCGTTCCTCCTTGGTCGTCAGCGCCTTCATGATCGGCGGCTGGATGACAGGCACCAGCGCCATGTACGAATACGCGGCCACGGCGATCGGGCCCAGCAGGCTCGGCGCCAGCTTGGTGGTCACATACAGGGCGGTCGGTCCGTCCGCGCCGCCGATGATGCCGATGGAGCCGGCCTCGGCGGGCGTAAAGCCGACCAGCAGCGCGATCATAAACGTCACGAAGATGCCCAGCTGCGCGGCGGCGCCCAGCAGCAGGCTCTTGGGATTGGCAATCAGCGGGCCGAAGTCGGTCATCGCGCCCACGCCCAGGAAGATGAGCGGCGGATAGATGCCCAGCTTGACGCCCTGATACAGGTAGTAGAGCAGACCGCCGGTCTGCTTGACGTACTGATAGCCGATGAGCGTATCGCCGTTGTAGATCGGCACACCCGCCTTGCCATGGTATACCGCGTTGGCGAGGATCTCGGTCTGCGGCTCGGCGAAGATGCCGCCCAGCGGCAGGTTCGTCAGCAGCATGCCGAACGCGATGGGCATGAGCAGCAGCGGCTCAAACTTCTTGACGATGGCCAGATACAGCAGCACACACGAGATGCCGATCATGACGGCGTTCTTCCAATTGCCCTGGAAGAGCGCATACAGGCCGGAATCCTGCACCAGTCCCATCAGCGTGTCGGCAATGCTGAAGTCGGCGGCGGCAGTGGCGACATCGCCGCCCAGATCCTCCGCAGCCTCGTCGACATAGACGGGCACGAGCGCGCCGGCATCACCGACCAGCGGTCCGTTCTCCGCCGGGGCGGCCTCGGGCGCGGCCTGCTCGTCCGCCGTCGTAGCCGGCGCCGCCTCCTGCGCCAGGGCGGGTTGCGCGAACAGCGCGCAGCACAGCGCCATGGCGATCAAAAGATGCATGAACTTTTTCACAGTGCTTACCCCTTTGCGGTTTTTACTCGAGTACGACCAGCACGTCGCCGGAGTTGACGGACGCGCCCTTGCTGGCGACGACCTGAGCGACCTTTGCATCGCGGGGCGCCATGATCTCGTTTTCCATCTTCATGGCCTCAAGCACGCACAGCACTGCGCCCTTAGCGACCGTGTCGCCGGCCTTGACCTTGACCTCGAGGATCGTGCCGGGCATCGGCGCGGAGATCTTCTCGCCGCCGGCCACGGGCTTGGGCGCGGGGGCAGGCGCAGGAGCAGGCGCGGGCTTGGGCGCAGGAGCCGGGGCAGCGGGGGCCGCCACGGGCGCGGGAGCCGGGGCGGGAGCGGGGGCGGGAGCGGGCGCAGGAGCGGCGCCGGGCGCGATCTCTTCGACGTCGACCTCGTAGGAGTTGCCGTTGACGGTGATCATGAACTTGCGCATAAATGGATTTCTCCCTTCCGTTATTTACACGTTATTGGCAATGTGCTCGTCTCACAGACGGCTGTAGACCTGTTCCTCCCGGCCGGCGCGATTCCAGGCGGGGGCGTTGCTCACGCGCCGCACGGCGCGCACCACGAAGCCGGATTCATCCACCGGCGCGCCCTTCTCCTCAGAGAGCATGGCGGCCACGGCGGCGGTGATGACGGCCATCAGCTCGCCCTCGTTCGCCTGCGCGGTGGACGTGGGGGCGGAAACGACCGCCGCAGGGGCAGGCGCCGCTTCAGGCTGCGCCTTGGACGTCCCTATCTTTTTTTTTTCGAACTCGGCCATGCACCGCTGCATGAGGTTGATGCAGCCGATCAGGATGATGAGGCCCACGAAGACGACCACGAGGCCGACGATCGTGACCTGCAGACCGTAAAGAATCGTCGTCATGTTGCTTACTCCTTTATCTCACCAGGCCCTTACAGCGGCATATTGCCGTGCTTCTTGGGCGGATTGGAATCGCGCTTGGAGGCGAGCATCTCCAGCGAGGCGATGAGCAGCTTGCGGGTCTGGGCGGGATCGACGACGTCGTCGACGCAGCCGCTCATGGCGGCGTTCACGCCGTCCGCGACCTCGGCCTCATAGCGCGCCGCAATCTCGGCGCGCGCCTCCTTGGGATCGCCCTTGGACGCGCGCAGCTCGTCGCCGCACAGCACCGTCGCAGCGGCCTCGCCGGTCATCGGCGCGATGACGCTGCCCGGCCAGGCGTATACGACGTCGGCGTTGGCGCGTCCGCCCAGCGCGACGTACGCTGCGCCGATCGCCTTGCCCGTGACCACGGCAAGCTTGACGGTCGTCGCCTCGGCATAGGCGAAGAGCATCTGGCCCGCGGCCTTGAGCTGCCAGGACTGCACGTTCTCCTTGGGCACGGACAGGCCCTCCGTGTCGATCAGGGTGACGACAGGCAGGTTGTAGCAGTCGGCAAAGCGTACAAAGCGCGCGATCTTCTGCGCGCGCTTGGCGCAGATCTCGCCGCCGCCGGTATGCACCACGGCGACCGCACGGCCGCCCATGCGCGCCAGCGCCGTCACGGCCTTCGTGTAGCCCGCGCCCAGCTCCAGCACGCTGCCCGCATCGCACAGCTGCGCAAGCAGCGTCTTGGCGTCCACGCCGGCCTCCAGCCCAACGCACGCGCGGTTGAGCTCCTCGGCCGCCTCCAGGGGCGCATCCTCCATGTTGTTACTGGGCAGCAGCGCAAGCGCCTTGCGAACGGTCTCAAAGGCCTCCTGCTCGCTCTCGCACGCGAAGTCCGCGCCGCCCTGCTGCAGCATGGCCTGCGCACCGCCCAGCTCCTCGGCGGTCTTGTTCACGCCGTTGACCGCAGAGACGACCTGCGGACCGGCGCACAGCTTCGCGCCCACGCCCTTGACCATCACGGTCAGGTCGCTCATCTCGCTCATCAGCGCGGCCGCGCCCACGCACGGGCCCAGCACCATGGCGATCATCGGCGTCACGCCGGACATGCGCGCCATGCGCGCGAAGATGTCGGCGTAGGCCTCCAGCGCCATCGCGCCCTCGTCGATGCGGGCCCCGGCGCTGTCGCACATCAGTACGACGGGAGAGCCGGTCTTGCGCGCCAGATCCAGGACCTTCGCGATCTTACGGGCGTGCTTTTCCCCGACGCTGCCGCCCAGCACCGTGTAGTCCTGCGACAGGACGTAGACCGGGCGCCCCTCGACCGTGCCGTAGCCGGTCACGACGCCCTCCGCCTTGCCGTCGTGCGAGACGAGGACGTCCAGCTCGACAAAGCTCTTGGCGTCCAGCAGCTTGGCCACGCGCTCGCGCGCGGTCAGCTTGCCGCTCTTTTTCTGCTTTTCGACGCGGGCCGCGTCGCCGTCCAGGATTTCCTGACGCCGCGCCTGCACCTGCTGCAGATCTTGGATGGTGCTCATGCCGATATCGCCTCCGTAAATGGGTCTTGAAATGGGTGTTTTGTCCGGTTTCCCGGCGTCAAAATGGTAAAAGTACCACTTTAGTCCAAGTTCATGTATTCTACAAGCCCTTCCTATTTCCTGCTTTTTGCGAAAAAAATATCAGATTTTCGCTCTTTTCCCCTCGGCCGGCTGCGGAAGCGGATTTTTCTGGATCAGATACAGCTCCGGCGCGCCCTGCGAGGCGTTGACAAAGCGGTGGTGCAGCGCATTGAACCGGCGCACGTCCAGCGCCGAAACGGCCTGAAGAAGCGCCGCGCGCTCGCGCTCGCCCTCCTCGTGGCCGGGGTAGACGCACACGGTCACGATGCCGCCGGGCGCGATGAGCTCCAGCGCCTGCAAAAGGGCCGACAGCGTCGTCTGCGTGCACGTGGTGACGCGCTTGTCCCCGCCCGGCAGCCAGCCCAGGTTGAACATGACCGCCGCCAGCCCGGGCCGGGCATGCTGCGCCATGCACTCGTGGCCCGCGCGCAAAAGCTCGCACCGGCTGAGTAGTCCCTCGCTGCGAAGCAGTTCGCGCGTGCGGCGCACGGCCTCCTCCTGCACGTCGAAGGCCGTCACGCAGCCCGTCTCCCCTACCAGCCTTGCCAGAAAGACGGTATCGTGGCCGTTGCCCATCGTCGCGTCGACGACGCGGTCGCCCTCTTCCACCGCGCGGCGCACATAGTCCGCCGCCAGTGCGCGCGCATTTTGCAGCAAGAAACTCACTTGCGCATTCCTCCTCCATTTTTTCATCCGCTGCATGCCGGGCATGCAGTCCAATGTTGATTTTTTTTGCAAACGTGGTATGATATAGAAGCGACGCTTCCAGTCCAGACGAAAGGAGCTTTTGCATAATGAACGATCAGGAAGAACTGCGGCAGGGCTGCGAGCCCTCGCAGTGCGGCACGCTGCCCGCCTGCGCGGGCTGCCATTCGAACCCCGCCAATCAGCACAAAGAGGAAAAGCCCAAGAAGGCCCCGCAGGTGCGCAAGGTCATCGGCGTCATCAGCGGCAAGGGCGGCGTGGGCAAGTCGCTGGTCAGCGCGCAGCTGGCCGTGCTGCTGCGGCGCAAGGGCTACGAGGTCGGCATCCTCGACGCGGACATCACCGGCCCGTCGGTGCCCAAGATGTTCGGCGTGGAGCAGAAGGCCATGGGCGACGGCGAGCAGATCCTGCCCGCGCGCACGCACAACGACATCAAGCTCATGAGCGTCAACCTGCTGCTGGAGGAGGAGGACACCCCCGTCATCTGGCGCGGCCCGGTGATCTCCGGCGTGGTCACCCAGTTCTGGGAGGACGTGGCCTGGGGCAAGCTCGACGCGATGGTCATCGACATGCCGCCGGGAACGGGCGACGTGCCGCTGACGGTGTTCCAGTCCATCCCGGTGGACGGCATCGTCGTGGTCACCACGCCGCAGGATCTGGTGGGCATGATCGTGCGCAAGGCCGTGCACATGGCCAACATGATGAAGATCCCGGTGCTGGGCATCGTGGAGAACATGTCCTACGCCGTGTGCCCGGACTGCGGCAAGCAGTTCAGCATCTTCGGCGAGAGCCATGTCGAGGAGGAGGCCGCCAAGCTCGGCCTGCCGGTGCTCGCGCGCCTGCCCATCGATCCGCAGACCGCCAGGCTGTGCGACGAGGGCCACATCGAGCGCGTGGACGGCGCCGCGCTGCAGGGCGCGGTGGACGCCATCGAGGCGAAGGTCGGCCTGAACGCCTGATTCCCCCATCGCAAAGAAAGCCGGACCCGGCATACCGGGTTCGGTTTTTTGTCTGTTGCGGCGCTATTTCCCCAGGGTGCCGAAGTACTCCTCCTTCGTCATCGAATAGCACAGCTCGTCGCACACCCGTCCGTCCGAGACGCGCACGTGCGCGCGCCGCAGCGTGCCCTCGTAGCGAAAGCCCAGCTTCTCGATCACGCGCCGGGAGCGGTCGTTGAAGTCGTAATGGCAGACCGAGACGAGCTCCAGGCCCATGCGCTCAAAGCCGTATGCCAGCGCGGCGCGCGCGGCCTCGGGCATCAGCCCCTGCCCCCAGCATGCCGGCGAGAGCACGTAGCCCAGCGAGCGCGCGGCCGGATTGGAGCGCCGCCCGTCCTCCTCCAGCCCGAGCGAGCCGATCACGCGGCCGGTCGCACGGTCCTGCAGCGCCCAGACCTCGCCGCGCTCGATGAACAGCGCGATGATGCGCGCCGATTCCGCCTCGTCTGCGTGCGGCTTCCAGCCTGCGCAGGGGCCGACGCGCGGGTCGCGGGCATAGGCGTACAGATCCGGCGCGTCCTCCGGCCGGAAGGGCCGCAGCACGAGGCGCGGCGTCGTCATTGTGTCCATGTTCTTTTTTCCCCCCTACGCATCAAAATCCTCGAAGCGGATGCGCATGCAGGCCCTGACCAGGTCGCGGCACTGCTCCCAGCTCATGCGCCCGGTGTTCAGGCACAGGTCGTAGTTGCGCGCGTCCTGCCAGTCCTGGCCGGTGAAGCAGCGGTAGTACTCGGCGCGGCGCTTGTCGATGCGCCTGATCCGGCGCTCGGCCTCCGAGGCGTTCAGGCCGTCCACATCGCGCACGACGTCGATGCGCACGTCCATGGGCGCGTGCACGAAGAGCTTGAGCACGTTCTCCCGCTCGCGCAGGATGTAGTCGCCGCAGCGGCCGACGATCACGCAGTCCTCCGTGTCGCACAGCGTCTGGATGACGCGCGCCTGATAGCGGAAGAGGTTCTCGTCGGAGATGAAGTCGTCCCGATCGGGCGGCGAGGGCACAAACTCGCCGCCGTTCATCGCGCGGATCGCCCGGAAGAGCGAAAAGCCCTTCGTCCGCTCGTCCGCCTGCGCAAACAGCGCCTCGCTGATGCCGCTGTCGATGGACGCCAGCTGCATGATCTCCCGGTCGTAGTAGTTGTAGCCCAGCTCGCGCGCGAGCATCATGCCGATGCGCCGCCCGCCGCTGCCGTATTCACGCGCGATGGTGATGACGTGAGTGCCCATCCAAACGCCCCCTTTATGTCCAAGTTTCGCCTGCATCCTCTGTCCATATTATACAACAATTGCCGCAAAAGAACAACCGCCCGCGCGGAGCCTTTCTCCGTCGCGGGCGGTTTTCCATTCGTATGTCGCCATTTCCCGCGCTCACAGCTGCGGGTAGATTTCGTCGAAGATCACGTGCAGCAGCGCGCCCGCCCTGCGGCTCTCGGCCACGACGGTGACGACCGCGTCCTTGTCCCGCATGAGGATGGAGAACTGGCCGTACTTGCCGTCCGCGCGGAACGAGCCCGCCTCGCCGCCCCAGAACAGGTAGCCGTAGCCGTAGGCGTCGCGGTCGTTTTCGACCTGCTTGCGCGTGCTCTCCATCACCCAGCGCTCCGGCACGAGCTGGCGGCCGTTCCAGCGCCCGCCCTGCAGATACAGCTGCCCGAAGCGGTGCAGCTCCGACAGCGTCAGGAACAGCCCGCCTGCGCCGAACGTGTTGCCCAGCGGGTCCGTCTCCCACATCGGGCGGCGGATGCCAAGCGGCGCGAACAGGCGCGGCGTCAGGTAGCTGACCAGGTCGCACCCGCAGCGGCGCTGCACCAGCAGGCCCGCCAGATACGGCCCGACGTTGTTGTAGCAAAACCGCGTGCCCGGCGCATCGGTGAATGGGATGGCCAGCGCCAGGCGCGCCCAGTCGTCCTCCTCGTACAGCGGCCGCTGCGCGCCCATCAGGCTGCCCTGCGCCTGCCCCAGGCACATCGTCAGCAGGTCGCGCACGGTCGCCTGTTGCAGGTGCTCGTCCGGGTGCGCGGGCAGGTCATCGGCAAAGGCGTCGACCAGGCGCTCCTGCAGGCTGAGCAGGCCCTCGCGCTCGGCGATGCCCACCGCGCAGGAGGTGAAACTCTTGCTGGCGGAGTAGACGTTGCGCCGGCACTCGTCGTCCCAGAGCTGCTGCGCGCGCAGCTCGCCGTGCTGGGAGACCTTCACGCCCAGGATGCGCAGCGGCTCCGCGCGCTCGGCAAAGCGCGTCAAATCCATTGCCGTCCCCTCCTCACAGCTGCTGGATCAGCTCCACGCGCTCCTCGTTGGGCCCGCGCAGGATGAAGAAGCGCACGCCCCGCTCCCAGAAGGGCAGGAACTGGATCTCCGCCTGATACATGGGCAGGCCCATCTGCACGCACGCCGCGTGCGCCGCCTCGATGTCCTTCACCGCCAGCGCGATGTGGTCCACCGCGCCCGCGCGCAGTGTCGCCCGGCCGTTCTCGTACGCCTCGATCACGAAGCCGTCCCGGCCCAGAAACGCCACCTGCGTGCCGCCGTTGTCGCGCTCGTGCAGCACGGAAAAGCCCAGTCGCTCGTAAAACGCCTTGGTCTTTGCCATGTCGTTGGTGGGCAGGCCCACGTGGTCAAGCCCCGTGATGTTTTCCCGAATGTCCATCGAAGTCCTCTCCTTTCGTCAGATCAGCATCAATACCAGCGAAGCGCACAGCGCGGCCGCGCACGCGCCCAGCGCCACGACCACCATGGACTTGCCGCGCCAGGCCAGCAGCAGCGCGGCCGCCGTACCCAGCAGCGAGGGCGCCGGCGCGCCGGCGGAGGTGAAGACGTCCGGAAACGTCATCGCCCCCAGCACCGCGTAGGGCACGTAGTAGAGAAACGAGCGGATGAACGGGCTGTTCAGCCTGCGCTGGAACAGCGTCAGCGGGATGGCGCGAATCAGATAGGTGACGCCCGCCATCACCAGCACGTACAGGCAATATGTCTTCGCGTCCATCTACTCCGCCTCCCGCACCGGGAAGCGCCACGCACCCAGCGCCGCGGCCGACACCGCGCACAGGATGATCGAAAAGCCCCCGGAGATCGAAGAAAACACCGGCGCATAGCGCAGGATGCAGCTCATCACGGCCGCGGCGACCACGACCAGGCGCACGCTGCGCCGGCTGCGCGCAGGCGGCAGGATGACCGCCAGGAACATGCCGTAGATGGCGATGCCCAGCGCATCGGTGAGCAGCGCGGGCAGCAGCGCGCCCGCCGCCGCGCCCAGCAGCGTGCCGCCGGCCCAGCCCACATAGGGCAGGCAGATCAGGCCCGTCAGATAGGCCCGGCCGATCTCGCCCGGCTGGCTGGAGGCGACGGCAAAGATCTCGTCGGTGTTGCCAAACGCCAGCAGCGCGCGCCACGGCGTGGTCATGCCCGCATCCAGCCGCTGCGAGAGCGAGAGCGACATCAGCGCATAGCGCAGGTTGATGACCAGCTGCGTGAGCGCCATTTCGTACAGCGGCGCGCCCGCCACCATCAGCGAAAGGCCCGCCACCTGCCCGGCGGAGGTCAGGTTGGTCATGGAGATGAGCACCGCCTGCAGCGGCGTCAGCCCGCCGCCCGCCGCCTGGATGCCAAACGCAAAGGCCACCGACAGATAGCCCAGCGCGATGGGCACGCCGTGGCCCAGCCCGCGCCTGAACGCCGCCTTACCCAAGGCGCTCGCCCACCAGCCGGTTGACCAGCCCGCCGTCGGCCTTGCCCTTCACCAATGGCATCAGCGCCTTCATCACGCGGCCCTTGTCCTTGGGGCCGGGCGCCTCGATGCAAAGCTGCTGCAGCACCCCGTCGATGGCCGCGCGGATCTCGGCCTCATCCATCTGCCTGGGCGCAAACGCGCTGTACACCTCGATGCGAAAGCGCGCCTCGGATTGAATGTCCTCCCGGTTCGCGGGCGCGGTGTCCAGCGTCTCCTGCGCCTGCTTGATCTCGCGCAGCACCACGGCGTCCTCCTCCTCGGGCGTCAGGTCCGCGCGCTTGTCGATGTACTTCGCCTTGAGCGCCGAGAGCAGCAGCGACAGCGCCTCCTTGCGCTCCTTGTCGCGCGCCTTGAGCGCGGCCATCATCTCCTGGCGAACCAGGTCCATCTTCGACATGGAAAATGCCT
>LHCFC04200__coassemble_1615_pt1 | contig 10861 bp, 9 predicted proteins | sample LHCFC04200__metabat2_high_PE_047 | metagenome-assembled genome bin LHCFC04200 | reverse complement strand
AGTGGAACGTACTTAAACAGAATAAAATACAGCATTCCCGGGAGCGTCATCCAATACAGGGCCTTATGCCTGCGCATATTTTCCCATATTGATTCCCTCTTTTGTCGAGCCACCATGCCGTTCGTCACTCCTTTCTACGCTTTGCCCATGATGATCCTGACTTCCTGGCGAATCCTTCGAATATGGCTTTCCGTACATGCGCGGGCCTCTTGTTCCTGCCCCAGTTCGATCAGTCTCAACATCTCACGATGTTCCTGTGTCGAGCGCTTTTTGTCCAGCATTACCCGCGTGATCAGCATACGCGTGTAGTAAATCTGTCCAACCACCCCTTTAAGGGCATCTGCAATGAAAGTATTGGGGCAGAGAGTGCGCATGTCCTCGTGGAACAAGTCATCCGCCTCAACCCAGGCGTCGATATCACCCTGCGCCAAGGCCTCCTCCATTTCCACAATCCGGCTATGCAATTGAGAAAAGTCCAGCTCATTCCGTTTGCTGGCCAGAATGCAGACCAGCTTGCCTTCCAACGCCTCTGTAAACTCGTACGCCATGTCGATTTCAGCCGTGCTGAACTGCTTGACGATGACTCCCTTGCGCGGAATGTACTCCAGCAGCCCTTCGCTACGCAGCCGCGTCAGTGCTTCTCGAACCGGCGTTCTGCTCATGTGCAATTTCTCTGCCAGTTCCACTTCCGACACCGGATATCCGCCAAACAGCTTGCCGCTAAAAATACTGGATCGAATTTCCTCATAGGCTTTGTTCGTTCTCGATATCTTATCCACGTTCTCTCTTCCTTTGAATTCTTTTATGTATACATTAAAGCATACATTAATGAACTTGTCAATAAGCATTTCACTTTTTTGACGATTTTCTTCAAAAAAAAGGATCGGAGCAAAAGACATCTATCAATCGCCGTGCATTCCTTCTACATAGCAGAAGCGTCCGGCGCTTCTAGCTCCGGACGCTTCTGCCTTTCATCTTGTTGTAAACCTGTATTCACGCCCCCAGGACGCGGCTGAGGAATTCGCGGGTACGCGGCTGGCTCGGGCGCACAAAGATCTCCTCCGGCGCGCCCTCCTCGGCGATCACACCCTCATCCATGAAGATGACGCGACGGCTTACATCGCGCGCAAAGGCCATTTCGTGCGTGACCACCAGCATGGTCAGACCCGAGGCAGCCAGCTCACGCATGACGCTCAGCACCTCGCCGACCATCTCGGGATCCAGCGCGCTGGTGGGCTCGTCAAAGAGCAGCACCTCCGGGTCCATCGCCAGCGCGCGCGCAATCGCCACGCGCTGCTTCTGTCCGCCGGACAGCTGCGCCGGACGCGCGTCGCGGTAGGGCGCCATGCCCACCTTGTCCAGATAGAAGAGCGCCTTTTCCTCCGCCTCGCGGCGGTCGCGCCGCAGCACGCGCACCTGGCCGGAAACGCAGTTCTTCAGCACGCTCATGTTGGCAAAGAGGTTGAAGCTCTGGAACACCATGCCCACCTTGGCGTGGTACTGGGCACGGTTCCACTCGGTTTCTGCATTCCTGCCATGGAACAGGATGGCGCCGTCCGTGGGCTGTTCCAGAAAGTTGATGCACCGCAGCAGCGTGCTCTTGCCGCTGCCGCTGGCGCCGATAATGCTGACCACGTCGCCCTGATGCACGTCAAACGAGATGCCGCGCAGCACCTCGTGCTCGCCAAAGCGCTTTTGCAGTCCGCTCACACGCAGGATGGGCGCGCTTTCGTCAGTCATTGGGCACACCTCCTTCTTTGGGCACGACGATGGCGGCCTTGGAATCGCTCTGGGAGCCATAGATGATGTAGTTGGTATTGCCGTCCATCTTGCGCTCCAGCACGCGCAGCAGACGCGTGATCGTGAAGGTGAGCGCCAGATAGATGCACGCGGTGATGAAGAACACCTCAAAGTAGCGCAAGTAGGTGCCGGCCGCCGACTTGCTCATGAAGAACAGCTCGTTGACGGAGATGACGTTGAGCACGCTGGAGTCCTTGATGTTGACGACGAATTCGTTGCCGATGGAGGGCATGATGTTGCGCACCGCCTGGGGCAGCACCACGTGCACCATGCTCTGCCAGTGCGTCATGCCGATGGCGCAGGCGGCCTCCTTCTGTCCCTTGTCCACGCTGATGATGCCGCCGCGCACGATCTCGGCCATGTACGCGCCCGTGTTGATCGACACGATCAGCACCGCCGCCACCAGCACGGGCATGCGCAGGCCCATGTACATGCACCCGTAATAGATGACCATGGCCTGCACGATCATGGGCGTGCCGCGGAAGACCTCGATGTACACATTCAGCAGCGCGGAGAGCGCCCGCAGCGGCAGGCGCCGGTACCATGGCGCGCGCGGAGCGACGGGGATGGTGCGCAGGATCGCCACCAGCAGACCGATCGCAAAGCCGATGATGGTGCCCGTGATGGCCACCAGCAGCGTGATGCCCACGCCGCTGAGGAACAGCGTGCCGTACTTCTCCAGGATGAAGCCGACCCAGCCGAAAAATGAGGTTGGTAACGCGTTCATGCAGGCAACTCCTTTAACGCCGCCCCGGCGTGAAGTGCGGGCGCGGCAACGGGAACGCGCCGCTTACCGGCGCGTTCCCGTTTCGTCACTGGTTGAGGGGCTGACGCGCCTTGGCGTCGGCCATCAGCTGATCGCGGGTCGCATCGTCGATGCCCGCCAGGATCTCGTTGATGGGCGCAAGCAGCTCGCTGCCCTTGGCCAGGCCCACGGCGATGGACGTATCGCCCTCGGAGGCCTCGAAGCCCGCGTCCTCGTCAAACTTGATGTACGTCAGGTCCGGATTGGCGGCCGTATCGCCCTGCGCGCCGTCCTCCTCGGCCACATAGCCGTCGACCGCGCCGCTCTGCACGGCCACGATCATCGCGGGGAAGGTCTCCATGGCCATCGCCTTGTTCACGCCCGGGATCTGATCGATGACGGTGTAGTGGAAGGTATTCAGCTGGCCGGTGATGGTCGCGCCGCTCAGGTCCTCCAGCGAAGTGGCGGAGGCGTAGGCGCTGTCCTTGCGCACCACCACGACCAGCTTGTTGGTGCGGTACGGGTCGCTGAAGTCCAGCGTGGCCTTGCGCTCCTCGGTGGGGCTCATGCCCGCGATGATCGCATCGAACGCGCCGCTCATCACGCCCATGGGCAGGCCGTCCCACTCGGTCTTGACGATCACGAGCTCCTTGCCCAGCCCCTCGGCGATGCGCTTGGCGATCTGCACGTCGTAGCCGTCGGCGTAACCGCCGCCGCCCTCAATGGGCACGGCGTACTCGCTGGGCTCGGCCTGCGTCCAGTTGTAGGGCGCATAGTTGCACTCCATGCCCACGCGGAAGGCGCCCTCCGCGGCCGCGACCGCGCAGGGGAGCAGCGTGAGGGCTGCCAGGATGAGCGCGAGAACCTTTTTCATGGTGATCTTTCCTCCTCATCGGTGTGTGATAAAATGAAAAAAGCAGCAACGGCATTGCGCCATTGCTGCTTTGATCCACAAAACGGGAAAAAAACGTGCGAATAGCGCTCCACGGCTTGTGCCGTGACAGTCGGCGGGATGTTCTCCCGACGCCCAGCGTCCGCACCCTTCACCCGGTCCGGCGCTTCGGCGGCCTCCCCTTTCGCGCGCGGTCACAGCCCGGTGAAGGGCTCCCACGCGCTACCGATGTCGGCCGCGCCTCTATTCATCCGGCGCTTCTGCACGCCGGTTGTGCTCTTTATTGTACACCACTTTTTGGCGCTGTCAAGGGGGAACGCGCGCAAAAGCCCACGCGAACGCGTCATTTCCGCCCGGGCTGTCCGGGCGGCGCCATGGTGAGCGCGATGCGCTGGCGCTTGAGGTCGACCTCCAGCACCCAGACCTTCACCACGTCGCCCACCTTGACCACCTCGGCCGGGTGGCGAACGAAGCGCTCGCTCATGCGGCTGACGTGCACCAGGCCATCCTGATGCACGCCGATGTCCACGAACGCGCCAAAGTCGATGACGTTGCGCACCGTGCCCATCAGCTCCATGCCGGGCGTAAGGTCCTTGATGTCCAGCACGTCGGTGCGCAGGATGGGCCGGGGCAGCTCGTCGCGCGGGTCGCGGCCGGGCTTTTGCAGCTCGCGCACGATGTCGCGCAGCGTCGGCTCGCCCACGCCCAGCGCCTGCGCCAGCGCCGCATAGCCGTGGGCCTGCGCGCGCGCCGGCAGGTCGCCCAGGCGGCCCGCGCGGATGTCCTCCACATCGTAGCCGAGCGTGCGAAGCAACCCCTTCGCCGCGTCATAGCTCTCGGGGTGCACGGCGGTAGCATCCAGCGCGTTGCGGCTGTCGCGCACGCGCAGAAAGCCCGCGCACTGCTCAAACGCCTTGGGCCCCAGCTTGGGCACCTTCTTCAGCTGCGCGCGGCTCTGGATGCCGTTTTCATCGCGATAGGCCACGATGTTGCGCGCCAGCGCCGGGCCGATGCCCGCCACGTGCGAGAGCAGCTGCGCCGAGGCGGTGCTCACCTCCACGCCCACGCTGTTGACGCAGCCCTCCACCACGCCGTCCAGCGCCTCCTCCAGCTGGCTTTCCTTCAAATCGTGCTGGTACTGCCCCACGCCGATGGCCTTGGGGTCGATCTTGACCAGCTCGGCCAGCGGATCCTGCATGCGCCGCGCGATGCTGACCGCGCTGCGCAGCGACACGTCAAACTGCGGAAACTCCTCCGCCGCCAGCTTGCTGGCGGAATAGACCGACGCGCCCGCCTCGCTGACGATCATGTAGGCCGCGCCATCGGGCAACTCCCCCAGCAGCGAGGCGATGAACTGCTCCGCCTCGCGCGAGGCGGTGCCGTTTCCGATGGCGATGGCCGTCACGCCGTGGCGGCGGCACATCTGCACGATCTCCCGGCGCGCGCGCTCCTTGGCCGCCTCCTGGCCCGGCAGCGTGAAGTGGCCCACGCCCGTCTCCAGCACCTTGCCGCTCTCGTCGACCACGGCCAGCTTGCAGCCCGTGCGGAAGCCCGGATCCACGCCCAGCGTGACGCGCCCCTTGACCGGCGGGCTCATGAGCAGCTGATGCAGGTTCTTGCCGAACACCCGGATGGCGCTCGCGTTCGCGCGCTCGGTCAGCTCAGCGCGGATCTCTCGCTCGACGCTCGGCTCCAGCAGCCGGTCCCACGCATCCTGCGCGGCCAGGCGCACCTGCTCCGTGCTGACGCTGCCCGGACGCACAAACGCGCTGTCGAGCACGCCTACGCAGGCCGCATCGTCCACGCGCAGCGACACCTTGAGCATCCCCTCCCGCTCGCCGCGGTTGACCGCCAGCACGCGGTGGGCGGGGATGGCGCGCACCTCCTGCGCAAAGTCATAGTACATGGCGTAGACGCTGTCGGCGTCCGTCGCGTTTTTGCTCTCCAGCACGCCCGTGCGCAGGACCTGCTCCCGCAGCGCCTTGCGCACGTCCGCATCGTCGCTCATCTGCTCGGCCAGGATGTCCCGCGCGCCCTGCAGCGCATCCTGCGCCGTCTCCACGCCCTTTTCCGGGCAAATGAAGGGCGCCGCGAGCGCCTCCGCGCTCCCGCGGTTCTGATTTTGCAGCAGCAGCGCAAGCGCAAGCGGCTCCAGCCCCCGCTCCCGGGCGACAGTGGCGCGCGTGCGCCGCTTGGGCCGGAAGGGACGGTACAGGTCCTCCAGCTCGGTCAGCGTGGCGGCCCGCTCCAGCTTCGCGGACAGTTCGTCCGTCAGGTTGCCCTGCTCCGAAAGCGCGGAGGCGATCTCCTCCCGCCGCTTGACCAGGCCGCGCAGGTACTGCAGCCGTTCGTGCAGTTCGCGCAGCACCTGGTCGTCCAGCGAACCCGTCTGCTCCTTGCGGTAGCGCGCGATGAAGGGAATGGTGTTGCCCTCGTCGATCAGGCGAAGCACATTGTCGCACTGTTGGGGCTTGAGTTGAAACTCCCGGCACAGCGTCTGGGCGATATCCAATGGCAAGTCCTCTCTTTCCGTGTGAGATCTCGGCGGCCGGCGCTCAGCGCAGGCACGCCAGCGCCGCGTCGTCACGCAGCGACTCGTACAGCCGCACAATCGGATCGCAGACCGCGCCCGCGTCGATCAGCGCCTCGACCTGCGCGCGCGCCGCCCAGCGGAAGTCCTCCGTCTCCCCCGCCTGCAGCGCGACCGCCGGACGCTCCTGCGGACAGCGGTACAGATAGATATCCCGCACGCTCTGGCTCTGCTCTCGCCGGTCCTGGGCGATTGGCAGCAGCTCTTCCGGGGATGCGAGCAGGCCCGTCTCCTCGCGCAGTTCGCGCGCGGCGGCCTCGCGCGACGTCTCGCCCGCGCGGGCCGCGCCGCCGGTGATCTCCCACTGGCCCGCAAAACGCTTGCCTGCGGCGCGCAGCGTGAGCAGCAACTCGCCCCGCGGATTGACCGTCAGGATGTCGACGACCAGGTGATACAGGCCGTCCGGCAGTGGATCGCCGCGCCGGTGCAGCGCGCCCGTCGGACGTAGCTGCGCGTCCATCAGCTCCCACAGCTCCCGCGGCGTCTCCCGCACGGCCGCCGCGCAAGCCCGCATCGTCTCCGCCACAAAGCCCGCGTCCAGCCCTCCCACAGGCGTAAGCCCACGCCACGGCGTGTCGTGCGCGCCAAGGAACTTCTCGTAATAGCACACGCCGTGCCAGACGCCGAACTTGTAGCCCACGCGCTCCAGCGTGCCCGCCAGGCGAAAGCCCATGCGCTCGTGCAGCGCGCGGGAGGCGGCGTTGGACGCGGTGACGACGCCATAGACGTTTTCAATGCCCTGCGCGCGGCACAGGCGCATGGCGCACTCGTACAGCGCGCGGCCCGCGCCCCGCTGCTGCGCTTCGGGCGCGAGGTAGAGCGACAGATCCGCCGAGGGGCGGTAGGCCGCCCGCTGCGCGAACGGCGCGGCGTAGCAATAGCCGACGATCCGCCCGTCCTCTTCCAGCGCGAGGTAGGGATAGCCCGCCTGGAGCACTCCCCGGATGCGTTCCGCAAATGCCGTCTCCGACGGCGTCTCCCATTCAAACGTCGCGCAGGAGGTCTGCACATAGGGCGCGTAGATCGACAACAGCGCCCGCGCGTCGTCGGGCGAAGCAAAACGGATGGTCATGGCAATCCTCCCCACATCGCGCGTTTGGCCGCGCGGGGGCGCGGTCGGATGCGATGAGTGAAATTGTAGCACAAGACCCCCGCGCGCGCAAGTCCGGCGTGACACGGTCATCCGCATACACGGCGCTGGCGGGGCGAACACTACGTCCAAACGGAGGGAGGGCGCGAATTGTTGGACGCGGTCATTTCGCTTTCACACATCGGAAAGGTCTACAGGATGGGCGACACACAGATCCCGGCGTTGACGGACGTGAACCTTCGCGTGCTGCGGGGCGAGTTCACGGCAGTCGTAGGCCCGTCGGGATCGGGCAAGTCGACGCTGATGCACATCATGGGCTGCCTGGACAGGCCCAGCACGGGGACGTATCGCTTGGACGGGCGCAGCGTGGAGACGCTGCGGGAGGATGAGCTCGCACAGGTGCGCGGGCGCAAGATCGGGTTCGTCTTTCAGGGGTTTCACCTGCTGCCGCGGCTGACGGCGCTGGAAAATGTCGAACTGCCGCTGCGCATCGCGGGCGTAAGCGGAGGCGAACGCCGGGAGCGCGCAGCCGCGGCGCTCTCGCGCGTAGGATTGGACGCGCGCATGCGCCATCGGCCCAATCAGCTCTCAGGTGGGCAGCAGCAGCGCGTGGCGATCGCGCGCGCGCTGGCGGCAGACCCGCCGGTGCTGCTCGCGGACGAGCCGACGGGCAATCTGGACTCGCGCGCCAGCCGCGAGGTGATGGACCTGCTGTGCGCGCTCAACGCGCAGGGACGAACAGTCGTGCTGATCACGCATGATCCGGCCGTGGCCGCGCGGGCCGGGCGGCGGGTGCGGGTGATGGACGGGCGGATCACAGACTCATGACATCGTGCGAGGAGGCTATGACCGCTCTCTTGCGTACACCGCCGGAATGGAACCGGTTGACAGGCTGATGGACGCATGCTATCCTCATGCCATACGGGCGCTTTCCGTATCCGGGAAGGCTTTTGACAGGAGGAGACCGTATGGCCAACATCTTTATCGTCGAAGATGAGGAGCGCATCGGCTTGCTCATCGAAAAAACCGTGACGAAGGCCGGTCATAATGCCGTCGTGTTGCGCGATGCGCGGGAGCTGGAAACCCGTCTGAAAACGGAGACGCCGGATCTGCTGCTGTTGGACCTCATGCTGCGGGGCAAAAACGGGTTTGACATTCTGGCCGACTGGAAGCGTGCTCGGACCACCGCATGCATACCGGTGATCATTCTGTCCGCCCGCAGCGCCGAGCAGGACAAGGTCCGCGGTCTGGAATTGGGGGCCGAGGACTACGTCACCAAGCCCTTTGGCGTGCGCGAGCTGCAGGCGCGCATCCAGACCGCGCTGCGCCGCATCACGCCAGCCGCACGGCGCATCGAGCTGGGCGCATTGACGCTCTACCCGGATTCGCGTGAAATATCGGTAGACGGCCGGCCCGTCGATCTGACGTATAAGGAGTACGATCTGTTGCTGTGCCTGTGGAAGTACGCCGGCCGGACCGTCAGCCGCGTGCAGCTGTTGCGCGAGGTATGGGGCTACGCGGCGGATGCAGACACGTCGCGCACGGTCGACTATCACGTCGCGCAGCTGCGCGCCAAGCTGCTCGACGATCCCTCCCACCCCCGATTTGTGCAGACGGTGCGCGGTGCAGGCTATCGCCTGATGACGCCATGAAGCAGCGGCTTAGGCGTATGTACTGGACCGGCGTGCTCGTCGCAGCGCTCGCAGCCCTCGCCGCGTTCGGCACGCTCGTATTTTCCAAGGTTGCGGATACCCGGGAAAGCCTCTTGTCCATCCTGAGCACGGCCTCCGCCTGGACCGAGGAGTCGATGACCGATCTCTCCAGCCTGGCCCAGCGCATTGCACACAGCGCGCCGCCGCTGCGCGTGACATTCCTGCTGCCGCAGGGCATCGTGCTGGCCGACAGCGAGGCTTCGCCCGATGACATGGAAAATCACCTTTCACGGCCGGAGGTGCAGGCGGCGCTCGCCGGCCGAACCGGGACGAGCGTGCGCTATTCCACCACACAGCGCACGATGACGATCTATGCTGCGGCGCAGCTGTCGCCCATGCTGATCTTGCGCCTGAGCTATCCCCTGCATGAGATCACCGGCGCGCTCGCAGCGTATGCGGCGGTGTTTGTGCTACTGTTCGGCCTGCTCGCCTGGGTGCAGCGGCGCACGGCGCGCCGTCTGTCGCTGGAGCTGATTGCCCAACTTGAGCGCATTGAAGGCCTGCTCATTGGCGCAGGAAGCGGCCTGGACGAGAGCGCCTTCTTTCCGGAGCTGCGCCCCACGATGCGCAGCCTGCACTATCAGATTCGGCGCTTGCACGAGGATCTGCGCGAGATCGACCGCACGCAACGCCTGCGGCGCGACTTTGCCGCGGGCGCATCCCATGAGCTGAAAAGCCCGCTCACCTCCATCCAGGGATTTGCCGAGATGCTCTGCGAGGGCATGGACGACTCGCCTGAGGAGCGCAGGCTGTACGCAGAGTGCATTTTGAAGGAATCCGCCCGCATGCGCGCCGTTATCGACGACATCCTGCTGCTCAGCCGCGCCGAGATGGCCTGCGAAGAGCGGCTGGAAGACGTACGCGTCGAGGCGGTGGCGCGCGAGGTCGCCGCGTCGCTCGCCGGCCAGTGCCGCGGGCGCGGCATCGGCATCCAGGTCGAAGGGGCCTTCACCCTTCGCGCCGTGGAACAGGATGTGTGGGAGATGCTCTACAATCTCATGGGCAACGCCGTGCGCTATGGACGCGAAGGAGGTCATGTGCGCGTGCTGGCGCACGAGGGCGGGTTCTGGGTCGAGGACGACGGCATCGGCATCGCGCAGGAGCACATTCCGCTGATCTTCGAGCAGTTTTACCGCGTCGACAAGGGCCGCAGCCGCGACATGGGCGGCACCGGCCTGGGGCTGTCCATCGTCGCACGGTTGGCCGCAAAATACGACGGCACGATCAGCGTGCAGAGCGAAATCGGCCATGGAAGCCGCTTTTGCGTTTCTTTTGTGAGGAATATGTGAGGAATGCCTCCCATGGATTCCCTTTTCTGCGCGTGCGGTCTATACTGCATGCATCAGCCCAACCACGCCAAGGGCAATATGGAAAGGGGTATCACCGGGATGAAAAAGACGATGGTCAGATGGTGCTGCGCGGTCTTGTGCGCGGCGGTATGCTTCCAGGGCGCGCCCGCCCTGGCCGAGGAGGCGCCCTCTTCGGTCGCGGCCTATTGGGCGTTGGTGAGCGGCTCCCCCGTCGCCGCACAGACGAGCGAGCGGGCGGAATTCAAGCTGCTTGAGCAGGTCATGAACGGCGTATACAGCGACGGCAGTCTGGCCGATACGGCCCACGCGCAGGCGCTGGCCTCGGCCATGCCGCTGCTCGCGCAGCTGCCGCAGGACGAAATCACGGCGTTCGCCAATGCCTATCAGATGGATGAGCAGGCTGTGCGCCACGCCTACTACCAGGCGCTGGCCAATGCCCTCAAGGCCGAAATCCATCTCAACCCCGCTTCTGAAGAGCGCTACCGCAATATCCAGATCCTGCTGGATCTGTTTCTCTCCGACGAGGACGGAGACGACGATGACGCCGAGCGGGAAACCATTCGCGGGCTGATCACTCCGCAGCAGGTCAAAACCATCTCCGAGGATTACGGCCTTCCCTCCGGCTTTGTCACCCACATCGTCATGGACGACGATTGGGACGATGACGACTGGGACGACGACGACGATTGGCGCGACGACGACCGCTACGACGACTGGGATGA
>LHCFC04200__coassemble_1579_pt1 | contig 10993 bp, 12 predicted proteins | sample LHCFC04200__metabat2_high_PE_047 | metagenome-assembled genome bin LHCFC04200 | reverse complement strand
GTGAGGTTGCCGCCGAGCGTCGCGCCGGTGAGCAGGCCGAAGTAGAACACGTAGGATGATCGTCGTGGAATTCGCCCGTCCCACAAGAGAACTGTGGCCCGTCATGCTCACTCCGTTCACGTCCAGCGGCGACGTGGACTATGATGCGCTCGCCCGCATGGTAGACTGGTATGAGGAAAACGGCTCCACCGGGTTGTTTGCCATCTGCCAGTCCAGCGAGGTGTTCTACCTCAGCCTGCAGGAGCGCGTGCGCATCGCGGCCTTCCTGAAGAAACGCGCGCATGTGCCCGTCATCGCGTCGGGCCACGTCTCCTATGCGCTGGAAGACCAGATCGACGAGCTGCGCCGCGTGAGCGATACCGGCGTGGACGCCGTCATCCTCATCACCAACCGCCTGGCCGAAGAGCACGCCACGCCCGAAGTGTGGATGGACCACCTGCACCAGGTCACGGATGCGCTCGACCCCGCCATGCCGCTGGGCTTCTATGAGTGCCCCTATCCCTACAAGCGCCTGCTCTCGCTGGATGAGCTGCGCCAGGTCGCAGCCGACCCGCGCTACCGCTTCCTGAAGGATACCTGCTGCGACCTTTCGCTGATCCAAAAGCGCCTGCAGGTGCTCGCGGGCAGCTCCCTGGGCCTGTACAACGCCAACACCGCCACGCTGCTCTCGTCCCTGCGCGCAGGAGCGGCGGGCTTCTCCGGCGTCATGGCCAACTTCCATCCGGAGCTGTATGCGTGGCTGCTGCGCCACTTCGAGGCCCAGCCCGAAAAGGCCGAGACGCTGCAGAGCATCCTGACCATGGCCTCGCTCATCGAGATGCACCACTACCCCGTGTGCGCCAAGTATGCCATGCAGCGCGCGGGCGTGCCCATCGACCTGTATTCGCGCACGCGCAACCATCATGAGCTGACCCCGCTGGTCTGCGACGAGGTCGACCAGCTCGCCCGGCTGACCGCCTACGTCAAGGACACCCTCCTTCGGGATTGACAGCCCCCCGCGCGGCCCCGCCCCCGGTCTTCCGGAGCGGGGCCGCTTTGCTTTTTCCGGCGCAACACGCGTCCGCGCCCACCCGAATAGGATAAAGGGAGAAATCCATTTGAAAGGCGGGAAAAGCCGTGTTGCACTGCCGCTATGGCCGCTGCTGTCTGCGCCCCTGGACACAGGCGCCGGCGTGTTGCCCTCGCGCGGACGAATCGGGCCGCATGCACGTCACCTGTACATCCGGCGCGGGCTTCCGTGGTCCCGCAGGCCCCGCAGGACCTGCCGGCCGCGCCGGTTCCACCGGCCCCACCGGTCCCGCAGGCTCTGCCGGCCCCGTCGGCCCCACCGGCCCCACCGGTCCCGCAGGGCCTGCAGGCTCCGTCACGGGCGCAACGGGTCCCACCGGCGCAGTCGGTCCCACCGGCTCTGCCGGGCCCACTGGCCCCACCGGCTCTGCCGGACCCACTGGCCCCACTGGCTCTGCCGGACCTGCCGGGCCCACCGGCTCTGCCGGACCCACTGGCCCCACCGGCTCTGCCGGACCTGCCGGCCCCACCGGCTCTGCCGGGCCTACCGGTCCCACCGGCTCTACCGGTCCCACCGGCCCTACCGGCCCTACCGGTTTCGCCGGTCCCACCGGTCCCACCGGTCTCACTGGTCCCACCGGGCCTACCGGTCCCACCGGCCCCGCAGGCGCCGACGGGCTCGCGGGCGAAACCGGGCCTACCGGTCCGGAGGGGACGGTGCCCGATGACGTCTTTGCCTCGTTTGCCAACACGCAGTATACGCTATCGCCCGGCAGCCTGATCACGATGTATCCCGACGTAACCGACCCAACCGGCCATATCGTCCCCCAGGATCTGGAGCGCATCGCATTGCAGCCGGGATATTATCTGGTGTCCTACAGGGTGTCCGGCCTGTTCCGCACGCCCAACTACATGCAGGTGACGCCCTACTACAACGACGTTCCTCATCTGACGTTCGGCATCTACTTTGCGACCAATGCGAATGGCTCCAGCGCGTACGGCTCGGCGTTTCTCATCCTGTACGCGCCCGCTGCGACGGTATTCTTCCTGTCCTATTCGGGTTCGGGATCCGCCGTCGAGGCCGACATCAACCTGACGATTGTGAAGCTGCGGCGCACAACGTGAGCACAGACGGATAAAAAGCGGCAGCCGCCGCAAGCGCATTGCCTGCGGCGGCTGCCGCTCAGAATTCATTCGTCCGGGAACTGCGCACGGCCTGCAGGAACGCCTCCGGCGCGCGTTCAAACCGCAGCCGTGCGTAGGCGTCCGGGGGCATGTGCGCCTGCAGGAAGGGCAATCCAGCCTCCAGCTCATTCGGGCGATAGCCGATCTCGGGATCCGTCAGCAGCGCAAAGCCCATGTCGGTGTAGAGCTTGATCGCACGGAAACTGCCCGGCTGGGTGTGCAGGAACACGGGAAAGTCATTCTCGTTCAGGGCGCGCATCACGTGCGAGAGCAGCCCGCGCCCCAGGCCATGCCCCTCGCAGTCCCTGCGCACCTTGAACCAGTGGATCGTGGTCACGCATCCGTAGGCCTTCCAGGCAAAGCACGTGCCCACCGGCGTGTCCTGCGCGTCGCACACGAACAGGCAGCTGCGCCAGAAGGCATCCCCATACGGCCTGTACACCGCGTCAAAATACCGCGCCATGGCGGCGCGATGCTCCTGCGCCCCCTCGTCATAGGGAAAGGCGTACCACAGCTCCAGCTCGTCCCGGCGGCAGGCGCGCACGTGGTAGCCGGCCGGGATCTCCGACAGCGCCTGCCTGTGCAGGCGCCGGCACATCATGAACAGGTTGCAGGCCTCTACGCTCTCCATGCCGTTCCCCCTCCTTCTCCCTTGCGGCGCGCGTCGTCCTGGAGCAGCTGCTCCAGCAGCGCCCTGCAGCCCTCGGCGATCTCGTCGTACACGAAGCCGAACCGCCCGGTGTACCACGGGTCCTCCACCTCGCGCGGCCGCTCGGTGTAGGCCAGCAGCAGGCCGAGCTTGCGCTGGGGATCGCCGCCAAAGAGCATCCGCATGCGGCGCACGTTGTCCATGTCCATGCCCACCAGGAAGTCGTACTGCGCGTAGTCCTCGCGCGTGATCCGGCGCGCGCGGTGCTCGCTGCGCCCCAGGCCGCGTCGCACCAGCTCGGCGTTGGCCTCGGGGTAGACCGGCCGCCCAATCTCCTCGTCGCTCACGGCGGCCGAATCCGCCGCATAGCGGTCCGTCAGCCCCGCTTCCTCCAGCATGTGGGTGAAGATCGCCTCGGCCATGGGACTGCGGCAGATGTTGCCGTGGCAGACGAATAGGATCCTGCGCATCTCTTGACGCTCCTCTCTGCGCGCACGCAGCGCGTTTTTTCCTTGATGATTTCGCGCAAGCCGCCTTTTTTCCTGCTTTCCGTCCGCAAACCGTACGCACGGTTGTCCGCGCCCGTGTAGCGTGGTACAATATGGATATCACGATCTGGCGTCTGCGGATGCCCGCACACAGCAACAACGAAAGGATGATTGCCATGAAATCAGACGGCGCATGGGACGTCGTGGTGGTCGGCGGCGGCGTGTCGGGCTGCATGGCGGCGGTAGCGGCCGCACGGCTGGGCGCCCGAACGCTGCTGATCGAGCGCTACGGCTTTTTGGGCGGCGCGCTGGCCAACGCGGGCGTGGGGCCAATGATGACCTTCCACGCCGGGACGCGCCAGGTCGTAACCGGTCTGCCCCAGGAGCTGGTCGACCTCATGTGTGCCCACGGCGGATGCCTGGGCCACATCGAGGATACGACCGGCTACGCCTCCTCCGTCACGCCCTTTGACCCGGAGGTCCTCAAGCTCTCGCTGGACGAGATGGCGCAGCGCAGCGGCGTGCAGGTGCTGCTGCATGCCCGCCTGGTCGACGTGCGCCGCGCCGGGCAGGCCCTGCAGGCAGTGCGCGTGCAGACGAAGGGCGGCCTGCTGGAGCTGGCGGGCCGCGTGTTCGTGGATGCCACGGGCGATGCGGATCTGTCCGTCGCCGCCGGGGCGGACGTGCGTCAGGGGCGCGACGCAGACGGGCTGTGCCAGCCCATGACGGCCAACTTCCGGCTGAACGGTGTGGACATGGACCGCCTCAAGGCGGAGATCCGCCGGCGGCCGGAGAACTTCAACATCCGGGATCTGTCCTCCATCGACCGCGCGCCGCGCCTGTCCATGGCCGGCTTCTACAGCGAGTTCAACGAGGCCAAGGCCGCAGGCGAGATCAGCACGCAGCGCGAGGATGTGCTGCTCTTTGAGACCGTGCGCCCGGGCGAGGTCGTCGTCAATACCACGCGCATCGTCCGGCTCAACCCTGTCGACCCATGGGATCTGTCGCTGGCCGAGCGCGAGGGCAGGCGGCAGGTGCATGAGCTGCTCTCATTTTTCCGCAAGCGCTGCGCGGGGTTTGCGCAGGCGCAGTTGGTCAGCACGGGCGTGCAGATCGGCGTGCGCGAGTCGCGCCGCGTCATGGGCGATCATGTCCTCACGCAGGAGGATCTACTCTCCTCCCGTCCCTTCGAGGACGCCGTCGCCCTGGGCGGCTATCCCATCGACATTCACAACCCGACGGGCGCGCACACCAGCACGATGCGCCTGCGCCCCGGTCAGTTCTATTACATCCCCCTGCGCGCGCTGATCGCCGCAGGGCTGGACAACCTGCTCGTATCCGGACGCTGCATCTCGGCCACGCACGAGGCCTCCGCCGCCATCCGCGTGACGCCCATCGCCATGGCCGTCGGCCAGGCGGCGGGTACAGCTGCTGCGCTGAGCTGCCTGCAGGACCTGCCGGTGCGCGCGCTGCCCGTTGCGCGCGTGCAGCAGACCCTGGAGCGCATGGGTGCGTCCATTCACTGATTTCTTTAAAGGCGCCGGCTGGTTCCGGCGCCTTTTTTGATTTTATTCTTGACAAAGTCAAGTTTGTATATTATACTTGACTTCGTCAAGCGGAGGTGATTCAGTGTTCGACACCCTGGCCTATTACTCCTCAGTGCTCTACCGGCATTTCACCCACTACACCGGCGAAAAGCTGCAGGCGCTGGGGCTGAACTACGGCTCGCTGTTCTTTCTCATCTACGTAGGCAAGCACCCGGGATGCACGCCCTCGGAGTTGACGAAGGCGCTGCATGTGGACTGGGGGCACTCGCAGCGCAGCGTCGCCCGACTGGTGGAGGATGGCTTCATGACCAAGGAGCGCGCCGGGCGCACCCACCGGCTGAACCTGACCGCCAAGGGCGAGCAGGCGTTTGAGCTCAGCCACCAGGTGTTCTTCGATTGGGATGCGCAGCGGCTGTCCGTGCTGACGCAGGCGGAGCGGGATGAACTGTTCGCGCTGCTGCGTAAGGTCGCGGCGCAGCGGACAGACGACTGGGACGGCGGGAAAGGATGCGAGGCAAGATGAGCTACGCGATCGTCTACAGCAGCCGGACGGGCAACACGCGTATGCTGGCCGAGGCGCTGCGCGCGGCGCTGCCGCCGCAGGCATGTGTCTACTTCGGTCCGCCGGACGGCGCAGCGCTGGCAGCGGACCGGCTGTACGTCGGATTCTGGACGGACAAGGGCGTATGCGACGCGGATACGGCGGCCTTTCTGTCAAAGCTGTCGGGCAGAGAGGTCTTCCTGTTCGGCACGGCCGGCTTCGGCGGCGCGCCCGCGTACTTCGAGGGCATCGTGCAGCGCACGCGCCGCCACCTGCCCGAGGGCAACGCGCTCGTGGGTGCGTACATGTGCCAGGGCCGGATGCCCGCGGCCGTGCGGGCGCGCTATGAGCGGATGCTCGCCTCCCCCTCTCCCGCGCCCAACCTGCGCGAGCTGCTGGACAACTTCGACCGGGCGGCGTCCCATCCGGACGGCGCCGACCTGGAGCGGCTGATTCGAGCCGTCACCCCCACATTCAATATCAGACAAAAGGACAAGTAAAAGATAAGGAGCATGTCAACATGAACAAGGCAACGAAAATCTGGCTGTGGATCGCGCTGGCGCTGTGCGCCTGCACGACGGTGATGAATATGACGCAGGCGCGCTGGCTGTCCGTCGCCATCGCGGTGGTCTCCCTCGCCGGGCTGTGCGCCCTGCTGTTTGCCAAGAAGAGGACCGGCTTCCTGCTCATGTGCGTGTGCGCGGTGGCCTCGTTCCTCGTCGGGTCCATCCAGAGCGTCCAGGGCGGCCTCTCGGTCGCGCTCGCGGTGGGCATGTCGCTGATCGGTTCGGCGCTCGTGCCGTTGATCACCGGCCTGTTCCTCAAGAGCCAGTGGGCCGGGCTGAAGTAAATCCACCGGCCCTGCAGGGGCGGTATCCCGAACCGGGATACCGCCCCCTTTTTGCGGGCCGTCCGCAGCCCGCCGTTGGGATACAAAGCGTCAAAGCAGGAGGCATATACAGCCGGCTTTTCCCGCGCGTTTGATTTGCAGAAGACATGGCGGGACAGGCGTCTCCGTTTCCCTCCGCGCCGCGGAACCCGCAGCCCCGACCGTCCCCGGATGTGACCATGATGCGCAAAGCCCTCTCCCCCGCGCACGACCTGCACACCGCGTCTATCACAACGCCGGGTATCAGACGACCGCGGATTGCTACACCTTTGCGGATGGCGCGACGCTGCTCCTGTCCGGCGACAACTGCATGGTCCGGGAGCGTGCAGACGGCACATGAGGCCAAATCGCAGGGGGTACGGGTATTCACGAGACGCCATGCCGCACAGTCCATGGAATAACAAACAAAAAAGGACGCCGACATGATATCCATATCGACGTCCGTTGCTGGCGCACCCGGCGGGATTCGAACCCACGGCCTACCGCTTAGGAGGCGGTCGCTCTATCCTACTGAGCTACGGGTGCACAAAGCCCGTATACGCAAACCAGATTTTATTATACGCCATCAGCGCGGCGTTGTCAAACGAAAAGGGCGGACCCGCTCGGGTCCGCCCGAATCGCCGTCATTCACCGAAGCTGATGCCCATGTTCTTGGCGATGCGCACCATCTCGTGGTCGCGCGGCACGAACTTGGTCTTGCCGGCGACATCCTTGAGCGGATTGTGGCCGACCTCGTCGCCATCCATGCCGACCGCCTGGCCGTAGTTCTCATCACGGATCAGCTCAGCCGCATGCACGCCAAAGCGCGTGGCCAGCACGCGGTCATAGGCGCTGGGCGAGCCGCCGCGCTGGATGTGCCCGGGCACGACGGCGCGAGCCTCGACGCCGACCATGGCCTCCAGCTCCTTGGCGATGCGCGCGGCGATGCCGCTGAAGCCCGCCTCCGCGCGCGCCTGCGCGCGCTCCTTTTTCTTCATGTCCGCCTCGGCCCGGGTCATGGCGCCCTCGGCGACGGCGAGGATGGAGAAGTCCTTGCCGCTGCGCGCGCGGGCCTCGACAGCCGCGGCGACTTTTTCGATGTCATAAGGAATTTCGGGCAACAACAGGATGTCCGCGCCGCCCGCGATGCCGGAATAGAGCGTCAGCCAGCCGGCCTTGTTGCCCATGATCTCGATGACCATGCAGCGGCCATGGCTGGCGGCGGTGGTGTGGATGCGGTCGATGACGTCCGTGGCGATGTCCACAGCCGTATGGAAGCCGAAGGTCACGTCGGTCAGCCAGATGTCGTTGTCGATCGTCTTGGGCAGGCCGATGACGTTGAGCCCCTCCTCGGAGAGCAGATTGGCGGTCTTGTGCGTGCCGTTTCCGCCCAGGCACACGAGGCAGTCGAGCTTCATGCGCTTGTAGTTCTCCTTCATGGCCTTGACCTTGTCCACGTTGTCGTCGCCGATGACGCGCATGTTGCGGTAGGGCGTGCGCTTGGTGCCCAGGATCGTGCCGCCCAGCGTCAGGATGCCGGAGAACTCCTCGCGGCGCATGGGGCGGTAGTCGCCGTCGATGAGGCCGCTGTAGCCATCCTGAATGCCGATGATCTCCGCGTCGAACATGGAATACGACGCGCGCGCCACGCCGCGAATGGCGGCGTTGAGGCCCGGGCAGTCGCCGCCGCTGGTCAGGATGCCGATTCTTCTCTTCATCTGATGATACATCTCCCGCCGTCATTGATTTTGGTTTTATTTTACCATGTTTGAGCGCAGCGCACAAGATCTCTTCAAAAATCTGCCTATGCTTGCCAAAAGATTGAATTGCGTGTATAATAGATGATTGGCTCCGGATACAATCCGGCGACGCCGGGAAGAGAGGTTGTCCGCCTTGGATGCGCACGAACAGACAGTCTATGATACCCTGCGCTCCTTGGGCGTCGCATATGAGGTCCGACGCCATGCCCCGGCCCACACGATGACCGACTGTCTGGCGCTCGGCCTTGCGCCGGACGTCGCCTACTGCAAGAACCTGTTCCTGTGCAACCGGCAGCAGACGCATTTCTACCTGCTGCTGGCGCTGCCGGACAAGGCGTTCCGCACGGCCGATGTGTCCAAACAGCTGGGCGTCTCCCGGTTGAGCTTTGCGCCCGAGCGGCTGCTGCCCGACTACCTGGGGCTGCCTGCGGGCGCGGTCAGCCCGTTTGGCCTGCTCTTTGACCCGCAGGCGCGTGTGCGGCTGCTGGTCGATGCAGATCTTGCGCGTGACGAGCGCGTCGCCTTTCACCCCTGCGTCAATACCGCTACGGTGGTGCTGTCCATGCGCGACTTTTTTGACGTCTTCCTCCCCCACACGGGGCACGTCCCTACCCCAGTCTGCCTTCCCCCGGCGCGGGAATCCGCCAGCGAGGTGTACATACCATGAAACGTTACCGCCCCAATCTCCTGCTCATGATTCTGGACGCGTGCCTGGTCACGCTGAGCTTTTACTTTGCGTACTGGGTGCGCTTTGAGGGCAGCATCCCCGCGCGCTACCTGCAGGAGTTCCGCGACCTGCTGCCCCTGCAGATCGTCTGTACGCTGACGCCCTGCTTCTTCATGCGCTCATATAACAAGCTGTGGCTCTACGCCGACCCGACCGACCGCATCGCGCACATCGTGGGATGCTTCATCGGGTTTGGGCTGGTGATGCTGACGGTCTATCTGCTGGACATGCCGGTGCGCTCCAACAAGATCTTCCTGTTGGCGTTCCTGTGCATTGCGGGTACGACGTCCATGGTCCGGTTCATGTACCGCTACATGCTGTTGGCCGGCAAAAAGCAAAAGCACCGCAACGCTCGGCGCAGCGCCCGCGGCGCCGAGTCCCGCCGTCTGCTGATCTACGGCGCGGGCATCGCAGGCGCGGCGCTGATCGACTCCATCCGGCTCTCCCCGGACACAGCCGATCGCATCGTCTGCCTCGTCGACGACGATCCGTCCAAGGTCGGGCGCAGCGTACGGGGCGTGCCGGTGCTGGGCACGGGCGCGCAGTTGCTGGACATCGTCACGCGCAAGGCGATCGACACGATCATCATCGCCATTCCCACGGCGACCGGCGAACAGATGCGGTCCATCCTCACGCTGTGCAAGTCGACCGGCTGCGAGATGCGCCGGCTGCTCAGCGTGGAGGAGACTGTCGACTGCCGCGTGGAGAACGTGCGGCCCGTCGACGTATCCGACCTGCTGGGCCGCGAGCCCGTGCGCCTGGACAACAGCGAAGTCGCGTCGATCCTTCGCGGGCGCGTCGTGCTCGTCACGGGCGGCGGCGGGTCCATCGGCTCGGAGCTGTGCCGCCAGATCATGCATTACCATCCCGCACGCCTGGTCGTCTTTGACATCTACGAGAACAACGCCTTTGCCATCGAGCAGGAGCTGCTGGAAAACCCGGAGAACGCAGAGCGCCTGCGGGTGTACATCGGCTCGGTGCAGGATGTGAAGCGCCTGCGCGAGGTGTTCGAACTGGAACACCCGGCGGTGGTCTTCCACGCCGCGGCACACAAGCACGTGCCGCTCATGGAGCACAGCCCCTGCGAGGCGGTCAAGAACAACGTATTCGGCACCCATAACCTCGCGCGCGTGTCCAACGAGTTCGGCGTGGAGCGCTTTGTGATGATCTCCACGGACAAGGCGGTCAACCCCACCAGCGTCATGGGCGCGACCAAGCGCATGGCCGAGATGATCGTGCAGAGCTACGAGCACGAGAGCGTCACCCACTTTTCCGCCGTGCGCTTTGGCAACGTGCTGGGCACCAACGGCAGCGTGGTGCCCACGTTCCAGCGTCAGATTGCGCAGGGCGGGCCGGTGACGGTGACGCACAAGGACATCACGCGCTTCTTCATGACGATCCCGGAGGCCGTATCGCTGGTGCTGCAGTCCGCCTCCCTGTCCGAGGGCGGCGAGATCTTCATCCTCGACATGGGCCAGCCCGTGCGCATTGACGATCTGGCGCGCGACATGATCCGCCTGTCCGGCTACAAGCCCGACGTGGACATCCCCATCGTCTATACGGGCCTGCGCCCCGGCGAAAAACTCTATGAGGAAGTCCTCATGGACGAGGAGGGGCTGCGCGACACGGGCCGCAAAGGCATCAAGGTCGGACGCCCGTTGGATCTCTCCTACGCCGACGTGTGCGCGCGCACGGACGCGCTACGCGCCTGCATCGATCAGGATCCTCACCACATCCGCAACTGCCTGCAGCGCGCGGTGCCCACCTACCATCCGCAAAACCTGCCTGTCGAATACCTCGACACCCTGCCGGAGCTGCAGACCGAGGCCGATGAACGCGCCCTGCGGCGCGCCTGAGATCAAGCAAAGGGCCGCCCCGAATCCCTGGATTCGGAGCGGCCCTTTTCATTTACACCGCGTTGCTGTTCGTCGCCGGGGGAAGTTCGCCTTCCCCGCCTTCTTCTCCGCCTTGTTCTCCACCGGGCTGCCCGCCGCAGGCCGTATGGTCCTGACCGTTGCACAGCGGCTGATTGCACGTTCCGCACAGCCCGTGCGACGATGCGTCGCCGCCCTGGCACGCATGGTGCACCCCGCACGGCAGCAGGCTGTGGTCGCCTGTGCACAGGCCCTTGCCGCACGTACCGCACAGCTCGTGCGAACCGCCGACGCCCTGGCAGGCGTGGTGCACTCCGCAGGGCAGCAGGCTGTGATCCCCGGAGCA
>LHCFC04200__coassemble_1575_pt1 | contig 11022 bp, 10 predicted proteins | sample LHCFC04200__metabat2_high_PE_047 | metagenome-assembled genome bin LHCFC04200 | reverse complement strand
GTGACGGACCGGTGCAACCTGCGCTGCCGCTACTGTATGCCTCAGGAGGGCGTGTGCAAAAAGCCGCACGCCCAGATGATGACCGAGGATGAGATGATCGCCGCGGTCGAGGCCGCCGCCTCGCTGGGCGTCACCAAGCTGCGCGTCACCGGCGGCGAACCGCTGGTCAAGCGCAACATCGTCTCCATCTGCCGCCGCGCGGCGCGCGTGCCGGGGATCGAAGAGCTGTGCCTCACGACCAACGGCGTGCTGCTGCCGCAGCTTTCGGCGCAGCTGCGCGAGGCGGGCGTGAGCCGCATCAACCTGAGCCTGGATACGCTCGACCCGGACAAGTATGCGCGCATCACGCGCGTGGGCAGGCTGGAGCAGGCGCTGGCCGGCCTGGAGGCGGCGCTGGCGGCCGGCTGGCGCGTCAAGATCAATACCGTGCTCATCGGCGGGTTCAACGACGACGAGGTCGGGCGCCTGGCCGGGCTGACGCTGCGCTATCCCGTGGACGTGCGCTTCATCGAGCTGATGCCCATGCTGGACAGCGACGAATTCGGCGAGGCGGCGTTCATCCCGTGCACGGCGGTGCTGGAGCGCCTGCCGCAGGCCGTGCCCGTCGCGCCCGACGGCGGCGTGGCGCGCCTGTACCGCCTGCCGGACGCACAGGGCAACATCGGCCTGATCAGCCCCGTGAGCGATCACTTCTGCGGCGCGTGCAACCGCATCCGCCTGACGGCGGACGGCAAGCTCAAGCCCTGCCTGCACTCCGCGGACGAGATCTCCCTCAGGGGGCTCACAAAGCAGCAGATGCGCGAGCGGATGCGCGAGGTCATCTGGAACAAGCCCGCCTGCCATGCGGAGCTGTCCGCGCACCATCACAGCTTGGCGGGACGCAATATGAATCAAATCGGAGGGTAAAGCCATGACATCCATTCCCACGGTCGCCTTTACCGCGCATTCGGGCACGGGCAAGACGACGCTGCTGGAAAAGATCGTGCGCGAGCTCAAGCAGCGCGGGCTGCGCGTGTGCGCCATCAAGCAGGATGCACACCACATTCAGCTGGACCGCGAGGGCAAGGACTCGTGGCGCTTCGCGCAGGCCGGGGCCGACATGGTGATCGTCAGCGGGCCGGAGCAGACGGCCGTCATCGAGCGGCGTGCGCGCACGTTGGAGCAGAACCTGGAGGCGGTGCACGACGTCGACATCATCCTGGTGGAGGGCTACTGCACCGGAGATGTCCCGAAGATCGGCATCTGCCGCAAGGCGACGGGCCTGGGCTTTGCGCAGGACCTGGATTGCTACGCCGCCATCGTCACGGACGACGGGGACGTGCAGACGGACCTGCCGCGCTTTGGCCTGGACGACGTGGAGGCGATCGCCACGTTCATCCTGGAGCGCCTGCCGCGCGCGGGCGTCCAGAATCAGGGCGACTTCACGCACTTCAACGAGCAGGGCCGCGCCAGGATGGTGGACGTGGGCGACAAGGCGCCCTCCCGCCGCACGGCGACGGCCGGCGCGCGCGTGCTGGTCAGCCGGGAGACGTTTGAGCTGATCCGCTCCGGCGGCATGAAGAAGGGCGACGTGCTCACCGTGGCGCAGATCGCGGGCGTGATGGGCGCCAAGCGCACGCCGGACCTGATCCCCATGTGCCATCCGATCCTGCTGGGCGGCATCAACCTGGAGCTGTCCCTGAACGAGGCGCGCTGCGCGGTGGAGATCCGCGCGACGGTCTCCTGCGACGGGAAGACCGGCGTGGAGATGGAGGCGCTGACGGCGGCCTCCACCGCGGCGCTGACCGTCTATGACATGTGCAAGGCCGTGCAAAAGGACATGGTCATCACCGACGTGCGGCTGCTGGACAAGACCGGCGGCGTGCACGGCGACTTTCACAGGGAGGAAGACAAGCGATGAAGTATACGGCGGCGGTCCTCACCATCAGCGACAAGGGCTCGCGCGGCGAGCGCGTGGACGAGAGCGGCCCGATGCTGTGCGCGCTCCTGGCGCAGCACGGCTTTGAGGTGGTCTACGCCTGCATCATCCCCGATGAGATGGATCAGATCCAGGCGGAGCTCATCCGCTGCTGCGACGAGCGCCGCGTCAGCCTGGCGCTCACCACCGGCGGCACGGGCTTCTCCCCGCGCGACGTCACGCCGGAGGCGACGCTGGCCGTCGTGGAGCGCGAGACGCGCGGCATTCCCGAGGCGATGCGCGCCATGAGCCTGCAGATCACCCCGCGCGCATGCCTGTCCCGCAGCGCGGCGGGCATCCGCGGCCGGACGCTCATCATCAACCTGCCCGGCAGCCCCAAAGCGGCCCGGGAGAACCTGCTGGCCGTCGTCGAGCCGATCCAGCACGGGCTGGACATGCTCGCCTCGGAGGGCTCCGCCGACTGCGCAGCCGGCGACAAGTGAGGAGGATGCACATGGGTAAGACCGTACCTTCCATTGACGCATGGTTTGAGGAGGCCAAGCAGGCCCCGGACGCCGACAAGGTCGGCATGTATCTGTTCCACAACGGCGTGGTGCGCGTAACGGCCAAGGCGCAGGTGCGAGAGGGCGAGCGCGACGCGCGGCCGGTTACGGGCATGCGCTTTGGCTACGACGCCGCGCGCGTCGAGGAGGCCGTCGCACAGACCCGCGCGATGGAGGGCATCTATTACGTGCGGGTCTGGCTCAACGAGGGCGACCTTGGCGTGGGCGAGGACATCATGCGCGTGCTGATCGGCGGCGACATCCGCCCGCACGTGGTGGACGCGCTGCAGAGCCTGGTCGGCAGGCTCAAGAGCGAGTGCGTGACGGAGCAGGAGCGGCAGGCCTGAGGCGGCCGGAAAGCGGGGGAGGACGTGGCGTTTTGGGATGCGGATACGATCCGCTTCATGATCGACGCCTGCGAGTACGCGCCGTACAACCGGGAGCTGGCCGCATACATCGGCCCGCGGCTCGCGCCGGGCGCGCACGTCTGCGACGCGGGCTGCGGGCTGGGCTATCTGTCGCTGGAGCTGGCGCGCCATGCGGGCCGGGTGACGGCGGTGGATCGTTCGCCCGACGCGCTGGCGGTGCTGCGCCGCAACTGCGCCGCGCGCGGCATCGGCAACGTCGACATCCGCTGCGGAGAGGTCGGCGATACGCCGCCGGAGACGCCCTATGACGCGATGGTCTTCTGCCTGTTCGGCGGGGGCGTCGAGGGGCTGCGCATCGCGGCCGCACAGTGCCGGGGCGAGGCGTTCATGGTGCTGCGCGACGAGCGCGCAGGCCGGCGGCACGGCGGCACGCCGTCCTATGTGGGCTATCGGGAGACCTGCCGGCTGCTGGAGCGGCTGGAGGTGCCCTTTGCGGGCGAGACGCGCTCGCTCGAGCTGGGCCAGCCCTTTCGCAGCCTGGAGGATGCGCGCATCTTTTTCCGCCGCTACGGCTGGGATGACGCGTCGCCCTCCGACGCGGCGCTGTGCGCCCGGCTCGAGCGGACGGGGCGGGACGACTTTCCGTATTACCTGCGGCACGCGCGCGCGGTGGGCATCCTGCGCCTGAACGCTGCGGATATTCCGTGCGGCCTGTGAGGGGCGCGGCGGACGATCGGAGGAATGGGCATGAAGGAGATCTTTGCGCAGCTGCTGGAGCGGCTGCTTGCGGGCGGGGACGCCGTGCTGGTGACGCTCACGCCCGACACGGGCCGCGGGCCGCGCGGCGCGGGTGTGCAGATGCTGGTGGGCAGCGCGGGGCGCATTGCGGGCACGGTCGGCGGCGGCGAGACGGAGCGGGCAATGACCGCCCTGGCCGTTCAGATGCTGAGAGAGCGGCGCGGCGGCATGCAGGCGCACGCGTCCGGCGGGGAATCCGGCACGGCGTGCGGCGGCGCGATGGCATACTTCCAGTATGTCGCAAGCGGCGATCCGCACTGGACGGCGCTGGCGGCCCGGCTGCTCGCGCACCTGGAGCAGGGCGGGCGCGGCTGGCTGATCCTGCGGCTGGACGGCGGCGAGCCGGCGCTGCTGGGCGAGGACCGCGCGCCGCTTTCGGGCGAGGCGCCGGCAGACTGCGCGCCGCTGTGCGGCGATGCGTGCGTCATGCGCGGGGGCTGCCTTGCGGTGCCGCTGCGCCCGGGCGAGCGCGCGGTGATCTTCGGTGCGGGCCACTGCGCGCGCGCGCTTGCGCCGCTGCTGGCCTCGGTGGGCTTTCGCGTCACGGTGTTCGACGACCGCGAGGCGCTGGCGGACGCGGCGCTGTTTCCGCAGGCGGAGCGCGTGATCTGCGGCGCGCTGGAGCGCATCGCCGACCGCCTGACGCTGACGCGGGACGACTATGTCGTCTCCATGACCAGCACGCACGCGTCCGACCTGTGCGTGATGCGCCAGGTGCTGGCCGCGGAGCGCGCCTATGTGGGGATGCTCGGGGGCAAGGGCAAGCGCGCCTTCGTCGCCGGAAAGCTGCGGGAGGCCGGCATCCCGCAGGCGCGCATCGACGGCATGCGCACGCCGGTTGGACTGGATATTCGGGCCGTGACGCCGGAGGAGATCGCCGTCAGCATCGCCGCGGAGATGGTGCTCGTGCGCGCGCAGAACCGCGAGCGGGCCGGGAGGGAGAAGCCATGCACATTCTGATCGTCGGCGCCCGCCACGTGGGCAAGAGCACGCTGATTGGACGCGTACTGGCGGGACTGGACAGGCCCGTCTTCGGCTTTGAGACGCGCAAGGAGGACGGCCTGGCCGACGCGGTAAACGGCAGCCCCGTCTACATTTACGACGCAGGCGGGCCGTACGTCCAATGTCCGGACCGGCTGGTGGGCTACTGCAAGGACCGGCATCCGCTGGTGTATTCGGAGGCGTTCGACCGCTTTGCCGGGCGGCTTTGCGATGCGCCGCCGGGCAGCGTCGTGGTGCTGGATGAGATCGGCTTCATGGAGTCCGAATCCAGGCCGTTCTGCGAGGCCATCATGCGCCTGCTGGATGGCGACGTGCCGGTCATCGCGGCGGTCAAGCACAACGATACGCCGTTTTTGCAGGCGGTACGGCGGCATCCGCGCTGCCGCTGCTTTGCGATCACGCCCGAAAACCGGGATGCGCTGTCGGGCGAAGTGCTCGCCTTTGCCCGGGCGCAGTGGTAGATTGCGCTTTGCCGGCCTATTGGGCCGGCGTTTTTTTGCCGCCGCGCCGGGTGAACGGCCGTTGAACCCCGGCGGAAAATCCGCTATAATCGCAGGGAACACAATGCGTCCGAGGGGGCGTGTGTGGCATAGACACATGTGAGGGGAGGAAGGCGCAGTGCTCAGACGGGACTGGCGGCGCATCGCCGAAGGGCGAACGGCCGACATCTTTGAGCTGGACGAACGGCGGGTGCTGAAGCTGTTCAAGCAGGGCTATTCCATGGATGCGGCGCGGCGCGAATACGAGAACCACCGCATGGTGAGCGGGATCATGGCGCAGGTTCCCCGCGTCTTTGCATGCGCGGCGTATGAGGGGCGCGTCGGGCTGACGATGGAAAACGTGCGGGGCCCGAGCCTGGCGTCCCGGATGCTGGACGCGCGGACGTTTGAACAGGCGATGGACCTGTTTGCGCAGCTGCATATGTCCTGGCTCTCGCATACCGCTCCGGCGGCGACCGCGTACACGGACCGGATGCTCGACGCGGCCGTCCGCGCGGGCGCGGAGGAATCCCTCCTGCGCAGGATCCGCGCGCTGCCGCCGGGAGACGTGCTGTGTCATGGGGACTTTCATCCCTACAACATCGTGCTGGCCGGCGGCGGGCGGCCGGTGATCGTGGACTTTGCAAACGTGTGCAGGGGACCGGCGGCGTATGACATCGCCCGGACATACGTGCTGCTGAGCGAGGCGGATGCGTCCGCGCCGCTCGCCGGGCTGTACCTGGCGCGCATGCGCCGGACGCACGAGGACATCGAGGCATACGTATCGACGCTGCGGGACTTTCGGCGGTATGAACTGGGCGAAGGCCGAAAGCGCTAATCAGATGCAGCGCCAAAAGAGAAAACGCACGGCTGTGCGTTTTCTCTCTGTTTTGGGCTGGGAAGCATGTCGGAAGGCGATTTACTCCTCCGTGGCGGATCTGTCTGGCGCTTCGCGTTCAGCGAAAACCTGGACCTGTGCAAGTACGCCACCTTCCGGCGCATTGCCGATTTGCAGACTGTAGCGCCCCTCAAAGTACAGATCGAGCCGCTCGCGCACGTTGGACAGACCATATCCCTTGCCCGGTACGGTATGGCCGGACAGTCCCGGCCCGTTATCCTGCACGCTTAACGTCATGCGGTCATCCGTCACGTGCGCGCTGATGCGCACGATGCCGCCCAATTTGTCGGGGCGCTTGAAGATGCCGTGCTGGAGTGCATTCTCGACAAGCGGTTGCAACGTCAGCTTGGGAATCAGACAGTCCAGCGCATCTTCCTGAAATGCCCAGATGACCTGATACTGGTAGTCGAAACGCCGCTCATAGAGTGCCAGATACTTCTGCACGATCTGTGCGTCCTCGTGCAGCGTGACGACGCTGCGGCCACGGCTGAGGCTGAGCCGAAAGTAGTCAGCTAGCGTGACCAGCGCATCGGAAACGTCCGAGGCGTTTTCGCGGATGGCCATCCAATTGATGGAATCCAATGTGTTGTACAGAAAGTGCGGATTGATCTGCGCCTGCAATGCCTGCAACTTGACTTCGTGTTCCCGCAGCTGCGCGCGGTAATTCTCCTCGGTCAGGCGCTCGTTGGTGCGCAGAAGCTCCGCGATGCTCAGATCCAGACTGAAAAGCGCACGGCGTACATGCAGGGACGCGCCGTGCCGGCCACTGGCGTTCAGGCTGTCGTTCAGATCATGCAGGTACAGGCGCACACGGCGCACGTACAGCGCCAGCAGCGCGATCCCTAGCAACGCGATCATCAGCAGCGTAAAGCCGAACAGGAGCAACGTGAGCGTATTGCGCGTTACCCGTTGGCCCTCCAGCAGGCTGGCTCGCGGCATGCAGGCCACGATCGACCAATCGGCAAATCCCAGCGGCTTGCGTACATATGCCAGCTGCCCACCCGACTGCGATGCGCAAAACCCGCTTACGGCGGAGGTGTTCGTGGGTACGTCGCCGCCCGAGACGACGTCGTGAATCGCATCGCTATCGCCGCCGAACATCACGCCGCCCTGCGCATCGACCACCGCGATATGCGCGTCGCGGTTGGTCAGCGTCAAGGTGTCAAGCACGCCGGCAAAGCGCTCCACGGACATATCCAGCAGCAGCATCGCCCACTGATCGTCCGACTCGGCATTGTAGCGTTGATACATGCATCCCAGTGTGACGCAGGTATCGTCAAAATAGTTGGTATGCACCGCATGCGCGCCGATCCATGAAAAGACGTCGTCGGAGGCGAGCAGCAGCGCATATTCCGGCGTGCTGCGCGCCTCTGTGAGGGTAAAAAAGTTAATGCCCTCGCGGGTGATCATCTTGACATCGCTCATGTACAGACGTACCTGGAGCAGATCACGGTTTTCTACCGTGGAGTAGACGGCGTCGCGCAGATCCTTGATCTCCTCCAGCTGTGCCTCGAGCGTCTCCTCCTTGGCCGGACGGGAAATCGACTCGTATACGCGGGAGTCGTACAGCAGTGCGCGCATCGTGTCCTCGGCAAACCCCATACGGTCCTGCAGCGTGATGGCGATCTGATCGATCGCCAGGGAGAAGGACTCGAGCACATCCAGCTCGGAGAGATGTGACAGGCGGCTGTACAGCGCCAGAATGGCGCTTAATCCCAGCATGGCCAGCAGCAAAAAGAGCACCGGCAGCGCGACGGACATTCGTTTCAGCATGGTAGAGCCTTTCTCCGGTATTCCAACGGCGTCAGACCGGTGGATCGCTTGAACACACGGGAGAAGTATTGCATATCCGCATACCCCACCCGCTGCGCCACGGACGAGACCGGCTCCGTCGTGGAGCGCAGCAGTTCCATCGCTGCGTCCAGACGTGCGCGCAACAGCGCATCGCCGATCGTCGTGCCCGTCTCCTGACGAAACAGCGTGCTCAGGTGGGACGGCGAATAGTGCGCGACGGCGGCCAGATCTTCCACGCGCAGCGGTTCGGCATAGCGCGTGCGGATTGCATCCAGCGTGCGCTCAACGGCGGCGCTGTAGGTGCGCGAACGCTCCTGGCGCACGCGTTCGCATGCGTCGCGCAGGGTTGCGCCCAGTGCGTTGAGCAGGCCATATACGGAGATATGCCCCAACGCCCGGCGGCACAGCACGCATGCGTCCACTCCGGCGAGTCCTTGATGGGACAGCAACAAGTCTGCATGCAGCGCGCAGAGCATCAGCATCTCGCGAGCCCGTTCTGTGCCGTGGTCTCCGCAAAGCAGTTCCCCGATGCGTGATTGCAGGCCGTTCCAAAGGGCCTCAAAATCGCCGATGAGCAGTGTGCGGGACAAAAAGTCCAGGTCCGGCATGGCGACGGCTGGCGATGTTTCTGATATGTTAAGCGTGTCCTGCGGGCTGAAGAGCGACACGCCTTCCAGCGCGTCAATGCACCGCTCGACGACCTGGCGTGCTTCATCCAAAGCGAGCGGCGCGTCGGACCAGGCGTCGTGCCACAGGCTGACGCCGATCGGCAGGCGTACCCCTAACTGTTCGCGCGCCTCAATGCAGACGGCATTGAGGCGATCTGCCAGCGCATGCAGCGCAGCTGCGTCGCTCGCGGGAAACAGCGCAACGACGCCGGTGCCCTCTGCGCAGGTCAGGGCGCCCGGCAACAGGCGGCGAACGGAACGCTCCAGCAAAATTTGGCATGTCTCAGACTGTCGCCCGTCGGGGAATACCTCCCATTCGGGTTGAAATACGGCTACGCCAATACCGCTCGGACTCGCAAAGGGAAGATCCAACTGTGCGAGGCGTTCGCGGATGATCTGCTCGTCCTCCAGCACGCCGCTCAGCCAGTCGCGGACAAAGCGCTCGATGAGCAGTGGGCGGCTCTTTTCCAACAGCCGGCGCGCCTGCTCCCGGCGTTGGATCTCCTGCGCGCGCGCGTCAAGCTTGGCGACGACCTCCCGCATCAGCGCCTGCAGCGTGGCGATACGAACGGGCTTGTACAGGTAGTCGACTGCCTTGACGCGCAGCGCGTCGCGCAGGTATTGCGCGTCGGAGTAGCCGCTGATGAACACGATGGCGATGTCCGGGAGCAGGCGGCGTGCCTCGCGGGCGAGCTGGAGCCCCTCCATGCGGTTCATGCGCACGTCGGTGAGCAGGATGTCGGGCCGGATGGCATGTAATAGTGGAAGCGCCGTGTCCCCGTCGTCCGCGTCGGCGGCAACGGTGATGCCCAGGGTGTTCCAGTCGATCAGGTCGCGCAGGCCGGTACGTACCTGGTATTCATCATCGACGATCAGCAGCTTGTACAAGACGCGTCCCCTCCCTGCGTTTGATCCTTCTTCATTATAGAGGAAGCAAGGGGCATGCTTCAACACCAATTGCAGGGATTCAAAGGATAATCCACAAAATCGAAACATTTTCCAATGACAGATTGCACACAAATGCATACAATAAAAGGCGAAAAAAGGCGCAAGCGCACAAGAAGAAAACTTCCGCATGGCGGGCCTTTTGGAGGGAGGAGCAAACATGCAAACGACCCTTTCGCGCAGGCGGACGCGGCTGGGCGCGTACCTGCGGGCCAACTGGCTGTACTATGCGCTGTCCGTGCCGGGCCTCGTCTACGTGATCGGCTACAAGCTGCTGCCGCTGGTGGGATTGCAGCTGGCGTTCAACGACTTCAGCATCTTTGCGGGCGACAACATCCTGGAGTCGATGTTTGTCAGCCCGTGGGTGGGCATGCAGCACTTTGAAAAGATCTTCGGCTCGGCCGATTTCTGGCGGCTGCTGCGCAACACCCTGACGATCAGCCTGATGAAGCTGGTGGTGCTCTTTCCAATCCCGATCCTGGTGGCGCTGATGCTCAATGAGGTCCGGTGCCGGCCCTTTCAACGCGTGACGCAGACGCTGATCTACATGCCGCATTTCATCAGCTGGGTGGTCATCCACGGCATCTTTTTGACGATGCTGTCGGCCAATGGCATTCTCAACCGCGTATTGGAGGCGTTGAATCTGGGCAAGACCAGCTTCTATACCGATCCGAATGCCTTCCGCTGGCTGTTGGTGTTCACTGAGGGCTGGAAGGAGTGCGGCTGGGGAGCGATCGTCTATCTGGCGGCCCTGACGGGCATTGACCAGGAGCTGTATGAAGCGGCGTACGTCGACGGCGCGGGCCGGCTTCGGCGCATCTGGCATGTGACGCTGCCGGGCATCGCGCCGGTGATCTCGCTGATGCTTCTGCTGCGTCTGGGTGGCATCCTGGAGGCCGGGTATGGACAGATCCTCATCATGTATAACCCAACGGTGTACTCCACGGCCGACGTGCTGCAGACGTACATCTACCGCACAGGATTGGGGAAACTCGACTTTTCGTCCGCGACGGCGCTGGGCTTGTTCGAGTCGCTGGTCGGCTTCGTGCTGATCGTCTCGTGCAACGGCGTCAGCCGCAAGGCGTTTGGAAGGAGCTTGTGGTGATATGGCGGCAGTGACGCAAAAGAGCGGGGGAGACCGCGTATTGCGGGTAATCAACGTGGCGCTGCTTTCGTTGCTGGGGCTAGTATGCCTGCTCCCCTTCGTGCACATGGTCGCCAAGTCCCTCTCGGGACGCGCGGCGGTCTCGGCAGGGCGCGTGGCCTTCTGGCCGATCGATTGGACGCTGAGCACATACCGCTATGTATTGCAGGACGATCTGTTCTGGAGAACGTTCCAAAACAGCGCGTTCATCACGATCGTTGGAACGTTCCTGGAGCTGACGATCACGACCATGGCAGCGTATCCGCTGTCCAAACCGGGCTTTAGGGGTCGCAAGGTCATCCTGCTGCTGTACGTGTTCAGCATGCTCTTCTACGGCGGCATGATCTCCGTGTACATCCTGATGCGCGCGCTCAACCTGCTCAACACGCTGTGGTGCCAGATCATCCCCCTGGTGCTATCGCAATACAACCTGTTCATCATGAAGACGTTCTTTGAAGGGTTGCCA
>LHCFC04200__coassemble_1464_pt1 | contig 11538 bp, 9 predicted proteins | sample LHCFC04200__metabat2_high_PE_047 | metagenome-assembled genome bin LHCFC04200 | reverse complement strand
TAATCCCGGTAATCCCGGTAATCCCGGTAATCTCTGTAATTCATGTAATCCCTGAATGTGCGGAAGCGGCGCGCCAGGGGGACGGGCGGCCTGAAAAAAAGTTGCGATCCGGCTTGAAAAACGGAGGCGACCGTGGATATAATGTAAACAGAGAAAACCGCGAATTTCATGTAAACAGCATCATCCGCAGGGGAGGGCGCGCGGGCCGGTCGTGGGCGCGTCAACGGCGTAAACCTCGTAAACCCTGTAAATCTTGTAATTCATGTAAACATGAAATGCGCGGCGTCTCCCATGCCTGAAGCCGACGCGCTGCGACGCCCCCGATCCTGTAAACGGCGTAAATCATGTAAACCATGTAAACCATGTAAACGGCATCGCTCCTGTAAACAGGATCAACCCTGTATTTCATGTAAACCTCGTAAACCTCATAAGCCTCATAAGCCTCGTAAACCTCGTAAACCCCGTAATCTCTGTAATCTCTGTACACCCTGTATACCCGCCCCCGCAGCCCGTCCCCCAAACGGGGGAGAGCGGCCGCCCCGCATCCCCCGGGCGGCGCTCTGCGCAGGCCCCCGGCACGCCCGTATACACAGTAAACCCAGCCCGCTCCGGTTTATGCGGTATACACCGCGGCCGCACGGCATACATCCTACAAAGAGAGGTCGTCCATGGCATCCGAATTGATGACGAACATCTACGAACACCTCGACCGCGCGGCGCTGCTGGCCGAGCTGGGGCCGCGCCTGCGCGGGCAGGTCTACGAGCTGGCGTGCCCGCAGTGCGGCAAGCGCGAGGCGTACCTGTACCACGACGGCACGCAGATCACGTGCAACCGGCGCAACAAGTGCGGCTATGAGAGCAGCCTGTGGGACTACGTCTCCCGGCGCGACGGCACCGACGGACGCCAGACGCTGGCCACGCTCGCCCGGGCCGCGGGCGTGGAGCTGCCGCCGCCCTCGCGCAGGGAGCGGGAGAAGGCCACGCGCGAACAGGCGGTCGAAATGGCCGTGCGCGTGATGCAGCGCCTGCTCTTTGAGGACGAGGGGCGCGAGACGCTGGCATACTTGCGCGCGCGCGGCTGGACCGACGAGGCGGCGCGCGCGGCGGGGTTTGGGCACTATCCGCGACAGGAGGAGCTGCGCGGGTACATCGGCCTGGTGCTCGAGGGCGCGCAGGACGAGGCGTTCTCCCTGTTCTCGCCGCGGGCGCTGGGGGAGACGCACACGCTCGCCATCCCGTACCGCGACGCGTTCGGGCACGCGCGCGGGGTGATCGTGCGCAGCGTCCGGCCGGACGCGCCGGGGCCCAAGTACCTGTTCAACCGCGGCGTCAAGCGCGGGGAGCACTTCTTCCACATCGACGCGCTGCCCCGCGGCGCGCGGCGCGCGGTCGTGGTCGAGGGCTACATCGACGCGCTCATGGCCACGGCCTGCGGCGTGGAGGGCGTGGTGGCCGCGGGCGGCAGCCGCATCACCGAGGCGCAGCTGCAGGAGGCGCGGCGGCTGGGCGTGGGCGCGTTCGTGCTCGCGCTGGACAACGCCGACCTGGACGCGGCCGGGCGCGAGGGCGCGCTGCACGCCATCCGGCTGATCGAATCCGCGGGCGCGCGGGCGTATGTGGCGCGCCTGCCCGCGCCGTACAAGGACCCGGACGAGCTGATGCGCGCCGGGCCGCAGGGCGTGGCGGCGTTTCGCGCGGCGATCGAATCGCCGGAGAGCGCGGCGTCGTTTGCGGCGCGCCAGCTGATGCGAAAACACGGGCTGACGGAGGGCGCGCTGCTGAGCAAGCCCGCGCGCGACGCGCTGCTGGACGACGCCATGGCCTTTGCCGCGCACCTTCGCGACCCGCTGGCCCCGGCGGACTTCTTCGGGCCGATCGCGGCGGGGCTGGGCGTGCCCGAGTCGCTGCTGAGCGCGGAGCTGGAGACGCGCCGCGAGCGCGAGGCGGCGCAGGCGCGGGACGCGGCCTACCGGGCGCTGGCGCAGCGCATCACGCAGTACGTGGGGGAGGGGCGCGCCGCGCAGGTGGACGCGATGGCGCGCGAGACGCTCTCGCGCATCGGCGCGGACGGGGCGCGCGCGCTGCGGCCCTACACGCTGCAGCACCTGCGGCTGGACCTGATGAACACGCCCGACGGCCTGCCGACCGGCTACCCGGCGCTGGACGCGCTGGTCACGATTCCGGACGGGGCGATCACGCTGGTGGCGGCGCGCCCGTCGCACGGCAAGACCACGCTGCTGACGAACCTGTTTCTCAACCAGCTGCGCGCGCACCCGGGGGAGAGCTTCGCGTTCTTCTCCTACGAGGAGACGCGCGCGGCCCTGGCGCTGAACATGATCAACATCCTCGCGGGGGAGACGCTCAGCCGCGCGAAGAACAAGTACGCGCTCAAGGAATACTTCACGCGCTTCGCGGACGCCGCGGGGCGGCCCCACCCGGCGCTGGACGCGGCCTGGAAGGCGTTTGGCGAGATGGTCGACGCGGGCCGCCTGCTGCTGTTCGAGGAGAGCCTGGACGCCGAGGCGCTGGCGGGGCTGATCGTGTCCATGAAGCGGCGCGACCCGCGGCTGCGGGCGGTGTTCATCGACTACATGCAGAAGATCCGGTGGGCCGGGGCGCAGGCGCCCACGCGGCAGGTGGAGCTGCAGCGCATCTCCGGGCGGCTGCTGGACGCGGCCAAGCAGGCGAACATCCCGGTGGTGCTGGCGGCGCAGCTGGGCCGGCCGGCCAAGACGTCCAGCGCGCGCGAGGACACGCGCCGCGGCGTGCGGCTGGACAACCTGCGCGAGTCCGGCGACATCGAGCAGGACGCCAACGTGGTGCTGGGCCTGTACAACGAGGCGGTCGACCGCGCCGAGGACGCCGACGGCGCGCCCCCCGCGCAGGATGCCGACCAGCGCCTGACCGTCACCGTGCTCAAGAACCGCAACGGCATGACGGGCTTCACCGTGCCGCTGCGCTTTGAGCCGCAGACGCTGCGCATCCTGCCCATGGCGCGCGAGCGCCTGTAACCCCAAAGGAGGACAAGGCATTGAACCGCATCATCGCCATCGTCAATCAGAAGGGCGGCGTGGGCAAGACCACCACCGCCATCAACCTGGGCGCGGCGCTGGCCCGCGCGGGGCGGCGCGTGCTGCTCGTGGACGTGGACCCGCAGGCCAACCTCACCGCCTCGCTGGGCGTGCAGGCCGGGGACGCGCCCACGCTCTACCGCGTGCTGCGCGGCGACGCCGCCGCGCGCGAGGCCATCGTCCCGCATGGCGGCTACGACGTGCTGCCCGCGGGAATCGACCTGTCCGGCGCGGAGATCGAGTTCGCCGCCGCCGCCGGGCGCGAGTTCCTGCTCTCCGAGGCGCTCTCGCCCGTGCTGCCCGACTACGACTACGCGCTGCTGGACTGCGCGCCCTCGCTGGGCCTGCTGACGCTGGGCGCGCTGACGCTCGCGGGCGAGGTGTTCATCCCCCTGCAGAGCGAATACCTCGCGCTGCAGGGCGTGAGCCAGCTGCTGCAAACCGTGCAGGTCGTGCGCCGCAGGCTCAACCCGCGCCTGGCCGTCACGGGCATCGTCGCCACGCTGTACGACCAGCGCAAGCGCCTCAACCGCGAGGTCATCGAAAACATCGCCTCGTACTTTGGCGCGAAGCTCTTCTCCACCCGCATCCGGGATAACATCTCCCTGGCCGAGGCGCCCAGCTACGGCCAGGACATCTTCGAATACCGCCCGGATTCCTACGGCGCGCAGGACTATGCGGCCCTGGCCGCCGAGGTCATCGCCCAGGAGGTGAAACCGTGAAACAGCGACTTGGAAGCGATCCGCTCAGCTGGATCCGCGACACGCGCACATCGCAGGAGGATGCGAACACGGGCGAACGGGATGCCGCAACCGCCGCCCCGGCCCCGTCGACGAACGACACGAACACGGGCGAACGGGATGGGACAACCGCCGCCCCGGCCGCACCGGCCCCGTCGACGAACGACACGAACACGGGCGAACGGGATGCCGCAACCGCCGCCGCCCGGCCCGCCGCCGCACCGGTCGCACCGGCCGCATCGGCGAAAAAGGCGAACACGGGCGAACGCACGGCCCGGCGCAAGCCCGCACAGGCCGCGCCTGCCGCACAGGCCGGGCCTGCCGCACAGGCAAACGATACGAACACGGGCGAACTGCCGGGCGAGGAGGCGCTGCGGGCGCTCATCGCGCGGGAGCTGGCGGGCATGGCGCCGCGCAGGGGCCGCCCGCGCACGAATCTGCGCGAGGTGACGAAGTCGTCGCAGGAGGGCCTGCCGGAGAACTGGACGCGCGCGACGTTCATCGTGCGCGAGACGCTGCTGGAAGATCTCAAGGACTGCGCGTACACGCGGCGCAAGACGATCCGCGACGTGCTGGACGAGGCGCTGACGGCCTACCTGTCGGGGCAGGAGCTGCTGCGCCGTCCGCGCTGAAGGGGGCAAGGGCTTGAACAACAGGGACATCCGCAAGCTGCTGTCGCAAAAGACGGTGACGGGCGAGGAGGTCGGGCAGGCGCTCATCCGGGACATGGTCTGCCTGTATGTGGACGCGAACACCGCGCCCGAGGGCGCGCCGGAGGGCCTGCTCAGCGAGGAGGACCGGCGGCGGCTGGTGTCGATGCTGGCAGACCCGGAGGACGTGCGGGTGTACAATCAGTACCGGTCGGTGCAGATGTACCTGACGGCGTATCCGGTGGTGTTCGCGTCGCTGCGGGAGGCCGTGGAGAGCGCGTTCAGCCGGCTGTACGCGACGCTGGTCAGCGCGCGCTCGGCGGAGCTGGCGGCGCAGGAGCTGCTGGGCGCGGGCGTGGACGCGGCAACGCCCGGCCTTGCGCGGCTGCGCAGCGAGCTGGGGCTGGAGTCGCTGGCGCATCTGCACGCGGGGCTTAGCGCCACGGCCGGGCAGATGGTGCGCTCGCTGCGCATGTGCGTGGCGCAGGAGCGCGGGCTGGAGATGGTCGCCGCGCGCATCCGCGTGCCGGAGCTGCTGGTCTACGAGCAGTTCAGCGCCGTGCCGTACGCGCGCTACGACCTGGCGCTGGGCGCGCAGCGGGCGCTGCGCGAGACGCTGCGCGCGGCCGGGCGGCCGCAGGACGCGCTGCGCCTGGTCGACGGGCTGCTGCCGCGCCTGACCCGGCGCGACCTGGAGCCCCGCCGCGCCGACGAGGCGCGCGCCCAGCGCATGCTGCGCGAGGACCTGAGCTGCGTGGAGGACCCCTTCGCGCTGGTCACGGCCATCACCGGCGGCCTGTCGCCCACGGCCACAGCCGCCGCCGGTTCTCCAGCCACGGCAGGGGAGCGCGCCAACCCCCTTAGTGGAAGTGGAAGCGGCACAGCCGCCGGCACTGCCGCCGGCACTGCCGCCGCCGCCGCCGGGGAGGAGGTGCGTCCATGAAGCGCGAACATCCCGAGCGCCCCGAGCGCTCCGAGCGCCCCCAGGCGGGCCCGTCGATGGAGCAGCTGTTCCAGGGCGCGCAGGCGCTGCCCGTGCGGCCGCGCTACTACCGCATGCCCGAGGCGGAGCAGGAGTTCGTCAAGGTCGCGCTGCACGGGGAGAAGCTCAAGTTCGGCCACAAGCCGGACGCGGCGGAGCAGCTGGACGTGTTCGAGCTGCTGGACGGCGGCGCGGGCAAGGACGTGCAGATGCGCGAGGAGGACCGCGCCCGCGCGAGGGAGAACAACCTGACGGTCATCGGGCTGGACTTCTCGCTCTCGCAGTCCAAGGCGCTCTACGCCGTGCAGACGCTGCTCTCGCGCACGAACTACAAGGGCAACATGCCCCAGCGCTACGTGAAGGACCCCAACAACGTCTTTGCCTACACCGGCCCGCTGCCGGTGCTCAAGTTCGCCGTGTCGGAGTACCTGGACGCCTACGGCGTCACCAAGTACATGACGCGCCGGGGCAAGATGGAGTACTCCTCCGGCGAGCGGGAGGAGGCGCTCAAGGCGCTGCGCGACCTGGAGCGGCCCGTCATCATGGTGTATGACCGCTTCAAGGGCCGCGACCGCTCCGGCGCGCCGCTGTACGACGCCATCCGCACCGTGCGGCCGCTGCTGTCCATCGTCGAGGGCTTTCGCGACGTGACGGAGAGCGAGCTCGAGGGCATCCGCGCGGGCGCGGGCGTGGAGGGCAAGGTCTCCCACATCGTGGTGGAGCCCTCCGTCGTGCTGGTCGACCAGATCGGCAAGTACTTCGTGCTCAAGCCCGCCAACCTCTACCAGGAGCTGCGCCTGCGCTACGGCAAGAGCGACAAGAAGCTCGCGCTGTTCATCGAATACCTGCTCACCAAGGGCGCCGAGCGCGCCCGCTACAAGGAGAAGATGGACTTTCGCCTCACGTTCGAGACGATCGCCTACGGCCTGCGCATGGACGCGCTGATCCGATCCCGCCAGCAAAAGCGCATCGCCAATCAGCTGCGCGACTTCTTCGAAAAGGCGTTCGACCTGGGCTACATCGCCGACTATCACATCGAGGAGGCCGCGCCCGTGCTGCGCTCCATCGCCGACTTCTCCCTCGCGCCGGGCAAGGTCTACTACCCCAAGCACCTGCTGCGCGGCGAGGAGGAGGACTGACCGCCTGCCCGAATCCGTCGCGCGGAATCTGTCGCATCCTGCCGGAATCGTTTGTTTTGTGTCAAATTTCGCGGCCGCATACAGGAATTGACCGCCCCCGCGGCGAATCCTATCCCCCGCAGATCCCCATTTTTTATGATCCCATCGTCTGGAGGTTGGTTCGGATGAAGGACATCACGGTTTGCATCGGCTCCTCGTGCCACCTGCGCGGCTCGCGCGAGGTCGTGCAGGCGCTCGACCGCCTCGTGCGCGAGGCCGGTTTGCAGGAGGAGATCAACCTGCGCGGGTCGTTTTGCATGGGCGCGTGCGAGCAGGGCGTGTGCGTCACGTTCGAGGGCGCGCGCTACTCGCTCTCGCCCGCCACGGCCGAGGCGTTCTTTCGAGACACGGTGCTGCCCGCGCTGGGCGCGCAAGGAGGGAAGGCATGAGCATCATCGGACTGAAAAAGGCCAACTGCAAGCACTGCTACAAGTGCCTCAAGAGCTGCCCGGTCAAGTCCATCGAGGTCGTGGGCGGCCAGGCCAAGATCATCGAGCGGTCCTGCGTGCTGTGCGGCACGTGCCTGCTGGTGTGCCCCCAGCACGCCAAGACGCTGGAGAGCGACCTTTCCCTCGTGCAGGGCTGGGTCCGCGCGGGCGAGCCCGTCGCCGTGTCGCTGGCGCCCGCGTTCACCGGCTCCTTTGAGGGCACGGGCAAGCAGATGGTCTCGGCGCTCCTGAAGCTGGGCTTTGCGCGCGTGAGCGAGACCGCCCTGGGCGCGGCCTACGTCACCGCCGAGTTTGCCCGCATGGTCCGCGAGGAGAAGATGGAGCACATCATCACCTCCTGCTGTCCCGTGGTCAACGACTTCATCGAAAAGCACCACCCGGACATGATCCCCTACCTCGCGCCCGTCGTCAGCCCCATGATCGCCCACGCGCAGCTGCTGCGCCAGACGCTGGGCGAGGGCGTGAAGGTCGTGTTCATCGGCCCGTGCATCGCCAAGAAGCAGGAGGCCCGCGACATCCGCCACGACGGGCTCGTCGACGCCGTGCTCACCTTCGACGACCTGGCCACGTGGTTCGACCAGGCCGGCGTGCGCCCCCAGGACATGGAGGAGACGCCCTTCTTCAACGCGAATCCCTCCGTCGCGCGCATGTACCCCGTGCCCGGCGGCGTCAACGAGACCGTCCAGCGCCTCATGGGCGAGGACGCCCAGCGCAACTACAAGTTCCTGGATGTGACCGGGCTGCAGAGCTGCGCGGAGCTGTTCGACGCCATCCGCCACGGCGACATGCAGCACTGCTTCATGGAGCTCAACGCCTGCGTGGGCGGCTGCACCGGCGGCCCGGCCCGCAGCGAGCACGCGCACAGCCGCTTTGAGAGCCGCCTGCGCGTCGTGGACCGCACGCGCCGCTCCAGCCCCGACTACCCGCCCACGCCCGAGAGCCTGCGCATGCGCAAGACCTTCACCGACCGCAGCGAGCGCGAGGACCTGCCCAGCGAGGAGGTCATCCGCGCGATCCTGCGCCAGACGGGCAAGGAGACGCCCGAGCAGGAGCTCAACTGCGGCATGTGCGGCTACAACTCCTGCCGCGAAAAGGCCATCGCCGTCTATCAGGGCAAGGCCGAGCTGACCATGTGCATCCCGTACATGCGCGAGCGCGCGGAGTCGCTCTCCGAGGTCGTGCTCACCGCCACGCCCAACATCACGCTCATCGCCGACAGGGACCTCAACGTCTGCGAGTTCAACCGCGCGGCGCAGCAGCGCTTCGGCCTCACGCGCGCGCAGGCGCTGGAAAAGAACCTCTATGAACTCCTGGACGCGTCGGACTATCAGTTCGTGCTCGACACCCACCAGCCCATCGAGGACAAGCGCGTCACGCTGCCCGAGTGCGGCATGACCGCGCTGGAGACGATCGTCTACATCCCCGAGGGCGACATGGTCCTGGGCATCCTGCGCGACATCAGCGCGGAGGTCGCGCGCGAGCAGAGCCAGTACAACCTGCGCATCGAGACGATCGAGCAGACGCAGAAGGTCATCGACAAGCAGATGGTCGTCGCCCAGCAGATCGCCTCGCTCCTGGGCGAGACGACGGCCGAGACCAAGGTGACGCTGACCAAGCTCAAGAACATGATCGTCTACGACGGGGAGAAGCCATGAAGTACACCATCGACGTAGCCTACAAGAGCCTGTTCAAGCACGGCGAGGAGCTGTGCGGGGACAAGGTCGCCGTGGCGCGCGCGCCGGGCAGCACCATCTGCGTGCTCGCCGACGGCCTGGGCAGCGGCGTCAAGGCCAACATCCTGGCCACGCTGACCAGCCAGATCATCGTCACCATGCTGCGCGAGGGCGCCACCATGCAGGAGGCCGTGGAGACCATCGCCGGCACGCTGCCCGTGTGCTCCGTGCGCAAGGTCGCCTACTCCACCTTCTCGGTGCTGCAGATCACCGACGAGGGCGAGGCCTACCTCGTCGAGTTTGACAACCCCTTCTGCCTCTACGTGCGCGAGGGGCGGCTCGTGCAGCTGCCCTGCGAGTACCGCGAGTTCGCGGGCAAGGGCGTGTACGAGAGCCGCTTTCGCGTGCAGCCGGGCGACAGCCTGACGCTCGTGTCCGACGGCGTGGTCTACGCCGGCGTGGGCCAGACGCTCAACTTCGGCTGGACGTGGGAGTCCGTGGCCGACTGGCTCGTGCGCACGGTCACGCCCTCCATGTCCGCGCTGCGCCTGGCGTCGCTGCTGTCCCAGGCGGTCTATGACCTGTACATGGGCCAGTGCGGCGACGACTCGACGGTGCTTTGCGTGCGGGTGCAGCCGCGGCGCGCGGTCAGCCTGCTGGCCAGCCCGCCCAAGGACCCCGACCGCGATGCGGACATGGTCGGCGCGTTCATGCGCGCGCCGGGGCGCAAGGTGGTGTGCGGCGGCTCGAGCGCGAACATGGTCGGGCGCGAGCTGGGCCTGCCCGTGACCACGGAGCTGACCTACAGCGACCCGTCGATCCCGCCCATCGGGCACATCAAGGGCATCGACCTGGTGACCGAGGGCGTGCTGACCATGGCGCGCACGCTGGAGCTCTTGCGCGGCGCGCAGGACGCCGCCCAGAGCGACGCGCCCTTCAAGCGCCTGGATGAGGACAACGGCGCGGCGCGCCTGGCGCGGCTGCTGCTCGAGGACTGCACGCACCTGCAGCTGTTCGTCGGCACGGCGATCAACCCCGCGCACCAGAACCCGAATTTGCCCACGGACCTGTCCATCAAGTTCCGCCTGATCGACGAGATCGCCGCGGAGCTGGAGCGCCTGGGCAAGACCGTCGAAAGACAGTATTTTTGATCGGCCGCGGATATGCGCCGCGGCGGGGAGGAACGCCGGATGCCTGTATGCAGCAACACGGAACACTTTAAGTTTGAGGTGCTCAAGCGCGTGGCCCAGCTGGCCTATGAGGGCGGGCTGAGCCAGGACGCGATGGACGAGATCCCCATGGAGATCATCCCGCCCGGCAGCCAGGCGACGGTGCGCTGCTGCGTCTACCGCGAGCGGGAGATCATCCGCTATCGCGTGCGCTGGGCCACCGACCGCACGAACAAGCCGGGCGTCGTGGCCGTCATGCACGCCGCCTGCGAGGGCTGCCCGATCAACCGCTACACCGTCACCAGCAACTGCCAGCGCTGCGTGGCCCGCAAGTGCGTCGAGGCCTGCCCCTTCGGCGCGGTCAGCGTCACCGGCCGCGGCGCGTACATCGACCCCGAAAAGTGCCGCGAGTGCGGCCGCTGCGCCGCCGCCTGCCCGTATAACGCCATCTCCGACACCCTGCGCCCCTGCGTGCGCTCCTGCCCGGTCGACGCCATCGCCATGGACCAGAACCGCCGCGCCACGATCAACTACGACCGGTGCATCTCCTGCGGCGCGTGCGTCGCCGCCTGCCCCTTTGGCGCGATCAGCGACAGCTCGCAGATCGTGCACGTCATCGAGCGCATCAAGGGCCCCGGCGAGGTCTATGCCGTCGTCGCGCCCGCGGTCGAGGGCCAGTTCGGCATGGCCACGTTCGCCCAGATCGCCCAGGCCGTGCGCCGCCTCGGCTTTGACGACTGCCTCGAGGTCGCGCTCGGCGCCGACGCCGTCGCCTGGCACGAGGCGCAGGAGCTCAAGGAGGTCGCCCAGCGCGGCGGCCACATGACCACCTCCTGCTGCCCCGCCTTTTACAACATGATCGACAAGCACTTCAAGAAGCTCATGCCCATGGTCTCCTCCACCGTGTCGCCCATGACCGCCGCCGCCCGCTTCGTCAAGCGCGATCACCCCGGCGCGACGGTCGTATTCATCGGCCCGTGCATCGCCAAGAAGAGCGAGGTGCTGCGCGTGCCCGACGGCGCGGACTTTGCCATGACCTTTGAAGAGCTCTACGCCCTGTTCAGCGTGCGCGGCATCGACCCCGCCAAGGAGCAGGCCGCGCCCACGCAGCAGGGCAGCCGCTACGCCAAGGGCTTCGCGCAGTCGGGCGGCGTCGCCGCCGCCGTCGGCCGCGTGCTCGAGGAGGACGGCTTTGATACGCCCTATTCGAGCCTGCGCTGCAACGGCGCCGCCGAGTGCAAAAAGGCGCTCATGATGCTCGGCGCGGGCAAGCTGCCCGAGACGATCGTCGAGGGCATGGCCTGCGAGGGCGGCTGCATCGCCGGCCCCGGCCGCTGCGAGGACCCCAAGGTCACCGTGCGCATGCGCCAGAAGCTGCTCGCCCAGGCCGACGCCCGCGGCGTGCAGGAGAACCTCGCGCAGCAGGGCTTCAAGGACGTCAACCTTGAACGGTAGTAGCGGGGGGAGGGAAGCCCCTCCCCCCGCGCCCCCCGGCGCTACGGCCCGCGCAACGCGCGGGCCTTTGGCGTATGCGCAGCCGCCGTATATGCCCAGGGCCGCACATTGTGCGGCCCGTAGTGCGGGGGTGTCGGGGGAGGGCATCCTCCCCCGACCGGGTCCGGGCGG
>LHCFC04200__coassemble_1237_pt1 | contig 12895 bp, 9 predicted proteins | sample LHCFC04200__metabat2_high_PE_047 | metagenome-assembled genome bin LHCFC04200 | reverse complement strand
AGATGCGCCTGAGCAACTTCCTGCTCTATCAGGTGTCCTACGCCGAGTTTGTCATCGTCGACACGCTGTGGCCGGACTTCGATCTGTGCGCCTATCGCGCGGCGCTTCAGGAATATCAGCGCAGAGACCGCCGGTTCGGCGGCGTCAAAGCATGAAACAGGAGGAACACCATGGTTCAACGCATCATCACGGGCGTCGTGGGCATCTCGGCGCTGATCGCGATTCTGTATGTCCGCGGCTGGGTATCCTCGCTGGCCGTGACGCTGATCTGCCTGCTCGGCCTGTATGAGGAATACCAGGCGTTCAAGACCGGCGGGCACAGGCCGGCGGCCTGGCCGGGCCTGTGCGCGGCGCTGCTGCTCTGGCCGGCCTACGCGTGGAAGGGGCCCAACGGCATCCTGCCGCTGCTGGTGCTGGCGATGCTGCTGACCATGCTCTGGATTGTACGGCGCAAGGAGCCGTCCTGGATCGACGCGGCCGCCTCGCTCTATCCGCTGCTGACGGTGTTCCTGCCCATGTCGCTGTTCCTGATCCTGCTGGACGGCAAACGATTTCCCGTCGGCATCACGCTCGTCGTGCTGACTTTTGTCATCTCGTTTGCCGGCGACATCTTCGCCTATTTCATTGGCTCGTTCTTTGGCTGGCACAAGCTCTGTCCTGCGGTCAGCCCCAAAAAGACGGTTGAAGGTTCGATCGCAGGGCTTGTGGGCGGCGTGCTGACCTGCATTGCCGCATTTTACCTGTGCGCCAGGGGCGGCCTGCCCACGCCCGGAGCGATTGACGTCGTCGTGCTGGCCCTGATCGGCGGCGTCGCGGGCCAGGTTGGGGATCTCACGGCCTCGCTGGTCAAGCGCCACTGCGGCATCAAGGACTTTGGCTCGATCTTCCCGGGACATGGCGGGATCATGGACCGCATGGACAGCGTGCTATTTACGCTGGTCGTCGTGTGCGCCTACTGTCTGCTGTACGTATGACGAAAGGAGAAATGCGCATGCGTAAACTGGCCATACTGGGCTCGACCGGCTCCATCGGCTCGCAAGCGTTGCAGGTCGCCGCGCTGCACGCCGACCGCTTTCAGGTGACGGCGCTGGCCGCCCGTTCGAGCTATGCGCGCTTTTTTGAGCAGGTGCGCGCCTTCCGTCCGCGCGTGGCGGGCCTGTGCGTTCCGCCGGCAGAGATTCCGGAGGATCTGAAGGACGGCATCGACTGGATCTTCGGCGAGGATGCCATCACCCGCATCGCGCGCGAGGCCGACGCGCAGGACGTGCTCGTCTCCGTGGTCGGCATTGCGGGCCTTTCCGCGGTCATGGCGGCCCTGCACAGCGGCAAGCGCGTGCTGCTGGCCAACAAGGAGCCGCTCGTGGCGGGCGGCGCGCTGGTGACGCAGGCGGCGCGTGAAGCCGGACAGCCGCTGTTGCCCGTGGACAGCGAACACAGCGCGATCTTTCAGTGCCTGCAGGGCGCGCAGGGGAATACGCCGCGCCGCCTGCTGCTGACGGCCTCGGGCGGGCCGTTCCGCACCTGGGCGGCGGAGGACATCTACCGCGCGACGAAGGAGCAGGCGCTGCGTCATCCGAACTGGTCGATGGGTCAAAAGATCACCGTCGACTCGGCGACGATGATGAACAAGGCGCTCGAGGTGATCGAGGCGCGCTGGCTGTTCGACATGCCCGCGCAGAAGATCGACGTGCTCGTGCATCCGCAGAGCGTCGTGCACTCCATGGTCGAATACGCGGACGGCGCGGTCATCGCGCAGCTGGGCACGCCGGACATGCGCCTGCCGATCCTGTATGCGATGTCCTGGCCGGAGCGGCTGCCCACGGGCGGCGCGTTCATCGACTGGACGCAGCTGCACGCGCTGACGTTCGAGGAGCCGGATACGGAAAAATTCCCGGCGCTGTTGCTGGCCTATGAGGCGCTGCGCGCAGGCGGCACCGCACCCGCCGTGCTCAACGGCGCGAATGAAGAGGCCGTGCAGGCCTTTCTGGAGGATCGCATCTGCTTCGGACGCATCACGCAGGTCGTGCGCGAGGCGCTGGAGCGCGCGCCGGTCGTCTCCCACCCAACGCTGGAGCAGGTGTTCGAGGCGGACCTTCAGGCGCGCCGCATCGCGCGCGATCTGATCGGCTGAGCGCGCAAAATCGCGCCCGCCGGGAAGAATAAGCCCGGCCGGCGCGTAGAATAGCAGGGCGGTTCCAAAGCGGACGCCCGGTGCATGCCGAAGCATTCAGAAAAGGAGCGTGTTTCTCATCATTAGCACGATTTTTTACGTACTGCTTGCGCTTCTCCTGCTGGGCGTCCTGGTCACGGTGCACGAGGCGGGCCATTTCCTGGTCGCGCGCCTGTGTGGCATCCAGGTGATGGAGTTCTCCATCGGCATGGGACCCAAGTTGTTCTCGCACAAGGGCAAGCGCGGCACGATCTATTCCCTGCGCGTGCTGCCCGTGGGCGGCTACTGCAAATTCTACGGCGAAGACGAGGACGTGGACGATCCCCGCGCGTACAACAAGCAGGCGGTCTGGAAGCGCTTTCTGTCCGTGCTCGCAGGCCCGGTGATGAATTTCGTCGCCGGTTTTGTGATCGTCTTGGTGTTCGTGCTCGCCATCGGCGTGTATTCCTACTATCCACAGGTGAAGGAAGTGATGCCAGACATGCCCGCCGCACGGGCAGGAGTGCTCACGGGCGACGTGCTCGTAGGTGTCAATGGCCTGCAGGTGACAAACTTGCAGGATATCTCTAATGCCATCTTGCAAAGCGATGGCGCGCCCGTGACCCTAACCGTACAGCGGGGGAACGACTATATGGACATCGACGTCACGCCGCAGGCAGGCGAGGAGCCGGGCACCTATGCGATCGGCATCTTGTATGGCAGCGAACGCCTGACATTCCTTGAGAGCGTACGGTTTTCAGCTGACTGGTGCATTTCAATCGTACAGGGAGTATGGGACGCGCTCATCGGGCTGGTGACGCGCGGAGAGGGCGCGGATGAGATCGCCGGCCCTGTGGGCACGATCGACGTCATCCAGCAGCAGACGCGCGTGGGCGGCCTGGACGCCTACATCCAGCTGGCCGCGCTGATCAGCCTCAACCTGGGCCTGATGAACCTGCTGCCCATCCCCGCGCTCGACGGCAGCCGCCTGATCTTCTTCCTCATCGAGGCGGTGCGCCGCAAGCCGGTCAATCCCAACGTCGAGGGCGCCATCCACATGGCCGGCTTCGCGCTGCTGATGCTGGTGGTCGTCGTCTTTACCTATCAGGACATCCTGCGCATCTTCACGTGAGGCTTGGAAGGAGAGGAACGCAAATGACAAGGCGTGTACAGGTCGGCGCGGTGGCCGTGGGCGGCGGCGCCCCGGTGAGCGTGCAGTCGATGACGAACACGGACACGCGCGACGTGGAGGCGACGCTTGCGCAGATCCGCGCGCTTGCGCAGGCCGGCGCGGACATCGTGCGCGTCTCGGTCTACGATATGGACTGTGCGAAGGCCGTGCGCGCGCTGGTGGACGGCTCGCCCGTGCCGCTGGTCGCGGACATCCACTTTGACCACAGGCTGGCCATCGCCGCGGCGGAGAACGGCATCAGCAAGCTGCGGATCAACCCCGGCAACATCGGGGGCGAGCAGAACGTGCGCGCCCTGGCAGACTGCGTGAAGGCGCACCACATCCCCGTGCGCATCGGCGTCAACTCCGGCTCCGTCGAGCGCGAGATCCTGCAAAAGTACGGCGGCCCGACGCCGGAGGGCATGCTCGAGAGCGCGCTGGGACATGCGCGCATGCTCGAGCGCTGCGGCTTTTACGACATGGTGCTCTCGATGAAGGCCTCCAACGTGCCCGATACCTACGCCGTCTACCGCCTGGCCGCCGAGCGCTGCGACTATCCGCTGCACGTGGGCGTCACCGAGGCGGGCCTGCCCGGCGAGGGCACGCTCAAGTCGGCCATCGGCATCGGCGCGCTGCTGCTGGCCGGCATCGGCGATACGATCCGCGTATCGCTGACGGGCGACCCCGTGCCCGAGGTGCGCGCCGGGCTGGACATCCTGCGCGCGGTGGGCCTGCGGCGCGACCACATCAGCTACATCTCCTGCCCGACCTGCGGGCGCACCTGCATCGACGTGGGCGGCATCATGGCCCGCGTGCAAAAGGAGCTTGCGGACGTTCGCGCGCCGCTCAAGGTCGCCGTGATGGGCTGCGTGGTCAACGGGCCCGGCGAGGCGCGCGAGGCGGACGTGGGCGTCGCAGGCGGCAGAGACGGCGGCGCACTGTTCGTCAAGGGCAAGGCGCCGCGCAAGATACAGGGCGACCTGGCGCAGGCGCTCATCGATGAAGTGCGCGCGATGCTTCGCGCAGAAGGAGAGGGCTTGTCTTGAACAACGCGTCGTGGCAGGGGCTGCTGGGACCGCAGCTCGCCGCCGTTTCCGGCCATCTGACGTTGAGCCGGGCGAAGGTGAGCCGGGACGGGCAGCGCCTGCTCGTCTGCTTTACGTCCGATCAGCTGATCGGCGAGAAGGATTTTCTGTCCGTCAAGCGCGCGCTGCAGGCGGGCTTTCCGGAGTGCCGCGTGTCGCTGCGCATCACCAGCCCGCAGCTGGCCGAGGACTTCCGGCGCGCGCCGGACAAGTACGGCGCGGTGCTGGCCGGCTGTATCGGCCGCCACTCGCCGTCGCTTCGTCCGTGGCTGTCGCAGGTGCGCTGGACCATGCGCGACGGCGCGCTGTGCGTCGTGCTGCCCATCGCGGCGGCGCTGCCCTACTTTGAGCGCAACGACACCGCGGCGTTCCTCTCGCGCATCGTGCGCGACGTGTTCGCCATCGACGTGCCGGTGCGCCTGGAGGTCAGCGGCGATCAGGAGCGGCAGATTGCAGACCTGCTCGAGGAGCGCCGCAAGGAAGAGGAGCTGCTCGCGCGCGAGGCCGCGCAGAGCGTCGCCCAGCAGAAGGCGGAAAAGCCCAAACAGCGCCCGAAAAACGTCTATGGCCGCGCGATCGCCGATCCCGCGGTCGAGATCCGGGAGTTGCTCGAGGACAGCGGCAAGGTCGTGCTGTGCGGCGAGGTGCTGACCGCGGAGACGAAGGAGCTCAAGGGCGGCGAGATGCTGCTGCTCACGTTTGCGCTCACCGACTACACCGGCACCATCCAGTGCAAGGCGTTCCTGCGCTACAAGAACCGCTTCCGCAAGCAGGAAGAGGGCAAGGAACCAACGGAGCAGGAGAAGAAGGCCGTGCAGGATGTCGTCGACGCGGTCAAGCCGGGGGAGTGGCTGCTCGTGCGCGGCGAATGCCAGTTTGACAAGTTTCTGCATGAGACGTCCGTCATGGTCAATGACATCAACCTGCACGACAAGCCACGGCGCGTCGATACGGCCCCGCGCAAGCGCGTCGAGCTGCACCTGCACACGCAGATGAGCAGCATGGACGCCGTCTCGTCGGCCTCGGCATTGATTGGGCGCGCGGCGGAGTGGGGCCATCCGGCCGTGGCGGTGACGGATCACGGCGTCGTGCAGGCGTATCCGGAGGCGTTCGGCGCGGCCAAGAAGAAGGGCATCAAGCTCATCCCGGGCGTCGAGGCCTATCTGACGGATGAGACGACCGTCGTCACCGACGCGGACGGGCGCTCGATCGACGATCCGATCGTCGTGCTCGACTTTGAGACGACCGGCCTGAACCCGCGGCGCGACCGCGTCATCGAGATCGGCGCGGTGCGCATCCAGAATGGCCAGGTCGTCGAGGAATTCTCGCAGATGGTCAATCCCGGCACGTCCATCCCGGCCAAGATCGTGGAGCTGACCGGCATCAACGACAGCATGGTCCGCGATGCGCCCGCCGCGGATACGGCCATCCCGCAGCTGCTCGAGTTCATCGGCGGGGCGGCCATCGCCGCGCACAACGCCACGTTCGACGCATCGTTCCTGCGCGAGGAGTGCAAGCGGCTGGGGCTGACGTTTCAGCGGCCCGTGATCGACACGCTGGAGTTCTCCCGGCGCATGTATCCCAGCCTCAAGAGCCACCGCCTGGGCGCGGTGTGCAAGTCCCTGGGCATCAGCCTCAAAAACGCCCACCGCGCCGTGCACGACGCGCGCGCCACGGCGCACATGCTCAACAAGATGTTCTTCTCCGCGAGGGAAAAGGGCGTGGAGAAGCTCTCCGACATCAACGGCGCGCTGCAGGGCGGCGCGATCGGCGAGTCGTACCACATCATCCTGCTGGCCGAGAGCCAGAAGGGCATCGAGAACATCAACCGCATGGTCTCCGAGGCGCACCTGCACTACTTCCACCGCGTGCCGCACACGCCGCGCTCGCTGATCCAGAAGTATCGAGAGGGCGTGATCGTCGGCTCCGCCTGCGAGGCGGGCGAGCTGTTCCGCGCAATCGTCGATGGCAAGAACGACACGGAGCTCTCGCGCATCGCGCGCTTTTACGACTACCTGGAGATTCAGCCCATCGGCAACAACGCCTTCATGCTGCGCAACGGCACCGCCGAGAGCGAGGAGGCGCTGCGCGACTTCAACCGCAAGATCGTCTCACTGGGCGAGAAGCTCGGCATCCCCGTCGTCGCCACGGGCGACGTGCACTTCATGGACCCCAAGGATGCGATCTTCCGCGCCATCCTGATGGCCGGCAAGGGCTTTGAGGACGCCGACGAGCAGCCGCCGCTGTACTTCAAGACCACGGACGAGATGCTCGAGGAGTTCGCCTATCTGGGCCCGGAGAAGTGCGAGGAGGTCGTCATCGACAACCCGCTCAAGATCGCCGCGCGCGTGGGCGACGTCAACCTCTTCCCGCGCCACCCGGAGGGCAAGGAGACGTTCCAGCCCTTCTGGCCCGACGCGGCGGACAACATCCGCAACATGTCCTACCAGCAGGCGCATGAGTGGTACGGCGACCCGCTGCCCGAACTCGTCGAGGCGCGCATCGAAAAGGAGCTCAAGGCCATCATCGGCTACGGCTTTGCCACGCTGTACAACATCGCCGAAAAGCTGGTCAAGAAGTCCAACGCCGACGGCTACCTCGTCGGCTCGCGCGGCTCGGTCGGCTCGTCGTTCGTCGCGCACCTGGTGGGCATCACCGAGGTCAACGCACTGCCGCCGCACTACCGCTGCCCGCAGTGCAAGTACGTCAATTTCGACGTGGATAAGGCCAAGTACAAGGTCGGCGTCGACCTGCCGGAGATGAACTGCCCGGTGTGCGGCGCACCGCTCACGCGCGACGGCTACGAGATCCCGTTTGAGGTCTTCCTGGGCTTCAAGGGCGACAAGGTGCCCGACATCGACCTGAACTTCTCAGGCGTGTATCAGCCGCGCGCGCACGCCTACATCGAAGAGCTGTTCGGCAAGTCGCAGTGCTTCCGCGCGGGCACCATCGGCACGCTAGCGGAAAAGACCGCCTATGGCTTTGTGAGCAAGTACTGCGAGGAGCGCGGGCTGCACGTCACCGAGGCGGAGAAGAACCGGCTCGTGCAGGGCTGCGTCGGCGTCAAGCGCACGACCGGCCAGCACCCGGCGGGCATGGTGGTGCTGCCCAAGGAGTACACGATCTACCAGTTCACGGCCATCCAGCACCCGGCGGACGACGTGAACTCCAGCGTGATCACCACGCACTACGACTTCGGCTCCATGCACGACGTGCTCGTCAAGCTCGACGTGCTCGGCCACGACGATCCCACGATGATCCGCATGCTCATGGACCTGACGGGCATCGACGCGCGCACGCTGCCGCTGACCGATCCGAAGGTCATCTCGCTATTCTCCTCGCCGGAGGCGCTGGGCGTGACGCCCGAGCAGATCCACAGCAAGACGGGCACCTACGGCGTGCCGGAGTTCGGCACGCGCTTCGTGCGCCAGATGCTGGAGGAGACGCATCCGACTACGATGAACGAGCTGCTGTCGATCTCGGGCCTGTCGCACGGCACGGACGTGTGGATCGGCAACGCGCAGGAGCTGATCCATCAGGGCGTCGCGCTGGCGGATTGCATCTGCACGCGCGAGGACATCATGAACGGCCTGATCGCCATCGGCGTCGACTCGAAGATGGCCTTTGACACCATGGAGAGCGTGCGCAAGGGCAAGGGCCTCAAGCCCGAGATGGAGCAGGCGATGATCGAGCGCCACGTGCCCGACTGGTTCATGGACTCGTGCAAGAAGATCAAGTACATGTTCCCCAAGGGGCATGCGGTCGCCTATGTGACGATGGCGCTGCGCATCGCGTGGTTCAAGGTGTACCGGCCGGAGGCGTACTATGCGGCTTTCTTCACCGTGCGCGCGGACTGCTTCGACGCGAGTGTGCTGGCCGGCAGCATCGAGAGCATCGAGGAGCACATGAAGCAGATCGACGCGATGAAGGACGCCACAGCCAAGGACAAGGACATGTACACCCTGCTGGAGCTGGTGCTGGAGATGAACTACCGCGGCATCCGCTTCGCGCCCGTGGACCTGTACAAGTCCCAGGCCGCGCAGTTTGAGGTGGTGGAAAAGGGCGTCATCCGCATGCCCTTCAACGCGCTGCCGGGCGTGGGTGCGGCGGCCGCGCAGGGCATCGTGGACGCGCGCGCGGACGGGCCGTTCATCTCGGTGGAGGAGTTCAAGGAGCGCACGCGCCTTTCCACCTCCGCAATTGACCTGCTGCGCGAATGCGGATGCCTCAGCGGCCTGCCCGAGACCAACCAAGTGTCGCTCTTTACGATGTGAGCGCTGAAAAACAGCGCAAAAGCGCCCCGATTCCCGGTTGGAGGGGGTTGTAATTCACTTCTTCCTGTGTTATAATAATCGTCGTAGGAAGGAAGTAGGAGTTTGTGCCGCTCCATTTGCGGCTTGCGTGAAAGAGTGGGCTTGACATCCCACTCTTTCCTGTTGTTTGTCCGATTGACGCTTTGAGGAGTGTGTGCATGGCGCAAAGCGACATCATCGCCATTGCGGTGCCCGCGTGCGAGGCGCTCGCGCGCGAAATGAACTACGAATTGGTCGACGTCGAGCTCGCCAAGGAAGGGCCCGGCAAGTATCTTCGCATCTACATCGACAAACCCGGCGGCATCACGCTCGACGACTGCGAGGCGTTTCACCGCGCCATCCAGCCCAAGGTCGAGCGGGTGGATTACGACTTTCTGGAGGTCGGCTCGCCCGGCATCGACCGCCCGCTGAAAAAACAGCGGGATTTTGACGCGCACGCGGGCAAGCAGGTGCAGGTGCATCTGTACCGCCCCGTGAACCGGCAGAAGGTCTTCGAGGGGACGCTCGTGGGCCTCGTGGACGGGGAGATCGTGCTCGATACGCCGCAGGGTCAGATGCGCTTTGCGCAAAAGAGCGCCTCGCGCGTCACGCCCGTCCTGCACTTTGAGGATGCCGACTTTGATGCCGATTTTGACGAAACGGAAATGGAAACAGAGGGAGCTGGAAACGATGAATCGTGAGGTTATCGAGGCGATCAACGCGCTGGCCAAGGAGAAATCCATCAGCAAGGAAGTTCTCTTCAGCGCGATTGAGGAGGCGCTCAAGTCCGCCTATAAAAAGAGCCTGAAGAAGGCGCCCGCCGGCATGCCCAACGTGCGCGTCGTGTTGGACCGCGATGACGGCGCCGTGCAGGTCTTCGCGCGCAAGGTCGTGGTCGACGAGGTGTTCGACGACACCACCGAGATCTCGCTCGAGGCGGCGCGCGCCATCCAGCCCAGCTACGAAGAAGGCGACATCGTCGAGACTGAGGTCACGCCGCGCAATTTCGGCCGCCTGGCCGCGCAGGCCGCCAAGCAGGTCATCGTCCAGCGCATCCGCGAGGCCGAGCGCGGCATCATCTACGACGAGTACATCGAAAAGGAGAACGAGATCCTCACCGCCATCGTCAAGCACGTCGAGGGCAAGAACGTCTTCGTCGAGCTGGGCAAGACCGAGGGCATCATCGACCCCGGCCACATGATGCCCGGCGAGGAATACGCCCTGGGCGACCGGCTCAAGGTCTACGTGCTCGAGGTGCAGCGCTCCAGCAAGGGGCCGCAGGTGCTCGTCTCCCGCACGCATCCGGGCCTGGTCAAGCGCCTGTTCGAGCTGGAGGTGCCCGAGATCCAGAGCGGCGACGTGCAGATCAAGTCCATCGCGCGCGAGGCCGGCTCGCGCACGAAGATGGCCGTCTTCTCCTCCGATCCGCTGATCGATCCGGTCGGCTCCTGCGTCGGGCCGCGCGGCGCGCGCGTGGAGCGCGTGGTCGCGGAGCTCAAGAACGAGAAGATCGACATCATCAAGTGGTCGTCGGATCCGGCGGAGTTCATCGCCAACGCGCTCAATCCCGCGCGCGTGCTGAACGTGATCGTGTCGGACAAGGAAAAGTCCTGCCGCGTGATCGTGCCGGATAACCAGCTGTCCTTGGCCATCGGCAAGGAGGGGCAGAACGCTCGCCTGGCCGCCAAGCTGACGGGCTGGAAGATCGACATCAAGAGCCAGACGCAGGCGGAGCAGGCTGATGAGGAAGAGGCCGCCGCTCAGGAGCCCGAGGCGGAAGAGATCTAAAAGGGGTGTAGCGATTGCTCAAGCCACGCAAGATCCCCATGCGCATGTGCGTGGGATGCCGCGAGATGAAGCCCAAGCGCGAGCTGCTGCGCATCGTCAAGTCGCCAGAGGGCGTCATTGCCTTCGACCGCACGGGCAAGTCGCCTGGCCGGGGCGCGTATGTCTGCCCAAGCCGCGAGTGCCTGACGCGCGCGGTCAAACAGCGCCAGCTCGAGCGCGCGCTGGAGACCAGAGTGGGCGAGGATGTGTACGCGATGCTCATGGAGCAGGTGGAAGCACATGAGTGACGCAAAGGTATGGGGCCTGATCGGCCTCGCCAGCCGCGCGGGGCAGGTTGCGTCCGGCGAGAGCGCATGTGAAATCGCCCTCAGGCGGGGCGAAGCCGCGCTGGTCCTGCTGGATGAGGGCGCATCTGCCGGTACGCGCAAGGCGCTGTCGGATGCCTGCGCCTACCGTGGCGTGCCGCTCTTCATCGTCGAGGCGGGACGCATCGCCGCAAGCACCGGCAAGCCCGGTCGCATGGCGGCGGCGGTCAAACCAGGTTCTCTGGCGCAGCAACTGCACAGGTTATTGCAGCCGGATTCAAACATATAGATTTCCCATAATCCTAAATTCAATCGCTGATAAGCGGGGGTGCAAGGGCCGAATGTCCAAAGTCAAGGTGCAAGAAGCTACAAAAGAACTGAGCCAGGGCGCCGGCAAGCTGCTGGAAGAGGTGACGCGCGTTCGCAAGAGCGCACAGGATCTGCTTCAGTCGCTCAAGAAGGCGGAGTCCTCCTTCCTCCAAAAGGAGGAGGAGCTCAAGGAGCAGGAGCTCAAGGAGCAGCAGCGCCAGATCATGAGCGCGCAGAGCAAGGCATGGACCATGCCTGACGCCGAAGAGCCCGCCGCGCCCGAAGCCGAGCCCCAGGCAGCAGCGCCCGTACAGAAGAAGCCTGAGGAAAAGCTGGCCCCGGCGCCTCAGCCGGTCGCGGAGAAGCGCCCGCAGCCTGCGGCGCCTGCCGCGCCTGCACGTCCGGCCGCGCCCGCTCCGGTCTCCGGCGCGCCCGCGTCGCCGCGTCCCATGCGTCCTGCCGCGCCCGTTGCGCCCGGCGCACAGCGGCCGATGCAGCGGCCCGCGATGCAGGGCGCACAGCAGGGCCGGCCGATGCAGCCGCGTCCGTATCAGGGACAGGGCGCGCAGGGCAACCGTCCTTACGGCCAGAGCCCGCAGGGCGGTCCGGCGCGTCCCATGAACGGTCCGCGTCCGATGGGCCCGCGTCCCTTTGGCCAGGGTGGCCCGCGCCCGGCGGGCGCAGCCGGCGGTCCGCGTCCGGCCGGATCCTTTGGCCAGGGCGGTCCGCGTCCGATGGGTCCGCGTCCCGGCATGGGCCGCAAGGGGCCGGAGCTTGTGCCGACGGTCGAAAAGGAACGCGTGTCCAACTACGACCCGAACAAGAAGCTCTACATGCGTCAGCATGATCCGGAGCGCGTCGCACGCAACCGCAAGCAGCTCGTACGCGAAAACGGCATCGGCTTTGACGACGAGGTCGTGCGCGGCGGGCGCAAGAAGCGCAAGCCGCAGTCTGTCCAGCAGACGATGGCGCCCATCAAGATCGAAAAGGCGTACATGACCGCCGAGACGATCACCGTCAAGGACCTGACCGAGCGCATCGGCAAGCCCGCGGGCGAGATCATCAAGAAGCTGCTGCTGCTGGGCATCATGGCCACGATCAACCAGGAGCTCGACTACGACACCGCGCAGCTGGTCTGCTCGGAGTTCGGCATCGAGCTGGAGAAGAAGCTGGAGAAGACCGCGGAGGACGTGCTCACCGAGTCCGACGAGGTCGTGGACGACGAAGACGATCTGCTGCCGCGTCCGCCGGTCGTCACGATCATGGGCCACGTCGACCACGGCAAGACCTCGCTGCTGGACTACATCCGCAAGTCGCACGTCACGGCGGGCGAAGCGGGCGGCATCACGCAGCACATCGGCGCGTATACGGCCCAGTGCAACGGGCGCACCATCACGTTCCTGGATACGCCGGGCCATGAGGCGTTCACCTCGATGCGCGCGCGCGGCACGCAGGCGACGGACATCGCCGTGCTGGTCGTGGCGGCGGACGACGGCGTCATGCCGCAGACGGTCGAGTCGATCAACCATGCCAAGGCGGCCAAGGTGCCGATCATCGTGGCCATCAACAAGATCGACAAGCCCGGCGCGAACATCGAGCGCGTCAAGGAGGACCTGACCCGCTACGAGATCGTCTCTGAGGAGTGGGGCGGCGACACGATCATGGTGCCCGTCTCCGCGCACACGGGCGAGGGCATCGAGGAACTGCTGGAGAACATCCTGCTGCTGGCCGACGTGCAGGAGCTGCGCGCCAATCCCAAGCGCGCCGCGCGCGGCGTAATCATCGAAGCGCGCCTG
>LHCFC04200__coassemble_1105_pt1 | contig 14102 bp, 13 predicted proteins | sample LHCFC04200__metabat2_high_PE_047 | metagenome-assembled genome bin LHCFC04200 | reverse complement strand
TGATGCTCACGCCGGTCTGATAGTCGGCGAACTTGAACGGGCCCGTGCCGATCGGCTTGGAGGTCGCGGCCTCGCAGGTCGCCCAGTCCTCTTCGTTCTCGTAGATATGCTTGGGGATGATGAAGTGCTCGTACCAGGCCAGCGTGCCCAGCAGCGTGGCGTCCGGCGCCTTGAGGTTTAGCACGACGGTGTCGTCGTCCGGGCACTCGATGCTCTCCAGCGTCGCGCTCAGCGTGCCGCCGATGAAGCCGTTCTCCGCCATGATGCGCTCGTAGGTGTACTTCACGTCCGCGGAGGTGAAGTCCACGCCGTCGTGCCACTTGACGTCGGTGGCCAGGTGGAACGTGTAGGTGAGGCCGTCCTCGGACGTCTCCCAGGACGTGGCCAGGCCCGGGATGACCTCGGAGTTGTAGTTGAGCTCCAGCAGGCCGTCAAAGACGTTCTGATAGATCAGGTGGCCGTCGTCGTCGCCCTTCATGACGGGGTTAAACGTCGTCGGGTCGGCGCCGAGGCTGACGACCAGAGTCTTCTCTTCCTCGGCGGACGCGCCGAAGACGAAGCCCGTCATCATCAGGGCTGCGCACAGCAGGGCGATCAAGCACTTCTTCATGGGGTTCATCCTTTCTCCTTTGATATGTATTGCGCCGCGCGCAGTCCGCACTCGGCCTGCACGGTCACAAGCTTCTTGACCGGAATCGCCTGGTAGTTCATGTGCGACTCCAGATATGCGCATTCATCCTTGAGGTACTGCTCGGCAAACGCCTGCGCCTCGCACAGCGTCCGGCGCGCCGCCTCGTCCTGCGCGCGCCCGGCCTCCATCTCGCAGGCGCGGATCAGCAGCGAGGTGATCGTCGCCTGGAAGAAGCGGGAGACCAGCAGGTTGTCAAACACCTGCGCGACGGTCGCCTTTGCCAGGAAGGCCTCGTTCTCCTCGGCCCAGCGCTTCTGCGCCGCGATGGAGCCCGTGCCGGATGCCATGCGCTCCCTGAGCGCCGTGGCGAAGTGGTTGTCCGCCCGGTCGATGAGCGGCAGCACCCGCTCATAGACGGGCCTCAGGTCCTCATCGTGACGGATCTTGTATGCGCAGCTCTCCACGACCGCATCCCGGCGCGAACGGTCGGAGGCGCTCAGGTCGCTCACACGCGGGTCGAAGAAGTACGGCAGCTCGTTGACGAACGTGAACGTTCGCTCCCCCGCCCGGTTGGCGTAGTCGCCGCTGAACGTGCCGTAGGCGTGGTGCGCGGCGGCGTAGTCCTCGGAGATGTAGCGGCTGTTGTACTCGTATTCGTCCTGCACGGTCAGCAGCTTGAACACCGCCGGCGCGAACTCCGTCGCATAGGGCACCTCCGCCTCGCCCAGCTTGCGCGGGATGCCCATGTCGGCCACGCAGCGGTAGAAGTGCGGGTACAGCTCCGGGATGTCGCGCGTGAGGTACCAGTACGCGCCGCCGAAGCCCAGGTTGTGCAGCGAGTACATGAACGCCGGCTGCAGCTCGTCGATCAGCTTCATCAGGATGCGCGTCTCCGGGATCGGGCTGTCGAAGTGCACCCGCTTGTAGTCGACCGGAAACGTCCAGGCCACCTGCTCGTGAAACGCGGGCCTGTAGTAGTGGCGCAGGTAGTGGTAGATCTCAAACGGCCCCTTGAACCAGCCCTGGTTGAGCGTGAGCGCATCGGGGTCGATGCACTTGACGACGTAGAATGTGTAGTCCAGCTCCGCACGCAGCGCGGCGTCCTGCGCCAGCTCGCGCGTGAGGAACTCCAGCGTCATCGCGCCGATCGGCTCGTTGGGGTGCGGACACCCGAACATCAGCGCGTTCTTGCTGCCGTTTCCGATCTTCAGGCAGTAGATCGGGCGTCCTTCCCTCGACCTGCCCACCTCGCTCACCTGAACGACATCCGGAAATTCTCTTTGCAGCCGCATCGTGCTCTCGTTGAGCTCATCCACCGTCAGGAAGTCCCTGTAATCCGGCACGTGCGACCGTATCCGTTCAAAGTCCATCTGCCGCACCTCTGTTGATGTGATAGCGTAATTATACACGTCCACGTTGCCCTTGTAAAGCGCCATATTGCGAAAAAATGCAACAAATTTGTGTTTGAAATGCATTTATCGTTCTGTTTCTCGATTTCCCGCATTCGGATTCCGCACATTTTGCAAGAAAAGTTTTCCATTTTTCTGAAAATGTTTTCCGCAGCCGATGTATGGCCCGCATGAAAAACGGATGCCTGCGAAATGTCCTTCATGCCGAAGCGCCCCCCCTCTCCCTCCCCGCGGCCGTTGCAAAGCGGTACGCGCCATGCTATACTATCCCCATCGCAGCCATGCCAATGACAAGGAGGGAACGCCATGCGCACGCTCTACGTATCCGATCTGGACGGCACGCTGCTGCGCCCGGACGGCCGCGTCAGCGCCTACAGCCTGGACGTGCTCAACCGGCTGATCGAGGCGGGCGTCCTGTTCACGTATGCCACGGCCCGGTCGCTGAGCTCCGCGTCGGTCGTCACGGAGGGGCTGCGCATGCGCGTTCCCGTCATCGTCTACAACGGCGCGCACATCGTGGATGCGCGCACGGGCGAGCGGCTCGCCAGCGAGACCTTTTCAGGCGAGGCGCGCGCATACGTGCAGGGGCTGCTGCGGGCGCACGGCGTCAGCCCCATCGTGTATGCGTTTGTAGATGGCAGGGAAAGCGTCTCCTGGGACGCCAAGCAGGTAAATGCAGGAAAGCGCTTCTATCTGGACAGCCGTCAGGGCGACCGGCGGCTGCGGCGGCTGGAGGGGGCGGACGGCCTGTTCGACGGCGAGGTCTTCTACTATACCTGCATCGGCACGTCGTCCGAGCTGCGCCCGCTGTACGGCGCGCTGGCGGGGGATGCGCGCTATACCTGCACGCTCCAGCAGGAGCTGTATCGGCCCGAATACTGGCTGGAGATCATGCCGCGCCGGGCCACCAAGGCCGACGCGCTGGCGAAGCTGCGGGCACTACTGCACTGCGACCGGGCCGTCGTCTTTGGGGATGCCGTGAACGACATACCCCTCTTCCGTGCCGCGGACGCGTGCTACGCGGTAAAGAACGCCACGGACGCGCTCAAACGGATGGCCACAGGCATCATCGACGGCAACAGCGGCGACGGCGTGGCGCGATGGCTGGCGCGGCATGCGTGCGCTGGGGAATGAGGTGAGGCCATGTACGATCCGAACCTGCCCAATGCCTTCGTTTGTCTGTGCCGGGAGGTACTGGCGGACGCTTTGACCGGCGTCTACCTGCACGGTTCCCTGGCAATGGGCTGCTTCAATCCTGCCACGAGCGATGTGGACCTCATCGTCGTGTCCGAGCGCGCGATGAGCCGGGAACAGAAGCGATGCCTGATGGAGCGCCTCATCGGGCTCAATGGCCGCGCGCCCGCCAAGGGCATCGAGATGAGCGTCGTGCTTCGATCCTTCTGCGATCCCTTCGTCTACCCCACGCCGTTTGAGCTGCACTTTTCGCCGATGCACCTGCCGCTGTATCGCGCCGATCCCGACGCATATCTGCAGCAGATGCAGGGCGTGGACCCCGACCTGGCGGCGCACTTTACCATGATCCGGCAGCGGGGCGTGACGCTGTACGGCGCGCCGGCGCCCGACGTCTTTGGCCCTGTCGACGCGGCGTGCTACGCGGACAGCATCTGGCTCGACGTGCAAAACGCGCAGGAGGACGTCTGCGAACATCCCGTCTACACGGTTTTGAACCTGTGCAGAGTACTGGCGTTTCTGCAGGAGCGCCTGTATCTGTCCAAGCGGGAGGGCGGCGAGTGGGGCCTGCGCCATCTCCACGCGCCGCATGACGCCCTCGTCGCGCAGGCGCTCCGTTGCTACCGTTCCGGGCAGGCCATGCGGCCCGACGAGGCCCTGGCCCGGTCCTTCGCGCGGCAGATGCTGGGCGAGATTCGCCGCGGAATGCCGTGCTTTCGTCAAAGAGGAGGCAATCGTCATGAATGTTGAACTTGTTCGGCTGGCGGACCGTCCCGACCTGCTGGAGACGGCGGCGCGGTGGTTTCATGAAAAGTGGGGCGTGTCCCTGGAGGCCTACCGGGAGAGCATGCAGGTGAGCCTGTCCGGCGAATGTGCCGTGCCGCAGTGGTACGTAGCGCTGGAGGGTGGGCGCATCATCGGCGGAATGGGCGTGATCGAGAACGACTTTCACGACCGCAAGGACCTGACGCCCAACGTCTGCGCCGTCTACACGGAAGCGGACCGGCGCGGGCGCGGCGTGGCGGGCGCGCTGCTGCGCTTCGTGTGCGACGACATGAAGGGGCGGGGCGTGCGCACGCTCTATCTGCTGACGGACCACACGTCGTTCTATGAGCGCTACGGATGGACGTTCCTGTGCATGGCGCAGGGCGACGGCGAGCCCGAGCCTTCGCGAATGTACGTCCATCGGGCATGAGCGCGGCGCGCGCCGAAAAAAAGCCCCCCAACCAGGGGGCTTTGCGCGTTGGCGCTTTTGTCAGTGCACGCTCGACGCCTTCTTGTATTCGCGGGGAGAGCAGTGCATCTCCTCCCGGAAGGCGCGGTTGAACTGCGCGGGGTCGTGGTACCCCACGCGTTCGCCGATCGCATAGAGCTTCTCGTTCGTCTCACGGATCAGGCGGCAGGCCTCCTCGATGCGCACGCGGCGCAGATAGTGGCTGTAGGGAACGCCGCAGGCCTTGGTAAAGAGCGTGCTGACGTAATTGGGATTGAGCGCGAGGTGCTCTGCGACGGCCGCCAGCGTCAGGTCCTGCGCATGGTGCTGGTAGATGAACTGCTTGGCGCGCTCGATGTGCAGCTCGTCGCGCGATGCGGACTGCGCCGTCACCTTTTCGATCTGCAGATGGACGATGCGCGTGAGCTCTCGAGAGAGGTCTCGGGCGCTGTCGGCGCCCTGAATGCAGCGCACGGCGTCGTCCTGCGTCAGCTCCATGCGCCCCACCACGCGGATGAAGGCGCTGTTGCGCTGCAACACCGCATAGATCATCGCGCATAGCAGCTGCCGCAGCTGTTCCGGCGGCGGCAGCTGCGCGCACACGCGCCGCATCAGCAGGGAAAACGCGGCGTCGAACGCTCCGGCATCCAGGCGGCACATCGCGTCCGTCATCTGCGAAAAGAGCGGCGCATAGGGAAACTGCTCGGGCCCGTCCTCGCCCTCCAGGTCATAAAAGCGCCGCGTCAGCAGCTGACGGCATTCCTCCAGCGCCTGGGCGGCCTCGCCGATCGCAACGGGCCTGGAAAAAACCAGGCCGGCGCACCGCCGGCTCTGCATGCGCCGCGCCGTGCGAAACGCCTCCAGCTGTTCGGGCGTCAGGTAGAAGAAGAGCGTCAGCATCATGTGCTGCCATTCGCCCTGGATGAGCACGCAGCCGTCCTTGAGCAGCTCTGCGGTCGCCTCCTCCCACTCCGCCTGCCACGCCTGGCGCAGCAGCGCGTTTTGCGGCGCGCTGCCGGTGGCCAGCGCGCAGACGACCAGCCGGTGCCCGGCGTTGAGATGGCAATCCGCCATGAGGTTCTCCAGCGCGCGGCCGGAGTCGCGCAGCAGGTGCTCCAGCGCGTACTGCTGGCGGTAGGAGCGCTGCTGCGGGGAGGAGACGGCGGCCGGGCGCGCGGCAGGCATGCGGTTTCTGTAGCGCATCAGGAAGCCGTCGATTTGCAGGTAGAAGTCGTCCGCCACGATGGGCTTGAGCAGGTAGTCCGACGCGCCCAGCTTCATGGCCCGGCGCACGAGCGCGTAGTCGTCAAACCCGCTGACGACGATGACCTCGCCCTCATAGCCAACCTCGGCGAGGCGCTCGAGCATCTCCAACCCGGTGAGCACCGGCATCTTGATGTCCGCCAGGATGAGCGACACCGGCTGCGCGCAGGCGAACTCGACCGCGCGCTGGCCGTTTTCGGCCTGCTCGATGGCAAACGTCGCGGGGTAGCGCGTCAGCAGCATGGAGGCGATGGACTCGCGGATGGCCGCCTCGTCATCCACGATCAGCACGGGAATCATGGCTTTCCCTCCTTGAGCGTGCCGGAATAGGGCGTCATCCGCCGCGGCACGCGCACGGTGATGACCGTGCCTTCGTTCAGGATGGAGCGGATGGTCAGCCCGTATCCGCCGCCGTAGTACAGCCGGATGCGGCGGTTCGTATTGCGCAGGCCGATCGAGGTGAACGCGTCATTTCGCCCGTTCACATAGTCCTGCAGGCGCGCCAGCTCGTCCGGCGCGATGCCGATGCCGTCGTCCACGACGGTGAAGACGACGTCGTCCCCCTCCGCATAGCCCAGCACGCGGATCACTCCCTCGCCCTCCGTCATGGACATGCCGTGATAGATGGCGTTCTCCACCAGCGGCTGGAGGAGCAGCTTGATGATGTAGCAGGCATGCAGCTGCGGCTCCACGTTGACGACCACCGTCAGGCGGCCGTGAAAGTGCATCTGCTGCAGGGCGATGTAATCGCGCAGGTTGGAAAGCTCCTGCTCGATCGTCACGGGCTCCGCCTGCTGGGTCACGCCATAGCGCAGCGTCTTGCCCAGTAGCGCGGCCATGTCCGCCAGCTCTGCGCTGCCCTGCATGAGGGCAGCGGCGCGGATGGTCTCCAGGGTGTTATAGACGAAGTGCGGATTGATCTGCGAGCGCAGCAGCTGCATCTCCGTCTGCGCCTGCAGCAGGTTCTTCTGATAGACCTCCTCGATCAGCCTGCGGATGTGTGCGGACATGGCGTTGAAGGATTCGATCAGGCTGTGCATCTCGTCGCGCGCGTCCTCATCGTCCACCGGGGAGAACTCCTCCCGACGGATGCGCTCGCACACATCCATCAGCTTGCCGATCGGATCGCGGATGCTGCGCACGAGCAGGCGCGTGAACACGAGCACGCTGGCCACGAAGAAGAGCAGCAGCAGGCCCAGGCCGATCACCTGTCCGCGCAGTTCGCCCAGGATGCAGGCCACGGGCGTGCGCAGCACGGCGACCGTACCGCTCTGCGTGCGGTAGAACTGATAGACCGCAAAGCCGCCGGCGTCGCGGATATAGCGGGCGACGAGCTCATCCTGCGGCAATTCTTCCGCCTGCAGGTCGACGGACGGGTTCAATTCCCCGAAGATCAGCTGGCCGTCCGGCGCAAGGACGCTCAGCCGCTGCGCGTCGTAGTGGCGGCCCAGTTCGAACGACTGGCGCATGCTGGTCAGGTCGACGCAGCACAGCAGCAGGCCCACCGCTTCCAGATGGTTGAGCTTCATCACGGCGCGCGCCGCAAAGACGCAATGCTCCGGGTATTCCATATCCGGCGCCAGCCCGGCCGCCTCTCCTGCCGAAAACAGCTGGCAGCCTCCCCGCTCTTCGATCACCCGGGCATAGAGCCCGCTGTTCGTATCCAGCTTCGACAGCTGATACGCATTGGAGCCCGCCTTGCAGTAGATGATCCGCCCGGAGGGCTCGCTGATGCCCAGCAGGGATACGCTGGGGTGCAGCAGCATCAGGTTCATCAGTTCGGCCTGAATGTTGCGGTAGTCCGTGTAGATCTGAGAGCTGTCCCCGGTGGACAGCCGGGTCAGATAGTCGAACGTGAACGTGTTGCCAAAGGCGTCCTGCAGCACCGGAAACTTGGTGAGCACGTTGAGCTCGGCGACCGCCGTGTCCATCTGCGTGCAGGCCGCATTGAGCAACTGCAGGCCGGAGAGATAGAGGTTGTCCGAGATGCCCGACAGCGAGCTGCGCACCGTCGACGCGCAGAAGAGCGCGATCACGACCGCCTGGCTCAGGAAGAGATAGAGCAGCCTGCGCACGACGGAGGTTCTGCGCAGGAGCGAGATCATCCGGTTCATGCCGCGCCTCCCTGTACAAAGCATTGGCCCCTGTCTCTATCATAGTGCAAGAAGCGCCAAAAGGCAACGTGCAAAAATCGGGCAAAGGGGTCAATTTCTCAGCCCTCAAAATGGCGAAAGAAATAAAATTCTGAAAATAAGACAAAAAACATGAAGTTCGCCCATTTTTTTTGCGCTTCGCCCTCCTTATAATGTATCCATCAACACGACGGAGGTGTCTGGAACATGAAGCTTTGGAAAAAGGCCCTGTCCCTGGCGATGGCGGCGGCGCTGCTGCTGTCCGTTTGCGTGTTTGCGCAGGCGGAAGACGTGGTGGAGCTGGAATACGTCATCCACAAGACCGAAACCGCGGCCATCGACGGCATGCAGACGGTCATCGACGCGTTTAACGAGCAGAACCCGGGCATTCACGTCACCATGACGCAGGTGCCCGACGCCGCGACGGTGCTGCAGACGCGCGCGCAGACGAACGAGATGCCCGACCTGTTCAGCTGCACGACGAGCACCATGTTCGAGATCATGTTCGAGGACGGCCTGATCATGGACCTGACCGGCCAGCCCTTCCTGGAGAACGTCGAGGCCGAGACGCTGAAGCTGTCCGAGTACAACGGCAAGAACTGGCGCATGCCCTACTCCCTGAGCTGCTACGGCCTGTACATCCGCACCGACATCTTCGAAGAGCAGGGGCTCGCCTGGCCGACGACGTGGGATGAGCTGATGGACGTGTGCGAGAAGCTCACCGCCGCGGGCATCACGCCCTTCACCCTGCCGGACAAGACGATGGTCTATCAGCGCATGGAGCGCATGATGAGCTTCATCTCCGACGACGACGAGGAGTTCAAGCAGATCGCCGCGGGCGAGCTGGAGGCCAAGGACTCCAAGACGCTGCAGACCTACGCGAACGCCGCGCTGCAGCTGGCCGAGTACATGACGCCCGAATCCTTGGGCGCGGAGTACACCGAGTCCTACCAGCAGCTGCTCTCGGGCGAGGCGGCCATGACGATCAACGGCCAGTGGTCGCTCACCACGCTGAAGGACTATGATCCCGACGTGCAGATCGCGCTGATCCCGCTGCCCAACCCGACCGGCGAGGAGTCGTCTGTCGTCGTGAGCATCGACACGAGCTTCTGCATCTCCTCCTCCACGCAGCATCCGGACGAGTGCCTGAAGTTCCTGGAGTTCCTGAGCCAGACCGAGACGGCGCAGACCTACACGGACATCGAGGGCAGCCCGAACGTCATCAAGGGCGTGCAGTACAACGTTTCCGAGCTGGAGAAGATCAACGAGACCATGGCGGCCGGACACATCGTCATCAGCCAGAACGCCATCTGGCCCAGCGGCTTCCGCAAGGAGCTGGGCGATGTGGCCACCAACCTGGAGATCGACCGCGACCTGGACATCTTCTATGAGGATGCGGCGCTGGTCATCGACGACTACTACAACGACTGAGGAAACCCCCTGCGGGGCTGCCGCGTACAGGTAGGTGGGCAGCCCCGCCTTTTCATCCCCGGGCATGAGAACAATGAGAAAGGCGGCATGTGAGCATGGTAACGCCGGCAAAAAAGCGGGCGGTCGGGCGGTCAAAGCTTCAGCGTGAGCAGACGCTGACCTTCATCGCCTTCACCATTCCCGGTTTTCTGATGTACTGTTGCTTCCTGATCTTCCCCATTCTCATGGGCATCTACTACAGCTTCATGGATTGGAACGGCATCAGCCCCTCCTACGACTTCATCGGCCTGGAAAACTATGCGGATCTGCTGACCGACCGCAAGTACAAGGCCGCGCTGCTGTTCAACGTGCGCTACACCCTTCTGCTGATCGTCGGCGTGGTCGTCATCAGCGTCATCCTCGCGCTGATGCTCAACCGCGAGATCAAGGGCCGCTCGTTTTTCCGCACGCTGTACTTTGCGCCTGCGGTGCTGAGCATGATCACGATCAGCCTGATCTTCAAGCAGATCTTCTTCTACGTGCTGCCCGCCATCGGCCAGCGCCTGAACATCGCGCTGCTGAGCAGCAACGTGCTCGCCGACCGCGATCTGGCGATCTACGGCGTGCTCTTCGTCCACCTGTGGCAGGGCGTCGCGCTGCCGACGCTGCTGTTCCTGGCCGGCCTGCAGACGATCCCGCAGGAGCTGTACGAGGCCGCCTCCATCGACGGAGCCAACGCCTGGCAGCAGTTCCGCGCGATCACCGTCACCTATCTGCTGCCCACGCTCAGCGTCGTGCTGGTGCTGGTCGTCAAGCAGGGCCTGATGGTGTTCGACTACGTCAAGTCCATGACGCAGGGCGGCCCGGGCGGCGCGACGCAGAGCATTGCGCTGCTCATCTACAACAACGGCTTTGAGCGCAACAAGTACAGCTATTCCATCACGCAGGCCATCGCCACGGGCCTGATCATCGCGTTCATTTCGTTCATCCAGATCAAGTATACCAGCGGAAAGAAGGTGGAGTAGGTGAACGCATCCAAACGCCGCGGCAACGTCATCACATACGTCTTTCTCACCCTGGGCGCCGTACTGATCCTGTTCCCGCTCTACATCTGCATTGCGACGACGTTCAAGACCTCCTCCGAAAGCGCGGTCAGCTTCTTCACCCTGCCCAAGTCGCTGTATCTGGGCAACTACGCCGAGGTGCTGGCGGATGAAAAGCTGTACTACGCCTACAAGAATACGATCCTCGTCACCGTGCTCTCGCTACTGGCGGAGATGCTCATCATGCCGCCGATGAGCTATGCGCTCTCGCGCTCCATGGGGCACAGCCGCCTCTTCCGCAACCTGTACTACTTCTTCCTGCTGGGCATCTTCCTCCCCTGGCAGGTGCGCATGATGCCGGTGGTCAAGCTCATGGGCTGGCTGAACCTGCTCAGCCCCTCGGGCATCGTGCTGCTCTACCTCGCCCATGCCACCTGCGAGAGCATGTTCCTCTATGTCGGTTACCTGGCGACGGTGAGCAACAGCCTGGAGGAGGCCGCCTACATCGACGGTGCCACCACCCTGCAGACCTACACGCGCGTCATCCTGCCGCTGATGCGCCCGATCCTCGCCACGGTGCTGATCCGCGAGGGCCTGGCGATCTGGAACGACTTCCAGATGCCGCTCGTGTGCCTGAACCGCTCGCACAAGCTCTGGACGCTGACGATCTATCAGAACAACTTCCAGTCCGAGTACAGCGTCGATTACAACCTGGCCTTCGCGTGTCTGGTGGTGGCGAGCCTGCCCATCATGATCTTCTACGTCGTCATGCAAAAGCAGATCATTGGAGGACTGACAAATGGTGCGGTCAAGGGATAAGCTGCGGATGCTCACGCTCAACACCCACAGCCTGATGGAGGAGGACAACGCGTTTTGCCTGCGCACGCTGGCGGATGCGATCGTCCGCGAGCGGGTGGACGTCGTCGCGCTGCAGGAGGTCAATCAGTCGGCCGACGCGCCCGCTGTGGAGACGGCCCTGCTTGTCTCCTCGAACTTTGTGCCCTGCGAGCGGGAGACGCCCATCCGCACGGACAACTTTGCGCTCGCGCTTGCGCGGCTGCTCGCCGCGCAAGACCAGCGGTTTTACTGGACGTGGGCCTACGCCCACCGCGGCTACCGCGTCTACGAGGAGGGCGTCGCCCTGTTCAGCCGCACGCCCATCACGGGCCTGGCCTCCTGCTGCGTCTCCACGCCGCAGGGACGCTGCCGGCGCAAGATCGCGGGCATCCGCACGCAGGCGCTCGCCTCGGAGGGCTGGTTCTACTCCGTGCACATGGGCTGGTGGGACGACGCAGAGGATCCCTTTGCCGGCCAGTGGGAGCGCCTGAACGGCCTGTGCGCGCAAAACGACCGGCCCGCCTACCTGCTGGGCGACTTCAACAGCCCCGCGCACGTGCAGGGACAGGGATACGACCGGGTCGTCTCCTCCGGCTGGCAGGACTGCTTTCTCCGCGCGCGGGAGCGGGACGCGGGCTTCACGGTCGGCGGCCAGATCGACGGCTGGCGCAAGGAAAAGGTCAATCCCATGCGCATCGACTTTGTGTTCGCCGGCCAGCCCGGCCCGACGCACCGCAGCCGCGTCATCTTCAACGGCGATTTCTATCCCGTCGTCTCCGACCACTACGGCGTACTGACGGAAGAGGGGTAATGCACATCAGGGCCGCCTGCAAAAGCAGGCGGCCCTGACGCGTTTGGCGGCTTCATCTGCGCAGCGTCCTGCGCGCGACGTAGTCGAGCGTTTGCTGGTACTCGTCGGCCTTCGCACTGATCATGGAGGCCATCTGTTCAAACTCTTCGTCCATCCCCATCAGCAGATCCCGGAAGGCCATCATCATGTCCCGATAGGCTGCCTCATGGTCCGCAATCAGGTCGGAGGCGATGCCATCATACAGGGCCATCAGGTCGTTGCAGACCGTCATGATCTGCTGCTTGGCCTGCGGGATCCGGTTGGCCCAGGCATACAGGGCGTCGATCGTTACCTGGGTGAGTTCAACAGTATCTGCCATGTCCGTTCCTCCTTCGTCACAGCGACTCGATCATGCTCTTTTCCACCTTGACCCCTGCGGCCAGATCGTCGATTTCATCCGCCGCTTGACGCACCTTCCGGATCACTTCGCTCATGTTCTCCGCCAGGCGCCTGCTCGGGTCGTCCTTTTTACAGACTTCCAGGCAAACCTGTGTGGCCTGCGCCAGATCGGCGCTCACCTCCAGCAGCTCCCGTTTGCACTTCTCCATTCCCTGAAGAAATTGTTCGTAGGCCTGTAGTGTGGCCATAACGCTCCCCCCTTTCCCCGTCTCGTCTCTGCGTGGCGCGCCTCACGGTGACATCTCAAATGTGGCCGTCTCCTCCAGCACGCCGTCCAGGTACATCTGCACTGTATATGTACCCGGCGTCAGCCACAGTCCGGCCGTATTCGGGTCAATCCGCATGAATCCGCTCTTCCACGAGGTCCAGTGTTCGGACACCTCAAATGTGATCGTGTCATGGCTTTTGAACGTCTCTCCGCCCGGCGCCCTCACGCACAGCAGCCGCTCGCAGGTCTGTTCCTTGCCATAGAGCGGCGATGATTCAAATTCCACCGCAAATTGATACGGGAGGATGGCCGCCCGGTCGTTGAGAATGGCAGACGCACTGGGAGCCGCATCAATCCAAATGGCGTCAAATTCAGCATTCGCCCAATCCGTTTGCGTTACGCCCACCCGGGTGATCTCGACCCATGATGTATCGATCTCTACCAGTACGATTTCGACATTCCATTGAGCCAGCGGCTCGTGCGACGCATCGTACAGCGTGATCGTGTAGGGCTGTCCGGGGATCAGCATGCTGAGCGTGCAAAGGGTTCCCTCGGCGCTTTGCGAGCCGCTCTCGCTTACGCTTTCATCCCGGTTGACATATGCCGCATACGCGACCGGATTCGTTTGACCGGCATAGGACCAGTTGATCGTCAGTACGCCCTTGGACGTGCCGTACTCGATCCACTCGAGCCCGCTCTCCGGGATGATGCAATCCTGCGGCACCCTTCTGGGCTGGAGGGTCGAGGCCTTAACCATGCCGGCCTCCTGTCCGCTCATCCAGCCATATAGCTGGAACCAGAATGAATCGTCCGCATATGCGCTCTGGCATAGCAACAGCGCCCATACGCATAGCGCAATCCATGCCTTTCGTGTGCTCTTCATACGCTTTCCCCTTCCCCTTGGGCCGAAACCGCCCACCTTACTGGATGGACGGCCGGTACCGGTTCCACTGGTACAGCGCGCCCGTGGCCGTCAGCAGGAATTGCGCCAGCGGCACCGCCGCCCACAGTCTGCCGTTCTTCCACACGAGGGCTCCCATCGCAACCACGCCGATGACGACCATGCTTGCCCCGACCAGGCAGGTTTGCAGCAGGAACGCCAGCGGGTAATACTTCACAATGTACTTGAACAGCTTGATCGTCACCACCACGGCCACGACCAGGATGAGCAACGCGATCACCAGGCCTAAACCGCCCTGACGTCCGCCGGCCGCCATCGTCAGCAATGCAAGCACCGCCAGGGAGGCAATCATGCCAAATAGGCTGATGGCGGAGGTAATGATGATGTAGAGCCGTTCAAACTTGCAGGCCAGATAGGCGACTGCAATTGCGCACCCCATCGCCAGAATGAAGCCGATCAGAAGAGCGGCGTTGTTGCCTTGGCTCAACGCTCCCATTCCCAACAGTACCAGCGCCGCCAGCACCGCGCCTATCAGCAGGCCGTTCAACAGGCCGTGCAGAATCAGCACGAGCTTTCGGATGCCATAGCTGCGCATGAGAATGAACTGTCCCAGAA
>LHCFC04200__coassemble_1019_pt1 | contig 15063 bp, 11 predicted proteins | sample LHCFC04200__metabat2_high_PE_047 | metagenome-assembled genome bin LHCFC04200 | reverse complement strand
AGGGCTGGATGAACGTGCTGCAGACGCTGGTATACCTGTGCGCCGCGCTGGGCCTGCTGCGCCTCTCGCGCGGCGGCGGGCTGCTCCACCTGCCGCTGGCGCTCACGGTCTTTGGGGGCGGGCTGTATCACATGCTGTTCGAGGCCAAGGCGCTGTACATCCTGCCGTACTTTCTGATGCTCCTGCCCTATGCGGCCTACGGGCTGTGCGGCGCGGCCGCGCGCGCCCGGGCGCTACTTGAGCACCACGCACGACGTACCCAGGCGTAGGCGGAGCGCGCGGATCAATCCCCGCTCGGGCGAAACCCCGTCGGGCGCGGTGAGCGTGACGCGCCGGTCCGCGAGGAAGAAGCGCACCGGCAGCGTGCCGGGGTATTGCAAGAGCAGCGGCCGCAGCGGCGCGATGGCGCCCTCGTCCGGCAGCTTCAAAAAGAGCTTGCGTGGGTTGAGCGGGTCGTCGCGCTCGGCCGCCTCGATCTCCAGCTCCAGCGGGCTGGGGGCGGCGGACTGCGTGACCGGTGCCACCGGCGCGGCAGCTGGTTCGCTCCCCTGCGCGCCATCCGGCGCCAGGCGTTCGACGCTGTCCAGCAGCAGCTTGGGCTCCTCCTCCTCGCGCACGGACAGCCGGCCGCTCAGCACGGCCGCCGTCTCCGGCTCCAGCTGCCCGGCGACGCGCTCGTACACGCGCGGAAAGACGAGCGCTTCGACCTGGCCGGTCAGATCCTCCAGCGTGACGAAGGCCATCATGCCGCCGGCGCGCGTCGTCTTCTGGCGCACCTCGGCGATCAGGCCGCCCATCCGCACCGTCATGCCGTCATAGGACAGCGCGGTGGCCGGGTTGTCCTTGAGCGCCTCGCGGATCTCCTCGATCATAGCGGTATTCGCCGTCAGCGCCGACAGCGCCTGGCGATACTCATCCAGCGGATGGCCGCTGATGTATACGCCCGTGACTTCCTTCTCCATGGCCAGCAGCATGCGCAGCGGATACTCGGGCATGTCCGGCAGCGGGGGTGGCGCGTCGTCCAACAGATCGCCGAAGAGCGAGACCTGCCCGGCGACGTTCTGCCTGCGCGTCCTGCCTGCGCCCTCCAGCGCGCGCTCGTAGACCGCCATGACCTGCGCGCGCCGCGCGCCCGTCTGATCAAACGCGCCGGCCTTGACGAGGCTCTCGACCACGCGCTTGTTGACTTGGTCGGTATCCACCCGGCGGCAGAAGTCGTAGATGTCGCGATACGCGCCTCCGACCTCGCGTTCATGCACGATGGCGTCGACGGCCTTCTCGCCGCAGCCCTTGACCGCGCCCAGGCCGAAGCGGATGCCGCGACGGCCCTGCGCGTCCTGCGAGGCGCTGAAGCGGCGCGCGGACAGGTTCACATCCGGGGGCAGCATCGGAATGTCGTGCTTGCGGCAGTACTGCGTATAGGCGGCGATCTTGGGCGCGTTGCCCGAGACGGAGTTCATCAGCGCGGCGAAGAACTCGACCGGATAGTGCGCCTTGAGGTAGGCCGTCTGCACGGCCACCACGCCGTAGGCCGCGGCGTGCGGCTTGTTAAACGCATAGGACGCGAAGTCCGACATCTCCTCGAAGATCTTCGCCGCGACGTCCTCGCTCACGCCGTTGCGCACGCAGCCGGGCACGACGACCTTGCCGTCCTCCACCAGGCCGTGGATGAAGTACTCGCGCTCCTTGGCCATGACGTCGTGCTTCTTCTTGGCCATGGCGCGGCGCACGAGGTCGCTGCGGCCCAGCGAATAGCCCGCCAGGTCGCGCACGATCTGCATGACCTGCTCCTGATAGACCATGCAGCCATAGGTGACATCCAGGATCGGGCGGAGCTTCTCGTGCAGGTAGACGATCTTGGACGGATCCTGCTTGCACTCGATGTAGCGCGGGATGGTATCCATCGGGCCGGGCCGGTACAGCGAGATGGCGGCAATGATGTCTTCGAACGTCTGCGGACGCATGTTCTGCAAAAACGCGCGCATGCCGCCGGACTCAAGCTGAAACACGCCGTCCGTATCGCCCGCGGAGATGAGCTCATACACCGCCGGGTCGTCCAAGGGGATGTCCTCCGGGCGCAGTTCGACGCCGCGCGCGGACATCATGTCCAGCGCATCGCGAATGACAGTGAGCGTGCGCAGGCCCAGGAAGTCCATCTTGAGCAGGCCGAGCTTCTCAATGGTGCCCATGGGGAACTGGGTGGTGACGACCTCGTCGTTGCGCTGCAGCGGCACGTAGTCCGTGACGGGCCGCCTGGTGATCAGCACGCCCGCTGCATGGGTGGAGGCGTGACGCGGCATGCCCTCCAGCGTGCGCGAGGTGTCGATCAGCGCGCTCACGCGCGGCTCGTCCTCATAGCGGCGGCGCAGTTCGGGGTTGGCCTTGAGCGCCTTCTCCAGCGTCATGCCCAGCTCCATGGGGATCAGCTTGGCGACCTCGTCAACCTCTGCGTAGGGATAGCCCATCGCGCGGCCCACGTCGCGCACGACGGCGCGCGCGGCCATGGTGCCAAAGGTGATGATCTGCGAGACGTGATCCGCCCCGTAGCGGCGCGCGACGTAGTCGATGACCTCCTGGCGGCGCTCGTAGCAGAAGTCCACGTCGATATCGGGCATGGAGATGCGCTCGGGGTTCAGGAAGCGCTCAAAGAGCAGGTTGTACTGCAGCGGGTCGAGCGCTGTGATGTCCAGCGTATAGGCGACGATCGAGCCGGCGCCGCTGCCGCGCCCCGGGCCGACCATGATGCCCTGGCTCTTGGCATAGTGAATGAAATCCCAAACGATCAGAAAGTATTCAACATAGCCCATCGACTCGATGACCGACAGTTCATACTCCAAGCGTTCGCGCGCGTCCCTGCGGTCGGGCGCATAGCGCCGGGCAAAGCCCTGCTCGCACAGCTCGCGCAGCATGGACTGCGGCGTCTTGCCTTCGGGCACGGGGTAGCTGGGCAGGTGGATGGTGCCGAACTCAAACGTCACGTCGCAGCGGGCGGCGATCTGCTCGGTGCGCGCGAGCGCGTCAGGCCACTGGGGGAACACGCGCGCCATCTCCTCGGGGGATTTGACGTACAGCTCCTCGCTGTCCATGCGCATGCGGTTCTCATCGTCCAGCGTCTTGCCCGTCTGGATGCACATGAGCACCTCCTGCGCGCGCGCGTCCTCACGGCGCAGGTAATGGCAGTCGTTGGTCGCGACCATGGGGATGCCCGTGCGCTGCGAGACCTGCGCCAGCAGCGGCAGCACCTGCTTCTGGTCGGGCAGGCCGTGATCCATGATCTCGATGAAGTAGTTGCCCTTGCCGAACAGCTCCTGCATCTGCAGCGCGTGGCGGCAGGCGTCCTCCATGCGCCCATCCAGCAGCAGCCTGGGCAGCTCGCCCGAGAGGCACGCCGACAGCGCGATCAGCCCCTCGCTGTGCGCGCGCAGCAGCGCCATGTCCACGCGCGGCTTGTAGTAAAACCCGCGCGTCCAGCCCTCGCTGACGAGCTTGACGAGGTTGGCATAGCCCTTCTGATTCTCGCACAGCAGAATCAGGTGATTGCGCACGGCGCTGCGCCGGTCGTCCATGTCCGCGCAGGTGTAGACCTCGCAGCCGATGACGGGATGGATGCCGCGCCTCTTGGCCGCTTCGTAAAAGTCGACCACGCCGTACATCGCGCCGTGATCGGTGATGGCGCAGTGCGTCATGCCCAGCTCCTTCACGCGGTCGAGCAGGGGCCCGATGCGGTTGGCGCCGTCGAGCAGGCTGTATTCGGTGTGCAGGTGCAGGTGAGCAAAGGCCGGCAAGTCGCATCCCTCCCATTCGTCGGGTTTACCTCTCATTATACCACAGCCCGCCTTGCGGCGAAAGCCAAAAAAGGCGGGACCCTTACGGTCCCGTCAGCGCACCCTGGGCAGCAGGATGGTGAACGTCGATCCCTTGCCCAGCGCCGAGCGCACGCGGATCTTGCCGCCGCTGCTCAGCACAATGATCTTGAGGATGGACAGACCCAGGCCATGGCCCGGCGTCTCGCCCGAACGCGCGGCATCCGCGCGGTAGAACCGGTCGAAGATCGCATTCAGCTCGCTGGCGGAGATGCCCATGCCCGTATCCGACACCGACAGCGCGGCGCTATCCGGCCCGGCCTCGCAGGCCAGCGTGATCGTCCCGCCCTCCGGCGTGTACTTGACCGCGTTGTCCAGCAGGATGCGCAGCGCCTGCTTGAGCGCGCCGCGGTCCGCCTGCACGAGCGCGGCGTCCAGCCGGCCAGTCTGCACCCGGCGCGCGCCTGCGATCAGCTCCGTCTCGCGCAGCGTCTCCTCGACCAGGTCGCGCGCGTCGAACCGCTCCGGCTTGAGCCGCAGCGTCTTCTTGTCGTGCCGTGCCAGAAAGAGCAGCTTTTCCACCAGCTCCTTCATGTTCTGCGCCTCGCTGCGGATCGCCGCGATCGCCTCGTCGCGCACCTGCGGGTTGTCCTTGCCCCAGCGGTCGAGCAAATCCGCATAGCCCTGGATGACCGCGATGGGCGTGCGCAGCTCGTGCGAGGCGTCGGAGACGAACTGCTTTTGCCCGTTGTAGGCCAGCTCGATGCGGTCCAGCATCTCATTGATGACCGCGGCCAGGTCCTTCAGCTCGTTCTTCGTGCCCTCGACGTTGATGCGCTGGCCCAGGTCGTTGACCGACAGCTCCTGCGCCAGCGCCGTGATCTCGTCGATGGGCGCCAGGACGTGCGCGTTGATGCGCCGGCCCGCAAACACAAAGCGCGCGGCGCGCAGCGCGTCCAGCGCGAGCAGCAGCGCAGACAGCGCCAGCGCGCCTGCCACGTGCCAGGTCAGGTCGTACACGACATAGCGGCCCTGCGCTTCGTACGTCAGCGTCAGGTGCGGCGCGCCGCCGTCAAACGACGCGCCCTCCAGCCCGCCCAGGCGGCCGCCCAGCCGCAGCCAATCGGCCGGGCGCTCGTCCAGCGCCTGCGCGCGCACGGCGGGCAGCGCGCTCTGCTCGCCCGCAGCCACGCGCTGCGCGTCGCGCGGGAGCACGAACAGCTCCAGTCCGACCGCCAGCACGAGAAAGACCAGTAGCTCCGTGACGCACATCTTCATCAGGAGCCGCGCATAGTTGAACGAGATGCGCAGTCCCAGCGACAGGCGGATGCGGCTGACGGTCTGCACGGCCGCGCGGTGCGTGCGCCCGCTGAGCCGGTTGAACAGGTTGTCGCCGCGGCTTATCGCCTCGCGCCTGCGCGCCCTGCGCGCGTTCTCTCTCGCGCGCCTGCGTTCCCTGCGCGCCGCCTGCGCTCGCGCCTTGCGCTCGCGAACCCTGCGCCTGCGCTCGCGGGCGCGCGCATCCTTCGCCTCATTCCTCATGGCGCAGCATGTACCCCACCCCGCGCACGGTGTGCAGGTATTTGACCCCCGTCTTCTCGTCGATCTTGGTGCGCAGGTAGCGGATGTACACGTCCACGATGTTCGTATCGCCGGCGTACTCATAGCCCCACACGTCGTTGAGCAGCGCGTCGCGCGTGACGACCTGGCCCTGCCGCTCCATCAGGTAGCGCAGCAGGTCGAACTCCTTCTTCGTCAGCGAGATGGGCATGTCCCCATAGGCGACGGCATAGGAGCGCGTATCGAGCGTCAGCAGGCCCGCGCGCAGCACGCCGCCCTCCGCCGCGCCGCCCGTGCGCGCATGGCGCTTGAGCAGCACGCGGATGCGCGCGAGCAGTTCCTCGATGGCGAAGGGCTTGGTCATGTAGTCGTCCGCGCCCATGTCCAGGCCCATGACCTTGTCGGACACGTCGTCCTTGGCCGTGAGCATGATGATGGGCGTGTCGCGCTCCTGGCGCACCCTGCGGCAGACCTCGATGCCCGACAGGCGCGGCAGCATCAGGTCCAGCACGATCAGGTCGGGCTTCCAGGCAGCCACCTGCTCCAACCCGCTGCGCCCGTCTCCGCTGACGGCGACCTCATAGCCCTCGTGCGCGAGCTCCAGCTCGATGAAGCGTGCGATCTTCATTTCATCCTCGACGATCAGGATCCTGGGCATGGCTTCGTCCTTTCAGGCTGTCTCAGCCGATGGTGATCTCGCTCTCGTTCCCGTCCCCATCGCGGGGCCGCTCCTTGTCGGGCTGTACGTCGTATTCCTGCATAGGCTCGTCGCAGGGGGGATTCACAGGCTCCGCATCGGGCCCCTCCTCCGGCTGCGGCGCGCCGGCCTGCGCCGTCTCGCGCACCGTCCGGGCCGCGTCGCGCCCGGCCTGGGCAAAGCTGCCCGCGGTCTTGCGGATGTTCTCGGCCGCATTGTCCACGATGTCGCGCAGCTCATCCTCCACGCGCCCATCCCTGCGGCCCGTGCGCAGGTTGATGCGGCATCCGAACACGAACAGCAGCAGCACGCTGGGGATCATCACGTGCGGCGCAAACAGGAACACGAGCAGCACGTAGAGCACCGGCAGGTTGGCGACCGTCTCGCCCGAGCGGGCGACGAGCAGGTTGGTATGCAGGAACGTCGAAAGGATGCCCTGCCAGTCCGTGCCCCGCTCGCCCTCGCGGCGAAACTCTCGCGCTTCCTTGCGCGCCCTCTGCGCGCGCTCGCCTCCACGCGCGCCCGCCTGCGGCTTGAGCCGGCCGCGGCGCTCCAGGTCCACCAGGCAGCGCGTCAGGTCGCCGCCGTAGCGGTCGAGCAGCTCCAGCGCCTCCTCATAGGAGACGTAGGCCTTGGCGCGCAGGTATTCGATCTGTTCCACCGTATAGGTTGCCATAAGGGGTCCTCCTTTTCGATCCGCCGGCGGGTCGGCCCGCCCTCTGTCCCTAGGATAGCACGCGCCGCGCACGGGCGCTTTGGAGCGGCCTTACAGCTTCATGAGAATTCGATTAACGCCTCAGATCCGCTGGCGCGCGTGCGCCCCGGCCCCCGAAGCACGCAGTCCCGGCGCCAGGCTCGCGCGCAGGTCGCACACCGCCTGCACCGCGGCCAGCAGGTTCATGCCCATTGCCGCCGTCATCGGCAGCACGTACTGGCCCGTCAGCGCCGGCACATAGCCCAGCATCGTCGCGCCTGCGACGAGCACGCACACGCGGATGCGCCGCTCATGGCGCAGCGCGTAGAACATCGAGACGAACGCGGGCAGGAAGAAGCTGCGCGCGCTCATACCGGGCAGGAGCATCGGCACGGCCAGCGCGCACAGCAGCAGCGCCTGCCACAGCGCACTGCGCGGCACGTGACGGCGCAGTCGCCAGGCAAGCCACGCGCCCGCGCCCAGCGCAATGCCCGCCGCCCACACGCCCGCCGCCTGCAGGCGGTCAAGCGTCTCCTGCGTGAACCACTTGTTCATCTCGCCCGTGTATACGCCCGGCACGAACTCCAGATAGCCGAACTGCTCGCGGTAGCTCATGCTGGCCGCGGGCACGAACTGGTACAGCGACGGCGCGCAGTATGCCAGTTGGTCCTGCGAGAACGCGAACAGGCGCGCGGGCGAGAGCGCCGCCAGCGCCGTTTCCGGCGAAGCGGCCAGCGCGAGCGGCAGCGCGCACAGCAGCAGCGTCAGCAATGCCTCCGCCAGCGCGCGCAGGCGCAGCCCCCCGTGCGGCCACAGCAGCAGAAGCGGCAGGCAGAACAGCGCCTCCGCGCCGGCCGCATACGCCAGCGCGAACAGCACGGCGCACAGCGTCCGACGGCGGCTGAGCAGCGCGTACAGCGACAGCACGCACAGCAGCGCGCACAGCGCATCCCACTGCGCCCAATAGGCGCCCGTCAGCCAGGTGAGCGGGCAGTACAGCACCGCCAGCATCGCCAGCGTGCCGCGACGGCGGTCCACAAAGCGCTCGACCAGCGCCCGCGCCGCAAACGCCAACGCGAAGTCGAACACGATGGAGGCGAGCTTGATCATGTACAGCTCGCGGAAGGGGATCCGGCTGATGAGCGCATAGCCGTACACGCCCAGCAGCCCGTAGCGGCCCGCGCCCTGCGCCGCCGCGTCCAGGCCGTCCTGCGCCAGCGCCTCGACGAAGAGCCGCTGCGCCGTGTGGTCCGGCGTCACCTGGTTGAACACCGTCGTGCGCAGCACGTAGGCGCAGGTCAGCGCGAAGTACACGAACAGGAATTCGAGCCACTTCAGGTCGCGGGAGAGGATGGCGTAGCCCAGCACCGCCGCCAGCGGCGTGAGCAGCACCACGATCAGCACGCGGCGCATCTCCCAGGTCTCCACAAAGGACAGGTTGGCCAGCGGACCGGCAAACGCGCTGAACGCCATCAGCCCCGCCGTCGTGGCCAGGGCGAGCAGCAGCTGCAGCGCGCGCCGCCGCCGCTCGCAGAAGGACATCGTGTTTCGAATCGCTTGCATATCGTCTTCCTTTCGTGCGTCACACGCGCTCGGGCGCGGACGCCTCCCGCGCGCAGGGCGCATCCGGGCAGGCGGCCTGCCGTGCCCTGAGCTCCGTCAGGATGTCGCGCGCGATGAACGCCAGCGCGGCGATGTTCATCATGGAGGCCACAATCATCGGCACGCCGCGCGCGCGCGTCAGGAAGGGCATGTAGCTGGCAAACGACGCGCCGATCACCAGCATGGGCACGAACGCGCGGCGCGGATAGCGCACGCCGTAGAGCAGACAGAGCATGTCGGCCATGTAGAAGTAGCGGTCGTGCATCTTGGGCAGCACCAGCGGCACAAACAGCGCGCTGAAGGCCGCCATGCGCCACACCTGGTCAAAGCCCAGGAAGCGCCGCCGCTTCCACAGGAAGAAGAGCACGGCCAGCACGATCACCGCCGCGACGATGAGCGTCGCGTTTTGCAGCCACCACATCGTGTCCAGCGTAAAGTACCAGCGCGTCAATCGTCTGATGCTCGTCAAACAGCGCGCTCACCCACGGCCACTGGGGCGCGTTGGCCAGCTCGACCTGCGGGAAGAACTGATAGATGCTCGCCGCATTGTACGTCAGCCGGTCGGAGTACTGCCCCAGCGACTGGTTGACGTAGATCGTCAGCGCCGAGAGCAGCGAGCGCCTGGCCAGCAGCGCGGGCACGAGCGTGAGCAGGTACGTGCCCGCAAACGCCAGCGCGTGGCGCCAGCGGTACTTTTTGTGCAACAGACCGAACAGCACCATCGGAAAGAAGAAGATCGTCTGCAGCTTGAAGCAGAACGCCAGCGACAGCAGCGACGCGGACACCACCGGCCGCCCGGCCAGCAGCGCGTACAGGCACGCCACGACGAAAAACACGTACAGCGCGTCGCACTGGGCCCAGTAGGCGCTGTTCCACCACACCGTCGGCAGCGCGAGCACCGCCAGGAACACCGGCAGCGACGCGCGCTCGTCGATGAAGCGGTGCACCGTCTCCATCATCATCAGCGCGAGCGCAAAGTCGAACGCGACCGACACGAGCTTGATCAGGTACAGGTCCGAAATGGGGCTCCTGGCGATCAGCGCGAGGATGTACAGGTACGGCAGGTTGTAGTCGCCGATCTCTTCGCGGATCATGCCAAAGCCGCCCTCGCGGAACGTATCGACCCAGCGCTCCAGAAAGGAGGCGTAGTCCGCCGACACCTGATCGAACATGTGCAGGCGCAAAAGGAGCGCCGCCACGGCGCCCAGGCACGCCACGAGGAACGCCGCGGGCGTCATGCGCCTGCGCAGGGCGAGCGCCAGGAGCACGGCCAGCAGCAGCGCGCCCGTCAGGCGCGTGAAGGCGGCGCGGTCGCCCTCGCAGGCAAAGCGCGTGAGCGAGGCGATCGGCCCGCCGGCCATGCAGGCAAGCAGGTACAGCGCGGTCAGCGCGGCAGCGAACACAAAACGCCATGCGCGCCCCTGCAGGGCGCGCGAGGCGCGGGAGGGGATGCTGTTCAAGGCTGGGAAACCCCTTTCCTGTCGGAACCGGCCGCAGCCGTCCGACGCATAATCACATCTATTATACAAAAATTGCAGGATTTATCAAGGGCAGCGCGAAAAGATCGCAAAAGCCCTTGCGGTTTTTCGCCAAAGCGTTTACAATGAACGTACATCCGGCCCGTCTGGCCGGGCATTTTTCGAAGGAGTGACGAAAGATCATGAGCATTGTGCGCGCCCCCTTCGGCGTCATGCCCTCGGGCGAAGCGGTCGATCAGTACACCCTGCAAAACGCCGGCGGCAGCAGCGTTTCGATCATCACCTACGGCGGCACGCTGACCGCCATCCGCGTGCCCGACCGCGCGGGCAAGCTGTCCGACGTGTGCCTGGGCTTTGACACGCTGGAGAAATACCTGAACGTGCCCGGCTATATGGGCGCGCTCATCGGCCGCTATGCCAACCGCATCGGCGGCGCCCGCTTCACGCTGAACGGCAAGACCTATCCCCTCTATGCCAACGAGGGCGAAAACACGCTGCACGGCGGCAAGGTCGGCTTCAACCGCAAGGTCTGGGCGGCCCAGGCCGTCAGCGAGCCGGGCGTGGAGCGGCTCGTGCTCACCTGCCGCAGCGAGGACGGCGAGGAGGGCTACCCCGGCGCGCTGGACGTGCGCGTCACCTACTCGTTCGACGACGAGGACGAACTGACGATCCACTACGAGGCCGTCTGCGACCAGGACACGGTCGTCAACCTGACCAACCACTGCTACTTCAACCTCGCCGGCCACAACAGCGGCACCGTCGAGGACCACGTCATCCAGATCAACGCCGACCGCTTCACCGTCGTGCGCCCCGACTCCATCCCCACGGGCGAGCTGCGCCCGGTCGACGGCACGCCGTTCGACCTGCGCGCGGGCCTGCGCATCGGCGACGGCCTGTCCCGCATCGGCGAGGACGAACAGATGCGCTTTGGCAAGGGCTATGACCACAACTTCGCCATCTCCTGCGAGGGTGAGGGCGTCGTCAAGGCCGTGGAGCTGTACGATCCGGCCTCCGGCCGCGTGATGGAGACCTTCACCGACATGCCCGGCGTGCAGTTCTACAGCGCCAACATGCTCGAGAGCGACTTTGCGGGCAAGGACGGCGTGATGTACGGCCACCATGCGGGCCTGTGCCTGGAGACACAGTTCTTCCCCGACTCGCCCAACCGGCCGGAGTTCCCCTCCTGCACGCTGCGCGCGGGCCAGAAGTACGACTACACCACCGTGTACAAGTTCTCCGTGCGCGAGAACGCCTGATCCCAGCCCGTCAGCCGGCGCGTTCCTTCGGGAGCGCGCCGTTTTTTTACTTCACGCGCCGCCGCATCGCGTTGAGCCTGCGCGTGAGCGGGTAGTCGCGCGTGAAGTACAGCTCTTCCGTCTCCGCGCGCACGCAGGGCTCGCCCGCGTCCCGCCGCAGCACGACCCCGCAGGCCAGCCCCGGGTATGCCCGCGCGGTGAAGCAGACCTTGTGCGCATACGGCAGCGCGTCGAACGCGCGCAGCTGCGCCTCCGTCGCGCCGTTCTGGTCGCAGAACTTGACCAGCAGGTTGTCCCAGTTGATCCGCGCGGCGCGGCGCGTCCACTTCGCGCGCGCCTCCCGCTCGTCCGCGTAGTGCATGAAGAAGACCTCCACGTCCAGCAGCCGCGCCACGGGATAGCGGCCGTAGCCCGGATCCACCGCACGCAGCGCCGCCGCATGGCGCGACGCGGCCGGATCGATGAACGCCAGCGGCGCGGCCAGGTAACGCCGCGGGTCCCGCAGCAGCCGCAGGTAGTCCTCCGGCATGAAAAACAGCCCCGCCGTGGGCGTGCGGTACGGCAGCCCATAGCGCTGATAGACAAAGCCGCCGAAGCAGTTGTTCGACAGCACTGTAAAGTCGCGATTGCGCAGCGCCGCCCGTCGCAGCGCCTTGCGCGCCGCCTCCATGCGCCGCCGCAGCGCCCACCACGGGCGCAGCACACGCTCGCCCAGCGCGCGCTTGACGGATTCCCTGTTCATGTGCCCTCCTGCGCGGCCCTGCGCGCATCCTTTTTCCCCATTATAGCGCGGCGCGGCGGGGCTGACAAGTTGACATTCCGGCCCGGGCCTGTTACAATGCTCATAGACATCAACGCGCCCCGGCCTGCGGGCCTCCGGGCGAAACGGAGGTATGGCTTCTATGAAGCGTGTATTCCTGCTCACAGCGATGCTGCTTGCGTGCGTCCTCGCGCTTTCCGGCTGCCAGGCGCTCGGCGGATTGGGCGCCACGCCCACGCCGATCCCGACTGCCTCCCCCTCGCCCACGCCCTCGCCTACGCCGGAGCCCACGAAGGATCCGACCATCAATGAGGACATGCCTGCGCTCGATCCGACGCAGCCCGGCCAGACGCCCGTGCCGATCGATCCGATCGACATGCCCACGCCTACGCCTACGCCCACGCTCAATCTGGAGTACGACACCTTCTCCTCCAGCGCCGCGGGCTTCTCCTTCAGCAAGCCCACGACCTGGATCCAGACCCAGGGCACCGTTGCCGAGTTTGTGCAGTATGTCGAGCCCTCTGCCGAGGCCTCCGCGCGCGAGGACAGCGGTTACCCGACCCGCCTGACGATCGTCAAGTACCAGAAGGGCACGCCGCAGACCGCTGACGATGCGCGCGATCAACTCACCTCCGTCGTCCAGGAGCTCGCCTCCGAGTTCCAGGAGATGACCGTCAACGATACATACGGCAGTCTGTCCATGGGCGGCGGCAGCGGCTACTACGTGTACTACCGCGGCGTAGTTGCCGATCCCTCCAACCCTGCCGTCACCTACTCGGTGCGCGGGCGCGCGGGTGTCGTCGCCATCGGCCAGGCGCTCTACCAGATCCGCATCTCCACCCCCGCCAACCTGTTCGAGTACTACCAGGACGTCTACCGCACGGCGCGCAATTCCTTCGACGTGCTGTAAGCCCTCTACCGGCCCCTTGGGGCCGGTTTTTTTTGCATTTTAGGCGCATCCCCTGCACGAAACCATTTACTACATCCGTCTTATAGGTAAAAGATGCAAACGGGGGAGATGGAGACATGCCACACCTGAATCGCCGGTTGTCCGCGCTGCTCCTCGCAGCGCTGCTGGCCGTGCCCGCCGCCGCGCTGGCCGAGGCCACGCCCACAGCGGCTGCGCTCGCCGAGGCCACACCTGCCGAGGCTACGCCTGTGGAAGCTACGCCTGTGGAAGCTACGCCCGAATGGCCTGAGGGCGCACTGATCGCTACGACGATGTATCCCCTGGGAACGGAGCTATGCACCGAGCGCACGCCCGATACGCAGGTGGATGCCCTGCCCGAAGGCACGGAGCTGAACGTGTTGGAGCTGGGCAGCTGCTGGTGCCGCGTGCGCACGGCCGATGGCCGGGAGGGCTATGTACCTACGATCTACTTGCTCTTCGGGACGTCGAACCAGCTTGCGTTCGTGACGGTGCAGGCGGGCCCAACGGCCGTGCACCGCAATCCCTTCATCGCCTCGGAGACGCTCGCCGTCTGTCCGCCGGGCCAGATCTTCGCCGTGCTGGGCGAGGAGGGCAGTTTTACGCGCGTGGCCACGCCGGAGATGACGGGCTATGTGCGCACCGAGCGCCTGGACGTGCGCCTCGCCGAGGATATGATCGGCGCGCGCGTGCGCGTGGTCTACCCTGACGACCCCGCGCGCGAGACGACGGTCAACCTGCGGGCCGAGCCGAGCCTGGACGGGCGGTTGATCTGCCAGGTGCCCACGGGCACGGAGGTGCTGTGGCTCTTCGATCGGGACGAGTGGTACATCGTGGAGACGGACGGCCTGCGCGGCTACATGATGGCGCAATACCTGGAACCCGTCGAGTGATACGCAGAGGAGGAATGGGGAATGAAGCGGAAGAACGCTGCGGCGCTGTTGTGCGCGCTGCTGCTGTGCTGCCTGGCGCTGACGGCGCAGGCGGGCGCCACCGAGGTGGGCGTCGTCGTCAACGACGTGCCGACCAACCGTCTGCACCTGCGCACGCTGCCCTCCACGGACGCGGATTCGCTGGGCAAGTACTACACGGGCGTGCAGGTCGAGGTGCTGGACGCGTCGAACTTCGGCGACTGGGCAAAGGTGCGCGTGCGCGGCGTCGAGGGCTTCATGCTCAAGACGTTCCTGCACATCGGGACGGACCTGAACGTCGCGCCCGCCATGCCCGAGGGCGTCGTGAACAACCCGAATCCGGCCGACCGGCTGAACCTGCGCCAGTGGCCGACCGAGCGCTCCGAGTCGCTGGGCAAGTACTACAACGGCACGAAGGTGACCGTGCTGGGCATCCGCGACAACTGGTATCACGTGGACGTCGGCGGCCAGAGCGGCTTCATGCGGGCGGAATACCTGTACGTGGAGGGCATCGACGCCGGTTCCGGCTCCACCGGCGGATCAACCGGCGGCTCGACCGGCGGGTCGGTCACCGGCTATGCGACCGTCAACAACCCCGACCCGGCGGACCGGCTGCACCTGCGCACACAGCCCTCGACGGACGCGCCGTCGCTGGGCAAGTACTACAACGGCGTAGCGGTGCGGGTGCTGGGCCAGCGCGGCGACTGGACGCACGTGGAGGTGGAGGGCGTCGAGGGCTGGATGCTGAGCCGCTACCTCAGCTTCCCGACGTCCGCGGTGGGCACGGACGTCCCCAGCGCCATTCCCATCGCCTACGTGAACAACCCGCGCCCCACGGACCGGCTGAATCTGCGCCAGGCCGCGGATGAGGATACCGACTCGCTGGGCAAGTACTACAACAACACGCGCCTGGAGGTGCTGGGCGTGTGCGACGGCTGGTACCACGTGCGCGTGCTGGAGGACGGGCGCACGGGCTACATGGCCGCCGCCTATGTGACGCTTGCCGATCTGCCGTATATGGCCTACGGCGCCTATGCGGTGCCGGGCGACCTGCCGGTGGGCTACTATCTCGTGACCGGGCAGAGTGCGTCCGTGGCCCTCACGTATGCGGACGGCCATACGCTCTCGCTGAATGGCGCCACGGTCGCGGACAGCTATGTGATCTACCTGACCACGGGCATGCATGTGCGCGTGAACGACGGGACGGCCCTCGAGCACATCCTCGCCCGGCCCTATGTGTCGGACAAGACGGCGATGGCCTTCGCGGGCATGACGCTGCTGCGCATCGGCACGGACTACCCCACCGGCGCGGCAATCGTGCGCCCCGCGCCGGGCTGCGTCGCGGGCGCCTATACGCTCTATGACGCCGCGTCC
>LHCFC04200__coassemble_474_pt1 | contig 26233 bp, 26 predicted proteins | sample LHCFC04200__metabat2_high_PE_047 | metagenome-assembled genome bin LHCFC04200 | reverse complement strand
ATTGCCCCAGTTGAACTCCCAAAGGCCGGTCGATTCGTTGTAGACGAGCGAGAAACTGGAGTTGATCGTGCCGCCGTAGCGCTCGACGATCTCAATGGTCTCCAGCAGCGACTCCGTATAGCGCTGGTTCGCGCTGATCTGATTGCCATCCGCATCCACGCCCGGATCCCAGCTGGTGTCGCGATAGAACTGGACGTTGTAGATCTTCTCGTCATAGGCGAGCGTCATGGAATTGACGTCTGTGATCGTGCCGCGGTCGCCCCGGCTGGAAAACGTCTTGGTCTTCTTGCCGCTGGCCTCCTCGGCGTAAATGTCGCCGTTTCGGATTTGCAGGTTGGCCAGCTGCACGATCAGGATGACGAACAGCAGCGCGGTGAACACGCCCAGAAAGATATACCGTCCTTTATATTTGCTCATGTCATGCCCCCTCGTCGGTCACGCGTCCGGATCCGCCTTGCGCCTGCGCCGAAAGCGCGGGGCGCGCATGCGCATGACGCTGTCGGTCATCTTGCAAATCGGGAGGACGACCACGCCGGAATACGCCAGGCACAGCAACACCCGGCCCACGTGGCGCATCGTCAGATCTACGCCGTTCAGGTAGGTATACACCAGGAACACGACCTCACGGATCGCCGTAATGGATATACAAATAACGATGGAAAGCAGCAGTTTTCTTCCCGTCCGATGCTTTTGGGACGCCGCCTCGATGAAACGGGGCGCGATACCCTTGTACATGCGAGCTGCGACATAGCCCATCAGCGGGTAGAGCACCAGGTACAGCCCAGCCACCTGCCCTACAGCCGTATCCATTAGAAGACCGAATACGGCCCCCACGCAGAAGCCCTCGTATGTGCCGCCATAATAGACCAACGCGGCCAGCGCAGCGGCGAGAACGTCCGGCTCAATGCCCGCGATCGGAATATAGCGAAACGCGGTCGTCTGCAGGATATAGGCGAGATAGGTGACCGCCGCCATCCGAATGAACTTAGCCATGCGTTTCCTCCCTCGCGCGTCAGAAATCGGGGAAGGGCTCGTCCGCCTCGTCGAAGTACGTCTCATCCGGGACCGCCGTCTCCTCGGGCGTTGCGGTCTGCTCCACCGCAAATTCGACGTCCCCGTCCTCCACGCCGTCCGGCGACGGCGTGGTCAGAGCGTCCGGCGACGGCGTCGCCGTCGCACGGCCGGGCGCATCGGGCAGCGGAACGGGCGTAGCCGCGATATTCGACGAGTCGATCGTCACCTGCGGGCGCGCGGTCGGCGGCGACACGATGATCATCTCGTCGTCGTTGTAGCCCTCCGGCATCTCCTCGGCATCCGGCTCATAGCGCAGCACCAGCACTTCTTCGATGTGCTGAAAGTCCGCCGCGGGCTCGACGACGATGTAATGCTTGTTCTCCTCCAGGGAGCGCGTGCTCTCGCGCACATAGCCGATGAGCAGGCCCTTGGGGAACGGCAGGCCGACGCCCGAGGTGATGACGGAGTCGCCGGGGCGCGGCACATTGTCCAGCGGCAGGTAATACATGCGGCACATCGGCTGGCCGTCCACGCCCAGCGTTCCCTTGACGATGCCCTGATCGCGGCTGGATTCGATCAGCGCCGCGATGGAGGAATTGGTATCGATGATCGTGATGACCTTGGCAGTCGTGGCAAAGACCTCGTATACGTGGCCGATGAGGCCCGCAGAGGTGATGACGGCCATCTCCGTGTCGACGCCGTCGTTCGTGCCCACGTCGATGGTGAACGTCGAAAACCAGTTGCCCGTCTCGCTGGCGACCACGCGCGCGAGGATGGGATTCATGTCGGCATAGGTGTTATAGGCGCCCATCATGTTGGTCAGACGTTCGTTTTTATTGACCTCCTCGTCATACAGCAGCGCCTTGAGGATCAGCTCGTCGTTTTGCGCCTTGAGCTGGTTGTACTCGTATTCGATGTTGCTGCGCAGCTTGAGCCGGGCCATGTAGTCGCTCACCGCCGCCAGCGCGCGCGACGCCAGCCCCTGAACCGGCGTGATCACCGCCGAAATGATCCCTTCGGCCAGATTGTCGACGCCCACATACTGCGTATAGGCGCCAAAGGCCATCACCAGCACCAGCACCAGCACGAACAGGACGCGCAAAAACTTGACCAGACCCGAGCGCTCTTTTTTCGTCTTTGCCATATCCTACTCCCTTAATCAGTCGCGCATCGCATCGCCCTTGCCGATGCTATCCAGCAATTCGATGTTGTCGGCCAGATGCCCGGCGCCCAGAATCACGCTCTGGGCGGGGTTTCGAGCGACGGACACGGAGATGCCGATCTCCGATGCGATCAGGCGGTCCAGGTCCGGCAGTTGCGCCAGGCCGCCCATCAGATAGATGCCGCTGCGCATGATGTCCCCGGCCAGTTCCGGCGGCGTGCGCTCCAGCACCCACTTGATCGCGCCGACGATTTCACCGATGGGGCCTTCGAGCGCCTCGCTGATCTTCTGCGCCGTGATCTCGACCGTCATGGGCAGGCTGGTCACCATGTCGCGGCCGCGAACCATGGCGCGGCGCGTGTCATCCGTGTGCGCAAGCGCACCACCCAGGTCGAGCTTGAGGTCTTCTGCTGCGCGGTCGCCGATGAGCATGTTGTGCTCCTTCTTGAACATCGCGGAGATCGCCTCGTCCATCTTGTCGCCGCCTACGCGCAGCGAGCGGGAGACGACCAGGCCACCCAGCGAAATCACGGCGATCTCGCTGGTACCGCCGCCGATATCCACGACCAGGCTGCCCTCCGGCTCATAGACGGGCAGGCCCGTGCCCAGCGCGGCCGCCAGCGGATGCTCCACCACCTGAATGGCGCGGGCGCCGGCCATGCGGACCGCCTCGTCGACCGCGCGGCGCTCCACCGTGCTGATCGCGCACGGCACGCTGATGACCACGCGCGGACGCAGGATGTAGTGCGCGCCGACGGCCTTGCGGATGAAGTAGTGCAGCATGATCTCGGACATCTCAAAGTCAACGATAACGCCATCGCGCACGGGTCGCACAGTCCGAATGTCGCCCGGCGTGCGCCCCAGCAACAGCCGCGCATCCTCGCCGACGGCCAGCACCTCGCGCGAGGCGTCGCCGCGCACCACGAGCAGCGAGGGCTCGTCGATCACGATGCCCTTGCCCTTGACGTAGACGCGCACGTTGGAGGTGCCCAGGTCGATGCCGATGTCCGGCGCATGAATGCCAAAAAAACGCATATTCATCCTCCGTCTATGTCAAAGCAAAACGCCAAATGCCATCAAAAGCTCGCGCACCGTGGCCATCGGCAGCCCGACGACGTTGGAGGAAGACCCCTCGATGCGCTCGACAAACATGCCGGCCCGACCCTGAATCGCATAGGCCCCCGCCTTATCCATCGGTTCGCCCGTTCCGATATAGCGGTCGATCTGTTCGCCCGTCAGGGGCGCAAACCGCACGCGCGTGCACTCGACGCGCACTTCATGGCGGCCGTCGGGCACATGCAGCGCGCACACGCCCGTGTAGACCTCGTGCCAGCGCCCCTGCAGGAGGGTGAGCATGCGCCGCGCGTCCTCTCGATCCCGCGGCTTGCCCAGGATCTCCCCGGCAAAGACCACTGTATCCGCCGAGAGGATGACCGCCCGCTCACCCGCATGGCGCGCCGCCACGGCGCGGGCCTTCTGCAGCGCCAGGGCGCGCACGGTGTCTTGCGGCGTGGACGCGTCGTGCTCGTCAATGTCCGGTACATCTATGGAAAAGTCGACGCCCATCTGCGCGAGCAGCTCGCGCCTCCGGGGCGAATTCGAAGCAAGGATGATCCGCATATGATCGGTCAAGGCCATCCCTCCAGGTCATTTTGGCTGCATCCAAGTTATTATATCACAGCCTTTGCCTTTTTGCATCAAAAAATCAAAATGACGTCACGGTTCACAGAGGTGTTTCACCATGTTCGCATCAATGCGCACAAAAACTCCATCTTTACGGGTGAATTTTGGGAGAAAATCGGCCTTGTGCTTGCAATCGGCGCGCTCCAAGCGTACAATATCCGTTGAAATGAACGAATGGAAGGTGAACTTTCATGCAGGTGGTCACGCTCATCCTCAACCGGACCGAGTGCCTTGAAGCGCTGCTCGAAGCCCTTTTGGAAAACCACATCAGCGGCGCAACCATCCTGGAGAGCACGGGCATGATGCGCATGCTCGACGCACACGCGGACGACATGCCCATGTTCGGCATGATGCGCGCGCTGTTCGACCCGGAGCGCAAGAGCAGCAAGACGGTCTTCATGGTGCTGCGCGACGAGCAGGTCGAAACCGTGCGCAAGCTGGTCGACCGCGTGACGGGCGGCCTGAACCGCCCCGATACGGGCATTCTCTTCTCGGTGCCGACGCTCTTCGTCGACGGATTGGAGGGCGCTTCCAAGTGAACATGCTGCTCGCCCTCTCGCTGGCGCTGATCGTGGGTCTGTTCTTCAGCCGCATCATCCGCCTGATCCATCTGCCCAACGTGACGGCCTATCTGGTCGGCGGCCTGCTCGTAGGCCCCTCCGTGCTCGGCCTGCTGCCCCAGGATGCCGTCGCCTCGCTCTCCGTGCTCACCGACGTGGCGCTGGGCTTCATCGCCTACTCGATCGGCGCGGAGTTCCGCCTGAGCTATCTGCGCCAGATCGGCTCCAAGCCGATCGTCATCACGCTCTTCGAGGGCCTGTGCGCCGTCGCGCTGGTCGACGTGGCGCTCATCGCGATGGGCTTTCCCCTGCCCCTGTGCCTGATGCTCGGCGCCATCGCCGCGGCCACCGCCCCGGCGGCCACGCTGATGGTCGTGCGCCAATATAAGGCGCGCGGCCCGGTCTGCAGCATGCTGCTGCCGGTCGTGGCCATGGACGACGCGCTGTGCCTGATGGCCTTCAGCATCTCCAGCGCCATCGCCGCGGCGATCTACAGCGGCGAGGCGCTGACGGTGCAGAGCATGCTCATCTCGCCGCTGCTGCAGATCGCCGGCTCCCTGCTGCTGGGCGCAGGCATCGGCCTTGTGCAGACGCTGGCGGCCCGCTTCTTCCATTCGCGCGGCAACATGCTCTCCCTGACCATCGCCGCCGTGCTGGGCGGACTGGCGCTGTGCGAGATGTGGGATCTCTCCTCGCTGCTCGTGTGCATGATGATCGGCGCGGTCATGATCAACCTCAGCTCCGCCTCGAACAAGATCATCGAGCAGTGCGACCGCTTCACGCCGCCGCTGTTCATGCTCTTCTTCGTGCTCTCCGGCGCAGACCTGAACCTGTCCGTGCTGCCGACGGTCGGCCTGCTGGGCGCCAGCTATCTGCTCTTCCGCAGCCTGGGCAAGTGGATCGGCGCGTTCATCGGCTCTTCGCTCGTCAAGGCCGAGCCGAACGTGCGCAAATACCTGGGCTATACGCTGTTGCCACAGGCGGGCGTGGCCATTGGCATGACGCAGCTTGCAATGCAGGTCATCCCCGACTATGGCGTCACTGTCCGCGCCGTCATCCTGGCCGGAACACTGGTTTACGAGTTGGTCGGCCCCGTCATCACCAAAGTCGCGCTCACCAAGGCCGGCGAAATCGCGCCGGCGCAGCGCGCATAGGCGCAAGCGCAAAGGCGCCGTCTCCCCAAGGAGGCGGCGCCTTGTCTTTTGCCCGCGCCTGTGCTAGAATGGCACCGAGGTGGGCACGATGAAGCACTTTACCGGCTTTCTCATTCGGCGCGAGCGGCTGCGCCGGAATCTCTCCCAGGAGGGATTGTGCAAGGGCATCTGCTCGGTCTCCTACCTGAGCAAGATCGAGCAGGGACAGGTCCTTGCGGGGCCGGAGATCGTGGAACGGCTGCTGGAGGCGCTGGGCCTTCGCGCACAGGTGGACGCCCAAACCGAGGCTGCGGCCGCCCGCGCGTTGCGCGAATACTTCGACCGGTTCCTGCTCTGCACGCTGAGCGCGGACGGACGCGATGCATGGCTCGACGCGCATGCGGAGGCGCTGGAATCCTCTCCACTGGCGCTTTCCGTCGGGCTGTACCGCGCATGCATCGCCATGCATACGGACGATCATGCCGCCCTCGCCGCGGCGCTGGAGGCGCTGTCCCCGTTTGTCGACTATCTGCAGGGGGAGCAGCTGGCGCTATACGCCATGGGCCGCGCCCTGCTGTGCGAAGACGAGCATGCGCGGGAAGAGGCCTTTGCCCAGGCGGAGCGGCTGCGGCCGTGTTCGCTGCTCCTCTCCTGGCGGGCGCACTTCAGCTTTGCGCGCGGCCGCTACATCCAGGCCGGCCAGGAGGCCGAGCGGGCCTACGCCCTAGCCTGTGAGGAGGGCAACGGCACCGTCCTGTTCGACGCCAGCTTTCTGCTGGGCTGCTGCTATGCCAACCAGCGCCACTATCCCTCCATGATGCGCGCCTTCCGGCGCACGCTCGCGCTGGCGCACACGCTGCGTCCCGACGCGGTCGGCGAAATCGAATACAACATTGGCGCGACCTGTCTGGAGCTGTGCCGCCACGAGGAGGCGCGCGACTGGCTGGAGGCCGCGCTCGCACATGTTTCCTCCAACGACGTGGAAAACCTGCTCGTCCGGCACAAGCTGGCCCTCGTCTATGCGCACTTTGGGCAATGCGGCCAGGCGCGCCAGGCCCTGGCCGAGGCGCGCGCCTTCCTCTCCCCGGAGCTGCCCGCCATCTACGATCGGATGCTGCGCGTGGCGGAGCTGCGCCTCACGCCCGGCTATCTGGATGATCCCGACTATGCGGCGCTGCTGCGCACCGTGTATGATGAAGCGTCCGACGCGCTGCACTTTGGTTTCAAGCAGTTCCACGCCAGCTTCCTGATCGAGGCCTACGTCCATCAGCGGCGCTATAAGGACGCGCTGCAGATCTCGCAGGAGATCGGGATGTTTTCCGAATCATGACTGTTTAGATCATCATAAGGCCAATTTTTGAAGCCAATTTTCACAAAACAACCCCCTTTTCCATCGCTCAGTGACGTGCTATCATGAGAGCGTGAAAGGGGGGTTGTCTTCTCTTGCGGCAACGTACTTCTCGTCTGTGGACGCGCAACTTTGTCACCATCACCCTCGGCACGGTCGTCAGCGCCATTGGCGGCACGGCCATGATCTTCGCGCTCAGCCTGATCGTGTTCGACCAGACCGCATCGACCTGGCTCTCCGGGCTGTTTGCGGCGCTTTCCCTGTTCCCGGGCGCGGTACTGCCCATCCTGATCGCGCCAGTCGTCGACCGCTGCGACCAAAAGCGCCTCATCGTGGGGCTGGATGCGCTGTCCGGGTGCCTTTACCTGCTGTTTGGCCTGTATCTGACGCGCGCATCTTTCTCCTATGCCGTCTATCTCCTGTTCAGTCTGACGATGAGCAGCATCGGGGCGACGTACAACCTGGCCTACAATGCGCTGTATCCCGACCTGATTCCATCGGGCTGCATGCAAAGGGGGTATGCGATCTCCGCCATGATCTATCCGAGCGTATCGGCCATCGTCACCCCCGCCGCCTCCGTGATCTACGGTGCGTACGGCATCATCCCCATCGTCTTCACCGAGGGCGCGCTGCTGTGGGTCGCCGCGCTGTTTGAGCATCGCATTCAGGCGCCCCGGTCGCCCGAACGCCATCCGCCCGCGCCGCTGCCCGAGCGGCTGCGGCGCTATGCGCGGGATCTGACAGCCGGCGTGCGCTATGTGAGGCAGGATCGGGGCATCCGCAATATCTACCTGTATATGACCACGACCAACGCCTGCGCAAACGGCGTCAATCTCATGGCGCTGGCGCACTTTCAAAGCACGCCGGGACTGACGACGGCCATGTACGCCGCGCTGCTCTCCGCCGAAACGGTCGGACGCATGATCGGCGGCGCAGTGCACTACGTCTACGACATCCCGCAGGCGCGGCGCTATGCGCTCACGGTGTGGGTATACCGGATATACGAGGTATGCGACGGCGCGCTGCTGTTTTTGTGGTACCCGCTGATGCTCGCCGCGCGGTTTCTGTGCGGCTTTCTGGGGATCAACACGGCGACGCTGCGCACGGCTGCCGTACAGAACTACCTGCCGCCCGAGCTGCGCGCCCGCGTCAACGCCCTCTTCAACGTGCTCGTGAGCGGCGCGCTGATGCTCGCGCAGCTCTGCGCGGGCGCTTTGGGCGAAGTGCTCCCCTATCGCCTGGTCTCGCTGCTGTTTGCCGGCTTTTCCCTGTTCGTGATGCAGGCGCTGATCGTCCGGCGGCGCGCGGACGTCGAGCCGATCTACAACCGGTCGGTCTAGGCGGCAGAGGTCTGCGCGCCCTTCACCGGACGGGCAGTCCCTGCCTTAGGGCATCCTGAACAAGGGAAAGGTTGCGGCCCGGGTCGTCGCCGCCATCGAGCACCAGCAGGGGGCATCGGAGTTGCCGCTGCCATGCGTCATGCTTGGCCCTGCTGCGCGTCTCCAGGCCGCCGGTGTCGTATGCCGCCGCCCACTCGAGAAAGTCCGCGTGCTTCTGATACATGTCCCCTCCGACCTCGATGCGGCGGCCAAAGGCCGCCTTTTCTCTTTGCTTCAGCCGCTCGATGCGCACCTGCGCAGCCGTTTCCAGCCGGATGGCCAGCGTGAACAGGGGAATCAATGCGTCGCCCCAGTCGGTCAGGGAACCAGAGATCACGACATTGCCGGCGTTGGCCATATCGGCGCGCATCATCCGGAGGCGTTCGTCAATCGGGCGCTTTTGCGTATAGGGCGGATCGGACGGCAGCCAGAAGTAGTCGTCCGTATCCATCCAGCAGTATCCGAGCGCATCGCGTATCGCTTGGCCCAGCGTCGACGTGCCGGAGCCGGAGGCGCCGAAGATGTGAATGATCTGCTTCATCGAAACTCCCCCCTTACATCGTTTCAAAGGCCATGTTCAGGCGCCAAACAGGAAAATCCGGCTCTGTGTCCACGCCTTTCGCAGTGCGGTCACAAACATCTCTTCCATGGGGAACAAGATCTTGACTAGGCCGACAGCCGTAAATTCCCATTGATCTTTTCAAAGCATGGTCATGGTAATGCTCACAGTCGGGAAAGCGGCCGTTATGGTCCCATCGTTCCAAAGATTTTGAGTCAGTATAGCATGGACCTGTGCCCTCGTCAACTCATGCAATGGCACATGGAAAAAAGGCGGAACGGAAGGCATCTCTGCCTTCTGTTCCGCCTTTATCAGGTGATCGCTTGCGACGGGTTTACGCGTTCTGGCTCGCCGTCATCTTGGCCGCCGTGGCCATCGGGTCGCGGGGCGTATAGCGCGGACACATGGTGATGGCCTTCTTGGGGCACTTGGCCGCGCACTGGCCGCAGCCGGTGCAGGCGTCGAGCACCACGTGCTTCTGCTTGAGCTCGCCGAGGATCGCATCAAACTGGCACTGCTTCTTGCACAGCGTGCAGCCGACGCAGGCATCCGGGTTGATCTGAGCGATCAGGCGGTTTTCAAGCTCGCCTGCAATCGAGCCGGTCGGGCAGCCCTCCGCGCACATCATGCAGCCGACGCACTTCGTGTAGTCGATCACAGGCAGGTTGTTCTCCATCGTGATCGCGCCAAACTTGCACGCCTTCTCGCACTTGCCGCAGCCGATGCAGCCGACCTTGCAGCTCTCCTTGACGTCCTTGGCCTTGTCGTGGGAGCTGCAGGCCACGGACACCACGCGGTCCGCAGGCTTCATGGACAGCACGTGCTTGGGACACGCCGCGACGCACTTCTCGCAGCCCTGGCACTTCTCCTCGTCGACGACGGCAATCTTGCGCACCGGATCGACGTGGATCGCGTCAAACGGGCAGGCACGCTCGCAGGTGCCCAGGCCCAGGCAGGCATACGGGCAGGACTTGGTGCCGCCCTGCACGAGCGATGCGGCCAGGCAATCCTCGATGCCGTTGTAGTCATACTTGGGCTTACAGTGACCTACGCTGCCCTGGCAGTTGACAGAGGCGACCATGCGCGCACCAACCGTGGCCTCCACGCCCATGATCTCGCCCATCTTTGCCGCCACAGGCGCGCCGCCGACCGGGCACTTGCCGATCTCGGCCTTCCCGTCGGCCACCGCGGCAGCATAGCCGTCGCAGCCCGGGAATCCGCAGGCGCCGCAGTTCGCGCCCGGAAGGCACTCGCGCAGCGCATCCGCCTTGGGGTTGGAGGGCACCGCAAAGACCTTGCTGGTCACTGCGAGCAGGGCGCCAAAGATCAGGCCCAGAACGCCGAGCACCACCGCGGCCGTCAAAATCGAAGCAAAATCCATTCTCACACCCTCCTTAAATCAGGCCGGTGAAGCCCAGGAACGAAACCGCCATCAGGCCGGCGGTGATCAGCGCGCCCGGGAATCCATCCATCCACTTGGGCATGTCGCTCACGGCCAGGCGCTCGCGGATGCCCGCAAAGAGCACGATGGACAGGGTAAAGCCCAGCGCGCCCGCCACGCCGTTCACGACGGACTCGACCAGGTTGTAGCCCTCGGTCATGTTCAGCAGTGCAACGCCCAGCACCGCGCAGTTGGTCGTGATCAGCGGCAGGTAGACGCCCAGCGCCTGGTAGAGGCTCGGGCTGATCTTCTTGAGCGCGTTCTCGACGATCTGCACCAGCACAGCGATGACGAGGATGAACGCAATCGTCTGCAGGTACTCCAGGTTCAACGGCACCAGGAGGTAGTACTGCACCAGGTAGGTCACCAGAGAGGCCAGCGCCATGACAAACGTGACTGCCATGCCCATGCCAAAGGCCGTCTCGATCTTCTTGGAGACGCCCAGGAAGGGACAAATGCCCAAGAAGCGGGACATGACGAAGTTATTGACCAGAATGCCTCCGATCAAAATGGTTAAGTAATTCATCCGTTCCCCTCCCCTTTAAGCCGCCTTCTTGCGGGAAGTCAGCGTGTTGACAATCGCCAGCAGCAGGCCCAGCGCGATGAAGCCTCCCGGAGGCGCCGTCATGATCGCCATCGGCTGGAAGCTCTCGCCCAGCACGGAGATGCCCAGCAGCGTGCCGCTGCCCAGCAGCTCGCGGATGGCGGAGAGGATCGTGATCGCCAGCGTGAAGCCAAGACCCATGCCCAGGCCGTCCGCGACGGACGCGAGCGGCGGATTCTTAAAGGCGAAGGCCTCCGCACGGGCGAAGATGATGCAGTTGACGACGATCAGCGGGATGAACAAGCCCAGGGACTTGTCCAGCGCCGGCAAAAACGCCTTCACAACCAACTGCACCATGGTGACAAAGGTCGCAATGACCACAATGAACGCCGGAATGCGAATCTTCTCCGGAATGGCATTGCGCAGAAGCGAAATGACCAGGTTTGAAAACACCAGCACGAACGTGGCGGCCAGGCCCATGCCAATGCCGTTGGACACGGCCGTCGTGATCGCCAGCGTGGGGCACATGCCCAGCACCAGGCGGAAAGTCGGATTCTCATTCAGAATACCGTTCAAAAAGACTTTACGCAAATTGTTCATTCCTGTACCCCCTCTGCGGCCTGCGCCAGCGCCTCATTAATCGCGTTGGACGTCATCGTCGCGCCGGATACCACGTCGAACTCCGCCGTCGCGATGTCCTGTCCGATCAGGCTGTCAAAGCCCGCCGCGATCACATCCGCGCCGTAGTCCGGCGTCTCGTTGTGCTCCGTCACCGCAAAGCTCGTGATCTTTCCGTCCTCGACGGCGATCTCCACCTTCATCGGCTGGAAGCCCTTCACCTCGTACACACCGCTCGACGAGCCCGTCGTGGCGGCGGTCTCAGCGCCCGTGTCGGTCGCCTCTGCGGCCTGCGCCAGCGCCTCGTTGATCGCGTTGCACGTCATCGTCGCGCCGGATACCACGTCGAACTCCGCCGTCGCGATGTCCTGTCCGATCAGGCTGTCAAAGCCCGCCGCGATCACATCCGCGCCATAGCCCGGCGTCTCGTTGTGCTCCGTCACCGCGAAGCTCGTGATCTTTCCGTCCTCGACGGTAATCTCTACCTTCATCGGCTGGAAGCCCGTCACTTCGTATACGTTTCCGGCCCCCGCCTCTTCGGGCTTGGGCACGAGATACTGATTGTAGAAGTCGACCGCCTGTCCAACCGCCTTGAAGACCGCGTTGGACGAGACCGTCGCGCCAGACATCACATCGACGCCTTCCATATAACCTTCCACCGTCGCCGCGTTGCCATCGAACTGGCCGCAGAAGGCCGGATCCGTCGTCTTAGTGCCGTAGTCCGGGGTCTCGTTGTTGGCCGTCATGACGACCTTAGAGATCACGCCGTCCGTCGTGATGCCCATGCGCAGGCCGATCTGGTCGGCAAAGCCCTTCGAAGAGAGTTCAAAGACATAGCCCACCGCATCGTCGCCGACCGTACCCGTGTAGACGGACTGAATCGTCTCATAATCGCCCAGCAGACTCATCACGTCCAGCGCCTCAAAGGCCTCGGCTGCATCGACAAATTCCTTGCGCACGAGATCGTCGCCCTCAAGCGTGGGAACCGCCGCATTGGGCACGACGCCCAGCACGTCCTTCGAGTACGCCGTCATCTGGCGAACTGCCGTGACGAACGCCTGCGAGCTGATCGTCGCGCCGGAGATCGTCTGCACGTTTGCGTCGATCTCCGCCGGGTCGGCGGCCAGACCGGGGAACTGGCTCGTAAACGGCTCCTCGCCGACCTTCGAGCCCAGACCGGCGGTCTCCTGCAGATCGCCCACGGAGACGCCGTGGATAGAGCCATCCGCGCCGATGCCCAGCGTGATCGGGATCGGTCCGCCGTATCCCTGCGGAGACGCGGTCATCACATAGCCGACGACCTCGTCGCCCGTCTTGCCCACGTACAGCTCCGTGATCTGGTCGTACTCGGGCGCAGTCTGGATTTCCTGCGTCTCAAAGATCTCCGCCTCGGGCAGCACCGCGCGCTGCGCGGCCTGGCCGGCGGCCAGCTCCTGCTGCGCAATCGGGCCGGACGTGATCTCGTTGGTGACGGCCAGCGCCAGCGCGGCAATCAAGGTAAAGATGAACAGTCTGAGGCCGAGCTTCGTCACATCACGCATGGCTCTTTACCTCCCCAAAGGACTTCGGCGTCGTCACGCGCTCGATCAGCGGCGCGGCAACGTTCATGAACAGGATCGCATAGGAGCATCCCTCGGGCATGGAGCTGTTGAACGTGCGGATGATGAACAGCAGCGCGCCGCAGCCCACACCAAAGATGATCTGCCCCCAGGGCGTCACGGGAGAAGAGGAGTAGTCCGTCGCCATGAACAGCGCGCCCAGCATCAGGCCGCCGCTGAGCAGCTGATACAGCGCGGAATTGGCGCCGGCCTCGGCGCTGTAGAACGTGCCCGTCTGGATCCAGAACAGGATCAGGCAGGTGCCGATAAACGTAGCGGGGATGCGCCAGTTGATCACGCGGCGGAAGAGCAGGTACGCCGCGCCAATCAGCAGCGCCAGCGCGCTCGTCTCGCCCAGCGTGCCGGGGCAGTTGCCGATGAACAGATCCCACAGGCTGTACGCGCCGGCCTCAGCCTGCAGCGGCGTCGCGCCGGAAACCGCGTCGGTCGCTGCGGGCACCAGGCCCGCCAGCCAGTTGCCGCCCTGCGGGGCAACCCAGCCGGTCATCAGCGTCGCCCAGGAGGCCAGCAGGATCGCACGAGCCGCCAGCGCCGGGTTCATGAAGTTCTGGCCGATGCCGCCGAAGAACTGCTTGACCAGCACGATCGCGATGGCCGAGCCGATCGCAGCAAGCCACCACGGAGCAGAGGCAGGCAGATTGTACGCCAGCAGCAGGCCGGTCACAACTGCGCTGAAATCTCCGACCGGAATCGGCTTTTTGGCGTGCTTGCAGTAGAACCACTCACAGAACACCGCCGACAACACCGACACGGCGATCAGGATCGCAGCGCGAAGGCCGAAGAACCAGACGCTCGCCAGGCCCGCCGGGATCAGTGCGATGCACACATCCTGCATCACGCGCCGGGTCGACGCGTTGTCCCGCAGATGCGGAGAAGAGGATACGGTATATTGCTTTTGCATATCAACATTCCTCCGAAACGATCAAGACTTCTTCGCGCTGGCGCGGATGCCCATCTTGGCCATGCGGCAGCTCTGGGTCAGTTCGCGCTTTGCGGGACAGACGAAGGTGCACGCGCCGCACTCCATGCAATTCATGGCGCCCAGCTTGGAGCACTCCTCCCACTGCGAGCGGCGCGCGTATGCGTCGATGCGGGTCGGCACCAGGCGCATCGGGCAGGCCTCCACGCAGCGCCCACAGCGGATGCAGGGCGACTCCTGCGCGTGCACACCCTCTTCACCAAAGGCGAGCAGGCCGCCAGTCGACTTGGTGACCGGAATATTCAGCGAAGAGATCGCCATGCCCATCATCGGGCCGCCGAGCACGACCTTGCGCACGCCGTCCTCAAAGCCGCCGCACGCCTCCACCAGGTCATACAGCGGCGTGCCGATGCGCACGCGCAGGTTGGCCGGCTTCTTCACGCGGCCGGCGACCGTCACCACGCGGTCGATGAGCGGCTTGTTCTCCCGCACGGCCAGCGACACGGCATAGGCGGTGGAGACGTTGCTCACGACCGTCTGCACGTCGGCAGGCAGCGCGCCGTTGGGCACGCGCCGGCCCGTCAGCGCGAAGATCAGCTGTTTCTCTCCGCCCTGCGGGTAGCGCGTGGGCAGCGCCACGACCTCGATGTTCTTGCCTTCGGCCGCCTGACGCATTGCGGCGACGGCATCGGGCTTGTTGTCCTCAATGCCCACCAGCAGCTTGGTGGCGTTCAGGATCTTGGCTTCAAGCAGCATGCCGTCGATGACCTGCGCCGCATGCTCGACCATCAGGCGGTGATCGCTCGTCAGATACGGCTCGCACTCCGCGCCGTTGAGGATCAGCGTATCCACGTGCTTTTCAGCCGGCGGCGCCAACTTGACGGCCGTGGGGAACGTCGCGCCGCCCAGGCCGACGATGCCGCGGTCGCGCACGATGTCCAGCAGCTGCTTGGCGTCCAGAGAGCCCACGTTTTGGCGGGGCTTGACGCTCTCGTCCCAGCGGTCCTGGAAGTCGTTCTCGATGACGACCGCATTCACGCGCTGGCCGCTGGCCACCACACAGCTGGAAATCGCCTTCACCGTGCCGGAGACGGAAGCATGCACCGGTGCGGATACGAAGCCGCCCGCCTCGCCGATCACCTGACCCATGGCGACCGTCTGGCCGGGGGTCACGACGCACTTGCACGGCGCGCCGATGTGCTGGGAAAGCGGAATCACAACACATGCGGGAACCTTCGCATCGATCACCGGCTGCGCGTTGGTAGATTGCTTTCCATTCCCCGTCTCATGCGGGTGCACGCCGCCCTTAAACGTCCGTGTATTTGCCACAGACAAGTTCCTCCCTTCAGCCCAACAACATTAATCGGATCACAAAATTGTCCGATAGATATTATAGCACGAAACACCGGCCATTTGTATGACATTTTTCGTAATAATTCAGTTTTACAGGGGGTTTTTTACATTGGTTGTATCGCCTGCATGGCTTTTCCCGCGTTCGGCGCACAGACTCGACCGGTATTCTGTTTTATTTTTATCATTCAAACCAACCGTCGGCCTCGTTTTTTTTGAATTTATACGAAAAGGCGGCGCTTTCACGCCGCCTGATGCGGAATGTGACCTATTGTTGCGCGCGCAGTGTCTCCCGCCGCTGTGCGGCCTCCAGGAGCAGCGTACCCGCATGGCGCAGGCTGCTCTCGTTGGTCTCCTGGGCCCCGCTGACCATGCGGGCCAACTCTTCACGACGGCCCGCCTCATCCAGACGCGTCACGCTCGTGCGTGTCTGGCCATCCGTCTCGCCCTTTTCGACGACATATTGCGCATCCGCCATCGCCGCAATCTGCGGCAGGTGCGTCACACAGATCACTTGGTGCCTTCCGGCGATCTGCGCCATCTTTTCGGCGACCACCTGCGCCATGCGTCCGCTGATGCCCGTGTCGATTTCATCGAAGACCATGCTCGGGATGCCGGAGCGCTCCGCCTCCAGGTTTTTGAGGGCCAGCATGATGCGCGACAGTTCGCCGCCCGACGCCACGCGCGCAAGCGGGCGCAGCGGCTGTCCCAGGTTGGCGGACATCGCAAAGGATACCTCGTCGACGCCATCCGCCGTAAAGTCGTTCGGCTTTCGCTCGGCAAAGGCGACCTGGAATCTGGCATGACGCATCCCCAGCTCCTGCAGCTGCTCCTCCACCCTGCGCTCAAACGTCGCAGCGACTTCCCGGCGCGCGACGCTCAGCGCCTCGCTGGCCTGCGCAAGCGCGCGCTGTTGGCGCGAGAGCGTCTTTTTCAATTGGTCTGACAGGTCGTCCGCATGCTCGAGCCGGTCCAGTTCCGATGCCGCTTCTGCCCGGAATTTCAGGATCTCATCGATGTCCTTTCCATACTTGCGCCGGAGCCGCCCGATCAGGTCGAAGCGTTCCTCCACCGCCTCGGCGTCCGCTTCGTCATAGTCCAGCTCCGCATGGAGGCCACGCACGTCGGACACGGCGTCCTCCAGCTGATAATACAGCTCGTCCAGGCGGGCATACACGCGCTCATATCGCGGATCCAGCGGCGCAATGCCCTGCAGGTCATCGATACCGCCCCGCAGCGCATCCAGCGCGCTGTCCTGTCCATCCGCCCCCGCATACAGGGCCGTATAGGCCGCCTCAACGCTCTTGATGATCTTTTCGGCGTTGCGGTAAAATGTGCGCTGGCGTTCGAGCTCCTCGCCCTCTCCGGGTCGCAACCGCGCCGCATCGATCTCCTGCACTTGATAGCGCAGCATGTCCATCCGCCGTTCCCGGTCCGCCGCGTCTGCCAGCAGGCGCTCCAGTTCCTGGCGCGTTGCGCGCCATGCGGCGTAGAGCGAGGCCACCTGCGCGCGCAGCTCCTCCAGCCGCACGCCGCCGAATCCGTCCAAAAAGGCGAGGTGACGACGCTCATCCAGCAGCGACTGGTGCTCATGTTGGCCATGAATGTCCAGCAGCAGCGCGGAAACGCGCTTGAGCGTCGCAAGCGGGACCACGCTGCCCATCACGCGGCAGATGTTGCGCCCGGCGCTCGTCAGCTCCCGCGAGATGGAGACCATGCCCTCTTCGGGCTCCAGCTGCAACTCCTGTAGCAGCGACAGCAGCGGCGCGTTGTCCGCCACGTCAAAGAGCGCCTCCACGCGCGCCTTCTGCGCGCCGTTTTGGATGAGCTCCCGCTCCGCCCGTTCTCCGAGCACGAGGTTCACCGCGTCCACGACGATGGACTTGCCGGCGCCCGTCTCGCCCGTCAGCGCGTTGAACCCCGGGGCAAAGTCGATCGTGATATCGTCGATGAGCGCCAACTGATGGATGGAAAGCTGCAGCAGCATCGCTCTTCCCCTTTTCGCGCCTTACTTCATCATGTTGCGGAAGCGCTCCGCCACCTGCAGTGCATCGTCGTTGCTCCGGCAAATGACCAGGATGGTGTTGTCGCCCGCGATACTGCCCAGGATCTCGGGCCAGCGCAGCGTGTCGACAGCCTCGGCGGCCACGTGCGCGCTGCCGGCCAGCGTCTTGACGACGACGAGGTTGTTCGCACATACGGCGCTGAGCACGGACTCGCTGAACATGCGAATGAACCGCTCGTTCATGCCCTTTTCGGCCTTGTCGAGCGTCGCGTACTTGTAGCCGCCCGTCTCGGAGAGCACCTTGATCAGGTGCAGTTCCTTGATGTCGCGCGAGACCGTCGCCTGCGTCACCCGGATACCGCGCTCCTGCAGCGCGGCGGCCAGCTCCTCCTGCGTCTCGATGTTGCGCGATTCGATGATCTGGGTAATCGCCGCATGGCGCGCTGACTTCATGTCCTCGATCTTCCTTTCGTCTTTACAGGCTCCACTGCGACAGCTTGGTACGCAGCAGGGAGAAAAAAGCGTCGTCCCGCTGAAAGCGGATGAACTGGGCCTCCGCTTTGGCGCGGCGCACCTGAATGCATTCGCATCCGCGCGCGGGAAAGGTACGGTGTCCGTCCACGCAAACCGCCATGCCCTCGCGGTCCTCGCCCGCCTCGATACGCAGCGTCACCGTCTCGTGGTCGGAAAGCACGATCGGCCGCGACTGAAGCGAATGCGCGCAGATCGGCGCCAGGATGAAGCACGGCACGTCCGGGCTCACGATCGGGCCGCCTGCCGACAGCGAGTAGGCCGTCGAGCCCGTAGGCGCAGCCACCACCAGTCCGTCGGCGATGTAGCGGTCGACGAGCGTATGGCCGATGAACGCTTCGAAGCCAACCATGCGCGCACACGCGCCGCGCGAGAGTACGACCTCATTGAGCGCGAGCACGCCTTCCGCCGCCTCGTTCAGATGCACGTCCAGCATCATGCGCCGCTCGATCCGGTACTGCCCTGCGCGCAGCTGCAACAGCGCGGTCTCCGCCTGCTCCGGCTCCACCTCCGCCAGAAAGCCGACGCGCCCCAAATTGACGCCCAGCAGCGGAATATCGGCCACCGCCGCCGCAGGCGCCGCGCGAAGCAGGGTCCCATCCCCGCCGAGCACGACCAGCGCATCTACGCCGCAGGCGACAGGCTCCGATGCGGTTTCAAAGCCCTCTTCGCCCAGCGCCGCGCCCAGCGCGCAATCGACCACGGCACGCAGGCCCAGCTTGTGGCACGCCCGCAAAAAGGTGCGCGCCACGCCGGCGGCTTCCGGCTTTTTGGGATTCGCCGTCAGGCCGATGGAACGAACCTCCATGGCGTACGCCTCCATTCGCCGATCCTGAAACACTCCCATTATACCATTGTCTGCATAAACATGCAAGGCATTCATTCCAAAGCGGCATGCGCCTGCGCGACGACCTGCGCGATGCACGCCTCGTCCACGCACTGCGTAGCGCGCGCGGCCGGCAGCAGGTGCACGAGAAACTCGATGTTCCCCTCGGGCCCTGTGATCGGGGAAAAGGACAGCGCCTGCGCGCGCCATCCCATCTCCCGGACAAATGAGACGACCTGCGCGATGACGTCGGCATGCACGGCCGGATCGCGCACGACGCCCTTCTTGCCCACGCGCTCCCGTCCCGCCTCGAACTGCGGCTTGATCAATGAGACGAACGCGCCCGCCTCACCCATGATGGCCGCAGCGGCCGGCAGGATCTTCGTGATAGAGATGAACGACACGTCCATCACGGCGAGCGTGGGGCCCAGCGGCACGTCCTCCGGCTTGAGATAGCGCGCGTTGGTGCGCTCCATGACGGTGACGCGCGGATCGTTTCGCAGCCGCCAGTCGAGCTGTCCGTAGCCGACGTCGACCGCGTAGACGTGCCGGCAGCCCCTGCGCAGCAGCACATCGGTGAATCCGCCCGTCGACGCGCCCAGATCCATCGCCACGACGCCATGAACATCCAGGCCAAAGACGTCCAGCGCCTTGTCCAGCTTGAGCGCACCGCGGCTGACAAAGTCATGGGCCGCGCCGCGCACCTCCACGCGGGCCTCCGGCGCCACCTGGGCGGAGGGCTTTTCCGCCTTCTGTCCGTCGATGTAGACGATGCCGGACATGATGACCGCCTGCGCGCGCTCTCGGCTTGGCGCCAGGCCGTTTTCCACCATGTACGCATCCAATCTCTTCTTTGTCATGTATCCTTCCCCTTGTCTGTCTCAAAGGCGCGCGCGCACGCTCTTGGCGATCTGTTCGGGCATCAGCCCGCACAGGGCGAGCAGTTCGTCGACGGATCCGTGCGGCACAAATCGATCTCCGACCGTCAGACAGCCGCGCGGCGAGGGGAGCCCCTCTTCCATGCACATCATGGCGACGGCCTGCCCCAGCCCGCCGGCAGAGACATTTTCCTCGATCACAAAGACCGCGCGGCCGCCGGAGAATGCGCGGCGCACGCTCTCCTTGTCCAGCGGCTTGAGCGTCGAGGCATTGACCACCGCCGCCTCGATGCCTGCGTCGTGCAGCGGCCCGGCCGCGAGCAGCGCATGGCGCACCATTCGTCCGTGCGCAATCAGAACGGCCTGTCCTCCCTCGCGCAGCCACTGCCACATGCCGGGCCTGAACGGCTGCGCCTCGCACAGATCGCTCAGGTCGATCCCCTCCTTGACATACCGGATGGCCAGCGGGCCGTCGGAGGCGACGCTCTTTTGCAGCATCTGTGCCAGCTCCGCGTTGCCGCTCGCCTCCCATACCTGCATATGCGGCATGGACGCAAACATCGCCAGGTCGAACACGCCGTGGTGCGTCTTGCCATCGGAGCCCACCAGGCCCGCGTGGTCGACCAGCAGGCAGACGGGCAGTTCCTGCAGGCAGATATCGTGCAGGATCTGGTCATATGCGCGCTGCAAGAACGTCGAATACACCGCAAAATAGGGACGCATCCCGCCCCGTGCAAGGCCGGCCGCCATGGTGACGGCGTGCTCCTCCGCGATGCCGACGTCAAAAAAACGCTCCTTGTGGCGGTTCACAAAGGGCAAAAGCCCGGTGCCCGAGGTCATGGCCGCCGTGATGGCGACAATGCGCGCATTCGCATCGGCCATCTGCGTCAACGTATCGCCGATGACGACGCCCGTCCCCGGCAACGCCGGCTGCTTCTTCTGTGCGCCATCCTCCAGGAAAAACGGGGCGATGCCATGATACTTCTCCGGCTTGCGCTCCGCGCGCTCATATCCGCGTCCCTTGCAGGTGATCACGTGAATGAGGATCGGCGTATCCGTCACCTTCTTGGCCTGGGCGAGCACGTGCTCCATCATCGCGATGTCGTGCCCGTCGATCGGGCCGAGGTAGCGAAAGCCCAGCGACTCAAAGAATTCGCCGTGCACCCAGAAGTGCTTGACGGCATTTTTCATCGTTTCCAGGCGCGCTGCCGCGCGCAGGCCGATGAACGGGATGCGCTCGATGCCGCGCTTGACCGCCTTCTTGGTGCCTCGCCAGCTTGCGCTCGAGCGCAGCTTGGTCAGGTGATTGGCCATCGCGCCGACGTTGCGCGAGATGGACATCTCGTTGTCGTTGAGCACGACGATCAGCCGCGTGGCCCTTCCGTTTTCTTCGTTGAAGTTGCCCGCATCGTTCATGGCCTCGTAGCACATGCCGCCGGTCAGGGCGCCGTCGCCCACGACCGCCACGACATGATAGTCCTCGCCCGCTATATCGCGCGCCCTGGCAAGGCCCAGCGCGGAGGAAATCGCCGTTGCGGAGTGACCCGTATCGAACACGTCGTGCTCGCTTTCCGCCCTGGAGGGAAATCCGCTCAGGCCGCCATAGGTGCGCAGCGTGTGAAAGGCATCCAGACGCCCCGTCAGCAGTTTATGGGCGTACGTCTGATGTCCCACGTCGAAGATCAGCTTGTCCCGCCCGCTGTCGAACACGCGATGCAGGGCCACCGTCAGATCGACAATGCCGAGGTTGGAGGCCAGATGGCCTCCGGTTTCCGATACGGTATCGATGATCTCCTGGCGCAATTCGCCTGCAAGCTGCTCCAGCTCGGGTGTGGACAGGCGCTTCAGGTCCTGCGGTCCCCGGATCTTAGAAAGTATTTCCATGCATTACACACTCCGTCCCGTACCATGCAGCGTCTTCAGGCCGCCTCCGTATCTGATGTCGGCGCGGCAAAAAGGCGGGCGTTTTTCGCCCGCCATCGGCTTGTCCGGCGATTGGAAGACGCGGCCTCATCCCAGCAGTACGCCTATCAGCACGCCCAAAAGCGCGCCCGCGGCGACCTGCACAGGCGTATGTCCGATGAGTTCCTTGAGCTTTTCCTCGTCCCAGCCCTGTCCGCTCTTGAACATATCCTCCACAATCCGGTTGAGCACGGCGGCCTGGCGGCCCGCCGCCCTGCGCACGCCCGCCGCATCGTACATGACGATCAGCGTAAAGCACACCGACAGGGCGAAGATGGACGAGGTTGCCCCATTGCGAAAGCCGATCGCCGTGGTGATTGCGCATACGAAGGCCGAATGCGAGCTGGGCATGCCGCCCGCCCCCACCAGACGATGCACGTCAAACCTCTTTTGCAGCACCAGCGTCAGCAGGACCTTGATGACCTGCGCAGCCAGCCAAGCGGTCAATCCCGCCCAAAGGATCCGATTTTCAAAGGCTTCGAACACCGTCTCCACCGTTGTTCCCTCCTTATGCGCGGCGGGCGCGCAGATTTTGCACAAAGGCACGCAGATAGTCCGCCTGTTCGCCAAAGATATCCAGCGATGCGAGCGCCTGCGACCAGAGCGCATCCGCCATGTCGTGCGCGCGCCGCACGCCATACAGCGCGGGCCAAGTCATCTTCCCGCGCTCCGCATCCATGCCGGTCGCCTTGCCCAGGCTCGCCGCATCGCCCTCGATGTCGAGCAGGTCGTCCTGAATCTGGAAGGCAATGCCAACGCTTTGCCCGAATGTCTCCAGCGCCCGCAGGGTCGGCTCGTCCGAGCCCGCGATGCTGGCCGCGGCCAGCAGGGGTGCGGTCAGCAGGTCCGCCGTCTTGTGCCGGTGAATGTAGGAAAGCGCGGCTTCGTCCATCTGCCGGTGCTCATACAACAGGTCGATGCTCTGCCCCGCGATCATCCCCGTCACGCCCGCGCGCGCGGCGATGACCGCCATGGCGCGCACGTGCCCCTCCAGGTGCTGCGGGTAGCGCATCGCATTTTGCAGCATGCACTCAAAGGCGAAGTTCAGCAGCCCGTCGCCTGCCAGGATGGCAGGGCCTACGCCGTATACCCTGTGATTGGTGGGCTTTCCGCGCCGCAGGTCGTCGTCGTCCATGCCCGGCAGGTCGTCGTGGATCAGCGAATACGTATGGATCATCTCCAGCGCGCAGGCCGGGCACAGCGCCTCCTGGAGATCGACGTTCAGCATATCCGCCGTCGCCAGCAGAAGCACCGGCCTGACCCGCTTGCCGCCGGCCAGCAGGCTGTAGCGCATGCTCTCGCACAGTCCTTGCGGGATCTTTCCATCCTCCCAAACGGCCTGCGCCTCGGGCAACAGTGCGCGCAGTCCTTCCTCTACGCGCGCGATATACAGGGCATTTTTCGCTTCATAGTTCATTTCCCCACCTCAAACGGCGTCGCCTCTTTTTCGTCCTTCGCTCCGGCGCGGATCTGTTCGACACGCTGCTGAGCGCCCTGCAGCATGGCGCTCAGTTCACCGTAGAGCGTCATGCCCTCTTCATACGCGCTCAACGCCTGCTCCAGCGTCATGGAGCCGTCCTCCATCCCGGCCGCCAGCGCCTCGAGCTTCTCCAGCCCCTCTTCAAACGTCGGCTTTGCCTTTTTCTTCGCAGGCATGCGCATCCCTCCAATCCTTCACCTCAGCCTGCGCCTGCCCGGCGGCCAGGTGGAGCGTAATCCGGTCTCCTATGGCCAGGCGGCGAGCCGGCCGGCCGGCCCGCGTCACATAGGCATAGCCGCGCGCCAGAACCCCTTTGGGGCTGAGCGCATCCAGCCTCCCCCTCGCGGATCGCAGCGCCTCCTCGCGCGCCTTGCACGCGCGCGCCATATGCGTATCCAGCAGCGTGCGCGCATGCAAGAGCTGCTCGCGCCGCCTTTCCAGTGCGCGCGCAGGGCCATACGCCTGAATCACCGCGTATGCATGCGCCATGCGCGTGCTCCAGCCCTGTAGCCGTGCGCGCATGCGCTGATCGAGCAGCATCGTGCACCCATCCAGCGCGGCGCTCAGTTCTTCCCCGGATGGCACTACGCACTCCGCCGCCGCGGACGGAGTCGGCGCGCGCAAATCCGCGACAAAATCCGCAATGGTAAAGTCCGTCTCGTGTCCGACCGCCGAAACGACGGGCTTTTTGCATGCAAAGATCGCGCGCGCAACGGCCTCCTCATTGAAGGCCCACAGCTCCTCCAGGGAGCCGCCGCCGCGTCCGACGATGATGACGTCGACCGAGTCCAGCGCGTCCAGCGTGCGCAGCGCCCGGACGATCTCGCCCGGCGCGGCCTCGCCCTGCACGCTGGCCGGGCAGAGCAGCAGGCGCACGCCCGGATTGCGGCGCGTGGCGACGCTGATGATGTCGCGCACCGCCGCCCCGGTCGCCGAGGTCACGACGCCCACCGTGCGCGGCAGCAGCGGCAGGGGCTTTTTGAGCGAGGCGTCGAACAGTCCCTCCCGCTCAAGGGCGGCCTTGAGCTGCTCAAAGCGCAGGTACAGGTCGCCCACGCCGTCCGGACGCATGGACTGCGCGTAGAACTGATATTGCCCCGTCTGCGCATAGAGGCTGACCGAGCCCTCGAGCACGACGCGCATGCCGTCGCGCGGCTCCATGCGCAGATCGAACGCATGCTGGCGAAACATCACGCACGCGATGCGCGCGCCCTCATCCTTCAGGGAGAAATACAGATGGCCGGAGGGCGCATGCCGCTTGAAATTGCTGATCTCCCCGCGCAGCGACAGGCTGCGCAGCATCGGATCGGACGCGAGCGTACGCCGCACGTATTCGTTGAGCTGGGATACCGATACGACCACGGGTCCCCCTCGCTTTCGTCACTTTGCCTGCATCCGCGCCGCATCGAGCGTGTTTTTCAGCAGCATGGTGATCGTCATCTGGCCCACGCCGCCGGGCACGGGCGTCAGAAATCCCGCGACCTCGCTGACGGATTCGAAGTCCACGTCGCCTACGACCTTGCCGTTCACGCGGTTGATGCCCACGTCCACGACCACCGCGCCGGGCTTGACCATGTCGGCGGTGATGAAACCCGCCTTGCCCACCGCTGCGACGAGGATGTCCGCGCCGCGCGTCACCTGCCCCAGGTTCTTGGTGCGGGAATGGCAGACCGTCACCGTCGCATTTTCTGCCAGCAGGAGCAGCGCCATGGGCTTGCCCACGATGTTGGAGCGCCCCACGACCACCGCGCTGCGCCCGCAGATCGGCACGTCGTAGTGGCGCAGAATCTCCATCACGCCGCCCGGCGTGCAGGCGACGAAGCCCTTTTCGCCGTTGAGTAGCCGGCCCGCATTGACGGGCGTGAAGCCGTCCACGTCCTTGCGCGGATCGATCAGCGCGATGACCGCCGCCGCGTCCAGATGGCGCGGCAGCGGCAGCTGCACCAGAATGCCATGCACCTGCGGGTCCGCGCTCAGCGTGCGCACGGCGTCCTCCAGTTCCTGCTGCGTGCACTCCGCCGCCAGGCGCAGGACCGTGGAGCGGATGCCCAGCTTTTCGCAGGCGCGCTCCTTGTTGCGCACATAGATCTGGCTGGCCGGGTCTTCGCCCACGAGCACCACGGCCAGGTGCGGCTTCACGCCCCTGGCCTCCAGCTCCCGCACGCGCAGCGCAAGCTTGTCCCGAACGGCCGCGGATACGGCCCTGCCGTCCATGAGGGTTGCAGACATGTCGTCACGCCTCCGTTTCTCTTCTCTTCTCCAGGCCGAGCAGCGCGACGCCCACCGCGTTGTCGCCCGCCAGCTCGGGCCTTGCAAAGTACAGCTCCAGATTCAGCCGTCTGCGCCGCACGCGCTCCGTCAGCAGGGCGCGCAGGTGCGCAGACGAGGCCACGCCGCCGGCGAGCAGCGCCTTGTGCACGCCCGTCTGTTCCGCGGCGGCCGCGAGCATGCGCAGAATCGAGCGCGCAAGCAGCGAAAAGACCTCCGCCGCCGCGTCCTGCTGCGAGACGGCGCCTGCGTCGATCAGGCGCAGGATCTTCGTCTCCGCGCCGGAGAGCGAGCAGTTCACGCCGCGCATGCTGACGCCGAGCCGCTCGCAGGATTGTCCCTGCATCGCAAGCCGTTCCAACGCCGGTCCCGCCGGAAACGGCAGCCCCAGCCGCACGCCGACCCGGTCGACCAGCTGGCCCGCATGCAGGTCGGTCGAACCACCCAGCAGCGAAAGCGCCCCGTCGCGGACGCACAGCAGTTCCGTCGTGCCGCCGGACAGGTGCAGAGCCAGGAATTCCCCGCCGTCCAGGCCGGAATCCACCCGCGCAGCGCGAATATGCCCCTCCTGATGGCTGACGGAAAAAAACGGCACGCGCAGCAACGATGCGGCCGCGCGTGCATGGCTCTCGCCGGCTTTGAATACCGGCATGTAGGAAGCCTCCGCCGGCCGGGGACGCGTACTGGCGCATATCGCGGCGACCTCGCATCCGGAAAGATCGCGCAGCGCTTCCTGCACAAGCTCCGGCAGCGCCGTGACATGCTGAAACAGCCCCTCCGACTGCTGCAGCCCACGCTCGCCAAGCGGAACGCGCAGCAGGCGGCGCCGCGAGGTCAGGATCTCTCCCGTCCACGAGACGGCCGCCACCGAGGTCGTATAGCAGCTCGTATCAAAGCCCAGAACGGCTCTCATCTTTTTCGCGCTCCAGTTTGCGGTTCAGGTTGCCCAGCACG
>LHCFC04200__coassemble_427_pt1 | contig 28795 bp, 28 predicted proteins | sample LHCFC04200__metabat2_high_PE_047 | metagenome-assembled genome bin LHCFC04200 | reverse complement strand
GCAGCAAAAGCTCAAGGACCTGGGCTACTACAGCGGCGCGCTGTCCGGCCACTTCGGCATGCTCACCGCCCAGGCGGTCATGGACTTTCAGAAGGACCACGGCCTGAGCTCTGACGGCGTCGTCGGCGACAAGACGCTCGCCGCGCTCAACGGCACCTCGTCCTCTGGCGGCAGCTCCTCCGGCAGTTCGTCCTCCAGTGGCAGTTCTTCCGGCAGTTCCTCCTCCGGCAGCAGTTCGTCCAGCTCGACGACCTCGCCGACCGCTGCGCGCGCAGCGCAGGTGCAGAACGTCAACTGGTACTCGATGCGCAACAAGTATCCCAACAACACAGTCATGACGGTGTATGACTTCTCGACCGGCTACAGCTGGAACATGACCGTCATGTCCAAGGACAAGCACTGCGACGCCGAGCCCGTGACCGCCGACGACACCAACAACCTGTACAAGGCGTTCCTAGGCCTGAGTAAGTGGGCGATCAAGCCGGTTTGGGTCTCGTTCCCGGACGGCAGCACCTACATCGCCGCGACGTACAGCGTCGCGCACGACACGCAGCACAACACGCAGAACAACTTCGACGGCCATGTCTGCATCCACTTCCCGCTCGACATGGACGAGGCCAAGGAGATCGGCGACTGGGCCACTTCCATGCAGGAAGCCATTCTGGAGGGATGGGAAGAGACCCAAAAGCTGGCGGGCAAGCTGTAATTCCACTTTAACCGTGCGGGAGCGCCTCACATCGAGGCGCTCCCCTTTTTTGTCGTTTCCCTAAAACCGCAGCTCATAGCGCATGCCATGGCTCAGGAGTGTGCCTCGCGTCAGGCGCACGCGCAGGATGCACGTATCCGGGTCGTCCTCGTCGACATGCCCGTTGCCGTACCAGGCGGCAAACGCCGCGCGCAGCCGGCCGGCGAGCGCCTCGTTGCCCGGCGCGCGCGGGTGGCCCAGGTTCTCCCCCACCCCGCGCGCCGTGAACCACTCGCCGCACAGGGCGACGGCGGGGTTTTTCGCGATCTGGCGCATCTTGCCGGAGCGCGCGTGCGTCACTACATAGAATGCGCCGTTCTCGTAGTGTCCGTTCACCGTGCGCACGGCCGGCGCGCCGCCGTCCAGCGTCGAGAGTGCGATCAGCGCATCGCCGCCGAAGCGCTCGCGCAGCACCTCCAGCGCCCGCGGCGGCAGGTCGCCCTCCTCCGCCTCCAGCAGCGCGCGCACCGCAGCCTCGATGCCGCGCGCCATGTCCGGCAGCGGCATGGAGGGCTTTCCCCGCCCCTCGGCCTGTTGCGGCAGGAACGGCACGTGTACAAAGCCGGCGCGCAGGCCCGGGAAGCGCTCCTGCGCCAACCACAGCGCCGTGTACAACACGTGGTTACACACGAATGTGCCCGCCGAATCCGATACTGCCGCCTCGACGCCTGCCTCCCGCATGCGCTGCACGAGCGCCTTGACCGGCAGCGTCGAAAACAGCGCGTTGGCCGCGCCGGGTTGGATGGGCGCATCCTGCGGCATCGCGCCCTCATTGTCCGGGATGGACGCGTCGTCCAGGTTGACGGCCAGCCGCTCGACCGTCAGCCGGTCGCGCCCTCCCGCCTGACCGAGCATCAGCACGGCGTCGGGACGCTCACGCACAATGAGGTCCTCCAGCACGCGCGCCGCACCGTCAAACGTCACTGGAAGCACCGCCTTCACCATGCCCGATCGATCGGGCAGCGCCGCGAGGATCTCCATCGTGGGATTGAGCTGCTCGCCACCGAAGGGTTCAAAGGCCGTCAAGAGCAGTTTCATACGGACACACTCCTTTCCTCTGCCCGCATTATACCACAGGCATGCGGCGGAAGCATCTTTTTTTCGTCCGTGGCACGGTTCATCTTTACCGCTGCCGTTCGCCTGTGTTACAATGAACGCATATGGGGTTTATTTGAGTGATAAGGAGTTATGAACATGGCAGGCAAACTCAAGGCGCTCTTCGGCGCGCAGGACATGACGCAAGGAAGCCCTCGAAAGAATATCGCTCTCTTTGCCGCCCCGTTGCTGATCGGCAACCTCGCCCAGCAGCTGTACAACACCGTCGATGCAGTCATCGTCGGCCAGTACATCGGCGACGGCGCACTCGCCGCCGTTGGGGCCAGTGGCCCGGTGCTCAACCTGCTGCTGCTGCTCTTCATGGGCATCGCGACAGGCGCTGGCATCATGGTCGCGCAGTATTACGGTGCGCGCCAGCGCGACATGCTCTCCCGCTCCGTCGGCACGTGCATCCTGCTGACGCTGATCTCGGGCATCATCATCATGATCGTCGGGCCACTCATCGCGGGTCCACTCATGTCCCTGCTGCGCACGCCACAGGACATCTACGACATGTCCGTCACCTATCTGACGATCATCTTCCTGGGCATGACTGGCGGAGGCTTTTACAACATCCTGGCGGGCGTACTGCGCGGCATGGGCGATTCGGTCACGCCGCTGCTCTTCCTGCTGGTCGCCTGCCTGCTCAACATCGTGCTGGACATCCAGTTTGTCGTCTCCTTCAACATGGGCGTGGCCGGCGTGGCGTGGGCGACGATCATCGCGCAGGCGGTCTCGGCGCTGTTGTGCCTTGTGCGCCTGGTGCTGATGAAGGGTCAGGTCGATCTGAACCGGCACACCCTGCGCCTGAACCGTGAGATGACGCTGCGCACGGTCCGCCTGGGCCTGCCCTCCGGTCTCACACAGGCGATCTTCTCCATGGCCGCGCTCGTCGTGCAGGCGCTGACCAACTCGTTTGGCACGACCGTCATCGCCTGCTCCATCGTCGTCATGCGCGTGGACGGCTTTGCGATGATGCCCAACTTCACCTTCGGCATGGCGATGACCACGTTCGTCGGCCAGAACGTGGGCGCGGGTCTACTGCGTCGCGTGGACGAGGGCACGCGCGAGGGGATGCAAATGGCGTTGGGCGTCTCGTTCCTGCTGACGCTGGGCATCCTGTTCTTCGGCGAATACCTGATGCGCCTGTTCACCAAGACCGAGGAAGTGGTTCTGCTGGGCATGCACATGATGCGCATTCTGGCCGTGGGATACATCGCCATGGCGGTGACGCAGTCCCTGTCTGGCGTCATGCGCGGCGCGGGCGATACGATGACGCCGATGTGGATCTCCATCATCACCACCGTCATCATTCGCGTGCCGATCGCCTATCTGTGGGCGTTCCTCACGCGCACGCCCGCCAACCCGGTCGGTTCGCCGGACTGCATCTTCGCCTCGCTGCTCATCTCCTGGGTGCTGGGCGCGGTCATCACGGTGGCCGCCTATCGCCGCGGCAAGTGGCGTGGCAAGGGCATCACGGGCGTGGCGGCGGTTGAGTGACGTGCGCCCGGCCATCCGAGGGGTTGACGGATTGTTGAAATTCTTCCCCTACGCTATATGCGAAGGGAGGGAGCGTCCATGCCGCATACGCTGCTCGTGGTCGAGGATGAAGACGACATCCGCGCGATGCTGCGCGATTTCTTCGAGTTGGAGGGCTACCGCGTCGTAATGGCGGCGGACGGCGCGCAGGCGATGCGCCTGTGCGCGCAAAAGCCCGACCTGATCCTGCTGGACATCGGCCTGCCGGACACGGACGGACTGGAGATCTGCCGGCGCGTCCGCGAGCACGTCGCCTGTCCGATCGTGTTCGTGACAGCGCGCGTGCAGGAGGCGGACATGCTGATGGCCCTGGGCGCAGGCGGGGATGACTATGTGGTCAAGCCGTTCCGCCTGGCCGAGCTGGGCGCGCGCGTAAAGGCGCACCTGCGGCGGGAGACGCGGCGGGCGCAGGCGGCGCGCGTGCGCTTCGACGGCGATCTGACCATCGACTATGCCGGGCGCTGCGCCTACGCGGGCGATACGCCCATCCCGCTGGCCAAAAAGGAATTCGACATCCTGGCGCTGCTCACGCAACACGCCGGGCAGGTCTTCGACCGGGAGCGCATCTACGAGGCGGTCTGGGGATACGACGCGCCGGGCGACAGTTCGGTCGTTCCCGAGCACATCCGCAGGCTGCGCCGGCAGCTGTTACAGGCGGGCTGCAGCCCGCGCATCGAGACGGTCTGGGGCGTGGGATACAAATGGGCAAAATAAGGAGCGGCTTGCGCACGTGGCTTCGCAACCTGCCGCTGCGTCGGGCCTTTTCGCTGTACATCCTGCTCTATCTGCTCGCGGGCGCAGCCGTCTGCTTCGCGCTGCTTGCAGCGCTGGGAAACACGATGAACGGCCTGTACGCCGCCTATGCGACACTCTATTTCGAGCAACCGCCCGTCCACGGGCGCGTCTATCTCTCCCTTTCAGACGTAGCGGCCTATCAGGTGACGCTGGAAGGCACGGTGCTGCAGATCGTTCCGCTCTCGGCGCATGACCGCTTGTGCGTCGGCATCGTGCGCGCGCTGCAGATGCTGGCGATCCCCGTGTGTCTGCTTGGCAGCGTCGCCGCATGCAGCCTGTCGTTTTACAAGCGCCGGCTGCGCGCGCCGCTGGCGCTGCTGCGCGACGCCTCGCAGCGCATCGCGCAAAACGACCTGGACTTTCACGTGGCCTATGACCGGACTGATGAGCTCGGCCGGCTGTGCGCGGCCTTTGAGCGCATGCGCGCGGCGTTGGAACAGAACGAGCGCGCCGCCTGGCGCGCTGCCGAAGAACGGCGCCGCCTCGACGCCGCGCTCGCGCACGACCTGCGCACGCCGCTGACCGTGCTGCGCGGGCAGACGGATCTGCTGCGCGCACACCTGCCCGGCGGGCGCATGCCGGTGGACAAGGCGCTTGCCGCGCTCGAGGTCATGGACGCGCATGCCGCCCGGCTGGAGCGCTACGTGGACGGCATGAACCAGCTGCTGCGCCTGGAGGACATCGCGCCTCAGCCGAGGTCGATCTCCTGCGGCGCGATAGCCGCCGCCCTGCGCGGCAGCGCGCAGGCGCTGTGCGGCGAGCGCGTCGCGCTGGCGTTCGAGACAGAAGATGCGGACGCGCCGCTTTGCGTGGATGCCGACATCGCCGCGCGCGCGCTGGACAACCTGCTGTCCAATGCCCTGCGCTTTGCGCGCGCCACCGTGCGCATACAGTGCGGCGCAAGCAGCGGCGCGCTGCGCCTGACCGTCTGGGATGACGGGCCCGGTTTCCCTGCGCGACTGCTGGACGGCGAACTGCGTCCCTTTGGAAGCGGCGCGCAGGGAGCGCACTTTGGTCTTGGGCTGTACATCTGCCGCGTGCTGTGCGAGCGCCACGGCGGTCAGCTGACCCTCGACAACCCCGCGCAGGGCGGCGCGCGCGCGACAGCGCTGCTGTGCCCGGTATCGGACGGTCTTTCCTCCGACGATCAGAAGAAAAGTTGAATCTCCCGCGCTATGCTTTGCACAGGCCGAAAAATTTCCACAGAAGGAGCGTGTCCCCCGTTGAACAGAATTTCTCCCAAACAGCTCAAGGCCCTCGCGCTGCTTCTCGCCGTCCTCTGTTGCCTGATCCCGCTGGCGCTGTGGCTGCTCGGCCCGCTGATGCAGATCGCGGAGGATCCGCACGCCTTTCGCATGTGGGTGCAGGAGCAGGGCGTGCTGGGCGGCCTGGCCTGCGTGGGCCTGATGATGCTGCAGGTCGTCGTGGCCGTGCTGCCCGGGGAACCGCTGGAAATCGCCGCGGGCTATGCGTTCGGCGCATGGCAGGGCATGCTGCTGTGCCTGACCGGCGCCGTGCTCGGATGCGCGCTGGTCATGGCGGTCACGCGCCGCTTCGGCCCACGGCTGATGCGCGCGTTCTTCAAGCAGGAGCAGATCGATTCGCTCTCCTTCCTGCAAAATCCCGAGCGGCTGCGCCTGATCCTCTTCATCGTGTTCTTCATCCCCGGCTCGCCCAAGGACCTGCTCAACTACGGCCTGGGCCTGACGCGCCTGCGCATGCCCGGCGTGCTGCTGCTCACAGGCGTGGCGCGCATTCCCTCGATCATCACCTCGACGGTCGGCGGCAGCGCGCTGGGCGAGCAGAACTACCTGTTCGCCGCCGCCGTCTTCGTGGGCACGGCGCTCCTGAGCGCGCTGGGCCTGCTGTGCTACCGCCGCATCACCCGCGCGGGCAGCCGCGCGGACAAGTGAGCCGCATGCCATAAAAGGCCGCCGTTTCTCGACCGATGGCGAGAGACGGCGGCCTTTCGTGCCTCCAAAGGGTCAGCGTCCCGACCTGCGGGTTTGCACATACTGCACGAGCCAGTGAATCACGATCCCGATACACAGCAGGGCGACGGCCCCGCACACCAGGCGATCCCGAGCGTCCACCAGTCCGCCCGTCGAGCGCTTGGCGTAATAGTAGGCCGTCCAGATCAGGACCAGGACGGCCCCGCTCAACCGGTACGTACCCTGCCGGCGCATGGTCTTCACTTCCTTTGGGCGTCTCACACGCGCTTGTCAAACTTGTGCCCGCACATCTTGCAGGTGACGGTGATCTCCCCTACGCCCTTGGGCACGCGCAGCTTCGCGCGGCACTTCGGACAGGAGAAATACGCGTACTTGTCGCGGTTTTTGAAGCGGTTGTACAGCTCCATCGCCCTGCGGCGCGCCGGCTGTGAAAGCAGCAGAAATTTTTCGTTTTCCATGCGCCGGCCGGTGAAGTTCGTGGACAGGATGCGAAACAGCGCCCAGCCCAGCATGGCATAGGCCAGCAGCGACAGCAGCCCCAGATACGGCAGCGCGCCCAGCAGCAGCGCCGGAAGCGCCGCATACAGCAGCGTGCGGGAGAGCGCGTCCAGTCCGTAGCGTCCCTGCATGAAGCGCTCCAGCCGCGCCTTCAGGTCGTCGAAAAAATTCATCGCCGCACCTCCCTTACAGGCGCGCCAGCGCCGTGAAGTCCTCGCGAAGATCCCGATACAGGCGCTTATAGAGCGCAAAGTACGGCTGATAGGCCGCGTGCGCCGCCGCGTCCGGCTGCTGCGCGCCTGCCGGGCGCACCAGCGCGTCCGCCGCCTCGGCCACGTCGGCATACACGCCCGCGCCTACGCCCGCCAGGATCGCCGCGCCCAGCGCCGGGCCCTCGTCCACCGCCAGCGTCGCCACCGGGCAGCCGTACAGGTCGGCCAGCATCTGCCGCCACAGCGGGCTGCGCGCGCCGCCGCCGCAGGCGGTCATGCGCTCCACCGGCACGCCCATCTCGCGGAACACCTCCACGCACTCGGCCTGCGAGTAGGCCACGCCCTCCATGACCGCGCGCACCAGGTGCGCGCGCGTGTGCATCGCCGACAGGCCGAAGAACACGCCGCGGCAGTCCGGATCGGGGTGCGGGCAGCGCTCGCCCATCAGATAGGGCAGGTAGAGCAGCCGGTCTGCGCCCAGCGGCACGCCTGCGGCCATGTCGCCCATCAGTACGTAGGGATCGACGCCCGCCTGCGCCGCGCGCTGCACCTCGCCCTCGCAGCAGGCGTCGCGCAGCCAGCGCAGCGACAACCCCGCCGCCAGCGTGCAGCTCATGGCCGTCCACTTGCCGGGCACGGACGCGCACAGCGTATGGATGCGCCCCTGCGGGTCGATGGACACGTCGTCGGAGATGGCGTAGACCACGCCCGACGTACCCAGCGTCGTGAACGCCGTGCCCGCGCGCACGACGCCCGTGCCGACCGCGGCCGCAGAGTTGTCCGCCGCGCCGCCGACGACCGGCGTGCCCTGCATCAGGCCCGTATCCTGCGCCGCCTGCGTGTGCACGCGGCCCGTGACCTCGGGCGACTCATAGACCGGCGGCAGCAGCGCCGCGTCGATCGACAGGCGCTCCAGCACCTCCCGCGACCAGCAGCGGTGCGCCACATCCATCAACTGCGTGCCCGACGCGTCGGATACCTCCGTGGCGATCTCGCCCGTGAGCCGGTAGCGGATGTAGTCCTTGGGCAGCAGGATGTGCCGGCAGCGCGCGTACAGCGCCGGCTCGTGCTCCTGCACCCAGAGGATCTTCGCGGCCGTGAAGCCCGCCATCGCCGGATTGGCCGTCAGCTCGATCAGCCGCTGCGCGCCCACGAGCGCCTTCATGCGTTCGACCTGCGCGCCCGTGCGCTGGTCGCACCACAGGATGCACGGACGCAGCGCCTGGCCGCGCTCATCCAGCATCACCAGGCCATGCATCTGCCCCGACAGGCCGACGGACACCACATCGGCCGCGCGCACGCCCGCCTTGCATAGCACGGCGCGCGCGCCCTCGCACACGGCCGCGTACCAGTCCTCCGGGCGCTGCTCGGCCCAGCCGTTTTGCGGCTGGAGCATCGGGTATTCAGCCGTATGGCTCGCGGCCGCGCGCCCCGTCTCGTCAAAGAGCACCGTCTTCGTTCCCGAGGTGCCCAAGTCCACGCCCAGCAAGTATCGCATGCGCTTCGCCCCTTTGGCCGATATTCTCTGCGCCTATTTTAGCATATTTGTCTGCAAAAGTCACCGCATTCTTGTGCTAGAAGCGATTTCCAGCATACGTCCGGGCGGCGCGTTCACACTAAGCGCGAGGTGATCGCATGGACGAACATACGGACCTGTACGACCTGCTGGCCGACGACAGGGAGGCGCGCGACCTGTTCCGCTCCCTGCCCGACTACATCCAGGGCGCGGTACAGCAGCGCGCGGGAGAGCTGCGCACGGGCAAGGCGTTTCGCGACTTTGTGAAGAAGCACTATCCCAAGCCATGACCCCGGGGCGGGGCGGACGCGCGTCCGTCCCGCCCTTGCCGTATGCCGCCGCGCGTTGTATAATATCCCCATACGAGGGAAAAAGGGGGAACCGGCCATGCGCCGCAAGGACCGCGAGATCGTCGAGCCCGCACGCATTGACGAGGTGATCGCCCGCTGCGACTGCTGCCGCCTGGGCCTGGTGGACGCAGGGCGCGCGTACGTCGTGCCGATGAACTTCGGCTACCGCCGGGAAGAGGGACAGGGCGTGTTTTACTTTCACTGCGCGCGCGAGGGGCGCAAGCTGGACGTGCTGCGCCAGAATCCCGAGGCCGCATTTGAGCTGGACACGGCCCACCTGCTGCGCACAGGGGAACGCGGGTGCGACTGTTCGTTTGCGTTTGAGAGCGTCGTGGGCGAAGGGACGGTGCAGTTCGTCGAGGAGCCCACGGCCAAGCGCGAGGCGCTGGGCGTCATCATGCGCCACATGACCGGACGCGCGGACTGGGCGTTTGACGAGGCGATGCTCCGCTCTGTGACGGTGCTGCGCCTTTGCGCCCGGGAGATGACCTGCAAGCGCCACGAGTGACGAGAGGGGGAACCCGCCATGCGCTATGCGACGCAGCTTTCCACCCCCCTGGGGCCCGTCACGCTCGCCAGCGACGGCGAACGCATCACGGGGCTGTGGTTCGAGGGACAAAAATACTTTGCCGCAGGGCTGCGCGATCCCGCCTGGAACGACGCGCTGCCCGTCTTTGCGCGGGCCGCAGGCTGGCTGGAGCGCTACTTCCGCGGCGAAGCGCCGGCGATGAACCTGCCCATCGCGCCCGGCGGCACGCCGTTTCAGCGCGCGGTGTGGGCGCGGCTGTGCGCCATCCCCTATGGGCAGATCACGACCTATGGCGACATCGCCAAGGCGATGGGCGCGGGCGCGCGCGCCGTGGGCGCCGCGGTCTCGCGCAACCCCATCAGCCTGCTCATTCCCTGCCACCGCGTCGTCGGCACGGGCGGCGGCCTGACCGGCTACGCGGGCGGGCTGGACAAGAAGCGCTTCCTGCTCGCGCTCGAGGGGCGCAATTGCGCCATTGACAACGCGCCGTGCGTCTGATATACTGATGAAGCTTCATGTGACTGACGGATTTCACGCGGGCAACCGCGGGGGAGCATGGGGCGTAAATGCCGACCGTCTGGGCAATCCCGCGCTGGGATTGCCCTTTTTGCATTCCCGGCAGCAATAGAACGAGGTGACCGTCATGGCCAATCATCCGGCATACGAGGGCTTTGTCCCCGGCGTCTGGCAGGAGCGCATCGACGTGCGCGACTTCATCCAGCGGAATTACACGCCCTACACGGGCGACGAGGGCTTCCTGTGCGGGCCGACCGCGCGCACGACGCGCCTGATGGACAAGCTGCACGCGCTGCAAAGGGAAGAACAGGCGCGCGGCGGCGTGCTGTCGATCAATACGGACGTGGCCACGAGCCTGCTCAACTACGCGCCGGGCTACCTGGACCGGGACGAGGAGCTGATCGTGGGCCTGCAGACCGAGGCTCCGCTGCGCCGCGGCGTCAACCCCTTCGGCGGCATGCGCATGGCCGAGGGCGCCTGCCGCGCCTACGGCTACGAGATGTCGCCCAAGCTCAAGGATGAGTTTCTCTACCGCACCACGCACAACGACGGCGTCTACCGCGTCTACACGGACGACATGCGCCGCGCGCGCAAGATTGGCGTGATCACGGGCCTGCCGGACGCCTACGGCCGCGGGCGCATCATCGGCGACTACCGGCGCGTGGCGCTCTACGGCATCGACCGCCTGATCGAGGAGAAGCAGCGCGACAAGCGCGCCCTGGGCCGGCGCACGATGGACTACGAGACCGTCCGCCAGAGCGAGGAGCTGTTCCAGCAGATCGCCTTCCTGCAAAAGACGAAGGAGATGGCCGCGCTCTACGGCATCGACATCGCCGGCCCGGCCGCCACCGCGCAGGAGGCCATCCAGTGGACGTACTTCGGCTACCTGGCCTCCATCAAGGAGCAGAACGGCGCGGCCATGTCGCTGGGGCGCGTGTCGACCTTCCTGGACATCTACATTGAGCGCGACCTGGCGCGCGGCACGCTGACCGAGGAGCGCGCGCAGGAGCTGATGGACGACTTCGTCATGAAGCTGCGCATGGCCCGCCACCTGCGCACGCCCGAGTACAACGAGCTGTTCGGCGGCGATCCCATGTGGATCACCGAGAGCGTCGGCGGCATGGGCGAGGACGGGCGCACGCTGGTGACGAAGAACGCCTTCCGCATGCTCCACACGCTGCACAACCTCGGCCCCGCGCCCGAGCCGAACCTGACCGTGCTCTACGCGCGCGCGCTGCCCGAGGCGTTCAAGCGCTACTGCGCGCGCGTCTCCTGCCAGACGAGCGCCATCCAGTATGAAAACGACGACCTCATGCGCCCGCTGTACGGCGACGACTACGGCATCGCCTGCTGCGTGTCGGCGATGCGCCTGGGCAAGGAGATGCAGTTCTTCGGCGCGCGGTGCAACCTGCCCAAGCTGCTGCTGCTGGCGCTCAACGGCGGGCACGACACGCTCTCGGGCCTGGACATCGGCCCGCGCATGGACGTGATGGACGGCGACGTGCTGGACTTTGAGCGCGTGTACGAGCGCTTTGCGGCCTACCGCACGTGGCTGTGCGAGCTGTATGTGAACACGATGAACGTCATCCACTACATGCACGACAAGTACGCCTACGAAAAGACGCAGATGGCGCTGCACGACACGGACGTGCACCGCTACATGGCCTTCGGCGTGGCGGGGCTGTCGGTGCTGGCCGACTCGCTGAGCGCCATCCGCTATGCCTGCGTGCGGCCCGTGCGCGACGCGGACGGCTACATCGTGGACTTCACGCGCGAGGGCGACTTCCCCACATTCGGCAACGACGACGACCGCGTGGACGGCATCGCCGTGCGCCTGGTGCAGGAGATGATCCAGGAGCTGCGCAAGACGCCGGCCTACCGCGGCGCGGAGCACACGCTGTCGGTGCTGACGATCACCTCCAACGTCGTCTACGGCAAAAAGACGGCCGCCACGCCCGACGGCAGAAAGCAGGGCGAGCCCTTCGCGCCGGGCGCAAACCCCATGCACGGGCGCGAGCTGTGCGGCGCGGCCGCCTCGCTCAACTCCGTGGCCAAGCTGCCCTATGCGGACTGCCGCGACGGCATCTCCAACACGTTCTCCATCGTGCCGGACGCGCTGGGCCCGACCCCCGAAGCGCGCGAGCGCAACCTGTGCACGCTGCTGGACGCCTACTTCGGCCGCGGCGCGCACCACATCAACGTCAACGTCATGAACCGCGCGCTGCTGCAGGACGCCTATGAGCACCCGGAGAACTATCCGAACCTGACCATCCGCGTCTCCGGCTACGCGGTCAACTTCGTCAAGCTCTCGCGCGAGCAGCAGCGCGAGGTCATCCGCCGCACGTTCCACGAGGCGATGTAAAGGGGGCGGGTCCATGCGCGGGCGCATCCACTCCATCCAGTCCTTCAGCACGCTCGACGGGCCGGGCATCCGCTTTGTGATCTTCCTGCAGGGCTGTCCGCTGCGCTGCGCGTGCTGCCACAACCCGGACACGTGGGACCCGGCCGGCGGCACGGAGACGGACGACGGCGCGCTGCTGGAGCGCGTACTGCGCTGCCGCGACTACTTCGGCGCGGAGGGCGGCCTCACGGTCTCCGGCGGCGAGCCGCTGCTGCAGAGCGCCTTCGTGCGCGCGCTGTTTCAGCGCTGCCGCGCGGAGGGCATCCACACCGCGCTGGACACCTCCGGCTGCATCGTCACGGACGAGGCGCTCTCCGTGCTGGACGCGACCGACCTGTGCCTGCTCGACCACAAGATGCCCACCGACGCGCTCTACCGCCGCCACGTCGGCTGCCCCATCGCGGGCCCGGAGCGCTTTTTGCGGGAGCTGGACGCGCGCGGCATCGACACGTGGCTGCGCCGCGTCGTCATCCCGACCGTCACGGACGATCCGGACGACCTGCGCGCGCTCTATGCGCTGGGTGAGCGCACGCGCTGCGTGCGCAGAGTGGAGCTTCTGCCCTTCCGCAAGCTGTGCCAGGCCAAGTACGACGCGCTGGGCATTCCCTTCCCCTTCGGCGGCCTACCCGAGTGCGGGGCGCTGCCGAAGTTGTGATGGACATTTCGGGGGATCCATGCTATCCTAGAGGCAGACGGACGCGCCCGGCGCGCCGGACTTCACCCGAGGAGGGACTGCCCATGATTCCCTGTCTGAAACGGTCGCTGGCCGCCGCGCTGGCGCTGCTGCTCGTCTCGCTCAGCGGCTGCGCCTCGGCCTCGTCCCGCCTGCAACAGACGCTGTCGGACATCCTGCAAGTGCGCGAGGCCGCTTCCGACGAGGGCGGCGTCGGCCCCGTCGCGCTCTCGGACGAAGGAGAAGCCCTCCTGCGCGCCCTGGGCCTGGAGGACGACGCCCTGATCCTCTCCCTGCGCATGCCGGAGGGCGCCGCGGGCCTCTCGCTCAACGTCTACCGCCTGGAGAACGGGGCGTGGACCCTGTGCGACGGCGGCGGGCTGACGTGGGACGGCGACGCCGCACAGGCGGAGGGCACGGCCTCCCTGCGCGTGCGCGAGGACGGCGGCCTGGCGCTGCACCTGCGCGTGGATGGCGCGTCCGCGTCCTACTCGGCGCAGGCCGCCCCGGAGGACGCGTTCACCTCCTCCACCCAGGGCTTTTTGCAGGACTTCGCGCCCGCGCAGGCGGGCGACGAGATCCCCGTCGCGTTCTGGGTCCGCGACGCGGGCACGAGCATGCGCAGCTATGCGCTGGACGACTTTGCCGACCCCGCGGCCTTCGACGGCATGGACTTTGTGCAGTTCGCGACGGTCGCATTCGAGGCCCCATGAGCCCCTTCGCCCCGCCGCGCCAAGCGCGGCGGGGCTTTTTGCATTCCCCTTGCGCCCCCGGACAAAAAGCCCTATAATGGGATGAACCCGACGTCCCCCGTTCGACGCGTTTCGATCCAAGGAGGCCTGACCATGCGCAAAAAGAGCTTTCTCTCCTTCCTGCTGTCGCTGCTGGGCCGCGCGCTGTGGCGCCTGTTCGTGCTGGCCTTTGCCGTGCTGCTGACGGCGTTCTCGACCGTCTGCTACGGGCTGCCCGTGTGCCTGGCCGCGTCCGGCGTCGCAGCGCTCGTGCTGGCCGCGGCGCTGTTCGTGCCGGGCAATCCCGCCGCCCGCGTGCTGTGGCGGCCGCGCTTCATGCGCATCCTGACCGCGTTCGTCCTCGTGCTGCTGATCGCCGCCACGCCCGCGTGCCTGGCGTTTGCCTACGCGTCGCTGCCCTCGGCCGCCTATGCGTCGGTCGATTCAGGCTTTGCGCACAGCGCGTTCCTGCGGGACAAGTACGTGCTTGTGCTCGTACCGCACGAGGACGACGACGTCAACATGGCCGGCGCGACCATTCAGCACTTTGTCGACGCGGGCAGCGAGGTCTATGTCGCGTTCGTCACCAACGGCGACAGCATCGGCCTGTCCAGCGAGCGGCTGTATGAGGCCGTCGCCTGCATGGACGAGCTGGGCGTCCCGCGCGAGAACGTCTACTTCCTCGGCTACGGCGACGACTGGCAGGGCACGCACCTGTACAACCGCGCGCCGGACGAGGCCGCGCTCTCGCTCATCGGGCGCGACCGCACCTACGGCACGGCGGGCCTGCGCGACTTCGCCACCGAGCAGACGGGCGAGGCGCACCTGTACACGCGCGCCAACTGCCTGTCGGACATCCGCACGCTGGTGGACATGCTCTTTCCGGACATCGTCTTCTGCATCGACTACGACCCGCACGCCGACCACCGCATGACCTCGCTGCTGTTCGAGGAGGCGATGGGCCAGCTGCTCAACGAGAACCCGGCCTACCGGCCGCAGGTGTTCAAGGGGCTGACGTACCTGACCGGCTGGGTCGGGCCGCGCGACTTCTACACCCGGCCCATGACGCAGACCGTCTCGCCGGACGAGCCGACCTGGCCGCTGGGCACGCCCGCCTACCGCTGGTCGGAGCGCGTGCGCTTCCCTGTGCCCGCGGGCTACGCCTCCTACACGCTGCGCGCCAACCGCGTCTACGCGCTGCACAGCCTGTACCCGTCACAGTCGGCCACGCTCTTCACCGCGTCCGTGGCCAACAGCGACCAGGTCTTCTTCGAGCGCGCGACGGACAGCCTGCTCTACGGCGAGCAGATCGAAGCGGCGTCGGGCGACGCGTCCGTGCTGACCGACTTCAAGCTCTTCGACACGACCGACGTGCGCGAGACGCGCTTCGACGCGGGCGTGTGGACGCCTGCGGAGGGCCAGCGCACCGTGCGCTGCACGTTCTCCAGCCCGCAGTCGCTCAACACCCTCACCCTCTGGGACAACCCGGATCCCGCGCAAAACGTGCTCGCCGCGACGCTGACGCTCTCGGACGGCACCGTCGTGGAGATCCCAGCGCTCGATCCGCTGGGCGCGTCCAACACGATCTCCTTCGAGCAGCGCGACGGCATCGAGTGGGCGGAGCTGACGCTGCGGCAGGTCGAGGGCGACGCGGCGGGCCTCACCGAGTGGGAGCTGGCGCTGCGCGAGGCGCGGGACACGGCGTTCGTCAAGCTGACGGATGCGCAGGGCGAATTCCTCTATGAAGCGCCCGCCGCCGCGGGCGAGTCGATCGTCCTGCACCTCTACGCCTGGCCGGCGCTGCCCGAAGGCGCGACGTTCTCCCTGACGGTGACGGACGAGGCGCGCGGACAGGCGACCGCCGCGACGGGCCTGACGGCGGATGACCTCACCGTCGGCGCGCTGGAGCGGGGAACCTATCGCGTGCGCGTCGCATGCGAACAGGACGAGGGCCTGTACGACGAGTGCGTGCTGCGCGTGGGCGACCCGATGCTCAAGGAGCGCCTGCTGCAGTGGTTCGAGCCGCGCTACGACGCGCTGCTCAAGCTGCTGCGCGAAAAGACCTCCTACGCCATCTGAACAGAGCGGGGCGGACGGCTAAAGCCGTCCGCCCCGTTTTTCGCCTACGCCCCGGCGCGCCGCCCATGCCCGCCGGCGCCGCCTGCGCCTCTCTCATAGCTCTTCTCCCTTGTCCTGCAGCAGCCGGTTCATGTTCGCGTCGATCCGATGCAGCACGTCCAGCGCGACAGCCAGGCGCTCCGGCTCGATGCCCTCCGCCGCGCACGCCACCAGCCGCTCCTCACTGGCCCGCAGGCGCGCCAACACATCCTGGCAACCCGCATTCAGCGAAAGATGCACGATGCGCCGGTCGCCCTCGTCCCGCTGCGCGCAGATCAGCCCGCGGCGCAGCAGCGAGTCGACCGAGCGCGCGACCAGTCCCTTCGAAATGCGCTTGTAGCGCGCGATGTCGCTGGCGGTATCCAGCGACGGGGCGTTGTTATACAGGAACATCAGCACCGCGATTTCGTTGGGCGTGAACTGGTACTCCGCCACCGCCTCCTGCACATACCGCTTGTAGACGCGCTCCAGCTTGGACAGGCCCGCGAAAAAGCCCTCCTCAAATGGCCGCATGGATGATTCCTCCATCTTGGTTTACTTGTAGACCGTTTTTCAGGAGAACATCATACCCCCGCCGCCTGGAATTGTCAAGGGTGCGGACCGCCGCACGGTACAAAAAAGGCCGCGATCAACGCGGCCTGGGGGTTATCCGTTTCCATCTTCCGGGCAGTAGGTATGCAGCGCCTCGCCGGTCACGGGGTCGAAGTAGCCGCCGTAATAGCCCAGCGACAGGTCGCCCCGCAGCACGAAGTCGACCGTATACAGCGGCGGATCGGCAAAGGCGCCGTCCGCGCGCACGATGCGCCAGGGGCCGTCCTCCCCGCCGCCGCTCTCCACATAGCGCACGCATCCGGAGGGCGCGTCGTACAAATCCTCCGGCTTCACGCCGTAGCGCTGCGCAAGCGCCTCGCGCGCGATCTCGCGCACCGCCAGCGCGCTCAGGTCCTGCGCGCGCGGGATGCCGAAACAGCCGCCGTTTGCCGCCGCGTAGTCGACGACGCCGCGCTGCAGGTAAAACGCCTGCGCGTCGTCGGCGCGGACGACCTCTCCCGTCTGTTCGTCCAGCTCGACGGCGTAGGAGAGCCCGCTGCGTGAAAACACAACGCGCCATATCCGACGGTAGGGGGCGCTCGCTTCGCTCAGGAGGCGGGCGGACACGCCGTAGGCCATGACCGATTCCGCCGTCTCGCCGCAGGCGCCCTGGAAATGGGTCTGCGCCAGCGACATGGCCTGCGCGCCGTCGATCTGCGCGCACGCGCGCACGGGCAGCGCCAGCGCCAGCATCGCCAGGAGCGCGCACAGTCTGTTTCGCATGGTCTCCTCCTCATCCATTGGCATCCTCGGGGCCGCACGCGGCGAGCACCTCGCCCGTGACGGGCTGGATGTAGACGCTGTATCCCTGGGTGGGGTCGTCGCCGTATCGCAGGTTGACCTGATAGTACGGCCGGTTGAAGGTGACGATTTCATCGCCGTTACGCACGCGGGACTGGTAGCTGCCGTCCTCGCCGACCGTGATGAAGTAGACGCCGTCCGGCTCGGCCGGCTCCAGTCCGCCCTCGTCCAGGCCCCATCGCTCCGCGACAGTCCGGCGCGCGATGGCGGTCGCCTCCTGGGCGGAGATGTCGCCCTCCCGCGGCACGCCATGGTCGCCGCCCCACGCCTCGGCCCGCCGCTCAAAGATCCACGTCTCCTCGCTGCGGATCGCCTCCGGCGAGCGCTGCAGTTCAAACGCCCGGGGCAGCGATTTTTGCACGGTGGCCGCGAACGCGTCGTTCACCCTCACGCTCCAAATTGGGACAAAGCCCGCCTGTTCTCCCGCCTGCACGTGGTACCAGTCCCCGACGCGGCCCCACAGCATCACCGCCGTGCCCGCGCCGAGCAGGCCGGTCGCCTGCGCGTCGCTCTGCGCCCCCGACAGCAGCAGGGTCTGGGCTGTGACGACGCCACACGGCATGGACGCAGCTTGCACATTGCGCGGTACAGTCGCGCCCACCAGATCGCTCAGCGGCACGTATCCGTAGACCGCCCCGTTCCCAAAGGAGCCGTAGGCCCAGTCCTCGCCCGCATAGATGCGCTCCGCATAAAACGTCGCGCCGTCATAGTAGACCGCCAGCGGCGTCTCCCACAGCGTCGCATCCGGCTCTGCGCACAGCCGCGTGCCCACGCCGCGCGTGCCGGAGACCGTCACCGTGACGCCGCGAAGGGCCTGCCTGTCCGGCGTCTGTGTCGCTTCTGGAGCTGCCGTCGATACTGGGGCCGCCACAGCCGCCGTCTCCTCCTCCGGCTCCAGCGCCAGCGCCAGGCCCGTGCCGAGCGTCAGCGCCACCGTCAGACATGCGGCCAGCACGCCCACGCGCTTCCTGCTCATGTCCATGATCGACAGGATGCGGCGCTTCATGCCGTTCACGCCGCCATAGTAGCTCGTGCACAGCGCAGAGCGCGTCCCCGACTGACGGCGGATGACGCCGATGAGCGTCTCGCTGTAGTACTGGCGCGCATCCAGGTCCGCGCCGCGCATGACCCACGCGTCGCACGAGGCCTCGCAGTGATAGGCCAGCGCCCGGTCCACCCAGTGCATGATCGGGTTGAACCAGTGCATCCCGCGCACCAGCACCAGCAGCAGCTTGACGGGGATGTCTCCCCGGCGCAGGTGATGCAGCTCGTGCAGGAGCACCAGCTCCAGCGCGGGGCCGGCCAGCGCCGTATCCGGCAGCAGGATGACGGGGCGCAGCACGCCCACGAGCATGGGGCTGGCCACAGCCGGGCACCGGCGCAGCCACACGTGCCGCCGCACGCCGGCGCGGGCCTTCGCGCGGGCCAGCGCGTCCAGCGGCTCCTTCTCCCCGACCGGCCGGCCCCAGCGCCGCACCGTGCGCAGGAAACGCGCATGCGCGACGGCCGCTGCGGCCAGCCATACGGCCGCGCCCAGCAGCCATATGGCAAACGCCGTCTGCACAGGGGGCAGCGCAAGGCGCGGGAGCACCGGATCCTGCGCCCCGCCGTCCTGCGCGTCCGCCCTCGTCTCAGACGCGGCAGGTGCTTCGGACGGATCCGTCCGCGCCGGCGCCGACAAGAGCATCTCCTGCTCCGGCGCGTGCAGCGTCACCGTCATCGCCTGGGGCGCGTCTCCGGGCCGCACCGGCACGGCAAAGCCCACCAGCACGACCAGCCACAGCGCGTACAGGCAGCGCGGGCTGTAGCGCCGCTCGAGCAGCGGCGTGAGCGCCAGCAGCAGGCAGGAAAGGGCCGTCATCGTCAGCGTGCACTCCAGGAGGTTCAGCAGGAATCCCCCCATACGTCACCGCCCCTTTTCCCTGGCTTCCTTCACAAACCGCGTCAGCTCGTCCAGGTCCGCTTCCGTCAGCTCGTCCCGCCGCAGCGCGCCGATCAGACTGGCAACGCTGTTGTTGTGATAGCGGCTTACAAACGATTCCGTCTCCATGCGCAGATAGTCCTCGCGCGTGATCAGCGGATAAAAGGCGCGTCCGCGCCCGGCCCCCGGCTCCACGCGCAAAAAGCCGCGCTCCGTCAGCCGTCCAAAGAGCGAGACCACCGTCTGGATCTTCCAGCCCCGCTCGCGTCCGAGCTTTTCCATCACCGCAGTCGTCGTCACCGGCGGCTGCGCGTCCCAAATCACCTGCATCACCTGAAACTCCGCCTCCGGCAATCGCTTGGATTTCATGCGGCGCCCTCCTCTCCAAAACAAGACATGGTGTCTTATATAATCATAGTACCCGATCCATCCCCGGTTTGTCAAGCCCATTTGCGCTTGACAGGCCGCCGTACGATCCGTATACTACTAAAGACATCCATTTTTCAACAGACCGGCAACAGGGGGACGACCGATGCAGGAGCAGTATTTTCGCGAGTACGCCCGCGCGCTCGGGCGGGACATGGAGTTCAAGGTATACGGCCACGCGGGGAGGCCGGTGCTGGCCTTTCCGTCCCAGGACGGACGGTTTTTCGACTTCAAGGACAACGGCATGGTCGACTGCGTGGGCCATCTGATCGACGCGGGGCGCGTGCAGATCTTCTGCTGCGACTCGATCGACCGGGAGACGTGGTCGGCGGCGTGGCGCGCGCCGCGCGAGCGGTTGGAGCAGCACGAGCGGTGGTTTTCCTATGTGGTGGACGAGCTCATCCCGCGCGTTTGGGAGATCAACGGCGCGGACCACGGCGGCATCGTGACGACGGGCTGCTCGATGGGCGCGTTCCACGCGGCGAACTTTTTCTTCCGCCGGCCGGAGCTGTTCGGCGGGGTGATCGCGCTGTCGGGCCTGTACGACGCGCACTACTTCTTCGGCGACGCCTTCGACGAGCTGGCGTATCTGAACTCGCCGGTGGACTCGCTTGCCAACATGCCGGCGGATCACCCCTACATCGCGCTGTACAACGCGCGGCAGATCGTCCTGTGCGTGGGCCAGGGCGCGTGGGAGCACGAGATGCTGCCCTCCAACCGCCGGCTCGCGGAGATCTTCCGGGAGAAGGGCATCCACGGCTGGGTGGACTTCTGGGGCTACGACGTCGCGCATGACTGGCCGTGGTGGCGCAAGCAGCTGCCCTACTTCCTGGAGCAGATGGTCTGACGCCTACGCGTCGAACAGCGGCGTGGAGAAGTAGCGCTCCGCCGTATCGGGCAGCACGGTGACGACCCGCCTGCCCGGCCCCAACGCCCGGGCCATTTCGAGCGCCGCGGCGACGTTCGTGCCGCTGGAGATGCCGCACATCAGGCCCTCCAGGCGCGCCAGATCCCGGGCGGTCTGCAGCGCCTGCGCGTCGGAGACGATGCAGACGCGATCTACCAGCGCCGTATTCAAATTGCCCGGCACGAGGCCGTCGCCGATCCCCATCTGCACATGCGACCCGACCCGGCCGCCCGAGAGGACGGCCGCGTTTTCCGGCTCGGCCGCCCAGATCGCCACGCGCGGATTGTGCGCGCGCAGCACTTCGCCGATGCCGGTGAGCGTGCCGCCCGTGCCAAAGCCCGCGCAAAAGCCGTCCACGTCGCCGGCCTGCTCCAGGATCTCCCGGGCGGTGCTGCGGCGGTGGGCCTCGGGGTTGGCCGGGTTGTCGAACTGGCCGGGCACAAAGACGCGCGGATCCTCCCGCGCCATCTCGTCCGCCATGCGCCGGCATGCCGCGATGCATGCGCCAATGTCGCCCTCGTCGCGCACCAGCACGACCTGCGCGCCGTACTGCCGCACGAGCTTGCGGCGCTCCTGCGACACCGAGTCGGGCATGATCACGCGCACCCGGTAGCCCTTGACCGCGCCGCACAGCGCCAGGCCGACGCCCTGGTTGCCGCTCGTCGGCTCGACGATGACCGTATCCGGCCCGATCAGCCCGCGCCGCTCCGCGTCCTCGATCATCGCCAGCGCCGTGCGCGTCTTGATCGAGCCGCCGACGTTCAGGCCCTCGAACTTGACCAGCACCTGCGCGCCCTCGGGCGCCATGCGCCGCAGGCGGATCATCGGCGTGTGTCCGACCGCCTCCAGAATGTTGTCATAGACCATCCCGTTCCCTCCCCTTCCGATGCCTTTTGGCTGCTTATCGTGCATTGTATCATATGGGGCTGCCGGATGAAAAGCGCCAAATGCAGCCCATCTCTGTCAATGGAGGAGCTCACCGATGCGATCCCTCGTCTGCCCGATTGCGCTGGCCCTTGCCGCAGCGCTCGCCCTTGCGCCCTCCCCCGCCTGTGGCGAGGAGGACTTTTACGACGCCATGCCCTACTTTTTACAGGTGACGCAGGAGGAGCGTCAGGAGACGGTATCGCGCGACAGCTCCATCCTGCGCGTCTATCCGGACACGCAAAACGACCAGGTCGATGCGGACATGCGCGCGCTGGTGGATGAAATGGCGGAGGCCAACCGGGATCGGCTGCCGGCGCGCGCCAAGCTGGCCGACGCCTGCCTGGACGTGGGGCCGTACATCTCGCGCACGGGCACGAGCTGGATGAGCTTTCTGACCGTCGCGCGCGTGGCGGCGGACCGCGAGCAGCTGTGGGTCGACTACGACGCCCGGGTATACGACATCGAGACGGGCGAGCGCATCCTGCTCACCGACGTGTTCGCGCCGGACAGCCCGGCCTGGGCGCTGCTCTCGCAGGCCGTGCGCGAACAGCTGACCGCCGCCTTTCCGCAGGAGGAGCCGGACGCCGCCGCGCTGGATGCGCTGTGCCGACCGGAGAGCCTGCAGGACGCGCCCTTCACGCTGGGCGCCGCGCGCCTGACGCTCACCTACCGCGCGGACGCGCTGTATCCGGGCAAAAACACCCTGTTGCACGTCGTCCTCTACTATCCGCAGATTCGCCCCCACATGACGCCGCGCGCGCAGGCCCAGACCGACAACAGCCGCTTTCGCATGGTCGCGCTGACGTATGACGACGGCGGCGCGCGCTCCTACACGATGAACGTGCTCAGCCGCCTGCGCCTGGGCGCGGCGAGCGCGACGTTCTTCGTCGTGGGGAAAAACATCGCCCAGAACCACGACACCCTCTGCCGCCAGCAGGATGCGGGCTTTTCCGTGCAGAGTCATGGCTACTATCACATCTATTCATACGATATGGACGTACAGGATGCCTTCGACTGGAAGCAGCGCTTTGCCGACGAGCTGAGCGCCGTCACAGGTGTCCCGCCCACCCTGATGCGCGCTCCGGGCGGCAGCGACGACTTCTATGCGGAGAACGGCATCGGCTATCCGCTGATCCACTGGTCGCTGAGCAGCGCGGACTCCGGCAACGACGCCTACCGGCAGATTGCCCAGCGCGTGATCTACCGCATCGTGGATGGCGACATCGTGCTCATGCACGACATCAACAAGGGCGCCTACCGCTACACGCAGTCCATCGTCGAGGCGCTGAACCGGCGCGGATTTCTGTGCGTCACCGTGCAGGAGCTCTTCGCCGACGCGGGCGTTCCGCTCTTGGAGAATCAGGTATACTACGGCGTCGGTCCGGCGGTCGAAAAGTAAAACCCTGCGCCCGTGTCCGGCCCACCCGCCGTTTCCCTTCGGGGATGGCGGGTTTTCTTTGCGCCCCTCCACTTGACAAAATCCAGGCGTTGCCGCAAAATGTTGCTGTATTCGCGTTCCAAAGGAGGCCGGGAGATGTCCTTTGACGAGATCGCGTTCTTCAACCGCATGCCGCGGATGCTGCCGCTGTACGCCGCGCTCAGGGAGAAGCTGGAGCGCGCATACCCGGACATGGACGTCCGGGTCGCCAAAACCCAGATTTCCTTTCGCAACCGCCACGTCTTTGCGATGGCCTCGCTGCCCTGGCGCAAGGTCAAGGGCTGGCCGGAGGCATATCTGCTGGTCTCCTTTGGCCTGCCCTGCCGCAAGGAGTCGCCGCGCATCGCGCAGGCCGTCGAGGCGTACCCCAATCGCTGGACGCACCACGTCCTGGTCGTGACAGAGGATGAAATCGACGATACGCTGATGTCCTGGCTGGACGAGGCGTTTTGGTTTTCCGCAGCCAAGTGAGCGCATCCGCTGAAAACGGCGCTATACACGCCGCGCAGGGCGTGCTATACTGGGGAGTATCCATACCGAACGGAGGAGGATCCGATGCTCCATCCCATCGACGCGGCCACGCGCGCAGCCGAATCGCGCCTTTCGGCCTTTTTCCACGAGCATCCGCGCGCGGCGCTGGCGTTCTCCGGCGGCGCGGACTCCGCATACCTGCTCCATGCCGCCCGACGCTTCGGCTGCGACGTGCGCGCCTATTGCGCGCACACCGCGTTTCAGCCCGCCTTCGAACTTGCGGACGCGCAGCGCCTTGCGCGGGAGCTCGGCGCGCAGATGACCGTCGTGCCGCTGGACATCCTGGCGCTGGATACGGTGCGCGCCAATCCGGCCGACCGCTGCTATCATTGCAAGCGCGCAATGTTCGGGCAGATGCTCCGCGCGGCCAAAGCCGACGGTTACGACCTGATGATCGACGGCACCAACGCCTCCGACGACGCCTCGGACCGGCCCGGCATGCGCGCGCTGCGCGAGCTGTGCGTGCGCTCCCCGCTGCGCGAAGCCGGCCTGACCAAGGCGCAGGTGCGCGCGCTCTCGCACGAGGCCGGACTGTTCACGTGGGACAAGCCCGCCTATGCGTGCCTGGCCACGCGCGTGCCTGCGGGCGTGGCCATTGAGGCGGAGGCGCTCGCGCGTGTGGAGCGCGCGGAGGATGCGCTGCGCGCGATGGGCTTTTCCGACCTGCGCGTGCGGCTGTACGGCAGCGCGGCGCGCATTCAGCTGCCTGCCGCCCAGCTGGAACGCGCCGCCGCACAGCGCACACAGATCCTGAGCGCACTGGACGGCGTCTTTGACGCCGTGCTGCTCGACCTGAAAGCGAGGGATTGAGTTTGGACACCCTTTCGATTCTGCAGCAGGTGCGTTCAGGCGCGCTCTCGCCCGAGGAGGCCGCGCTGCGCCTGCGCGCGCAGCCCTTTGAGGACCTGGGATATGCCAAGATCGACCACCACCGGGCGCTGCGCCAGGGGGTGGGCGAGGTCATCTACGGGCAGAGCAAGACGCCCGAGCAGATCGTCGGCATCGCGCAGCGCCTGATCGCAGCGGGCTCGACGAACATCCTGATCACGCGCCTGTCGCCCGAGCAGGGCGCGGCCGTGTGCGCGGGCGTCGACGCCCGCTATGATCCCGTATCGCGCATCGCCGTCGCGGCGCCACGCCCGCTTGCGCTGCGCGGCAACGTCGTCGTCGCCACGGGCGGCACCAGCGACATGCCCGTCGCCGAAGAGGCCGCCCTGACCGCCGAGACGCTCGGCAGCCATGTAACGCGCCTGTACGACGTGGGCGTCGCAGGGCTGCACCGCCTGCTCTCGCACGTGGACGACCTGATGCGCGCGCGCGTCGTCGTCGCGGTGGCGGGCATGGAGGGCGCGCTGGCCAGCGTCATCGGCGGCCTGGTCGACTGTCCCGTCGTCGCCGTCCCGACCAGCGTCGGCTATGGCGCGAGCTTTCACGGCGTGGCGGCGCTGCTGTCCATGCTCAACGCCTGCGCCAGCGGCGTGAGCGTCGTCAATATCGACAACGGCTTCGGCGCAGGTTTCCTTGCGCACCGGATCAACACGATGGGGGGAATCGAGGAATGAAACTGCTCTACCTGGAATGTGCGATGGGCGCGTCGGGCGACATGCTTCTGGGCGCGCTCGCCGGCCTGTTAGACGATCCGCACGCCTTCGTGCGGGAGATGAACGCCCTGGGCCTGCCCGGCGTGCGCGTGGAGATGGAGTCCTCCGCCAAGTGCGGCATCAGCGGCATCCACATGTCCGTCACGGTGCACGGCGAGGCAGAGGAAAGCCTCGACGTCCATGGCGACGGCGCTCACGTATCCCCTGGGTTCGTCCATACCCATGCGCACGGGCATGAGCACGAGCATACCCATGCGCACGAGCATACCCATGAACACGAGCATACCCATGAACACGAGCATGCCCATGAACACGAGCATGCCCATGAGCACGAGCATACCCATGCGCATCATCACCACGCCGGCATGCGCGAGATCGAATCGATCATTGCAGGGCTTCCCGTCTCCGACACCGTCCGCCGCGATGCGCTGGCGGTCTATGCGCTGATCGCGCAGGCGGAAGCTGAGGCGCACGGCCGGCCGGTGGAGGAGATCCACTTTCACGAGGTCGGCTCCTTGGACGCCGTGGCCGACATCGTCGGCGTGTCGATGCTGATGGAGCGTATCGCGCCGGATCGCGTGATCGCCTCGCCCGTCAGCACAGGTTATGGTCACGTGCGCTGTGCGCACGGCATCCTGCCGGTACCGGCGCCCGCGACGGCCTCCATTCTGCGCGGCGTGCCCTGCAACGCGGGTCGCGTCGAGGGCGAGCTGTGCACGCCGACGGGTGCGGCGCTGCTCAAATACTTCGTCGACGCCTTTGGTCCGATGGAGGCCATGGCGACGGAGCGGATCGGCTACGGCATGGGCAAGAAGGATTTTCCCGTCGCCAACTGCCTGCGCGCGTTCCTGGGCACGCGCGAGGCGGCGCAGCCGCGCGTCGCTGAGCTGCGCTGCAATCTGGACGACATGACGCCGGAGGCCGTCGCCTTCGCGTCGGAGGCTCTGCTCTCCGCCGGCGCGCTGGACGTATACACCGCCCCGCTGTTCATGAAGAAGAACCGCCCCGGCGTGCTGCTGGGCTGCATCTGCCCGGAGGACGAAGCGCCGCGCTTTGCGCGCCTGATGCTGGAGCAGACCACGACGCTGGGCGTGCGCTGCTGCGTACAGGAACGCTATGTTCTCTCCACGCGCACGCAGGAGACGCGCCCCACGCGCTTTGGGCCCGTGCGCTTCAAGCGCTCGGAGGGATACGGCGTGCGCCGCGAGAAGCCCGAGTCCGACGACGTCGCCCGCATCGCGCGCGAGGCGAACCTCTCCTTCCCCGACGCCGCCCGCGCTATCAGTCAGGAGGGCGAATCCTAATGCGCATACGTCAGGAGGCGCGCCGGATGACTTTGTCCGGCGCGCCCCTGTGTTCGTCTATTGTTCCAGCACGTGAATGCCCGGCCCGCACCCATAGCGGCTGCCGTCGCGGTCGTATAGCACCGTCCACATCTGCCCGGCCGCGCGAATTCCTTCCACCCGGAACCACGGCCAGCTGTCTGGCGTCAACGGGTCCACGCACAGATGCCCCTGCACATCCGTGTGAATCCCCAAGAGGCCATCCAACACCAGATCGCAAAACGTCGAGTGATTGTAGTCCTTGCCGCGCTCATAACCGCCCCGCTTCGGATTCCAACGGTCCGCCTTCAGACTCGCGCGGGCGATCCACTCGCCTGTATACGGGTCCAGATCTTCGTCGATCCAGGGTTTGAAGCGTTGCGTGCCGTCGCGCAGGCGGTGCGCAAGCGCATATTGTCTGAGCAACACATAGTAGTCCTCGCGCGTAAATGCGTCCGTCTCGGGCGATTCACGCAGCAGGCGCGCCGCGGCGGTCAACGTCTGCGCGGTGGCGAAGGGCCAGACCGGACCGTTCCACAGGCACTCGTGCTCATGGCAGAACATGAAACGCGGATGGCGCTGTTCAGCCGTCGTCAATCCCCACGGCGCCAAAAATCCGTTCGGCTGCATCAGCTGTGCAAAGGCCGCCTCGTGATCCGGTTTCGCCAAGCCGAAGTACCATGGCAGATATCCAATCAATTCCCGCACGCGATGTTCCGGCGCAACGGGTGGACGCTCCGCGCCATCCGGCTGTTCATCCCGTCCACAGGGCAGCGTGCGATAGAAATCCCCATCCCACAACAGCCGCTCGATGGCCGCCTCCAGGCGCTCCGCCTTCGCGCGGTATATGCAGGCCAGATCCGCACGTCTTCCGCGCGCCGCTATGCGCGCTATTGCCGCGGCGTCCCCGTACATGTACGCATTCAGCGTCGGACGCAGGCCCGGTCCGCTGATCGAATACTCCATGCCATCCCGGTCGTCATCCGACCAGAACAGCCCGCATGCGCGAAGGCTTTGCGCTTCACGCCTTTCATAAAGCGCTGTCAACGGTTCCAGGCAAGCCTGCGCAAAGGTCTCGTCCCCGCGCAGCGTGCAGTAGTCCTCCACTGCGCTGGCCAACCACATGCTGTAGGAGAGCGCATCGCCCTTGCCCTCCAGCCAGAAGCGCATGTACTCCCGCATCCACCCCGCGTCATCTCGCAGCCAACGGCCTTCGCGAATGTGATGGCATGTCGCACAGTTGATCGAATTGTGCGGTCCTGCCCACTGCACAGCGGGCAAAAATTCCGTCACAATGTGCCCGTCCGCCGTCTCCTTCCAATGCTTGCGAAACGTCCACCACCGGAAGTAATACGTTTCCTCCAGCGCCGTATCCGGGCACTCCAGCAGCGGAATCTGCTCCGCCAGCCACGCATATGCCTGCGCGTTGGGCACCGCCTGCACATAGCATTCCTCGTCGCCCGCGTTGAATGTCTCGACGTAGTCGCGCAGTTTTTCCTTCAGGTCCGTCATCGGCATTGCTCCTCAAAAGTTCAGCTTTGGGCCTTCCCGCACGGCCAGTCCGATCTGCTCCTTCGCGCCCTTGCGGCCGTTGTACCAGAGCATCCAGCGGTCACCCACTTGCATGACAAACGGCTTGTAGCAGGCCTCGCCATCCCATGCGCCCGGGTCCGGCGCGATGATCGGATTGAGCGTCGAGCGTTCCCAGCCCGTGATGCCGTCGCGCGAGCGCGCCATGCCGACCTGCGCGTAGTGCTCGTTGTGATACCCGATATAAAACATGCGATACCAGCCCTCATACCAGAGCACCTGGCACCCGGCCGCCTTGTGCTGTTCCCACGCGTTGTGAGGGTCTGCCTGGAAGATCGGATTGCCCGCATACTTCTGCCAGTGCAGGCCGTCCTCGCTGTGCGCATAGCCGATCGCATTGGGTTCATACTGTTCGCCGCCGGAATACCACATCCGAAACAGGCGCGCGTCCGCATCCCACAGCACGCTTGGGCACATCACCGCCTGTTTCTCCCACGGCGCCTGCGCGCGCAATACGGGCTCGTCTCCCGTGCGTACAAAGCGTACGCCATCCTCACTCACCGCGTGAAAGATATCCGACGTGCCGTCCGCCTGGCCCGGTTTATACTGGCCGGTATACCACATGTGGTAAATGCTCCCGACGCGCACAACCGACGGGCGATTGAGGTCATCCTCCCACCCGCGCTTCGTCGCCCGCGGCTCAAGGCATATGACGGGATCACTCCAGTGCAATCCGTCGGTGCTGACTGTCAGCGCGATGCTCTTGCGGTCGCGCCAGGAGAAGTACATGCGCAGCTCGCCCGCCTCCTGCAGCATGGCGATGTCAAAGCAGGTGCCCAGTTCTCCTCCCAACAGCGGATTGTCCGAATATTTCGTCCATCCTCCGCGTGTTCCATGGCAAAAACATTCCATAAGCATTTTCCTTTCCTGAGCGGGCGTCGCCACCCGCATGTCATACAGCGATCCTTACTCCTTGACCGCGCCAATGGTCACGCTGGACATGAACTGCTCCTGGAAGAGAAGGAATACGATCACCAGCGGCAGCGTGATGACCGTGCAGCCCGCCAAGACGAGTTCCCAGGGGATGGAGTAAGTGCTCGTGGAGGTGTTGAGCGTGGGCAACACCACCA
>LHCFC04200__coassemble_376_pt1 | contig 32188 bp, 27 predicted proteins | sample LHCFC04200__metabat2_high_PE_047 | metagenome-assembled genome bin LHCFC04200 | reverse complement strand
GTAAGCAGTTTTCGGCCCATAAACGCACACAAAAACAGACGGCACCCAACCGAAGTTGAATGCCGTCTGTTTGTTGTCCAGTCCTGTTTGACAGACGCCGATTTCGCAATTTTTTCAAATTACTGTCTTATCGGCACACGCCCAAAGCCCCTCAGTGCATGCGCAGCAGCACGCCGGCAACCGCGCCCGCGGCGATGAAGAGAATGGGATGCAGGTTTTTGACGCGTTTGACGTTGAGCAACACGAGCAGCACGGCAAACAGCGCCAGCGCGGGCAGATTGAGCGCTGCAAACAGGCCATCGGCGAGCGGCGCGCCGGTGAGCAGGGCGATCTTGAGCACGGAGAAGCCGGCAGCGCCGATCAGGCCGGCGACGGCGGGCCGCAGACAGGCGAAGGCGCCCTGAACGAGCCGGTTCTGCTGATAGGCCTTCAGGAAGCGCGCGATGATCAGGATGACGATCACCGAGGGCAGCACGAGGAAGAACGTGGCCAGCAGCGCGCCAAGGATGCCCAGGGACACGCCGCCGATGGTAGCGCAGGTGGTATAGCCGACATAGGTGGCCATGTTGATGCCAATCGGGCCTGGGGTGGACTCGGAGATGGCGATCATATTGGCGAGCATGTCGGCAGAAAACCAGCCGTAGCGGGCCTGGATCTGGGTGAGGAAGGGGAGCGTGGCCAGGCCGCCGCCCACGGCGAACAGGCCGGTCTTGAAGAACTCCCAGCACAGCAGCAGAATCGTCGTCATGCCTTCACCCCCGCGCGGTCGAGAATGAGCCCGAGCAGCACGCAGCCGATCACGACATAGACGGGCGAGGCGCCCAGCACGGCCACGAGCGCGAACGCGACGACGGCCAGGGCGATCTGCAGGGGGCTCTTGACGTTCTTGCGCACCAGCTGCCATACGCTCATGACGATGAGCGCGGAGACGGCCACGCGCACGCCGGCGAAGGCATTCTGAACCCAGGCGATGTCCATGAAGTTCTGCAGGAGCATCGCGATCAGGGTGATGATGATAAACGAGGGCGCGACGACGCCAGCCGTGGCGACGATGCCGCCCGCGACGCCGCGCTGCTTGTAGCCGACGAATGTGGCGGTGTTGACGGCGATGATGCCGGGGGTGCACTGGCCGATAGCGAAGTAGTCAAGCAGCTCCTCCTCAGTGGCCCAGGCGTGCTTTTGCACGACCTCGCGGCGCAGCATGGGCAACATGGCATAGCCGCCGCCGAACGTGAGCGCGCCGATGGAGAAGAACGTGCCGAACAGTTGGAGCAGTTCTCGCATGGTATGCCTCCTCATGATGTAAGGTAAGCCCGGCTCAGCCGCCGAGCAGTACGTCCAGGATATTCCATCCAGTGCTGGTCTGCGCCCTGTACAGCTCCGTATAGCCGCACTGTGCGCAGCTGACGGTGATGAACTTCTTGTTCTGCACGTCCAGCAGCCTGGCCAGGTTGCCGCCCGTGGCCTGAAACTGGTCGTGTTCAAAGCGGGTGCAGCCGCACTTGGGACATACATAGTGCAGGGTTTCGCGTTCGTCCATATTGTGCCTCCTTTGCGCGCGTGGATACCGACGAGATATATTCGCCGCGATGCGGATGCATCCCTGCAAAATTTCGTGCGAGCGTGAAATTCCCCTACCGGGGCAGGCGCAGGCGTGGTATACTGGTCGTAGCGACAATGAGAGAGGGGCGCGCGCCATGCGTCTTTGCATCCTGTACGCCTACTATGCCATCTACTTCATGTCGATGGGGCCGACGGCCAATTTTGCGGCGATCTTCTATGAGGAGATCGGGCTGAGCAACACGCAGATCGGCCTGCTGACGTCGCTGCCCGTGCTGCTGGGGATGCTGGCGCTGCCGGTTTTCGGCATGCTGAGCGACAACGCGCGGCGGCGGCGCAACGTGATCGCGCTGGTGCTGGCGCTGTGCGCGGGCTTTTCGTTCCTGTACGACCTGACGGACCGCTTTGCGCTGCTGATGGTCATCTGCACGGGCACGGCGCTGTTCAGCCAGCCGGTGCTGCCGCTGTCCTCGAGCCTGTCGATGGAGTATACCGCGAGCGTCGGGCGCTCGTTCGGGCCGATCCGCATGGCGGGCAGCGTCGGGTTTCAGGTGTCGGCGCTGCTGGCGGGCGTGGTGTTCACCACGAGCATGCGCGGGCTGTACCGCATGATCGGTGTGTTCCAGTTGCTCGCGGCGGGGCTGGCGCTGCTGTTGCCGCCGATCGCGGGCCATCAGCGGGAGCGCGGCGTGCGCGTGTCGCCGGTGACGCTGCTGCGCGACCGGCGGGTGCTGCTGCTGCTGCTCATGGTGTTTCCGGGTACAATCATGTCGATGTTCTATCAGTCATTCTTCACCAAGCACTTCGCCAGCTGCGGCGCATCCAACGCAATGGTGGGGCTGATGTCGGTGCTCTCGGTGGGACTGGAGCTGCCGTTCCTGCTGTTTTCAGGGCGTCTGTACCGCAAGCTGACGGTCTGGCAGTGGCTGCTGCTGGGCATGGCCGTGAACGCCGTGCGGTGGATCGGCGTGGCGCTGACCCAAAATGTGATGGCGCTGCTGGCGCTGCAACTGCTGGGCGTTTCGGTGCTGGCATGCTTTGAGTACTTCCCGGCGCTGTATCTGAGCGAGCGCGTGGCGCCGGAGCTGCTCAGCTCGGCGCAGACGACGCTGAACTTCGTGTCGTTCGGCATCGCGCGCGTGGTGGGCTGCCTGCTGGGCGGCGCGCTGGGCGATGTGATCGGCGTGGGCGCGGTGTTCGGGCTGGGCGGGCTGATGCTTGCGATCGGGCTGGTCGCGTTCTTCGCGCCGGCGCGGCGTATGAGCGCGCTGGACCGGCAGACATCCGGGGCCACGCCGGCTGCCGAGTAAAGGGGGCTTTTGTGTGAATCGATCGGACATCCACATCCGGGACCCGTTCGTGCTCGTGCACGGAGGGCGGTACTATCTGTATGGCACGCGCGGCGAGACGTGCTGGGGCAAGGCGACGGGCTTTGACGTGTACGTCGGGGACGACCTGGAGCACTGGGACGGCCCGCACGCGTGCTTTGAAAACGACGGCACCTTCTGGGCGGACAGGCACTACTGGGCGCCGGAGGTGCACGCGTGGAAGGGGCGGTTCTACCTGTTCGCCAGCTTCAAGGCGGAGGGCGTGTGCCGCGGCACGGCGGTCCTGTGCGCGGACAGCCCCATGGGCCCGTTCGCGCCGCACTCGCAGGGGCCGGTGACGCCGGCGGACTGGGAGTGCCTGGACGGCACGTTCTTCGTCGACCGCGCGGGCAGGCCGCACATGGTGTTCTGCCACGAGTGGCTGCAGGTTGGCGACGGCGAGGTCTGCGCGGTGCCGCTGACGGACGACCTGCGCGCGGCGGCAGGCGCGCCGCGGGTGCTGTTCCACGCGTCGGATGCGCCGTGGGCGCGGCCGGTGGAGCAGGATGGCTGCACGGGCCTGGTGACGGACGGCCCGTTCCTGTGGCGCACATCGGATGGGACGCTGCTGTGCCTGTGGGCCAGCTTTTCCGAGGGCGGGTACACGCAGGCGCTGGCCGTGTCGGACACGGGCGATCTGGATGGGCGCTTCACGCAGGTGGAGCCGCTGTTCAGGCGGGACGGCGGGCATGGCATGGTGTTCCGTGCGCTGGATGGGCAGCTGTACCTGACGCTGCACAGCCCCAACGCGAACCCGCAGGAGCGGCCGCACTTCTATCCGCTGCGCGAGGTGGGCGGCCGCCTGGAGCGCGCGGACCTGGCCTGACGCCTCCATCGCAGCAAAAAGGCCCTCCCGGTCCAGCCGGGAGGGCTTTGGTATGTCCGGGCCGCGCTTACAGCGCCGCGCCCAGCTCCATGATGTGGGTCAGGGTCTCCTGCGGCAGCAGGCTCATGGCCTTGCTCAGCGCGAGCATGCCGCCGGAGGTCAGCTCCGCGGTCAGCGAGGTGAGCGTCGCCTCGTCCAGCAGGTCGGTCAGGCCGATCGTCTTCATGCCGGACAGATCCGCCGGCACATACTCGCGGGAGGCCAGGTTCGAGCGCACGTCGTAGGCGATCGTCATCAGCTCCGTGCCGTCCTGTGCCACCGTCATCTGCATGTTGGCGGTGCTGACGGTCTCAAAGTCCACGTCGCCCACGGGTTTGGTGACCTGCTCGCTCTGATACGTGCCGGTCGTGCGCACCTGGGTGGCCGCCTCGTCCGTTCCCTGCTCCGCGACCGACTCCACGGTGCCGCTGCCGGTGATGGTCTCCACGCCGTCCACAATGGCCGCCTCGGCGCTGATCTGCTCGCTGAGCGTCACGCGCTCGCCCGCCTCGCCGGCGACCATCGCAATGCGCACGTCGGTCCGGAAGGTCTCGTCCAGCAGCGCGCTCACATCCAGCACGAGGTCAAACAGCGTCTCGCCGCCGCTGGCGAAGCACAGGCGCACCAGAGCGCCGTTCTCGGTCGTCTTGCTCTCCAGGCCGAGCACGTCGCCGCTGCCGCTCAGATAGAAGGCCACGGGCGAGCCTGCCTCGTTCATCAGAATGCGCAGTTCCAGTTCCGCGCCGCTCGTGCTCATCCGCCAGTTCTCGACGGCCTCGTCAACCGCCTCGCTCCAGTCGCCGCCGTTCGTCATGGCGTACAGGCTGGAGGTAAAGCCGTCGTTCTTCGCGGCCTCGCCCAGCGCCTGGCCCAGCGCGGCCAGTTCGTCGCCGGTAAGCTGGATCGTCGCCGTGGAGGCCGCCGCGTCGCAGGTGTCGGTCGCCGCAACCGCGCCGCCTTCGACAGGCGCAGGCAGCGTCGCCGCCCACTGGATCAGCGCATCGGTATAGCCAGCCAGCGATTCGCCCAGCGCGGCGCCCAGCGCCTCCCAGTCGATCTGGTCCAGGCCCAGCAGCTGGACGATCTCGTCATAGCGCACCTCCAGCGCGGTGCTGGGCATCAGGCTGGTGGTCAGCAGCGCGCGCTCGCCGTTCAGCGAGATCGCGACGTCCGCAATGTTCGTCAGGCCGTCGCCATCCTTCATCGAAAGGCCCATGCGCCCGTCGAATCCTTCGGCCGTCACCGCGCCGCTGTAGGTCACGCTGCCGCAGGAGAGCAGGTCCAGCACGGCCTGCACGACCTCCAGCTCGTCGTCGCCCACGTCCGCGACGGTGGGCATGCTGATCTGCATGCTCGTGTCGCCGTACACCTCGCGGCCGGCCGCCAGCGCGTTCAGCATCAGCTGCGTGTACAGCGTGCCAGGCGTGGGCTGGGCCTCCTCCGCCGGCGCGCAGGCTGGCAGCAGGCACAGCATCAGCGCCGTCAGCAGTGCCAGCATCTTCTTGGTTCCTCTTTGCAGTTCCTTGCGCATGTCTTCTCCATCCTTTCCGAATCTCTTTTCAGGCGTATGCCAGGGGAAACGAAGTCATTTGGGCTGCGGCGTGCCCGCCATCACCGGATAGCTCAGCGCCAGGCAGGCGACCGCCGCAACCGCACGAATGACGGGCCAGCGCTCGATCATAAACCGCGCCGCTTCTTCCATAAAACGAAGCAGGTTCATCAATACCGGCATCGACTGCCAAAGTTCCTGCTCGCTCATGCTCGCAATCTGGTCAAAGAAGCCGTTGACCGCAGGCACGACCATCAGCACCGGCACGCCGATCGTCACCGCCAACGTCTGCACCTTCCAACGGCGCAGCAGGCAGAAGTACAGGTAGTAGAAGCAGCAGTACTCCACCGTAGAAAGGAAGAACCGGCCCGTATAGGGCACGAGGAAGCCCGCAACTTCACCCGTCGCCGTCGCGCGCGCCTGGCCAAGCAAATCCCACATCGAAACCGAGTAGCGGCCCGGGGCCAGGCCGGACAGCGCGGCCACCAGCCCCGTCTCCGCCAGCGTGACGGCGGCGGCCAGCAGCGCGCCCAGCGCGGTGAATGTGAGGATCTCCAGCACCACACCGGCGTAGACCGACGGGCGCGGCGTCAGGCGCGTGATCAGGAAGCGCGCGTCCACATTCGCCGCACGGTACATCAGGATCAGCGCGCACACGCTCACATACCAGAACACCGTCGAGACGCCCTGCTCCGCCGTGCCCAGGCCCAGCGCCGGCATCAGATAAATCAGCAGCTCCATTACGAATATCGCCACCGCCCCGGGCAGCAGTAGCTTCCAGCCCTTAGCCCACAGGTATCGGGCCGTTCCCTCAAAGCGCGATTGCCGCATTGCCGTAACCATCGGCTTCTCCTCCTCTCTGCGCGTCGGTCAGCAGCACGAACAGGCGCTGCAGGCCGATCGGCTCCGTCTTCACGTCCTGCGGGAACTGCCGCGGCGCGTCCAGAAAGACGCTGCATGCCATCGCCCCGGCAAAGCTCTCCTCGTGCAGCACGCGCAGGCCGCGCGTGGCGGCTGTCACCGCCTCGGGCGCGCCGCTGACGGTCACGCACAGCTGGCGCAGTTCGTCCACGTCGCGCTGCAGGATCAGCTTGCCGTGATCGATCATGACCGCCGTCTCCAGCACGCGCGCGACCTCGTCGATCAGGTGCGTGCTGAGCACGATGGTGCGCGGCCTTTCGGCATAGGCGTCGATCAGCGCGTCGTAGAAGCGCTCGCGGCTGACGGCGTCCAGGCCCAGGCTCGGCTCGTCGAAGATCGTGATCTGCGCCTGCGAGGCCAGCCCGCACACCAGGCCCACGGCGGTCTGCATGCCGCGCGAGAGGCCCTTGGTCTTGCGCCGCACGTCCAGCTCGAACCGCTCGACCATGCGGCTGCACACCGCGTCGCTCCAGTTGGGGTGCAGCCTGCGCTCGGCGTTCAGCACGTCGCGCACGCGCGTCAGCCCGCCGAAGTCCGGCGTGTCGCTGATGAAGCACATCTCGCCCAGCGTGCCCAGGCCCGGCCGGCGCCCCAGCACGCGCACCTCGCCCGTGCGGGTGAACGCCTGCGCCGTCAGCAGGCGCAGGAAGGTCGACTTGCCCGCGCCGTTTCGCCCCAGCAGGCCGTAGATGTGCCCGCCCTCCATCCTGCAATTGAAGTGATCCAACGCCTGCGTCCTGCCAAAGCGCATGGACAGGTCGCGCGCCTCGATCGCCGGAATGTCCGTCATATCTTCTCTCCTCCGTTCTGCTCCATGCAATTGCGAACCGCCGCGGCAAACTGCGCCGGCTCGACGTCCAGCGCCCGCGCCTCCGCGCACAGCGCCGGGATGCGCGTCTCAAAGAACGTGCGTCGTCGCTTGCCGCGCACGATCTCGCGCCCCTGCGGCGTCACGAACATGCCCAGTCCCCGCCGCTTGTAGATGATGCCCTCGTCCACCAGCAGCGCGAAGCCCTTGGCCACCGTCGCCGGGTTGATGTTGAAGTGCCGCGCAAACGCGTTGGTCGACGGCACCGGATCCTCCGCCCCCAGCCGTCCGGCGAGGATGTCGTCCTCGACCATGCGGGCGACCTGCAGGTAGATGCTCACGCCCTCCTCGAAGGCCATGGACGCGCCTCCTTTCCGGCTCTGTCGTCAAGTGGTTCATTACTTATGTAATTAAGTATAGCATCGTTTCACCGCACCGTCAAGTCCTTTGCAAAAAAAATGCCCCGGGCACGGGCCTCCCAGGACAAGGGGGATTGACACCGGCGCGCGCGCGGGGTATACTGAACCCATCAACAGAGGGAGGACCGCGCCATGACGTACGCTTCGCGCTATGCTTACGTGTACCTGTATTGCTTTGGCAGTACGGGCTGTTTGCGTTGCGCGTAGCGGCACAGGGCTTCGCGGCACAGGCAGTCCCGTTTCATCGGGGCTGCCTTTTCATTTGACGACGCAGGATGGAAGGAGATGCGCACATGATCATCATCGTCAAACACGGAACCCCGCAACCGAAGATTGACCAACTCATCCGGGACGTAGAGCAGCTGGGCGTGAAGGTGCACTATAGCGCGGGCACGCAGTCGACCATCCTGGGCCTGGTGGGCGACACGTCGCACGTGAACCCGGACACGCTGCGCGCCAACGAGGTCGTGGCGGACGTGCGGCGGATCTCGGAGCCGTACAAGGCGGCGAACCGGCGCTTCCACCCGGACGACACGCACGTGTCGGTGGCGGGGCGCACGGTGGGCGAAGGATTCTTCCACGTGATCGCAGGCCCGTGCTCGGTAGAGAGCGAGGAGCAGCTGCTGACGGTGGCGCAGTCTGTCAAGGAGAGCGGCGCGACGTTTTTGCGTGGGGGCGCGTTCAAGCCGCGCACGTCGCCGTATTCGTTCCAGGGGTTGGAGACGGACGGGCTGCGGCTGCTGCGGGAGGCGCGGCGGGTGACGGGCCTGCCCATCGTCACGGAGATCATGGGCGAATCGCAGCTGGACGACTTTGCGGATGTGGACATCGTGCAGGTGGGCGCGCGCAACATGCAGAACTTCCGGCTGCTCAAGGAGCTGGGGCGCAGCCGCAAGCCGGTGCTGCTCAAGCGGGGCCTGGCCAACACGATCGAGGAGCTGCTCATGAGCGCGGAGTACATCCTGGCCGGCGGCAACCCGAACGTCATCCTGTGCGAGCGGGGCATCCGCACGTTTGAGAAGATGATCCGCAACAACCTGGACATCTCGGCCATTCCGCTCATCAAGGAGAAGTCGCACCTGCCCGTGATCGTGGATCCCAGCCACGCGGCGGGCATGGCGCGCATGGTGCAGCCGCTCTCGCGCGCGGCGATCGCCGCGGGCGCGGACGGCCTGCTGATCGAGGTGCACAATAACCCCGCGTGCGCGCTGTGCGACGGCGCGCAGTCGCTGGACATGCCGTCCTTCGCGCAGGTGATGCAGGACGTGCGCCGGCGCGTGGCGTTCGAGGGGAAGCACATGGGCTGAACGGGCCGCGGCGCCCCGCTGCGCCAAACGGAGGGAATGCACATGAAATGGAACGCCGCGCTGTACGACGCAAAGCACGACTTCGTCGCGGCCTACGGCCGAGGCCTGCTGGAGTGGATTCCGCGCAATCCCGCGCAGACCATTCTGGATGTGGGCTGTGGCACCGGCACGCTGACCGCTCGGCTGCTCCCCCTGGGCAGCAGGGTGGTGGGCGTGGACAGCTCGCCCGATATGATCGCCCGGGCGCGGGCGCAGTTTCCGAACATCGCGTTTTTCGTATGCGACGCGCTCCGCCTGCCGTTCGAGGGCGAGTGGGACGTCGCGTTCTCCAATGCCGTCTTTCACTGGATCGACGATCACGACGCCCTGCTGGCCTCCATCCGGAGGGCGCTGAAGCCGGGCGGCCTGCTGGTGTGCGAGTTCGGCGCGAGCGGCAACATCGCCGCCATCGACGGGGCGTTCCGCCAGGCGTGCAGGCGCTTGGGGTATGACCCTGCGCCGAGGTTCCACTTCCCCACCCCGGAGGCGTTCGGGCAGTCCCTGCGGCAAAACGGCTTTTGCGCCGTCAGCGTGTGCGCCTATGACCGCCCCACCCCGCTGAAGGACGGGGCGTCCGGCCTGTCCAGCTGGATGCGCCAGTTCTTTGCGGCCGAATTGGCCGCCATGCCGGCCGACGCGCAGGCGGCGGTCCTGCGGGCAGCGGAGGATGCGGCCAGGGACAGGCTGTGGAACGGAGAAACGTGGGTGGCCGACTACCGCAGACTGCGGGCAATTGCGCACACATGACCGGACGGCGTCCCGCCGTCCCTGCCGCCGCGCTTTCGCGCGGCGGCCTTTTTTTGCGGCCAATGCCCCAAAGAAAAACGGCATGGCCGAAGCCATGCCGTTTGGGGAAATTCGTCCGGCCGGTGCCGTGCCCGCCGGTCTCAGCGCACGAGGAAGAAGTAGGCCAGCAGCGACGCGCCGCCCAGCAGCACCAGGCACACGGGCACGATCACCAGCAGCGCGGAGAGGATCAGCGCGGGCACGTCGCCCTTTTCGATCTGGTCGCCGAGGGTCTCGTCCGTGAGCGCGGCGGACGAATTGCCGCGCCGCTCGCGCAGGAAGCGGATGGCTCGCTCGTATTTGCGCTGAAAGATCATGGGAGGCTCCTTTCGTCAGTCGCCGGCCTTGGCCTCGTCCTGCGCGCCGAGCATGTGGTGGCAGGCGACGAAGTGATTGGGGCCGACCTGGGTCCAGTCGGGCACCGCGTGCTCGCAGATCTCGGTGCAGTAGCGGCAGCGGGTGTGGAACTTGCAGCCGGCGGGCGGGTTGACGGGGCTGGGGATGTCGCCCTCGAGGATGCGCATCTCGCGCGGGCTGTCCACGTCGGTGGTGGGGATGGCGGCCATCAGCGCCTCGGTGTAGGGGTGGCGCGGGTGGTCGAACAGCTCCTGCGCGGGCGCGAGCTCGACGAGGTTGCCCAGGTACATGACGCCGATGCGGTCGGAGATGTACTTGACGACCGACAGGTCGTGCGTGATGAACAGGTAGGTGAGGTGCTGCTGCTCCTTGAGGTCGCGCAGCAGGTTGATGATCTGGGACTGGATGGATACGTCCAGCGCGCTGACGGCCTCGTCGCACACGACGAACTTGGGCCGCACGGCCAGCGAGCGGGCGATGCCGATGCGCTGGCGCTGGCCGCCGGAGAACTGGTGCGGATAGCGGTGCAGGAAGTAGCTGGCCAGGCCGGCCTCGTCCATCACGCGCAGGATCTCGTCCTGCATGCGCTTGTCGTTGCGCTTGAAGAACTTGTGCGCGCGCATGCCCTCGCCGACGATCTGGCCGACGGTCATGCGGGGATTGAGCGAGGAGTAGGGGTCCTGGAAGATCATCTGCAGGTCGCGGCGCAGGCGGCGGATCTCGTCGTAGCGCAGGCGGGCCAGGTCGACGCCCTCGTCGCGGAAGGCCTCCAGGCGCTGAAACTCGGGGTCGTCCCGGTACTGCTCGCGCATGCGCTCGATCTCGCCGCGGGCCTGGGCGACCTGCGCGCGCAGGTCTTCGATGGCCTTTTCCTGCGCGCGCACGGCGGCCTTGCGCTTGTCGGCGCGGGCGCGCTGGGCGGCGGGGTTTTTGCCTGCGCGCACGGCCTCGGCGGCGGCAAAGTCGGCGTCGTCAAAGGCGAGGCGCAGGTCCTCCAGCTTGCGCTCGGCGGCGCACAGCCTGGAGGAGATGCGGTAGACCTTGAGGAACGCCTCGGACACGGGCTTGAGGTCGGGCGCGTTGATGAAGCCGCCAATCAGATTCGCCATGTCCAGGAAGGCGTCGTTGGCCTCCTTTTCGGCGCGGGTGAGGTCGTTGTACTTGGCGTACTTGGCCTTGCCGTCGGGCAGGGCGTCGTACTCGCGGCGCACGGCGTCGCGGCGCTCGCGCAGCGTCTTGAGCTGCGCGCGGCGCTTGTCAAGCGTCGCGAGGGTCTGGCCGACGTACTTGGGGGCCAGGTCGTCCAGCGTGCGGCCATAGTACATGGTGCGCCCGTCGGTCTGGCGGTAGAGCTGCAGCAGCGTGCGGCCCAAGGTGGACTTGCCGCAGCCGGACTCGCCGACCAGGCCGAGCGTCTCGCCCTCGTAGATGTCCAGCGTGATGCCGTCGTTGGCGCGCACGTACAGGCCCCTGCGCTTGAGGGGGAAGTACTGCTTGAGGTTGGTGATGCGCAGCAGCACGCGCGGGTTGTCGTTAGCCGTTTGCATGGCGCGCCTCCTTCTCCGGGTAGAAGCAGCGAATCTGCTGCGTGTCGCTCACGCGCAGGAACTCCGGTTCCTCTTCCAGGCAGCGCTTGGTGCAGTACTTGCACCGCGGCGCGAACTTGCAGCCCTTGGGCAGGTCCAGCGGATGCGGCACCGCGCCGGGGATGGCGTCGAGGCGCTCGTTGGCGGGGGTGTCGAGCCTGGGGATGGAGACCATGAGGCCCTCGGTGTAGGGATGGGAGAACTTGGGGTTGCTGAAGATGGTGCGCGCGGGCGCCATCTCCACGACCTGTCCGCAGTACATGACGGCCACGTCGTCGGCCATCTGACAGATGACGCCCAGGTCGTGGGTGATGAAGAGGATGGACGTGCCGTGCTCGCGCTTGAGGTCGTTCATCAGGCGCAGGATCTGGGCCTGGATGGTGACGTCCAGCGCGGTGGTGGGCTCGTCTGCGATGAGCAGCTTGGGCCGGCAGGCGAGGGCCATGGCGATCATGACGCGCTGGCGCATGCCGCCGGAGAGCTGGTGGGGGTATTGCTTGGCGACGGTCTCGGGGTTGGGGATCTTGACGTCCTTGAGCATCTCGACGACCTTCTGGGCGGCCTGGCGCTTGTTCATGCCCTGGTGGATCATGAACGGCTCGGCGACCTGGCGCTCCACGGTGAAGACCGGGTTGAGGCTGGTCATCGGCTCCTGGAAGATGACGGAGATCTGGTTGCCGCGGATCTTGTACATCTCGTGCATGGGCAGCGTGGTCAGCTCCCGGCCATCGAAGCGGATGTTGCCGCTGTCGATGTAGCCGTTGCCGTCGAGCAGGCGCAGGATGCTCATGGCGGAGACGCTCTTGCCCGAGCCGCTCTCGCCCACGACGCCGAGCGTGCGTCCGGCGTCGACGCTGTAGGAGACGCCGTTGACGGCCTTGATGATGCCGCGCTTGGTGGTGAAGAATGTCTTGAGGTTGTCCAGTTCCAGCAATGCCATTCGTCACACCTCCTCAGCGTTCATTGGACTTGGGGTCGATCGCATCGCGCAGGCCGTCGCCGACGAGGTTGATGCAGATGGTGCACACGCCGAAGATGGCGGCGGGGAAGACCCAGCGCCACCAGTACTGCTGGATGACGACGGAGTTGTTGGCGCCGTCGAGCAGATTGCCCCAGGTGGGCGTGGGCAGCGGGATGCCAAAGCCCAGGTAGGAGAGCGTGGACTCGGTCAGCATACAGGTGGCGAAGTCGAGCGTCATGCTCACCAGCAGCAGGGAGAACACGTTGGGCAGGATGTGGCGGAAGACGATGGAGACCTCGCGAATGCCCATGGCCTTGGCGGCGGTGACGTATTCCATCTCGCGCTGGGCGAGGATCTGCGCGCGGATGAGGCGGCAGGTGCCGGTCCAGCTGAGCACGCCGAGCACGACCATGATGAGGTACATACGGCGGGTGGGGTCGATGCGCGTGCCGATGACGGCGGAGAGGATCATCGCGAAGGGGATGAAGGGCAGGCCGCCGACGATCTCGGAGATGCGCATGACGAGGATGTCGACCTTGCCGCCGAAGTAGCCGGCCAGGCCGCCCAGGATCACGCCGATGAGCGTGGCGATGACCACGGAGATGGCGCCGACGGTCATGGTGACGCGTCCGCCGTTGATGATGCGGGTGAGCATGTCACGGCCCAGGTCGTCGGTGCCCAGCGGGAAGCCCTTGAGGCCCCAGGTGTAGACGTTTCCGTCGGCGTCAAGCGCGTAGTTCTGGAAGTTGCCGGTGTAGATGGCCGTGACCTGCTTGCCCTCCAGGCTGTCGGGCACATCGGTCTGGCCGTACTTGTTGTTGCCCCAGGAGACGACGGAGCCGTCCTCGAGCAGGGCGGTGTAGTGGGCGCGCCCGCCGTACAGGCGCGTGACCTTGGCCTCAAAGGCGGGGATGTTGCCCTCGCCGGAGCCGGTGTTGCCCCACACGTACACCTCGCCGTCCTCGGTGAGCGCGGCGGCGGTCTTGGCGGTGGAGGCGATGTCGACGACCTTCTTGCCCTCCAGCCCCGCGGGGATGCTGGCCAGCGGGTTGCCGCTGCCCTTGTAGCCGGTGTAGGCGACGGTGCCGTCCTTGAGCAGGGCGATGTACTCGTTGGAGGTCAGCGCGACCTTCTGGATGTTGCCCTGGTACTCGCTGCGGATCTTGGCGTCGGCCATGTTGGTGTTGCCCCACAGGTAGAGCGTGCCCTCGGCGGACACGGCCGCGGAGAACTGGTTGCCGGCCTCCAGCTGCACGATGTCCCAGTCCTCGCCGCTCTTCATGGCGCGCTTCATATCGGAGGAGAACTGGTCCTGGCGCAGGCGGGTGTTGCCCCAGACGTAGAGCTGCCCGTCCTCGGCCAGCGCGACGGCGTGGTCCTCGCCGGCGGCGATCATGGTCAGGTCGGCCTCGCGGACCTCGTCGGGGATGTCGGCCAGGTCGATCTTGTCGGTGATGCGGGTGTGGCCCCAGGTGTACATGTGGCCGTCCAGGTCGATGCCGATGCCGTAGGTGCGGCCGGCGGCGATGTCGGCGACGTTGCCGATCATCTCCTTGGGCAGGCTCATCATGTTGTATCCGGGGGGCAGGTTGGTCAGCGTGCTATCCTGCTCGCTCAGGTCGAGTACCCAGTAGCGGGGCCCGATGAGCACCAGCAGGAAGATGCACAGGAACACGATCAGGCCGGTCATGGCGAGCTTTTTGTGCAGGAAGTTGTTGACGACGGTGCGCAGCGGGGTCTGCACCTGCTCTTCCTGCAGGATGTCGCGCACCTCGGCGTCGCCGCCCATCACGCCGCGGCGAAGCCAGCGCCAGAGGAAGAAGCCCTTTTTCTTGCTCTTTGCCACTTGTCTTCCTCCTCTCTCACTTGTCCACGCGCACGCGCGGGTCGACCAGGCCGTAGCTGACGTCGATGAGCAAGTTGCCCACGAGCGAGACGACCGTATAGAACATCTGGATGGCCAGTACCAGCTCAAAGTCCTGATTGTTCAGGCCCTGCCAGTAGAGGCGGCCCATGCCGTTGAGCGCGAACGTGTTCTCGATGATGACCGAGCCGCTGAAGATGCTCAGGAACCAGCCGAAGATGCTGGTGACGACCGGCAGCAGCGCGTTGCGCCAGGCGTGGGAGTAGATGACGACCTTTTCGCGCAGGCCCTTGGCGCGCGCGGTGCGGATATAGTCCATGCTCAGCGCCTCGATCATGGCGGAGCGCACGTAGCGCGTCATGCCGCCAAGGGAGGCGAACGTCATGACGATAACGGGCAGCGTGATGTGGTAGAGCTTGTCCACGAACGCTTCCCAGTCGTTTGCGTAGGTGATGCCGGCAGTACGGCTGCCCATGATGGGGAAGATGCGCCACAGCACGCAGAAGAAGAACATGAAGATCAGCGAGATGATGTAGATCGGGATGCTGTAGCCCAGGATGGTGACCACCTGCATGCTCTGATCGAACTTCTTGCCCTTGCGCACGGCGCAGTAGATGCCCACCGGGATCGTGATGCCCAGCGAGAGGATCGTGGAGAAGATGTTGATGAAGATCGTGTTCTTCATCGGCTCGACGATGACGTCGACGGCGTCCTTTTTGAAGAATTGGGAATAGCCCAGATTGCCCTGCAGCAGTCCGTTGAACGTTCCGTCCACGTCCATCCACAGGCCCATCCAGCGCAGATAGCGCACAATCAGCGGATCATCCAGGCCCAGCTGAGCGCGCAGTTGCCGGTACATGGTCTCGTATTCATCGGGGCGCAGGGTCTGCCTGACACCCTCCAGCTGCGCGCGCGCGGGGTCGGAGGGAATCAGATTGTACAGCGCATACATCAGCAGCGAGATGATCAGGAAGACCAGCACGATGTACCCGATGCGCTTGAGCACGTATTTGCCCATCGTTTTCCATCCCTTCTCAGGCCCCGTAAAAGAGAGGGCAGGCAAGCGATGCCCACCCTCTCCTGGGAACCTATGCTTGGCGGCCGGCCGGGATTATTCGGCGACCGTGCAGTACAGAATCGCCTGCTGGAAGTTCCAGAAGGAATCCTGCGTATAGCCCTCGAGCCAATCGGGGTACATGGTCACGTACACGTTGGAGTAGAGCGGGATCTCGGGGAGCAGCTCGTTCCAGCGCTGGACGTACTGCTGCCAGATGCTCAGGTAGGTATCCACGTCGTCGGACTCCACGCCGTAGACCATGTCCATGGTCAGCTGGTCGATCGTCTCGTCAAAGAGGTAGTTGGTGTTCCAACCGGCGGCGACCATCTCGGGATCGTCGGTGAAGTTGTAGGCCACGTCATAGATGGGCGTCCAGTTGGTGGCCAGGTTGTACATGCCGTAGGTCGGCACGCCGTACTTCTCGCCCTGGGTCGCGTCGCGGTAGATGAAGTTGAGCAGCTCGTCGAACGTCATGATGTTCTGACGGATCTCCATGCCGGCGGCCGCCACGTCGGGGTTCTGCACGAGCATGACGTTGAGCAGGTCGGAGACGGAGTTGTTCTCGGAGGAGGCCCACTCGATGATCAGCGGCATGAGGATGGTGCCGTCCGCGAGGGTGACGTTGTGCGCGTAGGTGCCGGCCTCTTCGGCGGTGACCTTCTTGTAGCGCACGCCCTCGGTGTAGTCGGAGCCGTCCGCATTGTACACCCAGCCGTCGTCCACCAGCAGCTGCACGGCGCCGGCGGCGTCATAGGCGTAGGCGTTCAGGTTCTCGTTGAGCCACTCCTCAGAGTCGATGTACTGCCACAGGCCGGTGCCGTAGGGGCCGTTGACGACGCTGCCCCAGCCCTGGCAGAACGTGTTGGCGAACTCGTTGCGGTCCAGCAGCATGGCGATCGCATGGCGCACGGCCATGAACTGCGTCGGGCCAAAGTCGCACTGGAACTGGATCTTGCCGTAGCCCGGACGGTCGAAGGTGACGTAGTCAAAGCCGTAGCCCAGCTGGGCGGCGACGGTCTCGTCCTCCATGATGTCCATGGCGGTGTTGATCTGCGTGCCGTCGGTGATGGTGTCGTAGAAGTTGAACGCGCCGGTCTTCATCGCGTCGGCCCAGGTGGCGTCCTCGGCGCGCACGACGACGATCTTCTCAATGGAAGGCTTCTGGCCCTCAAAGTTGCCGGCGTAGTTGGGGTTGATCTCCAGGGTCGCCTGCAGGGCGGCCTGGTCGAACTCCACCAGGTTGTACGGGCCGGCGGACACGCGGTCGGGGCCGGCGTAGAAGCGGGCGTTGTTCAGGTGCTCCTGGATCGCCGCGGCGGTGAACTCGCCGCCGGTGATGTAGCAGCCCTCGCCGTCGTCGGCCACGTCGTAGCCTTCGCCCAGCCAGTACTCGATGTCAAACGCGCCGACAGCGGCGTAGTTCAGGTCGTAGAAGTAGGGCAGCTTGTCGGCCGCGATGGTCAGCGAGAACGTGTAGTCGTCGATCAGACGCACGCCGCTGAGCGCGGTGGTCTCGCCGGCGTAGAATTCCTCGCCGCCCTCGTAGTTGAGGTAGGAAGAGGAGGTGATGGCCAGATCGGCGATCAGCGGGCTGCTGAGCAGCACCTGATGCCACACAAAGTCCTTCGCGGTGATGGCGTCACCATTGTTGTACACCAGGCCCTCGTTGATCTGGATGGTGTACGTCTTGGTGCCGTCCTCGTTCTCCGTGGTCTCCAGGCTCTTGGTGACCGTCGGATTGACGACCAGCTCGCCGCCCTGGTTGGTGACGACGGTGGCATAGTCGTTGGTCAGATCGCGCAGCATCATGTCGGTGGCGCCGTTGGACCACCAGGCGCCGGGCGCGAAGTCGCCGGTGATCTCGGTGGTGGAGCCGTAGATGACGACGCCCTTTTCCGAGGTCGCGGCCTCTTCGGCCAGGGCTACGCTGAAGAGCATGGCCAGCGCGAGCAGCATGGCAAGCAGCTTCTTCATGAAGTTTCCCCCTTCAAAAAGTGAAATACACGGATATCGCTATCCCTGTTTACCGTACATTGTAGCATAAATGCGAACACCGCGCAATACGGCATCGGCCAAATCTGCTGGAAATCGTACGTCATTTTTTGGCCCCGACGCATCAGATGGCGTACCAGCGGATGCCGCCGGGCTCCAGATGCACGTCAAAGCACGACCCGTCGCCGCGATAGACGGTGGTGTCCAGCGGCGCGTAGGTGTTGTTGACCACGCAGTACTTGCCGTTTTGCACGTAGGCATGCACCTCGGCGTCGGGGTTTTCGCTCAGCCAGCGGCGCAGCTCGCCCTCGGCGTGGGCGGCCCAGAGCGCGGCGCGGTAGAGCAGGCGCGCGTTTTGCCGGCTGTAGGGCAGACCGCTGAGGTAGACGCACCGGCCGCTTCCATATTCGTTGACGGCCATCTGCACCTCGCGCTCGCGCTGCACGAGCACCTGCGCGCCCGGCAGGGCGTACATGCCCTTCTTCCCCTCGCCGAAGTCGACGTCCCCGCCGGCGTCCTCCAGGATGAAGTGGTCGGGGTGCTCGTCCCAGTTGTACTTGTCGTAGCCCAGCGTGAAGCCGGTCTCCTTCTCCACGCCCAGCGCGGCGGCCAGCTGCAAAAAGCGCCCCTGGCGGGGATGGCCGGAGGGCTCGCCCACGCCGATGAACCCGCCGCCGCCGTGGATGAAGCCGCGCACGGCCGCGCACACGTCGGGGTCCTCCCACCAGACGCCGCCGGTGTGGGCGGTGTCCGCGTCGCCGATGTTGATCAGCACGTCGATGCCCCGCAGGCGGTCCGGGTCCCTTCGGATCTCCTCAAAGCTGACCCAGTCCACCTCCAGCGCCGCGCCGGAGAGCGCCTCGATGACGCCGGCGTAGCTGTAGTTCTGCTTGTAGTACAGCGCATGGTGCACCATGTGGCAGCCCCAGGCGCGCATGCGGCCCCAGCAGTTGAGCACGGCCACGCGGCGGGCGCACCAGGGCGTGGCGCCGCGCACGTTGTCGTACAGCTCGCGGAACTCGTCGCACACCTGCTGCACGTAGTCCAGGAATGCGGGAAATTCGCACGCCAGCTTGAGGTAGCCGCCGTAGCCGATGCGGTCGATGGGCTTTCGCAGGATGGCGCGGCGGGCGGTCAGCCAGTTTTCGCGCGCCTCGCCGACGGGGTCGCCGCCGGGGTGGAACGTGTCGGGGAAGAAGTAGGGCAGCAGGCGGCCCTCGGTGTAGCGCACGCCGGGGATGTCGGAGATCAGGCGCAGCGTCGAGCCGTTGCCCACGCTGCCGACCACGGCGTCCACGCCGGCGCCGCGCCATTCGGGCATGAACGGCTCCGTGCCAATCCAGTGATCGCCCAGGAACATCATGGCCTCGCGGCCCTCCTCGTGCACGATGTCGGTCATTTCGCGCACGAGCCGCGCGACCTCGCGGCGCTGGAAGGCCTGGAAGTCCAGGAATTCGCGCGAGGGCACGCGGTACTGGTTGTTGTAGTACCCCTGGTCGACGATGAACTCCGGCCTGAACCGGTAGCCCGCCTCGCGCTCGAACTGCTCCAGGATGTAGGGCGACACCGACGCGGAGTAGCCGTACCAGTCGACGTACTTCTCGCGGCGCAGCTCGTCAAACACGAGCGTGAACTGATGAAAGAACGTCGTGAAGCGGATCACATCCACATACGGGTGCTCGCGGATGAAGCGGCGCAGGCGCTCCATCGAGTAGCGGTGCGTCTTGGGCTGGCGCACGTCGAAGGTGATCTGGTGCTCCACGTCCGTCCAGCCGTTGGTCACGGCGTTGTACATGTGCACCGGGTCCCAGATCAGGTAGGCCAGGAAGCTGACCGTGTATTCGTGCATGCGCCGCGGGCGCTCGATCACCACGCAGCCGCTGTGCGCGTCGTAGCGCCAGCCCTCCGGCGGCAGCGCCTCGCCGCTCGTGCGGTCGATCACCTCCCACCAGCGGGCGATGTCGTCCCGGTCGTTGACCCGCATCAGCTCCGGGCTGACGCCCTGCATCAGCGGGATGGCCAGCGGCCCCTCCCCCGCCGCGTGAAAGCCCGTCATGATGTAGCACTGCTGCACCTCGTCCGGGTTCTGCCGGGCCCATTCGTTGTCCTTGCGCGTCGTATAATAGGTAGCGTACACCTTCGCGCCCGTCTCCCGCAGCGCCGCGGGGAAGTCCGTGCCGTCGCAGTCGCGAATCGCGTCCGCGCCCCAGCGCTCCATCAGTTCCAGCGTCTGGGGCACCACGTCCAGGTCGGTGGGGATCGTCACGCGGCCGCGCCGCCGCTCCTCGCCGTTCATCTGCTCGCCTCCCTTGGGCGTCTTTTTCCCCATTATACCATATTTTTATCCCGTTTTATAGTCATTTTGCGCGCAAATTCCTGCCGGAGCGCGCTTTTTCGGGCCGCCACTCCCCCACCGCCGTCGCCAGCAGGATGCAGCACGCGCCCGCCGCCTGCCAGCCGTCCAGCCGCTCGCCCAGCGCCAGCGCCGACAGCGCCAGCGCGACCACCGGGTCGATGTAGCCGTACAGCGCCGCCGTCTGCGCGCGCACGCGGGCCAGCGCACTGAAGTAGAGCGCGTAGGCCAGCCCCGTGTGCACCACGCCCACCGCCGCCACGGCCAGGACCTGCCCGGCGTTCAGCGCCACCAGCTCCTCGCGCAGCAGCGCGTAGGGCAGCACGATCGCCGCCGATACCCCCAGCTGGCAGATCGTGCGCTCCAGGGCCGTCGTGCGGCGGATGCGCCTTCCCAGCAGCATCACCCCGGCGTAGAAGACCGCCGCGCCCAGCCCCAGCGCGACGCCCGCCATATCCCCCGCCGTGCCGGTGCCCGTTCCGGGCCGGATGCCGCTCACCGCCGCCATGCCGGCCAGCGCCGCCAGCGCGCACAGCGCCTTTCGCATGCCCAGGCGTTCGCCCAGCAGCGGCGAGAGCAGCAGCACGATCGTCGGGGCCATGTAGTAGCACATCGTCGCCACGGCGACGCTCGTGTGGTTGTACGCCTCAAACAGCAGGATCCAGTTGACGCCCAGGCACGCGCCGGAGGCGATGAGCAGCCCGGCCTCTGCGCGCAGGGCGCTGGGGCGCAGGCGCTCGCCGCGCGCGCGCAGCACGAGCAGCAGGAAGAGCATGCCCGTCAGGCCGCGCACGGCGGCCAGCGTGGCGGAGCCCAGCGGGATCGCGCGGCGCATCAGGCCGATTGTACCGAAGATCACCATGGCCGCGGCGAGCAGGACCCGCGGGCCCAGGAGCGCGTTTGCACGGCGCATTGCATTTTCCTCCCATCACTGAAAAAGGGCCGCAAACGCAGCGTTTGCGGCCGTGGCGGCGCGGCTCAGGCCACGCCGACGGTGAGCAGGATATTGGCGAAGACGCGCTGTTCGCCGGTGGAGATGGCCAGACGCACATCCGGCTCGCAACAGGCGTCGTAGAAGGCATAGCGGTCGAGCATCTCCAGGCGCAGGCCGGGCAGGCGCTCGCGGAACTCGGCAAAGATGGGCGGTTCGGAGCCGTCGGCGGGCTGCATGACCTGCGCCGCCTCGGCGTTGATCTCCTGGAGCAGGGCGTCCAGCACGTCGGTGACCTGCGGCAGGCCGGCGCGCACGCCCAGGTAGACGCGCTCGCATGCGCCGGTTCGGCCCTGCAGCGGGTAGTTGCCGTCTGCGATGAGGATCTTGTCGCCGTGTCCGCAGCGGGACAGGGCCTGCATGATGCCGGGATGGATGCATCCGTCCTTGAACATGGTCGCGCCTCCTTACTTTTCGTTGTCGCGCAGGTGGCCCAGCGTTCCGCCGGGATGCCACTTGACGTACTGCTTGGGATCCAGCCCGCGGTTGACCTGCAGCACGACGCTCAGGCCCTGCAGCGCCAGGCACTCGGCGAGGATGGAGTTGCGGGGCGCACGGTTGAGCGGGCCGCCCTCCTCCCCCACGCCGGCGAACACGTGCGCCTGCGCGTTTTGGGCCAGCCAGGAGGCGGGGTTGCCGGTCACGGCGATGACCTGGCAGCCGTTGTTGTGAATGGCCGCGACCGTGGCCTTCATCTCGGCGGTCTCGCCGCTGTTGGAGATGCAGATCACCACGTCGCCTGGCACGAGCTGGCCGCAGGAGCCGTGCACGGCCTCGGTGCCGTGCAGGAAGTAGGTGGGCGTGCCGGTGGAGGAGAGCAGCGAGGCCATGTAGCTGGCCACGTGGCCGGGCTTGCCGATGCCCGTGATGTGCACGCGGTTGCCGCGCTGCTGCGCCTGCAGGATCAGTTCGGCCGCGGGCAGGAACGATTCGTAGTCCATCCCGTCGATGAAGCGGTCGACCTCCTGACGGGCCGAGCGCTTGAAGGCCTCCAGGGCCGGTTTGCACGCATCGTGGTTCATGACAAAGACGCTTCCTTTCGAATTGGCATGCCGTGCGTCAGCGCAGGCAGTCGAGTTTGGCAAAGTCAAAGCCGGGCTCGGCGTGGGCCTGCATGGCGGCGATCACCTCGTCCAGCGTGGGCAGGCTGGGCTGCGCGCCCATGCGCGAGACGGTGATGGCGGCGGTGTTGCGCGCAAAGTCGATGGCCTGGCGCGGGTCCAGGCCGGCGCACACGCCGGTGCAGAAGGCGGCGACGAAGCTGTCGCCCGCGGCGGTGGGGTCGGCCACGGCGACGTCCGGCACGCTGGGCACGTGGGTCACGCCGCCCTCGCCGGCGATGGCCGCGCCGTTTTCGCCCAGCGTCACCAGCAGGTTGCGGGCGCCGCGGGCGCGCATGGCGTCTGCGACGGCCTGCACGTCCTGCAGGTTGACGCCGCCCTCCACGCGGATGGGGATGCCGGTGATCGCGGCAGCCTCGTGCTCGTTGGGCGACAGGTACGTCGCGCAGGCCATGAGCGCCTCGGGGATGGGCGCGGCGGGCGCGGGGTTGACCATGACGGGCACACCGGCCTTCTGGGCCAGCTTGGCCACGCGCACGTCGATGTCCATCGGGATTTCAAACTGAAGCATCACCATGTCAAAGGAGGCGATCTCCTTCTCCAGGAAGGCGACGTCCTCGGGCGTGATGGTCATGTTCGCGCCGGGCACGACGATGATGCGGTTGCGGCTGGAGCCGTCGGGGAAGCGCTCCAGCGTGATGTTGCCGATGGAGGAGGGCGCATGCTCGTCGACGGCGACGTGCTCGATGTGCACGCCGGCGCCCTGCATGGAGCCGGTCAGCGCCTGGCCGAACGCGTCGCGGCCGACCTTGCCCACCATCGTCACGTCCGCGCCCAGGCGGGCGGCCTGCACGGCCTGATTGGCGCCCTTGCCGCCGGGCGCGGTGGTGAAGGTCTCGCCCAGCACGGTCTCGCCGGGGCCGGGGAAGACGCGCGTGGAGGTGATCAGGTCCATCACGAAGCTGCCGACCACCAGGATTCGGGGTTTGCGGTTCATGGAAAACGCTCCTTTGGTCTGCCGGACATCACAGCCTGTACTGCATCGGCTGGATGATTCTGGCGATTGTTTGATAGTTGTGCAGGATCGACACGGGGTCAAAGCGCAGCGACGGGCCGGACACGCTCACCGCGGCGACGACGTCGCGGTTCACGCCGAAGACGGGCACGGCCACGCAGCGAATGCCGAACTCGTGCTCCATGTTGTCCACGGAGAAGCCGTTCTTGCGCACCTCGTCCAGGTTTTCGCGCAGGATGCTCTCCTCGACGATGGTGTTGTCGGTGTACTTGACGCGCGGCTCGCGCAGGATCAGCTCGCGCTCGTCCTCTGGCAGGAAGGCGAGCATGGCCTTGCCCAGGCCGGTGCAGTACATGGGCGCGGTCTCGCCGGCAATGGAGCGGTAGTTGCCGCCGCCCTGGGGGAAGGCCGAGTCGAGGTAGAGCACCTTGTGGTCGTAGGGCATGCCCAGGTAGCAGACCTCGCCGGCCTCGTGAGCGATCTGGTTGATCGGCTCCTGGAACATGCGCCGGAAGTCGAGGTGGCTGTTGACGATGTAACTGAAGTGCATGATCTTCAGCGACAGGTAGTACTTTCCGGTCTGCGGGTTCTGCTCCACATACCCCAGGTCCTCAAACGTGGAGAGGATGTTGAACACCGTGCTCTTCTGATAGCCCAGCTGTTGCGCGATCTCCGAGACGCCCATCTCCCGGGCCTTCACGGAAAAGCATTCCAGCACGTGCATGGCCTTGGCCAGCGACTTGACTTTGCACTCATTGGTTTGAAGATTGGCTTGAAGCATGGCTCCGCGCTCCTTTTCATCTCGTTCGCCCGCCCGGGCGTCCCCTCCTCTCCCTAGGCGCCGGCTCAGGCCTGCCGGCCGTCCTGGCGGGTCAGGAAGATCTCGCTCACGCGCACCCCGCGCACCTTGCCGTAGGGTTGCCAGGTCAGCGTCAGGCTGCCCTGCTGCACGCACGCGGCGGGCACGCGGTATTCGCGCCACGGCGCAGCCGGGTCGCACGGCTCGATCCGCTCGTGGATCACCGTCTCCCCGCAGGTGAGGCGCACGTCCTGCCCGCGGCCGCCGTCGCCATACGCCACGCGCAGCAGGTAGTCCGCCCCCTCCTGTACGCCGGGGATGCGCAGCGTGAGCGGCGTGTCGTAGTAGGACAGCGCGCAGGTCAGCAGCGCGCGCGGCACCGGCGCCTCGCGCCACGTGCCGGTGTGCATGTGCAGCCGGTCCAGCGCCTGCGTGTCCACGCTCGTGAAGGGCGTGCGCAGCAGCGAGGGGTCGCGCGCCCAGCAGCTGTCGGTGCGGATCAGCGCGCGGCTTTGCACGCTGCCCACATCCACGTAGACGTCTCCCGGGCGCACCTGCGTGCGCGTGAGCATCGCCTCAATCGCCGCCAGGCGCTCCTGCTCCGACTCCAGGCGCAGGATGCGCTTCATCGTCACGCGCAGGTACTGCGCGTCGCTGAGCGGCACGTCGATCAGGTCCAGCCACGCGCCGCGGCCCCAGCGCTGTCCGCCATGGCGGCGCGTGGTCAGCTTGATGCCGCACGAGGCGTGCAGCGCGTCGGCTAGGCGCAGCAGCCGCGCGCGCAGCAGCGGATCGCACGGCTCGTCCCGCCCGCGGTCCAGCAGGGCGAACGCGCCGCGGATCGCCTGCACGGCGCCCTCCTGCGCAGCCCCCGCCAGCCGCTCGCGCGCCTGGCGCTCCAGGCCGTCGTCATAGCGCTGCTTTTGCTGGATGTAGCGGTCGGCCAGCGCGCGCAGCAGCAGCAGCTGATAGCGCCAGTTGCCGCGCACCGCCTCGCTCGCGCGGGCGTCCACGTCCGTGAACAGGCGATAGGCCTCCTGCACGCTCCCGTTCTCGCCGATGGGGTGCGGGTCGGCCCAGCTGTCCTCCAGCAGCAGGATGCCGCGCGTCAGCTCCTCCTCCAGCGCCGGGTCGATGAAGTAGCGCACGTACTCGCGCACCGTGTCCTGCGCGCGCTGGGCGTCGTCCCAGTCCTGCTGGCCCCACACGAACTTGTTCACGTCGTCGTGCACGCCCTCGGAGTAGGTGATCGAGCCCACGCAGTAGGGCGCGAACGCGTTGTGGATGTGCTTCATCGCCCGCGGCCGCGGGTCGCAGCACTCGCGCCCCTCCACGATGGCAAACGCGGGATCGCGGCGCGGCAGCGCGAACTGGCAGCCCATGTCGTGCGTCACATCCGGGTAGTGACGGATGCGTCCGCGGTAGACCGGCGGCAGCTTGTCCACCATCTCCTGAATGGAGTCCTTCTCCCACGGCGCAAAGCACACGCCCCACAGCCAGGCCGGCTCCTTGCACACCTCGCGGTAGAAGGCCTCATACCAGCCCGGCTCGGGCGCAAAGCACTGCGGCGCGAGCATGACCTTGGCATTGGGATGGTATCTGTGCAATAGTGTAGCACATTGTTCCGCAATTGGAAAGAGTTGTTCAGGAAATAATTCCCCGGGATCGCCGGCGGGGATGAGCATGCCGTCGACCTCGTCCAGCGCGGCGAAGACCCGCTCGCGCTCCTGCAGCTCCTGGGGCAGGCAGGCGGGGTAATCCTTGCCCATGTTGGGATACCAGAGCCACAGGTCCAGGCCGTAGCTCTTGACGATGCGGGCGACGCGGACCATCATGTCAAAGGGATCGAGCTGCATCTCGCGGGAGAAGAGGTTGTCGTCCGTGCGGGGCGGGAGCAGCTCGATGCTGTTGGAGCCAAAGAGCGCCAGATCGCGGATGTAGCGGTCGAACTGGGCCTCGGACCAGCAGGGCAGGGTGTTCTGCTTGTCGCGGTAGCCCAGCTGATGGCCGCGCATGGCGTAGCGGGGGGTGCTGCTCAGGCCGTCGAAGAGCCAGTCGGCGCAGATGCGTCCCTCGTAAAGGCGCAGCAGGCGCAGCAGCTTGCCCATGGCGTAGAAGGCGCCGCGCGGGTCGCAGCCGACGGCAAAGAGGTTGAGGCGCACGCCGTCCTCCTGCTCGAAGAAGAGGCGGAAGCCCTCGGGGCCGGGGGCGGGGAGGCGCTCCAGCAGGGCGACCTTTTCGGGGAAGAGGCGGCAAAAGTCCGCCTCGGTGAGGATGGCGGCCATCTCGACGCCCCCGACGGGGCAGGCGGAGGCGGCAAGGCGCAGGCCGGTGTGCAGCTGGATCTCCTCAGCGAAGACCTGCGCGGCGCGGGCGGTCAGCGGGGCTGCGTCCGGGGGGCACACGAGCACCGGCCGGACCGACACCAACTTGTTCATCACGATACCTCCTTCGTTAGGCGCGGATCAGCCACAGCTCGGACACGGCGGTGGGATACAGGGTGTCATAGGCCTGCCAGGTGAGGGTCACCGCGCCGTCCGGGCCGACGGGCGCGGGCAGGTCGTAGCCGTAGACCGGCTCGCCGGGGCCGGCCTCGTCGCGGCGCACGGCGTCGTGGACGAGCCGTCCGTCGGCGTAGAGCGCGACCTCGAGCCGCTCGCGCGTCTGGCCGATCATGTCCGGATAGGTCACCCGCAGGCGGTAGCGCGCGCCGGGCTCCAGGCCGTCCACGCGCACCGTCAGCGGCGTGCCGTAGATCGTGCGCGCGCGGTGCACCCAGCGCATGGGGATGGGGAACTCGCCCGCCCAGCCGCGCCCGGCGTAGAAGCGCATCATCAGGCCGTACAGGTCGTGGAACAGGTGCGGCGAGCGGAGCATGCCGGGGTCCTGCTCGTAGGGCTTGCCGGGCACGACGTAGCGCTGGAAGTCGTCCAGGTCGCCCAGGTTGACGTAGCGCCCGCCCGGGCCGGGATCGGTGCGGTGCAGCAGCGCGCGGATGGCCTCCAGCTTCTCCTCCTCGCCGGGCAGCCGCAGGATGCGCCCAAAGTGGCAGGTGTAGAACTGCATGTCGTTGAGCGGCGTGTCCAGCGTGTCCAGCCACGCGCCGCGGATCCACGCCTGCGCGTTGTGCATGGAGGTGCTCTGCTGCATGCGGCAGCCGGGCGTCTCGTACAGCTTCTGGCCCAGCTCCTGCAGCCGGAAGCGCAGGTCCTCCGCCACGGGCTCGTTGAAGGTGCGGTTGAAGATCGCCCACGCCGCGCGCACGGCCGCGTCCGCGCCGGTCTGGGGCGCGCGGCGCAGCTCCTCCAGCGCCTCCCGCTCCAGGCGCGCGTCGCTCAGGAAGCGGCGGCGGGCATAGGCGTCCAGCATCGCGCGCTGGTAGAGCATCCGGTAGCGGTAGTTGTCCCGCACCTGCGGGCGCAGGGCCGCGTCCAGGCGCTCAAAGCGGGCGAAGACCTGCTCGATGGCCTCGTTGTCCGCCAGGCGGCCCTTCCAGTTGTCCTCCAATGCAAAGATCAGGTCCGTCAGCTCGTCCACATGCTCGGGATCGATCAGCAGGCGCACGTAGTCGCGCACGAGGCCCTGCGCGTCGCGGTCCGGGTCCACGTCCTGGTCGGTCCACAGGAACTTGTTCACGTCGTCGTGGATGCCCTCGCTGTAGGTCAGCGAGCCGATGCAGTAGGGCGCGTGCAGGTTGTGGATGGCCTTCATCGCGCGCGGGCGGGGGCAGCAGCTCTCGCGGCCGTGCACGATGGAGAGCGGGCCGTCCCACAGCGGCGCCTCAAACTGGCAGGAGGCCGTGTGCGTGATGTCGGGGTAGTGGCGGATGCGCGTGCGGTACTTTTCGGGCAGGCGCGCGGCCATCTCGGGCAGGGTGTCGCGCACCCAGGGCGCGTAGCACACGCCGTAGAGCCAGTCGGGCTCGCGGCTGACCTCGCGGTAGAAGGCGTCGTACCAGTCCGCCTCGGGCGCGAAGGACTGGGGCGCGACGTAGACCTTCGCCTGCGGGTGGAAGCGGTGCGCGACGGCCATCATGCGGCCCGCCACCTGGAAGAACTGGCGGGGCTGCAGCTCGCCGGGATCGCCCGCAGGGATGAGGATCGCGTCCAGGAACGGGATCGCGCCGAAGACCTGCTCGCGCTCCTCCATCTCGGCGCGGAACGTCTCGGGGTCCGCATAGTCCTCGGCCATGTTGGGGTACCACAGCCACACGTCCAGGCCGTAGCCGTGGATCACGCGGGACAGGTCGGCCATCATCTGCATGGGATGGACCTTGAACAGCGGCGAGAAGAGGCGGTCGTCCGTGCGCGGAGGCAGGATCTCGATGGCGTTGACGCCAAAGAGCGCCAGCGTGCGGATGTAGTCGTCAAAGTCCTGCAGCGTCCAGTTGGGGCAGGTGTTCTGCTTGTCGCGGTAGGCCAGCTGGTGGCCGCGCAGCGGGTAGCGCGGGGTGACGGAGCCGCTCTGCAGCTCGGCGCAGGCGCGGATGACGCCCGGCAGCAGCTCGAGCTTTCGCAGCAGCGCGCCGCAGCCGTACAGGCAGCCGCGGGCGTCGGCGCCGCAGACGACGGCCCGCAGGGGTTCGGTGCCGAGCACGCACAGGCGGTATCCCTCAGGGCCGGGCGCGGGCAGCGCGCGCAGAGCGTCCTGCCAGAGGTCCAGCTCGCCTTCGGTGCCCACGGCGACGAACGCGCCGTCCGGGGCCTCAGGCGCGACGGATGGGCACAGGCCCGTGCGCGCCTGTAGCTCCTTTCGCAGAATGTCCAGCGCCAGGCGGCCCTCGCCGTCCGCGCGGGGCTGAACCAAGACCAAATTGCTCATCGTGACCTCCTTGATCGGCGGGCCCGCCGCCGTCCTCCATGAAGGGGCGTCCTTCGTCGGTGGGGATAAAAAACGGGGAAACGGCACGCCGTTTCCCCTGCCGCAGTGGCGCGGCGTCTCTTTTGCGCATCAGCGCGCGGGGAGCATCCGGTTTTGCAGGCCGGAGCCGGGGCGAAACGGGGTGGGATGGCAGGCCCGTCTCGCCCGCAGCGCCGCGATCAGCGCTGGTAAGCGGTGTTGTACAGCTCCTCGAGGCGTTCGCTGCCGGCGTCAATCTGCTCCTGGACGAAGTCGTCCCACTCGTCCATGCTGCGGGTGCCGGTGATGAACGCGTCGATGTTGCTGTCAAACTGCGTCTGCAGCTCCATCGTCAGCTCGGTGACCTCTTCCTGCTCCTCGAGGGTGAAGGCGGGGGTCATGTACTTGTAGTCGATGAGGCCCTCCTCGGTCCAGCCGCGGATGATGTCGCCCTGCTCGAAGAACAGGTCGCCGTAGATCTGGCGGTAGATGCCCTCGTCGATGTACAGCGCCATGCCCCAGATGCCCGTGCCGATGACGGAGTTGATGGCGGCGTACTGGTCGGCGGCGCCGGCGGTGGCCTCCATGATCTCGTCGACGATCATCGGGTTGCCATTCTCATCGATGTAGTAGCTCTCGCCCTCGACGCCGAAGTTCATGACGCGGGCGCCCTCTTCGGTGTACATCCAGTCAAAGAGCGCGAGCACGCGATCCAGGCCCGGGCAGTCCTTGCTGATGGCCACGCCGTCGGACCAGTCCAGCTCATAGCGCAGGGTGCGGGTGGGCGTGTAGTCGTTGGCCAGCGGGGCGAGCAGCTCGAAGTACCAGTCGTCGTTGCCCGCGGAGGTGAAGGCCGGCTCAAAGATACGGGAGATGAAGGAGTTATTGTCGTTGTAGTAGACGACCTTGCCGGTGGAGATCTTCTCCCACAGGTTGTTGGCGTCGTTGCTGGCGTAGTCGGGGTCGACCAGGCCGTCCTGCCAGGCGTTGGCCAGGTACTGCACGACGCTGCGGAAGCTCTCCTGGGTCGGGCCGTAGGTCCAGGTATCGGTCTCCGGCTCGAGGTAGATGCCGATGGTGTCAAAGGTGCCGAAGCCGCCGGAGCCCATGCCGTAGGCCAGGCAGGCGAGGATGCGCTGCGCGCCGGCGCGGCTGCTGAAGAAGTAGACGTCAGGATGCGCTTCCTTGATGGCGAGCATCACGTCGTACAGCTCCGCCCAAGAGGTGGGGCGCTCCAGGCCCAGCTCGTCGAGCAGGTCGCCGCGGATGGCGCTGATGGGCGCGATGTCGACGCGGTCATACTCCATCTTGCGCAGGATGTACATGGCGTCCTTGCCCTCGCTGTTCTGGGACATGAAGGACTTGGTCGCCTCGTAACGGGTGGGGTTGTTCTCGTCGAAGGCCAGGCCGAAGTAGTTGGGCAGCTGATCGGCGTAGTCCATCAGGTTGACGCACATGTACTCCAGGTCGAACGCGCCGATGTTGGCGGTCGTCACGCCGTAGGTGACGTCGGCGATGTCGTTCGTCGCAAAGGAGGTGGACAGCTTGGTGCTAAAGTCGCTGGCCGGGATGGCCATGATCTGGATGTCCAGGCCGAAGTGTTCCTTGATGTAGTTCAGGACGATGGTGTCCTGCAGCAGCGTCTGGTTGGCGTTCTCGTTCATCATGAACGTGACGGTCACCAGGTCGTCCTCGGCGTAGGTCTCGGCCATCGATGCGACGGGCATCACGGTGACGGCCAGGAGCAGGGCCAGAAACAGCGCGGTCAGTTTCTTCATGATACGTTGACTTCCTTTCTGAGTTTTTTAACGAAACGGATCCGTCCCGCATGCGCTCCGGCCATCCCGCCAGAGCGCCGCGGCGCGGGCCTCCGCTTTGCTAACGATGGGTCATCCCTTGAGCGAGCCGACCATGATGCCCTTGGTGAAGTACTTCTGCACGAAGGGATAGACGCACAGGATGGGCGCGATGGTCACAAAGATCGCGGCATACTTGATGCCCTGGGTCATGAAGGCGGTGTCCGTCGTCGCGTTGTCGGAGACGGTGCCGCTGATGACGATGTTGCGCAGAATCAGCTGTACGGGATAGAGCTCCTTGTGGTCCAGGTACAGCAGCGCGGGCATGTAGGCGTTCCAGTGGGAGACGGCGTAGAACAGGAACATCGTGGCGATGACCGGCGAGGAGATGGGCAGGATGATCTGTCCGAAGATGCGCAGATCGCTGGCGCCGTCGACGTACGCGGACTGGTAGATCTCCTCGGGGATGTTCTGGAAGAACGTGCGCATGATGACCATGTAGTACACGTTGATCGCCGTCGGCAGCAGGATGGCCCAGACCGTGTTTTTGATGCCGAGCTGGAACACGATCATGAAGTTGGCCACGATGCCCACGTTGAACAGCATCGTGAACACGACGAAGAAGTTGAAGAACTTGCGGCCGTAGAAGTTGGGCCGGGAGAGGGGATAGGCGCACAGCGCGGTCATGGCCACGTCGATGAGCACGCCGAAGAACGTGTAGCGGATCGTGTTGTAGTAGGCGCGGGGGATCTCGCTGCCGCCCAGCAGCGCCTCATAGCACTTGAAGTTGATGCCGCTGGGGATGAAGGTGATCTCGCCGCGCAGCACCAGGTTTGCATCGCTGACCGACACGGCCAGCATGTGCACCAGCGGCAGCAGAATCAGCAGCAGCAGCACGACCAGGAAAAAGCCGTTCACCAGGCCGAAGATCCGGTCGCCCGTGCTGAGGCGCACCTTGCTGGAGCCTTTATGTTTCAGGACGCCGTCCATCGCACTCATCCTTTCTTGCATGTCAGCCCGCTTACCACAGGCTCGTGGAGCCCACCTTCTGGGCGACCTTGTTCGCGCCGGAGACCAGCAACAGCGAGAGCACCGCCTGGAACAGGCTGATCGCCGCGCCGTAGCTGTAGTCGGCCTGGATGATGGTGCGCCTGTACAGGTAGGTGGAGATGACGTCGGCCGTCTCGTAGGTGGAGCCGGTGTAGAGCAGCAGGATCTTCTCATAGCCGATGTCCATCATGCGCCCGACCGTCAGCAGGAACTGAATCGCGATGACCGAGGCGATGCTGGGCAGGGAGACGTGCAGCGTCTGCTGCAGGCGGCTGGCGCCGTCGATCTCGGCGGCCTCGTACAGGCCGGGGTCAATGCCGGTGAGGGCGGCCAGGTAGATGATGCTGCCCCAGCCCACGTGCTGCCAGATGTCGGAGATGATGTAGATGCTGCGGAACGCGCCCGCGTCGGTGAGCAGCGCGTAGGACTTGCCCGTCAGCGTCCGAAGCATCATGGTGATCAGGCCGTCCGAGGACAGGAACGTCGTGATCAGGCCGCACACGGCGACGGTAGAGATGAAGTAGGGCATGTAGCTGACCGTCTGCACCAGCTTCTTGAAGCGCTGTATGCGCACCTCGTTGATCATCAGCGCCAGGATGATGGCCGCCGGGAACGAGAAGATCAGGCCGTACAGGTTGAGCACAACCGTGTTGCGCACCAGCTTCCAGAAATAGGCGTCCGTCAGGAATTTTTCAAAGTACTTCAGCCCAACCCAGTCGCTGCCCCACAGGCCGCGGGTCGCCTTGAAATTCTTGAACGCGATCGTCAGCCACATCATCGCCCCGTATTTGAAGACGACGAAGTAGATCATTGGCAGTAGGAACAGCAGGTACAGGTATCTGCTTC
>LHCFC04200__coassemble_231_pt1 | contig 54169 bp, 49 predicted proteins | sample LHCFC04200__metabat2_high_PE_047 | metagenome-assembled genome bin LHCFC04200 | reverse complement strand
CGATCGCGCGCGTAGCGCGGGGAGGCAGCCATGCAGAGTGAGAAGATGCAGTCCGCACAGCAGGCGGAGCGTACGGTCAACCCCATGGCCGTGCGCCCCATGGGCAGCCTGCTGCTGCGCATGTCCGTGCCCATGATGCTCTCCATGCTCGTACAGGCGCTCTACAATGTCGTGGACAGCGTGTTCGTCGCCCAGCTGAGCGAAAATGCGCTGACCGCCGTGTCGCTGGCCTTCCCTGCACAAAATTTGATGATCGCCGTGGGCGTGGGTACGGGCGTTGGCGTCAACGCGCTGCTCTCCAAGAGCCTGGGCGAGGGCAACCACAAGCGCGCCACGGGCACCGCGATGAACGCCGTGTTTCTCGCCGCGTGCAGCTACGCCGTCTTCGCGCTGTTGGGTGCGCTCTTTTCCCGTGCGTTCTTTCAGACCCAGACCGACATCGTGGAGATCGTCGACATGGGCGAGGACTACCTGCGCGTGTGCATGATCGGGTCCTTTGGCCTATTTGGGCAGATGACCTACGAAAAACTGTTTCAGTCCACCGGGCGCACGTTTTACAGCATGCTCATTCAGGCCATTGGCGCGTTGACCAACATTGTGCTCGACCCCATTCTCATCTTCGGCCTGTGCGGCGCGCCCGCCATGGGCGTCACCGGCGCCGCGGTTGCCACTGTTGCCGGTCAGTGCCTCGCGGCGCTGCTGGGCGTGATCTTCAATGAACGGAAAAACGTTGAGCTCAAGATGCACTGGCGTGATTTCCGGCCGGATCCTTTTCTCATCGGGCGCATCTACGCCGTGGGCGTGCCCTCCATCATCATGAGCTCCATCGGCTCGGTGATGACCTTTGGCATGAACCGCATCCTCATCGCCTTCTCTTCCACCGCGGCCGCTGTGTTCGGCGTCTACTTCAAGCTCCAGAGTTTCGTGTTCATGCCCGTGTTCGGCCTCACCAACGGCATGGTACCCATTGTCGCCTTCAATTTTGGGGCCAGGAATCCGGACCGCATCGACCAGGCCATCCGTTTGAGCATTCGCTATGCTGTGATCATCATGTGCGTGGGCCTGGCCATGTTTGAAATCTGGCCGGATCGCCTGCTGGCGCTGTTCAACGCCTCTGAAAACATGTACGGCATTGGCGTATTTGCACTGCGCATCATCTGCATTCACTTTGTGTTCGCCGGATTTTCCGTCGTCGCCTCCGCCGTCTTTCAGGCGCTGGGCCACGGCGTGCTCAGTCTTATCGTCTCTGTCGCCCGGCAGCTCGTCGTGCTGCTGCCCATTGCGTTCATCCTCTCCCGCATCGGCGGCCTGAACGCCGTGTGGTGGGCATTCCCCATTGCGGAGATCGCTTCCGTCGTGCTGTGCGCCTGCTTCCTGCGCCGCGTGTACAGGGCAGAGATCCACAGCCTGAACGGCACGCCTTCCCCTGACGGCGAGACGACCGCGACTCAGCCCTAAAAACCGAACATTCTTCTTCATCAACCGCCCGCAGATTCTAGGTTGAAAAGTCGAACTTTTGATGGTATAATGTCCAAGATGTTTGCCTTTTCTGTCCGGAACCCGCGGGCGGCTGCCATGGCGCGGCCGCGCCGACGCTACAGGAGCACCTGCCAAGGAGGACTTTGCATGAACGGTGTAAGACGCATCTACGTCGAAAAGCGCGAGGGCTTTGACGTGGCCGCACAGCGCAAACTGCAGGAGCTGCGCGAGCTGCTGCGCACCGACCGCATCCGCAAGCTGCGCATTTTCCAGCGCTACGACGTCGAGGACTGCCCCGACGAGGCGATGCGGCGCGCGCGCGACGTCATCTTCTCTGAGCCCAACCAGGACCTCATCTACGACGAGCAACTGCCCGACATGCCCGGCGCGTGCGTCATCGCCGTGGAATACCTGCCCGGACAGTTCGACCAGCGCGCCGATTCCGCCGCGCAGTGCCTGCAGCTGCTCACCGGCGAGGGCCGCCCGCGCGTGGCCTGCGCCGTGGTCTACGCGCTCTTTGGCGAGGTGGACGGCGATCTGCGCAGCCGCGTCGCAGCCCAGCTGGTCAACCCCGTCGAGGCCCGCGAGGCCGCCCCGGACAAGCCCGACTCCCTGCGCATGCACGCCCCCAAGCCCGAACGCGTGCCCGTCGTGCTCGGCTTCACCTGCTGGAGCGACGAGCGCCTGGCCGCCACGGTCCGCGAACTGGGCATGGCCATGAGCGCCGCCGACCTCATCTGCTGCCGCGACTACTTCCGCGATGTGGAGCACCGCGACCCCACCCTGGCGGAACTGCGCGTCATCGACACCTATTGGTCCGACCACTGCCGCCACACCACCTTCCGCACCCGCCTGCGCAGCCTCAGGATCGGCGAGGGCGCCGGCGTCGTCGGAGAGGCCATGCGCCGCGCGCTGGAGATGTTCCGCCAGGCCCGCCTGGACAACGACGGCCCTGAGGCTGCCGACAAGCCCTTCTGCCTGATGGATATGGCCCTCATGGGCATGCGCGAACTGCGCCGCCAGGGCAAGCTGGACGACCTGGACGAGTCCGACGAGATCAACGCCTGCTCCATCCGCGTCACCGTCGACGTGGACGGACGGGAAGAGCCCTGGCTGCTCATGTTCAAAAACGAGACGCACAACCATCCCACCGAAATCGAGGGATTCGGCGGCGCGGCCACCTGCCTGGGCGGCGCCATCCGCGATCCCCTCTCTGGACGCAGCTACGTCTACCAGGCCATGCGCATCTCCGGCAGCGGCGATCCCCGCACCCCGCTGGAGGAGACGTTGCCCGGCAAGCTGCCCCAGCGGCGAATCACCACCACCGCGGCCGCGGGCTTCTCCAGCTACGGCAACCAGATCGGTCTGGCCACCGGCAAGGTGCAGGAGGTCTACCACCCCGGCTATGTCGCCAAGCGCCTGGAGCTGGGCGCGGTGCTGGGCGCGACCCCGCGCAGCCACGTCCGCCGCGAGACGCCCGCGCCCGGCGACGTCGTCATGCTGCTGGGCGGGCGCACCGGCCGCGACGGCTGCGGCGGCGCCACCGGCTCCAGCAAGGCCCATGACGCCTCCTCCCTGACCACCTGCGGCGCGGAGGTGCAAAAGGGCAATCCCCCCACCGAGCGCAGCATGCAGCGCCTCTTCCGCAAGCCCTCCTTCGCGCGGCTGATCAAGCGCTGCAACGACTTTGGCGCGGGCGGCGTGAGCGTCGCCGTGGGCGAGCTGGCCGACGGCCTGGACATCGACCTGAACGCCGTGCCCAAGAAGTACGACGGCCTGGACGGCATCGAGCTGGCCATCAGCGAGAGCCAGGAGCGCATGGCCTGCGTGATCGATCCCGAAGACGTGCAGGACTTCATCCGCATGGCCGCCGAGGAAAACCTCGAAGCCACGCCCATTGCGCGCGTCACCCCTGAACCCCGGCTCGTCATGCGCTGGGATGGACAGACCATCGTCGACATCACGCGCGCCTTCCTGGACACCAACGGCGCGGTGCAGTATGCCGACGCGCTCATCACGCCCCCGGACCTGCACCGGCACCGTCTGGTCGATCTGCCTGCATTCGTCGACCGGAGCAGGCCCATCCCCGAAATCTGGATGGACATGCTCCGTGACCTCAACGTCTGCTCGCAAAAGGGGCTCGCCGAACGCTTTGACGCCACCATCGGCGCATCCAACGTCCTGGCGCCCTTCGGCGGCAAAGAGCGCCTCTCGCCCTGCGACGCCATGGTCTCCCTGCTGCCCGTCAAGGGCGAGACCCGGACCGTCTCCATCATGGCCCACGGATTTGATCCCTACCTGTCCGAGTGGTCCCCGTTTATGGGCGCCGTCTATGCCGTGCTGCATGCCCTGGCCAAGGTGGCGGCCGTGGGCGGCGACGTGCGCACGTGCAGGCTGACGCTCCAGGAATACTTCGAGCGCCTCGGCGACGATCCCACCCGCTGGGGCAAGCCCGCCGCCGCCCTGCTGGGCGCCTTCTGGGCGCAGATGGCCTTCGGCGTGCCCGCCATCGGCGGCAAGGACTCCATGTCCGGCTCCTTTGAGGACATCGACGTGCCGCCCACGCTCGTCGCATTTGCCGTGACCACCGACGACGTCGACCACATCGTCTCCCAGGAGTTCCAGGGCGCCGGCCACGCCGTATGCGTGCTGCGCGCGCCCCTCGACCCTGAAACCATGCTCCCGGTGCCGGAGGCGTTCATCGAATACGCCGGCCGCCTGCGCGACGGCATCCGCAAGGGCCTCGTCCTCTCCGCGCGCGCCGTGGGCTTTGGCGGCCTCGCCTCCGCGCTCACCCTCATGGGCCTGGGCAACATGATCGGCGTGCAGATCTCCGCTGACGCAAACCTTACGCTCAACAACCTCTTCTGCTCCTGCTACGGCAACATCGTCTTCGAGTGCGCCCCCGGCGTCGCCGCGCCCGGCTGGAGCCAGTTCATTGGCACCACCCGCGACACCGCGCAGATCGTCTTCCCCGAGTTTGACGTGTCGCTCAAAAACGCGCGCAACGCCTGGACGTCTACCCTCGAAAGCGTGTTCCCGACCCGCAGCGCCATGCTGCCCTCCGTCCCGCTTGTGGACCTCACCTACCGCTTCCGCGGGCCGCGCGAGTTCGTCAGCCCGTCCACCAAGCGCAGGCCCTACGCCAAGCCCGAGTTCCGCGTCGCCAAGCCCCTCGTCTTCATCCCCTGCTTCCCCGGCACCAACTGCGAGGCGGACAGCGAACGCGCCTTCCTGCGCGCAGGCGCCCGCACCGAGGTCTTCGTCATGCGCAACCTCTGCCCCCAGGACATCGAGGACTGCGCCCGCGCGCTGGCCTCCGGCATCCGCAGGGCCCAGATCGTCATGCTCCCCGGCGGATTCTCCGCCGGCGACGAACCCGACGGCTCCGGCAAGTTCATCGCCACCGCCCTGCGCCATCCCATGGTCGCCGATGCCATCACCGCCCTGCTCACCCAGCATGACGGCCTGATGCTCGGCATCTGCAACGGCTTCCAGGCCCTCATCAAGCTCGGCCTGCTCCCGCACGGGGAGATCCGCGACATTCAGCCCGGCGACCCGACGCTCACCTTCAACACCATCGGACGCCACGTCGCCACCCACGCCTATACCAAGGTCACTTCCGTCATGTCCCCGTGGATGAACCTGTCCTACCTCGGCGAGGTGCACCCCGTCGCCATCAGCCACGGCGAGGGACGCTTCATCGCCAAGCGGCTGGACATCATGGAGATGCAGGGCAGAGGACAGATCGTCGCCCAGTACTGCACCCCGGACGGCGAGATCCGCCTCGACATGCCCGCCAACCCCAACGGCTCCGAGTGGGCCATCGAGGCCATCTGCTCGCCCGACGGCCGCGTCCTGGGCAAGATGGGCCACAGCGAGCGCATCGGTCACGGCGTGGCCAAGAACATCCCCGGCGACCACGACGACAAGATCTTTGCCGCGGGCGTGGGCTACTTCGCCCGCTGAGCGCGAACGCCGATTGCCGGAGCGCACCAACCCCGTTTTGAGGCCGGCGCGCCATTTCGAAAGAAATGGCGCGCCGGCTTTTTTTGTTGCGCTTCCACGCGCATGGACGGGCAGGAGCGACGGCCCCGGAGCGCAGGGATGTGAACGGCACTCGAGGGCGGGCCGCGGGGCGCGCCCTTTGCCGGTTCACGTCAGGCGTGAGCGGAACGCCACCGCCAGGCCCAGAATATCCGCCCGCCGCGTCTCGCCCGGGCCTCCCAGCCGGATGGGCGCATACCGCGGATTTTCCGCGCGCAGCTCCGTGCGGTAGATCACGCGGCCTTCATCGTCCAGATCCCGCACCTTGAACACGCGCTTGAGCGTCAGCTCCCCGTCGATGCTCACCGCCGCAATCTGGCCGTCTTCGACATCCTCCTGGCGGCGCAGGTACACGATGTCCCCGTCGTAGATGCGCGCGCCCGTCATGCTGTCTCCGCGGCAGACCATCGCGCAGTCGCATTGAAGGTCCGCTTCGACCTCCAGCACCTCGACCTCCGGCGCGCAGATCGGCTCGCCGCATGCGATCGCGCCCACCAGGGGCACCCGGCGGCTGCGCACTGCCAGCAGCCCCTCGATTCCGTCCACATCCTCTGTCCAGCCCGCCAGATAGGACGGCGTCGTTTGCAGCACCCGCGACAGCGGCTCCAACGCCGTCGTGGGCAAATCCTCGATGTCTCCGCGCTCGTATCGATACACCGTCGCGCGGTTTTTCCCCAACGCCCGGGAAACCTCCTCGACGGTCAATCCCAATTCCTGCCTCCGCCGCCGAATCCGTTCGCCCATCGACATCCCGCTCACCTCCCGGTTTCTCTTCTTGAGTATATCAGCTTTTTCGCGTGTTTGCAACACATCAGCAAAAAAATTCGCATGAAATGCGAAAAAGCGCTTGACGCAGTCGATTCCATGTGTTACCATATGTCGCATTAAATGCGAAACAAGGAGGGGCGTTTGCATGAAATGCGAATATGGCGCGGAATGTGCGCGCGACAGGGGCGGCGTGGGCGTACGCATCGGTGAAGCGATCGTGCTGGGCGTGATGCCGCGCGCACGCCGTGTGAGCCTGTGGATCGCGCGAAGGGCGGACGGCTGGCGCATCGACGACGCGTGCGCCGCGGCATGCCTTTGGCGGGGGCGGCGTGAGGGACGCTTCAACGAACAGACCCGCCTGCCCTTTGCGCGCATGCGGAGCGGGCTCAGACTGTGCGCGCGCGCCGCGCCGCACTTGGCAGGCTGCCTCCGCCCCGGCGACGCCATGGCCGTCCGTCTGGTGTTTCAGGCGGGGCCGGGTTGCGTCCGCTGCGAGCTGATGGGCTGGGAGCGGATGCAGACGCGCCGCGGCGCGGACCCGGGAGGCGGCGAAGACGGGGGACAGAACCGGATCTGAAGGAGAGGAGGAGGGCTGAAGCATGGCATGGACAGCAGAGGAGGACCGCATGGGAAGCGCGACCGGGCCGTTACAGGGAGAAGGGACGGCTTTACCTGGAGAGACAGAGGGCGTTTTGACGCCGCAGAAAGGGGAAAGGAATGCTTTGGATACGAGCAGCGAGAAGAACGGGGAAGCGAAGCTGTGCGATGTGGCCGCGGACTGGACGGACGGCGCGGCGAGTGAAATGGGCACTGAACGGGCGAAGGGGACCGGAAGACGCCGGCGCAGACGGGACGGCGGGAACGCGGCGGAATGCGTGGACGGCGCGCCGCGACGGGATGGGACGCCGGGAACGGGCAGGAGACGCCGGCGGGCGCAGGGCGAAGGGGACGGACAGGAGACGCCGGGGGCGGCATGCGGCATGGCGGCTCTGGACGAGCGGAGCGCGCCATGCCACGTGGAGGCTGCGGGCGGCGCTCGGCGCAGGCGGCGTGCGGGGCCTGTCATGGACGAGGCGGAGAAGGGCATGGAGCGGGCGCGGGCCGGGGACCCGGACATGGAGGTGAACGGGGCTGCATATGCGGCGAGACGCCGGAGACGGCGTGGCGAGGGCGCGTGCGAACGCGCGCCTCAGGAGACGGCTGGAGCGTGCGGGGATCGGACGCCGGAGAGACGGACTGATGCGGCCCATGGCGGGGACGCCACGCATCCCGGGCCGGAGGAACGGTCCGGGAAGGAGAAGGCCGATCGCGAGCAACTCGTGCTCGGCCATCGGTCGCTGGTACGCGCCGTCATCGCGCGCGCCTATCCCGACATGCCGCCCAGCCTGCGCCGGGAACTCGTCGCATACGGCATGATCGGCCTGTGCAAGGCTGCCCGCGACTTCGACCCTGCGCGCGGCATCCATTTTCCGACGGTCGCCTATCCCTACATCCGCAACGAGGCCGCCCATGGCGTGCGCCTCATGTTTGCCAGCATCCACATTCCGCACCGCCGCCGTGCCGACTACGCCCGCTTCTTGCGCGGCGAAGCGCTCCCGCTTCCCGGCGCGGAGCTGGCCGCCCTTCGCGCCGCCACCACGCCCGCCATCTCCGACGACCTGGCGGCAGCGGATCCGGGATTTGACCGCGCCGAGCTGCGCGCCGACCTCATGCGTGCGCTGCGCGCGCTCTCCCCAAGGCAGCGCTTCGTCGTGAGAGAGCGCATCCTGCGCCGCCGCAGACTTTGCGACATCGCGATGCGGCTGGGCTGTTCCGCGGAAAACATCCGCCTCATCGAGCGCGAAGCCCTGTCCATCCTGCGCAGGCGGCTGCGCGGCTATGAAAATTTTTCGCGGCATTCTGCAAAAAAAACTTGAAAAATGCCCCGTATGTTGGTATAACCCCATTGCACGAGAACAAACGTTCGATTTCTGAGCTCGGAACGTGCGGAGAGATCGTGACACTTGACCGGGATGGAACGGAGGAGCGCATTGAATGACGAGCCCTTTTGCCTGGATGCACCCGCGTTGCCCGCCCGGCGGCGCATCGCCGTCGAGCGCTACTGCGCAGGCATCCGACCCGACGACGTCGCCCGCGAGGCGGGCGTCACCCGCGCCACTCTCGCCCGCTGGCTGCGCGAGCCCGCCTGCCGCGCCTACATGACCCGCATCACCGAGCGCGCCGCCGACGACGCCTCCCGGCTCATCCGGGCCGGAACGCTCGAGGCCGTGCGCACGGAGCTGGACATCCTGCGCGGCGCCAACCCATCCGCTGCGCTCGCCGCCTGTCGCGACCTGCTCGACCGTGCGGGCGTGCGCGGCGCCGACCCTGAGGGCGTGCGCGTGGTGCTCATCGGCTGCTCCGAGGGATTCCTCGCCGAAGCCGAAGAGGCCGGAGACGAAACGGACGTGAAGGGAGGAGCGGAAGCCATGAAGACGGACGAAGACAAGGCCGGGGGAAGCGCAGACCATCCCAGTGCGCGCGCAGGAGGCGACGCCGACGGGGAGGCCGGAACATGGGGCAAGTGACGCTACACTATGAGCCGACCGCGCGGCAACGGGCGTTCCACGCCTCGAAGGCATTCGAAGTGCTCTATGGCGGCGCGGCCGGAGGCGGCAAGAGCTATGCCTGCGTATGGGACGCGCTGCTGCGCTGCCTGCGACACCCCGGCACCGAAGCTTTTCTATTTCGCAGGACGTATCAGGAGTTGGAAAAGAACCTGGTCGCCATCGCCCAGCGCGTCATTCCGCCGCAACTGGGCACGTACAGCGCGTCGCACTACGCCTTTCGACTGGTCAACGGTTCGACGATGCGCTTTTGCCACTGCAACAACGAGGACGCCGACAAGCTGCGCTATCAGGGCGCGGAGATCCACTGGCTCTACATCGACGAACTGACGCACTTCCGCCGCGACACCTACGAGTACCTGCGCACGCGCGTGCGCGCCGACCGACGCCTGGGCATCCGGCCGCTCGTGCGCTGTACGGCCAATCCCGGCGGACCGGGCCATGCCTGGGTCCGCGAGCGCTTCGTCGACCCTGCGCCGCCCGGAACGATCATCCGCGAACCGGTGGCCTCGGCAATCCTGGGCCGAACTCAGGTGCGCACGCGGCAGTTCATCCAGGCGACGGTGCGCGACAACCCCTACATCGACGATGACTACGTCTTTGAGCTGGAGAGCAAGCCCCGCGCTCTGCGCGACGCGCTGCTGCTGGGCCGCTGGGACGCCTTCGAGGGCCAGGCCTTCCCCGAATGGACCGACGACCCCGCGCACTACGCCGACGGCCGGTACACCCATGTGATCGCGCCGTTTGATCCGCCCGCGCACTGGCCGCGCTGGATCTCCTTCGACTACGGCTACAGCAGGCCGTTTTCCTGCGGCGTCTGGGCCGTGGGCGAACGGGGCGAGGTCTACCGCTACAAGGAGGTCTATGGCTGCGACGGCGCGCCCAACGAGGGCGTGCGCCTGGCCCCTGGCGACATCGCGCGGCGCATCGAGCGCGCGCTGGAGCCGGAACGCCGGGCCGGGATTGCAGTATTCGGCGTGGCGGACCCGAGCATCTGGGACGGAAGCCGCGGCGCCAGCGTCTATGACCAGATGCGTGAGGCGGTCCCGGCGCTCTTCCTCTCGCCAGGCAACAACGCGCGCCTGCCGGGCAAGGCGCAACTACATGAGCGGCTCCGATTCGACGCCGAGGGGAGGCCGATGCTGCAGGTCTGCACGACGTGCCGGGACTTCATCCGCACGGTGCCCGCTCTGGCCTACGACCCTGCCGCCGTGGAGGACATCGACACGCGGGCGGAAGACCATGCCTACGATGAGACGCGCTACTTTCTGATGTCGCGGCCGCTGCCCCCGCGAACGCCGCCGCAGCGGCGGACGAAGCGGTTTGACCCGCTGGGATGACGCGGGAGCCAAGGCCCTCGGTCCCCGCGGCGCATCCCCGCCGCTTTCCCTTCCCTGTCCGACCTTTCGAAAGGGGGATTCCATGACTTTCGGACAGATCAAGGCCCGCGCCCTGGAACTGATTGGAGAAAACCCCGAGGACATCCCACTCTTTGACGATCTCGTCGGCGCGTACGTCAATGAAGGCTATCACGACCTGCTTCAGCGTGCGCTGCGCCCCCGGGCCTGCGCGCTGCTCGAACTGCAGGACGACGGCGAAAACGGACGCTTTGCCGATCTGCGCGCCCTGCCGCGCCTGGTGCAGGTGCTGCGCGTGCGCCTGAACGGCCGGCCGGTGCCCTTCCTGGTGGACAACCTGCGCCTCTATCCGCTGGCCCGCGGCGAAGAGCCCCTGAGCATCGACTTTGTACGCGACGAGGACGACCTGGAACTCGACGCGGACATCCCGCGACTGCCCGCCTGGTCGCATCCCGCGCTATGCGACTTCGCCGCCTTTCGCCTGTGCGCCGCCTCTGCCGGCGACCGCGCCAAGCGAGCGGATTTCTTCCACGCCCGCTTCCTGGAGGCCTCTGCGCGCCTCTCCTCCCGCGGACCGCTCGGCCCCGCCATCCCCAACCGCCACGGCCTGCGCGCCTGCACCTGACAAAAGGAGGATCCCCCATTGACCCACGACCTGACGCCGCCTGTCCAGCCCCTCTCCGAACGCCAGCAACGCGTGCGCGACGAGGGCCTTGCCCTCTTTGAGGAATTCCGCCAGGCGCATCGCGAAGTCCACGACCGGGCCCGCGCCTGCCGCCGCCTGCGCACCCTGCGCGACGATGCCCTCCCGCAGGCCGCGCTGCGCCTGGCCACCCTCAACTCCACCGTCGACAACGTCGTCGCCGATCAGCTCGACGCCATGCCCGAACCCCTCATGCTCCCCGAACGGCCTGAATTGCAGCGCAGCGCCGATCTGCTCACCGACGTCATCGGCTACGCCCTCTATCACAGCGCCTTCGACGAGCAGTACGCACGCCTCATGGAGGACTGCGCCGTCGCCGGAACCGGCATCCTGCAGGTCTACTGGGACCCCGGCATGGACGACGGCCGCGGCATGGTCCGCGTCGAACGCTGGCCCATGGAGGGATTCTTCCCCGACCCGCTCTTTGACGACGTACAGCAGGGCCGCGCCGTATTCAAGACCGCCTTCTATCCCCGCGAGTGGTACCGTCAACGCTATCCCGACGCTGAACGATTCATCGGCTCCGATCCCTACTGGGAGCCCCGCGACGGCTACTCCCCGGCGGGAGAACCGCCCGTGCTGCTGATCGAATACTGGTTTCGCACCCGCGATCCGCGCACCGGCCGCTGCGAAATCCACATGGCCCAGATCGCCGGCGGCGCGCTGCTCTACTGCTCCCGCGCCTCCGTTTTCGCCCATGGCTGCTATCCCTTCATCCTCTTCCGCTACCGCCGCCGCGAGGATTCCCCCTTTGGTTACGGCCTGGTCGAGGACTGCGTCGACCAGTGGCGCGCCACCTGCCGCTATGCCGGATACATCGACGAAAACGCCCGCGCCTCCAGCCGCCAGCGATTCATCTACCGTGAGGACGCAGGCCTGGACGGCGAGGCCCTCGCCGACTGGACCCGCGACTTCGTCGGCGCACGCGGCGCCATCGGCGAGGACGCGCTGCGCTCCTTCCAGGCCGCACCCCTCAACCCACAGGTCATGAACTTCATGACCTACCTGACCGACGTGATGAAGCAGGACAGCGGACAGAACCAGTTCTCCCGCGGCGAGGCCGGTCTGGGCGTCACCGCCGCCAGCGCCATTCAGGCCCTGCAGGAGGCAGGAGGCAAGATCACCCGCCTGCATGCCGCCGCCTACACCGAGAGCTTCCGCCAGACGGTGGAGCAGATGCTGCGCATCCTCTCCGAACGCATCCGCGCCCGCCGCGCCCTCATGGTCGCCCGCGCTACCCCCGGCGGCATGCTGCGCACGCGCTCCGTGCTCCTGCTGCCCGCCCGCGCCGGACAGAACCGGCCGCCCTACGAGGTGCGCGTACATGTGCAGCGACGCAACCCCCTGCGCGTGCAGGCCCACAACGAATTCATCCTGCAACTGGCGGACCTGTGCCTCAAGAGCGGCACGCCCCTGTCCCCGCGGGCCATCGTCTCCCTCATGCAGGGCGTGGACAACCGCGAACAGATCCTCGACGCGCTCGACGGCGCAAACCAACAAGGAGGTTTGAACGATGGCAACAGAACAGCTCAACCCCTCGCCGCAACAGCAGGCATTGCCTGAGGCGCTGCCGGGAACACCGCCCGAAGCGCCGGCTGAAGCGCAGCCCGAAGCATCGCCCGAAACCCGCCAGCCCCCGCAGAACGCCCATGAAGCGGAGGCGGGGGAGAGGGAGACGCGCGAGGAAACGGCCCGCGAGGAAACATCGTCCGGCGCGACGCATCCGGACGCGACGCATCCCGGCGCGACGCGGCTGGCCGCGCTTGAAGGCCAGCTGCGCGCGCTCGTGGGCGCCGGCGCAGACCTGCGCGGCATGTTTGACGATCCCGTCGCCGCCGCGCGCATCGATACGGGCGAGTGGGATGTGGCCACCGCCTACGCCTACTGGCGCGGCCGCGAGGCCGAAGCGCCCGTGCTCAGCGCCCGCGGCGTCGCCGCCGCCCCCGCGCCCAACTTCCGTCGCATGAGCAGCGAAGACTTCGCCGCCTTCTGCGAACGCGTCGACCGCGCCCTTGCGGGCGTCGAACGCGTCCCCCTGTAACCCGCCGACCCAAAGGAGGAACGCATGACCTACAACGCCAACCTCACCACCAGCGGCGGCATCGCCGCCACCGCGGCCAAACAGTTCTACGACCGGCGCCTGCTGGAGAACATGAAGCCGCTGCTCGTGCACAACCAGTTCGCCCAGAAGCGGCCCATGCCCGCGCACAACGGCAAGACCGTGGAATTCCGCCGCTGGACCCCCTTCGGCCCCCTGACCGAGCCCCTCTCCGAGGGCGAACCGCCCGAAGGCCAGACGCTGGACATGTCCAGCCTGACCGTCACCGTGCGCCAGTACGGCGGGTTTGTGACCATCAGCGACCTGCTCGACCTGACGGCCATCGACAACGTCAAGAACGACGCCGTCGACATGATGGCCCGCCAGGGCGCGCTCACCCTGGACACCCTCGCCCGTGAAGAGCTGCACACCGCCGCCAGCGTGATCTACGCCGGGGGCAAGACCGGCCGCGCAGAGCTCACCGCGGCCGACAAGCTGACCAGCCTGGAACTGCGCAAGGCCGTGCGCGCACTGAAAAAGGTCAACGCGCCGATGTTCCACCGGGGCGCCAAGCGCGGCTACTACGTCGCCCTGATCGGCCCGGACACCGAGTTTGACCTCATGGACGACCCCACTTGGCTGGATGTGAGCCGCTACCAGGACAAGGAGAACGTCTACTTTGGCGAGATCGGCATGCTCTACGGCTGCAAGGTCATCTGCACGAGCGAGGCCAAGGTCTTCCAGGGCGCGGGCGCGGAGGGCGCGGACGTCGCCTCCACGCTGGTCTTTGGCCAGAACGCCTACGGCGCCATCGACATCGACGGCGGCGGCAACGTGCAGGCCAAGATCAAGCCCGCCGGCAGCGCCGGCAGCCAGGACCCCCTCGACCAGACCAGCACCGTCGGCTGGAAGGTCATGGCCTACGCCTGCAAGATCCTCCAGCCCGCCTTCATCCAGCGCATCGAGAGCGGATTCAGCCTCTAAAAGCCGGAAAGGAGCTTTCGTATGACCGAAAACGAACGCCTTGAACGCCGCGCCCGCGACCAGGAACGCTCCGCCGCGCAGGCGCTCGCACAATCCCCGCGCGAGGCCGTCCTCATTCCGCCCGCCCCCGACGGCGAACGGGAACTCTATGGTTGCTGGAACGGCATCCCCGTCCGCTACGCCCGCGGCCAGCGCGTCGACATGCCCACCGTCGTGCTGCGCATGTTCCGCGACTGCGGCGCGCTCTGATCGGAGGGAGCGCCCATGATCCTGCGACTGGACGGTTTTCGCGGCCTATGGCAGGCCCGCGGCGACAGCGACGTGCCCGAAGGCTGCGCATTTGACGCCCACGACGTCTCCACCCGCCTGAGCGCGCTCGCCGCCGCGCCGGGATTTGAGGCCTTCCTGCCGCCCATCCGCGGCGACGACGGCGCTTACCGTCCCATCGGCACGCTGGCCCGCCTCTTCCGCCGGGAGAAGGGCGACGAGATCTTCGTCGCCTGCACCCTTGACGGCGTCTTTACCTGCGACGGACCGGACGGCGGCTGGATCTGCCGCCTGTCCGGCCCCCTCTTCTGCGACCGATGGGACTGCGTCGCCTATGAGACCGGCGGCGTCGACGTGCTCATCCTCACCAACGCCCAGGACGGCATGATCGCCCTCTACGGCGACGACCTGCGCGTGGAGCGCAAGCAGACCCCCGCGCGCTTTGCCGTCCTGGGCCGCCATGCCGAGCGCATCTTCGGCGCGGGCGTCGACGGCGAACCCGACAGCCTCTATTACTCCCGCCCCTACGATCCCTTTGACTGGTCCGCCGACGAGCAGAACCCCGAAATGGGCGGCGGCGTCATCCGTCAGCCTTCCTGGGACGGCGACCGGTTTGTCGCGCTGCAGCCCCTGGGCGCATATCTGCTCGCCCTCAAGACCCGCAGCATCTATCAGCTGCGCGGCGCGGATCCCTCATCCTTCGTCATCACCCCCGAATATGGCGCCGACGCCCCCGATGCGCCCGACACCGTCGCCGTCGACGGCGCGGCCATGTTCTATCTCTCCGGCGGCGAGATCGCCGTCTATGACGGCGTGTGCGCCCGCCTCCTGGCCAAGGACGCCCTCTGCGAGACCCTGCGCGGCGCGTCCTTCCACAATGCCTGCGCCGTGCAGCACGGCCACGTCTACTACCTCGCCCTCGCCCTGGACGGATCCTCCTACAACGACGCCGTGATCGAATACGACATCCTGCGCGAGACGTTCATGCTGCGCCGCGGCGTCTGCGTGCGCGCATTCCTCGAGGGCGCGGACGGCGTCTACTTCACCTCCAGCCTCGATCCCTGCCGCGTCTACCGCTACGGCGCAGGCTATGGCCGCGACGGCCTGCCCGCCTCCTTCGCCTGGACCACCGGATGGCTCGGCGGCGACTCCCAGCGCAAGCGCAAGGACGGCTTCGTCATCCGGTTCTTTGCCGAGGGCGCCGACGGTCTATGCCTGCGCCTGGCCGTGCAGACCGAACGCGGCCGCCTCGAGCGCGCCGTCACCCTGCGCCCGCAGGGCCGCACCTATCGCCTTCGCTTTCCGCTGCGCGGCGTGCGCTTTCGCCTGTGCCTGTACGGCGAGGACAATCGTCCCTGGCGCATCCCCGGCGGGCTGGAGGTGCACACCGACGACGAGAACCTCGGCTGACCTCACCCTACATACCGGAGGTGTACATGACCAAACTGCAACCCCCTGCCGTACCCGCTGCCTCTGAGCGCGAGCTGGCCTCCGCCTCCGCGCTCGCCCGCTATGTCCCCGCCCTCGCGCGGGCGCTGCGCGCCGCGCTTGAGGACATCTACCGCGCCCTGGGCGAACTGCGCCCCCGCCGCGGCTGCATCCTGCTCACCTTCGACGACGCCCCGCCCGCCGCCGGATTTGAACCTGCCGGGCAGGTCGGCGCATTCTACGCCTGGAGGCGATCCTGATGTCCACCACCACGTCCAACACCTCCTCCAACTCTGCCTCGACTTCCTCTGCGCAGACGTCCGATTGGCAGCTCTCCTCCCGCTTCCTGGACGAGGAACTCCTGCGGCGTCTCCTTCAGGGACTGGCATCCCCGGCATACACGCCCAAGACGGACGAAGAGCTGCAACAGCTCGCTGAACAGCGCTATGCGCCCGAGTATGCCGCCGCCGTCGAGGCCGCCAAGCAGCAGCAACAGCAGCAGGACCTCGCGCTTTCCCAACAGCTCGCCGGCATCCTCGCCGGCCTTGACCGCGAACGCGCCGGGCAGAACGCCGCCTTTGACCAGGCCCGCGCACGCATTGAGCTGGACGCGCTGGAGCGCGGCATGGGCCGGTCCAGCTACACGCTCTCCACCCTGGCGGGCAACGACGCCGCCCGCGCCGAGGCGCTGCGCCAGGTGGATGAGGATGCCAACCGCCAGGCCGCAGACATCGGCCAGCAGCGCACGCAGCTGGCCGACCAGCTGGCACAGACGCTCGGCCGCCTACAGCAGGACCGCGCCACAAACGTCTCCAACTACCTGCAGGAGCTGTATGACCGCGAGTACGACCGCGCCCAGGCGGATCGGGCCGCTCGCAATGCGGACTTCCTCACCGCGGTCGAGCTGGCTTCCGGCACCCGCACCCAGGGCGGCTCCCAGCGCACCGAACAGACCTCCGGATGGTCCAACAGCGCGAGCTCGACCGCCACGGTCAAGAGCGCTTCCGGCTCCTCGGGCGGCTCGAAGACCTCGTCCAAGACCGCCGCAAGGGATGACGAACCCTTCGACAAGGCCTGGAAGAGCACGCAGAAGTACAGGTGACGGCACAAGCGCGCAGCGCGGATGAACCATCCGGGACGATGCGGCGGCATCCCCCTCGCGACGCAGGAAAGGGGGGCGGACGCCTGCTCCGCCCCCACGCGCCATGATTTCCCGTTTCATTTCACATCATCAGGAGGACGAGCGCCATGATCCATGCTTCCTTTGACGGCGGCGCACGTGAGGCTGTCGCCACCGACGTCTTTCAATACGATACCGGACAGACCCTCGCCCTCTCCGGACTGCCCGGCGACATGGAGGCTGCCGCCGTGGAGGTCCACTACGGCTTTGACGGCGACGAACAGGCTGAGACCCGCGCCGCACGCTACGACCGCCGGACCGCGCTCTGGCTTGCGGATGTGCCCGACATCTATCTGCGCCGCGCCTGCACCGTCCGCGCGCATGTCTATGCCATTCGCTCTCAGTCCCAGGCGTGCACGCTCTACCGGGCATCCTTTACGCCCATTGCACGTCCGGCGCCGTCCACAGAGGTGACGCCCGCGCAGAACGACGCGTGGGCTGAGCTGGTCATACAGGTGAACGCCGCCATTGCGGGCGCAGACGCCGCCGCATCGCGCGCTACGGCTGCAGCCGCTGCGATTCAGGAGAGCGCGGATGCCTGGGAGACAAGGCTGCAGGCCGTCGAGGCGAGGGTGCCGGGCAACATGGTACAGGAGATCGCGCGCATGACGCTGAGCGTGCCGGCGGAGGGATGGACGCAGAGCGAAACGGGCATGTGGGAAAAGAGGATGACGGCGGAGGGAACGGAGGCGGACAGCCAGACGCAGCGCGTGCGATACGGCGTGGCGGGCAGCCAGATCGGCAAGGTGATGCTGGCCGGGTGCCGCGTGGACGAGGACGGCACGCTGACGATGATCTGCCTGACGCAGCCGCAGGCGGCCTTTGAGCTGGACGTGAGCGTGGAAGCGGTCGTGAAGACGGGCCTGTAAGAGCGGAGGGGAGACAGGATGACGATGTGCTACTCCACGGGCGGCGGCGCGCTGGTCACGGCCTGCACGGCCCCGACGCAGCTGACGCTCGGCGCAAACCATGTGGGTTTTGGGCAGACGGTGACGCTCTCCTGGACCGGCGCGCAGGGCGGCGCGGGCAACCCGATCGCGGGCTACGAGGTCTACCGGGACGGGGCGCTGCTGGGAACCGTGACACAGGCGAGCATGGCGGTACAGTCGCCCGCGCAGAACGGAAGCTACACCTTCACGGTGCGGACAAAGGGCACGATTCCGGGCTTCGATTCGCCCGTATCGGCGGCCTCGGCGACGCTGACGAGCCGCGTGACGGCCTGTGCCGCGCCCACAAACGTGCGCCTGTCCGCATACGACGTGAAGCTGTCCGGACAGGCGACGCTGAGCTGGAATGCGGCGGCGGGCGGCGCGAACAACCCGGTCGCGGGGTACGAGATCCTGCGGGGCGGCGGAACGTTCACGACGGTGGCGGCGGGCGTGACCTCGCTGATCGTGACGGCCCCGGGCACGGACGGCGCGGGCCATGCGTTCACCGTCAGGGCAAAGGGCGCGGTCGCAGGGTTCGACTCGGCGGCATCCGCTGCCGTCACGCTCACCGCGCACGCGCCGCAGTACGCGGATGTGTTCCTCACGCAGAGCGGGAGCTATGCAATCCCATGGTGGGCCGAGTCCCTGCGCGTGTGCTGCATCGGCGGCGGCGGCGGGCGCGGCGCGCCGGGCTACAACTACGGCACGACGTATCCGGGCGGCGGCTTTGGCGGCGGCGGAACGGGCGAAAAGAAGGAGCTTGCGCTGAGCGCCGGGCAGTTCACGCCGGGCGCGTCCGTGCAGGTCACGGTGGGCGGCGGGGGCATTGCCGCGCCCCACTCGTTTGAGGCCGGACGTGCGGGCGGGGCGACCTCGTTCGGATCGCTGCTCACGGCGCGCGGAGGATTGGGCGGCAGCCCGGGCGACGCGTCGTCCAGCTCCTCGGCCCCCAACGGCGGCGCGGGCGGCGCGGGCGGCATCGGCGGCGCGGGCGGCGGCTGGAGCCGCTACGGCCCCAACAGCGGAAACATAGGTTCGCAGGGTAAAAACGGTGAGAGCTGGAGCCCGCCTGCAAGCGACGCGGCCTACTATCCATTTTCCGACCCATCGACCGGCCGCAGGCTGGGCACGGGCGGCGCGGGCGGCACGGGCGTGGGCCCTGGAAATGGAGAGACAGGCAACACATCGATGGCGGGTACGCGATACGGATCGGGCGGCGGATCCAACAACGACGGAAACGGAACGGCCGGCCTGATCGCCGTGAGAACCGGACGATACCTGTGAGGAGGAGAATCCATGTTTGAGATCAAAGGACGGCGCATCCGGCTCACGCGCGGAGATACGGCGGAGCTGATCGTCGCGGCCACGGGTGCAGCATTCACCGCGGAGGACCGCGCGGTCTTCACGCTCAAGCGAGAAGCGCGCAACCGGGAGGTATTGGTGCGCCTGCCGGTCGTTCCGGATGCGGATGGGCGCTGTGTATTTGCGCTGCAAAGTGCGGATACCGGTTCGTTGGAACCGGGCACGTATTGGTGGGATGTACGCTTTGTGCTGGGTGCGAAGCTGGATGAGGCGGGTGACGTGACGGATGGCACTGCCGTCGTCACGCCGTTTGCGCCGCAGCCGTTTGAGGTGCTGGAAGCCGTGGGCGACGTGTAAAGGAGAGGTGCATATGGACGTGACGGGAGCGGCCCGGCAGATTGACGCACAGGTGACGGCGCGGCCGCAGACGGTATCTGAAGTGGATACGCATACGGAGCAGTGGGTGCTCGCTTCGGCACGGTTGGCGCGCGAGGCGGCTGCGCAAGTGTCAGGCATGAAGGCACGGGCGGTGACGCTGGAGCCGGGCGCGCAGGCGGCGGCACAGGTGGCAGCCGGAGCGGACGGACTCATGCTGACGATCGGCATACCTGCCGGCGCGGACGGGCAGGAAGGAACGCCGGGGCAGGACGGCCTGGACGCGCCGCAGATCGACGACACGCAGGCGAGCGCGGACAACCCATGGAGCGGGCAGAAGGTGCAGCAGGAGCTGGATGCGCTGACCGCCGAGGACGTGGGGGCGCGGCCGGACACGTGGATGCCGACGGCGCAGGAGGTCGGCGCGCTGGCGGCCACGGGCAGCGGGGCGCTCGTGCAGACGGGCCGCGTGGAGCTGAGCGTCCCGGCGGACGGCTGGACGCAGAACGCGCAGGGCTGGTACGAGAAGACGGTCGCGTGCGCGGGCACGGTCGCGGACAGCCAGACGCAGAGGGTAGACGCGGCGGTGCAGGGCGCGCAGATCGGAAACGTGCTGCTGGCGGGCCTGCGCGTGGACGCGAACGATACGCTGACAATGGTATGCCTTGCGAAGCCGGCGGAGGCGTTCACGCTGCTGGCGCTGATTTCGGAGGTGGTGTAAATGGCGACCTTCTGCCGCGTGCTGAACGGCGGCGCGCTGGTCACGGCCTGCACGGCCCCGACACAGCTGACGCTCAGCGCAAACAATGTGGGATTCGGGCAGACGGTGACGCTCTCGTGGACCGGCGCGCAGGGCGGCGCGGGCAACCCGATCGCGGGCTACGAGGTCTACCGGGACGGCATGTCGCTGGGAACCGTGACACAGGCGAGCATGGCGGTGCAGTCGCCCGCGCAGAACGGGAGCTACACGTTCACCGTGCGGACAAAGGGCACGATTCCGGGCTTTGATTCGCCGGTATCGGTGGCGTCGGCGACGCTGACGAGCCTCGTGACGAACGTGGCGACGCCCGCGAGCGTATGGCTGTCGGCACAAGACGTGAAGCTCTCCGGCAGCGCGACGCTCTCGTGGAGCGCCGCTGCGGGCGGTACGAACAACCCGGTCGCGGGATACGCCATCTACCGGGGCGGCGCGGCCTTCACAACCGTCGCGGCGGGCGTGACCACGCTGGTCGTGACGGCCCCGGCCACGGACGGCGCGAGCTACGCGTTCACCGTCAAGGCGCTGGGCACGGTCGCAGGATTCGACTCGGCGGCGTCCAGCGCCGTGACGCTGACCGCCCACGCGCCGCAGCATGTGGACAGCTACTTCACCGCGAGCGGGACGTACACGGTGCCGTGGTGGGCCGAGCGCGTGGACGTGACGTGCATCGGAGGGGGAGCCAGCGGCACGAACGGTGGATTTAGTCAGGGGGGCGAGACGGGTTGCCCGGGTGGAGGCGGCGGAAGCGGATATATTGGGCATGCGACGGGGATTGCGGTCTCTCCGGGGGCGGCGGTGGCCGTCACCGTCGGCGCTGGCGGAAGCGTGCCGTCCGGATATTTCGCCGTCGGCAAAACAGGAGGCACATCGAAGCTGGGCAGTTTGGTCTCGGCGAGCGGCGGCAACGGAGGTCCCACACAGGGTAACGCCAACAGCAGCACTTCCTATGCCGCAGGAGGAAACGGTGGATTTGGCGGAGGGGGTGGCGCACGGTCAGGTGGACAGGGGTGCGGCGCTGGTGGCAATGGACTCAACTCGTATGGCGGCGGGAGAAGCGCAAGCAATCCTTCCCTGATCGCGATCTATGCGCTTGTCGGCGGCGGCGGGGGCATGAATGGAAGCAATGGTACAACGCGAGAGGCCAAATCCGATGTGAACAACGGTGGAATGACGACTGCCATTGCGCAGACGTATGCATTTCAGGACGCCTCGACGGCGCGCTATCTGGGTCCGGGCGGCCGTGGAGGGAGCGGAAACAGTGGGTTTGGCGGCTACGGTGGATATGGAAGCGGATGGAGCGGCACGGCATACGGAACGGGCGGCACAGGCGGCGGCGTATGGGGCAATGGAGCCGCAGGAGTCTCCGGCCTGGTGGCAGTGCGAGCATGGCGTTATCTATAAGGAGCGTGACAGGACATGTATTATGTGATCAGGGACGGCCAGGTGGTCAACACCATCGAGCTGCACGGCATGGCCCGGGAGGCGTACGAGCGACTGGAAGACGTGCTGCTGGTGGAGGACAGGGACGCGCCGGAGGTGCGTATCGGGGATGCCTACGATGAGGAGACAGGGACATTCCTGCGCGACGGCGTGAGCCTGGCTGGCCTGATTACCCGCACGATGCGGGACAACCTGTTGAAGGCCTGCGACTACCGGATGATGCCGGACTATCCGTGCAGTCAGGAATCGCGGGCAGCGTGGGCGGCATACCGGCAGGCGCTGCGCGACGTGCCGCAGCAGGATGGATTCCCGGAGACGGTCGAGTGGCCGCAGGCCCCCGACGGGGCGGACGCCGGCGGCGCGTCGCTGCTCATGCAGGTGGATGCGCAGGGGCGGGCGGTGGACGCAGCGAAGGTCGCCGCGCGCATGACGGTGGCGGCGAACGCGGATGCGCTGCGCACGGAGGAGATCGAGGCGGTGAAGCCGCTGTTTGACGCGTGGCAGCCCGACAGGGCGTACGAGGCGGATCGGGACATCGTGCGCTACGGCGAGGGAGACGCGCTCTACCTCTGCCGCACGTCGCACACGTCGCAGGCGGACTGGACCCCGGGCACGGCGACGGCCTCCCTGTGGACGCGCATCGACGCGGCGCACGCAGGCACGGAGGACGATCCCATCCCATACGAGGGAAACATGGCGCTGGAGAATGGCAAGTACTACAGCCAGGACGGCGTGGTGTACCGGTGCACGCGGGATACGGGCAACCCGGTATTCCAGGCGCTTAGCGAGCTGGTCGGGCTGTACGTGGAGGTCGTCTGACGCATGATCCGAACGAAGGATGCGATTGCAGAGGCGCGGGCGCTGCTGGGCACGCCCTACGCGCAGCTGGACTGCATCAACCTGATCAAGAAGGTCATCCGGGACTGTCCGGGCGGCGAGGCGGCCTATACGACGGCGGGGACGAACGCGCTGTGGGACAGCTACGGCGCGTCGGCCAAATACCGCGACCTGACATGGCGGCAGGAGGGGACGGCGGGCGCGCGGGCGGGGATGCTGGCGTTCAAGCGTAGCGGTGCGGACGTGCACCACGTGGGCCTGGTGACGGAGGCGGGCACGGTGGTGCACGCATCCAGCGTGCGGGGCGAGACGGTGGAGACGGTGCTGGACGGGACATGGCATCTGCTGGCAGCCCACCGGTACATCGAGGTCGCGGCGGAGGAGAACAACTGCCCGACAGGCTGGGCGGTGGTGGCAACGCAGCGCGATCCGCTGCGCGTGCGGACCTGGCCGGAGACGGGCGAGGTGCTGGGCAGCATCCCCAAGGGCGCGATGGTCGAGGTGCTGGAGGATACCGGCGACGGGTGGCTGCGCATCCGGCAGGGAGCCCTGGAGGGATATGCGAGCGGAGCATATCTGAGGCAGATGGACGGCGAGGTAGAAGCGGATCGGGCGGCGCATACGACGCTCGAAGATGAAAAAGGCCAGCGGCTGACGCTTCAGGGAGCGTGGCGAGTGATCGAGACGACCGACGGAACCGAAAAGGAGGAAGCGGTATGTGGGACAGAATGACGAAGGGAATGGCAGCGTGCATAGGAGCGGTAATGGGACTGTGGTGCGCCCTGCCGGCCGGAGTACAGACGCTGGCGGCGTTGATGGCGGCAGATTACGCGACGGGGCTGGTCTGCGCATGGCGTGGGGTGTCGCACAAGAGCGAGAGCGGGACGCTGTCGAGCAAGGCTGGGTTTGACGGGCTACTGCGCAAGGGAATGATGGCGCTGGTGGTGCTGATCGCCTGGCAGCTGGACCGGGCAATGAACGTGAACGCTCTGCACAATGCGGCGGTATGCTTTTACATCGCCAACGAGGGCATCTCGATCCTGGAAAACACCGCGCTGCTGGGCGTGCCGTGGCCCAAGCGGTTGCGCGATGCGCTGGACGTGCTCGGAGAACGGGGCGAAAGCGAATAAAAAATCGGGCGCCGGGGTTTTCCCCGGACGCCCGCGCCTCAGCCTGCCCGCTCCCCTTTGCGCCGCGCGAAGATCATGCGACCCGCAGAGGTCTGCAGCACCGTCGTCACCGTGACGGCCTGTGTCTCGCCTACATGCCGCCGCCCGTTCTCCACGACGATCATCGTGCCGTCGTCCATGTAGCCCACGCCCTGCCCGGGCTCCTTGCCCTCGCGCACGACGTGCACGGTCAGCTCCTCGCCGGGCAGCACCGCCGGGCGCAGCGCGCCCGCCAGCTCGTTGACGTTGAGCACGCGCATGCCCGAAAGCGAGGCGACCTTGTTGAGGTTGTAGTCCGTGGTCACGACCACGCCGCCCATCCGCTGGGCCAGGCGCAGCAGCTTGACGTCCACCTCCTGCGCATCCGGCACGTCCGCGTCGGTGATCTCCACGCGCACGCCGGGCAGTTTCTGCAGCTGCGAAAGCACGTCCAGCCCACGCCGGCCCCGCGCCCGGCGCAGCGCGTCGCCCGAATCGGCAATATGCCGCAGCTCTGAGAGCACAAATTGCGGAACCACCAGCGTGCCCTCCACAAAGCCCGTGCCGCAGATGTCGCAGATGCGTCCATCGATGATGGCGCTCGTGTCCAGCAGCTTTGGACGTGCGCCTGTCGCCGCCTCACGCGGCGCCGTGCGCTCCTGCATGCGCGCCACCAGCGCGCTCAGCAGCGGCCACTCCCTGTACCGCCGTGCGCCAAACGATGCGCCCAGATAGCCCATCACCACGTATACCAGCGCTGTCAGCGCGGTGAACAGCTCCCGCGGCTGTCCCGTGCGCAGCAGCTGCGTGGTCAGCAGCGCCACGATCAGACCGGCAATCAGCCCCGCCACCGCGCACACGACCTGCTGTGCGGGCGCGCTGCACAGCGCCCGCTCCGCCCGGCGCACATAGCGCTGCGCCACGCGCAGGATCGGTCCCGACAGCAGCGCGCACGAGAGCGCGCCCGCGCCGCCCAACAACGCATACAGCGCCAGGATCGCGCTGTGTGCGGGCGAGCTGGCCGCACCGTCCGCCGCCAGCGCCTCCCACGCCGCCGCCACCGTCGCCGCCACGCCCGCGCCAATCAGCGCGCCCATCGCCGCGCACAGCGCGACCAACAGCCGCCTTACGCCCTGTCCCTTCACCGGCACCCTCCTTTTTTGCTCCGTCCGTCAGCCCAGCAGCAGCTCCAGCGCCTCCCGCAGGGTGCGCGCGCCGTAGACCCGCAGGCCCGGCGGCGCCTTTACGCCTTCCAGGCCCGCGCGCGGCACCACGCAGCCCTCAAAACCCAGCCGCCGGCACTCGTTCAGCCGCCGCTCCAGCTGCGAAACCGCGCGCACTTCGCCCGCCAGGCCCACCTCGCCCATCGCCGCCAGCCCCGGCGGCACGCCCTGCCCGCGCAGGCTCGAGGCCACCGCCGCCAGCACCGCCAGGTCTGCCGCGGGTTCCGTCAACTCCAGCCCGCCCGCGACGTTTACGTACACATCCTGATCGAACGCCGCAAGCCCGGCGCGCTTCTCCAGTACCGCCAGCAGCAGCGACAGCCGCCCCGCGTCCAGCCCCGCCGCCGTGCGCCGCGGACTGGAAAACGCCGTGCGCGCCGTCAGCGCCTGCACATCCACCAGCATCGGCCGCGTGCCCTCCAGCGCGCACAGCACGCACGAGCCCGGCATGTCCGCCGACCGTTCCGACAGCAGCGTCTGCGACGGGTTGTCCACGCACTCCATGCCCGCCCCCGTCATGCGAAACACCCCCAGCTCGTTGACCGAACCGAAGCGATTCTTTGCCGCGCGCAGCATCCGAAACCCATGCCGCCGGTCGCCCTCAAAGTAGAGCACCGCATCCACCATGTGCTCCAGCATCCGCGGGCCTGCGATCGAGCCGTCCTTGGTCACATGACCAATCAGAAACACCGCGCAGCCCGTGGTCTTGGCCATGCGCATCAATACCGCCGCTGCCTCGCGCACCTGCGTCACGCTGCCGGGCGCGCCGCCGGCATCCGGCCGGTACACCGTCTGCACCGAGTCCACCACCATGTATTGCGGCGAAAGCGACTCCCAGCACGCCTGCGCGCGCTCCAGATCCGTCTCCGAGAGGACATGCACCGGCGCATCCTCCACGCTCAGCCGCTGCGCGCGCATGCGCAGCTGCGCCGCGGATTCTTCGCCCGACACATACAGCACGCGCGCGCCGCCCCGCGCAAGGTTCGCCGCTGCCTGCAACAGCAACGTCGACTTGCCCACGCCCGGATCGCCGCCTACCAGCAGCAGTGAGCCTGCGACCACCCCGCCGCCCAATACGCGGTCCAGCTCCTCAATGCCCGTGCGCGTGCGCGCATCCTGCGTCTGCGGCAACTCGCCCAGCAACGGCGCCTGTGGTGCGGGGCCGGAGCCGGACTGCGTGCGCATGGGGGCCGTCTGCGCTTCGCTGAGCGCATTCCAGGCGCCGCAGGAAGGACACCGGCCCAGCCATCGTCCCGTCTCATAGCCGCATTCGCCGCACCGGTAGACCGTACGCGTACGCGCCATGCGCAATCCCTCCGTTTCTTGTGTGCGCGTCCATTATACCACACGCGCCGCCGCCGCGCCATGACAAAGGCGCTCGAAGCGCGTCGGCGAAGGCGCCGACCGTATGACGCGCAGGAACAAAATTCCTTCCGTTTCGTGCGCTTTTTTGCGTTGCGCACGCTGTCTGCGGCGCTTATAATAGAACCGTGACGAATTGACGCAAAAGGGCCCGCAGCCCTGAACGGAGTGAGCGCGATGAACCGGCGAACTGACCGCAACCGCAACCCCTACGGCCATATTCCCGCGCGCTACGCCGTGCGCCACAAGCCCTTCGACGAGGAGGGCTATGTCATGTTCACCAAACCGCGGCGCAACTGGCGCGCGCCGCTGGCCGTGGTGCTGGCAGTTTTGCTGCTGATTGCCGGCGCGCTGGGGGTCAACGCCGTGCTCAACCGCATCGTGCGCGTGGAAACAGTGGACGTGCCGCTGCCCGGCCTGAACAAAGCGCTGGCGGGCTATACGATCCTGCACGCGTCCGACTTGTACGGCGCGCGCTTTGGACAGCAGCAGCAGACCATTGCCGATGCGGTTGCGGACGCCCGCTACAACATCGTGTGCATCACCGGCGACATGCTGGGCCCGGACGGCGACCCCACGCCCTTCTATGAGTTGATCGAGGCCGTCGGACGGCAGACGCCCGTGCTCTTTGTCACGGGAGAAAACGACCCGGCCCCGCTCGATGGCGCGTCCATGGCGCTGTACGTGCAGGGCGCGCAGGAGCGCGGCGCGGTCTACCTGGACGCGCCCTACCTAGTGGAGACCGGCGGCGCGCGGCTGTGGTTCACGCCCGAGGACGCGCTCAGCCTCAACCTGGACGCCGCACGCGCGACGTACACGCAGCAGCTGGAGAGCGCGCAGAATGAGGCCACGCGATTTGTGGCGACGTATCAACTGGAGCGCATGGACCGCATTGAGGAGGCACGCGCGCTCATGCAGGACGAGGACGCGTGCATCGTGCTCTCGCATCGACCGCTGAGCGACAGTTTTGTGCGCGCCATGACGACCACGCGCACACAGAGAGTCTCATCCTTCCTGGCGACGATTGATCTGGTGCTCTCCGGCCACTACAACGGCGGACAGGCGCGGCTGCCGCTGCTGGGGCCTATCTACGTATCAGGATACGGACTGTTTCCCGGCACGGGCGCAGTCGAAGGGCTGATTACCTCCGGCACGCTGCGCCAGCACGTCAGCAGCGGATTGGGCGTGCGCCCGAACGTGCAGCCGCCCATGCGCCTGTTCAACCCGCCGTCTATGACGCTGGTGCGCCTGACCGACGGGCTGTGAGTCACTCGCTCTCCTGCGCGGTGGCGCTCACATACTGCTGCCACAGGATGGAGTCGACCACGCCCTCCGACACGGTATACGTCAGCTGCACATAGCAGTTCTCGTCCTCCGACGGGCAGTAGTATTCGATCAGCGCGCCGCCGTCATCCAGCACCCGGTAGGTGCCGATCTCTTGGCCCAGGCTGTCGATGTTGTACAGCAACCGGTCGCCGCGGTCGTTGACGGGCATGCCGCCCTTGTCCCGAAACGCGCCGGTCACGTCGGTCTCTTCGCTGCCCACGCGCGTGCTGCGCGGCCCCTTGAACGACGTATCCTGCGTGAAAAGGCAGTAGAGCACTGCGTCGTCGCCATCCAGGCTCACAAAGCGCGCCGTCGTCTGCGCCCACACGCCCTCATAGCTCTCGCCACGCGCATAGGCGTTTTCTCCCTCGAGCCGCTCGTAAGAGAGCGGCTCTCCGTATTTCTTGACAAAGGACGCATACGTCGTCTTCATCAGCGTCAGGCCGTCGAACGTGTCCTCCGTGCGGAAGACGCGCTTTTGCGTCACGTTAATCGCATAGGTGCAGGTCATCTCATAGCTCTGCCGCCCGTCCTCCATCACCGCGATGGCCTTGAGCGTCGAATCGCCCACCGGCAGCGTGATCGGCCCCTCGTAGAGCAGCGACTGCGTCGTGGGCGAGGTGCCGTCCAGCGTGTAGTAGATCGCCGCGGTGCCCTCGTCCGCACGCAGCGATACGCTGATGACGCGCGAATAGGGACCGGAGGCATAGTTGGCCTTGGGCGAGTTGGGCGTGGGGATGACGACGGTATACGTCTCGTCAAACTCCTCGCTGAGCACGCCCTGCGCCGACACCGCCACCGCGCGTATGCGCGTGGAGCCCTCGGCGCAGCGGATCTTCTTCCCCGCCTCATACAGCGACTTGTCCGGCCCCGGCGTCTCGCCGTCCAACGTGTAGTAGATGCTCGCGCCTTCCTGCGCGCTGAGCGTCACGTCGAACTCGTAGTTGGAGCGGTTGTTCTTCAGCTCAAAGACGTTCTGGTCCGCCTCGTTGGCCGCCGTATAGCTGGCCGTGGGCACGGTGGGCATGTACTCACGGCGCATCGTCTCAAACGAGGACTGCCCGGTCGTCTCATAGGCCAGCTGCATCAGATCCACCGCGGCCTGCGCGTTGCCCGCGTCGCGATAGATGCGGATCATGCGCGTGTAGGCCTCGGTATGCTGCGGGGCCAGCGTGTCCATCAGCTCCTGATAGATCGCCATGGCCTCCTCCTGCCTGCCGTCGGCCTCGTAGACCGAGCCCAGGTCCAACGCGGCTTCAACGCTGTCGGGCTCCAGTTCCCGCGCGCGCTCATAGGCCGCAATCGCGCCGGTGATGTCGCCGCCGTCCAGCAGCCCGTCACCCAGACTGATATACGCACTGGCCGGCACGTCGTATCCCCAAGCCGCCAGCTGCCGCTGGCCTGCTGCGGTGCGCGTAAGCAGCAGCGTCACGCCCACCAGAATGAACGCCGCCAGCAGCGACACGCCGCCCACCATCCGGCCCCAGTGCACGCGCCGCCGGCGCACCGGTCCGCGCCGCAACAGCTTCTCCAACCGTTCCTCATCTGCGCGGCGCATATCCTGCCGCCGCGGCGAGTGCCGCACCCGCACCCGGCCCGCGCGGCTGCGGGGATCGGGGCGAGGGACGCCTGCGGAGGCATTTTCGACGCTCGTCCGGAGTTTCGCGCTGTCCGCCGGGGCGTTCATATCATCCGCCGGGGCGTCCGGACGGCGGCGGCGCGGCGGGCGGACATATGTCTCGTCGTTGTAGACGCGCAGCGGCGTCTCCGGTGCGTCCGGCTCCTGTGCGGTACGGCGGGGGGCGCGCAGGCTCTTGCCGCAGTGCTGACAGGACGGCTTATGGGAATCGGTACGTTTGCCGCAGAAGGGACAGAGCACGAAGGATCACCTCGACATCCAGCAAAATCCAAAACGCGGCATCGGGCCGCGCAAAAGCCGATAAGAGTATTCATTTCGCTGCGCGCACGAAAAAATCCTTCTCCATCGAAGGAGAAGGATGGTGAAAAGCCCGGGCTTCCGGGAATTCCCTGGCGCAGGGTTCGTCATCACTTGCGGGGAATGTAGCCCTGGGCCACGAGCAGCTCGGCGATGAGCACGCCGCCGCCGGCCGCGCCGCGCAGGGTGTTGTGGGACAGGCCCACAAAGCGGAAGTCGAACAACGAGTCGGCGCGCAGACGACCTAGGGTGATGCCCATGCCGTGACCGGCGTCGCGATCCAGGCGGGTCTGAGGACGGTCGGGCTCGTCAAAGTAGGAGATGAAAGGATCGGGCGCGGAGGGAAGCCCCAGCTGCTGGGGCAGGCCGCGATAGGCGCGCCAGCGGGCGACGAGATCCTCAGGCGTCGCCTTCTCGCCCAGGGTGAGCCAGACGGTGGCCAGATGGCCGTCGGAGGCGGCCACGCGCACACACTGGGCGCTGATGACGGGCTGCGTCGCGGGGACGATGACGCCATCCTGCATGCGGCCCCAGATCTTAAGCGGCTCCTGCTCGCTCTTCTCCTCCTCGCCGGAGATGTAGGGAATGACGTTGTCGAGCATCTCGGGCCAGCGCTCGAACGTCTTGCCCGCGCCGGAGATGGCCTGATAGGTGCTAACGACGGCGCGCTGGGGGCGCAGCGGCATGAGCGCGTGCAGCGCAGGAACATAGGACTGGATGGAGCAGTTGGGCTTGACGGTGACGAACCCCACGCGAGTGCCCAGGCGGCGGCGCTGGTGCTCGATGACGCCGGCATGCTCGGGGTTGAGCTCGGGGATGATCATGGGCACGTCGGGCGTGCCCCGGTGCGCGGAGTTGTTGGAGACGACGGGCGTCTCCAGGCGGGCGCAGGCATCCTCGAGCTCGCGTACGGCGGCCTTGGGCATGTCGACGGCGCAGAAGCAGAAGTCGACGCCCTCGCAGACGGCGGCGGTGTCGGCCGCGTCGATCACGACGAGGTTGCGGGCGGCCTGGGGGATGGGCTCCTGCATGGCCCAGCGGCCCTGGACGGCCTCCTGGTAGGTCTTGCCGGCGCTGCGCGCGGAGGCGGCGACGACGCACAGCTCAAACCAGGGGTGGCGGGCCAGCAGCGTGACGAAGCGCTGGCCGACCATGCCCGTGGCGCCAATGACGGCGACGCGGCGCTTCATGGACGAAAGATCAGGCTGTTGCATGGCGAAGGAGACCTCCCTGAATGCAATTTTGCCGCGTCGCGGCGATGCTTTATCTTAGCATTCCCGGGGCGCGGTGTCAAATGCCTTTGAAAAAAAGGACGGGTCAGCGGCGGGATAACGAAAAAACCTTCAAATTTGCCGCCGGCTGTGGTATGATATGACGTATCCGCACGCGCGATGCGCGCGGGCGTTGGGAAGGGAGCGTGAGCGCGGCATGGACGCGCACTTTGAGATTTCGCCTGCGGTGGCCTCACTGCTGGAGCGGGCGGTGGCGCACCGGCGCGCGCTGCACCGCGTCCCGGAGCCGGGACATAAAGAAATCAAAACGCAGGCGTATGTGATGTCGGCGCTGTCGGCGCTGTCGCCGGACGCGCTCTCGCCGTGCGCGGGCACGGGCGTGCGGGCGGTGTTCAGGGGGCAGGGCGGGCGCGCGGTGGCGTTCCGGGCGGATATGGACGCGCTGCCGGTGCAGGAGCCCGCGGGCTGCGGGTTTGAAAGCGAGCGCCCGGGCATGATGCACGCCTGCGGGCACGACGGGCACATGGCGTGCCTGCTGACGTTGGCGGAGTTGATCGCATCGCGGCGGGCATCGCTGCCGGGCGACGTGACGCTGCTGTTCCAGCCGGCGGAGGAGACCGACGGCGGCGCCAGGCTCATGATCGCGGACGGCGCGCTGGAGAATCCGCACGTGCAGGCGGTGTACGGCATGCACCTGATGCCGGACGTGCCGCTGGGGCGCGTGGGCACGGGCGAAGGCCCGCTCATGGCGCAGACGAGCGAGATCGACGTGGTCATCGAGGGCCGCGCCTCGCACGGCGCCATGCCGCACCTGGGCGCGGACGCGCTGTGCGCGGCGGGGCACCTTGCGTGCCTGGTGCAGGCCGGGCTGTCGCGGCGCACGGACCCGACGGTGCCGGCGCTGGTGACGTTCGGGCGCATGCGCGCGGGCACGCAGCGCAATGTGCTGGCGGCGCAGGCGGTGCTGGAGGGCGTGGTGCGCACGCTCTCCGACGACGCGTATGCGCGGGTGCGCGCGCTGCTGGAGGACTGCATGCGCGCCACGGAGGCGGCGTTTGGCGTCACGTGCGCGCTGGTGGAGCGCACGTTCTATCCGTGCGTGGTCAACGACCCGACGGAGACGGCGCGGGTGCGGGCGCTGCTGGGCGACGCGTATGTGCCCCAGCGGCCGCGCATGACGGCGGAGGACTTTTCGTTCTACCAGCGCGAGCGGCCGGGCGTGTTTGTCATGTGCGGCTGCGGCGACGCGGCGCACACGGACCCGCTGCACGCGAGCGGCTTCGGGTTTGACGAGCGGGCGCTGCTGTACGGCGTGGAGCTGTTTGCGCGCCTGGCGGGCGTGATTGCGCCCGGCGGCGAGCACTGACAAAGGAGGCAAACGACATGGGTGGATTTTTCAACCGGCTGTACTATGGCAAGGCGGGCAAGGCGGACTACACGCCCGACGACCTGCCGTCGAACCGGTTTCAGCTGTTCTTCGAGGTGCTGCGGGTGCGGCTGTGGTCGCTGTGCCGCGTGAACCTGATGCAGGTGGTCTTCTGGCTGCCGGTCATCGTGTGGACGTACATCAACGTGCTGGCGCTGCAGGGGATCGACGCGCAGCTGGTGGAGGCGGGCGAGGAGGCGCTGCTGGGACTGCGCGATCAGCTGCTGAGCCTGCTGCAGACGTACCTTCTGGTCCTGTTCCCGCTGGTGGCGATCACGGGTCCGTCGTCCGCGGGCGCGGCGTATGTCACGCGCAACTGGGCGCGCGACCAGCACTCGTTCGTGTGGAGCGACTTCAAGGACGCGATGCGCGACAACTGGAAGCAGGCGCTGGTCGTCTCCGCGATCACGGGCGCGCTGCCGTTCGTGGCGTGCGTGGGCTTCACGTTCTATGGCCAGATGGCGCAGCAGAGCGCGCTGTTCTACGTGCCGCAGGTGCTGCTCACGCTCATGTGCATTCTGTGGACGCTGATGCTGCCGCTGCTCTATCCGCTCATGGTCGGCTACAAGCTGAGGCTGCGCGACCTGCTGCGCAACGGCCTGCTGCTGGCCATGGCGCGCCTGCCGCAGATGGTGGCCGTGCGCCTGCTGACGGCGATCCCGCTGATCGTGCTGTGCGTGGGCCTTTGGATGAATGCGATTGTGGCGCTGGTCGCGGTGGCATACTACCTCTTCTTCGGGCACGCGATGGCGCGGCTGATCTATGCGTCGGTCGCCAACGCGTTCTTCGACCGGTTCATCAACCCGCACATCGAGGGCGCTCAGGTGGGCCGCGGGCTGCGGCGCGATGACGACGACGAGGACGACGAGGACGAACCGGCGGACGAGGAATCGCCGGACGCATAACGCGCCGGGACGCGCGCAACCCTACGCGCGGGAGGGATGCGCATGGACGCAAAGACGCAGCGGCTGCGGGAGAAGTACGCGGCGGCGCGGGAGGAAGGGCTGCTGGAGCGCCTGCTGGAGGTCGGCTGGGGCGGACTGACGGCGGCGCAGGCGGGCCGGATCGGCGGACGCATGTCCGCACGGCGGCGCGCGCGCGGGAAGGAGCGGTAGCGCATTGTACGGGGAGTTTGCGCAGGTGTACGACCGGCTCATGGACGACGTGGACTACGACGCCTGGGCGGCGCACTATGCGCATCTGATGGGCCTGTGCGCGCGGCCGGTCAGGCGCGTGGCGGAGTGCGCGTGCGGCACGGGCAGCCTGACGGTGCGCCTGGCGCGCATGGGCTATGAGATGACGGGGCTGGACCTGTCGCAGGCGATGCTGGAGCGGGCGGCGGAAAAGGCGCGCCACGCGGGCGTGCGCGTGACGCTGGCGCGCCAGGACATGCGCGGCCTGACGCTGGGGCGGCGCGTGGACGCGGTGCTGTGCACGTGCGACGGCGTCAACTACCTGACGGGCGAGGGCGACGCGGCGGCGTTCTTCCGGGCGGCGTATGCGGCGCTGCGGCCGGGGGGCGGGCTGTTCTTCGACGTGTCGACGGCGCACAAGCTGCGCGACGTGCTGGGAGACGCGTTCTTCGGCGAGGAGCGGGACGATGTGTGCTACCTGTGGCAGAGCCGCTACGACGCGGCGGCGCGGGTGGCGGAGATGGACGTGACGTTCTTCGTGCGCGAGGCGGACGGGCGCTACCGGCGGTTTCGGGAGCTGCACCGCCAGCGGGCGTACGAGACGGATGAGCTGGAGGCGGCGCTGCGGGCTGCGGGGTTTTGCGGCGTGCGGATCTACGGCGGGCAGACGCTGCAGGCGCCGTGCGCGCAGGACGAGCGGATTCACCTTGCGGCGTTTCGGCCGCCGGAGACAGAGGAGGAGAGCGTATGAGCGAGGCGCGGGGCACGCTGCTGCGGCTGACGCTGATGGGCGGACAGGCACGGGCATTCCTGTGCGACACGACGGGCATGGCGCAGGCGGCGCGGGAGATCCACGGCGCGAGCAATGTATGCACGGCGGCGCTGGGGCGGATGATCAGCGCTGCGGCGATGCTGGGCGCGCAGCTCAAGGGCGAGGACGAGCGCGTGACGGCGACGATTCGCGGCGGCGGCCCGGCGGGCACGCTGACGGCGGTGGCGGGCGCGGACGGCGCGGTGAAGGTTGCGCTGGAAGAGCCGCGGGTGGAGCTGCCGCTGCGGGCGGACGGCAAGCTGGACGTGGGCGGCGCGCTGGGTCGGGACGGTCGGCTGAGCGTGATGCGCGCGCTGCCGGGGGCCGCGCCGTACGTGGGCCAGGTGAACCTGGTCAGCGGCGAGGTTGCGGAGGACTTTGCCATGTACTATACGGCCTCGGAGCAGACGCCGTCGCTGTGCGCGCTGGGCGTGCTGGTGGGGCAGGAGGTGCGCGCCAGCGGCGGGCTGCTCGTGCAGGCGATGCCGGGCTGCACGGAGGAACTGTTGGGGCATCTGGAAGCGCGTGCCGAGCTGTACGGGGCGATCAGCTCCGCGCTGTGTGACATGGACGTGCACGCGCTGGTCGAGGCGTATTTCCGCGGGTTGGAGCCGCAGGTGGTGGGCGAATCGCCCCTGCGCCTTTCGTGCGACTGCGACCGGGCGCGCATCGAGCGCGTGCTGATCAGCCTGGGTGCGCAGCAGCTTGGCGAGATGATCGAGCAGGACGGCGGCGCGGAGGTGTGTTGTCACTTCTGCCGGCGGCGCTATGCGTTTACGGCAGAGGAACTGCGCGCGCTGCTGGAGCGCGCGGCGAGCGCCTGAACGGAAACGCCAACGCATCCAGGAAGGAGGGACGCGCATGATCGTACAGTTTGACAGGCCGGCCCTCTATCTGCTGCGCAAGGCGCAGAGGCGGCGCGAAGAGGGACGCCTGGAAGAGACGCTGACGCTGCTGTACGTCGCGCGCGGACGGCCGGGCGCGGATGATGAGGTGGAGCGGCAGATTGCCGGCGTGCTGGCGCAGATGGGCTATCCGGCGCAGGCCAACGAACTGCTCCTGCCGATGCTCCAGGGCGAGCAGCCGGATCCCGTGGCGGCCTGCCTGGCGGCGGTCAACTTCATGCGCTGCCAGGAGCCGGGATGCGCGCGCGATGCGGCGGCGCTTTGCCTGCATGCGGACGAGGAGCACTGTGCGCGCATGGCGGACGCGGTGCTGGAGGCGTGCGCGAATGCGCTGTGGTCGTCCGGAGGGGCGCGCATGACGAGCGCAAAACGGGGTTCGAGGCAAGCGCATGTCGCGCTGCTCATGCGCCGCGGGCTGGATGCGATGAGCCATAGCAGCTTCGCGCGCGCGCAGGCGCTGCTGGAGCGTGCGGCGTCCCGCGGCGGCGCAGACGCGGCGGTGCTGCTGGCGCACTGCCACATGCAGGCGGGCGACGTGGCGGCGGGTCTGGCGGCGGCGCAGCGTGCGGTGGCGCTGAATGCGTACAGCGTGCAGGCGCTGTGCACGCTGACGCTGGCGCAGGCGCAGGCGGGCGACCGGGAACAGGCGTGCGAGACGCTGGAGCGCGCGCGGGAGGAACGCCTGTCGGAGCAGGAGAAGTATCTGGTGGCCTGCACGGCGTGCGAGATCGGCCAGGACGGGATTGCATACTGGGAGCTCTCGCAGCTGAAGGCGCGCGAGCCGCTGGGGGAGGACCGGCTGTGGATGATGGCCGCCGCCGCGATGAACACGGGACGCGCGGCAGAGGCGACTCGGCTGCTTGGCCGGTTGACGCGGCTGTTTCCGCGCCATCCGGTCTATGCGGCGTGCTACCGGTATGCGCGGTCGCGCAGGGATGCGGGCGACGAACGACCGCCGCGGGACGACGAGCGCTTTCCGTATCTGCCCGGCCCGCCGCAGGCCATGGCCGCCCGCTGGGAGGAAGAACTGCACGAACAGATGCGGCAGGGCGGCGACGCGCTTGCCGGACAGCTGGCCTCGAATGCAATGTTTTGCGAAGAGGCGCTATGGGTGCTGCGCATGCGCCTGTCGGGGACGCCTGCCTTTGACGATGCCTTGCGCGCGCTGGAGCAAGCCGGTGGATGCGGCGCGCGGGCGATGCTCACACGTCTGCTGACCGAGCCGGGCCCTGGGGAGTCCGAGCGCCTGGAGGTCGCGCAATGTCTGCGGCGTATGGGCGAGACCTGCGCGCCGCTGGCGCTGCTCGACGGGCGGCTCGTGCGCGTGGCGGACCCTTCGGCGTATCTGAGCCCGGCGCAGGCGCGCATCGTGCGCGGAGCGACGGACCGCCTGCTGGACGCGCTGGGCGACGTCGGCGCGCAGGTGGAGCGCGTGTGGCTGTGCGGCAGGCCGCGCGGCGCGGCGCGTGGCCTGCCGGCCTGGCAGGCTGCGCTGGAGTGTGCGGTGCGCGTCACACTGGGGCGGCCGGCCGAGGTGAACGAGACGGCGCGCGCCCACAGGCTGCCGCCGCGGCTGCTGCGCGCGCGTACAAAAGACCTGCTCAACGCCTGGCGTCGCGCCGGACATGCGGACGGACGGGAAACCGGAACGGAGGGATCAAATGAATTGCGTCAACTTTGACGAGGCGTTCGAGCGCTATGTGCGCGAATGGATGCAGAAAAACAGTGCGCGCCTGGGCGGCAACGCCGAGCGCATGGAGGCGGAGATGCCCGAGGTGTACCTGCGCTTTCTCAACGAGCCGGCCCCGTGGCTGGACGGACAGACGCCGGCTCTGTATTTCACCGCCTACGACGATGCGGACCTGCTCGTGCGCTGGATGGTGGAGTACTTCCAAAAGAAGGTGCCCGTGCCCGACCAGCTGCTGGAGCGCATTGTGGACCTGGGCGCGCCGTCGGAGGAGCGCCTGCTGCGTTTGCTGGACGATGCCCAGGCGCCCTATGACGCGGTGCTCACGGCCATCACGCTGCTGCGCGAGCTGGGCTCGGAAGCGCCCATGCAGCGCTATGTCGACCTGATTGCCGGATGCCCTGTGCCGCACGAGCAGGCCGATATGTGCGCCGAGTCGCTGCAGGCGATGGGCGAGAAGGCCGTCGGGCCGATTTTGCAGGCATTGGACCGCGCCACGCCCGTCGCGCAAGAGGTGTTTCTGGACATCCTGTGCAACTATCCCGGAGACGAGCGCATCTATCAGCTGGCAATGCGCAAGTTCTCGGAGCGGCCATGCGCGCTTTTTGCCTCCATGTTGGGCAAGCTGGGCGACGCGCGGGCCATTCCCGCGCTGCGCGAGGCCGCGGCGGCGCCCGGCGTCAACTATTTGGATTACGTCGAGATCCGCAACGCCGTCGAGGAATTGGGCGGCGATCCGCTGCCAGAGCGCGACTTCGAGGGCGATCCCTACTATGAGGCGCTCAAGCAGGCGCAGGACTGACGGCATTCCCGGGACGTCCCTGTGGACGCCCCCGTTTTTTTGTGCTTGCCTGGAGTTTGCTCCAAGGTGTATGCTGAAAGGAAAGCGGCAAGGGGCCGCACACGGACGGAGGCGAACGCCATGACCATCACGGAGGCAAGCCGGCGCTATGGATTGACGCCGGACACGCTGCGCTACTATGAACGCATTGGGCTCATTCCGCGCGTGCCGCGCACGCCGAGCGGGCGGCGGGACTACGATGAGACCGCGTGCGGATGGATCGAGCTGATGAAGTGCATGCGCGCGGCGGGCGTGCAGATCGAGGCGCTGATCGAATATGTGCGCCTGTGCCGGGAACCGGGCGACACGGCTGCGGCGCGGCGGGAGATCCTGCTGTCGCAGCGGGCGCTGCTGCAGGCGCGGGTGGAGGACATGCAGCAGGCGCTGCGCCGGCTGGACCACAAGATCGCGCTGTGCGGGGAGAAGAAGGGCCCGGCCTAAAAAAACGGCTGCATGGTGGATTTTGGACGAAAAATCTGCTATGATAAAGCGATGCTGTTCGGCGGAAAGGGGGAAACCGGGAAATGGAGCGTCGCTTGCGCCAGGGCATGCAGGTGTTTTCGCGCCATGCGCGCTATCGGCGCGAGGCGCGCAACGAGATCGCGGCGCGCAACCTGCGCCTGTCAGAGGCGGCCTGCCTGCTGACGTGCAGCCTGCTGCTGTTCTTCTACGCGGTCACGCCGCAGATCATTCGTGGCTGGCATCCGACGCCCCAACATCTGTTGTTCTTCCCCTCCATGGTGGTCGTGTATGCGCTGGTGCGCCTGGTGCGGCGGATGCGCCGGCCCAGGCCGACGCTGAGCACGGCGGTGACGCTGCTGTGCGAGTCGACGATTCTGCTCTTCTGCGCGCTGATCGATGCGCTGGAGGGGCAGGCGGTGCGCGGCACGTTCATGCCGGTCATCGTCATCGCGCTGCCGGTGCTGTTTGTGCTGCCGCTGCGTCTGAGCTACCTGCCGATTCTGGCGGCGGAGGCGCTGTACGTGGCGATGAGCTACCGGCTCAAGCTGCCCTCCGTGGCGCAGTACGACGCGTTCGGCGCGCTGGTCGGGCTGCTGTGCTCGCTGTGCGTGGGCGTCATGGTGCAGAACCTGCGCATGCAGGATCATGAGCTGCAGGTGCGCTATCAGCAGCTGAGCATGCACGACGGACTGGTGGGCGTGCTCAACAAGGCGACGGGCGAGGCGGAGATGCGCCGCTATCTGGAGAGCGCGGGCGAGCGGATCACGTGCATGCTGCTGATGATCGATCTGGACAACTTCAAGCAGGTGAACGACCGGCTGGGCCACCTGAAGGGTGACGAGCTGTTGCGCGGCGTGGGCGCGGTGCTGGCGCGGGTGTTTCGCGCGACGGACGTGGTGTGTCGCTTCGGCGGCGATGAATTCTGCGTGCTGATCAAGTACGCGGGGGATGGCGCGCTGCTGCAGGAACGCTGCCGTATACTGCGGGAGGAGCTGTCGCGGGCTTCGCAAGAGATGATCGGCGAGCCGCTGGCGGTGAGCATCGGCGGGATATGGATGCAGCAGCAGACCGCCGGACTGGAGGAGCTGCTTCGTCAGGCGGACAAGGCGCTCTATGAGGCAAAGGGCCAGGGCAAGGGATGCTATGTGCTGCGCGCCTATCGCGAGGCATAGCGCGTCCATGCATCGGGAAAGCTAGCCCCTGTAAGGGGGCTTTTTTGTATGCTGACGGTGTGTGCGCGCACGGCGCTGCTCTTTGTGATCACGGTGGTGGCGGTGCGCGCGATGGGAAAGCGGCAGTTGGCGCAGCTGCAGCCGTTCGAGGTGGTCATCACCCTGATGATCGCGGAGCTGGCCGCCGTGCCGATGGGCGACGTGGGGCTGTCGCTGTACAGCGGCGTGGTGTCGATCCTGACGCTGCTGTTCCTGCACAGCCTGATTACGGTCGCATCGTTTCGAAGCCGCCGCCTGCGCGCGCTGATCTGCGGGCGGCCGAGCGTGCTGGTGCGCCGTGGACAGGTGCAGCTGTCGGAGCTGCGGCGGCTGTGCTTCGATCTGGACGACCTGCTGGAGGGCATGCGCGCGCAGGGACTGCTCAACGTGGCGGATGTGGAGACGGCGGTGCTGGAGACCAACGGCGCGCTCAACGCGTTTGCGCGCTCGCAGCGGCGGCCGCCGACGGCGCAGGAGCTGGGCGTGCGCACGCCCTATGAGGGCATGCCGCTGCTGCTGGTGCTGGACGGGCAGGTGCAGGCGCCGGCGCTGGGGGCATGCGGGCGGGACGAGGCGTGGCTGCTGTCGCACCTGCGGCAGATGGGCTTTGCGGGCGCGCAGGAGCTGCTGCTGTGCTCGCTGGACACGCAGGGCGAGCTGTTCGCGCAGGCGCGCGGGGGCGGGCCGCGGCGGCTGCGGGCGATGGAGCCGCAGGAGGTGCGCTGGTGAAGCTTCGGGTGACGTTGCTGATCGTGCTGCCGCTGCTGCTGTGCGCGGGCCATTTCATCAGCGCGCGGGAGGCGCGCGGGGCGTCGCAGGCGCTGCTTGGGCAGGCGCAGGCGGCGCGCGCCGCGATGGATGCGGGGGATTGGGCGTCGGCGCAGGCGCAGGCGCAGCAGCTGCGCGCGGGTTGGGATGAGGCGCATGCGCGGCTGCAATTGTGGATCGACCATGCGCAGCTGGACGAGGTGAGCTGGGCGCTGGCGGGGGTGGAGGCGAGCGTGCAGGCGCGCTCGCGGGCGCAGGGGCTGATGCAGGCGGCGCTGCTGGAGGAGGCGCTGCGCTCGCTGCCGGAGCGCAACGCGCCGGCGCTGGGCAATGTGCTGTGAGCGGGGGGGAAGCCCCCGCTTTTTTTGTGCGCCGCGGGAAAACGGGAAATGACCCATTGCGCGGCGGGCGCGCATGTGCGATAATGGAACGAGCGGCAGGCCGCCGTGACGCGGCGGCGGAAAGGAGCGGATACCATGCCACTTTTGACGACCCGGGAGATGCTGCGCGCAGCGCAGGCGGACGGCTATGCGGTAGGCGCGTTCAACGTGGAGAATCTGGAGATGGCGCAGGCGGTGGTGGAGGCGGCGCAGGCGCTGCGCGCGCCGGTGATCGTGCAGACGACTTCGAGCACGCTGCGCTACGCGCCGCCGGAGGCGTTTGCGGGGATCGTGCGGGCGCTGGCGGAGGCGGCGGATGTGCCCGTCGCGCTGCACCTGGACCATGGCGACAGCGCGCAGCTGGCCGAGCGGTGCCTGCGCGCGGGCTATACGTCGGTGATGATCGACGGCTCGGCGCTGCCCTTTGACGGAAACGTGGCGCTGACGCGGCAGGTGGTCGGCCTGGCGCAGGGCATGCCGGTCGAGGCGGAGCTGGGCAAGGTCGGCGGCAAGGAGGACGACGTGGAGGCGAACGCGGCGTATACGGAGCCGGAGGAGGCGGAGCGGTTCGTGCGCCTGACGGGCGTGAGCAGCTTTGCGCCGGCGATCGGTACGGCGCACGGCGTGTACAAGGCCGAGCCGAAGCTGGACCTTGCGCGGCTGGAGGCGATCCGCGCGGCGGTGGATGTGCCGCTGGCGCTGCACGGCACGAGCGGCGTGCCGGAGGATGCGGTGCGCGCGTGCATCGCGCGGGGCATCTGCAAGGTGAACTACGCCACGGACCTGCGCGCGGCGTTTACGGCGGCGGTGCGGGCCTATCTGGCGGCGCACGGGGCGGCGTTTGATCCGAAGGGGTATCTTGCGGCGGGCCGGGATGCGGTGCGCGCGCGCGTGGCGGAGCTGATCGGCGTGTGCGGCAGCGCGGGGAGGGCCTGATGACGTACCTGCTGGGCATCGACGTGGGCACCTCGGCGCTCAAGGCCGCGCTGTTCACGCCGGATGGGCGCGCCGTCGCGCAGGCGTCGCGCGGGTATCCCACGCGCCATCCGCAGCCGGGCTGGGCCGAGCAGGACCCGGCGGACTGGTGGGGCGCGGCGTGCGCGGCCACGCGCGAGGCGCTGGATGCGGCGGGCGCGCGCCCGGGCGAGGTGGCCTGCGTGGGCGTGGACGGACAGAGCTGGGCCGCGGTCGCGGTGGATGCGCAGGGCGAGGCGCTGCTGCCCACGCCCATCTGGACGGATACGCGCGCGAGGGAGGAGTGCGCGCAGCTGGAGCGGCTGGCCGGGGCGGAGGCGCTGTTTGCGTGCGGCGGCAATCCGCTGGGCCCGGGCTATACGCTGCCCAAGATCCGCTGGTACCAGCGCCACGCGCCGCAGGCAATGGCGCGCGCGGCGGCGGTGCTGCAGTCCAACGGCTACATCGTGCGCCAGCTGACGGGCGAGTGCACGCAGGATGCGTCGCAGGGCTATGGGCTGGCGTGCTTTGACGTGCGCCGCGGCTGCTGGGATCTGGATCTGGCCAGGGCATTGCAGGTGCCGGCGCAGCTGCTGGCGCCGGTGCGCGCGTGCCACGAGGTCGTGGGCCGGGTGACGGCGCAGGCCGCGGCGCTCACGGGCCTGCTGGCGGGCACGCCGGTGGTCGCTGGCGGGCTGGACGCGGCGTGCGGCGCGCTGGGCGCGGGCGTGACGGAGCCGGGGCAGACGCAAGAGCAGGGCGGCCAGGCGGGCGGCATGAGCATCTGCCTGGATGCGCCGGTGGCCGATCCGCGGCTGATCCTCAGCCAGCATGTGGCGCCGGGGCGCTGGCTGCTGCAGGGCGGCACCACGGGCGGCGGCGGCGCGCTCAAGTGGCTGCGCGAGCAGGTCTGCCCGGAGCTGAGCTTTGAGCAGATGGGCGAGCTGGCGGCGGGCGTGCCGGCGGGCAGCGGCGGGGTGCTGTTCCTGCCCTACATGGAGGGCGAGCGCAGCCCGCTGTGGAATCCGGACGCGCGCGGCGCGTTCTACGGGCTGCGCTACGGCGTGGGCCGGGCGCATCTGGTGCGTGCGGTGATGGAGGGCGTGGCGTTCTCGCTGCGGCACAACCTGGACGTGGCGGCGGCGGCGGGCGCGCGCGCGGGCACGCTGCGGGCGATGGGCGGCGCGGCCAACAGCCGCGTGTGGACGCAGATCAAGGCGGACGTGACGGGCCGGACCATCGAGGTGCCGGGCAGCGACACGGCCACGGCGCTGGGCGCGGCGATGCTGGCGGGCATGGGCGCGGGCGTCTATGCGGACGCGGCGGAGGCGGCGCGCACGGTGCGGGTGACGCGTACGCACCGGCCGGACGCGGCGGCCTGCGCGGCATATGAGGCGCGCTACGCGGCCTACCTGGAGCTGTCGCAGCGGCTTCAGCCGATGATGCGCGAGACGAAGGAGTGAGGCACTATGAAAGCGGCGGTACTGTACGGCAATGAGGACATCCGCTATGCGGATTGGGAGACGCCGGTCTGCGGGCCGGGCATGGTGAAGGTGCGGGTGCGCGCCACGGGCATCTGCGGCAGCGACGTGCCGCGGGTGCTGCACCACGGGGCGCACTTCTATCCGGTGGTGCTGGGGCACGAGTTCAGCGGCGACGTGGCGGAGGTCGGCGAGGGCGTGCAGGGGCTGCAGGTGGGCGACACGGTGACGGGCGCGCCGCTGGTGCCGTGCATGCGCTGCGCGGACTGCCAGCGGGGGAACTACTCGCTGTGCCGGCACTACAGCTTCATCGGCAGCCGCCAGCAGGGCAGCTTTGCGGACTACGTGGTGCTGCCGGCGGTCAACGCGGTCAAGTACGACCCGTCGATCCCCTACGCGCAGGCGGCGATGTTCGAGCCGTCGACCGTGGCGCTGCACGGGCTTTTGCAGGCGGACTACCGCGGCGGCGGGGACGTGGCGGTGCTCGGCTGCGGGACGATCGGCATCTTCACGGCGCAGTGGGCGCGCATCATGGGCGCGCGGCGGCTGGTGGCGTTCGATCTGGACGCGGGCCGGCTGGAGCTGGCGCTGCGCATGGGCGCGGACGCGGCGGTGAACACCTCGCAGGAGGGGTTCATGGAGCAGGCCATGGCGCTGACGGACGGGCGCGGGTTTGACTGCATCTTTGAGACGGCGGGCAATCCGGTCACGATGCGCATGGCGTTCCACCTGGCGGCCAACAAGGCGCGGCTGTGCTTCATCGGCACGCCGCACACGGAGCTGACGTTCACACCGCAGGAGTTTGAGCTGATGAACCGGCGCGAGTTCTACCTCACGGGCAGCTGGATGAGCTACTCCGCGCCGTTCCCGGGCCGCGAGTGGACGCTGACGGCGCACCACTTCGCGCGCGGCGACCTGAAGTTCGACCCGGCGTTCATCTTCCGCACGTTCCCCATGTCGCAGGCGGCGGAGGCGTTCGCGCTCTACCGCAACCCGCGCGACGTGCACGGCAAGATCATGCTCGTCAACGCATGAGCGACAAAAAAAGGGGCGCGCATCGCAGGATGCGCGTCCCTTTGCGTCAGCGTTTCAAGCGCCCCGTCGGGACGCCCTTCTTGCGCGTTATTCGCCCTCCATCGGGCAGGGCCCGTGCAGCGGGCGGTGGGTGAAGGCCGCCTCGCCGCGGACGAAGGGCGCGACCGTCTGGCCGCTGCCCAGCAGCTTGTACTTGTAGGTGCACAGGCCGTCCAGGCCCACGGGCCCGCGCGCGTGCAGCTTGCCTGTGGCGATGCCCACCTCCGCGCCCAGGCCGAAGCGGAAGCCGTCGGCAAAGCGCGTGGAGCAGTTGTGGAACACGTCGGCGGAGTCGACCTCGGCCAGGAACCGGCGCGCGGCCTGTTCGTCGCCGGTCACGATGCAGTCCGTGTGGCCCGAGCCGTAGCGGTTGATGTGCGCGATGGCCGCATCCAGCGAGTCGACGACGCGCACGGCCAGCACGTAGTCCAGGTATTCCGCGCGCCAGTCGTCCTCGCAGGCGGGCTCGCAGTCGATGCGCGCGCGCGTGCGCTCGCAGCCGCGCAGGCGCACGCCGGCCTGCGCCATCGCCGGGGCCACGCGCGGCAGAAACGCGTCCGCAATGTCCGCGTGCACCAGCAGCGTCTCGCAGGCGTTGCACACGGCCACGCTCTGCGCCTTGGAGTCGACCGCAATCGAGACGGCCATGTCCAGGTCGGCGGCGGCGTCGACGTACACGTGGCACACGCCCTCGGCGTGGCCCATGACCGGGATGCGCGAGCGGTCCATGATGCTGCGAACGAACGCGTTCGAGCCGCGCGGGATGATCAGATCGACGTATTCGTCCAGCGCGAGCAGCGCGCTCACGTCCTCGCGCGTGTGCAGCAGGCCCAGCGCGCCCGCGGGCACGCCGCAGCGCACGGCCGCCTCCTGCATCGCGGCAAAGAGCGCGCGGTTGGTGGCGTCGGCTTCGCTGCCGCCCTTGAGCAGCGCCGCGTTGCCGCTCTTGAGGCACAGGGACGCGATCTGCACCAGCGCGTCCGGGCGCGATTCGAAGATCACGCCGATCACGCCGATCGGGCAGGAGACGCGGTACAGGTCCAGGCTTGGGGCCAGCTGCGTGGCCAGCAGCGTGCAGCCCAGCGGATCGGGCAGCGCCGCCAGCGCCTGCAGGCCGTCCAGCACGGTCCGCAGCTTGGCCTCGTCAAAGCGCAGGCGGCTCAGCAGCGGCGCGGCCAGATGCTGTTCGCGGGCACGGGCCAGGTCTGCGCGGTTGGCTTCGAAGATGTCCGCACGCCGGGCGCGCAGCGTCTCGGCGGCGCACAGCAGCGCCCGGTTGCGCACATCCGCGCTCAGCGCGGCGAGCGCGGGCGCGGCCTCGCGCGCCGCCTGCGCGAGTGTCAGGGGCGTGGTCACGGGAAATCCCTCCTTTGGTTCCCTCCATTATAGACCATCGCGCGGAAAAATGCTATAATGGAAACGCAATGCGTGTGCATCGGGATCCGTAGAGGGCGCGTCCGTCAGCCGCGCGCCGTCTGCGCCTCGCGCATGAGATCGCGCACCGTCTGTACCGCGCTGCGCCCCAGCGTGCACAGCGAACGGCCCGTGCCGCGCACCAGCTCGCCCAGCGGCTGCATCACGTCTTGCGCCTGTACGGCGCTCATGCCGAATCGATAGCCCAGCAGGAGCAGCACCAGCGCCGCCAGCAGCAGCAACGGCGGGCACAGGATCGCCAGCGCCAGGACGAACAGCGCGCTCAGGTCCGTCACCTGTGCGCCCGCCTGCGACACGTTCACCCGCAGGCGCAGCAGTGTGCTCAATGCGCTGCATGCGGCATGCTTGGCCCGCCGCATGGCATCCGAAACGGCGGATCGGACGTCCGGCGCGGCGTCCGGATCGGCCTGCGCAGCGGCCTCCGCATCGGCCTGCGGCGCAGCGCCCGGGGCGTCCGAAGGGGAATTGACGCACCCGTCGCGCTCGAGCTCAATCAGGCAGGCGGCGACGTCGCCGCCGTGGGCCTCGAGTAGCTCCAGGGCGCGGGCGTAGGAGACGCGTGCGTGCGCGCGCAGGTATTCCACGCTTTCCAATAAGTCGTTTTGATATGCGTTCATGAAAACAGCCTCCTTGTCCGTTGCATGTGCGCCGGTCCAGGCCGGCAGGAATAGCATAGCACGCGCAGGGGCGCGGCGCTTTGGAGGCGGCTGAGGGACGCATGAGAATTGCATGAGAAAAGCGCGGGCGTGGCCCGCGGGAGGGGGAGAATGCGAATGGATCAGGAGATGCGCGCGCGGCTTTCGCAGGTGCGGTGCTTTCTGCTGGACATGGACGGCACGTTTTACCTGGGCAACCGGCTGCTGGAGGGGTCGCTGGCCTTTCTTTCGCGGCTGCAGGAGACGGGCCGCAGGGCGCTGTTCGTGACGAACAACTCCAGCCGGCCGGCGCAGGCCTATGTGGACAAGCTCTCGCGCATGGGGGTGCGGGCGCCGTTTTTGAACGTGCTGACCAGCGCGCAGGCGGCGGCGCGCTACTGCCTGCGGGAGCATGCGGGGCAGCGGGCGTATGTGCTGTGCAGCGAGCCGGTGCGCGCGGAGCTGGAAGAGCTGGGCCTGCTGATTGACAACGAACGGCCGGACTATGTGCTGGCCACGTACGACACGACGCTGACCTATGAAAAGCTGACGCGGCTGTGCGACCTGGTGCGGGCGGGGCTGCCGTTCGTGGCGACGCATCCGGATCTGAACTGCCCGACGGAGACGGGCTTTGCGCCGGATCTGGGCGCGATGCTGGCGTTGGTGGAGGCGAGCGCCGGGCGGCGGCCGGATGTGATCATCGGCAAGCCGAACGCGGGCATCGTGGAGGAGGCGCTGCGCCTGACGGGGCTTGCGCGCGAGGAGCTGGCGATGGTGGGCGACCGGCTGTATACGGACGTGGAGACGGGGCTGCGCTTCGGGATGCTGAGCATCCTGGTGCTCACGGGCGAGGCGACGCTTTCGGACGTGGAGCGCACGGGCGTGCGGCCGGACCTGATCTTCGAGCGGCTGAGTGCAATGAATGCATATTTGTGAAGAAAAAAACAAAAATTTACCGGGGTGAACTTGTCCCGCCGCAAGGAACGTGCTATAATGAGCGCAGACGCCCCGAAGGCCAGTCCTTTGGGCGACAATCGAAGGAGGGACTATCCCATGCAAGAGAACAAGCTGCAGGATCGCCGTGAATTTCTGCGTTCGGCTGGTAAGGTGCTCGCCGGCGCGGCCGCGCTGAGCGCGGTCAGCCCGCTGCTGGGCGCGTATGATCACGCCGTGGCCGAGGAGGCCGTGGAGGCGCCGGCGTATCCCTTCACGTATCAGAAGCTGGATCCGGATGCGACGCTCGAGCGCGGCTACCAGTCGTTCTACGACCTGGGCGGCTGTGCGGCCGGCGCGTTTGACGCGATCATCGGCCAGCTGGCCGAGACGGTCGGCTATCCGTTCAACCAGTTCCCGGCCAAGATGTTCTGCAACGGCGCGGCCGGCTACGGCGCCAACTCGCTGTGCGGCTCGCTGGGCGGCTGCTGCGCGGCGATCGGCCTGTTCTGCGAGGCGACGGACGCCCGCGCGATCACCAAGGAGCTGTTCGACTGGTACCGCGGCCATGCCTTCCCGGAGCATGATCCGGACGGCAACGCGCCCACGACCTCCGTGGCCGAGTCCGTCAACTGCGTGGACTCCGTGGGCAAGTTCATGTCCGCCAACGGCATCGCCGAGATGAGCGATCCGGTCCGCCTGGCGCGTTGCGCGTCGGTGACGGGCGAGTCCGCGAAGAAGACCGTCGAGCTGCTCAATGCGCACTTCGGCCTGTAAAGGCGCGCGGTGTGTCCTGCGAAAAATTTCACCCGGGGAGGCTTCGGCCTCCCTATTTTTTCGTTGTGCAAGCCAAAGGCCCGCGCAAAGACGCGGGCCCTGATTCGGCGTATAACAGACAGACAAGCTTTGCCGCTCCCTCTTGGCACGGGGGCGTTAGCCCTCTGCGCGGGCGAACAGCTCCGCCGCTTTGACCATTCGGCTGGCTACGGGCACGCCGAAGGGACAGCGCGCCTCGCAGCCCTTGCAGCCGACGCAGTCCGCCGCGTTGGCGGAGAGCTGGGCGTAGTGCGCGCGCAGCGTGGCGGGCAGCTGCGGCTGCATCAGCGCGAGGTCGTAGAGCTTGTTGACCATGGCGATGTCGATGCCGGCGGGACAGGGGGCGCAGTGGCCGCAGTAGGTGCACTGGCCGTAGTAGGCGTGCGCCGGGGCGCTGGCCAGGACGCTGGCATAGTCCTTCTCCGCCTCGCTGGCCGTCTCGTAGGCCACCGCCGCGTCGACATGGGCGACGGTGCTGTATCCGGCCAGCACGCTGGCCACGGCCGGACGGGTCAGCGCATAGTGAATGCACTGCACCGGCGTCAGCGCCACGCCGAAGGGCGAGGTCTTCGCGTCGAACAATCGACCGCCCGCGTAACCCTTCATGACGGTGATGCCCACGCCGCGCTGTTCGCACAGCGCGTAGAGCGACTCGCGCTGCGGGTTGATGCCGCGCAGAGAGGCGTCGTAGGCATCGCGGAAGCAGTCGTCCAGGTTTTCGCTGGCCGGCAGCAAGTCGAAGGCGGGATTGACGCTGAAGAGGATCACCTCGACGATGCCGCTGTGCGCGGCCAGTTTGGCCACGTCGGGGTTGTGCGTGCTCATGCCGATGTGGCGGATCGTTCCCGCGCGCTTGAGGTCGAGCGCGTGGCGGAGGAACTCGCCGTCCATGATGCGGCGGTACTCTGCCGCCTCGTCCACAAAGTGGATCATGCCCAGGTCGATGTAGTCCGTGCGCAGGCGCTCCAGCAGGTCGTCAAACGCGCGACGGACCGCGCCGAGCTCGCGCGTGCGCACATACTGCCCGTCCTGCCAGGTGGAGCCCAGATGCCCTTGAATGATCCAACGATCGCGCTTGCCCGCGATGGCCGCGCCGAGGTTGGAGCGCACGTTGGGCTCGGACATCCAGCAGTCGAGGATGTTGATGCCGGCCTGTTCGCAGCGCTCGACGACCGCGCAGACCTCCTGCGCGCCGCAGCGCTCCAGCCACTCCGCGCCCAGGCCGATCTCGCTGACGGACAGCCCCGTCTTTCCCAGCGCCCTGTACTTCATCGTATCGCCTCCAGATTCGGTAGTGACGACATTATACCATTGCGCGGCAATGGCGTCAAAGGCCCGGCCGCGCCCGCCGCTCCGGGGTTCAGCCCATGACGCGCGACTGCGCCTCCTGGGCAAACTGCTTGACGTACAGGTCGTGGTAGCGGCCGCCCTGGCGCAGGAGCTGCTCGTGCGTGCCCTGCTCGACGATGCGGCCCTCGTGCACGACGAGGATCAGGTCGGCATGGCGGATGGTGGACAGGCGGTGCGCGATGAGGAAGGAGGTGCGCCCGCGCAGCAGGCGCTCGATGGCGTGCTGGATGAGCTGCTCGGTGCGGGTGTCGATGGAGCTGGTGGCCTCGTCCAGCACGAAGATGCGCGGATCGCACAGCACGGCGCGGGCGAAGGAGATCAGCTGCTTTTCGCCGGTGGAGAGGCGGTCGCCGCCCTCGCCGACGTCGGAGAGGTAGCCGCGGTCGAGCTTGTCTACGACGGTGTCGGCGGAGACGGCCTCGGCGGCGGCGCGGACCTCCTCGTCGGTGGCGTCCAGGCGGCCGTAGCGGATGTTGTCCATGACCGTGCCGGAGAAGAGGTGCGGGTTTTGCAGCACATAGCCGATGGAGGAGTGCAGCCACAGCTGGGAGCGCTCGCGGTAGTCGCGCCCGTCGACGAGGATGCGGCCGGCCGTGGGCTCAAAGAAGCGGCAGGCGAGATTGACGAGCGTGGACTTGCCCGCGCCGGTCTCGCCGACGATGGCGACGGTGGTGCCGGCGGGGATCTTCAGGTTGAAGTGGGAGAGCACGTCCTCCTTGCCGTCGGGATAGCGGAAGGAGACGTCCTCAAACTCGATGTCGCCGCGGATGGGCTCCCAGTTTTCGCGGATGGGATGGAAGCAGTCGCCGTAGCGGGCGACGACCTGCGGCGAATCGACGACGAGGGGCTGCTGGTCGAGCAGTCCGGTGACGCGCTCGATGTTGGCCTGCACGCTGATGAAGTCGGCGAGCATGCGGGCCAGGCGCTGGATGGGCTCGAAGATGCCCACGGCATAGGAGAGGAAGGCGGAGAGCGTGCCGATCATCATGCCGCCCTGGGCGGTGATGAGGCCGCCCTGCACGAGCACGGCGGCGGCCGCGAGGCTGGACAGGCACGCGACGAGCGGGATGTACACGGCGGACAGGCGCGCGGCGCGCACGGCGCTGAGCTGCATCTGCGCGGTCAGGGCGTCAAAGTCGCGACAGTTCTGCTCCTCGATGACGAGCGTCTTGCTGGTCTTGGCGCCCATGATGCCCTCGTTGTAGGCGCCGGTGATGCGCGAGTGCGCGTGGCGGACGCGGCGGTTCCAGGCGAGAATGCGGCTCTGGAACAGCACGGTCAGCACGGCGATGGCGGGCACGACGAGCAGCACGACGAGCGCGAGGCGCAGGTTGAGCAGGGCCATGGCGCACAGGACGCCCAGCACGTAGAGCAGCGCCCAGACGATGTCAAAGAAGTTCCAGGCGATGAGGCCGGCGATGCGGTTGGTGTCGTTCATGACGCGCGAGAGGATGTAGCCCACGGGCGTCACGTTGTAGTAGGAGAGGGACAGGCGCTGCAGGTGCGTGAAGCACGCGCGCTTCATGTCGCGGCCCAGGCGCATCTCGATGCTCATGGAGCCGCGGGTGAAGCCGAGCACGGAGAGCGTCTGCACGAGGATGACGCCCACGCAGAACAGGAAGTAGCCGCCGATGCCGTCGGTGGTGCCGCCGACGATGAAGCGGTCGATGGCGTAGCGCTGCAGCAGCGGCAGGACGATGTCGACCAGCGCGCACACGACGTTGAGCGCGAGTACGACGAGGATGAGGGGCGCGAAGGGGCGCAGGAAGGGAAAGAGGCGCTTCCAGACGGCCGGCTCGAAGGAGCGGCCGGCGTATTCGGTTTCGTCAAAGGCCAAGGCGGATCACTCCTTTGCGGTTTCGCCGCTGTGCTCCAGCAGCGCACGGTCGGCGGCGCTCATCTGGATGTCGTAGATCTGTCGGTAGAGGCCGGGTTGGGCGATGAGCTCCTCGTGCGTGCCGGACTGTGCGATGCGCCCGCCGTCGAGCACGAGAATATGGTCGGCCTGCATGAGCGTGGTCACGCGGTGGGAGATCAGCACGACCGTCGCGCCCGAGAGCCGCTCGCGCAGGCGGGTGCGGATGAGCTGGTCGGTCTGCGCGTCGACGGCGGAGAGCGAGTCGTCAAAGAGCATGATGGGCGCGCGCTGCATGAGCATGCGGGCGATGGCCACGCGCTGCTTCTGCCCGCCGGAGAGCGTGACGCCGCGCTCGCCCACGACGGTGTCGTAGCCGTCGGCAAAGCCCTCGATGGCCTCGTCCACACAGGCGGTGTGCGCGGCCTCGTGCAGGGCGTCCTCGCCGGCCTGCGGGTCGGGCGCGAGGATGTTCTCGCGCACGGTGCGGGAGAAGAGGAACGGCTCCTGCAGCACCAGGCCGACGCCGCGGCGCAGGTGGCTGCGGCGGATGTCGCGCACGTCCACGCCGCCGATGGTGATGCGCCCGCCGCCGTCGGGCAGGTCGTAGAGGCGGTCGAGCAGGTGCACGAGCGTGGACTTGCCGCTGCCCGTGCCGCCCAGGATGCCGACAGTGGAACCGGCGGGGATGGTGAAGCTCACATCGCGCAGCACGTCCTGTCCGCCGTAGCCGAACGTCACATGCTCAAAGCGGATGTCGCCGTCAAGAGGCGGGGTGAGCGCGCGCTCGGGCTCGACCTCGGGCTGGGCGTCCAGGATGTAGCGCACGCGCTCAATGGACACGCTGGCCTTGCTCATCTCCGAGAGAATGCGGCCCAGGCCGCGCACGGGCCAGATCAGCGACTGGTTGTAGCTGACGAAGGCCAGGAACATGCCCAGGGAGATCTCGCCGGCGACGGCCATGTACGCGCCCGCGCACACGACGGTGATGATCTGGATGCTGGTGATCAGGTCGCCGATGCACCAGTAGTAGGACAGCAGGCGGCCCAGGTGGATCCACAGCGCGGAGAAGCGCTCGTTGCGCTCGTCGAAGCGCTCAACCTCGAAGCGCTCGCGGCCGAAGGCGCGCACGACGCGCACGCCGGTCAGGTTCTCCTGCACGGCGCTGGTCAGCTCGCCCTCGGCCTCGTCGGCGGTGCGGAAGCGGCGGGCGATGCGCGTGTAGAAGACCATCGAATAGCCGGCCACGATGGGCAGAAAGACCAGCGCGACGAGGGAGAGCTTGGCGTTCATGGAGAGCATCAGCCCCAGGTAGAACGCGACCATGAACACCGTGCGCACGACCTCGGTCAGCTGATTGACGACGAAGGAGCGCACGACCTCCACATCGGACGTGCAGCGTTGGATGATCTCGCCCGTCTGATGGCGTACATGCCACGCAAAGGGCAGGCGCTGGATGTGCGAAAAGAGCGCGTCGCGCATGGCTTTGATGAAGCCCTCGGAGGCGCGGGCGAGGGCCATGCGCCCGGCGTAGTCGCTCAGGGCGTTGCACAGGGCCAGAAACGCCAGCGTGGCGGCGGCGGCCAGCAGCGCGGGCAGCACGCCGGCCTCGACCGCGGGCGCGAGGAAACCGAAGCCCGCGGGCAGCGGCGCGTCGCCCAGCACGCAGTCGACCGCCGCCTTGATGACCTGCGGCGTCATCGCGCCCAGGACGATGCACAGCATCGAGCAGGCGAGCGAGAGGACGAGCAGGCGCGCGCGTCCGCGCAGGAAGCGCAGCACGAGCGCGGCCTTGGGATGGTTTTGCATCGGGAATCCCCCCTGTGTAGAAGTGTCGGGGCGCAAAAAAAGGCGCCCCTGCGTGCGCAGCGACGCCCAAAATCTCCCAGACAAGGCGGCCCGAAGGCTAGGGCCGACGCCGGGCGGACGAAACGCGCGCATGCGGCACGATGCCGCGCAGGAACAAATTCGCCATGAATCCGAACATTTCATCCGCCTCCTTTCGTTGCGCTTATCGGGGAATATATCGCCGTGGATATGCCGCCGCAACGGTTTGCGGCGCCGTACAGGGAATAGCATACCGTCGCAAACACAAATTGTCAAGCCCCCGGACGAACTTTTTTTGCAAAAGGCGCGCAATCGTGTTACAATAGGAGCAGACCGCCCCGCGCGGGCGGATGCATACGGAAGGGAAGGATCAGGCATGCTTTTGCTCATTCAGGGCGGCACGGTGCACGACGCCGTGCATCGCGAGCCGTACCAGGCGGACGTGCTCGTGCGCGACGGGAAGATCGAGCGCATCGAGAAGGACATCCACTGTGAGGACGCGCAGGTGTTCGACGCGCACGGCCTGCAGGTGTATCCCGGCTTTGTCGAGGCGCACGGCCACAGCGGCCTGGACGGCTACGGCATCGGCTACGAGGGCCAGGACTACAACGAGATGGGCGACATCCTCTCGCCGCAGCTGCGCGCCATCGACGCCATCCAGCCGATGGACCAGGCGCTGCGCGAGGCGCGCGAGGCGGGCGTGACGTGCATGTGCATCGGCCCGGGCAGCGCCAACGTGCTGGGCGGCACGTTCGCGGCGATCAAGCCGTGGGGCGTGCGCGTGGAGAACATGCTCGTCAAGGCCGAAGTGGCCATGAAGTGCGCCTTCGGCGAGAACCCCAAGCGCTGCTATCGCGACAAGGGCAACTCCTGCCGCATGTCCACCGCGGCCAAGCTGCGCGAGATGCTCTTCAAGGCGCGCGAGTACGACCGCAAGCTGCGCGCCGCCGGGGACGACGAGTCCAAGCTGCCCAAATTCGACATGAAGCTCAATGCGCTGCTGCCCGTGGTGCGCGGCGAGATGCCGCTCAAGGCGCACGCGCACCAGGCGGACGACCTGTTCACCGCGCTGCGCATCGCGCGTGAGTTCGGCGTGAAGATCACGCTCGAGCACTGCACCGAGGGCCACCTCGTCGCGCAGGAGCTGGCTGCCGAGCACGTGCCCATGGCCGTGGGTCCCACGCTCGGCCATGCTTCCAAGTTCGAGCTGCGCAACAAGAGCTGGACCACCCCGGACGTGCTCTGCCGCGCCGGCTGCCAGGTGTCCATCATCACCGACAGCCCCGTCATCCCCCAGAAATACCTGCCCCTGTGCGCCGGCCTGGCCGTGCAGGCGGGCATGGATCCCTTCGAGGCCCTCAAGGCCATCACCATCAACCCCGCGCGCCACATCGGCGTAGAGGAGCGCGTCGGCTCCCTGGAGCCGGGCAAGGACGCCGACCTGGTCGTCACCGACGG